>Ga0206677_10000001_pt1 | contig 405334 bp, 335 predicted proteins | sample M130m12015metaG_FD_155475 | JGI IMG/M metagenome (GOLD analysis project Ga0206677, IMG submission 155475) | Ammonia-oxidizing marine archaeal communities from Monterey Bay, California, United States - M1 30m 12015 | ecosystem: Environmental > Aquatic > Marine > Intertidal zone | place: USA... | reverse complement strand
AGATCTTGGCTCATTAACAGCCCATGTCAACGCTCAATACGACCGCTGTGATGGCTTGCTTATAGAAGCTAATCACGATCTAGATATGCTCGCTAATGGACCCTATCCAGCCTTCTTGAAAGAACGAGTTGGCGGTCAGTGGGGGCACCTAAATAATCATCAGACAGCAAGCTTACTAAAAGCGGTTGACCAAAGTCGTCTTCAGCATCTAGTTGTTGGGCATATAAGCGATAAAAATAATAGTCTCGAGAAGGTTCGCTATGAGATCGAGCAGGCCTACAAAGGTAAGGGCAATCTCCACTACGCCTGTCAGCAAGAGGGGTTTGACTGGCTACAGCTAGTTTAGCGTAATTCACGCCAAGTTCTGGCAGTTTATCCTGTATTTTCTAAGCATGTTTTTTTCTGCATGGCAATCCCCAATTATAAATAAACTTGTTTTATTGACAGCTTTTTCCACAGATAGGGCTTATATCTATAAATTAACTTAGAAAGTTGCTCTAAGTCATTGATTTTAAGTAGGCATCTTTATAACTGGTTGATTTTATTAGCTTTTTTTAACTGTACAAAAAATGATCAATTTAACAAAGAAGCCCGCTTTTTGGGGCTTATGGCGGGTTGCGCAGTGGGTAATCCACAAAGTTATCCACAGCTTATGTGGATATGTTATTGCACCAATATGGCGCTAGCTGAGCCTAAACAGAGTATACCCAAAAGTTAGATACAGGTTTTAGGCCTTAGTAGATCCGCAGTTAATAATTCTTCTAAACTAAGTAAATCCTTACAGGGAAGAGCAGGATTTTCGCGGAGGTCTAGTCGCTTTAAGCTACCCAAAAACATCAAAGGTTTGATGTCTGTCAGCTGATTATTGAACAGATTAATAGTTTCAAGTTTGGAGAATCGTTTTAATCCGCTCAAATTAGTAATGCCGGCATAGGAGCAGTTCAGTTGTAGGAGATCTTCGCCACGTTCTATGCGCTTATCACTAATTGCCTGAGCGACGCAATTACGTAAATTAGGATCGGCAATTTGGTAATTGGTAAACAGGCTGGGTGGGGTGTAAATTTGGCGCTCATTGAAGGTAACTTGGTAGCGATCGCATGAGACGACTGTCAGTAGTGTAATAAGCCACAGTAAGATTTTCATATACTAGCTCTCTCCCTAGTCAGTCCGACAATTATATGGGTTAAAATACAGCAATGCCTACTATTAAAATATTATGTTCAGATTCTGCTTTTCAGCTCCAGGCTGAGTCATTGGCGAGCAGGCTTAATTTGCCTCTGCTCGATTCTCTTGAGAATGAGCTTAATTGTGGCCACACCAAAGTAGCGGATTATTTTCTAGAGTATGCCAGTAATGGTCTCAGTCTGAGATCTACAATACGTGGTGATCACGGCCCCATTCGGTGCGATTTTACCAGTGGAGCAAATACCCATAGGCGCAAGTATGGTGGCGGCAATGGCCAGGCTATAGCTAAGGCTATAGGCGTATCGGGAAAATTTACCCCCAAGGTGCTAGACCTAACCGCAGGCATGGGCGGTGATAGTTTTGTACTGGCGACTCTGGGCTGTCAGATGCTTCTTCTGGAGCGTAATATCATAGTTCACAGTCTGCTTGATGATGGCTTGCAGCGTGCCGATGTAGCTGGCACCGCAGATAGTGAACTAGCCGCCATTATTGGACGAATTGAGCTCTTGCAGGCTGATGCCATAGCCTACTTAAGTGGGTTGCCGCCAGAACCGTGCAGCGATATTATTTATTTGGATCCGATGTTTCCTGAGCGCAAAAAAAGCGCTAAGGTTAAAAAAGAAATGCAGGCTTTCCATGGTATTGTCGGTGCTGACCAAGATGCCTCAGAATTGCTTGACTTGGCGCTCTCTCGGGCGCGCTATCGGGTGGTGGTCAAGCGTTCAGGCGCCGCGGGATTTCTTGGCGACAGGGCACCGAGCTATAGCTTAGAGGGTAAGTCGACGCGCTTTGATGTCTACGCTCGCCAAAAACTGCCTAGCTGAGTGCTACTTGCGCATGGCAATATAGTTGCCGCCAGCTGCGAGGGTAAAGCCGATTATGGACAGCAGGGTCCACTGATAGTCTTCAAAAATTGTGGAGAGAATAATAGCCACGAAGGGTATCAATAGTCCGCTATAACTGGCCTTTTCTGGGCCGATTAGAACTAGCAATTTAATATAGGCGCCAAACGCCAAGATCGTACCGAAGGTTGCTAGGTAGAGCAGCGATGCGGAGTATTCGAAGCTGTTTTCATAGGTAAACCTAGTGCCAGTCAGCAGAGCAATAATTAGCAGGGCGCAGGTTCCGTAGAGAGTTCCCCAAGCATTGATGACCCATACTGACATGCCAGTAGAACCATTCCTTGTGGCGACCATATTGCCCAACGATGCGGTGAATACTGCGGCCAGCGCGAATAATGCACCTTTGATTGCGCCAACATTAGACTCGAATTTGGTCAACTCGGGGTAAAACAATAGGCAAATACCAGCGAGCCCAATAGTACCGCCTACAATTGTTTTTATATCTGTGGGGCGTTTTAGAAATATCCGCGCATTGATAACATTAAAGAAAACGATGAGCGAAAATAGCACAGCAATAATGCCACTTGGCAGATAGGTCTCTGACCAGTAAATCATCCAATAATTTATGCCGAATAGGGTAATACCCTGAGCAATTAGAAATCTATGATTATTTGGCGCTAGTCGCAGTGGAATACTGCGCAATTTGCACCATGCAAACAAAATTATTGAAGCCAGTGCCATGCGGTAGATTACTGACGCTAGTGGATCCACAGAGCCTAGTTGAAAGGTGATAGCTATCCAAGTTGAACCCCATATCAGTACCGTAGATGCATAGAGAAACAGACTTGTTCGGTTCACTGGATGAATAATTTGGTTAGCAGAGTCTGGTAGATATCAGTAAGGGTATCTAAATCGGCGATATTTACATTTTCGTCAACCTGATGAATGGTTGCATTAACTGGGCCGAGTTCAACAACCTGAGTGCCCATAGGTGCGATAAAGCGCCCATCTGATGTGCCCCCCGCGGTCGACAGCTCGGTCTCCAGTCCAGTAACTGCTCGAATACTATCAACAGCCGCTTCCACTAGGTCGCCCTCGGCGGTAAGAAATGCCTGTCCGTTTAATGTCCAGGACATGTCGTAATCCAGCCCATGTTTATCAAGAATTGCCTCGGTCCGCTGGCGTAGTATTTGCTCGGTAACCTCGGTTGAAAAACGGAAGTTAAATACAATCTCTAGCTCACCGGGAATGACATTAGTGACACCAGTGCCCGCATGAATATTTGAGATCTGAAAGCTTGTAGCGGGAAAAAATTGATTGCCCTGATCCCAGACTTCGGTCGCCAAATCAGTCAGAGCTGGGGACGCATTGTGAATAGGGTTACTGGCCAAGTGAGGGTAGGCTACATGCCCCTGCTTGCCTTTGATACGCATGACACAACCCAGAGATCCACGACGGCCATTTTTAATAACATCACCACAGCGGTTGGTGCTGGACGGTTCACCCACTAGGCAGTATTCGGGGGTAATCCCCTGTTCTTGCAACCAATTTACGACCTTGACGGTACCGTTAGTGGCAATACCTTCTTCATCACTGGTAATTAAAAAAGCAATACGTCCACCATGATCTGGGTGCTCAGCAATGAATTGTTCTACCGCGACAACCATGGCCGCCAAAGAACCTTTCATATCGGCAGCACCTCGTCCATAGAGCTGTCCCTCATGCTCGGTGGCATCAAAGGGTGGGAACGTCCAGTTAGATTCTGGACCTGTGGGCACTACATCGGTATGGCCGGCAAAGCATAAAATTGGTCCTGATTCTCCTCGCACAGCCCAGAAGTTATCTACATCATCGAAGCGCAGTCGGTCGACGACAAAACCAATAGCCTGTAAACGCTCTATCATTAACTGTTGGCACCCCTGATCATCTGGGGTCACCGATGCGCGCGCGATCAAGTCCTTGGTCAATGTAAGAGTGGAGGATTGCATTTTAGGGGTCCTTTCAAATCAGAGCGCTATTGTAATGATCATTTGCATATCTCGCTATATGGCGATCAGTTGTTTTACTTTAAATGTTGAGAACAGGCCCAATACGGCTGAGATTAAAGCTAGGTACTGAGAGTTTACAGCGTTGATGTCAGCTTCTCTTACGTAACTGGGCATTCCAAAGTTCAAAATAATGGCCTTTTAGTGCCAGTAATTTACTATGTGAACCCTGCTCAACGATAGAGCCCTGATCCATAACAACTATGCTGTCTGCATCAACGATAGTCGATAGTCGATGGGCAATTACCATACTGGTATAGCCCTGAGATATTTCTTCAAGTGCTGTCAGTATCGAACGTTCAGAGCTACTGTCGAGAGAAGCGGTCGCCTCATCAAAAATCAAAATAGGCGGTCGCTTTAAAATAGTTCGGGCAATGGCTACTCGCTGTTTCTCACCGCCGGACAGTTTAAGGCCTCGCTCACCTACTACAGTACCGGATCCCTCTGGTAGTTCAGCAATAAAACTGTCTAAATGTGCAAGGCTAATTGCTTGGGCTACTTCAGCATCAGATGCTTCGGGATTGCCATAGCGAATATTTTCAAAAATACTCTGGTTAAATAGCACAGTGTCCTGGGGCACTATGCCTATAGATCGGCGCAAACTACACTGACTGACTTGCCCTATGTCCTGCCCATCAATCAAAATTTTGCCTTGATCGGGGTCATAAAATCGAAACAGCAGTTTTACTAGGGTCGATTTACCAGCGCCACTAGCACCCACAATCGCAACCTTGTGGCCAGATTGAATAGTAAAGCTCAGGTTTTTAACGATTGGGCGGTCAGATCTGTATTGAAATGACACATCGCTAAATGTAATAGCGCCGCCCTTGATTTTTAGCTCATCGGCATTTTCAATATCATCGACTTTGGGACTCAGATCCATCAGTGCAAACATATTCTCGATATTGGCCATAGAGCCCTTAATTTCTCTATACACAAAACCGAGAAAATTAAGTGGTATAAAGAGTTGCATCATAAAGGCATTGATCAGCACAAAATCACCGATTGTCATGCTTCCCTGAGTAACCCGCAGAGCAGCGAGCCACATCATTGCGGACATAGCTAGAGTGATAATTAATGCCTGTCCAGCATTCAGACCAAGTAGTGACAGTCGGTTTTTACGTCTAGCATTTTCCCAGCGCTCTAAAGACCTGTCGTAGCGTCTGGCCTCATAGTCCTCATTGGTAAAGTACTTGACGGTCTCGTAGTTGAGCAGACTGTCAATTGAAATAGTACTGGCCTGGGAATCGGCCTGAGCCGCTTCACGGACAAACTGAGTGCGCCAATCAGTTGTTACCATCGAAAATCCTATGTAGAAAAATACTGAGCACAATGTGATGGCGGCAAAGGCGAAACCATAGTTGTATAGTAGCAACCCTATAACCAGGGCAATTTCGATTAAAGTAGGGGCTATATTAAAAACAAAAAAGCGCATCAAAAAACTGATACCGTTAGTACCTCGCTCAATATCGCGAGACAGACCACCGGTGCGTCGATTGAGGTGGAAGTCTAGGTCTAGAGCATGAACATGTTCAAAGACCTCAAGCCCAACTCGACGCATAGCCCGCTCTGTGACTCGGCCAAATACGGTATCTCTGATTTCACCGAGTAAAATCATCGACAGCCGAGCAAAGCCATAGGCAGCAATCAGAGCACCGGGCACAAGTAGTAAGTTGGTAGAGATCTGGTCAGTAGCGCTGAGGTCGTCGACTATGTATTTGAGTAAAAACGGTCCGGTAACGCTGGCAGCTTTAGAGAGTATCAGACAGATTATGGCTATCCAAATACGTACCCGGTATTCCAAAAGGTATGGCCAGATAGTATGAAAAACTTTCCAGTTTATGTTTCGATCGGCATTGTCGGCATAGTTGCCTGGTCGCATAGGTAAGCTCGTTGAGTGATGGGTAAGGACAGCTAGCTCGGCTAGCGATATGGTTCTAGCCGATAAGCTGGTCTTTGGCAGCGTTGATTTTAGCTGCTAGATAATCGCTACCTCCTCGATCTGGATGCAGGCGTTGCATGAGTCGTTTATGAGCCTTAATAACATCTTCTTTCGGGGCGTTGGGTTCAAGGCCTAAAAGTTTATAGGCTTCGTCATTTGAAATGTCTGAAAATGAATTTGGCTGGAAGTCTTCGTTAGACGCAGATCCAGCGCCGTTGCGCAGCATATAGGCTTGCAGTAATACAAAGGACTCGCGGTCGGTGGCGCGCAGGGCTTCAGAGAGGGACTGCAACTGCTTGACACTTAACTCCGACAGTCGTTTGCCTGCATACTCTCCTTGCAGCACCTCGCCGTCCATATGTTTGGTTGAAAAGTTAATCTCGACTAATAGCGCGCCGGTACGAAACTGTGATGGACTGGTTTTAAAGCGACTGAGCATCTGTAAAATCGGCAGGGCTCGTATACCTAGGCCAAGAAGTAATTTTCCTAGGGGTATAAGTGCCGCTAGTCCAGCGCCCAACCAATGCATGCGGCCAGTGGCCACTAGTATTAAAGAGGCACCTAGTATGCTCCAAAAAGCGGAGCGCCAAAAAAATGACCGTCGCTGATCGGCTGGTAAACGTTTAACCACTGACCACCAATACCATATAGAGAAGATAATGGCGACTAGGAGAAGTAATCTGGGCATAGCGGGCCGTTAATGTTGTTGGAGAAGTTGTACAACGATACCTTTTTATTTCCCTGGGAGCGAGCCTGTGATCGGTTAAAACTTATAAAAAGGCATTTTCAATTATTTCGGCAATTTGAACTAGCTGATTTTGGCGGTTGCATGGGCTGACAAAGTTTTGCCGGCGTATTGCATACGTAAGAACCAAAAAAAACGCCCCAGTCATGCAGCACTGGGGCGTTTGTAGTTCGCAGGAACAAAAAGGAGCGATAATGTCGATCTAACGAGCCTTTAGAGTGTCTCGTAATTTGTCAGCCATAGATACCAGCGCGTTCTCAGTTGTTTCCCAGTCGACGCACGCATCGGTGACTGACACGCCGTATTCCATATCTTGCAGATTGCTAGACAGTTTTTGATTGCCGCCTTTTAGGTGACTCTCCATCATTACACCAATAATAGAGGTGTTGCCCTCAAGAATTTGATTGGCAACGTTATCTAATACAAGAGGTTGTAAATTATGGTCTTTGTTAGAGTTGGCATGGCTGCAATCAACCATAATATTGGGCGCTATACCTGCAGCATCTAGTTCCTGCTCACAGATCGATACACTTACCGAATCATAGTTGGGTTTGCCGTTACCGCCACGCAGCACTACATGGGCATAGGGATTGCCTTTAGTCGTGATGATAGACACAGCACCCTCGGAATTAATCCCCAGGAACCGGTGCGGGCTGGCGACTGATTGGAGAGCGTTTATCGCAACCGTTAAACTACCATCAGTGCCATTCTTAAAGCCGACGGAAGAGGACAGACCCGAGGCCATTTCTCTGTGTGTTTGTGATTCTGTTGTCCGAGCACCAATAGCAGACCAGGCAATAAGGTCTTGCATATACTGTGGTGAGATTGGATCGAGCGCCTCGGTGGCTGTCGGCAGGCCAACTTCCAAAATATCATGTAGCAGCTGGCGACCAATATGTAACCCGTCAGTAATTTTAAACGAGTCGTTCATAAACGGATCGTTGATTAAACCTTTCCAGCCAGTTGTAGTGCGTGGTTTTTCGAAATACACGCGCATAACGACGAGCAGGGTATCACTGACTTTTTCCGCCAGTACTTTAAGGCGCTGGGCATATTCATGAGCGGCTTTTAAATCATGTATGGAGCAGGGTCCAACCACAACTATGACGCGATGATCCTTGCGTTCAAGAATGTTCTCGATGTCTTTGCGACCCCTTGTAATAGTGTCACGGGCAACATCTGACAGCGGAATTTTGCGTTTTAGCTCGGCCGGAGTAATGAGAATCTCAGGCGTTTCAATATTAATGTTTTCTACAGCATGGGTGTCCATGTTGGTATTCCTAACTAGTAACTGTTTGAATTGACTAGACATTGTACTTAATTATTCTAGATATTGAAGGTTATTCGGCTTCTAGCTCAATAAACAAGGGGATTTGTGGAAAATATAGGGCGCAGCGCACTGGATTACTCTCAAGTGCTAGGTACAAATTGGCATAATGTTTTAGCTGTGCCTGATAGGTCATTTTCTGGCGGGTAATAAACTGCTGTTCAGTTTCTGTCGCAGTAGGTTTAGAAAATTTGTAATCAATGATCCAGCGAATACCTTCATCGACAAAGGTTCTGTCTATAACTGAAGTTCCAGAATAATTGCTTTCACGATGATGGTAGCCTAGGGCTTGCTCGCATTGACCATTTGTATGAGCATGCAAAATCCACTGACCCTTAGTGTCTGCCAGCATGGTTACAAGAGCCGTACTGAGACTCTCAAGCTCTTCAGGGGTCGCCAGTATGCCAAGTTCTTTTAGTTGCGCAGCCCAGGCTAATGGTAGCTGTTGCAGACGAAGTTGGGGCCAGTTATCAAGACCCTCGTTGGCTATCTGTTTAAGTGTTCTGTGCATAACCGTTCCCGAAAAACGCGCACGCATTGAGAGCTCTTCCGCCTCGTGGCTAGAGGGAGCTGACTGGATTTGCTCTGTCCCAAGGGTCATTGAACTTGGCTTTAGAGCTGGGACCTCAAAGTGGCCAGGTAGACGGCGAATACTATCTAGTTTGGGCTTAACGTTGGAAACTGGTTGTACTTTAGGACTCGTGGTCGAACCTAAATCCAATTGATTTATCTGGTATTGACCACTGTTAATACCTTCCTCGATTGTGGGCCAAATAGGGGCTAGCAAAGTTCCTTGTCCCGGCGCTTGCCAGCCCTGTTTCTTTGTTGGTATCAGGCTGGCGCATAGGTACAGTTTGCTTATGGCTCTAGTTGCGGCTACATAGAGCACTCTAGTATTTTCTAGTCTTGTCTTAACCCTGTCTTCGTATTTTAAGTATCGATAGACACTGTCGTCCTCTTCATCATGGGCTCCAAGTGGTGCCATTATTAAAGACATCTGATTGAACCCATCAATATGCTGACGCCAGCGCAGTAGGGGCTTTTTATCGGAACCAGAGCCGCGAGTTAGGCCTGGCAAGATCACATGGTCAAACTCAAGTCCCTTAGATTGGTGAATGGTCATTATTTGAATTACGTTGTCTTTGTTCGGTTCTGCCTGCGGGCAGGGTGTCGCATAGAGTCGCTCTGCGGCTTGTTGGAATCCACGCCAGTCTTTTAGCGTACCAGCCTCTTGCCAGAGCTCAAGCAAATCTAGATAGGCACGCACATCATCCAAGTCATTTGGGGCGATCAGCGTGTTTGCACCGCCTAATGAGAGCCAGAGTTGCTCTAGTGCATCGCGTAGGTTCTTGCGCCCACGGTTTCGCCAAGCGTCAAGCAAAATGGGAATAATGCGTTGCAGACAAAGTTGGCCATCAGGAGAAATTTGGACGAAGGATTCTGATTCTTGGAGTCTGTGTAGCTGTTCCAAAATAGCATCGCTATGTTTTGGATTGCCACTAGTGCTATTTGAAATTACCAATAGATCGGCCAAGCTTAAACCACAGAATGGTGCTCGCAGCACCGAGAGCCAGGCGATTTTATCTGCTGGTGATAAGAGAGCGCGAGTCAGCGAGAGCATATCTATCACCGGCATGCGGCTGGCTAATGGAGTGATATTAATCGCCTGCCAGTTTAATTTAGCGGCCCGTAGTTCAGGCACAATTGCTTTTAAATGACTGCGGCCGCGGACCAAAATAGCAATAGATTCCTTGGGTTTATTGGACGAAATGTGGCTACATACTGCAGCTATATACTCAGCTTCATGCTGCACCCAAGCATCGCCGGTAAAACCCTGAAAGCTAACAGCTGGACCATTTCCCAGACCTTTAAAAGCTTCCGAGGGTGAGTAGGGGACGGCACCACGGCTAATATCTGGGGAAACTGGAAAGGCCCTTTTAAACCCATGGTTTACCCAGTCAATAATACCCTGCTCTGAGCGAAAGTTAGCGGTTAAGGATAGTGGAGTACACTGCACTGGCCCCACTGGATGGCGCTGAGCATTTATAAACAGGCCGACATTGGCATTGCGAAAACCATAAAGTGATTGCATGGCGTCGCCAACAAGAAATAATGTTCGTCCATCGTCTGGTTGCCAGCCGGCAATCAGATGTTCGAGCAGTTTTATCTGCGACCCCGAGGTGTCTTGAAATTCGTCTACTAATATATGTTGCAGCTGATAGTCCAGACGCAGAGTTATATCTGAAATCGACTCATCTTCGGGAGAGGGCTCAATGGCTTCAAGCGCGGCAAGAGTAATAGCTGGATAGTCGCACTGATCCTGTTGTTTAAACACCATTTCGAGCTCGGCCGCGAGTCGAGGTAGAAGATGCCCCAAGGCATCCAGTATTAGCTGCTGTTCAGTATTTATTTCGGCATCTGGCAGGCTCAGCGCACCTGCTATTAGCTCTTTGATAGCTGGTTGCGCACGACACCAATCGAGCAGGACCATCATTCGTGTTTTGGCGTCTTTTTGGTCTGTGGGAAAGCCCTCGTTTTTGGTCAGCGTCTTACGTATGTCATGTTTGCCGGTTACCAGTAGGCTCAGCAGAAGCTTCCACTGCCCTATGCCATTGAGGCTAGGGTCGGGCAAGTCAATAATTCCCGCCAATTCACAGAGCTGTGGATTTTTTTCTGTATCAACATGATTGGCAGCAAAGTCTGCTAGTTCGATCAGTTCACCTGCGATTGGCATTAATGCATCGTTGAGATGCAAAAGAGTTTCACCAATCACCTGATCGATCACTTGCTGAAAATACTGCTGATTATCGGCAGCATTAAATATTAATGGCAGCCATTGATCACGTTTCATTAGCATATCAGCAAGCAGACGTTCGCAACGACTTAGGTCATTACCTGTGTGCCCCAGTAGCACAGCAATCTGTGTTGCCGTTTCAGTGTTTTGCTCAATCTTTTCAAGTAGAGAACGGGCGGCGACTTCGTAGAGTACCTGTGGGTTTTCACTGGGTTCTGGCAGGGCACCAAGTTTGGTTTCCAGGGCAAACTGACTGGCGATATAACGACAGAAGCCATCGATGGTTTGGATCCGCAGGCGTCCGGGCATTTCCAGCAGGTTCCAACCGAGCTCTGTACTGCGCGCGACAGCCTGTGCTGCAAGGTCCCAGGTTTCACTCTCGTAGTCATTGTCCGGTCTCGGCTCATAAGCAGCCGCAGCCAGAGCGCTGTGAATACGGCTCGCCATCTCTGCCGCAGCTTTGCGCGTAAAAGTGATACTAAGAATTTCCTCTGGGTTATCTACAGTGCATAAAAGGCGCAGAACTCGCTGCGTAATAAGACCGGTCTTGCCCGAACCCGCAGGCGCCGAAACAATAAAGCTCTGTTGCGGATCCAGTGCCTGTTGACGTTGTGACAGATCATTTACCTTATTCATCAGCAGGCCTTGAGCATTAGCGCAGTAATTTCAGGCTCTTCTAACCAGCGATTTAGGGGCAACAAATGGTTTTGAAAACCAAAGATATTATTATCAAAGACTACCATGTCAGCTTGGCCAGAGGTGAATTCAGCGGCGAGATTTGTCAGCGCTGTTTGCCATTGGTCAAGCTGTGCAGGCCAGTCATCAACGGGTTTTTGCTCAACTATTAGCTCGCTGTCGCTGGCACCTACAAATTTAATTAGGCCACCCTTGATTTGTGCAAAAGCACAGCCATTTGCTACCGGATTATTAGCTAGAACATACAGCGGTAGTTGTGGATCTATGGGTCTGTCACCCAACCAGCTGGAAGGTTTTACACTGGCTGATTTGTAATCAATAATGAGTAGCTTGTCATCGATCCGATCTATGCGATCAATACGCAACGAAATTTCTAAATCACCAAAGCGCAGACTAGCTTTACTTTCAAGGCTGGCGATTTCAAAGGCGGCACGACGCTGTTCTAATTCTAACCATTGGCCAATCAATTTCTCTAGGCGGCGCTGCTCGATCCCGCAGAAGTTAATCCCCTGTAAAATAGGGAACCTGGGAGCCCATTCTTGCAAAATAGTGGCAATCACCGAGGTGACCTGATCTCGAATCTGCTGATCTGATAGCGCGTTTAGCACCGCCGATGACTGCCAGATATGCCATAGACGATAGAGGATCTCGTGGAGTAAGGTGCCTCTATCCATGGCGCTTAAACCTTGGCTGGGTTCCTCTAGGGGTTCAGCTTTTAAGCGGTGAATAGCGAATGCATTAAACGGGCAGACTGACTGATTTTGTAGAACCGTGCTACCCAAGCTAATACGTTCAATATTTGGATTATAGGCGGGAGCCTTATCTTTGATCAAAACACATTGATCAGGCCTCGACAACCATGGAGGATGGGTGTGTGGTAGTTTGAGTAGCTCCGAATTTTGAGCCGGAGCGAAAGAACCTATCAACGGGCTCGCTTCCAGTTTCTCTTCGCCACGCATGAGCGGATAGCTCACAATGAGGTACCCAGTATTATTTTTATAATCAGTTAACAGCTCTTGAGCAATCTGTAATTCTCGCTCTGGCAAACTGTGGGGCATTCTGTGGTGGCGCTGAAACTCTGCTGGCAACAGAGGGTTAATTGCTACTGAGGCAGGGAAGTTCTGGTTGTGCATGCCGACTATCCACAACTGGTCAAAGCGCAGACCGGCACCCTCCAAAAGGCCTAGTATCTGTAGTGGCGCGTCAGCGGTTTGTGGGTGGAAGATAGATTCACGAGCAAGTTGCTGCAGGTGTTTGAGCGCCGAGACAAGGCTGACTTTAATGTCCAGATTATCAAGGCTACAAAATTGCTCTAGTAGTCTGGTCCAATGCTGTCTTTGCTGGTATTCGATACTGTTCAGTTGACGTTCGCCCGGCCAAGCCATGGCGGTCAAAAACTGAGTAAAAAATTCAGCCCAATCATAGAAGGTCTTCTGGCTGTTGGTCTTGAGTCTGGAAAAGGTTTTTAACTCAATCAAAGGTTGTAAAACTAACAGGGAAAGCTCCCGTTGCTCGGATTCGCCTTGTGGAATAACTGCAGACAAAAACTGCTCGAGGGTGAAATCAAATCGGCGAGTCTTGCGCAATGCTAATTCAGCTTCAGCACAAAATTGAACTGGTAGCTGGCTAAAGGCGCAGTAGGGTGAGTAAAGCAGTTGTAACCATTCGTGTAGTGAGCGTTTGTGTTGCAGTATACCAATCAACTCAAGTGCACTATTAACCAAAGCTGTATCAGCTAATGGTTTGCCAGCAGAAATATTGACAACGGTTTCGGTGCCCTCGGTGGTAAGAGCTTCGTTCACTATTCGGCTAACCTGATCGAGGCTATTGTTGAGATCCGGTACTACTAAGCCAATTCGTTGTTGGGCGTTTATCTGGAGTTGCTGGGCAGCCCAATGGGCGGCCAAGCGCAATTCTTGATGCTGGTCCTGTGCTGCTATACGAACTGCGTAGCCATTATTTTGCATAGTTTGTATGCTGCTAATTTGGCTACTTGCTATAGAAATAATATTAGTTGGCAGGGGTGGCGTAGACTGAAAACCATAGAGTAGAATCTGCTCTTCCCGCTTCAAAGCCCCGCATATGAAACCCTGCTCTATAAGCTGCCATGCTTCTTGTTGAGTAATGAGATGATTGTTGCTCAGCAACTCATTAAAGGTACCGAGCCAGCGTTTAAAGTGGTCCATTGCAGATGTTTGCTCTGCAATGTCTTCGGTTTTGAGATTCCAGTTTTGCAGTGTTTTTAAGGTATCGCTAGCAATTTTGGCATGGCTGCTACTGTGCTCGGGATCGTGTTTGGCAATGGCTCTTTCCCAGTAATAGCGTCCTTGCTGTGAGCCCACAACAGATAGCCCACTTACCAGCCTATGATTCTGATCCTGAAGTTCATCCCAGCAATGTTTAAGCCAGTGGTCAATCGAAAACACTCGGGGTGCTGTCCACACGGAAGTTTGGTTTGCCGAAGCCCAGGCATCAGTAATCTTAGCCGCCAGACGATGGTTGGGCGTTAAGATAAGATGATCCCGCAGTATTGCATCACGAAACGGTTCTATGTCTATAAGTGGTGGCAACATCCTTGGATTGGCCGCTTCTATTATTGAGTAAAGAGGTTACTATAATGGCAAAACAGCGGTGCAATTGACAGTAGGCTGATACAATAAGATCATGGAAATAACTAATGATATGAATTTACTTTTGTGGGCCCTTGGTGGTCTGTTGTTAGGCTTGGCTCTAGGGCTGCTAATCAGTCAGTGGTTGAGTCGCTCTGGTCGTGCCAAGACAGATGCTGAGCTGCAAGAGCTCGGTGCCATTCGACTGCAACTTACTACCGCCAATGGCGTACTTGAACAGCGGCTGGTGGGGCAACAAAATCAATATGAAGCTCAATTAAAAATGCTTCAGGATGCCAAGCAGACTCTGGGTCAAGAGTTTGAAAACCTTGCCAATCGAATATTTGAAGATAAACAGGCGAAGTTCTCTTTACAGAATAAAGAGGCCTTAGAGGTTACTCTGAATCCCCTGCGTCGAGATATTGGTGATTTTCGCAAGCAGGTCGAAAGTGCCTATGATAAGGAAAATGCCGATCGCAATAAGTTAGCAGGGCAGATAAGCGAGTTACAAAAGCAAACTTTGCAGATCTCCGCCGATGCAGTCAGTTTGGCTAACGCATTGCGTGGCGACAACAAGGCTCAGGGTAACTGGGGCGAATTTGTATTAGAAAAGTTACTTGAAGACTCAGGTCTAACCAATGGACGTGAATATGAAACTCAGGTGGCGCTCAAGGATGAGGCCGGCAAGCGGCGCAATCCAGATGTGATTGTGCACCTGCCGGAAGGGCGCGATATTGTTATTGATGCCAAGGTTAGTCTAATCGATTATGAACGGTACTTTCACGCCGAGGACGAAGAGACCAAAGCGCATTGCCTACGACAGCATCTAAACTCCTTGCGCGCCCACGTTAAGAGTCTTAGTGGTAAAGATTATGAAAACTTAGAGGGCGTTAACAGTCTCGATTTTGTTCTTATCTTTGTGCCGGTCGAGGCCGCCTTTGTTGTAGCACTTGACCATGACCCGGAGATGATGCGTGATGCCTACGACCGGGGCATTATACTGGTTAGCCCAAGCACCTTAATGGTGACCCTAAGAACGATTAAGAATCTGTGGCGCTATGCGGATCAAAATCGCAATGCCCAGCTTATTGCTGATAAAGCTGGAGGCCTATACGACCAGTTTGTACTCTATGTCGAAGCGTTGGATGATGTCGGCAAACATTTGGATAAAAGTAAAGATGCTTGGGATACAGCACGCAAACGTCTGACCAGTGGGCGTAGTAATTTGGTACGCCGTGCCGGAGAACTTAAAAAACTCGGTGCCAAAACTAAGAAAAACCTACCAGATGATTTACAGCTCATGGATGATTCCATGCCTATTGCTAGAGATCAGACCCCCGAACTTAAAAAACTAGACGAAACCGAATAATGCCCCTTACTAAAATTGTTTTAGCCGCTGGCCTAGTGCTACTTGCGCTAATTATTTATGCACTGTATTTGTCTTTGCAGTTATTTCGACAAAAGCAACGGAAGGTAGCTGTTTTTGAAGCGCAGGATCGAGAGCGTGGTGACCGTGATCAAGACGCTCGACAGTCTATCCAAATTATTGCGCGGGCATTGGTGCAAAAAGATTTAACTGCAACCGAAGCAGCTATGCGTATTGGTTTTCTATCGCAAAAGGTCATTGCCAACACCGAGGAGGCTGAGCTTTTCTCTGTCTTTTTGCAGCTTGCTGCAGCTACCTCTCATATTCCTATTTTGGATGATTGGGCCACGTTGGAGCGTTCGGAAAAGCGGCGCTTGAACATCGAACGCGAGAGTATTGAAAAAAACTATGCGGAATTTATACAGTCTAGCGCTAAGAAGCTGATTGATATTCGTCTAAATCACTAGTGCTTTCTCTTTAACAGCACACCGGATTCAAGGTGTGCGGTCCAGGGGAACTGGTCAAATACCGCTGCAGACTCTATTTGGTGACTAATACAAATCTGCTTAAGATTGTCAGCCAGCGTTTGTGGATTGCAGGAAATATAGACAATATTGTCGAACCGGCTAATCAGTTTTAATGTGTCTGCATCCAGTCCGGCTCGCGGTGGATCAACCAGGATTGTGGAAAAGTTATAACTGTCTAGGTCTATATCCGCAAGCCTTCTAAAGGGTCGCTCTCTATTTAGTGCCTGAGTAAACTCTTCACTAGACATTCTGATTACGTTGATATTCTCAATGTGGTTAGCCGAGAAATTAGCACGCGCCGAGGAAACTGATACTTTAGAAATTTCAGTGGCCAGAACCTGGTCAAAGTGCTGAGCTAAGACCGCGGTAAAATTGCCGTTACCACAGTATAATTCCACCAGATCACCTGAGCTGCCTTTCAGGTTTTGACTGGCCCAGCAAAGCATCTGAGTATTGATCTCGGCGTTGGGTTGGGTGAACCCTGATTCGACTTGTTGATAACTGTAGTCACGACCATCGACGGTCAAAATTTCGGTGACAAAATTAGATTGTAAAACCACTTTTTGTTTTTTGCTGCGGCCAATCACGCCAATGGAAAATCTATCTTGCAATAATCTTGCTGCAGACTCCCAGTCGTCATCAAGTGGTCGGTGATAAATGAGCGTGACGAGAGCTTCGCCGCTCGTAGTGGTCAAAATCTCTAGACTAAATAACTTCCTGCTCAGTACTCTATTGTCATTAATGGCCTCTAAAAGCGGCGCCATTAATTCGGTGATCAAAGGACCGCCTATGGGAAACTGATCAATAATATAGGGCCGCTTTTCACCGGGACGGTTCATAGCATAATGTGCGCTACCGTTCTCATGCCAGATCCGGAATTCGGCGCGCATTCTAAACCCTAATGGCTGGGAGGTAAAAATAATAGGCTCAGGAAAGTTTAGATTGGCAACCGTAGCCCTAAAGGCACTGACTTTATACTCGAGTTGACGCTGGTAGTTCTCGGCACTGTACTGGTTGACGGTCATAGGGCTTTAAAGATCTCATCGGTTTTTGCGGCCATCACAAAATCATTGTGATGGAGCCCATTGATACTGTGCGACCACCAGCTTACAGTGAGTTTGCCCCATTCTATTATCAGAGCTGGGTGATGATCATTGTTCTCGGCAATCGCACCTATTTTCTCTGCATAGCTTAGAGCCGACAAGAAGTCTGCACATTTATAGACACGCAGAAGTTTTGACAGGCCGTCACGGGTTTGAATAGACCAGTTGGGAATCTGGGCGCTCAGTTGTGCTAGCTCGTCACTAGAAACAGCCGCTGCGTCAGGATCCGTAGCCTTGCAGCTATAGTCGGAAAGTTTCATAGGCAATTTTTAGGTACCGGTAGTCCAGCTAATTGGGCAATTAATTTAGCGGGGCTACCTGGGAATTTTTGGTTGAGGTAAACACTGCGACCTTTCTCTATGCCGAGACTCGCAGTAACGGTTTTACACAGTGGGCGCATGGAGGGTGAAAAGCCGTAGGAGTTATAGAATGCTCTTGCCACCTGCAAAATCTCAATATGTTCGGGGTCAAGAACAATATGGTTTTGCGCCGCTGAAGCCAGAGCATGATCCACACTCCAGTCTGGCAGATTAGTGAGATAGTTAGCGTCTGTAATCATGATATTTTGATGTCATTAAAAAAGCCCTGTGATTAAACAGGGCTTTCGCTGAGGTATAAACCAGTTCTAGTCGTCGCCCATAATGCCAAAGATCTGCAACAGACTTAAGAACAGGTTGTAGATCATTACAAATAACGTCACTGTCGCGGAAATATAATTACGCTCACCGCCATGGATGATGGCGCTGGTCTGCCACATGATGATACCAGCTGACAAAGATGCAAAAACGGCGCTTACGGTTAGAGCAAGCGCAGGTATCTGCAGGAAATAGTTCGCTATGGCCGCTATAAACGCAACTAGCATGCCTGTCATCAAGAAACCTGTCATAAAATTAAGATTCTTTCTGGTCGTCAAAACGTAGGCAGATGCGGCAAAGAATATTAGTGCCGTTGAACCCAGTGCCATCATAATGGGCTCCGCACCTCTAGAAGCGAGAAACATGTTGAGGATTGGTCCGAGAGTGAAGCCCAACCAACCGGTCAGCGCAAATACCCAGAGTAAGCCAGTGCTATTATTTTTGTTCTTTTCTGTCATCCACAGGCATAAAAAATAGGGTAGCAATGTCCACAGGCCAAAGTAGGGTACATTCATGGCCATTGAAACCCCTGACATCAATGCACTAAAGGCAACGGTGGTGGCCAGTAGCAGGTACGTGCTACGCAAAACCTTGCTGACTTCTGGGCTTAAAGCGGTGCTTTCAATGCCGCGAGTTGCTGTTTTAGTACCGTATTGCTTGCTATCCATTATTAAAATCCTGAAACGATGTGATTGAGTGTTAAATAATACTGTGTAATTAGTCTATTGTCAGCGTTTAGTTATTGAACCCATCAATAGTGAAACGCTCCAAGTTATAGCCATTGGTATCCAGAGTCAAAACCCAACCATAGGCCTCCCAGTCGCCTAGTACAATACGTTCACCATTTCCTATCGGATGGCGATCAGGCCTGTGAGTATGACCGTGGATGAGCGTATCTACACTATGACGGCCCATTACTCGGGTGACTGCCCCTTGGTTGACATCCATTATAGAACTAGCCTTATTACTATTAGCTGCCATACTTTTGGCACGCCAATCACGGGCTAGATTTTGCCGGCGCCTCAGAGGCAGACGCCCGATCAACCAGCGATAGATAGGGTTGCGAGCCTTGCGCCTAAAACGTTGGTAGTCAACATCATCGGTACAAAGAGAATCGCCGTGCATAACTAGTGCGCGATGGCCATGATGGTCGATGACATGCTCATCTCTAAGTAGGGTGGCTCCGGTATTGTTCAGGAATCGTCTGCCGAGCAGAAAATCGCGATTGCCGTGTTGAACGAATACAGGTAAACCTGAATCAGTTAGTGATCGCAGGGCTCGTTGGATGTCCAAGGATAGGTCGGTTGGGTCATCGTCACCAACCCAAGCCTCAAACAGATCGCCAAGAATATACAGTGCACTGGCCGAGGCAGCTCGCTGTTGCAGAAAAATCAAAAACGCCCGGGAAATTGCCGGGCGCTCGGGAGAAAGATGCAAGTCTGATATAAACAGGACAGGCATAGGGTGCGCTATTTAGCCGCGTACTCTTCGCTAACTACTGTTTCAGTAATCTCAATTGTTTCTATTGGCACATCGCCATGGCCGCCGTGATTACCTGTAGCAACAGTTTTAATGTTTTCAATAATATCCATGCCGTCAACTACCTTGCCAAATACCGCATAGCCCCAGCCCTGCATATTTTTGCCGCTATGGTTCAAGAAGCTATTATCCGCCACATTTATGAAGAACTGAGATGAAGCTGAATGAGGTTCGCCGGTGCGTGCCATTGCAAGGGTACCTATTTCATTCTTAAGTCCGTTGTCGGCCTCATTTTCTATACAGTCTCGCGTTTCTTTTTGCGACATGTCGGCATTCATACCGCCGCCCTGAACCATAAACCCGTTAATCACTCGGTGAAAGATGGTACCGGTGTAGTAGTCGTCTACCGCGTATTGTAAAAAATTAGCAGCTGTAACCGGTGCCTTGTCGAAGTCCAGCTCAATGGAAAAGTCGCCCATGTTGGTGCGGAATGTAATCATTGTTAATCCTTAAATAAATAGTCTGTGTCAGTTCTAGGCGTATTTTAGTTTGTAACTGTTTAGATTTAAACCAATGTTTGTGATTTTAGGGCTTTATACTGGCTTTTTGTTTATTGCTTCGATGGCTGAGGCTATAATCTCGACCTTACTCAGCTGGCCCGACTTTTATCTATGACTGATACAGAAAAACCCGTTAATTTTATCCAGCAGGTTATTAATGCTGATCTTGAAGCTGGCCATGTCACCAAGGTAATAACTCGCTTTCCACCTGAGCCCAATGGCTATTTGCATATAGGCCATGCTAAGTCGATCTGTGTTAATTTTGGTCTAGCCGCAGAAAATGGTGGCGTTTGCAATCTGCGTTTTGATGACACCAATCCCGACAAAGAAGATGATGAATACGTTAATGCGATTATTGAAGATGTTCGCTGGCTGGGTTTTCATTGGCAAGGTGATATCTGCTACGCGTCTAACTACTTCGACCAGTTGTATATATGGGCGCAGTACCTCATTAACGAAGAAAAAGCCTATGTCTGTGAATTAAATGCAGAGCAGATGCGCGAGTATCGTGGTACGTTAACTGAGGTAGGCCAAAATAGCCCCTACCGTGATCGACCTCCGAGTGAGAGTCTCGCGCTACTTGAACAGATGAGAGTAGGTTCGGTAGACGAGGGCGCCATGACATTGCGCGCTAAAATCGATATGGCCTCGCCCAATATTAATATGCGTGATCCAGTGATGTATCGCATCAAAAATATGGCACACCAGCGTACAGGCGATGCTTGGAATATTTATCCGTCCTATGACTTTGCCCATGGTCAGGAGGATGCTATCGAGGGTGTTACCCACTCTGTGTGTACCTTGGAGTTTGCTGCCAACCGCCCGCTTTATGAGTGGTTTGTGGCTAACCTGCCGTTGCCATCCCAGCCGCGACAGTATGAATTTGGTCGTCTGAATCTAAATTACACCGTAACCAGCAAGCGCAAGCTTAAACAGCTCGTTGATGAAAACCATGTCGAGGGCTGGAATGATCCGCGCATGCCAACTATTTCTGGTCTGCGTCGTCGCGGGGTTACCGCCTCATCAATCCGTGAGTTCTGTGACAGTTTGGCGGTTGCGAAAACCGATGGCGTTGTGGATATGGCCCAGTTTGAGCACTTTATTCGCGATGACCTCAACAATAATGCCCGCCGTGCAATGTGTGTTCTCAGGCCATTGCTTGTGACATTAGCCAATTATGACGCGGGTAAGAGTGAAGCCTTTGTAGTGGCAGGGCACCCTAATCGCGACGATCTGGGTGAACGTACATTGCCATTTGGTAGACAGATCTACATTGACCGGAATGACTTTAGCGAAGACACAACTTTGTCGCGTAAAAAATTCAAACGCCTAGTTATTGGAGACTATGTCCGTCTGCGCAGTGCCTATATTATTCGCGCTGATGAGATCATTAGAAATGATGCTGGCGACATTATTGAAGTCGTTGGTGCGGTAGTCCCAGATACAGTTGGCCGAGACGCCCCTGAGGGTATTAAGGCCCGTGGCGTGGTGCACTGGGTCTCTGCGTCTGACAGTGCAGACTGCACGGTACAGTTATACGATCGCCTGTTTAGTGTAGCGGCCCCAGATGCAGGCGAGAACAGCTTTCTTGAGCATATTAACCCTCAATCATTGACGGTTATCTCAGGCTGTAAAGTCGAAGCAGGGCTCGCTAATGCCGTGACTGAAGATCATTACCAGTTTGAGCGTGAAGGGTATTTTATCCGTGATAGCGTAAGTCAGGGTTTAGTTTTTAATTGCACCATTGGTCTGCGAGATAATTGGAAGTGACAATGAGTTTAGTTCTGTACAACACCTTATCTAGAACCAAACAGCCATTCGCGCCGTTAGACCCGCAGCGAATTACTATGTATGTCTGCGGCCCCACTGTTTATAACCGCGTTCATATTGGCAATGCGCGTCCTGCGGTGGTATTTGACACGCTTTTTAGGCTGTTGCAGAGCCTTTATCCTAATGTGCAATACGCGCGCAATATAACCGATATTGATGACAAAATAATGAATACAGCGGCAGACTTAGGTGAGGATATTGCAGTTCTCTCTAATCGCTACGCTCAGGCTTATTTTGAAGATATGGCGGCTCTTAATAACCTTGAGCCAACGATTGTGCCCTATGCCACTCAACATATCCCAGAAATGATTGGTATGGTCGAACGTTTGGTTGCTAAGGGTCACGCCTATGTAGCTGAAGGCAATGTACTATTCGCTGTTAAGTCTATGTCAGATTATGGCAAGCTCTCCGGTCGGTCGCTGGACGATATGCTTGCCGGTGCCCGAGTTGACGTAGCCTCATACAAGCAGTACGCAGGTGACTTTATATTGTGGAAGCCATCGGCAGATAATGAGCCAGGTTGGGATAGCCCATGGGGGAGAGGGCGCCCGGGATGGCATCTTGAATGCTCGGCCATGATCGAAAAACATCTCGGCGAAACCATTGATATTCATGCTGGTGGTCAGGATCTGATCTTTCCCCACCATGAAAACGAGATAGCTCAGAGTTGCTGCGCTCACGACGGCAAACCGTTTGCCAATTACTGGCTCCACAATGGCTTTATAAATATTGAAGGGGAAAAAATGTCCAAATCTCTGGGCAATTTCCGCATGGTTAACGACCTACTAGATCAGTATCCAGGTGAGGTACTGCGCTACGTATTGCTGTCTGCTCACTATCGCTCTGAGCAACAATTTAGTAAAGATCTGCTCGATAGTGCCTGGCGGTCTTTGGACACACTCTATGGCTTCTTGCGAGGTCAGAAGTCTATTATTCCAGTGATTAACCACGATAGCCCGGGCTTTAAAGCATTGTTAGATGACCTCAATAGCCCCGTGGCGATAAGTGAGTTATATCGACTGGCAAAGCAGATGCATGCTGCCACTGGCGCAGCCAGGGAAGCGTTACAGTCTGAGTTGATGGGTTTGGCCGGACTCATGGGACTTTTATATCAGGACCCAGAAAACTGGTTTACGCTGGCGCGCGGGGATGGTGATATTAGCGCCGAAGACATCGAGTCACTTATTGCAAAGCGCAAGCAAGCGAAAGAGAATAAGGACTATGCCGGCGCCGATCAGGTGCGTCAGGACTTACTGGGTCTGGGAGTGGTGCTTGAAGATAATCGAGAGGGAACTATCTGGCGACGGGTATAAAATATTAATTAGCTATTCACTTATGTGTTAGTATTTTTTTTCAAATATTAATTATAAAAATAAAAGGGGTACATAATGGAAAGCGAAATCTGGTCAACATTTGCAACACTTAGAATTTCTAGCGCTATCAATGGATTAGTAGGTATTTTTGCTATTTGGCTTGCATCGCGGTGGGCAACTGTCGCTATGGACAAAGGCGCCAATATGCTTGCGAAGGTAATTCTATCGGTCTTTGGTCTCAGTGTGATCGCTGTGAATAGCTTTTTCTTGATGACAGCTCAAACTATATTTATCAATACCAGTAAAGCGTTCGCTATGCTGAGAGATAGCGGTACCGAGATCAGCCCCGCAGCGGCTAGTTTTGTTGCCACTTACAATGCTGAGGCTCCCTCATTTATGAATACGCCGGCGTTCTCGATTATGCTACTGGCAGCACTGCTGGTTATAATCCTTCCAATCTGGGTACCTGTTAAAAAGTGAGTCTGCTGGTTACATAAAAGGCGCCCCGGGGCGCCTTTTATCATAGTTGCCAGTAAAGGCAAATTAGCCTATCAGTTGTGCAATATCGAAGGTTTCCAACATATCTACGCCACGGTCTAGAAGTTCTCGCCCCAATTCCTTGTTGCCCACCTCGTAGGTCACTAGCTTACAATTATTAAGTTGCTGGGCGCTATCTCGATTGAAATCTGCTGGGACTAACTTATGGTCTACATAGATGTAATCCGGCCGCGCTCGAATCACTAATGGATGATCTAAGTCGGACCAGTTACGAAGAACGACTCCTACCAGAGGCCATTCGGCCTCGCGTGATGCCACTGCGAGCTGATAATCGAAACTCATAATGACTACTTGGTTCATTACCGGGGCCAGTATCGAAGACACAGATTCCGTGATAATTTCTCGACCGCAATGGGCGATGGACTCGTCTTTGAGCTCAACAAAGGCGGTAACCTTTGGGTGGTTCTGCAATATCTGCACCAGGGATTCCAATGGTGATATTGGTTCTTCAATAAAATGTTCACCATGTCGTGCAGGTTCATAGGCCGCATAACTGAGCAGTTGTGCTCTGGTAGTTTTGGCGATCTCTACATCAGCGCCACTGACACGCCTGAGGTTGGTGTCATGATAGATGATTGGCAGTTGGTCTAGGCTAAACTGTACATCTAACTCGATGAAACGAGCACCAGCGCCAATCGCTTTATTGAGCGACAGCACAGTGTTTTCCGGATACTTAGCCTGATAGCCACGATGGGCAACCAGCTGTTTTGAGTGGAACATTATTAACACCTGTCTTATTAGCTGATTCATTAGCGATTGGGCTAATGGTATCCTTGCGTCAATAAAATTTAAAGGACTTGAAGATGGCTTTAGTACTGTTTGAAATTCGTGACAATATCGCTCTATTAACGCTAAATAATCCCGACAAACGAAATATGCTCACTCTCGAGGTCTGCAGGCAGATTGTTGACTATGTTGCACAGGCTGAACAGGATCCTGATGTTAAGGCATTAATTGTAACTGGCGTGGGCAAGGCCTTTTGCGCGGGTGGGCAATTAAAAGATCTCACTCCTAATCAACCGGTACTGGAGGCTATATACAGTGGTTTTTTAAGTATCGCCAACTGCAGCTTACCCACCATAGGTGCTATTAATGGTCCAGCTGTGGGGGCGGGTTTTAACATGGCTGTGGGTTGTGATGTACGCATAGTTACTGAAAGTGCGAGGTTTGAGCCCCGTTTCTTCGGTCTCGGGTTACACCCTGGCGGAGGTAATACTTGGATGTTGCGGCAGCTAGCGAATTGGAACACAGCGGCGGGTATGCTGCTGTTTTCCCAGTCAGTCAGTGGCGTAGAGGCAGTTGAAAAGGGGCTGGCATGGAAATGTGTCGAGGCTGATAGCCTGGTTGCGGAAGCTATTGCGTTCACCGCACATATCCGTGATCTGCCCAAAGAACTATTACTGCGTACTAAACAAACCTTGCGAAAGGCCGGCGGTACCAATAGTCATAAAGAGATACTGGAGCTGGAAACCACTGAGCAGATCTGGTCGATAAATCAACCCTATGCGCGGGACTCTATTGCCGCCATGATGGCGAAAATCAGCAGTAAGCCATAAATTAAAGTGGATTCAGAGCTAGGCCAGACTTCGTTCTGCTGCGACAACGCACTGCAGAATCAGTGTGTTAATCGTCATGGGCCCAACACCGCCTGGTACTGGGGTATAGGCACTGGCTCGATCAAGTAAAGGTTCTAGCTCAATATCGCCGAGGCCGCCGGGGTGGTAACCGGCATCAACCACAACTGCGCCATCTTTAATCCATTCGGCTTTAATAAACTCAGGTCGGCCCACAGCACCTACCAAAATATCTGCCTGCCTAATAAGGTCAGGTAGATTCTTGGTTCTCGAGTGACAAGTAGTCACTGTGGCATCGGCGTTTAATAGCATCAGAGACATTGGTTTGCCCAGAATAGGACTGCGGCCAACGACAACGGCGTGCTTGCCCGACAGTTCAATATTATAGGCTTCCAAAATGCGCATGATGCCCTGTGGTGTGGCAGAGCCAAAGGCCTCTTCACCCATGGCCATGCGACCAAAACCGAGACAGGTAACGCCGTCGACATCTTTTTCTAACGCGATAGCGTCAAAACAGGCCCGCTCATCAATCTGCGAGGGCACTGGGTGCTGAAGCAAAATCCCGTGGCAATCTGGGTTAGCATTTAATTGGTGAATTTTCTCCAATAACTGTGCAGTCGTAGTGTCTTCTCCCATCTCCACCTTGGTACTGTCCATACCAATGCGTTTGCAGGCATTTTGCTTCATTTTCACATAGGTCGCTGAGGCTGGGTCGCCACCGACTAAAATAGTGGCCAAAATAGGCGCTTGACCACCATTTTTTGCTTTCAGGGCGGCTACGCGCTCACTCAGGTCAGCCTCAGTTGTTGCAGAGAGTGACTTGCCATCAAGAATCAAAGCGGACATGTGAATACCTTTAAAAAGTTGAGAATTATTTCGGCCGACAACATAGGCAAGGAAAGGGATTAACGCAACCTTTTTTCGCTGATTTCACCAATAATAAGAAACTCTTATGTTAGTCATGTCGATAAAATACTCAAAGGGAAAGTGATAAAAGGGTCTCTGACTTTTCATGGTCACCTCCGTGGTTCAAAGTACCGTGCGTGTTGAGTTAACCAAGTTCGAGAGATCATTAGCCCGCATAGATTTACGACCCGTAAAAGTGAATAGAATTATTAGGCCAGATGTTCAGTGCATTTTTTTACGTCCTAATTCCTATACTTATCAGGCTAGTGATAATTCTAAATAGCTTAGCTGGGGTTGAGCTTATTTTATTGGTCGCTCGGTATTACCTAGGTCTTGGCTGTGCTGTCTTATTAGAGGGCTTCCAGACTTTTGGGCTCACCGGGTTGGTCGATATTGCTGGCCTAGCAGGCCTGACCATAGCCACCTTCATCGCGATACTATTTCACTGCGGTTGCTAAGGCTGACCAAAATGCAATGTATACAATGATCGCGGCCACTATTAGGTCCACACACCATATTATCAGAGCATAACGGACTACTACGGATGGTCTGCTACCGCTCATATCTCATAGTTTTATCGAGACTCTTGTCTGGCCCAGGCGTTACGGGTCGGCGGGACCTGCATTGCTCGCGCTATTTCAGATTCTCTCGATGTGCTATTTCTTGCAAAGATGGACGACTAAGGTGTTTGCTTAGTAGGTAGGTCTAACCGTTAAAAGTAGCATGGTCACTGTAAGCGGAGCAAAAATGACATGGAGTTAAGGCTTCAATTGAGTCTGTAAAAGCAGTATAAACCGACGTTGCGGGAAAGAGCCTACGACTATATATGGGCTGGATTAATTTGAAAGTAAAAAATGGGGTGGACGACGGGGATTGAACCCGCGACCACCGGAATCACAATCCGGGGCTCTACCAACTGAGCTACGTCCACCATTGATACTCTTAACTAAGCGCTTGCAAAAAGGGCTCTACTGGAAACTGGTGCGCCCGGCAGGATTCGAACCTGCGACCCACGGCTTAGAAGGCCGTTGCTCTATCCAGCTGAGCTACGGGCGCATTTTACAAGCCGGAAAGTGGTCGGGGATGAGGGATTCGAACCCCCGACATCCTGCTCCCAAAGCAGGCGCGCTACCAGACTGCGCTAATCCCCGAATGTCTTACCATGCGGTCTCTTTCGAGAGCGCGCATGATACTGACCATGCCGGTTTGCGTCAATGTGAAATCATACTATCTGACAAATTATCCGTCACTTTTCTGGATTAGCCCGAGTTCGCGATTAAAAGGTATTGCAAGAGCCTTATTTTCATCGTGCTCACGGGCATGCAGATGGCCAGAATAGATAGCATTGGCTATGGTGCCTGGGGCATGGCAGTCGCCCACAGTGGTTAGCGTACGAATACCACTTTGCTGCCAGAGGTCAGAGTTAATGGCCTGTTCTGCAGCCACTGTTTTGAAGAGCTGTTCTCGAGGCAGTTTCTCGGTAACCATTACTAGTGAATCTGTATCAACAAGCTGTTTTTTACCTGTATAGATGCAGCATAGAACACAGTGGTCTGATTCAACGCGACTGAGATTTTGCTGGGTATAAATGGCGACTCCAAGCTCCATTAGTCGCGCCTGTATGCGATGCTGCTCCATGGTATAAACTGTCCAGGGTGATACTAGTGCATCGTTTGTCACAAGGCTAACCTCGCAACCGGCGGCTACGAGTTGCTCGGCAATAACACCGCCCATATAAAAATTATCATCATCAAAAAGTGTTACTTTGCCCCTAGGCATGTTGCCGGCGAAAATATCATCTGGGGTAAAAATGGTGCTGCTATCTATGCCTTCAATCGAAAATGGCGTTGAGCGACTAATACCATCGCGGCGCCAATCGGCACCGGTAGCTAGATACACATGGGGGATCTCAAAGCTCAGCAGCTCACGAGCACTCAGTGAGCTGTCAAAGTAGAGCTCCACATTTGGCGCTTTACGCAACCATAGCTCACGGTAATCTGCGACTCGTTTCCAGGCCGTTAGCCCTGGAAGGGCCGATTCTTGCAATACTCGGCCACCAAGCTGTGCAGAGGCCTCGGCAACAGTGACCTGATAACCGCGCTTGCCCAGTGACATAGCCAGTTCCATCCCTGCAGGCCCAGCTCCAACTACCAGTACTGCATCATCTGTTTTTTTTGTCGGAATTATTTCAGGGTGCCAATCTTTGCGCCACTCTTCGCCCATCGTGGGGTTCTGTGTACAGCGTATTGGCGAGCTATTCATGTCTCCAGTGACACAGATATTGCAACCAATACATTCACGAATATCTTCAAAGCGACCCTCGCGGATTTTATTGGGTAAAAAAGGGTCAGCAATCGATGGCCTAGCCGCGCCGATCATATCCAACATCCCGCCTTTTATAAGGGATACCATTTTGTCAGGGCTAGTATAGCGACCGACCCCAACAACAGGTTTTTTTGTTATCTGCTTTACAAAGGCCGTGAAGGGCTCTTGATAGCCTTCTTCCGCAAATCTGGAGGTTTGCGAATCATTTGACCAGTTGGAAACATTAACATCCCAAAGGTCGGGAATATCAGCCAGCATTTCGATGACCTCACGGCCTTCATCACCACAGCGCAGACCACCATCTGCGATTAACTCATCCACGGCAAAACGACAGGCTACAGCACAGCGGTCGCCGACCGCCTCTTTGGTGTCCTGAAGTACTTCCTTTAACAGTCTCACGCGATTGATGAGACTGCCGCCATATTCGTCATTGCGTCGATTATGGCGCGGCGATAAGAAATGTTGCAGTAGTGTCAGGTCGTGGCCAAGATAAACATAGATGATATCGAATCCGGCTGCCTTTGAGCGCAGGGCCGCTTGGCGATGCCATTGACGAAAGTTGGCAATATCTTTTTTGTCCATGGCCCGCGCATTTAATGGTAGGTTGTCATAGCAAGCTGTATGACTAGGTGCCAGTGGCACTTCACGCGAATATAGATTGCCAGTTGATGAGCCACTATGAGCCAACTCAACGCCTGCCAGCGACCCATGCTGATGCACAGCATCGGTCATTAGTCTTAGCCCGGCTATATCGCTATCGTCCCATAGACGGCCTTCTAGGTAGGGGGTAACATCTGAAGTGGGGTGTATTTCCATCATTTCTGTGCAGACAACTCCCCAGCCACCCTCAGCCTTAACGCTGCGCATAGCTGCGAGTGACTGAGGACGAAGATGACCCATACCATTGCAATGAGGAACCTGATAAAAGCGGTTGGGTGCTGTTACTGGGCCGATTTGCAAAGGCTCGAATAGGCAGTCGTATCTAGTATTATCCATGGGCTATTCAACGTATTATTGTCAATATTAAAGCGTCAGTGTCTGACACTTTGAGGTAGATCTCAAGAGCAAAACGAGACGCCTGCCTGAGATCTAAACAGGCTTGTTCAATCAATACATAATTCTTGGGGAAATAGTGAAAAATCAGGCTGAGGGTAAACAAATAATGCGCTGCCCCTTGTGTAGTGGTCGTTCGATTGTCTCCTATTACACTGATGTGCGCCGAGACTACCTGCAATGTTCGATCTGTGAGCTAATTTTTGTACCCTCTCATCAGCGGCTTAGCCAGCAGGAAGAAAAAGCCATCTATGATCAGCATCAAAACACACCAGATGATCAGGGCTACCGTGAGTTTTTAATGCGCCTTGCCAAACCATTGTTAGCTCGCCTCAAAAGCGGTAGTCAGGGTCTAGACTTCGGTTGCGGGCCGGGCCCAACGCTGTCAGTGATATTAGAGGAGCAGGGTCATAATATGACCCTTTACGATCTGTATTATGCCAATGATCCCGCGGTTTTAGAGCGTCAGTATGACTTTATTACTGGTACCGAAGTCGTCGAGCATCTGGCTGAGCCTGGTGCAGAGTTATGGCGGTTGTGGGATCTTTTAGAGCCGGGCGGCTATTTGGGCTTGATGACTAAGCAGGTGATAGGCCCAGAAGCGTTTGCCGGTTGGCACTATAAAAATGACCTGACCCATATCAGTTTTTTTAGCAAAAAGACCTTTACCTATCTTGCTCAGCAATGGGATTCAACCCCAGAGTTTATAGGCGCCGATGTTATTATTTTCCGCAAATAGCCTGTCTTGCTTGGACAAAAGCCTGCACTGAACGACTTATATCTTCACTGTTGGTAACCCATGAGCAAACACTAATACGAATCACCTTTTTGCCCATCCACATTGAGCCACCTACCCAGCATTCGCCAGACTGCTGAATGGCTTCAATAATAGATTGGGTGGTTTCGTCCTCCTCACTGGGAGCAACAATGATCTGATTAAAGACCACCTCGTTAACCACCTTGAAGTTGGCTGCGCTAAGCTCATAGGCAAACTGGACAGCTCGCTCGTGTAAACCATAGATAAGTTCATCGACACCATCACTGCCGAGATACTTAAGCGCAGCCCAAAGTTCAATAGCTCGGGCACGTCGGGACATCTCAGGCGTGTAGTGCATACCGTCACGATTTTCGCTAAAGTTTAAATAGGCGCCAGATGCCTGCAATGCCGCCACCAAAGCATCTTTGTCGCGGCACAGTAATATGCCGCTATCATAGGGTGTGTTTAGAGTTTTATGACCATCTACCGACCAGGAGTGTGCTTTTTCCATACCCTCAGTCAGGTGGCATAGCCGTTTGGTGCCGCCAGCCCAAAGACCAAAGGCACCGTCAATATGCACCCAGGCATTAGCGCTATTGGCGTTGTCACAGATCTCATGTAATGGATCAAAGGCCCCAGAATTTACATTGCCCGCCTGCAATAAAATAATACAACTATGGTCGATTGGCGGCATAGCGCTGGGGACTATCCTGCCCTGATCATCACAGTCTACCCATTCGATATTGTCGACACCAAAGCCCAGTAGTGCGACAGCTTTTATCACAGCACCATGGGTATGGCGGCCGGCAATAATACGAATGGGAGGCGCGCCGTTATGGCCACGTTGATTAAAGTCCCAGTGTTGGTTCTTGAAGATACGGTAGCGTGCTGCAGCAAGACCGCAGAAGATAGCGGCCGAAGTGCCACTAACGAATCCGGCAACTGTATTGTCCGGTAGTTTAAATAGTTGGCGTAGCCACTGCTCACAGATCTCCTCTAATTTTGAGGTCACTGGTGACATGGCATACAGAGCAGTATTTTGATCCCAAAAGTCGGTCAACCATTTGGTTGCCAGTGTAACGGGAAGAATACCGCCATTAACAAAGCCAAAGTAGCGTCCTCCAGTCTGAGCGACAGAGGCCGGGGAGCCGTAGCTATGTAGCTCTGTCAGTATTGATTCAGCATCACCTGATTTAACAGGTAGGGGTTCATCGAATCGATCAAGATTGGTAAGCGCCTGAGCAGAGGGAAAAACATTGCGTTCTAATATTCCATCGGCATAGTCAAACCCATGCCGCTGAGCCTGCTCAAATAGCGTTTTAAGGCGTTGTTCGCGGTACATTTTCTCGCGCAATGTCATATATGGCTATCCAAATGATGGGTATGGCAACTTTTATTGGCAGTAAATCATAGACTGGACCACTAACAAAGCTAGAATAGCGTCTTCTACTAGAAATCTTATTATCAATTAAGGAAAAGTATTTTATGTTTGAAGGACAGACACTCAGTCTAACAAAACTAGACAATGATTTTGCAGAGATTAAATTCGACTGCCAAAGCGGCTCAGTCAACAAGTTTAATGAGGAAACTCTGGGAGAACTTCGACAAGCATTAGATGCGCTCAAGCAACAGACTGGTATTAGAGGGTTGATGCTCTCTAGTGGCAAGTCGGTGTTCGTGGTGGGTGCAGATATCACTGAATTTAAAGCGATGTTTTCATCAACTAAAGAGGACTTTATTGCGGGAGCTCAGGTGGCTAACGCGCTATTTTCCGAGATTGAAGACCTGCCTTACCCCACGGTGGCTGCTATTAATGGTTTTGCTCTAGGTGGTGGTTTTGAAATTTGTATGGCCTGCGATCTTCGTGTTATCTCTTCAAAAGCGGCGGTTGGCCTGCCAGAAACTAGCCTGGGAATACTGCCAGGTTGGGGTGGTACAGTGCGATTGCCGAGACTCATTGGTTATACAGCCGCTGTCAATTGGATTACCTCTGGGGGACAGCACAACCCGAGGGATGCTCAGGCGGCCGGTGCGGTCGATATGGTCGTAGAGCCAGATTTATTACGAACTGAGGCATTGCAGGCACTACAAGAAATGGTTGATGGAAACCGTGAATATCAGGCCCGCCGTGAGCAAAAATTGTCTGCATTGACAATGTCTGAGGCTGAAGTAGAGGCTACTTCATCTAATTTCAGAACAGCAGTTCTCGGCAGGGTTGGTAACCATTACCCAGCGCCTCTGATGGTGGTTGATCTGATCGCCAAGGCTGCTGGTTTAGGTCGCGATGATGCCATTAGGTGTGAAAATGAAGCTTTCTATGAGATCTCTCAAACGCCTCAGGCCCGTGCAATGGTAGGCTTATTTCTAAATGATCAGTACGTGGTTAAGCAGGCGAAGAATCGAGCTATCGCGCATAAACCGGCTCCGATTAACACGGCTGGCGTAATTGGTGCCGGCATAATGGGTGGCGGCATTGCCTATCAAAATGCCATTAGAGGCTATGACGTTGTAATGAAAGATATTGCCGATGCGGCCCTCGATCTAGGTACTAAGGAAGCCAGCAAACTACTTGCCAAATCTGTTAAACGCGGAAAGTTTGATGAGCAAAAAGCCGAGAAAATTCTCGCCAAAATTCACCCGACACTGGTTGATGATGACATTGCCAAATGTGATATGTTGGTTGAGGCGGTGGTTGAGTTGGAAGCCGTTAAAAAGCAGGTACTGCCCGCCGTAGAATCCCAGTTGACAGCTTCAGCGGTGATTACATCTAATACCTCAACTATATCGATTTCTCGATTAGCAGACTCATTACAGCGTCCAGAAAACTTCTGCGGTATGCACTTTTTTAATCCAGTTCATGCCATGCCTCTGGTAGAGATCATCCGCGGTGAAAAAACCTCCGATGCCACCATAGCAGCAGTTTGCGCCTATGCTCTTGGGCTCGGGAAAAAGCCTATTGTGGTCAATGATTGCCCCGGCTTTCTGGTTAACAGAGTCTTATTTGCGATGTTATTTGGTCTTGAGATGATGCTTGCTGAAGGTGCCGACTTCCAGCAGGTTGATAAGGTGATGGAGAGTTGGGGGCTGCCCATGGGCCCAGCCTATCTGATGGATGTTATCGGAATAGATACTATTAACCATTGTTACCCAGTAATGATCGATGGCTTGCCCGAGCGCTTTAAAAAGACCGCGGATGTTTGGCCAACAGAGGCCATCTTCAATGCCGAGCGCCTAGGGCAGAAAAATAGCCTAGGTTACTACCGTTACGAGCTCAACGAAAAAGGTAAGCCAGGCAAGTCCGTAGACTCTGATGTTATTGCTATGTTGGCAAATCTCTATGGGGAAGCTAAAACAGTTGATGGCGACGAAATTATTGATCGTCTGATGATCGCTATGGCCATGGAAATGGTTCATTGTCTAGAAGAGGGCGTTGTCGCCTCTCCAGCTGAGGCTGATATGTCACTGATTTATGGTGTTGGCTTTCCCGCATTTCGGGGCGGAATATGTCGCTGGATGGATGAGATTGGTCTACAGGAGGTCTGTGATCGCGGCGATCAATATACCTCTGTTAGCGAACTGTATCGTCCCACCCAGAAACTGCGCGCAATGGCGGCCAATGGTGAGACGTTCTATTGATTAACGGTTCGAGGAAGAAACAGTTAGGGGCGCTCAGGCGTCCCTTGCATAAACGGCCCGTCCACACAGATACGCTTGCCATCTGGGGAGGCGCAGGCTCCACAAATACCGACACCACATTTGGTAAGGTAGTCTATAGCACTGTGGATCTGGTCATCCCTGCAGAACTCTCGTTGTACCGCAGCGGCGGCATGAACCATGGGCGCGGGCCCACAGTTGTAGAACACTACATTTTCTAGCTCAGCTTGGGACATCTCCTGCAGGCGAGAGCGCAAAAGCTCGGTTACCAGGCCTTTAAAGCCCTCACTGCCATCATCTGTTGCAACATGCACCTGAGCAATCTCTTTGCACTCGTCGAGGTAATAGAGCCGCTCAGCGGTACGTGCACCGGTAAAGACCTCGGCATTGCCAAAATCTCTGGCGAGCTGATACACAGCCGCCAAGCCAGTTCCACCAGCTACTGCCATAATTTTAGCGCCTTCCGGTGGTGATGCGGCGATACCATGTGGACCGCGAACGTAGACTTCCGTACCTACTGCGAGATCCATCAATTCATGGGTAAAGATACCTACATCAATTACAGCGAGCTGAAATGGGTCATCTGCAAGTGCTGAGAAAGGTTTTTCACCCAGTCCTGGCACCCACAGAAAGACAAACTCACCTGCTTGAATATTTATCTTGCGATCAAATGTCAGTACGCAGATGTCCTCGCAGACACGTTTATTTTCAACCAGAACCACAGGACTAAAGTCCATATCAATGTCGTAGCGAACATGTGCCTCAGCCTTGTTGGAATCAAAACAAATATCAGACTCAAGCTGGTTGAAATAGCTGGCTATATCATCTGTGGTCATGCCTGTTAAAGCCGAACCCACGCCGACAATGGTTGCCCCAGCATTCATAAACTCACGCGCGTCAGCAGCACTGCTGGAGCCGCCACAACCAATAATGGGCACATTGGTGACTGCGGCAATGTCACGCACACATTTAAGTGCAATTGGCAGAACCCCTTTGCCTGACATACCTCCTGCACCATTGCTCAAAACCGCGTGGCCATGAGATGAAGTATAACCTGGACCCACTGTATTAATCGCACAGATGGCATCGGCACCGCCGGCCACTGCGGCTAATGCAATTTCACCTATATTAGGTGTATTAGGCGTCAGCTTGGGAATCACCGGTATATCAACTACTGCTTTTACTGCAGCAGTCACCTCACGCACTAATTCAGGGTCTTGGCCCATAGCCATGCCATAGCCTTTAGCATGCGGGCATGAGAGGTTTAACTCCAGGCCGTTGGCCACAGGGGCCATTATTTTTGCGACCTCAACAAACTCCTCAACACTGCCACCAAAGATCGACACCAATAAAAAGCGGTCTTCAGGAATTCGTAACTTAGACATTGCCTCGGCAGAGGCTTTGGCACCTGGGTTGGTAAGCCCCACGGCATTTACAAAGCAACCCGGTGCATACTGGCTATAGACCGGCTCTCGTTGACCTGCACGCACCTCAGGCCCGACACTTTTGGTGGTCAACACGCCAACTTGTGGCATATGATCAAAGACATACTGAATAATAGAAGTAGCGGTAGTAACAACTCCGGAGGGAACCGTAAATGGGCCAGAAAGGGTTTTACCAAGAAATTTTGTATTCAAAATACTTCGCTCGACAGGTCTTGTTTGGGAGTGTATACGTCGCCGCCGATTATACCGATTCCACAGAATTAATCAGCTTAGATTTATCGTCGGGCACAAAAAAGGGCGGCAATAAATGCCGCCCTTTTTTTACTGTGGGTAACAGGTTAGAACTGATTCATAGTATTGTCTTTACCTGATGCCTTAAGTGCTGCATCACCGGCAAAGTACTCTTTATGGTCATCGCCCATATCTGAACCAGCCATATTCTGATGCTTAACACAGGCAATACCCTGACGGATTTCCTTACGCTGCACTCCGGCCACATATCCGAGCATGCCCTGATCACCAAAGTACTCTTTAGCCAGGTTATCGGTTGACAGAGCCGCAGTGTGGTATGTCGGCAGAGTAATCAAATGATGGAAAATACCCGCATGCTTGGCAGCGTCAGCCTGGAAGGTACGAATCTTCTCATCAGCTGATGCAGCCAGAGCGCTGTCATCATAGCTAACATTCATCAGATCGCTTCGATCATAGGCGGAGACGTCATCGCCAGCTTCAGCCATCGCATCAAAGACTTGCTGTCGGAAGTTCAACGTCCAGTTGAAAGATGGGCTGTTGTTGTAAACTAGTTTGGCATTGGGTACCACTTTACGAATCTCATCCATCATTGCACCGATTTGGCCAACATGTGGTTTTTCGGTTTCAATCCAAATCATATCCGCACCGTTTTGCAGGCTTGTAATGCTATCGAGGATACAGCGAGCTTCACCAGTTCCAGGCTTGAACTGGAAGAGGTTGCTAGGCAGGCGCTTAGGGCGAACGAGTTTGCCGTTTTGGTTGATTACCACATCGCCGTTTTTCATATCTGCAGGAGCAATCTCTTCAACATCGAGAAAGCTATTGTACTGATCGCCCAAGTCACCGGGCTGTTCGGTAACAGCGATCTGTTTGGTTAGTCCGGCGCCTAAGGAGTCAGTGCGCGCAACTATCACACCATCATCCACACCTAGTTCGAGAAAGGCGTAACGCACTGCATTAATCTTAGCCAAGAAGTCGGAATGAGGAACCGTAACCTTACCATCCTGGTGTCCACATTGCTTTTCATCAGACACTTGGTTTTCAATCTGAATACAGCAGGCACCGGCTTCAATCATCTGTTTGGCCATCAAATAGGTCGCTTCGGCATTACCAAAGCCCGCATCGATATCTGCAATAATGGGAACAACATGCGTCTGGAAGTTATCAATTTGATCTTGAATCGCCGCTTTAGCTGAGCCTTCAGATGCATCCAACTCACGAAATAGACCGCCTAACTCCCTGGCATCCGCCTGGCGCAAGAAAGTATAAAGCTCGGCGATCAAGGAAGCCACTGAGGTCTTTTCATGCATTGACTGATCTGGAAGTGGGCCGAACTCAGAGCGCAGCGCTGCTACCATCCACCCGGACAGATACAGGTACTTTTTATCGGTCGTACCAAAATGCTTTTTAATTGAAATCAGTTTCTGCTGACCGATAAAACCGTGCCAGCAACCAAGCGATTGGGTGTAGGCCGAAGTATCTGAATCATACTGCGCCATGTCTGCGCGCATGATCCCCGCTGTGTACTTGGCTATGTCGAGGCCGGTTTGGAACCGATTTTGAGCGCGCATGCGTGCCGCAGATTCTGGGTTGATAGCATTCCACTTACCGGAATGCCCCTCTAAAACTTTCGTCACTTGGGCAATGTTATTTGAATATGTAGACATTTTTTAATCCTGTTATAAATCCACTTGTTTGACTGGGGACAAAGTTTAGGTATGATGACCACATTAATCTAATTGATAGTTTTGATTGCGAGCATTTTTTAAATGAATATATCAAGAGTTGATTTAAATCTTCTGGTTTATCTGGATGTCCTTTTAAGAGAGTGTAATGTCACTCGTGCAGCGGAGGAGCTTGGTATTAGCCAGCCCGCTCTTTCCAATAGCTTGCGACGCCTTCGAGACCTGTTCAATGACCCTATCCTGGTCCGCACTAGCGATGGTATGACACCTACCGATCGTGCGCTTGAGCTTCAACCGCTGGTGCGCAATGTATTGGCTGCGGCAGAGCAGGCTATCTTGCCAAAGACTGATTTTGATCCTATGGGGTCAAATCGTATATTCCGTATTATGGCCAGTGATTATACCGAGTCCACCCTGTTGCCGGTACTGTTGCGCAATCTCCGCAAGGCAGCGCCTGGTATCCGCTTGGACATTATGACTCCCAGCGATGTCAGCTTTCATGATGTAGAGCGTGGCAAGGTAGATTTGGTGATAAATCGTTTCGATTCATTACCTCAGTCCTTTCACCAGGTTCACCTCTGGGATGATAGTTTTTCTTGTGTGATGAGTGCTAACAATCCGGTTATCAAAAACTGGTGTTTGCAAAGTTATCTGTCCAGTAAACATGTATGGGTTAGTAAAACTGGAATGGGTGTTGGTGTTGGCATGACTCCGGATGATGTCCAGCGGCTCGGTTGGGTCGATGAGGCTCTCGCTAAAATTGACGCCAAGCGCGACATCACGCTTTTCACTCGGCACTATCAGGCTGCGCTTTTGCTGGGCGAGCAAGATGACCTTATTGTTACCATTCCCACTATGACAGCTAAAGGAATGGAGGGGAACTCCAAGGTAGTTATTCTGGAACCTCCGTTTGAGATACCTAGAATGCGCCTGAAAATGGTGTGGAGTCCTTTGCTGCAGCATGACCCCGGCCACAAATGGCTGCGTCAAATAATCAAATCGGTGTCTGAGGAGATTCTTAGATAGCTAATCGATTTGGTGAATGTCAAGAATACAGACCATAAATTTGGCTTATTTTACCTTAGCCAATAGACTCTTGAATTCACGATTTACGGGGAGAGTACCCAATGAGCAAATGTATCGAACAAGCTGGTCTAACCATAGCCAGTCCGATTTATCAGCTAGTCAATGAGAACATCTTGCCGGGTACTGGTATTGACCCTGAAATCTTCTGGAAAAATTTTGCTGCGATAATTGCAGAATTTGCGCCTAAAAACCGCGAACTTCTTAAAAAGCGTGAATTACTGCAGTCGCAGATTGATCGCTGGCACCATGATAATCCAAAATCTTTTAGCTTTGAAGCTTACAAAAGTTTCTTAGAGGAAATAGGGTATTTGGTGCCCGAGGGCCCAGATTTCGCCATTAGCCCTGAAAATGTCGACGTTGAAATAGCCCAGCAGGCCGGCCCGCAGCTTGTAGTGCCAATTATGAATGCACGTTTTGCTCTAAACGCAGTGAATGCTCGCTGGGGCAGCTTGTACGATGCTCTATATGGTAATGACGTCATTGCAGAAGACCCAGGCGTTGAGAAAGGTGGTGCTTACAATCCAGTTAGGGGTCAAAAGGTGATTGACTACGGTCGCGATTTTCTCGACGAATCTGTACCCCTGGCCAGCGGCTCCCATCGAGATGTAGAGTTATACCGAGTTGAGGCTCAGCAGCTTTTGGCGTGCATGCATGGCGGTGCTAGCATCAATTTAGCTATGCCAGAGCAGTTTATTGGGTTCCTAGGTGCTGAGGATAAACCAACCTCAATATTGCTAAAAAACAACAGCTTGCACATAGAAATTCAGATTGATTCTAGCCATCAGATCGGCGCTTCCGACCGGGCTGGAGTTAAAGATATAGTGCTAGAGGCTGCGCTGACCACGATTATGGACTGCGAAGACTCAGTTGCTGCTGTTGACGCTGAGGATAAAGCTCTGGCTTACAGTAACTGGCTGGGGCTCATCAACGGTTCGCTGCAGGAAACCATTAGCCGCGGCGGCACTAGTTTTGTTCGCTCAATGAATCCAGACCGCACCTATGTGGCTGCAGATGGTTCGGAGCTCAAATTAAATGGCCGCAGTCTCATGTTTGTGCGTAATGTCGGACACCTAATGACCAATCCAGCGATAATTGATAGTCACGGCCATGAGATACCTGAGGGAATTATGGATGGCGTTATCACTAGCCTGATTTCCCTGCATGACCACAACGGCAGTAGCCCATTGAACAATTCCAATGCCGGTAGCACCTATATTGTAAAACCGAAGATGCACGGCCCCGAAGAGGTGGCGTTCACCAATGATCTGTTCGATGCTATTGAGGACGCGCTGGGCTTAACTCGTCATACCATTAAAGTGGGTATTATGGATGAGGAGCGCCGCACATCAGTCAATCTCAAAGAGTGTATTCGCGCGGCCAAAGGCCGAGTAGTGTTTATAAATACCGGCTTCTTAGACCGCACTGGTGACGAAATTCATACCAGCATGCATGCTGGTCCTTTTGCCTTAAAGGCTGATCTGAAATCAATGCCTTGGATATCGGCCTATGAGGACCAGAACGTTGATGTGGGTCTAGCCTGTGGTCTTAAGGGCAAGGCACAGATTGGCAAGGGTATGTGGGCAATCCCAGATAATATGGCCGACATGATGAAGGTAAAAATTGGCCATCCTAAGTCTGGAGCTAATACCGCTTGGGTGCCTTCACCCACAGCAGCAACATTACATGCTATGCATTATCACCAGGTCAATGTCGCCAACTTGCAAGATCAAATTGCGACCAGAACAGCCGCTAATATTGATGATATTTTGACCATACCATTGTTGGGTGATCGTCAGCTAACTGATAAGCAGATACAGCTCGAACTCGATAATAACGCTCAGGGCTTGCTTGGCTACGTTGTGCGCTGGATTGAGCAGGGTGTTGGTTGTTCTAAGGTTCCAGATATAAGCAATGTTGGGCTAATGGAAGATCGAGCGACACTGCGCATTTCTAGCCAGCATATGGCCAATTGGTTGCATCACGGAATATGCAGTCGTGAGCAGGTGTTGGAGACACTGACCCGTATGGCGGCTGTAGTAGATGGCCAAAATGACGGTGATCATGATTACGTAAAGATGGGTCCTGATTTTGACTCTAGTCTAGCCTTCAAAGCGGCCTGTGACCTGGTTTTTGAGGGTAGCGTTCAGCCCAGTGGTTATACGGAGCCTTTGCTTCATGCCTACCGTCAGAAAGCGAAGGATAAAAACTAATGAAGTCTACTCCCGATCTCTGTGACCAGTACCCTGAGTCTATTCAGGTCGTGGAGCCTATATTCACTAATTTTGGTGCTCGGGAGCGCTTTTACGGGCCCATAGAAACAGTGAAGTGCTTTGAAGATAACAGCTGTGTTAAAAAGCTTGTCGCCACGCCGGGTAAGGGTCGCGTGATGGTAGTGGACGGTGGCGGTTCCATGCGCCGCGCCTGCCTTGGTGACATGTTGGCCGAGCAGGCGTCAGTTAACGGCTGGAGTGGATTGCTAATCTATGGCTGTATCCGCGATGTCGATGAAATAAGGGCCACAGACATTGGTGTGCAAGCTCTGGGGGTCCACCCTATGAAAACGGAAAAAAAAGGAATTGGTGAGATTGGTGTGCCGGTCAACTTTGGCGGTGTTACCTTTAGAGTGGGTGACTATGTTTACGCTGATAACAATGGCGTTATTGTTGCCCCTCGGCATCTGACCTAGCCCGCCGTTCAAGTTTCTGGCAATTTAGGTATAAGTGTTCTAATAGTTAATGCTATATGAACGACTATATTGATGGTTACTCTTGCCATATTCTGTCTAATAGGAAAAAATACCGGCCTTTGAGCGTGAGGGGTTCTCGCGCCTCGTTAAGTTTGAGCAAAATCATGAATAAATTTAATGTTAACCCTGTGGGCACCGCACTGTTGCTCTGTTTCTGGCTATCTAGTTACTGCTTTGGTCAACCTTTACTTTCTTCTCAAGCGCGATTTCATCCGGTGATCAGTCAGACCGGTATGGTTGTGTCTCAGGAGATTATTGCCAGTCGTGTGGGTGCTGATATTTTGGCTAAGGGTGGTAACGCTATTGATGCCGCTGTAGCCACAGGCTTTGCACTGGCCGTTACCTTGCCGCGTGCAGGTAATTTAGGCGGGGGCGGTTTTATGATGGTACACCTAGCCGAAGAGAATAAGACCATTGCCATTGATTATCGAGAGATGGCTCCGGCTGAGGCTTACAAGGATATGTTTCTTGATTCTGAAGGCGAGGTAGATAGTAAAAAGGCCCGCTTTAGCATTCAGTCTTCAGGGGTTCCCGGTACAGTTGCTGGCCTGGTTTATGCGCAGGAAACTTACGGTAAACTAAGCCTGAAAGAGGTTATTAAACCCGCTATTAATCTAGCCCGCAATGGCATTCCTGTGAGCGTCTCTCTGGCGGAATCATTGGCCTCTCGCAGTGAGCGACTGCAGTCTGACCCTGGAAGCAAAGAATACTTTTTTAAGGCAAACGGTAATGGCTATGCCCCCGGCGATCTATTACGTCAACGTGATTTGGCGGCCTCGCTGCGGCGTATTGCGGCTGATGGTGCGGCAGGCTTTTACAAAGGTAAAACTGCGGATCTGATTGTTGCTCAAATGAAGCGCAGCGGTGGTCTGATAACTGAGACTGATTTAAATAACTACAGAGTAATAGAACGTGCTCCGGTCTGTGGTGACTACCGCAGTAATAGGATATGTGCCATGCCCCCACCCTCATCAGGTGGTATTCATTTGGTACAGATGCTAAATATATTGGAGCGCTGGGATCTTCAGACACTAGGTCACAATAGCGCCGACTATATCCATCGTTTGGTTGAGTCTATGCGGAGAGCCTATGCAGACCGCAGTCTATATCTTGGTGATCCAGAGTTTTTTCCTGTACCAATGGCGCAGCTCATAGATAAAAAATATGCCGCGACATTAGCCCAACAAATAGATCTAGATCATGCCAGCCGCTCAGAGGATGTTCACCCCGGCCTTAGTGACAACGGTGAGAGTACTGAAACTACGCACTTTAGTACCTGGGATCAGTGGGGCAATCTGGTTAGTAATACCTACACATTAAATTTTTCCTACGGCAGTGGCATTTCCGTAGCTGGCGCAGGTTTTCTACTCAACAATGAAATGGATGACTTTTCGGCTAAACCAGGCTCTCCCAATGGTTACGGCCTAGTTGGCGGTATCGCCAATTCAATACAACCAGGTAAACGACCGTTATCCTCTATGACTCCAACTATTGTTTTTGACTCATCTGGTGCGCCAATCCTCGCGACGGGCAGTCCGGGGGGCAGCACCATTATTACGGTGGTTATGCAGATAATACTCAATGTACTTGAGTTTGATATGGGCATAGCAGAGGCCACTGCTGCTGCGAGAATTCATCATCAATGGCTACCAGATACTGTCTATTATGAGTCGGGCATTTCTACCGACACTATGGGATTACTGCGTGAGATGGGACATATAGTCAATGCGAAGCCCGGAAGGCTGGGAGCAACCGAAAGTATTCAATCGAATACTAACGGTGTGCTATTCGGGGCTGCTGATCCTAGACGTCATGGCTCAGGCGCGGTGTCTCAACCCTAGAAACCCATTGGCCAACTGTCTATTCTTGTATGCCGTTTTCATACTGGATAATAGCGCCATTTTTATCCTCAATGGAGGCTCGGCGTTGCTCTCCGGTTTGCTCAACCAGCATTGGATACTTGGGCGCCGTCATAAATTGGGCAAACCACTGAGCCAACAATGCCTCGTCATCTAAGGTATCCAATAGTAAAGCCCTGACCCTTTGGATATAGGCATTTGGTATTTGATCCACTGCCATTGCAGGAGTCAACGGTGGGTCAAGAAGATGATTCGGCGCGACTATGCCTGTGAGTAACTCTGTGGCCAGGTCATCGAGCATTTCAGTGGCTGCCGGGGTGCGAAAACCTACCGAAAAAGTGGTGCAATCGCCCAAAGCAATACCATGATGGGAAACTTTAGGCGGCAGATAGAGCATGTCGCCGGTTTCCAAGACCCATTCATCCTGCGGAGTGAACTGCTCAAGAATTTTAAGTTCAGAATTCTGAATTAGCGGCGTGTCTGCATCGCAGAGCTCGCCAATTTGCCATCTGCGCTGTCCTGCACCCTGAATCAGAAAAACATCATAGTAATCAAAATGTGGTCCAACACTACCGCCATCTTCGGCATAACTCACCATGATGTCATCGATACGCCAAGGAGGTAGAAAATCAAAGTGCTTGAGAATCTCTGCTACCTCAGGAATCCAAAGGTCGACTGCCTGAACCAATAAGGTCCAGTGACTGTCAGGAAGGCTGGCAAATCGATCTTCGGCAAAGGGTCCATGTTCAAGTTTCCAGTCCTTGCCAACAATCAGTCGGGACTCGACCTCGTGCTCGAGCGCCAGTCCAGCCAACTCATCACCATCGATAGGAGGTTCAAAATTGGCGATGGCATTGCGAACGAGGAGTGGTTTTTTTTGCCAGTACTTTGCGAGAAACTCTGCGCCGCTAATATCACCTAAAATCATGGTTAGATATTTTTAGCTTGAATGGACGCGTTACCAGTATAGGACATAGGGGTCATTGCCTTGAGCTCGGCCTTAGCCGACTCAGGTATCTCAAGACTATCTATAAAGCGCTGAATCGTTGGCTGGTCCATGACATTACCCCGAGTCAGGGCCTTGAGTTTTTCATAAGGCTCTTCGATACCATAGCGACGCATAACCGTCTGAATGGGTTCTGCTAAGACTTCCCAGCTATCATCAAGATCAGCAGCAAGTTTTTGCTCATTTAGCTGTAATTTACTAATACCTTTATCGAGTGATGCATAGGCGATCATGGTGTACCCTAATCCAACGCCCATATTACGAAGTACAGTCGAATCAGTAAGGTCCCGCTGCCAACGAGAGATTGGTAGTTTAGACGCGAGATGCCCGAACAGCGCATTGGCAATACCCATATTGCCTTCAGCGTTTTCAAAGTCTATTGGATTGACCTTATGGGGCATGGTAGATGAGCCTACTTCACCGGCAATAGTTTTCTGTTTGAAGTAACCCAGGGAAATATAAGCCCAAATATCTCGCGCAAAGTCAATCAAGATAGTGTTTGAGCGAGCTAGGCCATCAAACAGCTCGGCCATATAGTCATGAGGCTCAATCTGCGTAGTATATGGGTTGAAGTTTAGACCCAGCTGTTCGATAAAGTCTTGAGCTACAACGGCCCAATCAATGTCAGCATAGGCGGATAGATGAGCATTATAGTTTCCTACAGCGCCATTAATTTTCCCTAGCAGTGGTACGTTTTTGAGTTGATCAATTTGCCGTTGCAGACGGTAGGCTACATTGGCCATTTCTTTACCGACAGTAGTTGGGGATGCTGTTTGGCCATGAGTTCTGGCCAGCATTGATACATCAGCAAATTCGCGACCCATAGACGCGAGTAGATCCGTAATAGCCTGCAACTGGGGCAACATTACTAGGTCGCGCCCCTCCTTTAGCATTAGGGCATGGGAAAGGTTGTTAATATCCTCTGAGGTGCATGCAAAATGCACAAATTCACTGACTTTAGATAGCTCTGCATTTTCAGAGATAGTCTCCTTAATAAGATATTCAACGGCTTTTACATCGTGGTTGGTAGTGCGTTCAATATCTTTGATGCGTTCTGCCTGCTCAAGACTAAAGTTGTCTACAAGCTGATTCAGCAGAGTATTGGCGTCTGCAGAGAATTTAGGCACTTCTAATATCGCTGGGTTATTTGATAAATGCTGCAACCAGCGCACCTCAACCATCACTCGATATCGAATTAAACCAAACTCGCTAAATACAGTGCGCAGGCGCTCTGTTTTCGAACCGTAGCGGCCATCGATTGGCGAAACAGCGGTAAGGGAAGAGAGGGCGATATCGTTCATGGTAGGTTCCAAAATCTGTCGTTGAAATAAGCCGGCAATCATAACGGATTTGGTCTTTAATTTCAGATAAATTAGTTGCCCGATACTATTTGTACAAGGGCAGTAAAGAGGCCAAGTTCTTGCGATAAAATGCAAGATGAATCCGTTTTCCGCCTAACTGCTGCCATAGAAAAGCGCTTCTAATTGCGGCAAACAACAGGCAGCGGATACGATTCGCTACAGCCGGCTGTCCTAGGTACTTACTCGAGCCAGTCACTTGAACACGCAACCGCAAGGTACTTACCGTGCTCTGATAAAGCGAGGCTAGGTTAGCGTAGACATTGTCATGCGTAATTGAAAAGTGCTGTGCCTGGCGCTCGGCGCTCTCAATGCCATTGGCTATTTTGCCAAGCATATTTTTGTCCCCGGCGACCTTGCGAGCTAAATACATTATTGCGATAACGTAGCGTATTATTTCGCCGGGCTCTTTGTGGTTGCCGGTTTCCCCGTCAGCAAACAGTTGATACATTGAATTCATGCCAAGGCTTAATCCAGAGACTGGGCCATACAGCTGTGTCAGCGAATCCGGGTTTTGATTGAGCAGAGTAGCCAGGCACAGCGCCATATCATCGTTAGGCGCGTGGCCGGTTTTGGCGAGCTGCGAAACCAATTCACAGCACTGAAAGACTGCGGCAAGCGCGACAGCCTGGTCAGAAGTAGGTGTGGAGAAAAACATCAGGCCTCTTTTTTGCTATTCCAGGTTCGCTCAATAGTACCGCCGCCTAGGCAGCGCTCGCCTTGATAGAAAACGACTGACTGCCCTGGGGTAACCGCGCGTTGCGGTTCGGCAAATAGCACAGAACAGCCACCAGTCTCGTCCGGTGTCACCCAGCACAGTTGATCTGGTTGACGATAGCGAGTTTTAGCATAGCACTCAAAACCTATATCATTAGTGGGGGCGTCATTTATCCAATTGGTCTGGGTGGCGACTAGGCTGTCGGTAAATAGTAGCGGGTGCTGACTGCCTTGGCCAACGACCAAAATATTATTTTCTAGGTCTTTGGCTAGACTGTACCAAGGTTCAGCGCTTCCTTCTTTGACGCCGCCTATCCCTAAACCCTGACGTTGGCCTAGAGTATAGAACATCAGTCCCTGATGCTCACCCATAAGCTCGCCCTCAGGAGTGCGCATCTGGCCCGGCTGGGCCGGTATATACTGCTCTAAAAAGTCCTTGAAGCGGCGCTCGCCGATAAAACAAATGCCTGTGCTATCCTTTTTATCTGAGGTTACAAAACCGTATTCATCAGCAATACGGCGAACCTCTGGCTTTTCTAACTCCCCCACGGGGAAAAGTGACTTCGCAAAGGCAGGTTCGGCCACAGCATGCAAAAAATAGCTCTGGTCTTTGTTGCTGTCCAATCCTTTGAGCAATTGCGCCTGACCCTGATTACGAACAACTCTGGTGTAGTGACCTGTGGCGATAAAATCGGCACCCATCAGCTGTGCATAATCGAGAAAGACTTTAAATTTTATTTCACGATTACACAGAATATCTGGGTTGGGAGTCCGGCCGAGACGGTATTCCTCAAGGAAGTACTCGAAAACATTATCCCAGTAATCAGCCGCAAAGTTAGCCGTATGCAAAGGGATTTTGAGTCTGTCACAAACCTGTTGGGCGTCTGCAAGATCTGCTATGGCCGTACAGTATTCAGAGCCATCGTCCTCGTCCCAGTTTTTCATAAACAGGCCTTCGACCTGATACCCTTGTTGGAGCAGCAGTAGGGCGGCCACTGAGGAGTCTACCCCTCCGGACATGCCAACAATGACTTTATGCAGTTTGCTCATCAAACACCAAATTTAGGATACTCGCGAAGCCGATTACTATAAGCCGTTACGAAATATTTCCAAGGGGAAAATGCGCTGGGCGCGATAATCTTCTATGCAGTCAAGCACTATGCCGCTGCGCAGGGCGCCAGTATTCGCTCTAATCTCATCGATTGACATCCATACTGCCTCATCGATATCCGAGTCGATGACCGCATCTTCAACTAGCCGCAGAGGCTGTGCCACAAAGCTAAGTCTATAATAGGTGATCCCATTGGCAGCATGGTGAGTGGAAAAACCAAGAAATCCACTAATGGCAACTTCCCAACCGGTTTCTTCGAGAGTTTCACGTAGTGCTGCCTGCAAGATTTCTTCGCCTGGCTCAACGTGGCCGGCTGGCTGATTAATCACCTGAGCATTATTTCTGGTCTCTTTGACCATTAAAAATTTACTATCTTGTTCGATAACTGTGGCAACTGTTAAATGTATTTTATCTGGCACTCTGGTTCCCTGTTATCTGCGTTGATGACGTTTATTGGGATAATTGCTGGAGCCAGTTGCAGTCATGGTCTGTATCCTATACTCACCATTGGCCAGGCCATCTATAGTCCAACTTCCTATCGCGGCCCTAACCAGCCTTAATGTAGGTAGATTAACTGCGGCTGTCATGCGACGCACTTGGCGATTGCGACCCTCATTGATCACAATTTCGATCCAGCTATCCGGAATAGTTTTTCTGACTCGGATAGGAGGCGTTCGCTCCCAAAGATCTGGTTCAGTAATAAGTTTACATGATAGTGCTCTGGCGACTCCGTCTTTCAGGGAGACTCCTGCTACCAATCTATCGCATTGATCCTGAGTAGCTATGCCTTCAACCTGTACCCAGTAAGTTTTTCTTAGTTTATATTTCGGATCACTAATTCTGGCTTGCAATAGCCCGTCATCCGTAAGCAATAAGAGTCCCTCAGAGTCAAAATCGAGCCGCCCGGCTGGGTAAACTCCTTTTATGCCAATATAGTCGGAAAGAGTCGTTTTTCCACTATCATCGGTGAATTGACTAAGCACCTGAAAAGGTTTGTTAAAAATTATCAGTTTAGCCAAGTTTTTTCTCCAATTAGGTCTATTGTAAATGAAACAGGGCTACAAGAAACTAATGAATTCATGCTAAAATGCGGCAATTCGGTAAATTTTTTACAAAAAAACGTTTTCAACATTCTTTTCAATAAGCACCGCTTACATTCCACGGAGATAATAATGGGATACCAACATATCCAAGTTCCACAATCTGGCGAGAAAATTACAGTAAACGCAGATCTTTCAATCAATGTTCCCAACAATCCAATTATTCCTTTTATTGAAGGGGATGGTATTGGCGTTGATATTACTCCAGTTATGGTAAAGGTAATCGATTCTGCCGTAGCGAAGGCCTACGATGGCGGCAAGAAGATTTCTTGGATGGAGGTGTACTGCGGTGAGAAGGCAGCGGAATTATACGAGGGAGACTGGTTCCCAGCAGAGACCCTAGAGGCAGTCAAAGATTATGCCGTCTCCATCAAAGGCCCTCTAACGACTCCAGTAGGTGGCGGTTTTCGTTCACTTAACGTAGCCCTGCGTCAGGAGTTGGATCTTTTTGTTTGTCAGCGTCCAGTGCGCTGGTTTGAAGGTGTTCCATCGCCTGTCAAAGAGCCTAATAAAGTAGATATGTGTATTTTTCGCGAAAATTCTGAGGATATTTACGCCGGTATTGAATGGCGTGCTGGAACAGACGAAGCGACTAAAGTGATTAATTTCCTACAGCAGCAAATGGGAGTGACTAAGATTCGCTTTGACAGCAACTGCGGTATTGGTGTCAAACCAGTATCAGAGCAGGGCACCAAGCGTCTTGTTAGTAAAGCAATTCAATATGCTATCGATCAGAACAAACCCTCAGTCACACTTGTGCACAAGGGCAATATCATGAAGTTTACTGAAGGGGCTTTCTGCGACTGGGGTTACGAAGTTGCCCGTGATCAGTTTGGTGGTGAGTTGATCGATGGTGGCCCATGGCAGGTGGTTAAGAATCCTAACACCGGCGAAGATATTATTATTAAGGATGTAATTGCGGATGCTATGTTACAGCAGATTATTTTGCGTCCAGATGAGTATAGTGTGCTGGCGACACTGAACCTCAATGGCGACTATATCTCTGATGCACTGGCCGCGCAGGTAGGCGGTATTGGTATAGCCCCAGGTGCTAACTTGTCTGACGATGTAGCCATCTTTGAAGCTACTCATGGAACAGCGCCCAAGTATGCTGGTCAAGATAAAGTTAACCCGGGTTCACTGATATTAAGTGCTGAGATGATGCTTCGTCATATGGGTTGGCACGAGGCTGCAGATTTGGTGATAAAGGGTATTGAAGGCGCTATTTCTGAAAAGAAAGTAACCTATGACTTTGAGAGGCTGATGGAGGGCGCAACATTGATGTCCTGTTCTGAGTTTGGCGATGCTATGATCGAAAATATGTAAAGCTCGGCAAGGCAGAGTCCATGCCCTTTGCAACAACTAAATAGATCTCTGTGGCTCAAAAATCAGTAGATGAATAAAAACCAGCGCTACCAAAGTGGCGCTGGTTTTTTGCTATTTGCCCATTAGAAGGCAAAAAGATGGCAGCTCAACCCGCCACAGCTTCTCCCATATCAATGTCGCTGTTCTTCGTATTAGCATCCTCGGCGTCAGCGTATTCATCAAAAGGTTGGATGTTAGCAGCGTGTATTCCTTTTTCACCACGCACGGTATCGTAGCTAACATTCTGACCCGCTTTGAGAGTCTTATAACCCTCCACATTAATAGCGCTGTAATGAACGAAAATATCTTCTCCGCCGTTGTTGGGTAGAATAAATCCAAAGCCCTTAGCATTACTAAACCATTTTATAGTACCTTGATTTGACATAACCTGTTGCCTTCTTCCTTAATTAGCATTTAGAAATGAGCTGCAATACATTGCGCCCGTCAATTGCCTTCAAATAAGGCAACCCTAGACTAAATCTCTAAACATTTCTGTCAAGTACCGTTCATCCGGTTCTTGTGAAGTATATTCTGAGGTAAGATAACAAATATATTTTATTAATGAGAGATTGGCTGGTTTACATGAGTGAAGAGAAAAATACGCCAGATTGGCAACAGGTTGGCGATACTGTGGTCGAAGAATCAAGGCCAAAATTGAAGAAGCCCCGTATGTTTCAGGTAGTGCTGTTAAACGATGATTACACGCCAATGGAGTTTGTCGTTGAGCTGATAGAACAGTTTTTTTATAAGTCGCGAGAAAATGCGACTAGAATCATGCTTAAGATACATACCGAAGGCAAGGGTGTGTGTGGTGTATACACCGAGGATGTAGCTGAGACTAAGGCGGCAGCAGTAAACCAGTATGCAATGGATCATGAACATCCTTTGCTGTGTGAAATAGAACCCTTTAACGACGACGAAGAGTCATAGATATGTTAAGTAGAGAGCTTGAAGTCACCCTTAACCTGGCATTTAAAAACGCACGTGAAAAACGACATGAGTTTATGTCTGTTGAGCATCTGCTGTTGGCATTGCTCGATGATGCGTCTGCATCTAACGTACTCAAGGCATGTGGCGCAGACTTAGGGATACTGCGTCAGGATCTGGTCGAGTTTATTGATTCGACTATGCCCACTATCCCCGACACTCAATTAGAGCAAGAAACCCAGCCAACACATGGTTTTCAGCGTGTTTTGCAGCGCGCGGTATTTCAGGTTAACTCCGCCAATCATAGTGAGGTGATGGGGGCCAACGTGGTGGTCGCTATATTTAGCGAACAAGAGAGTCAGGCGGTGTATTTCCTGCGACTACAAAATGTCGCACGTATTGATGTTGTTAACTACATCTCTCACGGTATCTCCAAATATGTGGATCAGGCAGAGCAGGGTTCCGATCAGCTAGAACAGACTACCGATGCCAATAATACTGGGGAGGGTCAAGAACAAAGCATGTTGCAGCAGTTCGCGGTCAATCTTAATGAACAGGCCAAGTTGGGTAAAATAGACCCCTTAATTGGTCGCGACCAAGAAGTAGAGCGTGTTAGCCAGATTCTGATTCGCAGACGAAAAAATAACCCACTTTTAGTGGGTGAATCTGGCGTTGGTAAAACCGCAATTGCAGAGGGTCTAGCTAAGTTAATTGTCGAAGGAAATGTTCCAGAGCCAATGCTCGATAGCACTGTCTATTCCTTGGATATGGGTTCCCTTTTAGCCGGCACCAAGTATCGTGGTGATTTTGAAAAGCGCCTTAAGGGTATTATCGCCGAGCTGATGACCAAAGAAAAATCGGTCCTGTTTATTGATGAGATTCACACTATTATTGGGGCTGGCGCAGCGTCCGGAGGCGTTATGGACGCTTCAAACCTACTTAAGCCGCTGCTGTCATCTGGCCAATTGCGCTGTGTGGGTTCAACTACCTACCAAGAGTACCGGGGTATTTTCGAAAAAGATCACGCTTTTTCTCGACGTTTTCAAAAAATTGATGTGCCAGAACCAAGTATTGGTGAAACCTATGAGATTCTCAAAGGGCTCAAGTCACGTTTTGAGGAGCACCATGATCTCAAATTTACCAATCCAGCCCTCAAGGTTGCGGCTGAGTTAGCTGCACGTCATATCAATGATCGCTTCCTGCCCGACAAAGCTATCGATGTCATAGACGAAGCCGGTGCCTTTCAGCGACTTCAGCCTGTCAGTAAGCGTAAGAAGACTATTGGAGTAGGCGATATTGAGTTGGTGATTTCGAAGATTGCACGGATTCCACCCAAAAGTGTTTCCAGCTCTGATAAGGCACAGTTAAAAGGATTGGCTGAGAAGCTTAAGATGGTGGTATTCGGTCAGGATCCGGCAATTGACGCGCTGTCCACCTCGATTAAGTTAGCACGGGCTGGTTTGCGAGATGGTGGCAAGCCGATTGGTAGCTTCCTCTTTGCTGGTCCAACTGGTGTGGGTAAAACCGAAGTCAGCCGGCAACTTGCCAATGTGCTAGGAGTAGAACTGGTGCGCTTTGATATGTCTGAGTATATGGAGCGCCACACAGTGTCACGTTTGATCGGCGCACCCCCTGGATATGTGGGTTATGACCAGGGTGGATTACTCACTGAGGCAGTCAATAAGCAGCCTCACTCCGTCATTCTGCTCGATGAGGTGGAGAAAGCTCATCCCGATGTGTTTAATCTTCTGCTGCAGGTCATGGACCATGGCACATTGACCGACAACAACGGGCGCAAAGCCGATTTCCGTAATGTTATTTTGATTATGACAACCAACGCGGGTGCTGAACTAATGAGTAGAGCATCGATTGGTTTTTCCGATCAGAACCACCAAACTGATGGTATGGAAGCAATTAAGAAAATGTTTACTCCAGAGTTTCGCAACCGTCTAGACAGCATTGTGCAGTTTGGTGAGTTGACTATGGATGTTATCAAAACTGTAGTCGACAAGTTCCTGGTGCAGTTGCAATCACAGCTTGATGAGAAAAAGGTTTTCCTTGATGTTGATGATGGGGCGCGAGAATGGCTAGCCAGCAACGGCTATGACGCCAAGATGGGTGCGCGACCCATGGATAGACTAATTCAAGAGAAGATCAAAAAGCCGCTGGCCGAAGAAGTGCTATTTGGCGACCTGTCAGAGAAGGGTGGAACCGTATATATCAGTGCCGATGAAAATGGCCTAGTGGTAGCCACACAGAGCAGAGCAGCGATACCTGCGTAAATTTCAGTCGATCTAAGAAACCCAACGAGAAAGGTAGACAAATGTCCTATCTCGTTGCGGTTTTAGCGCTCACGGAATGTGATGCGGCCCTTGGTGAGGTCATAAGGTGTCATCTCAACCTTAACTTTGTCACCAGTCAGAATGCGAATGTAGTGCTTGCGCATCTTGCCGGAAATATGGGCAATAATAATGTGACCATTTTCTAGTTTAACTTTGAACGTGGTGTTCGGCAGGGTGTCTACAACCTCGCCTTCGAACTCAATATGCTCTTCCTTCGCCATACGCTTATTTTCATGCCTGTAAAAAAGGGCGCAGTTTGCCCTAAAATGCCCGCCATAGCAAAGTCATTCGCTAATCTTCCAATTATTTTCCTGAAGTAACTCCAGCGGTTTATAGTTGGTTTTGTAGTTCATCTTTTGACAATCTTTAATCCAGTAACCCAAATAAACATATCTCAGCCCCAATTTCTGGGCTAGAGAAATCTGAAATAAAACAGCCAGTGTGCCCAAGCTGCGCGCCGATTCAACTGGATCAAAGTAGGTATAAATCGCTGAGATGGCATCTGGAAGCACATCAATCACAGCGCACCCCACTAAAGAGCCCTCAACTCTAAACTCCAAAAAGTTAGAGCATTCCCAAGGCTGGCCTAGAAATTGCTCGAACTGCGGTCGGTTCGGCGGGTACATATCCCCCTCATGATGACGACCACTGATATAGCGATTGTAAACTGGGTAGTGCTCATCTATATCAATCCCATCACTTTGGTTGACCTCCAAGTCAGAGTTGCGATTCCAGCAACGCTTTTGAGAGCGATTGCGCCTAAACAGATTAACTGGGATTCTGGCAGGTACGCAGGCATTGCAGTCGTGACACATTGGTTGATACAGATAGCCGCCACTGCGACGAAAGCCCATGGCACTCATTCGTCCGTAAAGGGCTGTATCGATGTTGAGCTCGGGGTCGACAAATGCCGTAGTGGCCAGTTGATCCTTGAGATAACTGCACTCATGGGGCTCTGTGAGCAATAGGCGAATCTTGCTTATGTCAGGGGAGATATCTCGCGTCATACTTTCGGCATCAATCTAGCGTAAATATCCAGCCTAATTGATTGCGCTAGGTTACTCAATATTAATGTGAATTGTTAAATTGTGGGACTATCAAGCCTGTCTTAGGCCAACCTAGATCTTGGTCGCGGCATCCATAGAGTAAATCTAGAAAATTACCTCGGTCAATACTCTGCGCTCCCAGTGATAGTAGATGCGGATTAACAATCTGGCAGTCCAATAATCTGAACCCAGCGGTGCATAGGCAGCGGCATAGATATGCCATGGCAATCTTGGAGCCGTTGGTCACACCGCTAAACATAGACTCGCCGCAGAAAATGCCTCCCACTGCGACGCCATAGATCCCACCAACCAGTTTTTCACCCTCCCAGACTTCTATGGAATGAGCCTGCTCTAGTTGGTGCATAGCGCAGTAGGCATCGATCATTTCGGGAACTATCCAGGTACCTAACTCATTCTCTCTAGGAGCAGCACAGGCTTCGATAACCTGCTTAAAGGCAGTGTCTGTGGTAACGCGGTAGTCATTCTGGCGCATGCATTTACGCAGGCTTTTGGATAGATGAAACTGTTCCGGACGAATGACGCAGCGAATGGCTGGGCTCCACCATAAAATAGGATCATCATCGCTATACCAAGGAAAAATACCCTGCCGATAGGCATCGATAACCGTGGTAGGGAAGAGATTGCCACCGACTGCGAGAAGCCCATCGGGCTCCTCGGCAGCGGTGCAAGGATCAGGAAAATGCGGTCTATGCGAATCCAGTAAATGCAGATTCATTTACTGGTCGAGATATCTCTCGGCATCCAGAGCAGCCATACAGCCACTGCCCGCAGATGTTACCGCCTGACGGTACACATGGTCAGCTACATCTCCGGCCGCAAATACCCCTGCAACACTGGTTTCAGTGGCATTGCCTGAGAGCCCGCCAGCAATAGTTAGGTAACCGTCTTTCATTGCTAGTTTATCAGTGAAGATATCAGTATTTGGTTTGTGGCCAATGGCTATAAAAACGCCGGCAACGTCGATCTGTTTCTTATCACCACTATTCGTGTCGAACAATTCAAGGCCGGTGACTCCGCTATCATCTCCCAGCACTTCGCCCAGATTATGGTTCCACTCAATGCTGATATTGCCGTTCTTTTCTTTCTCAAACAGCTTATCTTGCAACATTTTCTCGGCCCTCAGGGCATCCCTACGATGCACAAGAACAACCTCAGAGCATATATTTGAAAGATACAGAGCCTCTTCAACTGCGGTGTTACCACCACCGATAACTGCAACTTTTTTATTGCGATAGAAGAAACCATCGCAGGTAGCGCAGGCTGAAACCCCCTTGCCCATGAAAGCTTCTTCAGACGGAAGTCCCAAATACTGAGCCGACGCACCAGTAGCGATGATCAATGCATCGCAGGTATAGTTTCCCGAGCCAGTTAATTTAAAGGGTTTCTCGGACACATCAACTTGGTCGATATGATCAAAAATTGTCTTAGTATCAAAGCGCTCAGCGTGGCGTTGCATGCGCTCCATCAACTCAGGGCCCTGAACACCGTCTGGATCACCCGGCCAGTTATCCACGTCAGTGGTGGTCGTCAGCTGACCGCCTTGCTGAATACCTGTAATTACGACAGGGCTAAGGTTTGCTCGAGCCGCGTAAACTGCGGCAGTCCAGCCGGCGGGGCCAGAGCCAAGAATAATGAGTGGATAATGTTGTAACTCAGACATAAGTAATCTCAATAAATAATGAAGTTAAAAATTAGCGGCCAAAACAAAGCGTCTTTGCCGAGTAGTCAATGCAGGCATCATAATAAATACTGCCAGTATCACCAAATAGGTTTTTTATATGCCCTAGATAGTTGTCTAATATAAGCGGCAGTGGCATGGCGTTTATGGGAGAATAGGCTACAATTGGAGACGAAAAAAATACAGGAATTTCGCCGTTGAGCAGCAACGACACTAAAATGAAGAGAGCCAGTCAAATTGAGCGTGACGGTGATTCGCGTACAAAAAGAGTGATCGCCGAAGGGGCTCTTATTGGCTGGATTGCACTCTGCGTTATTTTGCTGCTTGCGCTACTAAGTTATTCATCGGCAGATCCCGGTTGGTCCCATACGGGTTCCCGTGCACAGATCGTTAATTTAGTTGGACCAGCAGGGGCCTGGGTAGCCGATATATTCTATGCGCTGTTTGGCGCAATGGCCTACTTATTCCCAGTGCTACTTGCACTGCGTGCCGTGCAGATATTACGCACTCACTTTCTACGCGAATCCGACCACTTTGACTCCGTGACCTTTATCCTGCGCGTTATTGGTTTTGCGTTAGTTATGATTAGTGCTACTTCATTGGCCAACATCCAATATGGCGCAATGCCCACCGATTACCCAGTTGGTATAGGCGGCATATTGGGCAGCAAAATTGGTGAAGCTGCCTTGGCTGTATTTAGCTACACCGGCAGCACGTTAATTTTGCTAGCGCTATTTCTTTTTGGGTTAACTGTCTTTGGTGATATCTCTTGGATACGGCTCATTGATCGTCTCGGCCTAGTGACGATTGACAACATGACGCGTATTCGTGTTGCGTTCAGCGCGCGGAAAATTCGGATCCAAGAAAAGAAACAGGCGGTCAAAGCCATGACCGAGCGCATTGCTAAGGTCGAAACTGCAGCCAAAACCAAAGAAAAACGCTTGCCCCCAACTATACAGGTACCGAAAAACAAACCTGTCATCAGTCCCAGAATTGAGCGCGAGAAACAACAAACATTATTTACTGACACTGAGTTGGTCGGTACTTTACCCCCCATTAACTTGCTGGACCCTGCAGAAAAAAGTGAAGATACAGGCTATTCCGCCGACTCTTTGGAGCATCTTTCACGGCTGCTTGAGGTCAAGTTGCAAGACTTCGGTATCAAAGCAGACGTAGTGGAAGTGCTGCCCGGGCCTGTGGTCACTCGCTTTGAAATCCAGCCTGCCGCTGGTGTCAAAGTTAGCCGTATCAGCGGTCTGGCCAAAGATTTAGCTCGGTCGATGGCCGTAATAAGTGTGCGTGTGGTAGAGGTTATTCCGGGCAAGTCTGTGGTCGGCATCGAAATCCCTAACGAAAAACGCGAGATGGTACGCCTCAGTGAAGTACTATCATCAGAGGCGTACGATCGCTCTAACTCACCATTGACCCTAGCGCTAGGCAATGATATCGCCGGTATACCTACAGTAGCCGATTTAGCGCGCATGCCCCATTTACTCGTGGCTGGTACTACAGGCTCAGGTAAATCAGTGGGTATTAATGCCATGCTACTAAGCCTGCTATTTAAAGCCTCGCCAGAAGAGGTGAGACTCATCTTAATAGACCCAAAGATGCTGGAACTATCTGTATATGACGGCATTCCCCATCTGTTAACTCCGGTTATTACTGACATGAAAGACGCTGCCGGCAGCCTGCGCTGGTGTGTCGGTGAGATGGAGCGCCGCTATAAGCTTATGGCCGCACTAGGGGTACGAAACCTAGCTGGCTACAACCGCAAAGTAGAAGATGCTATCAAAGCAGGCAATCCTATCGCCGACCCTCTATGGGTATTTGATCCAGCGAGCACCGGCTGGGACGAGGATCAAGAGGCTCCTGAAGCGCCTACCCTAGAGACACTACCTTATATCGTGGTAGTTATAGACGAATTTGCGGACATGATGATGATTGTCGGTAAAAAGGTCGAACAGCTAATAGCGCGAATAGCTCAGAAAGCTCGAGCCGCAGGTATTCATCTAATACTGGCTACTCAGAGGCCGTCAGTCGATGTCATTACCGGTCTTATAAAAGCCAATGTGCCTACCAGGATAGCTTTTCAAGTGTCATCTAAGATTGACTCCAGAACCATCCTAGACCAGGGCGGGGCAGAGCAACTGTTGGGTCATGGAGATATGCTGTATTTGCCGCCAGGTACGAGCGTGCCAGAGCGAATTCACGGCGCCTTTGTCGATGATCACGAAGTGCACAAAGTAGTAGCCGACTGGAAGCGTCGTGGTACGCCGGACTATTTAGATGAAGTGACTGACGAGGCCTCCACAGCTTCAATTGCAGTGCCGGGGTTTGATAGCGGCACCGAGGAGGGAAGTGGAGACCCAGAGTCAGATCCTCTATATGACGAAGCCGTAGCCTTTGTCTTAGAGAGTCGTAAGGCATCAATCTCATCGGTGCAGCGAAAGTTGCGCGTGGGTTATAATCGTGCGGCGCGACTAATTGAGCAGATGGAAGCGGCGGGTGTAGTGAGTCCAATGAGTAGCAACGGCAGCAGAGAGATACTCGCACCCCATTCGTAATTTACTGATTGATAGGAAACGTTAGTTTGGTTCCAAAACAGGGTTTTAGGAACTTTGGATTATGGTGGTTAGCTAGCTCCAAAATTGTAAGGTGCTAGGGCGCCCGCAGTTGAACCGTTTTGTTGAATATCCGTACAGACCCAGTTCGAACGGAAAGGCTCGGGCCGGCAAGATCGTCATAATCCCTCTAAAGTTTGGGCTTTGATTGTGCCCATCCCTCCAACAATGCACGCAAAACCTGTAGAATTAGGTTCATACATTGAAGTTGCCATTAGCCTTTGAGATAAATCTACTATGCGCCTTATAAAATTTATAGCCATAAGCCTAGGTCTAGTAGCGAGTCTAACCAGCCAAGCTGGTGGCATGTCGAAAGATATTCAGCGTCTTCGTGATCTATTACAGCCGATCACCAGTCTCTCTGCCAATTTTGAGCAGCAGATCAACGATGCAAATGGTATTGAAATACAGGCCTCAACTGGGCTGTTTCAAATTGCCCAGCCCAATAATCTGCGCTGGAATATTACTCAGCCTATGCCCCAGCAAGTTATTTCAAATGGCATCACCGTTTGGCTCTATGATCCTGATTTAGAGCAAGTTATTGTTCAGCCGTTCAATGCTAATATCGAGTTTGCACCAGCCATGTTGTTCGCTGGTGATCTCAAAAATGTTGATAGCATGTATTTTATTGTAGAGTCTTCAGAGGGTGTATTTGATTTAACGCCGGAGCAGACCGGCAGTCTATTTTCAGCAGTGCAGATAACCTTTGATGGACCGCTTCCCACAGGCATGGTTATGACCGATAGTCTGGGGCAGGTTACGCGAATAAGTCTGTCTGAAGTTGCCTATAACCCAGCCCTAGCAGCCGAGTTATTTGTGTTTGATATTCCTGAAGATATTGATGTGATTCGCAATGACTGACCTTTTCATGCGTCAGATACTCAAGCCTTTGGCAGCGCGTATGCGACCGACTGATCTAGATGGCTTCTATGGTCAGCAACATCTGATTGGCGCGGGTAAACCATTGCGCGAGGCTATTGAGAATCAAACATTGCACTCGATGATTTTCTGGGGCCCTCCTGGGGTGGGTAAAACTTCCTTGGCGAAAATTATTGCAGCGTCTGCGGACGCGCATTTTGAAAGTATCTCTGCGGTGTTATCGGGGGTCAAAGAGATTCGGGCATCGATTGCTAAAGCTGAGGAACAGCGTGATCTGCGGGGACGTAAAACGATTCTGTTTGTAGATGAAGTGCATCGCTTCAATAAGTCTCAGCAGGATGCTTTTTTACCTTTTGTCGAAGATGGCACGGTGCTGTTTATTGGTGCGACCACAGAGAACCCATCATTTGAATTAAACAACGCTTTACTTTCTCGCTGTCGCGTTTATGTTTTAAAGAGTCTGGATGTAGGGCAAATTAAGTTGATGATTCAGCAAGCAATAATTAACACTGAATCCGGGTTGGGTTCGCGTAAATTGCGGCTGGACCAGGGGGCGTTAGATTTATTAGCTAATGCTGCAGACGGTGACGCACGCCGTGCTCTAAATCTTCTAGAGATTGCTAATGATCTTGCGACAGATGAAGGGGAGGTGGCAATTATCGATGCCGCAGTGATTGAGCAAATTCTGGTGGGTGATACCAGACGCTTTGATAAGGGCGGAGAGTATTTTTACGACCAGATTTCCGCCTTGCACAAATCAGTGCGTGGCTCCTCACCGGATGCTGCTTTGTATTGGCTGTGTCGTATGCTGGATGGCGGTTGCGATCCCCTGTATATTGCACGCCGTGTGGCCCGAATTGCTAGTGAAGATATTGGCAATGCCGATCCACGTGCTCTGGAATTGTCATTAAATGCTTGGAATGTTCAGGAGCGTCTGGGTAGTCCAGAGGGTGAGTTGGCGTTGGCTCAGGCGGTCATCTATTGTGCTGTTGCTGCCAAGAGTAATGCGGTTTACAGCGCATTTAAAGCGACTATGGCCGATGTGCGGTCGCTACCTAGCTATGAGGTGCCAATGCATCTGCGTAATGCACCTACCAAATTAATGGAAGAGTTGAACTACGGAAAAGATTATAGGTACGCGCATAATGAACCTGGCACCTATGCTGCTGGGCAGGGTTATTTACCGGATGAGTTGGCTCACAAACAGTATTATTTTCCCAGCGACCGCGGGTTAGAGAAACAGATTAGCGACAAACTGGCCTATCTGCGATCCCTGGACCTAGCAAACGGACAACCTAAGGATCAACGTTCATGAATTGGATTGCCATTGCCATTGGTGGGGCCTTGGGTGCTATGGCTCGTTATGGGGTAAGCACACTGGTCTTTGATGCCAGTGCCCAGAGGTTCCCCTACGCCACACTTTCGGTAAATGTGCTCGGTAGCTTCGCAATGGGGTTTTTGTTTGTGATAATTGCAGAGAAGGCCATGTTACCTCCAGTGATGCGCAGTATGCTGATGGTGGGTTTTCTTGGTGCTTTTACTACTTTTTCAACGTTCTCGCTTGATGCCCTCGGTCTGTGGCAAAATGGCCACCTTTTGATGGCGCTGGTATATGCGCTCGGTACAGTTGTTTTATGCTTGGCTGCAGTATGTCTTGGGGTCTGGCTGACACGTTTGTTTTTGATCTAATTTTAAGGAAGTTACCATGCTCGACCCGAAGCTATTACGTTCGGAATTAAATACCGTTGCTGATAGGCTGGCTATCAAACGCTACGACCTTGATATAACGGCTTTCACAGCCCTCGAGGCTCAACGCAAAGGTCAACAGCTTGCGGCAGAAGCCCTGCAACAGGAGCGTAACGCTTATTCGAAAACCATGGGCAAGCTTATCGGAGAGGCCAAATCCAAAGGTGAAGACATTGAGCCGCTAAAGGCAAAGGGTGAACAGCTAAAGAATGATTCAGTTGCCGCCGACGCCGCCCTAGCATCTATTCAAGAAGAGTTAGATGCGATGTTGCAAGGTATTCCTAATATCCCCCATATCTCTGTACCAGCTGGTAATGATGAGACTGATAACGTGGAGGTACGTCGTTGGGGTACGCCTAGGACTTTTGAATTTGCGGTAAAAGACCATGTCGACTTGGGCGATGCCCTTAACGGCTTGGATTTCGATACAGCCGCAAAAATTACCGGTGCGCGGTTTTCACAGATGCGCGGCGGACTAGCTAGCCTGCATCGTGCGCTAACTCAGTTTATGCTAAATACCCATATTCAAGAACATGGCTATGAGGAAGTTTACGTACCCTACATCGTTAACCGTGAGTCGCTCTACGGCACAGGCCAGTTGCCTAAATTCGAAGAAGATTTATTTAAGTTAGATGATGATCGTGAGTTCTATCTTATTCCAACTGCTGAAGTACCTATTACTAATATCTACCGCAATGAAATCGTCGATAGTCTGCCCATCAAGCTTGTCTCCCATACACCATGCTTCAGAAGTGAAGCTGGCAGCTATGGTCGTGACACTCGCGGTATGATTCGCCAGCATCAGTTTGAGAAGGTGGAAATGGTGCAGTTTGTGCACCCAGATAAGTCTTGGGATGCATTGGAAGGGTTGGTGGGACATGCCGAAGCTATTTTGCAAAAACTAGACTTGCCTTTCCGTACGGTAATTCTCTGCGGTGGGGATCTAGGTTTCTCGGCGGCTAAGACCTATGACATTGAAGTGTGGTTACCCTCGCAAGAAAAGTATCGTGAAATATCTTCATGTTCTAATTTTGCGGATTTTCAGGCTCGCCGCATGAAGGCGAGGTTTAGAAATGCCGAGGGTAAGCCCGAATTGCTGCATACATTGAATGGTTCTGGCCTTGCCGTGGGTAGGACGTTATTGGCGGTAATGGAAAATTATCAGCAAGCTGATGGGTCAATCGCTGTGCCAGAGGTATTACAACCCCTTATGAACGGACAGACTGTAATAGACTAAAAGCCCGCTAATAATCTGTACTCGAAATACTCCGCGGGACATGCTAATCCTAGCGAAGAACCTTTAGGAGCCGCCGTTAAAACCCATGGACTATCTACCGTTATTTCACGATCTAAAAGGCCGCCGAATTCTAGTTGTCGGCGGCGGTGAAATCGCTCTGCGCAAGGTCCGTCTTGTGCAAGAAGCTAGCGCATTGATTACCATCATTGCCAAAGACTACTGCCCAGACTTACTGGCAATGGATGCCAAAGATACTGCCGATGGCTGCAATGGGTTAGAGCTTATCACTGATGCCTATGAGCACAGGCATCTTTTAGCCTACCCAGATACAGTAATGGTAATCGCGGCAACCAACGACCGAGATCTCAATCGTTTGGTATCTGAGCATGCCCAGGCCGCTAATATGCTGTCAAATGTAGTTGACGACCCAGGTTTTTCAACAGTAATATTTCCCTCAATCGTCGATCGCTCCCCAATTCAGGTGGCTATTTCTAGCGGTGGCGATGCTCCAGTGCTAGTGCGATTATTACGCACGCGATTTGAGAGTCTGTTACCGGCGGGAATGGCAAAGCTCGGTTCTCTGGCTGGTAGTTTTCGAGAGCGGGTCAAAACTAAGTTTTCTAACGGTGCTGACCGCAAGGCATTTTGGGAGGAGGTATTCTATGGTCCAATTGCCGAACGGGCTTATGCGAATAATCTCGAAGAGGCTGAACGTCTGCTCGCCGAGAAGCTTGAGAATACTAGTGAGTTTAAAACCGGAGAAGTCTATTTAGTAGGTGGTGGCCCCGGTGACCCGGATCTACTCACATTTAAAGCGCTGCGCCTTATGCAGCAGGCCGACATTGTACTCTATGATAGGCTAGTTTCTCCGGAGGTGCTAAATCTTGTGCGCCGTGATGCCACTCGTATCTACGTGGGAAAAACTGCCGGTGATCATCCAGTTACTCAAGATAACATCAATCAAAAGTTGGTCGATTATGCCCTTGATGGCAATAGGGTAGTGCGGCTTAAGGGCGGCGATCCTTTTATCTTTGGCCGCGGTGGCGAAGAGATTGAAACGTTGGCAGAGCACGGAATCCCCTTCCAGGTAGTTCCCGGTATTACAGCTGCTTCGGGCTGTGCTAGTTATGCTGGTATTCCCCTCACTCACCGCGATCATGCTCAATCGGTGCGCTTTATTACTGGCCATATGCGCGGCGGCAAGCGAGATTTAAACTGGCCAGAATTAGTTTTGCCCAATCAAACGCTGGTTTTTTATATGGGCTTAAGCGGTATGGAGACAATCTGCCAAGGGCTTATAGATCATGGTCTAGATATGGCTACACCTGCAGCGTTAATTGCACAGGGAACTACCGATGCACAGCAGATATTTACCGGTGACCTCAACTCTCTACCAGGGATTGTCAGAGAGGCCAGACCCAAGGCCCCGACTTTAATTATTGTAGGTCACGTGGTGAGCTTACAGGCTAAGCTTGCTTGGTTTAATAATCCTGAGAGTAAGCTTGAAGGAGTTATTAACAAAGATAATGAGATCCAGTGATAGAGGTGAGGGAAAGTAATGAGTGAGAGCTTTGACTACGACCTGTTTGTTATAGGCGCTGGATCTGGTGGTGTACGAGCCGCCCGAATGGCGGCTTCTAAAGGTAAAAAAGTGGCTGTTGCAGAAGAGCGCTATTTAGGTGGTACCTGCGTCAATGTGGGCTGTGTACCCAAAAAGCTGTTTGTTTATGCCTCCCAATTTCCAGAGTCTTTTCATGCCAGTGCAGGCTTTGGTTGGACTGTGCCCAAGGCACCAACATTTGACTGGCCCACCCTTCGAGATAATAAAACTGCTGAGATTGTGCGCCTTAACGGGATTTACAACAGTCTCATTGACAACAGTGGCGCTGATCTTTTTGACGGTCGGGCTACTATAGCTGGCCCCCAGCTTGTGTCTGTCAATGGACAAACTTATCGAACGCGGAGTATTTTGGTAGCGACCGGAGGCTGGCCCTACATACCCGAATTCCCAGGTAGTGAGCTGGCTATAAGCTCTAATGAGATGTTCTTTCTCGATGAATTGCCTGAAAAGGCCGTTGTGGTGGGTGGCGGTTATATTGCCGTTGAGTTTGCAGGTATTTTAAATGGGCTTGGAGTAGAGACTCATCTTGTATACAGAGGCCCCCATTTACTCAAGTCATTTGATCGCCAAATGAGCGACAAAATCCAGCAGGGGATGATTGATAAAGGTGTTCATATTCACCTCAACACTGAGATTAGTCAGATTGTTCAGGCAGATGGCGGCCTTAGTGTTGGGCTAGACAATCAGGCAGATATGACCGCGGGCCTGGTGCTCTATGCTACTGGTCGCGTGGCAAATACCGCAAACTTGGGTCTGGAAACCACAAATGTGGCATTGGCTAACAATGGTGCAATTGTCGTAGATGAGCATTTTGCCACCGCAGAACCGAGTATTTATGCTTTGGGTGATGTAATCGACCGGATTCAGCTAACACCAGTGGCCATTCAGGAAGCTATGGTGTTGGTCGATCACCTGTTCGGCGAGGCTGTGGCTGAAATTGATTATAAGGGCATCCCGACAGCAGTATTCTGTCAGCCAGAGTTAGGTACAGTGGGGCTTAGTGAAGAAAAGGCTAGGGCAGAGTATGAAGATATAGACGTTTATGTGTCAGACTTTAAACCAATGTTGCAAACTCTAGGTGGGGGCTCTGACCGGATTACTATGAAGTTAATCGTTGATTCGGCCACTGATAGGGTTGTGGGCTGCCATATGGTGGGTGAGCATGCCGCTGAGGTCATCCAGGGTATGGGTATTGCCCTAAAAGCTGGTGCCACTAAGGCGCATTTCGATGCCACCGTGGGGATCCATCCATCGGCCGCTGAGGAGTTTGTTACTATGCGCGATAAATCAAGGTAGTTTGTTTTATATCAGCAACTTACATAAATAAATTAATCTATATTATATTTGTGGAACATTGCCATATGGTGTTTGGGCGGTTCAACCTGCTTAAAATTTCTGATTTTTCTCGCCTGTGTTTTGATCGGTTCAGTGAAAGGTTATATTTGAAAGGCTAGTTACTCTAAAACTGGCTCTTAGCCCGCTCTAGCAGGGACAGATTTAAGTGTTTAAGATCCCTTAGCGTCTTCTCGGCGTCAGTCTTATTCTGGTTGACCACGACTATAATTAACGCGTGAGTCACCTCAAGATAGGTTCTTCCCAGGCGTGCCAGCTCATTAGACTTGCTGCTGATATCCATGCGCCTAAACATTCGCGCCATTGAGTCAATAATAAGATCATCATGAATAAGATCCAGCTCCTTTAATTCAGGAACACCATACATAGCCTGTACCAGCGGCAATAGGCCCTGCTGATTGGTATAGGTTGCTAGCATAGTTTCAACACTGAACTCTACAAATCGTTTTACGCTGTAGCTCTCTATTTGCACTGCCTCTAAGCGCTGCAGGGCCACATCCATCTCATTTACCCACTGCTCTGCCAAGGCGTACATAATTGCGTATTTGTTGGGAAAGTAATGGTAAAGAGTGCCCACAGATACGCCGGCTCGCTTCGCGACAAGAATAGTGGTCAAGCCATCTTGACCCACCTCATCGAGTAACTCGGCAGTAACATCCAAAATCAGGTTACGGCGTTCTTGGGCACGCTTCTGCACTGGTTGTATTCTGGATTCCGTCTTGCGCAGACTGGTCATCAGAAACGATCCCTTAGAGCATAATAGAGCATGCCGGCCACCATACCAGGCCATCTCAGTACTGTGCCACCGGGAAATTTGTGAGTAGGTAGGTTGGCCATTAAATCAAACCTTTCGAGCTTGCCCGTGATCGCCTCGGCAATCAACTTGCCAGCAAATGTGGCAGTGGGCACGCCATGGCCCGAATAACCATGCATATACCAAATATTATGCTGCGCTCGACCAAAGTGAGGGAGGCGATTAAGCGTGATAGCAAGCGTTCCGCCCCACCCATAATCTATTTTGGTGTCAGCTAACTGAGGGTAGACTTGTAGCATATATTTGCGCACAAAACCTTTAATGTCAGAGGGAAAGCCACGGCGATAATTTTCGCCGCCGCCGAATATAAGCCGATTATCACCCGAAAGCTTCCAGTAATTAATGACGAAGCGACTATCAGCCATAGAGGTATCCAAAGGCGCAACCTGTGCTGCTAAGTCATCAGAGAGTGGCTCCGTGGCCAAGACAAAGTTATTAATCGGCATAATATACCCATTTATTTTCGGCTCTAGATTTTCAATATAGCCATTGCAGGCTAGTATCATTTCACTAGCGGTGACTTGCCCCTGAGCGGTTTTGATCACTACGGGAGTGCCGGCATAACTGATTACCCGGGAGCGTTCGTAGATGATTACACCCGCTCGGGTAGCGGCCTGAGCCATACCCAATAAAAAGTTAAGTGGGTGGAGATGCTTTGCAGCACGGTCCAGCAGGGCGCCATGGTAGGCCGTGCTTTCAATAACTTCTGACAGGCGCTCTTTAGGTACATACTCTGCCTGATCAAAGCCATACCGGTCATGCAGGAAACTCACTTCTTCCTCAAGATCGCGCTGATATTTGGCTCGATGAGCGAAGTGAATATTGCCATGTTTGAGGTCACATTTGATTTTGTGTTTTTGGATGAGGTGCTTAACTGTATCTACCGCTTCAAGCCCCATATCCCATAGTGCACTTGCAACCTCATGGCCAAACTTGGTTTCGAGGTATTGTTGGTCTTGACGCTGGCCTGTACCCACATGACCACCATTACGGCCAGATGCTCCAAAGCCGACCGTTTCAGCCTCGACTACAACAACTTTGTATCCGCGTTCGGCTAAATGTAGGGCAGAGGATAAGCCTGTATAGCCGGCGCCCACAACACAGATATCCGCAATTTCACTGCTTTCTAAAGGGGAGAACGACATAGATTTGTTGGTGGTAGCGCTATAGTAAGAACTCACATCATCAGCCTTCAATTGATTCAATGATTGACATTATGCCAATTCCGAATAATAATTCAATATTAATTGAACTATTATTCGAAAATTAGTTAGATAACTAAATCAAACAGGTATCGTATGAAGTCGCAGACTGAGATTGAAAGCTGGCTTAAAGAAAATCAGATTGCCGAGGTGGAATGCCTGGTGCCGGACATGACAGGTAATGCGCGAGGCAAATTCATACCTGCCAAGAAGTTCCTCAAAGAGGACAGTCGTTTGCCTGAGGGTATCCTGGCGCAAACGGTGACAGGGGAGTACTCAGATGATTATTGGGAGCTGTTAGATACCATTGATGGTGACATGTTACTCGAGCCTGATATCAGCACGGCGCGTTTGGTACCCTGGGCTAATGAAACTACCGGCCAGATTATTCACGACTGTTTCGCAAAAGATGGTTCGCCTCACCCTTTTAGCACCAGAGCGGTTCTCAAGCGGGTCCTCGCGCTTTACGAGAACGCGGGCTTAACGCCTGTCATCGCGCCTGAGATGGAGTTCTACTTAGTTGAGCGCAACCCCAATCCAAATGTGTCCCTTAAGCCACCAATTGGTCGCTCTGGTCGCCCAGAAACCGCACGTCAGTCCTATAGTATTGACGCGGCTAACGAATTTGAGCCCTTTATCGAAGATATGTACGCCTACGGCGAAGCGATGGGTCTTGACATTGATACCCTGATTCATGAGTCGGGCGCTGCCCAGCTTGAGGTAAACTTTATTCATGGCGATGCTCTGAATCTTGCGGATCAGGTGTTTACCTTTAAACGTATGATTCGTGAGGTCGCTCTCAAGCATGACATCTATGCTACGTTTATGGCGAAGCCCATGGCCAGCGAGCCCGGATCTGCTAAGCATATTCATCAAAGCGTGGTTTCAAATGCCGATGGCAGCAATATTTTTGCCACCAGCGAGGGCGAGTACAGCCAAGAGTTTTATCATTATCTGGGTGGTTTGCAAAAATATACACCCTACATAATGAGTTTCTTTGCTCCCAATGTTAATTCCTATCGACGCTTTACCCGCGAGGTGTCGGCACCAATTAATCTACATTGGGGCTGGGACAATCGCACTACGGGGTTGCGTGTGCCTGATGCTACCGCCAAAAACTATCGAATTGAGAACCGTTTCCCTGGCGCTGATGTGAACCCGTATCTATCGATTGCCGCCACCTTGGCATGTGGCTATCTGGGTATGAAGAATAAGATTGAGCCATCAGCGGCTTTTGATGGCAATGCATACGACGAAGAGTTGGGGTTGCCAAGAACCCTTGAGGAAGCATTGCGTGGGCTGCAAGAAGATCAGGATGTTATCGAACTATTTGGTAAAAAGTTTATTCAGCTTTACACCTCAATCAAGCTAATTGAATTTGAAGAATTTAATCGAGTCATATCTTCCTGGGAACGCGAGCATTTGCTACTTAACGTTTAGATATTGATGGATTACAAAGACTCAGTTTGAGCTTATAATATGAAAATGGATTCTGCTTAACTACTCAAGTGATCTATTCTCTGTGCGCTACTTAGTCTCTCGTTTGTTATTTATGCCCTTGGTGCTGCTGCTGTTGTCAAACAATGGCCATGGGGCATACTATGTTGGCGCAGAGGAATGTGCAGGCTGTCATCAGCCGGAAATGGTGCAGTGGAGTGGCTCCCACCATGACTGGGCAATGAAAGTAGCCACTGCTGAAACTGTATTGGGGAACTTCGATAATGTGACATTTTCCCATCAGGGCATCCTCTCAACATTTACACGCAATGACGGCGCCTATTACGTTCGTACTCAGGGAGCTAATGGCAAATACCAAACCTTTAAAATTGACTACACCTTTGGTGTTGAGCCTCTCCAGCAGTACTTAATTAAGTTTGAAGATGGCCGTATGCAGGCGTTGACCACGGCTTGGGATAGCCGCCCAGAACAGCAGGGAGGTCAACGCTGGTACCAACTGATGCCCGACGATATGGGAGCCCCAGGAGAGAGCCTGCATTGGACTGGAGCCTACTATAATTGGAACTCTCGCTGTGCCGAATGTCATTCGACTGGGCTTGAGCAAAATTACTCTATGGCCACAGATACCTATGCCACGACCTGGTCAGAAGCAAATGTAGCCTGTGAGTCCTGTCACGGTCCAGGTTCTGAGCATTCTAAGTGGGCGAAGTCTGGTAAACAGGGCGATCACAATGGATTGCAAGTACAGTATTCTCAGAAGCTCAACTGGGTAATTGCCGAGGGGGCGAGTGTCGCAAATCCCCTGGGCGATCCGCACAGCGGCGCAACCACTGAAATTGAATCCTGCGCTGCATGTCATGCAAGACGCAGTAAGATTAGCTCGGCACCAATTAACAATTACTCTGGGGACAAAAGCTTTCTTGATCATTATCAGCTGCAAACTCTCGGCCAGGGCCTTTATCATGCAGATGGCCAAATTGAAGACGAGGTCTATGTCTATGGTTCCTATTTACAGAGTAAAATGTATCAGCGTGGTGTGAGCTGCAGTAACTGCCACAACCCCCATAGTCTTGAGTTAAAGGCCGAAGGCAACGAACTCTGTAGCGGCTGCCATGCGCCTCAAACATACGATACACCTAGGCACCACCACCACCAGCAAGCAGATAGCGCTGGAGCCCAGTGTGTTAATTGTCATATGCCTGCGACTGTCTATATGGGTGTGGATGCGCGACGCGACCACAGCATGCGGGTGCCAAGACCAGATGTTACGGCCCAAATTGGAGCACCCAATGCCTGTAACATGTGCCATACCGACAGGGCTCCGCAATGGTCTATATCTGCTATTGAAAGCTGGTTAGGTAAGAACGTAGCTAAACCAGAGCTCGTTGCTCAGGCTATTTTCGCTGGTCGAACCGCTGCTCCAGACGCCAACCAGTTGTTAATTGATCTAGCTAATGATGCCACAGTCAATGATATGGCCCGAGCCACAGCCTTAGGGCTACTAGCAAATCATCCTAATGCGATTAGTTATGGTGCCATTCAGCAACAACTTAAAAGTGACAAGCCGCTGCTGCGTATCGGCGCTCTAAGTGCCCTCGAATTTTTACCTTTGCAGCAGCGCTGGCAGGATGTTTCGCCGCTGTTAAATGATCCAGTTAGATCAGTTAGATTCGCCGCGACCAAACTTTTGATAGGTATTGGTGACCTTAATTCACCCCAGCAGGCTGAGCTAGACGGTCACGTTGAAAGCTATATTGCGGCGTTAATGGTCAATGCAGATATGCCCAATGGACAGCTTAACCTTGCTCTCGCTTACCTAGCACAGGGGTCCATGGTGAAAGCAGAGCAGGCCTATGGGCATGCGCTAAAGCTCGACCCTAAGTCTATACCGGCAATGTTAAATTTAGCCGACCTTTACCGTATTCAGGGGCGCCAGGACCAGGCGCTCTCCCAGTTGTTACGGGCACAGGCTCTCAGTGCAAATAATGCAACTGTTCTCTTTAGTCTTGGGCTAGCACAAATTCGTAGTAAACAGCTTGCAAATGCAATGATCAGCCTTAAAAAAGCCTCAACGTTAGCCCCTGAAGTCACCCGCTACAGCTATGTTTATGGTGTAGCATTAAATGCTCAGGGGCGCAGTCAGGAAGCGATAAAGGTGATGATCGATGCGCTTGCCAGAGACAGCCAGAATAGAGATTTACTATTTGCATTGGCCACCATTAATCGAGATTTAGGTAGGCTAGAAGATGCTAGGGGATTTGCTCAGCGGTTAGTGGTAGCATTTCCCCAAGATCGCGCGGCATTGCAGCTGCATGATTCTCTTAAATATTAGTTTGATAGCGAGTAGGCCATGAAAATAAAACGTTTAGCGGGTGCCCTTGGCGCAGAAATTAGCGGTATTGACCTAACCAGTGATGTCGCAGCTCGTGACTATAAAGCCATAAGAAGCCTGTTGGTTGAACATGAGGTTATCTTTTTTCGCGATCAAAATGTAACTCCTGCGCAGCAGTATGCATTGGCTTCATCCTTTGGCCCGCTGCAGAGCCACCCGGCCTATGACACTTTGCCAGGATTTCCAGAGATTACTGTTCTCGAAAGTACCGCCGACAAACCCAGTAAAATAGAATGCTGGCATAGCGATATGACATTTCGGTTGCATCCGCCAATTGGCACCGTGTTGCGGTCAAAGGTGATTCCTGAGGCGGGTGGCGATACCTGTTTTGCCAGTATGACCGCTGCTTATGATGGATTATCACCGCAGATGCAGGCTTTTTTGAGCGATTTAGACGCGGTGCATGATTTTTCTTATGGGTTTAAGGAGAGTCTGGCCGAGAAGGGTGGACGGGAGCGCTTGGCTCAGGCGGTTACCGACAATCCACCTGTAGTTCATCCGGTGATACGCACTCATCCAGAGAGCGGTAAGAAAGTGATCTTTGTAAACGCGCTCTTTACTACTCATATTGTCGGCCTGCCGGCCGGTGAGAGCCGAGCGATACTAGAGTTTTTATATCAGCACTGCGTTGCGGCAGAGTATACTTGTCGGCTGTCTTGGGATGTTGATTGCATTGCAATCTGGGATAACCGCAGCACACAGCACAAGCCGATAAATGACTACTTCCCGGCTCATCGTAGCCTTCAACGTATTGTGATAGATGGCGATAGACCCTACTAGGGAAGGCTTGGTTTCTTCGACATACCAAGCCCTTGCCTCAGTCGGTTCTAGATAACCCTCAATTCAAACAGAAATTAAGTATCATTTTCGCCACTAAAGGCTGGTCAACCTTTTTCTGAAAGGAGTCCATCGCCTTTTTATAGGTTTCTGGCGGGTAGTTTTCACGGCGAAACTCATAGAGGTCACTACTGTAGTCTGGATAGAACTCAGGATGGCCCTGAAACGTTAATATATGCCCGCCAAGGCTAGTGGCGGCAATAGGGCATGTGTCTGTAGAGGCCAAAACAACAGTACCTTCGGCTGGTGTTGTAATCTGGTCTTGGTGACTATAGATAAGATTGAAGGGCTTGACGCCAAGGCTGTTTGCCTCAGTTGGTATAGTGCTTTTGACCCCAAGCGACCAGCCCGCCGTCGACAGAGTAGTTTCACCGCCCAGAGCATGAGCTACCATTTGATGGCCAAAACAAACTCCAACTAACTTCTTCTGCATGCTGTGAAGATCTCTAACAAAACCGCCCAATTCAATAATCCAGGGTGCTTTCTCATAGACGCTACTTTTGCTACCGGTAAGAATGTAGGCATCCACCTCATCGATCTCTGACGGGTATACGCCAGCATTTACGGCATAGGTGGAAAATTCTAAATCCACTTTTTGCTCATCATTTGCAGCTCTCAATAAGTGCTGGAACATAGCCGGATATTCGCCGTATTTTGTAGCCAAATGTGGCACTACATCATCAGCCTGAAGTATCCCTATTTTTAGTTTCATTTTATTTTTAATCACTTTTTTGCAAACCCCGATTAACGACTGCTAAATTTTAGCAAATAGGTTTCAAGATCACGCTTTATTTCTGGTCCGTAGAGGTATAAACCAATGATATTTGGTATCGAGATCAAAAATACCATGGCATCTGAAAAGTCCAGTACAGCTCTGAGCTGTATCATGCAACCAATAGCAACAAAACCACAGAATACTGTTTTAAATAGTAACTGCGTCATAGCCCCTTCACCAAATAAATAAGTCCAACCCTTAAGCCCATAATAGGACCACGCTATAGTGGTTGAAAAAGCAAAGAGTAGTGCGGCTATGGCGATAATAAAGGGTGCCCAGCTCACATGATGTGCAAAAGCCGCAGAGGTAAGAGCAATGCCCTCAAGTCCGCTACCATCATCAAGTAGGCCATTAGGGATAGCCGTGGTAACAATTACCAATGAGGTCAGGGTGCAAATAACCATAGAATCGATAAAAGGCTCTAGTAGTGAGACCAGCCCTTCAGTTATAGGCTCATCTGTGATGACCGCGGAGTGAGCGATGGATGCCGAGCCTATGCCGGCCTCGTTAGAGAAGAGGGCGCGCTGAAAGCCAATTATGATAGCGCCGACCATGCCGCCTTGGGCACTGCTCCAGGAAAATGCACCATTGAAAATAAGTGTAATGGCCGCCAGCAGATGTTCGGCACTCATGGCAATTATGATAATTGCCGAAATCATATAGAGCAGTGCCATGGCAGGGACAATACGTGAGGCGGTTGTAGCAATCGAACGAATACCTCCGAGAATGACCAAGCCAACAGCGCCTGCCATAAACAGGCCAAATAACCATCCACGACCGAACAGGAAACTGTCTTCGCCACCGGTTATACTTAATACCTGAACATAGGCCTGATTAGATTGGAACATATTACCAATACCCAGACAGCCAATAACCAACGCCAATGCATAGAAACTTCCCAAAAACTTGCCTACTCTAGGCCAGTTGCGATCGAGGAAGAATCGCTCCAGATAAAACATAGGGCCTCCAGAAACGGAGCCATCGGCATTGATGCGGCGGTATTTAACTCCCAGTGTGCACTCGACAAATTTGGTCGCCATGGCTAAAAAACCCGCCATGAAAAGCCAGAATGCTGCTCCGGGGCCACCAATAGTAATGGCTACAGCAACGCCACCAATATTACCCACACCAACGGTCCCAGATACCGCAGTAGACAGGGCTTTAAAGTGAGAGATCTCACCGGGCTTATCGCTTTCGGCGCGAGAGCCTCGCAAAATTCCAATAGCTTGCCTAAAACCTCGGAAATTGATCAGACGCAGATAGAAGGTAAACCACAGCGAAGCTATAGCCAGCCAGAGTACGATAAGCGGAAAATCTTGATTGAAGATGTGGATAGGGTGGAAAACCACATCAGAAAGCGTCTGTGCCAGAGGTCGTATTAGAGCCTCTAGCTGTGAATCTATACTCATTTGGTGCCCCTTGGTGCGAATTCCTACATTTAGTGACAATATACTTTATTTTATTTATTTAAACTATTGATTTTACTACACTTCTCTTTCTTTTCCAGACCGTGCCCTCTCTTTCATATCAGATTGAATATAAATCTGATCTGTGGTGCCCATACTGGCATGACCAAGGTCATCGGCCATATGTTTAAGAGGTCTACTAGCTATGTCTTGGGAGGCTCCAGTATGCCTGAGCCAGTGTGTTGTGGCCTCCCGTAAAGCCTTAGCTTCGGCACTAAAACCCTCAGACATCATGCGGTCATAAGCTAGGTCAAATGCCTGCTGAACAATTCTGCGCAATTGTCGTGAGGTCATGCCACCAGCGCCGCGATTTTTTGACACCAACGTTGAGTTAGCGCCAAAGGTGCAGTTAACAGAGGCACGATAACTCTGATAGCGATTAATATATGGCGAAAGGGCGTTGGGCACAGAAATATCACGTATCTTATTGCCTTTACCCAGCACCTTGAGCCAGTGATTGCCATCGCTGTCTTGCCAAAAATGCTTCCACACTGGTTGCCAGTTAGCTCTATCAGAAAGCTCCGAGATCCTCAGGTAAAGAGTTTTTAGCATGGCTATAATAAATAATGTTCGCTCATGGTTGGTTGAGCCGTCGGCCGCAGCCTGGGCGCTTTCGAGCACGTAGTCCCACTGAAGATCTGAAAGCCGTTTGATATTCTTCTGGGTGGCGCCTTTTATAAGGAAGGGTGACTGCTTGCGAATCGCTGGTATAGGGTTGCCAAAGGCATAGCCTTCGTCGGTTAGATAGTCATAATAACAGGACACTGCCGAGTAGCAGATTTTCATCGCTTCGTGGGAAAGTGAGTGCCCGTCTGTACTGGTTTGGACACTATGACCCTCAGATAAGGCTACCGCACGGTCTTCCTTGGCTATTTTTGCGGCAAATGGCCGCCAATTTTTGTTTTGACGGGACTCTCCGCCGATTATTTTAAAGCGATCTTGAACCGAAGCGCCCACCCAAGCTGGCGCTGGGCCGTGAACAAAATCAAAATATGCCTCTAGATCTGGGCGTTTTAACTGGATAACGCTTTTGTTAGCGACCGTCCATGCCCACAGTAACAGTCGTTCAACCTCGTTGCGGTAACCTCGATAGGTAGCCTCAGATTTTCTGCTATAGCTTTTAAGAAAAGCTTGGGTGTGTAAAAAATCTTCGCGGGCATCAGGTATGGTTTTGCAAATATTTTGCACAAAGGCTTTGGAATCTGGGTAGTCATCGAGCATCGACATTCCCATTGGAAGACGCACAAAAGCTTTGTGGGCGTCAAACAGTGGTGTAGCGTTAAATACTTTAATCATTGGGCGATGCGATATCATAGCTCGATTTTAATGCGTGTACTGTAACAGCCGGGATCCCGGCTGTCTACCTATGTCCACTAATTGAGATTAGAGGACATAAAAGTATTGACGACCACCACTCCCATTCAAACGCGATCAGTGACTATTCTATCGCTGAGGTTCTGGTAAACTATTGGCATATTTTCAAGGAATTACCTATGCCGCGAATTATTGCAGCTTTTTTGCTCACCGCTATCTGTTTCACAAGCTTTTTTGTTTTAGCCGACTTTGGTGACAAATCCGTCACGCCAGCGACGCCAAATGCTCAGATCGTGCCAATTGCAAAGCAGACCGAGTTTACGGCGCTGTATCGCGAGATATTCGATCGCTTAGCTTCTCGCCATTACCGTGGCCAGGATATAGACGATGAGCTCTCCAAGCGCTATCTGTCCGAGTATCTAGACAATCTAGACCCTACTAAAAGCTATTTGCTCCAGTCCGATATAGACGAATTTATGCAGTGGCACACTCGCCTCGATGACCTTGCTAAACGTGGAGATATAAGCCCTGGGTATGTTATGTTCAATCGTCTGCGCTCTAGGGCGATTAGTCAGCTTACTTTGAACATCGCAATACTTGAAGATGAGAATCACGAGTTTGATTTAGCGACTAATGAAACAATCGTTTTAGATGGCGACAAACGAGACTGGTTTAGTTCGCCTGAGCAGGCGCAAACCTTTTGGCACAAACGTATCAAAGACGCGATGATTCGCCTTTTACTTAACGATAAACAGGCTGATAAATCCCGTGAGCTACTTATAAAGCGTTATCAGAACCAACTTAAACAGTTTACTCAGCGCGATAGCCAAGACGTATTTCAGCTCTATGTAAATGCCCTCGCCTCACTCTATGGCCCCCATACATCATATTACTCGCCACGCACCAGTGAAAACTTCCAGATTAATATGTCTCTATCTTTAGAGGGTATTGGTGCTGAGCTGCGTGTGGAAGACGAGTACACAAAAGTAGTCAGGATCATTCCAGGTGGACCAGCAGACCTGCAAGATATATTAAAAGCTGAAGATAAAATTGTCGGTGTGGGCCAAGAGCAAGATGAAATTGTCGATGTCATTGGTTGGCGTATCGATGAGGTTGTTGACCTCATACGCGGGCCCAAAGATTCTGTGGTCAGACTGCAGATTATTCCGGCTAAAGGTGAAGCTATCGGCAGTACCACTATTGTTGCAATCACCCGAGACAAGGTAAAACTGGAGGAAAAATCGGCGCAAAGTAAGATTCTAGAAATTGAACAAGAGGGTAAAATTTACAAACTAGGGGTCATTGAGATACCCACTTTCTATATGGATTTCGAAGCTTATCGTGCTAGAGATCCTGAGTACAAAAGCACTACCAGAGATGTATTTAATCTTTTACGCGAGCTTAGAGTACAGCGTGTTGATGGTATTGTTTTGGATCTGCGCAACAATGGGGGCGGTTCCCTACATGAAGCAACCGCTTTGACGGACCTATTTATTGGCAATGGGCCTGTGGTGCAAATTAAAGACTCAAATCAGCGGGTTTCACGCAGTCAACGTGCCACTATGCCTGCCGTATACGATGGCCCGCTTTTGGTTATGATTAATCGCCTTAGCGCCTCAGCCTCTGAGATTTTTGCCGGCGCCTTACAAGACTATGGACGTGCGTTAATTGTAGGTAGCCAGAGTTTCGGCAAGGGTACGGTGCAGGACGTAAGTGGTCTGAGTAGCGGCCAACTTAAGTTGACTGTGTCTAAATTTTATCGAGTTTCAGGTGATAGCACCCAGCATCGAGGTGTATTACCTGATATTGAGTTTCCTTCGACCTATGACATAGAGGAAGTCGGTGAGAGCCAGCATGATAATGCCCTGCCCTGGGACCGTATTCATGCAGTTCCGCACAATGTGTCAAATCATTTGAAGCGGCATATAGGCCCGCTGACAGATAGGCATCAGCAACGTAGCCGTGATGATCCAGACTATGCTCACATGCTTAACCAGCTAAAACTCAATGAAGAATGGGCGGCCAACGATACGCTTTCCTTAAACATCGAAAAACGTCGTGCGCGGACTAAGCTATGGGATCAGGAGCTATTAGTCCTTGAAAATATTCGTCGCATGAAAAAAGGTCTGGAAGCCTATGAAAATGTTGAAGTCTGGAAAAAATCATCAGCTGATAGTGATGATAGCGATGACCAGTCTCAGAAAGGCGATGGCGGCTCAGAACTCAACGAAAATATTGCAGAATCAGATCCGATGCTGCAAGAGGCTGGGAATATTCTTATTGATCAGATAGCCCTGATCACACCGTCAAACAAAAGCCATATTGTTCAACTTAAAAATAAAGTGAGATAAAGCTGACGTGACTGATATTGCCGAACTCAAGACTGATTCAACTCGCATTATGTCATTTAATGTTAATGGTATCCGTGCCCGCCTACATCAATTGGAGTCAGTTTTAGAGCAGCATGCGCCACATATCATCGGCCTGCAGGAAATTAAAGTCAGTAATGCAGAGTTCCCAGTTGATGCTATTACTCAGATGGGCTATCAGGTAGATTTTCATGGCCAAAAAGGTCATTACGGTGTTGCCCTTCTCAGCAAAATGCCGGCTGTATCGGTTACCCGGGGTTACCCCAGCGATGATCAAGAGTCTCAATGCCGCATGATCCATGGTCAATACGATATAAATGGCCAGATAATCCATGTAATCAATGGATATTTTCCTCAGGGTGAAGGTCGCGCACATCCAACTAAATTCCCTGCAAAAGCGAAATTCTATGCCGACTTGAGGGCCTATCTCGGTAATAATTTTAATGGCAAAGACCGTGTAATAGTCATGGGCGATATGAACGTTGCTCCAGCCGATATAGATGTTGGTATAAAGCCGGAGAATGCCAAGCGCTGGCTCAAGACTGGCAAGTCGGCATTTTTACCCGAGGAGCGGGAATGGTTGGAGACACTTCAAGATTGGGGGCTTGTCGATAGCTTTAGGTCAATGAATCCCCAAGATGATCGTTCCTATAGCTGGTTTGACTATCGTAGCCGTGGCTTCGAGCAGGAACCCAAAATTGGTCTTCGAATCGATTTAATTCTCGCCTCTTTACCAGCCATGGAGAATCTTGTTGGCTCAGGCATCGACTTTGAGGCCCGAGCATTCGAGAAGCCTTCCGACCACTGCCCTATCTGGGCTGACTTTAAGCTATAAAAGAATCCCTCAGGTCAACTAATCTGAGTTACTGGCGTTTTAGGTATCAAACGACACAAAGGAGACTTTGATGAAAAAATGTTTGAATCTGACACTGGCAGTATTGAGCCTTTTTATCTTTCCCACAAGTGCCCTAGCGAACACAGATGGAGTGTCACTTAAATATCATGAACAGAGCCGGCACTCCGATAAACCCGAACACAGGCGCCATAAAACTGATCATAAAGCGGTTGAGCAAAGAATTGCTAAGCGTCGGCTAGCGCAGAACTACAATGATTATCTTCGCCACAACTATAATCTTAGGCGACATTACAAACGGGACCGACACTGGGTAAAAAATAATCTAGATACTGTCCGCTTTATTAGCCGACGTGACTTCTATAAACAGTATTATGGGCATGGAAATGGTCATTTTTACGATCGCCACAGAAGCCATTATGATAGGCACCATAGGAGAAATTCATTGCATTTAGGTGATAGGCACCACAGCCATAGCAGTGATTATTTAGACTGGTTTGCGGTCATGTATCTACTCAATGAAATTTCTGATGGCAGATATAGTGAGCATGATCATAGGCGGCGCGGTATCTAAACAATGACAGCTATGATCAACAATAAAATAGAGCATCAACAAATGCCAGAGAGCGTGACGAAGAAGGAACTCGCCTACAGTTCATTAGAAGAGTTTCTTAAATTTATCGAACGGCGAGCTTTTCATATGGCCAGAATGGCTACTGGCAACAGTGACAATGCTATGGATATAGTCCAGGACAGCATGTTCAAATTGGTCGAAAAGTATGCTCATAAAACAGCACTCGAATGGAAACCGCTGTTTTACCGCATTTTAAACAGTAAAATCACCGACTACTATCGTCGCAAAGCAGTCCGTGATCGGGTTTTTCTTTGGACTAAGTATGTAGCTGATGGAGATAGCGATCAAGCCACAGATCTAGTTGAGCGATCTGAGGGCAGACAGTCTGAAACTCCTGATGCCATGATGATGCGCTCTGAGCGCATCAAAAAAATGAGTGACGCGGTGAACACTTTACCCCGCCGACAACGCGAAGCCTTTATGCTGCGTTGCTGGGAGGGTATGAGCACCATTGAGACAGCAGCCACTATGAAATGCTCCGAGGGAAGTGTAAAAACTCATTACTCAAGGGCTATGCATCGGTTAAGAGATGCACTGGAGGACTATAATTATGACTAATCAAACCGCCGACGAGCTGCAACAGGATTTACGCCTGTTGGAGTCCGAAATCCAAGCACGCGATGTTTTCAGGCTGGCTCAGGCTCGTAATAGCGCCCTATCTCAGGTAGCTCCCAAGCAAAAAAATAGATTTTTACCCGTACTCGGAGCCTCGATGGCCTCGGTATTGCTGGCAGCATTTTTCTTTTTTGAACAGTCTCCACTTAGCTTAGATAACGAAACTATTAACGACTATACAGCAGAAGAATCTTACTTTGAGTTTGATGATGAAAATATAGATCTCTATGAGGACCTCGATTTTTATTACTGGCTTGCTGCTAATGATCCGGGCGCAACAGGATAGAAGATGAAAAGTAACCCAATACGACTTATCACCATTCTTTTAGCGGGCGTACTACTGTGTTCTGAGCTATTTGCCGAAGAAAGTAGAGGCCAAATTCCGTTTCAAGAATTGCCAAAGGAAACTCGTGATATCTTGGCACCACTTGAAAAATATTGGCATAAGGTAAAGCCAAACCAGCAAAAATGGATATTAGCTAGAGCCCAGAGCGCCGATCCCTCGGCGCGAGAGCGGGTAAGGCGAATGGCTCAGCGGCTCAAAGATCTTTCTCCAGAACAGCGCAAACGTTTACGTAAGATTAAAAAGCACTATGACAAAATGTCGCCGGATGAGCGTCAAAAGCTGCGTCAACGCTATGAGAATACAAGCCCTCAAGAGCGTCGTTAGTATCGTGACAAACCAACGCGCAGATAACAAAAACACTAAATTGGGTAATAGGGAATTGTAGTTTCGATTTAGGCTAAACAGACACTCAGTAACTAAAAAACAATAAGACAAAAAAAGGCTCCCTAAGGAGCCTTTTTTTTCGTAGCATCATGGTCGACGCAAAGATACGGGTTAAATTGCCGCGTCTAATTCAGGTAAGGCGACAAATAAATCGGCTACAAGACCGTAGTCTGCTACCGAGAAAATTGGCGCCTCTTCATCTTTGTTAATCGCAACAATGACTTTACTGTCTTTCATGCCTGCCAAATGTTGGATTGCACCGGAGATGCCTACTGCAACATACAAATCTGGAGCAACAATTTTACCAGTTTGACCTACCTGCATATCATTGGGCACGAAACCGGCGTCTACAGCAGCGCGAGAGGCCCCTACTGCGGCCCCAAGCTTATCCGCAAGGTTGTAAAGCATGTCGAAATTTTCGCCATTGCCCATACCACGACCACCAGATATAACGATATCCGCAGCGGTCAGTTCAGGACGATCTGAAACGGCCACCTCTTCACCTATAAAGTTTGATTTAGCCGAATCATGCGCTGAAGCGACCGCTTCAATTGACGCAGAACCACCCTCTCCTGGCGCTCCATCGAAAGCAGTGCCCCGAACGGTCAATACTTTGATGGCATCGCTACTCTGCACGGTGGCGATAAGATTACCGGCGTAGATTGGACGCTTAAACGTATCTTCGCTAACAACCCCGCTGATGTCAGAGATCGCCTGAACATCAAGAAGTGCCGCAACACGAGGAATGATATTCTTAGCCGTGGTAGTGGCGGTTGCCATTACATGGCTATAACCAGTCGCTACTTCAGCAATCATTGGCGCAACATTCTCCGCTAGGGAGTGTGCGTAAGCCGCGTTGTCAGCAACTATCACTTTGCCAATACCGGGAACCTGGGCAGCCTGTTGAGCAGCCGATTGGCATTCTGCACCAACTACCAGAATATCTATATCACCACCAATAGCCTGTGCTGCAGCGACAGAATTAAGGGTAGCAACGTTCATGCTACTGTTGTCGTGTTCAGCGATAACTAATGTACTCATGAGATCACCTTCGCTTCGTTCTTTAATTTGTCTACAAGCTGAGAAATATCCTCAACCTTGATGCCAGCAGCGCGCTCTGCGGGAAGTTCAACACCCAGTAGCGTTACTCGATTTGCCATATCTACACCTAAGTCGGCCGGTGTAGTGGTATCGAGCTGCTTTTTCTTAGCTTTCATAATGTTGGGTAACGATGCATAACGAGGCTCGTTGAGGCGCAAATCGGCAGTGACAATGGCAGGCAGAGGCAGGGCCAGTGTTTGAAGGCCACCATCAACTTCCCGAATCACTGTAGCGTTACCACCATCTATCGCAAGCTCAGAGGCAAATGTTGCCTGGCCATAACCGGTCAGGGCACCGAGCATTTGGCCGGTTTGATTATTATCCCCATCAATAGCCTGCTTTCCCATCAGAATAATATCTGGTGACTCAGACTCACACACCGCTTTCAGACACTTGGCAATTGCCAGAGGCTCAAGGGCTTCGTCCGTACTGATCAGAATTCCACGATCAGCACCCAGCGCCAGTGCAGTTCGCAACTGCTCCTGCGATTGCTGTGGCCCTATAGAAACGGCGATGATTTCAGTGGCTACACCTTTCTCTTTCAAGCGCACTGCTTCTTCTACCGCAATTTCACAGAATGGATTAATGGACATTTTCACGTTAGCCAAATCAACGTCTGACATATCTGACTTGGGTCTAACCTTTACGTTGTAGTCTACAACGCGCTTCACGGCTACCAATACTTTCATGGTTTTCCTTTTAGCTAAGTAATTGAAATTTTGATCTAAGGCCTCGGTCTGACAAGCAATAGGCCTAAATTTAGAGGCGGACATATTGCCTATTTAAGCCAAATAAATCAAGCACCTGAACCCTAAAATACGACCCATGAGTTCGCTTGAACACCGCAAAGTAAGATAAATTACGGTTATTTATATTGACTATAGCTATGACGATATATAGTTAGTAAAATACTTTTTTAACTTGCTAGAACCTTTCTGGAGAATGAGTTTGGAACGCGAATTTATGGATTACGATGTCGTCATAGTTGGTGCAGGCCCCTCCGGCCTAGCAGCTGCATGTCGTCTCAAACAGTTAAATGCTGATATCTCTGTGTGTGTCGTAGAAAAAGGATCGGAAGTCGGAGCTCATATCCTCTCTGGTGCTGTGTTTGAACCCACTCCGTTAAACGAACTATTTCCTGATTGGAAAGAGATGGGAGCTCCCCTACTGACGCCAGTTACAGGGGATAATATATTTGTTTTTACCGGCGCCAAAAAACGCATCAAGGTGCCTAATATATTTGCACCCAAAACCATGCATAACCATGGAAACTATATCATCAGTCTCGGAAAACTTTGCCGATGGTTGGCAGAGCAAGCTGAGAATCTGGGCGTTGAAATTTTCCCTGGATTTGCCGCTGCTGAGGTTCTGTACGGCGAGAACAACGAAGTACTGGGCATCGCCACTGGCGATATGGGTATTGGCCATAATGGCGAACAGAAAGGTTCCTATATGCAAGGCATGGAGCTTCGTGCTAAGTACACGTTGTTCTCTGAAGGTTGCCGCGGCCACCTAGGAAAAGAGATTATTGCCAAGTATGCGCTTGATGCCGGTAAGGAACCCCAGCATTACGGTATTGGTATCAAAGAGTTGTGGAAGGTGCCTGCAGAGCAGCATCAGCCGGGTTTAGTTGTCCACAGTGCTGGTTGGCCTCTGGATGAAAGCAAGTCTCTGGGTGGCGGGTTTCTCTACCACCTTGAAGATAATACTGTCGCTGTTGGCCTGATTACCAATCTCTCATATACCAACCCTCATGTAAGTCCTTATGATGAGTTTCAGCGCTATAAGCACCACCCAGAAATTGCCAAACACCTAGAGGGAGGCGAACGTGTGACCTACGGCGCCCGTGCCTTACTTAAGGGCGGCTTGCAGTCACAACCTAAGATGTCTTTCCCTGGCGGTATACTGGTCGGTGATGATGCCGGCACACTAAATTTTGCCAAGATTAAAGGCAGCCATACCGCCATGAAGTCGGGCATGGTTGCAGCAGAAACAGTGGCGGAGGCGTTATTGGCAGAGAAAAGCAATGATGACCTCGATAATTATGCAGCGGCTTACAAGGCATCCTGGGCCTACAAAGAACTACATATGCAGCGTAATTTTGGCCCAGCACAGCATAGGTTCGGCAACATTATTGGTTCTGCTTATGCTTTTATTGATCTAAACATATTTAACGGCATGTTGCCCTGGACTTTGAGCGACAAGATAGCGGATCACGAAACATTACTCCCCGCCAGTCAATGTAAGAAAATTGACTACCCTAAGTACGATGGCAAATTGAGCTTTGATAAGGCCTCTTCGGTGTTTATGTCGAACACTAACCATGAAGAAGATCAACCCTGTCACCTAGTTCTGGCTGACCCGGATATGCCGATAAATAAGAACCTTGAGCTTTATGATGAGCCAGCACAACGTTATTGCCCTGCTGGCGTCTATGAAGTGATGTCCAATGATGATGGCAGTAAACGCTTCCAAATTAATGCGCAAAACTGTGTTCACTGCAAAACCTGTGATATTAAAGAGCCTAGTCAGAATATTAATTGGGTGGTACCTGAGGGTGCCGGCGGGCCAAATTACCCTGCTATGTGAGCATGCAGAGTTTCCCAGTCTAGACTTAGGGTCGAGGCTGGGAGTTCACTGCCGATCTAAGTGTGAAAACGTACCTACTTAGGACGTTAATCCATCATGCCCAACAAAAACTGGCTCCCCATACTCTCAACGTATAGACCCCCGTCTTTACCGGGATGCCCCCATTCAACAAGTTGATAGAAAACTGTGCGGCTCACTAGTCCAGGCAAGTTACCGCGGACAGTTACTAGTGGAATCGGATCGCTTGTGCCCTCGGAGTCATCTACCCAAAGCGGGTTTTCTGCACTGATCACAACAGTCTCGCCTGTTGAGGTAGTAAGACTAATAGCCTGCTGCGAATCACGATTTTCTCGACTTGCCGCCATGATATAAAAAGGTGCGAAATCAACCCTGATCTGCCATTTCTCAACAGGCGTGACAAGAAAGTAATGCTCCCCTTCCCGTTTAAGAATAGTAGAAAATAGTTTTACCAGACGCTCGCGCTTAATTTCACCACCTTCGTGAATCCAACGACCTTCGCGATCAACAACGAGGTCCATAATACCGCTAGTCGGAGGATCCCACAGATGCACCGGAGGTAATTTGGTTGTGCCACTTCGTTGCTGTGCTAATAAATCGGCGAACAGATGGTCTAGAGACTGGGATGGAGTCATTAGCTAGTTTTTGAGTTTTTATTCTTGGAAGTGCCCTTGGCGACCGGGTGATACTGGCCAATATTGCCCATGGTCACACCAATATTGGTAATAAATTCCATTAGATCGCTAGTATCACCATGATTGTAATTCCAACTCTTGCTATACCAGAGGTCTACAGCACCCTGCGCGAGGGCCCAACAAGCCAAGTAGTGGAAATGCGGGGGCACGTCTTCTAGCACGCCTGCACCAATTTGTTTGGTCAGCATATGACTGAGAGATTCTTCATTTGAACGACGAATCCTATGCAACTCTTCAAGCTGCTCGGCAACGTCTTCAGCGTAAGCCAGACGAACTTCTAACTGCTGAACTAATCTATCAAGATCAGGCCGAGCCAGACGGGCCTCAAAATAAGATTGCGCTGCAGCGCCGGCAACGCCCTCTTCCGTTTTTCTTATACCTGCAGCCAAACAAGCCGCAATATGTCCTTCATAGTCAAGCATAATTCTTATTAGGATTTCATTCTTTGTAAGAAAGTGCTTGTAGACGGTACCCTTGCCAATACCAGCTTTGGTGGCAATTTTAGAGACGGTGACAGCATCAATACTCTGCTCGAGAAATAACTCCAGTGCAGCATCAATAATCTTTTTCTCGCGGTCTAGAAAAAGCTTCTTTTTTGCACGAATTCGATCTGCGCTAGATGTTTTGTTGCTCATAAGAAATCCAAATTTACTTGCACGCTCATACTATAGCTCAAGAGTCCTATTGCTGGCTTGAAGAAATTCTCTCTTAAGCTCGTCAAACGTGTGAACCGCCGGAAACTGCGGGAATTCCGCAATAACATTATCGGGAGCATGAAACAGTATTCCTGCATCAGCCTCAGCGAGCATTGTTGTATCATTGTACGAATCACCCGCCGCGATAGTTCTATAATACATACTTTTAAACCCAACAATCGCCTGTCTTTTAGGGTTTACCTGCCTGAGATGGTAATTCACCAACATACCGTTTTTGTCAGATTCAAGTTTATGGCACAGTAACGTGGGATAGCCCAATTGTCTCATAAAAGGGCTGGCAAACTCATAGAAGGTGTCGGATAAGATCACCACCTGAAAACGCTCACGTAGCCAGTTGACAAACTCGAGTGCCCCGTCGAGAGGCTGTAGCGTAGCAATAACCTCCTGTATTTCGTTTAGCCCAAGTCCGTGTTGACGTAATAAATCGAGACGATAATTCATTAAAATATCATAGTCTGGTTCATCTCGCGTTGTTCGTTTTAGCTCTTCTATACCGGTCTTTTCAGCAAAGGCGATCCAAATCTCTGGAATCAATACACCCTCCAAGTCTAGGCACGCAATTTCCACATTTATTCCTCATAAAATATTTGCAGGGCACTCTACTCAAAATCACCCCAATGCGCAATTGAACATAGGGTAAAGCTAAAAGTTATAAGGTATAGCACCTTGTTAGTACAATGAATTAGCGCCCTTTGTTATGATGCCGGCCCACCACGGATCCATCCACCAAAGCGAGCAGTACAATGAACAACAGCGTAAATTCTATTAATTTAACCGATATTGACAAAGAAATGTCTTCCCAGTCACCTCAAGACATTCTTCGTTATGCGCTGGAAAATCATGACAATATTGCTATTTCGTTTAGTGGTGCCGAAGATGTAGTTCTGATCGATATGGCGCGCAAAATTCGCCCTGATATAAAGGTTTTTTCCCTAGATACTGGCCGTCTACATGCCGAAACCTATCGCTTTATAGAAGAAGTTCGCAAGCATTATGATATAAATATTGATGTAGTTTACCCAGACGCCACGCGGGTAGAGCAACTGGTTAAGGAAAAGGGCCTGTTTAGTTTTTATGAAGACGATCATAAGGAATGCTGTGGCATACGCAAGATAGCCCCCCTGCGCAAACAGTTGTTAACAGTTGATGCGTGGATCACAGGCCAACGCCGAGACCAGAGTCCTGGCACTCGCGCTGAGGTGCCTGTGGTTCAAGACGATAAGGCTTTTGCCAGACCTGATGATAAGCTAACCAAATTCAACCCCTTAGCTAACTGGTCTTCTAAACAAGTTTGGGACTATATTCGGGAAAACAATGTGCCCTACAATGCGCTTCATGATGAAGGCTACATTAGCATCGGATGTGAGCCCTGCACAAGACCTACGGGGCCTGGTCAGCACGAACGTGAAGGTCGATGGTGGTGGGAAGAGGCCACGAAGAAAGAATGTGGTTTACACGCAGTCAATATAGAGCACTAGTCAGCACGGCGGTTAGGCTTAGGCTTAGCCGCTCAATAGATCGGTAATTCAATCTCCGCAAAGAACTCTTCCTGAGCTTCTTTATTAGGCAGAGCCATCGCTTGATCGACCACATTGCGGGTCAAATGCGGCGCGAAAGCATGAATAAAGTCATACATATAACCACGCAGATAAGTGCCTTTTCGAAAACCTATACTAGTTACACTGGACTGAAACAGATGACCCGCTTCTATAGCGACTAGATCCGAGTCAGCCTCTGGGTTGTAGGCCATGTGGGCGACAATACCAATACCCAACCCAAGACGAACATAGGTTTTAATCACATCTGCATCTGTGGCGGTAAACACGACCTTTGGGTGCAACCCTCTCTCAGTAAAAGCATCATCAAGCCTTGAACGGCCAGTAAAACCAAATACATAGGTGACAATTGGATGCGCCGCAACATCTTCTAGACTGAGTTGTTCTAGGAGTGCCAAAGGATGATCTCTCGGTACTAGGATGCAGCGATTCCAGCGATAACAAGGCATCATCAAAAGATCGCTAAATAGCTCTAACGCCTCGGTTGCTATGGCAAAATCAACAGTGCCATCAGCGGCCTTCTCGGAGATCTGCACTGGTGTGCCCTGGTGCATATGCAGTGATACCTGGGGATACTTGCCGATAAAGTCCTCAATAACAGGTGGCAGAGCATAGCGCGCCTGGGTGTGAGTCGTGGCTATGGATAGGCTGCCATGGTTAGGGTTGTTGTGCTCCTGAGTTAATTGCTTAATGCTGTCCACTTGGCGAAGAATATCCCCAGCAATTTTAAGGACCTCCTGCCCTGTCGGCGTTACTCTAGTGAGGTGTTTACCACTGCGTGAAAATATTTCAACGCCCAACTCATCTTCTAATAACCTAATTTGTTTACTGATGCCTGGCTGGGAGGTATATAAACTTTTGGCTGTAGCCGAGACATTTAAGTCGTGGTGGGCAACTTCCCAGATATACCTTAATTGTTGGAGTTTCATAAGCCTCTCTCTGCCTGAGTAACCTAGTGATTAATATACTATAAAGATATAAAAATATACAAAACTATTCCTTCTTAGAATAGGCAATACTTGGTAGGCTACAATCCTTTAAGAAAACCCTAATTCCCAGCTCATAGACAGGAACACAGTAAGCGGCCATATGGATATTTTGTACTACATTTTAGCCGGCGCAGGAGTGGGGTTGGCTATAGGTCTTACGGGCGTTGGTGGCGGCTCATTGATGACGCCCTTACTGATCATGTTCGGGTTTCCTTACAATGTCGCTATCGGCACAGATTTACTCTATGCAGCGATTACCAAGGCTGGGGGCATGGTTACCCACACTCGGCAAAAAACCGTGCAGTGGCGAACTGTGGGCTTTTTAGCTGCAGGTAGTGTTCCTGCATCCTTAGTCACCGCGCAACTGCTCAGCTCAGTATTTACTGACTCTTCTGAATATCAAGGGATACTGACGCGCAGCCTTGGAGTAATGCTTGTGCTCACGGCAACAGTGATTTTGCTCAATGGCCGTATCCGGAATAAAACTACTCATAGCCAAGGCGCTATGGCGGAGTTTTTTAACCGTCATACAGATGGGGTGATTTTTTTTGCTGGCGCTTTTTTAGGGGTATTTGTAACACTGTCATCTGTGGGCGCTGGGGCCTTTTGTGCCGCCATTCTAATGGTTTTATATCCACGGATGCCTGCATTACACATTATTGGCACGGATATTTCTCATGCGGTACCCCTAACTCTAATCGCTGGGTTGGGCCACCTGATACTTTTGGGTAATGTCGATTTTATGCTACTTGCCTGCCTTTTAGTGGGCTCCCTACCCGCCATTCAGGTCGGTACCAGGCTGGCAGCGCGTGTGCCCGGCCGCTTACTTCAAACTATTATCGCAACTCTTCTGTTTGCCATGGGCGTTCGGTTCGCAGTTTTTTAGCAGCGCTAAAATAGATTGTTACCAAAACGACCCAGAAACAGTGCCGCCAGCACGAGGTAAAACAAATAATAAAGAACCGAGTGGCGAGCATCTTTTTTTTGGGTCTGGTTCTGTGCTCTGGCCTTATCCTGTAAGTCTCGCACCTCAACCTCTATCGTTAAAAAGTGCAAATCCTCACCCGTTGGCGTATGCCTTAGACGTTCAAGTATTTGACTATCGGAGAGCTTCTGATATTTATTAGATCTCAGGTATCTACCCAATTTACTGCCCTCTAGTTCTGCTTGGGCAGCTCATTGGCAACACCATGGGGAACATGGCCAGTCGCCACATATTCACTGGCTGAGGTACAGTGCATCTGTTGGTCATCAAAAAACACATCGGCGCCAAAGGAATTTAAGAAGTCTCCTTTGCTCAAACCGCCCAGAAATAGGCTCTCGTCGATTCTAATCCCCCACTCTCGAAGAGTACGCACTACGCGCTCATGAGCTGGAGCAGCTCTGGCAGTGACTAACGCCGTACGTATCGGACACTGATCAACAGGAAACTCCGACTGTAGAGCATGAAGAGCCTGTAAGAAATTTTTAAATGGGCCTGGGTCAAGCGGTACCTGAGCTGAGGCTTTTTCGTTGGCGGTAAAGGCATCTAGGCCACGTTCTTTAAAGATACGCTCTGAGGCATCAGAAAACAGCACGGCGTCTCCATCAAAAGCAAAACGCAGCTCGTCTGAGTCATTGGGCCCGCTTTTTGATGGTAGCAAGGTTGCGGCGGCCATACCGCTGTCAAGAGCACTGCGAACATCATCGGCGTGAGTTGATAGAAATAAATGACAGGCAAACGCCGACACATAGCGATAAGGTGAGTTACCACCCGAGAATGCCGCACGAGAGATCTTCAAGCCATAATGAGCAATAGAATTAAACACCCTTAAGCCTGTATCCGCGGAGTTTCTTGACAGTAAAATAATTTCAACCTTGGGATCTCCTCCAAGCTTCTCATTGATCCGCAATAGCTTAGTGACGAGGGGAAATGCCTCTCCTGGCTCTAGAACATCATCTTCGTGGGCGCGCTGATAGTCTGCGTAGGCTTCAACACCCTGATTTTCATAGATGCTATGACTCTCACTCATATCGAACAGAGCAGTTGAGGATAATGCTATAACCAATTTTGGCTCTTCAGGTTTTGTCATATTCAACTACCAGGTTTACTATTTTCTTCTGCCAGGTTGGCGGCTGCCTCTTCAGCAAAATATTCACGAGAGAGTTGGAATACGACTGGGGCCAGCAGTATTAAAGCAATGAGATTTGGAATTGCCATCAAACCATTGAGCGCGTCTGTCATTTTCCAAACCACCTCCAAGCTCATTTGAGTACCGACAAAGATACCTATAACCCAGAGTATACGAAATGGCAGTATCACCTTGCTACCGAGTAAAAACTCAGCGCAACGCTCGCCGTAGTAGCTCCATCCGAGCATAGTTGTAAAGGCGAACAATACAACGCATAGGGAGAGTATAAGATCACCAAAGGGCAGCGCCTGATTAAACGCTGACAGGGTCATTCCTGCGCCCTGAGGCTCGCCGTTCCAGACGCCAGTGACAATTAAGACCAAACCGGTCATGGTGCAGATCACAAGGGTATCAATAAAGGTTCCTAACATTGCTATGGTCCCCTGCCGCACCGGGCTATTAGTTTCTGCGGCCGCATGAGCAATGGGTGCCGAACCCAGGCCAGCTTCGTTAGAAAATATACCGCGAGCAATACCCATGCGCATGGCCAACATAATGGTCGCCCCAGCAAAGCCACCACTAGCAGCAATACCGGTAAATGCACTCTCTATCACTAGACTTATTGCACCTGGAATTGCCGAAAAATTACTCACCAATATAGCCACTGTCGCCACTATGTAGAGGATAGTCATAAAGGGCACCAGCTTGCCTGCGACCTCGGCGATGCGTCTGATACCACCAATTAAAACCATTCCCACCAAGCTTGCCATTACCAGCCCACTGATTACGGTAGAAATATCAAAATTAGTCTGCAAAACTTGGGACACCGCGTTGGATTGCACTGTATTAGCCAGTCCAAATCCAGCCAACGAGCCAAATAGCGCAAAGGCACCACCCAACCATCGATAATTTTTGCCCAGACCATTTTTAATATAGTACATGGGCCCGCCAACTTTACGACCCAGCTCGTCTGTCTCACGATAGTTAACCGCTAGAACCGCTTCGGCATATTTCGTTGCCATACCAAAGAAAGCGGCAAACCACATCCAAAACAATGCACCTGGGCCTCCTAAGCCTATAGCCGTTGCAACACCGGCAATATTACCCATGCCAATAGTTGAAGATAATGAGGTCATCAGTGCGTTAAAGGGTGAGATCTCACCTTCACCACTACCCTTGCGGCCATTAATAAGTTGACGAAACGCATAGGGAATGTGGCTTATAGTCATACCCTTCAAACCCAGAGTTAAGTAAATACCAGTACCTAAAATAAGAACTAGCATTACAGGGCCCCAGACAAAACTATTTACTGCATCAATTATCTGCTCAAACATAACTGCCTCTTTTTAACTATTTTTGATCGGCTATAAAACGTTATTCTCTAGGTATGACGAGTGCTCAGTAATTAAGCTGGTCTTGTTGGGCCAACAACCCAAATAGACCGCCGGTGTGCACAAATACAATATCAGTGTCGTCCCTATAATGGCCCTGGCGAATTTGTTGTAGCATGCCATGGAATGCCTTGCCGGTGTAAACTGGGTCTAAAATAACACCCTCAAGTGCAGCTAGCTCTTTTAATGTGGCAAATACTTCAGGTCCTGCGGCACCATAGTCAGGCCCAACGTACTGGTCATTAGTATTGATAGGAAACTCTTCGACATCAATGTGTGGAGCAAATTGTTGTTGCCACTGCCGCAGATCGTCACGCACCTTGCGCTCAAAATAAGCCGCATTATCGCACACAGCAAATGCCTCGATACTTATCGGTATATTGTGAAGCGCACAGCCAACGATCAAGCCTGCTTGGGTGCCACCGGACCCAGTGGCAAGAACAAGCCTGCTCGGACTAATATTTTCGCGGGCGAAATCGGCTTTAAGTTCTTCTGCTGCAGCTATGTAACCCCAGACACCCATGCCATTACTGCCGCCTGTCGGTATGCAGTAGGGCTTAGCGCCCTGCTCACGATAATGCTCTTGCCAATGGGAGAAAATAGCATCGAGTTGGTTAAATTCTTGTTTGCTGTAATGGCTTATAGTGGCCCCGACTAGCTGGTCCAACAATAGATTGCCCACGGGAGCCGGTTCTATATCAGAACGTAGTAGTAAATGAACATTCAGCCCAAGTTGTGCGCCCAATACTGCCACCGCGCGACAGTGGTTAGACTGCACGCCACCGGAGGTAATTAATGTGTCGCAGCCATTGGCTATCGCATCAGCGAGTAGAAATTCGAGTTTGCGCACCTTGTTGCCGGACGTCAGACAGCCAGTTAGATCATCACGTTTAATCCAGATGCGAGGACCATTTAATTGAGCCGTAAGCCGATCTAAGCTATGCAGTGGCGTCGGGGTCTGAGCGAGACTGAGATTTTCAGGAAGAGAAACCATATTCCGGCCCTATGCGATAGAGCGAAGGCCCTATCGCTGGTGCGATCCAATTAAATAGCTTTAATAGTACCCTTGGGCAGCACTGCGTGAACAGCGGCTTTTTGAAACTTAAGCTCTAGGTTGTTGGTTACCTCCAAAACAACGTAGCCCCCTTCAAGTTTAGTGATTTTTCCTAGCATACCACTTGTCATCACCACTTCATCACCTTTGTTTAGTGCGTCCAATAGATTTGTATGCTCCTTCTGACGCTTGCGCTGTGGGCGAATAATCAAGAAGTACATAAATACGAAGAGACCACCAAACATGAATAATGTAACCATCGGATTTGGTTCGCCTGCTCCCGCAGACTGGGCAAAAGCACTTGAGATAAAAAACATCGGTAAAGTTCCTATAGGGGTTTAATTAAAATATATTTGTTTGGTTTTCTTAGGCCATTCCAAAATTAGGCTGCTTAACTCAGATTGTCGCGGATCCAGTCGAGAGCGTCTTGGTGATGGGTTTTAGTTTTAACCTTTTCCATCACATGCGCAATACGTCCCTTTTTGTCAATGATAAAAGTGGAGCGTAGAACACCCATAAATTCGCGGCCCATAAATTTTTTAAGATCCCAAGCACCGTATTTATCGATAATAATATGGTCTTCGTCTGACAGCAGAGTAAAGTTCAGTTCTTGCTTGTCTTCGAACTTGACCAGTCGATCTACAGAGTCAGGGCTGATAGCTATCACTTCCGTATCCAGCGCCGCGAACTCAGAGCGAGTGTCACGAATACCACATGCTTGAACAGTGCAACCCGGGGTCATGGCTTTAGGATAAAAATACACCACGACATTCTTTTTGTCTCGAAATTGATTAAGGCTGACTTTTTCGCCACGCTGGTTTAATAATGTAAAGGCTGGAGCCTTGTTTCCAACTTTAGCAAATGCCACTTATTACTCCTTACCGAATTTCGAATTATTTACAATGGTACTTTAAAAACCACAGTGCACTTTAGCAAACTTTATCTCGCTTCAGCTACAAAAAGTGCGGCTGATTTATTGATCTGGACGGTTTATTTTTTTAGCTCATAAAAAAAGACCACTCAGATCATCTGAGCGGTCTTTTTGGGAGCAACTATCGTACTTAGGGAAGCAGATGCTGCACTGCATCGCGCTCTTCTGCCAATTCTTGCTCAGTGGCCGACATCTTGGCCCGGGAGAAATCATTGATCTCTAAGCCCTGAACAATTTCCCAGTCTCCATCTTTACACACGCAGGGAAATGAGTATATCAACCCTTTGGCAATCCCATAGCTGCCATCGCTATAAACACCCATACTAACCCAGTCGCCCTCAGCTGTGCCCAGAGCCCAGCTACGCATATGAGCTATAGCTGCATTGGCTGCAGAGGCTGCGCTAGAGGCGCCACGGGCAGCGATAATAGCCGCACCACGCTGCTGCACAGTAGGTATGAAATTACTCTCATACCAATCTTGATCTACCATATCCATAGCAGGCTGGCCATTAATTTTGGCTTCATGCAGATCTGGGTATTGAGTCGCTGAATGGTTGCCCCAAATAGTCATGTGGGTAACATCATTGATAGTTGTGCCAGTTTTATTGGCAATCTGGCTCATAGCACGGTTGTGATCAAGACGGGTCATGGCAGTAAATTGACGTGGGTTGATATCTGGCGCGTTGCGCTGGGCGATCAATGAGTTGGTGTTAGCTGGATTGCCTACAACTAGTACCTTGATGTCCTTGGAGGCGTTGTCATTCAGTGCCTTTCCCTGAGCAGAGAAAATTGCTGCGTTGGCTTCGAGCAGATCTTTACGCTCCATCCCCGGTCCACGCGGTCGTGCACCTACCAGTAATGCATAGTCGGAGTCTTTAAATGCAACAGTCGCATCGTCAGTGCATACCATACCAGCGAGAAGCGGGAATGCGCAGTCTTCTAATTCCATGGCTACGCCTTTAAGCGCCTCCAGAGCAGGTGTGATTTCAAGCATCTGCAATATAACCGGCTGGTTAGGGCCAAGCATTTCGCCTGAGGCAATGCGGAACAGCAGTGAATAACTAATTTGGCCTGCTGCACCTGTAACTGTAACGCGAACTGGTGAAGTCACAATGTATCTCCGTAAAATTGGGTAATAGGTATGGGTGTTAAGAACGGCGCTCATTATAATGCGGCCGCAGAAAAATGCATCTTTGCAACTGCGAATAAATACTATTGACCAGGCCTATAACGGTATTAGCCACACAGTCTTTTATAGGTCTCCTGCATTTGGGTATAGAGATCGTCCTTGAACGTTGCCGACGAGGTATCAAGCTGCCCTACTATTGCTACCAGGTGCTCATTATCCTCAATACCGCCCCACTGCTTTTGGTAGCTACCATCTTTATAGCCGTTGTCCTGACGAAAGAAGTTGAGAACATTTTTACCCACATAACCGATATAAAGCGTCTCGAAATCCATATTAATGCCACTCATTAGGCGGGCAAATCCAGCGATGTCAAAATCTTTGCTCGCTAGGGTCTGTTCGGTGAAGTCTTCTAAATCTGCTGCAAAGTCACCGCTGGGTTTAGGGTCAGAAAATTCCTTAGCTACCTGAGCGGATATCTGCTCGACGGAACTACCCTTAAGCAACAACAGGCTGAGACCGAAATGCCAAATGTCGACAAGTTCAAGGGCAATCTGGTCAACATCTGGGGTTTGTTTTTTCCACCATTTCCAACCGTAATGATCAAGCAACTCTGCACATTCCACCCAAATAGCGCGATACCACTCAAACTCCTGTTCCTGCCATTGGCTGTGCACCTTAGTATTCATATCACCCTGCAATTGCAGCATGGTTTCTAATTGTTGTTTCATTGCGGTTCCTTTGTTAAGCCCGAATAAAGCTATTGCTAGTTTTTTCATGGCCAATGCTAGTGTTTGGACCATGGCCGGTGACTACGACGGCCTCATCATCGAGACTGTAAATACGCTCTTTTATGGAGGTAATAATTTGATCGAAATTACCACCGGGTAGATCAGTACGACCAATACTACCTTGAAATAATGTATCTCCAGCAATCAAGGTTTTATATTCTTCAAACCAAAAGCTGATCGATCCAGGGGTATGCCCTGGTGTATGAATGGCCACACCACCACAGCAATTGAGATCCTGATCGTCATGCATAAAATGATCCGGCTCTGGCAGAACAACTTTAGGCACACCAAATCGCATGCATTGCTCTTCGACCATATCCCAAAGAAATTTATCACCCTCATGAAGATAGATAGGTGCACCTGTAGCGGCTTTAATTTCACCAGAGGCGAGAATATGATCGAGGTGGGCATGGGTATGGATAATACCGACAACGGTTAGTTTTAATTCTTTTAACAGGGCTAAAATATAGTCTGCGTCGCCACCTGGATCAATCACCAGGGCTTTTCCGGATAGACGATCACCGATTACCGAACAGTTACATTGCAGTGGTCCGACGGGAAAGGTTCTAATAATAAAAGTTGACGTTGGGGTCTGTAGGTCGGACATATTACTCTCTCTTGGTAAGCCGCTAGTTTAGCGAATTATTGCAGCTCGGGTATGTTAAATAGCCGATGAAAATTCTGTGTGGTGATCTCCGCAAGCGCTTCAAAGCTAATGCCCCGCAGTTCAGCGATACATTGAGCCACTTCACGAACGTACTGAGGTTCATTTTGCTTGCCCCTGTGGGGTACTGGTGCCAGCCAGGGTGAATCTGTCTCGACCAGAATACGGTCAAGAGGCACCTGTTTGGCCACTTCGCGCAGCTCTGCGGCGCTTTTGAAGGTTACAATCCCGGAAAATGAAATATAGAATCCCAGCTCTATAGCCGCCTGCGCCATTTCCCAAGTCTCAGTAAAACAGTGCATTACCCCGCCCGCTGGCAGCGGATACTGGCGCAGTAAATCAATAGTTTCGTCTCTGGCATCTCTGGTGTGAATGATAATTGGCTTAGCTGTTTGCTGGGCTGCCAACAAATGATTAACAAAACTTTCGCGCTGCCATTGAAGTGTTTCCGCGCTATAAAAATTATCTAAGCCGGTTTCACCAATCGCCACGACTCTGTCGGCTTCGGCGAGCGATACGAGTGCTTCTACGCTGGGCACAGGTTGAGTGATTTTTTGCAGTGGATGCACACCGACAGAGGAGTAAACGCAATTGTACTGCGCGGTCAATTTAACCAGAGACGCGGAACTAGCTAGGTCAACAGCGACAGTTAAAAATTGATTAATACCTTTGGCCTTGGCCGCGCCTATGACAGCGCTGAGGCCACCCTCTCGGTCATCTAATGTTAAATGGTCGAGATGGCAATGAGAATCTACCAGCATAATATGACTTTTCTTTTTAATGGCTTTTAAATTGTTTGGGTACTGAGGTCAAGGAAGGCGTCGCCAGTTAACGCTTGCTCGATATGTAGTTTAAGCTCTGCCTGCTCATCAGTAAACTGTATGCCAACACCTTCTGTCTTAGTGGTGCCGGCGCCCTTATGAGTTATCCAAACCACTTTGCCTGCTATGGTAATTGGATCGTTGCGTAGATAGATGTGGAGCAGGAGATTAACATCCTCCTCCAACACATGAGTTCTTTTAGTGGGCACAAAGATAGCTCCTCCCTGAACAAACGACATGTAATGTTCATGCAGTTCACTTTCATTATGGATGTCTAGGGTTAACACGCCGCCTTGGTTACCACTGAAACCGTCCCCCATCACTTTAATGCCTCCTGCGCCCCACAATCCGTAGTTATTGAGAATCACTGTTAAATGTACAGTTAGTATAGCCCTCCTAACGCCTACGACGGAATACCTGCAACCAGTCCATAAAAAGCTCCTCCCATAACAGCTGCAGATTAGGATTAGAACCGGATAGAACCCAACTTCGAGCAGTCCGTAATTTATCCGAAAAATCAAATAGCCATGGATTGGGATTGTCTTTTAACTCGCCAGTCGCGATTCGATGTAAATAATCCATAAAACAACCTAGCATAATATCTGCATTTTGTTTATGGCACTTCTGCGCAGCATCGACTGCCGATATATCACCGCGGCGCAGTGCATCTAGTGTGGCCTCAAAATCACGACGAATCTCTAAGCTATCGCTTTGCATATACTCCAGTGCTAACAGGGGTCGACCTGCAGATAGAGCCAATGTAGCCTCTGACTGCTCGCTATTGCCAGTAATCTCTCCCAGCCATTGGTTCGCAATTCTAGAATCTGGTAGAGCCAGATTGGTCTTTTGACAGCGGCTGCGAATGGTTGCTGACACCATACCAGGACGGTCAGACACTAAAATGAGTAACGTATTACCCTGAGGTTCTTCAAGACTTTTTAGAAGCGCATTGGCGGCACTTATATTCATCGACTCTGCGGGTATTATAACGGCGACTTTCCAGCCACCCTGTTGCGCTGTTTTACTGAGTAATGCGCAGAGTTTTCGCACGGGCTCAATAAGTATTTTTTTTCCGACATCCTCCGGCTCAAGCACAGTCAGATCTGGGTGATTACCTGCTAGTAGTAGCTGACAGCTTTTGCACGACCCACAGGCATATCTACTCATTTCGGCGGTACAAAGCAAGCGCTGGGCCAATGCCATGGCTAGACGCACCTTGCCTATACCTTTAGGGCCATTGAGCATGAGTGCGTGGGCCAGTCGATCCTGCTCTATATCTTGATTAAAGTTGTCCCAAATCGACTCATGCCAGGGGTATGGCAGACTTAGTGAAAGCGACCCAGAGCCCTCCATCAGCTAGATGCCTCAGACGAGGCCCAAAATGCATCTAGCGCCGCACAGATGTCAGTTCGCACATCATTTAATGGCTTAGAGGCATCGATAACTACACATCGATCTGGATCCCCCGCTGCGATGCTGAGATAACCCTGACGCACCCGTTCAAAAAACTCCAGCTGTTCCTGTTCAAAGCGATCTGGTTTACTGCGTTCGCTGGCACGCTTGAGGCCCAGAGCTACTGGAATATCCAGAATCAGTGTTAGATCTGGCTTCAAACCATTCTGCACTAGCATTTCGAGCTGGGTAATAAGATCGCTACCCATATTGCGTCCGGCTCCCTGATAAGCGTAGGTAGCATCAGTGAAGCGATCACAGAGTACCCATGCCCCCTTGGTTAGTTCAGGTTCAATGACATGGTGCAGGTGTTGCGCGCGTCCCGCGAACATGAGAAGTAGCTCGGCAATACCTGCAACTGTTTCCTCTCTCGGTGTGAGAAGTAACTCACGTATCTGCTCTGCCAAAGGAGTGCCGCCGGGCTCGCGGGTACAGACAAACCCCACCTTTTTTTGCTCAAGCCAGGACTGAATAAACTCAATGTTAGTGGTTTTACCCACCCCTTCGGTACCCTCGATAGTTATAAATTTACCGCGCATTTACATTTCGCTCTACTGACGTTGCTGTGTTTTAGGCGGCGCAGATTGATAGTTCTGAGCCCGCCGCTTTATTTGATATTGCCTGACCGCTTGCAGGTGTTGTTCAAGACTGTCTGAAAAATAATGGCTACCATCACCACGGGCGACAAAATATAGGCTGCTTCCGGGTAAAGGATGCACTGCTGCCTCAATAGCAGCCGCACTTGGCATCGCTATAGGCGTGGGCGGTAAACCATTAATCATATAGGTATTGTAGGCAGTGCGCTGACGTAAATGTTTTCGCGTAATATTGCCCTTATAGGCATCGCCTAAGCCATAGATAACCGTGGGATCTGTCTGCAGGCGCATCGATTTTTGTAAGCGACGCACGAAGACGCCGGCTATCTCTGGGCGCTCGCTGGCAACGCCCGTCTCTTTTTCAATAATTGACGCCATTATCAGCGCTTCATAGGGTGACTCGTAGGGCAATCCAATGTCTCTGCCCTTCCAGGCCCTTTCAAGTACCTGGCGCATCTGCTTATGTGCTTGTCTAAGAATGTCAGATAGCGAGTCCGTAGAGCTATAGCTGTATGTGTCAGGAAAAAACCACCCTTCCGGATGGGCGAGTTCAAGGCCTGCAGACTCTAATATTTTGTCGGTGTCAGCGGTGGCAGACTCACTAAATTGCTCTTTTTTGCCCAGGTGCGCTAGCCATTGTCCAAATGACCAGCCCTCGGGAAAGGTGATTTGGTGCAAGATAACATCGCCATTATTGAATTTCCTGAGCAGAGTCCGAGCGCTGTCGCTCGGATCAATGGCATAGTTACCTGCTTTTATAGCTATACGGTCTGCCAGCTTGGCGTAAATAGTAAGAATTCGAGGGTGGGAAATAATGTTTCTACTGTACAGCTGCCTTGTTACACCACTTAGACTGCTACCTTTTTTAATAGTCCAAACAATGGGGCTGTTTTGCACTAGCACTACTGGTCTATCCAAGTGATGTTGGGCAAAAGCGAACAGCCACAATCCAGCCATTGCTGTACCTAATAAGCAGAGAATAGCGAGTCGTAACTGGGGTTTAGTCATCTAAAACAGGGATAGTTATCGGCCAGTGCAGATTGAAGCATTTTTACATCATTACCGATAGTTAAAGTCACAAGATTTTGGTCTTGGCTAAAGCCAAGCACCGGCGTGAGTCCTCGCACAGAATTACAGATAAACATATGGTCACAGCCAGATAGCCGATCGGAATCTATATCCGTGACTGTCACTTTTATCGCCAGACGTGGGAAAATCTCCTCTAAGAGTAAAGCGCGCATCACGCCAGACACTCCAGCATTGCTCAAGTCTGGAGTTAACCACCCCTGTCGGGGACAATGTAGAAAAATATTTGCCGAAGTGGTTTCAACGAGTTGATTGTGTTGGTCAAACATTAAACCGTCGCTATAGAGGTCGTCAGTCCATTCATTACGTGCTAGAACTTGATCAAGACGATTAAGATGTTTGATGCCTGACAAAACAGGATTGCTCGGCAGTCGATACTGGCAGCGCCATAGGTTGACCCCCTGATGATCAAGCTGGGGTAGATCAGAGTAAACACAGATAACTCTCGGTTTAATTGTTACCGGATTTTTATAACCACGCCCGCCATCACCTGCGGCCACAATTAACTTAACAACCCCATTATCTATTTTTTGCTGCCTAAGATACCGCTGAAAATCATTGATGTGCCGCTCAATAATGGGTAACTGTAAAGGGATACTTAAAATAGACGCATCCCGTGCGAGTCTATCGAGATGCCAGCTGAGCAACGGCAACTGCCCCTGATGTAGGCGCATAGTTTCAAACAGACCGTGACCGTATGCCAACCCTCGCTCTGATAGCAAATTGCTAGAACTAAGAGCACCATCGATACTGCCAATTAAATTGCTATTTTCCATGGCATCATTAAACAAAACTTTTACTCATAAAAAAACCGCCCCAATTGGAGCGGTTTTTTTTAAAAAACATTAGAATCAGCCGTTTGCTGTTATATAGCTAATGGCGTCCTGCACAGTGGCTATTTTCTCTGCGTCTTCATCAGGTATTTCAGCATCGAATTCCTCTTCCAAAGCCATAATGAGTTCAACTGTATCCAGCGAGTCTGCGCCAAGATCTTCAACAAAAGAGGAAGTTGTTTTAACATCTTCTTCTTTCACACCTAGTTGCTCTGCAACCATTTTTATAACGCGTTCTTCGATGTTGCTCATCGTATTTCTACTCCTTTAAAGGGGTCGGGTATATATCTTCAATCCGGCTAATAAAAACAGCCAAATAACGTTTAACTGTGATTTAGGGCGCGCATTTTACCCTACAAATTACAAAATGCTAGTGCCCATTTCAAAAAAGCTCAAATAATCAGTAAAATCAGAGGGTTAGGCCATATACATACCACCATTTACATGGATAGTTTCACCAGTTATATAACCTGCGGCGTCACTCGCGAGAAAACTCACTACCGCCGCTATCTCCTCGGGGGCCCCCAATCGAGCCAGTGGTATCTGTGTAAGCATAGCGTCTTTATTTGCATCAGGGAGGTCTTTGGTCATATCAGTATCAATAAAACCTGGGGCAACCGTATTGACAGTGATGCTGCGCGAACCCAGTTCTTTGGCTAGCGCTCTGGCAAATCCTTCAACGCCGGCTTTGCTTGCGGAATAGTTACTTTGGCCGCCATTTCCCATTGATCCCACGACTGAGCTGATATTGATGATGCGGCCCCAACGGGCTTTGGTCATAGGGCGCACGCAGGCTTTAGCTAGGCGGAAAACTGAGGTGAGGTTAGTATTAACCACATCCATCCAATCGTCCTCTTTCATGCGCATGAGGATATTATCTTTGGTAATACCAGCATTGTTAACGAGTATCGTGGGAGCGCCAAACTGTTCGATAATAGTTTTTAAAACACTATCAATCGACTCCACATCGGTTACATTCAACATAACCCCACGCCCGGCTATATTTTTTGAGGCCAAGCGCTGACTAATTTTTTCCGCTCCAGCTTCGGTAGTGGCGGTACCGATAACTATATGACCCAAGGCTCCCAAATCATCTGCTATTGCAGCCCCAATACCGCGACTTGCGCCAGTTACTAGAGCAACCTTTCGTTCATCAGTCATACTGTTCTCCTATTGTTAAGTATGCGCAGCTAGACGGAAGTCAGTGCGTTTTCAAGACTGGCCACGTCGTCTGTGGAAAAAGACGTCAGATCACGGTCGATACGCTTGGTCAGACCATTTAGTACTCGACCGGGTCCGCACTCGACAAAAATTTGTGCGCCATTGGACCTAAGACCCTCAATGCAGTCTACCCACATTACTGGTTTGTATATCTGCTCGAGCATCAACGCCTTAATAGCCTCAGGTTTTGTCTCTGCCTTGGCATGAACGTTGTGTAAAATCGGAATCTTTGGACTACTAAAGTCCGTACTGCTAACTAACTCTGTTAGATTTTCTGCGGCTGGTTGCATTAGCGAGGTGTGAAATGGTGCGCTAACTGGCAGTTTCATAGCACGCTTGGCGCCCGCCTGCTTGCAAACATCTATGGCGCGATCAACCGCTGCCGCAGAACCGGCAATAACCACCTGCCCTGGAGCGTTGAAATTTACAGCGTCAACCACCTCATCCTGGCGAACTTTGTCACAGGCATCGAGAATAACCTCATAGGCCACACCTAAAATAGCAGCCATTGCTCCTACACCTACAGGTACGGCGTCCTGCATATAGGCACCGCGTGCCCTAACTATCTTTATAGCATCAGCAAATGCTAAAACCTCTGAACAAACTAGTGCAGACCATTCTCCAAGACTATGACCGGCCATCTGGGCCGGCATAGGGCCACCCTTGTTCTGCCACAGGCGCCATATAGCCACGCTACTAGTTAGAAGTATTGGCTGGGTGCGCTCAGTTAGGTTAATCGCCTCCTGTTCGCCAGTTTGCACCATTGCCCAAGCGTCATAGCCCAGAACATCTGAGGCTTCCGCGAAGGTGCGTTCGACGATGGAGTTTTGTGCCGCTAGATCTCCAAGCATGCCAATTTTCTGTGACCCCTGACCGGGAAATACAAGAGCTAAATTATTATTCATAGGCCTCTGTTAACCTTATTGTCCATTTTGTCCTTGAGTATAGGTAACAAAACACTGGGTAGATTGTGCTTTGCCGCCTGTAAGGCCACTTCTAATGCATGGCCAAAAGCCTTTTCTGAGGCACCGCCATGACTTTTTATCACGACTCCATTTAAACCCAACAGATAGGCACCATTATGAAAGGCTGGGTCGAGCCGTGCTTGCAGCCCTATTAATTTTCTACGCATTAGAAAGGCACCTAGGCGGGCAGTCCAACTGCTTGTGTGCAACGTCTTGAACATATCCTTGATCATGATGGCCAAGCCCTCGCTTGTTTTAACGGCTACATTTCCAGTAAAGCCGTCGCATACAACCACATCAGTTGTACCTTTAAAGACACCATCCCCCTCCACATAACCCTGATAATTAAGCATAGGATCCGACTCCAGAAGAGCTGAAGTTTGAGCGATGTCGTCGCCACCTTTGCTCTCTTCTTCTCCCACATTGAGCAGGCGCACTATCGGCGCTGAAATATTATCTATTGCCTGAGCCGTAAGGGAACCGAGCACAGCAAACTGATGAAGCTGACGGGGTGAACAGTCTACATTGGCACCGAGATCAAGCATAAAGGAGCGACCCGTTGAGGTTGGGAAGGTTGCACATATTGCCGGTCGAGAGATGCCAGGTAGAGTTTTTAACCGGACTAGGCCAAGCGCCATCAGCGCCCCTGTATTGCCCGCGCTGATACAGGCATGAGCCTCTCCATCCGCCACGGCTTTGAGCGCCAGACCCATGGAGGAGTCCTGTTTGTGACGCAGCACAGCGGAAGGTCGATCTTGGTCATCAATCGCCACCTCACAGTGACGAATATGAATCCGATTAAGCACCGTGGGGTCAGTGCAGGCATTGAGTTCCTGGACTACCTTTTGGCGGTCACCAAAGATCAGCGCAGAGGCACCGGAGTGCTTGCGAAGCGATGTTAAGAGCGCAGCCACTACAGCGCGAGGACCAATGTCCCCACCCATAGCGTCAACGGCAATTCTAAGAGAATTTGCCAAAGAGATCGTTTAGTTACTCGGCGTTTGTCTCAACGACTTTTGCGCCACGGTAAAAACCGTCTGCGGTAACATGGTGGCGCAGGTGTTTCTCACCACTAGTTGAATCTACTGAAAGCGTCGCAGCAGTAAGTGCATCGTGTGAGCGGCGCATGCCACGTTTGGATCGGGTCTTGCGACTTTTCTGAACAGCCATCGGTTACTCCTAAGCAATAATTAATAGCAGATGAACTACTTCTTCAGCTGCAGTAAAACATTAAATGGATTGTCAGTGACAACCTCATCCCCAGCGGCACCCTCGTCTTCTTGCATAAAGGTGTCTCCAGTACATTCACCCTTGGCGTGATAATTGACCAAAGGCAGTGCCAATAAAATTTCGTCTTCCAATAACTCACTGAAATAAGCCAGCTTGTCTGTAACCAACCAGGGCTCATAATTTGTTGCAACCCTGTTAATGTGGTCCTCAGACCAAATTACCTGTACAGCAAATTCCGCCTGTAGCTCTATCTTTAGCGGATCGAGACAGCGCTGACAGACTGTCTCTACGGGTACCTTAATAGAACCAGTAGCTACCTTAGCTTTTGACTCATCCAGATTAAACTGCACAGACGCCCATAACGGGCCGCAGATTGATGTCACAGCGGACGCCAATCTGGGTAAGTCTTCAACGTTAACCGTTCCTTCGAGGCTTATACCTTGAAGTGCCAGTTTTCGAGGGTCAATTTGAAGTGGCAGTGCCATAAATACAGGTGGTACTCAGTTAGGCGCGCATGATAGGGTCATCATCTTGATCTGTCAAAGAAAATTCACCTAGGAACTCGAGTAAAACCGCGTCATGAGCCAGCTTATCCTCGCCTCTTCATCCTCGTACAGAAAATCTCTGCTAGAACGACTAAACCTAGAGTTTAGTTGTTATTCTCCTGATATTGACGAGTCTGCAGGCGACTCAGAGTCAGCCATTGGGTTAGCTGAACGATTAGCTTGCCATAAGGCAGAAGTTGTAGCGGTCAAATTTCCCCTAGCGACAGTCATAGGAGCCGATCAGGTTGCTGAACTCAATGGCAAAGTACTTGGTAAACCAGGCACCCACGAAAAGGCCGTCGCTCAGCTGACGGCGCAATCTGGAAATCAGGTACTATTTCACAGCGGCTTGGCCGTTTCTCAGGTACAGGCGAATGGCACGATAAAGCGTCAATCGTTAGTGAATACAACTAAAGTTATGTTTAGACAACTTAGCGAGACTCAGATAGAGAGTTATTTACTAGCTGAAGAACCTTATGATTGTGCTGGAAGCTTTAAGGCGGAGGCTTTAGGGATCAGCTTGTTTGCAGCGGTACATAGTGATGACCCTACGTCTTTAATAGGACTACCGCTTATTAATTTGTGTTCCATGCTGAGGAAGTTTTCTATAGTCCCTATCTAGATACTACTTTATTTTAGTATTATAACGTACTGATTATAAATGGTTTATTATATCGCCGAAATGATCAATACAGGCTAGTGGACTGAATTGATACAGCCGTTGTGCATCATGAGCACCATAGCTTACGGCGATTCTAGGCACCTGTGCATTCACAGCCATTTGCATATCGAACTCGGTGTCGCCGACCATTATGGCTTGCTCTGGGCTTGCCCCTTGTTCTGCCAGCAATTCCTGCAACATCAGCGGATGTGGTTTTGACTTAGTCTCATCTGCGCAGCGAGAACTGTGGAAAAAATTATTTAGACCTGTGGCGAGCAACACCCTATTTAGGCCAGCACGACTTTTGCCGGTAGCTACGGCGAGTAGATAACCCTGCGCCCGCAACTGTTTGAGACTGCTTAAAACCCCAGGGAAAAACGCGCAGGGCTGCTGATCTTGCTCCCGGTAATGAGCTGAATAGGAAGCGCTAAACCTGGCCACCATATCTGCACTGGCATCAGGAAACAGCTGAGTAATAGCTTCTTGAAGCCCTAGACCAATAATCTCTTTTGCTGCATTAAAATCTGGAACCGCCAGACCCTGATCCTCTGCCGCAAGCTGTATGCAGGTTGAGATGCGTGCTACCGAATCAGATAAGGTGCCATCCCAGTCGAAAATCAATAATTTACTACTCATAAATTTTTCAGTACCAACAGTAAATCTTTGGGCAATGGTGCCTCTATATCAACCCACTGCCCCGATAATGGATGCCGAAAACGCAGATTGGACGCATGCAGAAACAGGCGTTTTAGCCCCGAATCCTTGAGACTTTCATTAAAATGACCGTCACCATACTTAGGGTCCCCAGCAATAGGTTGTCCCGCGAACTGGCAGTGCACACGGATCTGGTGAGTGCGGCCGGTCTCAAGAGTCACGTCTAATAATGTAGCCTCTTTATACCGCTGGCTGATCTTAAAATGGGTGACCGATGCTTTACCCGACGCGTCAACTCGCACGATACGCTCGCCAGAGGAAGGTTGGTTTTTAAGCAATGGTGCGTTGATTGTTGATTTACCTTTGGGCCAGCGACCCTTAACCAATGCACTGTATCGCTTTTCAATCTGATTGCGTTGCATAGCGTTTTGTAATTCAAGTAGCACAGCCCGTTTTTTTGCTAGCATAAGACAACCTGAAGTCTCTCGATCTAGACGGTGCACTAGCTCTAAAAATCGTGCTTCTGGGCGCTCTGCTCGAAGGGCCTCAATAGCACCCAATGAAATACCGCTGCCGCCGTGCACAGCAAGCCCTGAGGGCTTGTTGATAATAAGGAGCCCTTCATCTTCAAACAAAATATTTTCTGCTAAATAGCGCCTTAGCTGCTGCCCCGGAACAGGCGAATCACCGCGCTGGGCGACACGAATAGGAGCAATCCTCAGTGTGTCGCCTTTTTTAACTCTGGTATCAGGCTTAACACGGCCTTTATTGATCCGTACTTCGCCCTTGCGCAGTAAATTATAGATACGAGATTTAGGCACACCTTTGAGATGTCGTATGAGGAAATTATCCAATCGTTGGCCAGCATGTTCTGAGCCGATTTCAACATAGGTAACTTTATCAAACGCTGATTGAGATTCTGATTCTGACAATGGTCGCCAACTAAGGTTGCGTAAACGCGCCATTGTAACCATGGGAAAGTGATTCGCCCAACTAAATAATTGTCGGCAGCCTAAATTATTGCTATATTAGGCGCCGCGGCAGCTTGGCACTGTTAAGATCTACAGAAAACGCCAACCGTAAAGCCGGATCCCAATCATGATTTGGGTTACAAATACAGAGCACCTGCCAAACGAAAGTAGCGGGTTCTCAACAATAGCTGAGTGAGCTCAGCAGTGAACGACAAGATTAGAGACAGGTTACAGCTAGCCTCTGCCGTAAACGAAGATTTGTGTGTGAATACAGAATTCTTCCTTAAGCGTTGATTTACAGCGGTTAGCACCAGAAAAAAGAATTTATAGATATTGTTGTAAGCGCCTAATTCTGCATTCAAGAAATCATGCAAAGAATCAGCAGCGTAGAGTTGAGTAAACCTAGAGAAGAACTCCCAAACCTTGGGTAACTAGGAAGATATCCTCAAATACCAATATCATTGTGAATAAAGTACCTTCGGTTAATTGCCTGAGAACCTCGAGTTTGATGGCGATCTGGTTTATATAGTTAGAGTTTTAGCTCCAGCGATTGACCAGTGGTAGGTGCAACTACATCTTTTTCTACGTCTCTTTTTCTCTACTCTCCTCACTGACGCTCATTCCAATCAATGAGTAAAGGTGAATTATGAAACGTATGTTAATCAACGCCTCGCACACTGAAGAAGTGCGGGTTGCAATGGTCGATGGCCAACGGCTATATGATCTAGATATAGAAAACAGAACTAGAGAGCAAAAAAAATCAAACATCTACAAAGGTAAAATTACCCGAGTAGAGCCCAGCCTTGAAGCGGCGTTTGTCGATTATGGCGCCGAGCGCCACGGCTTCTTGCCCCTAAAAGAAATATCCCGTGAATACTTTAAGAAAGGCGCTTCATCTGAGGGCGGCCGTGTACGCATTCAAGATGCGATCAAAGAGGGTCAGGAAGTTCTGGTCCAAGTCGAAAAAGAAGAGCGCGGCTCCAAAGGTGCTGCACTAACGACCTTCATGAGTCTGGCGGGTCGTTATTTGGTTCTAATGCCTAATAATCCGCGAGCCGGTGGTATCTCCCGGCGCATTGAGGGTGACGAACGCGCCGAACTTCGCGAGGCCATGCGCGGTTTAGTGATTCCTGACGGCATGGGGGCTATTGTCCGCACCGCAGGCATTGGCCGCGCCACCGAAGAGCTACAATGGGATTTGGATTACCTGCTGCAGCTTTGGAATACTATTACCGAAGAAGCGGACGGTGCCAAGGCCCCTCACTTCTTGTTCCAAGAAAGTAATGTAATTGTCCGCGCTATTCGTGATTATCTTCGTCAAGATGTCGGCGAAGTAATTGTCGATGGCGAAGAAGCTTACGCATTGGCAGCCGCCTTCATTGGCACAGTGATGCCAGACTTCACCAGCAAGGTAAAGTACTACCAGGACGAGATCCCTCTATTTAATCGTTACCAAATTGAAAATCAGATTGAAACAGCATTTTGCCGTGAAGTCAGCCTGCCCTCCGGTGGGTCTATCGTTATCGATATCACCGAAGCCATGGTTTCAATTGATATTAACTCCGCGCGTGCTACCAAGGGGGGCGATATTGAAGAGACAGCGTTTAATACTAATAAAGAAGCCGCCGAAGAAATTGCACGCCAGTTGCGCCTGCGCGATGTCGGTGGACTGATCGTTATCGACTTTATCGATATGTTAAATAGCCGCCATCAGAAAGAAGTAGAAAACAAAATGCGCGATGCTCTTGTAGTAGATCGTGCCAGAGTTCAAGTAGGCCGGATCTCTCGTTTTGGTCTGCTCGAAATGTCACGCCAGCGTTTACGCCCCTCCCTTGAAGAAACCATGTCCAAAATATGCCCCCGCTGTAAGGGCCAGGGAACTATCCGCGGCACTCGCTCATTGGCTCTATCTATTTTGCGACTGGTTGAAGAAGAGGCACAAAAGGAATTTAGTCGTGAGATTCGCGCCATTGTTCCAGTTTCCGTAGCCACGTTCTTGCTCAATGAAAAGCGCAAAGAAATCTCTGATATTGAACTGCGAAATAAGATCCAGGTAACAGTTCTACCCAATACAGCCATGGACACCCCGCATTTTGAAGTACTGCGTATTCGATCGCAGGATGAAGATAGTTCAGACTTCAGCTACAAAATGGCTCATGAACTCAGTGCGCCTAATGTAGAAGTTGTTCCCGAGGCATCGGCCGCGGTGCAGTCTCTACCAAAACCCGCAGTAAAAACCATTGTGCCAAACACACCCGCACCAACCGTCGCCAAACCTGAGCCAGTTACGCCTAAGTCTCCTGGTCTGGTCAAACGTCTTTGGGATAGTCTGTTTGGAGGCACCGCAGCTAACGAGGAAGAAGAAAAGCCCAAATCCCGCGGCCGCAACTCACGCAACAATCAAAATCGTAGCCGAAACGGTCAAAATAACCGTGGCCGTAACAATAATCGTGGTAGATCCAATAACCGTGGTGAAAATACACGCAACGACAATACACGCAATGACAGCAATCGCAAAGATCGGCGTCAAGATGGCGATAATAAAAACGAAGCTCGCGATAACGATAACCGCCGTGGCAACAACCGCCGTAATGGCAACCGCAACAAGGATCAGGTTAAGAATGATTCTGCAACAGTTGCAACCTCTCCTGATACCCAAAAGAAGTCAGATACTAATCAGACTCCAGGAGACCAGTTGCCGCGTCGCCCAGATGAAAAGCGGCGCGGACCGCGTCGCCGTCGTCAGCGCACCGATGTATCAAAAGAGATGCTTGATCAAACAGCGGCTATCGCAGGCACAGTGACGTCAGAAAATGTACCAGCGCCAACCGCTCCAACTCCCCCGGCTGAGCCAGCTTTAGAGGCTCCTAAAGTTCCGCTAGACGAGTCCGGTAAAGATTCCGCGGTAGAGCCTAAGACGGAGAAGCCGGCACGGCCAAAACGTAAGGCAGCACCTAGAAAACCAAAGGTTGCAAAGGATGCAATAGTCGACTCTGCGGTAACCACTGAAGCTCCTATGTCTGAGCCTGAGAGTGCCCCTGCGGTCAATAAAAAGCCAAGCAAAGAATCAATTGAAGCGGATAAACCTGCAGATAGTGAAGAGGCAAAGGTTAAAAAACCTGCTCGCCCGAAACGCAAAGCGAGCCCTAAACCAAAGGCTGTTAAAGAAGATGCAGGCTTAGCTCCAGTGAGTAAAAAAACAGAGGGACCAAGAGCCAGCAACGATCCCCGTAAGAAGCCTAAACCAGTTGCAAAGGTTGAGGTTAAGACTGAGATACTGACTGCCCCTAACCCTTCACCAGAAAATGTTAGCGAGCCCAAAATACCAGCGCCTGCAGCGATTAAATCTGCTGCTCCACGGGCGTCTAATGATCCGCGAAAGAAACGCAGTGCTGAGAAGTCGCCAACAAAATCTAGCTCAAATGTGGCCCCAGAAGCGCCAACTATCAAGGAAAATGTCGAAAAAGAGCCAAAGGCGTAATTGGTACTTGTCAGTGATAAAAGGCGCTGTATAATCAGCGCCTTGTTAAGGTGGGATGGCAGAGCGGTTGAATGCACCAGTCTTGAAAACTGGCATACGTTAATAGCGTATCTAGGGTTCGAATCCCTATCCCACCGCCATATAAGAAAAGGCCCCTATAACTAGGGGCCTTTTTTGTGCCATATTGGTTATGCAAGACGTCTTGCAGGTCTTAGAAAATACGATCATTTTCAGATGAGACGTAAGGCACTGCGATGCATAGCCTGTGGTTTCAGTGAGTATTGAAATCAACAATTCCTAACCCACCTGCATAAAAAAAACGGTTTCGCGGCAACCAAAGTACTCTCAGGGAAAGACTCTAGAGGCAGGCGTGACGCTCCCGCTATAACCCTTCGACTGCTATGCGTATCTTTAACACTGGTAATTTGCGTAGTTGCTAGCTCAATACTTGTTGTATTTACTTGATGCTTGATGGTCAGATCCTACACGGCTGACATAACCCTCCCCAAATAGATGATGACAATATGAAAGAGCATTCCCCTTTTGACCTGCTTGCAACACTACTGCAACTAGGTTCACAACTATGATAAAACTTTATGGTGTACGGACTTCGCCCTATGTCAGGCATGCACGGATTGCTTTGGCCGAGTCAGGGCTGCAGTGGCAATTAGAACAGGTTACCTCGGAAACAATCATCAAGTCACCAACTAGGCGGGTTCCATTCCTAACCGATGGGGAGCTTATTTTGACTGATTCATCAGTCATTGTGCGTTATATCAGGGAAAAGGCGGGGCAACCGTTTCTAGAAAAAATTACGGATCATGAATTATTTGCACTTTCAACATCTGTGTTAGATACCGCGGTTAATGTTTTTTTGATGAATGTAGCAAATAGCGCAGACCTTGAAGCTATTGCCAGCGGTCCTTCAACAATTGGGTTCAGCCCACGATCGTATTTTGAATCTCAGCAAGCGAGAATCGGTAGCGGCATCCAAGGGCTAAACGATTTCAAGTTATCGCATGCGCAACCATATAATGACGGAGAAATTCGCCTAGCCTGCCTGTTGGATTGGGCTATTTATCGGGGAACAATCGACATTTCGGGACTGGAAAGTCTCGAACGCTTCCTAGGCGGAATCCGTGACTGGGCGCCGTTCACAGAGACTGCTCCAAATATATAAATTTGTTTCCACCATTAGCGACACTAGAACTGTCTCAGATTATATTTCGGTGATAAAGCTTTCTAACTACTCAGTCTTGCCGGGTATGCTCACCGCCCTATTTGCATCTGAAGGGATTCTAAAAGTAAGACCAAAATCTATATTACTTAAATTTCGATCTAGCACTAGATTCATTGGTGAGTCTGGCAGAGGATAGACACCACAAGCTTCGCCTGGATCACAAATAAAGCCATTGTTGTTGAGGTCTGATCCGGCGACCACATTATAAATTCCTGGAGTATCAGTAAAACTAAAGTTATAGAAGCCATTTACAGCGGCAGGAACTATATTCGCGCTAGAGGTCTCACCTGAAGTTGTATCGACCAATATAATATAAATAACTCCCGCATTTCCTGTGTCTGATGAGCTTGGATCACGGACTTCAAAAACAACAGAGACTACAGCATCTCCAGCATTTGAATTAAAGGTTACATTGCCGGAATACACGCCAGTTGCAAGACCCGATCGATCAATACTGATGGTGTAGGTGCCCAAACCATTATCGCTCTGAGGGCCTGCGACAGAGACAAAGGGGTCCGAAGGCGTTGTACTGGTAATTTCAAGTTCACCATTACCGCTATTGAAGACATTCACCTCATTATTTTCGATAAGCCGACCATAATTTAGGTAAGAATTACTGAAACTCAATATTGGTGTTACGGGAACGGGCGTACCGTTGGCAAGCAGATTGGCAAAGTTAACGGCTTTTAGTGCATCTATTCGGCCGTAGCCATAGTCATCATCTCGCCCTAAATTACCTAGATCAATACTAATATTGCCACTGATAATAATTGAATCCAGATCCTCCGGGTTGAGATCGGTATAGATGCTTTTAATCAATGCCACTACCCCGGCCATATGGGGAGCCGCCATAGAGGTGCCCTGATAGCCTGCAATGGTGGGAGCAATAACGCCATCTTCATATCTGGCTAGGGTACTGAACACTAGATCCTCGTAGCCATCACCATCAAGATCTCCATATTCACCGCCCGGAGCAGCAATATCGACGTTGCTTCCATAATTGGAATAGTCTGCCAATCCATCTGTGCTGTTGGTCGCGGACACTGAAACTACGCCATCGTAGCCTGCTGGATAAGAGGGGCTGGAGGAAGATGAATTGCCGGCCGCCGCAATAATAATCATACCCGCAGATCTAGCTTCGGCTATAGCGTTGGCCATGGTATTGCTGCGACTGGGACTACCAAGGCTCATATTGGCGATATCCGCGGGATCACTCACAATAATACCTGACTGATTTTCTAAACCCGCCGCGTAGCGTATGGCATTTGCAATATCAAAACTGTAACCACCATCACAACCAAGCACTCTCAGATTCATAATTTCTGTGGCCCAGGTTACACCTGCAACGCCCAGACCATTGTCAGTCGTTGCGCCAATGGTGCCTGCAACATGGGTACCGTGAAAACTTGAGGAGCTGAAAGAATCATTGCCGCACAGTTCATTGTCGCGGCCATCGCCTGGGTCATTGCCATCGCTATCTATACCGTCTCCATCTCCGGCATTGGTAATATCATTAATAAAATCATAACCGTCATCTGACAGCCGACCAGCTAAATCTGGATGGGCCTCGAACACACCGGTATCTATCACCGCTACTTTTATTTCCGAACTACCGGTAGAAACATCCCAGGCTTCATGCAGTTTTATCTTGGGATAGTGCCATTGTAAAGCGTAGCGTTCGTCATTTGGTTCTGTTATCTGACGTGTATATCTATAGTTTGGTTCGGCATAGGCTACTGAGGGCTGCCGGGCAATTTCTTTGATAGCCAGCAATGTTTGAGCTTTGAGGCGTTTGTTACTGACAGCAGCCTGACTAAAGGTTTTAGTAGTTGTGGAAAAACCAGAGATCGATCGGCCATACTGATATAAAACGGCCTTCGATGATCCGCTCTGACGCAGTTTCAATGGGCGTTTTTGCGTTGCCATGTAGCTATTAACTGTGCGCCGTGCATTAGGTTTTTCTTTAACAATAATATCGCCAATCGCAAAATCATCGGCTGTGGACCAGCCAGAACTTGCCAAGCTGGTATCCTGGCCAATGGTCAGTAGGTAGGTGCTTGCCCCTTCGTAATAGACATAGACAGACACATAATAGGTACCGGGTACCGAGGGTAATTTAATACTTTCAAACCGTGTGATGCCGTAGGACCCATCAACGAAATTACCATTGCTGTCAAATACCTCAAGATCAAGATCGGTTTGGTTGGGATCAGACATATTTAGATTGATAACTTCGCCACCAAGGGCGCTAATTTCGTAAATATCTTCAATATCTCCGGCGTCACCTGAGTTGCCCGGCGCACCAAAACCTGGAGCATTAGCGTATCCTGAGACTGTTGCCGGGTTAGAGACCAGCTGAGCATCTGCTAACCTATTGTTGGGCACAGGTAGCGAGATTAAGTCGTTTACATCGCTGTCTACAGACAGCGATGCACTTATCGCCACACTACCGGACACCGAATAACGATCGTTAAGAGCACTTGCACTTATCGATATCTGTGCGGTATCGGTAAGGTTGTCGCTGTTCGTTACGGTCAACTCAACTTCATAGCTGCCGGCACTCGCGAACACATGTTCCACTAAGGAACCATTAGCCATGACACCGTCATCAAAATTCCACGCGTACAGAGTAATACTGTCATTTAGATAACCGGCAATACTCTCGCTGGCATCAAAAACTACGGTTAGAGGAGCAGTTCCACTCAGCAGATCAGCCGTTAAGGCGGCCGTTGGCGGGGTCAGTGTGTCATCGAGAGGATATGGGTCGCGGTCATCAGGTACTAAGTCATTATCATCATCAAGATCAGCCACGTTACCGATACCATCGCTGTCTGTATCTAGAGTTTCTGTGCTGTCTTTGGGAAAGCCATCATATAGATCATTGACCCCATCACCATCGTCGTCATTATCGACAATATCAGCAATCCCGTCCTCATCTAGGTCAGGAAAGCCCTCCGGTAAGGTTATGTCGCCAAACAGCGTTTCCGTCGAGGTAGCTTGAGCAAACTCAGACGGCTGTGTGACCCCGGTAGACAGATCATTAATAGCTAGTTGTAGGTCAGTCTGGGCCACTTTTAAAATTTCGGTAGCAGCATCAGTAGTCAGATCAAGAAGGTCATCATCAAAAATAATATTTATTAGCGCCACAGATTCAGAGACCGCCTCAGTGATAGACGGAGCCACCGCATTAGGTTGCTCTACTTGCTCCGAATTTTGAAGGCCTAACTCAATCAAAGTAGCGGTCAGTATTTGATGTATCTGCTCCTGGTCGGCTAAATCGATTGTCAGCCCCTGATCGGCAAAATTGGCTTCGGCATAGTCGACCACTTCCGATACTAGCGTGCGGACGACAACACCAGTACTCAGCTCTGGATTGCCTGCTGTAAGGCTTTGTAATGACTGTAGCAAAGTCACAATTTGCTGATCCTTACGCATCAGTTGCGCGCCGATCTCATTACCCTGCTGCGCTGCTTCTCTTGGGTTAATGGAGCTTATTTCACCAGCTCCAAGATCTAAGTCAAGGGCCTGTAAAAGTAGTGCCTCATCGCTAGTTCGCGTAAACAATGTAGTTAATGGGCCCAGGTTAAAATTTTGGTTTTGAAGACTTTGGCCAGACAACACTAGCCCCTCTAACTCAATATCGGTAGCGCTGTTTACACCGCCTAAGACGACTAGATCTGTGGTACAAACCTGATCTTGAGCACATTGGACTGGCGAGTCCTCAATAATAAAAAAGCCATCGGCATCTGTGCTTACTCGAGATTCATCAGCATCTAAGGCAAAATTGTCATTAGTATCTATAAAAACCGAACTGCCAGACATAGGCCCGTAACTAACGCGCCCTTCCAGCGCATTGACTACCTGTATGGTGATTGTTCTACTTACTTCGTTAACACTATCTGAGGCAGTTACCAAAATCTGATAGCTATTGTCACCGTTAGAATCTGTTGGTGATTCAAAGTCCGTGATGCTGTTGAAAGATAGTGCTCCACTACTGGTCAGGCTCAGAGCACTCTGGTCGGTACCGCCACTTAAGGTCTGAGTTACTGGCCTACCCTCAGGATCGGTAAACACCAATCGGGTGACCGATTGCTGCCCTTCTAAAACATTGAAACTACTGCTACCGCTATAGGTTGGCGGCGTATTTGGTGCCGAAGAACCGCCCCCGCAGGCCGACAGCAAGGTTGCTACAAGAGCTAATAGGAGAACATTCAAGTTTGGCATAGTGCCCCATTACTTTCATATGTTTCCTATACGATACACCCATAGCTGCATCTCGTCATCCAGACTATTCAGACACATTAAAAAAGGCTGCCGAAGCAGCCTTTTATTCTAATGTAGGTATAACGATGGGTTTGGAGACCCTGCTTGTTAAAGCCCCGCTACTTTAATTGGATACAGATCAAAATCAAAACGCTGGCATTGATAAATAGCATCACTTTGCTCACGTGCTGCATTGCCATCGGCCATCCATGCTGCCATGTCCGCGGATTTCTCCTCAGCGCTGGCCCAGTAATCTGCACGCACAAACTGATAGTTATCTACAGAGCCTTCAGTAGTGGATGGATCAAACATAGGCTGGTAAACGAAAGACATGTAATTATTACCGCGGCCTAGCGCGCGTTGTTCTGCAATCCAATCAGCAAAACTTGCTTGAGCGACTGCCCCATCTTCAACTGTTTTACCCTCTTTGAAAGAGCAGAAGTTATAAGACACCTCGAACTGTTCAGCACTCCAGATCTGAGTGGGTGCAGTAACCTGAGAGGTTTGGAACAGGAAGCGCTTGTCTGGATTACATACCATCGTGTTATCAAACTCAGCACCGAAAGCTTCGGCATGCTTTTCACCCCACTCAAGCCAACCGGCATCACGATCCTCTTCCGAAGCCCACATAGTGGCCCACATCCCGTCATAAAGCTCAGTTTCTACCTTAGGCATAACAGTGAATGCACCTGCGGCGGGGGTAGCATCCGCGTCATTAATTGCATTCCATGCGGCGGTTAGCTTGGCGTAGTTCTCAGGGTTAAAGTCAGCCCCCTTATCACACCACATATATTCTATAACTGACCAATTCTGCGTCGGTATTTGCGCTACCTCTGGTGCCGCAGTCATCTCTGCTTCTGTGCCTTTATCTGTATCAGCGCAGCCTGCGAGCAGAGCGGCTGATAGTGCTAAACCTGTTAATAGTTTCATTTTAAAGCTCCTAAATAGTTATTTTTTTAGTTAAAAAGGACTTATCAAACATTTTATTCGTCGTTTATATAGACCGAACTATGTAATTTGGCATAACAACATTGCCAGTTATACAGCTAATTTAGCCAGTTATCAAAGTCCTGGATTGCGATTTACTCTTAATACGCTGTTTTTACATGCCTCCAGTAGTGTGGAAGCTGCAAGATATTAGCTATAATGCAGAAGGCTCCCCTTGGTGAAATTGGATATCACGCTAGCCTCCTAAGCTTGAATTTCAGGTTCGACTCCTGAAGGGGAGACCATTACAATCCACGCCATGAACCTACTCCTACTAAAATCTGCACAATGCCAAGATAAGTTTGCAACCATTGAAGGTCGCCAGCTTGAGCACCTACTCAAAATTCAAGGAGCCAGACTCGGTGACTCGGTGCGAGTGGGACAAATAGATGGTCTGATGGGTCAGGGAGTAATCGAAAGCATAGATACTAAACAGGCCAGGCTAAGTATCCAGCTGGATACGCCACCACCCCAGCCACTACCACTAACCATCATACTAGCATTGCCACGGCCTAAGATGCTGCACAGGACTCTGCAAACTATCGCTGCCATGGGTGTTAAAAAACTTTATTTAATCAATTCTTATCGAGTGGAGAAAAGCTTTTGGCAGACACCACTATTAGATACAGATGCCCTTGCAGAGCAACTGATTTTAGGTCTCGAACAGTGCAAAGATACACGGATGCCAAAAGTTTATCTGCGCAAATTATTTAAACCTTTTGTCGAAGATGAGCTGGCCGGTGTTATTGAAGGGTCTCAGGCACTGGTCGCGCACCCGAGCACACAGGCGGCATGCCCGATTAATTGCACAGAGCCAGTCAGCCTGGCAATTGGGCCCGAGGGAGGCTTTATTCCCTATGAAGTAGACAAACTAAGTCAGCAAGGCTTTAAAACTGTGCATCTAGGGCCACGCATTCTGCGTGTCGAAAATGCGGTGCCAGCCCTTATATCAAGACTTTTCCCAGCTTAGCGACGACGTGGTGCCGAGCGCGAAGACCTTGATTGTGGCTTGGATTTTTTCGCCTCGCGTTTTTTGATCTCTTTTTCACGGCGAGACTCCCCTGGCACTAAAAATGAGTCTCCGGTTCCAATCAAATCGGCGCGATTCATGCGTCTTAGGGCCTTGCGTAACATTGGCCAATTTTCTGGATCATGGTAGCGCAGAAATGCTTTGTGCAAGGTTCGTTGCTCTTTACTCTTAGCGCTAAAAATCTTTTCACTATTATTGCGGCCCAGAGGTTTTAGGGGGTTCTTTTCGGTGTAATACATAGTTGTGGCCGAGGCCATCGGTGAAGGGTAGAAATTCTGTACCTGATCAACTCGGAAATCATTATTCTTCAGCCATAGACCTAAACTCATCATGTCTTCGTTAGTTGAGCCTGGATGAGCTGAAATAAAATAAGGTATCAGGTACTGCTTTTTGTCCGCCTCTTTGGAGAAGCGTTCAAACATTTCTTTGAATTCATAATAGGTACCCATGCCCGGTTTCATCATCTTGGTCAAAGGCCCGTCCTCAGAATGCTCTGGAGCAATTTTTAAATAACCGCCTACATGATGAGTAACTAGTTCTTTGACATATTCTGGATCCTTTACCGCTAAGTCATAGCGTAACCCTGAGGCAACCACTACTTTTTTAACCCCCTCTAACTCACGAGTTTTACGGTACAGCTGGGTGGTGTGTTTATGATCTGTTTCGAGATTACTACAGATCGTTGGGTACACGCACGATGGACGCCTACAGGTCTGTTCCACCTTTTTATCTTTACAGTTAAGGCGATACATATTGGCAGTTGGTCCACCAAGATCAGAAATAACGCCGGTAAACCCTGGGGTTAGATCACGAATTTTCTCAACTTCATCAAGAATGGATTTTTCAGAACGGCTTTGAATAATTCGCCCTTCGTGCTCAGTAATCGAACAGAATGTACAGCCACCGAAACAGCCACGCATAATATTTACCGAGAAGCGGATCATATCGTAAGCGGGTATTTTGGCTTCGCCATAGGATGGATGTGGTACTCGTTTGTAGGGTTGTTCAAATACCCAGTCCAGCTCTTCTGTTTCTAAAGGAATAGGTGGCGGATTAACCCAAATATCATTGCGCCCCTGATTTTGCACTAGCGGGCGCGCATTGCCGGGATTAGTTTCACGATGGAAAATGCGGTCTGCATGGGCGTAGAGCACTGGATCAGCAACAACCTGATCAAAGGATGGCATGCGAATATAAGTCGTGCTTGGGTCTGTTTTTATCGCCTGCGTATCTGGAATTATCGCCAGTGGTTTCGGCTGCTGATCTGCTTGCTCAGGCTGCTCTCCCTCAACCAGCGCCTTATCTGCCTTAATCCGAATATCTTTAGCATCATCGCAGTCACTTGGTTGGGATTTGGTGACATAGGGGTTCTTGTGCTTTTCTACCCTGCCCGGTTGGTCTATTTGAGTGGAGTCAATTTCGTTCCAACCAATGGGAATCTCGCGGCATAGGAATGCGCTGCCGCGCAGGTCTGTAATATCTCTGATGTTTTCACCATTAGCTATTCGGTGAGTTAGCTCAACCATAGCTCGCTCGGCATTTCCATAGAGCAATATATCTGCAGTCGAGTCCATCAGTACTGAGCGCTTTACTGACTCTGACCAATAATCATAATGAGCCAAGCGGCGCAGACTAGCTTCAATACCGCCCACCACAACAGGCACATCGGAATAGACTTCACGACACTTTTGCGTATAGACAGTCACTGCGCGATCCGGACGCTTACCGCCTTCGTCACCGGCGGTGTATGCATCATCATGCCGCAGGCGGCGGTCAGCGGTGTAACGGTTGATCATTGAATCCATATTACCGGCCGTGACACCAAAATATAGGTTTGGCTTACCCAGTTCGCGAAAACTTTCAATATTTCGCCAATCAGGTTGCGACAAAATACCTACACGGTATCCCTGGGATTCTAAAACGCGCCCTATCACCGCCATACCAAAACTTGGATGGTCTACATAGGCATCGCCAGTAACCAAGATTACATCACAGCTGTCCCAGCCTAATTGCTCCATCTCTGCACGAGTCATGGGTAGAAATGGTGCCGGTAACAAGCACTCTGCCCAATACTTTGGGTAGTCGTAAAGTGCTCTTGGATTTGCTGAAAATACTGCCATAGAAAATACGCTGAGTTGCTCTCGAAATAGATATTACGCGCTTAAAACGTGCAATGTCCTAAGGGTCGGGCATTGTAGCTTATTTAGAGACTCAGTGATCGACTGTTTTTAATGCTAACCACCTGTTCTGGTTATTAGCTGGGTGGGTTTAAATCGGATGTGAATTTACCTTCAGCGGTAAATGAGAATCAATATTATTAACAGGGGGTTAATAACCGCGTACAATGACTCCTCCATTGTGTTGAGGAACAGGGTATGACCCTTTGGGATCTTACACAGGGCACGACTGCCACCGTGCGCGCTTTCGCGGCTAACATGGCGGCTAGCCACCGAACACGTCTAAGTGATCTGGGTTTTTATCCTGGTGAATCGATTACCTGTGTTATGGCGCCAAGCCTTGGGGCTCCTAAGCTTTACCGAGTTAATAATACAGTCTATTCCCTAGACGACAGCACCGCATCGATGATCGAAATTGACTAGGGGTTATTGCTAGATCTATGCAGACAGATAGCTTTAATGTTGCCTTAATCGGTAGCCCTAATTCGGGCAAAAGCCGACTGTTTAATCGACTCACCGGGCTCAATCAAAAGGTCGCTAATTTCCCTGGCGTAACCGTTGGAATTAGCAGCGGTAGCAGCCTGATTGACAGCGCGACTCATTATCTTGATTTCCCTGGTATCTACTCGATGCAGGCCATTTCTGGCGAAGAAAAACTCGCGGTAGATGGGTTTTACAATGCCCTACAAGCAGATCACCTCAATGCGGTGATTTGTCTAGTTGACGCCACCAGGCTTGAGAAGGGATTAATCTTCGCACTGCAGGTTTTGGAGGCATGCCATCGCTATAAAAAACCCCTATTAATAGCCGCCAATATGTGCGATGTCCTAGAGCAGAACACAATTCAGTTTGATGCCCAGAGCCTAGCCACCGCACTCAGCGTAAAGGTGTTGCCAATCTCGGGGAAAACAGGACTTGGCTTAAACGAGTTATCCGCTGCCCTAGCAACTGCAACTGTGCCCACCACTCCTTTTAATGTCTCCGATAACATTATCGCCAGTGACGACTCCCTGACCCATCGCCAAGCTAAACTGTTGGCCAATGAATATGGTCCTAAAGGTGACCTACTTATCAGAGCTCAGACCAAGCTAGATGCCTTTTTCTTACATTCTTTGGGTGGTGGTATCAGTTTCTTGGGCATTATGTATCTGCTGTTTCAGTCAATTTTTACCTGGGCTGCACCAGCTATGGATGCTGTGGAGACGGTGATTAAACTGTTGGCTAACGCAGTAATACCCCTAGTGCCCGCAGGTATGGCTAGTGATTTTGTAGCCGATGCTCTGTTTGGCGGTATCGGCGCATTTCTAGTATTTGTGCCTCAGATTTTTGTACTAACCCTCGTGGTAGGCATACTAGAAGACAGCGGATACCTGGCACGAGCGGCAGTCATTTGCCATAAGCCATTGCGGCTATTTGGCCTTACGGGTAAGAGTTTTGTTCCAATGCTATCAAGCGTTGCCTGTGCGATTCCCGGTATCTATGCCGCTCGTACCGTAGATTCGCCGCGCAAGCGCTGGCTCACCTATCTGGCAATTCCTCTTATGCCCTGCTCTGCACGTCTGCCGGTATACACGTTGCTGATAGCTGTATTTATCCCAACTCAAAAAGCATTGGGTGGCTTAGTAGGCTGGCAAGGGTTAGTTATGTTTGGCATCTATGTATTTGGCATTATATGCGCGCTACTTGTGACTGCCGTTGTATCACGCAGTAGTGCACAGTTACACGCAGACCTGCCCTTTGTGCTTGAAATGCCACCCTACAGGTTACCCTCATGGAGACCTCTGCTCCGCAATGCATGGAACCGTAGCCAACATTTTGTCACCCGGGCCGGTAAAATTATTTTTATAGTTACTCTGGTAATTTGGGTGCTAGGTTACTTCCCCAATCAAGGGGTTTCTCTTGCGAATTCATGGCTGGGGGCTATTGGCCAGTGGATTGAGCCCATATTTTCTCCATTTGGGCTAGACTGGAAGTACGGGGTCGCTATTTTGACGTCATTTTTAGCGCGCGAGGTCTTTGTAGGCACTTTGGGAACATTATTTGGGATCGAAGATGCTAATGAAAACTTTGCCTCACTCACCCAACAAATTCAAGACAGCGGCTTACCTTTGGGCTCTGGACTTGCGCTGTTAGTATTTTTTTCTATCGCCCTGCAATGTGTGTCTACTCTGGCGGTACTAGCCAAGGAGACTGAATCTTGGCGCCTGCCGGCACAGTTATTTGTAAGCTACAGCCTACTGGCCTACGTGGCCGCGCTTTTAACCTACCATCTGGTTGGGTTTTTAGTTTAACCGACCAGTGCTATCTGCCCCTAAGCGGTACTTTGCTCAAACATAACGTAATCGCAGGCATGCATGCCGCATTTTTTATAAGTCGCCTGGGCCGCGATATTTTCGTTCTCAGCATAGAGCCTAAAACCACAAACTGGCGTTTCACTCTCAGCGGCCATAACTTTCAATTGCTCATACATCGCACTGTATAGTCCCTGACGGCGAAATTCTTCTTTGACATAAACTGACTGGATCCACCAGAACAGGCCGTTGCGCCAATCGGACCACTCATAGGTTACCATTAATGTCGCTGCGGACATTTGGTCAACGTCGGCAACAAGATAAAAGCCAAAGTGAGGGCGAGTAAACAGACCCTCTACACCCAGGGTAGCCACCTTAGGGTCTAGCATTTTATTTTCGGTTTCCATTGCCATGGCACAGTTGTGAGCGGCTATGAGCGGTATATCTATCTTTTCTGCAATACGCATCTTAAGCATTTGGGAGCTTCCTAGTGAAATCGTTATTCAAGGGCGCAATTAGAACATTGATAATCGTTTTAGGCCATTGCGTATAGAACCGTTAGGCCCTATGGTTACGCCTCCTATGCATAGTATTTCCGTTCTAGACCTACCTTATCAACCGGACAGTGAAACCCTGTTTTCGGCCATCCGCGATATGCCCGATGCTATCTGGCTGGATAGTGGTAAGCCGCGAAGCTTGCAGGGACGTTTTGATATTATTTCCGCCAGTCCAGATGCATTAATCGAGACCAACGGTAAGCTTTCCACAATTACTGATTGTAATGGCACAACCTCTAGTAGTGATGACCCCTTCGCTTTGGTCGAAGAGCTTCTCGCGCCACTACGTGAGGTTGACCCCAGCATGTCAGCCTATCCATTTGTTGGCGGTGTCATGGGCTATTTTGGCTATGATCTAGGCCGCCGATTAGTGGATATTCCTGACCACACCGATGCAGTCGTCAATCTGCCTGATATGCGTATTGGCCGGTATCTGTGGAGTCTGGTGACTAACCATTCGGCTCAGCAAACTCAATTATTTTTTCACGATCTATGTCCAGCGGAGTTGTCACAATCTATTATCCAACGCCTAAGTCAGGTCAAAGAAACATTATCCCCAGGCCATTTTCGCCTTAGGGAACCATTCAAACCCACGCTATCATCGGAACAATACAAACAATCGGTGACAGCGGTGAAGAACTATATCCTCAGTGGTGATTGCTACCAAACTAACTTTACTCAGCACTTTAGCTCCAGCTTTGAGGGCGATCTTTGGCAGGCCTATCTGGCCTTGCGTGAAGCAGCTCCATCACCCTATTCCGCGTTCTGGCAGTGGCAGGACAAGGCCTTGCTGTCGATTTCTCCTGAGCGTTTTGTGAAAAGTTCGGAGGGCAAGGTAGAAACTAAACCGATCAAAGGTACGTTACTTCGCGGTAAAACAGTCGAAGAGGATCAGGATAATGCTGTGGCCCTGCTTAACAGTGCCAAAGATCGCGCGGAAAACCTTATGATCGTCGACTTACTGCGTAATGATTTAGGCAAAAACTGCGTGCCGGGCAGTATTCGCGTGCCTAAATTGTTTGCCCTTGAAAGCTTTCCCAATGTGCATCATCTGGTCAGCACAGTATCGGGCGTGCTAGCCGATCAACGCAGTTCGATTGATTTGCTAAAGGGCTGTTTTCCCGGCGGTTCTATTACCGGTGCGCCAAAAAAACGTGCCATGGAGATTATCGAGGAACTTGAGCCGGTCAAACGTTCAGTTTACTGCGGTAGCATTGGTTATATTAGTGCGACAGGCCGTATGGACACCAATATAGCCATACGCACAATAGTTGCCGATGGAAGCGCATTGCACTGCTGGGGCGGCGGCGGCATTGTTGCGGACTCTCAGGCCGATTGCGAATACAAGGAATCTATCAACAAGATAAAACTCCTTCTTAGCACGCTGGAAAACCTAAACTAGGCGCTATAGGCTTTGGCCACCTCTTGCGCAATAATATCAATACCCTGTTTTACCGTGCTGTCCTCCTGCGCATAGGATACACGAATACATTCTTGCTGATGCTGCCAACCGGTATCCATGCCGGGAAAGAAATTATGGCCCGGGACAATCAGTACGCCACGCCGTTTTAGTCGCTCGTAGAGCTCTTGACTTGTGATCGGCAGGCCTTCAAACCACAACCACAGGAAAATGGCGCCCTCTGGACTATGAATACGATAGGGCAATTTACCAAGCGCCCCTCTAAACCAAGCAACGGCCTGCTGTGCCCGCTGTTTGTAAAAAGGCCTGACCACGTTATTACTCAGCCTTAGTATTTCGCCATTCCTAAACAGCTCACGGGTCAGGGTCGGGCCCAGATTTCCACAGGCCAAATTGACCACTGTATTAGCATTGCTATAGGCCTGAATAACGTCTTCTCGAGCGACAATAATGCCCGTACGTACCCCAGGCAGACCAAGCTTAGACAGGCTTAGTACCAACACCGTGTTGCTATTCCAATGGGGTTTTGCATCATTGAATAAAATGCCAGGGAATGGCAAGCCATAGGCTCCATCAATAATCAGAGGTATATCTGCAGCCTGAGCAAGCTCATCTAAGTGCTCAACCTCGTCATCGGTAAGCACATTACCTGTAGGGTTTGTCGGCCGCGATACGCACAGGGCAGCGGTCTGCGATGTTACATTTAAACGCGAGAAATCAACATGATACTTAAATAGATTATCTTCCAGAAACTCAATCTCTGGTTGCGTTGCAGTAAAGAAATCTTGACTGAGACCTATGTCACCATAACCAATATATTCCGGCGCCAAGGGTAGATGGATTGAGCGATTGTCACCATCATCTGTGGTTCCGGCTAGCATATTATAGAGAATAAAGAATGCAGATTGACTGCCGTTAGAGATCGCGATATTGCGCTCGGAAAGGTCCCAACCAAATTCCTTTTTTAACAACCCAGCCATCTGCTCCCGAAAAACCTTATCGCCCTGTGGTGACTGATAGATGCCCATCAAACTATGGAGCTGATTAGGATCTGAGAGTACCGTCTCTAATCGCGCCTTAAAGATTGCCTCAGCCTCTTCAATACGGCCAGGATTGCCGCCACCCATGAAAATCATATCTGGATTTTCATTGAGTGCTGTGCCCAAGTCGTCCATCAATTCAACAATTCCGGTTGGGGCACAAAACTTTTTGCCAAACTGCGATAACTTCACAATACACTCCAGTATCTAGGATTCCATATATCTGAACGTAAGGTTCACTCGGGGCAGTTCAAGACCACTAACCTTGGCCAATCGATGTTGCCAGTGCTCTTGAATACCAGCGCCCATAAGCAGCAGTGAACCATGAGGTAGGTTGAGCGATAAGCGCTCTTTGTCTCGATTATGGCGTAGCTGAAATACACGTTCGGCCCCCAGGCTTAGGGAGGCAACCAGTGGCTCTAAGCCAAGTTCTGGCTCATTGTCTGCATGCCAGTCAACACTGTCCCGCCCGTCTCGATAACAGTTGACCAGAGCTCGGTTAAATTGGTGACCGGTTGCCGCTTCAACCGCTACTCGCACCCTGTCCATCCAGGGTGGAAACTCGAGAGCTTGCAGCCGAATCCCTGAGTAAGTGTAGCTGGTATTGGGAGCGCCAAACCAATTTTGCAGACGCGGCACAGGAATGCGTTTACCAGCGATATTGATCATGTCCTCACGCCAGGGCGTTTTGGCTATCGCTGTTGCCAACAGTGCATCGGCCTGATCGCCATCAAGCCAATTGGGCCAAAAGGTAATTTCAGATTTACGATCATCAATAAGGTGCACAGGTATCGTCTGCTGATCAAACAAGTCCATAGGCAAGACTCCTTTTAACCACGGCCATAAACTCTCGGCTCTAGATCTAAATCAATAGCGAATTTCGCCGCCACAGCATCTTGAATTTCAGCCGCTAGCGCCATTAGTTGTGCCCCCGTGCCACCATAATTTACCAGTACCAATGCCTGATTAGCGTGCACACCGACAGGACCACGCCGCTGACCTCGAAAACCACATTGATCGATCAGCCAGGCCGCAGCAATCTTATAGCGACCGTCTGATTGCACGTAGCTAGGCGCAGCTTCATTATTGATAACTAGTCGCGCAAGATCTGATTTAGCAACAATAGGGTTTTTAAAAAAGCTTCCAACATTGGGCAAATTGGTCGGATCTGGCAACTTTTGCCGCCGGATTTCACATACCGCTTGACTGACTAGCTGTGGTGTTGGCGTTATACCTGCTAATGCTGCCGCTAAAGCGGGATAGCTAATATTAGTGGTGGGTTGAGTAGACAGCCGCAAACAGACATGGGTTATTAGATAACGATCTTTATAGGCCTGCTTAAAAATACTGTCGCGATAACCAAACCCACATTGTTTATGGTCGAGTTTAACTCTGTCGCCGCTAGCAATATCAATGGCGTGGAGCGAAACAAAAACATCGCACAGCTCTACCCCATAGGCACCTATGTTTTGAATCGGCGCAGCCCCCATATTACCTGGTATTAGAGACAAGTTTTCAAGACCATACCAGCCCTGCTGCAAGCAGTACTCAACCATTTGGTGCCAGTTTTCTCCGGCAGCAAAGGTCACATCAATAAAGGCTCCTGTGGCGGGTGCAGTGGTGACACCTTTGATATCGACATGCACGACTAAGCCTGCAATATCGCCTGCTAGCACCATGTTACTACCGCCGCCAAGCGGCGTTATTTGGAGATTATTTTTTGTAGCGTAATAAATTGCGCTCACTAACTGTTGAGTATCCTTGACCTGGCAAAAATATTCCGCGCGCGCTGGTAAGGATAAACTATTTAGATTTTGCAAAGATGCTTGGTGGCGTATATCGAGAGACATCAAAGAGACGTTGTCCAAGAGGACTGGCTACGAATATGAGCCAGCAGGCCTGCAGACGCTTCTTCGACTAGGTCTAAAACTAGGGCAAAGCCGTTGTCACCGCCATAATATGGATCAGGCACTTCGGTTTGTTCTATCTGCTGAGAATAATCCAAAAACAATCCTAACTGCCCCTGATAATTAGCCGGCCTCATGACTTCAAGATTTGTTAGATTTTCATTGTCCATCGCAACAATGTAGTCAAATTGATCAAAGTCTTCGATCTCAACTAGACGGGAACGCAGTTCAGACATGTCATAACCCCTTTGTGCGGCAACGGCAGTGGTGCGCTGATCTGGTGCATGGCCAAGATGCCAGTCGCCAGTACCGGCACTATCTACCAAAATATGCTGTGATAATCCTTCGGAATCGACCATAGATTGGAATACCGCATGGGCAGTTGGGGACCGGCAAATATTGCCGAGACATACAAATAATACCGAAATTTTGCTCATACTGATTTAAAACCTAGGTTTTCGTATTAAAGTAGATTATTACTAATGTAGATTAAAATATTGATTTATATATCTTTTAATAAATCAACAACTGCTTTCAAATCCTCCTCCGTATCCACACCGGGCGGAACAGGCTCTACAGCGTCCGCCACATGAATACCCACCCCATTCCACATGAACCGTAACTGCTCCAAGGATTCAGCCTGCTCCAATGGTGCCACAGGCCAGTGAACAAAACTATTTAACTGAGCGACGCGATAGGCATAAATACCTATATGACGGCGAGCCAAGTCTAATGCTGGCATGGACAATTGCTCATACTGAAAATGGTCACGGGGCCAAGGTACTGGTGCCCTACTAAAATAACGGGCCATGCCCTGACTATCTGTGACTACCTTGACTGCACTGGGATTTAAAAAGTCAGTTACTGATTCAATTGGCTCGCACAGCGTAGCTACCCCGGCCCCTGCATGTTGCGCGAGATTGGCAGCCACCTGATTTATTACCGCTGGCGGTATTAAAGGCTCATCACCCTGCACATTAACCACTAACTGCTGATCATTCAGTGCAAGCTGTTCGGCAACCTCCTGCAGTCGATCTGTACCCGATACATGGTCAGTGCGAGTCATGCAGACCTCAGCGCCAAAATTATGTGCAGCATGCTCTATTCGACTGTCATCTGTGGCAATAACAACTCGGGAAGCGCTACTTTTAAGCGCCTGTTGCCACACTCGCTGAATCATCGACAGACCGCTAATATCTCGCAAAGGCTTAGCAGGCAACCGCGTCGACGCATAGCGCGCCGGAATAATAACAACAAAGCTCATGATTTAATCTCTGGATGATTCATGGTGGCGGTCGTTAATTTTATGCCAGCAAGATTACCTGCCTCTAAGCCTGCCGACCCTGTAAGGCTGTCTAAAAATCCATCGGGTAAGACCATTTCAACCTCAAGTACCCAAATATTATCTGCCACCGAATCGGTAAATTTTACCGCGTCTTTGGCGGTGATAATAACAGGCAAACTATCGCCAAAGTTTAAATCTTCAGCGCACAGCTGCCTGTGATCATCTACACTCGTTAGATCCGCATCTAAGCCTATTTCTGCAAGGGTTACAGCAAACCTTTGAGGATTGCCTATGGCGGCGACAGCATGCACTGAGGGCCCCTGAGCCCAGTCGGTTGCAGCGACAGTTTTGCCACTGGCTAGGTGGCGAAAAAAACTCGGTTGCAAGGTTATTTCATGCAGGTTGAATTCGTCGCTAAGAGAAATATCGCAACTACCATTAAGCAATATATAGTCGACCTCATAGAGTCGCTGGCGCGGCTCTCGCAAAGGTCCCGCAGGTAAACAGCGCCCATTTCCTAGGCCGCGCATTCCATCGATCACAGCTACCTCGATATCCCTATGCAGGCGGTAATGTTGCAACCCATCATCGCTCAATACTAGATCGCACTGATATTGAGCGAGTAAGTAATTTACCGCTGCAACGCGATCTGGGTCGACCACTACCGGACAACTACATGTTTGGGCTATGAGCAAAGGCTCGTCACCACATTGAGTCGCCTTAGTCGCGCCAGTAACGGCGAGGGGATAGCCATCTGCTTTAGCACCATAGCCTCGGCTCACCACACCAATCGAATATCCACGTTGTTTTAGAGCTTTTACCAAAGCAATTATTAGAGGCGTCTTACCGCTCCCGCCCACAGAGATATTGCCAATAATCACCACTGGAGCACTAAACGGTTGGCCCTGATGTTTTGCCTGTAACAGGTATCGTCTTAAGGCCACGATAATCCGTAGAAGCCAAGACAGTGGAACAAAGAAAATCAGCCCCCAACTATCTCTGTCCCAGGCTTTTGTTAGCCGTTGCTCTACGCTGACCAAATCAGGCAACCCCAGACTCATCAAACTGGTTGTGGTAGAGCTGCGCATAACGTCCAGCGGATGCCAGCAGATCAATATGGCTCCCCTGCTCCACAATAGAACCATTTTCCATAACCAGTATGTGGTCTGCTTTTTCAACCGTACTGAGTCGATGGGCAATAACGAAGGTAGTACGATCTTTCATAAGCTCTTCTAATGCCGCCTGAATATGGCGCTCTGAGTCTGTATCAAGCGCTGAAGTAGCCTCATCTAAAATCAGGACAGGCGCATTTTTCAACACCGCTCGCGCTATGGCAATACGCTGTCGTTGACCACCGGAAAGCATGACCCCATCATCACCAATATGGGTACTGTAACCCTCGGATAAATTCTCAATAAACTCATGGGCATGAGCTATGGATGCTGCCGCCTCAACTTTATGGGCACTGCTGTTTGCAAGCTCGCCATAGGCTATATTATTAAAGATGCTGTCGTTAAACAGAGTGACATTTTGACTAACGATAGCAATATGCTGGCGCAAGTTCGCCAAAGTGAAATCGTTCACATCGACTCCGTCTAGCAAGATATTGCCTTCAATATGGTTATAAAAACGCGGAATTAGGTTAACCAATGAGGTTTTGCCGCTGCCTGATGATCCTACCAGAGCAATAGTTTGCCCAGGATTGACCGAGAAGTTAATGTCTTTTAAAACGGGTCGATCAGAGTTGCCATAATTGAAATTGATATTCTTAAATTCAAATTTGCCAGACACAGAACGCAACTCAACAGTGCCTGCATCGATTTCTTCCTCTGCATCGAGCACCTCAAATATAGACTCAGCGGCAGCGATTCCCTTTTGCACATCGCTGTTAACCTCTGTCAGCTGTCGAATAGGCTTAATCAGCATGCCAGAGGCCACTAAAAACGTAATGAAGCTGCCTGTAGTCATGGTGTCCAAAATAGCAGGATTAAGCATAAAACCGGTGATCGCGCCAAACGCCAATGACACAATTAGCATGACCATTGGGTTACTGATGCCCTCGGTGAGGGACATTTTCATGTTTTGGCGCCGATTGCTATGACTTGCGATATTTATGCGCACCCGCTCAGCAGTCGCACCGCCGAACATACGCACTTCCTGATAACCGCTCACTGCCTCTTGGGTAACATGGGTTACATCGCCCATAGCCGACTGAATACGCTTGCTAATTAGCCTGAAGCGTTTACTGACAATGGCTACTAAAACAGCGATAAATGGCATTACCGCAATAAAAAACAGAGTGAGCTTCCAGTTGACATAAAATAGGTAGCTCATAAGTCCTATCACCAAACTACCCTGCTGCAATAGAGTTTTTAACGCTTTGGTTCCGGCCTGAGTTACCTGCTGCACATTAAAAGTTACCACAGATACAAGATGTCCGGACATAGACTGATCAAAAAAACGAAAGGGCAAAAGCAAATATTTTTCAAAGATATCTAGTCGCAGAGCGTGCACTAAATAGTTGGACACATAGGCCAGGCCATAGCTGCCGATCAGATAACCGACACCTCGAATCATGCTCACTATCACCAAAAACAGAGGGATAACCAGCCAGCGGTATTCGGTAAGAGCCTCACCAAATAGAGCGCTGGCAAAAAAAGCGGTTAAACCTGTGCTGGGAAGACTAGTCTCCTGTGCTGCAGACCCCGTTAGGGTACCCACAGTGTCAGTGATATAACCAAGTAGATCAACAAAGGCCACTTCCGCCGCTGAGTGCATGACCAAGCCAAAGATGGCAACCACAAACGCACCCCAGTAACGGGCAACATAACCAAGTAATCGTGCGTAGGTTTTTACCCCGCTTGACGCAGAATTCTGAGACATAAATTTTTACTCTTGCATCTGCCGTTCGGTTATATTCAGTTGGCCTAAATCATACTGTTTAGTGCCATTTGTGACACTAATAACAGATTGGTAACTGATTTGAGCTTCGGGAGCTATCATCAACGACATGGCTACATAGCCCTCAAAGGTATCCTGTAAAGTCGCCATAATGGTCTCGATCTCACGATTTATCAAATTTTGTCCACTAAGGGAGGTTTAAGATGCGTGTCTGCTCTTGAATCCATAGCTCATTGACAGGTCTCTAGGGTCTAAGATATTGCCATCTGACAGGCTGATCTTCAACAGGATTATCTCAACCTAGTACAGCCAAGACCATCGCACCACTGAACTTGCGGACTGAGCTCCCAGTGAAGACAGTAAAGCGAAGTAAATCTGTCACAGTTGTGACCAGTAACCAGAAGTAAAAACTTGTTACCAAGTCGCGCCTAAAAAATCCACCAAATTCCGGTCAACCTTAGCATAAACTTACGGTCATTGTTGGGTGGGATAGGCGCGTCAGCGCCACCATCGAGCATCCGCAGTTTCTCTTTGCGCAGTAACTTTTAACTCTCCTCGCCGATCCCAGACAAAACTAATTGCACCCTGCTCGGAAGTTGACCAAAGACGGCTGTTAACCCCTTGGTAACGAGCTAATACGGTTTTGTGGGGATGTCCAAAATGATGGCGATAACCAGATGAAAAAACCACGTGGTCTGGTCGTGTCATCTTAACAAATTTATGGGTAGATGAGGTTTTACTACCATGATGAGGGGCAATTAAAACATTGATAGGGCTGGCGTCTAGCATCAATTGCTGCTCAACGATGCGCTCGATATCACCAGGTAGTAAAATAGTTTGATCTCTCCATTTCACTAACAGTACGCATGAGCTGTTGTTGCCCTCAACCGGCCCCGTCACGTCAGGTGATAATATTGTAAAGTTGATACTATGTTCACCCTCGCCCCAACGCCAATTATGACCTGCCTGACAGTGTGTGGCACCCTGTTGCTCCACCGCAGGTCCAACTAGTACCTGTTTGACTAACATCGAGTCTAGTAGTGATACCAGACCACCACGGTGATCTTCGTCCTCATGGCTAATCACTAGCTGATCAATTTGATCGCGCCCGCGGTGCCATAGGTAGGGGGCGATAATACCGCTTCCGGCGCTGAAGTTATCGCCATAGCTCGGACCTGCGTCATAGACTAGAGTTTTATCTGCGGCTTCAATGATCACAGCCAAACCCTGCCCCACATCTAGTACAGTTAACCTCAGTGGTGGCTCGGGCTTAGCGGCAATTAACAGGGCGCATAGGGGCAACAGTAAAAGCCATCGCCCCGGTAGCTTAGAGGGTAACAAACAGCCTAGAGCGGCTAAAATTGCGGCTACCAGGGCCCAGCTATCCACAGGTACAGGCGATACAATAAAACCAGCCCTCTCCGGCAACCTGTCCATAATCCACCAGAGTGCTACGATGGAATAATCAGCCAGCTGCCATGTATTAACTGCTAACTCAGGCCATAAAATATTAAGCGCTACGCCAATCAGTGTCAGAGGAACGCAGACAAGAGAAACCCAGGGCACAGCAATAATATTGACCAAAGGTGCCAGCCAGGATGCTCGCCCCATAAAAAATATCAGCGGGATTACCGTGGTGGCCAAAAGCGCAAACTGGACCGAAAAAATGCGCCATAAAGGCTGTCTGTTTTTCCTTTCTACATATGGTGTAAACCACCAGATCAGTGAGCCAACCGCAATAAACGACAGCCAAAATCCGGCACTTAATACAGCCAAGGGCTGGCTGATGGCGATTATGGCAAGCGCCCACAGCATACAGGTCAATGGGGCTACACGATAAAATATAAGTTTGCTCGCCATAACTACCGTCAAACCTATGAGGGCGCGCTGAGTAGGTAGCGAAAAGCCTGCCAAGAGACTATAGGCCGATGCCAGCAATACCGCCATTAAGGGCCCGGAGAAACGGCCAATACCACTGACCAATGACGGCAACTGACGATGAAATAGCAGTGCTATGCGGCTAAGCGTAGACCCAATTATAAAACCAATAGCCCCAACTAAACCTATATGCAAACCAGATATAACTAGTAAATGAACAATACCTAAACGTGTAAGATCGTCCCAATAGGCGCTTATTTGCTGTTTATCGCCAACACTTAAGGCTATCACTACAGCACTGCCGATAGGCGACAGGCCGCTACTATTGATCGCTGTGACTATCCGACTGCGATACTGATTGACCGAAGACTTAGACTCTTGCAACAACTTAGCACTGTCCGGTTCGCGAACATAGCCGGTGGCAGAGTATCCCTGCTGCTGCAACCAACTCTGGTAGTCAAAACCACCAGGGTTTTGCATACCCCTTGGCCGCCGCAGACGGACAACCACTTGCCAGCGCTCGCCCGGCACAAGACTGGGGCCTGCTCCTTGAAAGTGATACCAACTCAGCAACAGCGATCTCAGTGGCACATTCTCAGTGACCCCGGACAGCAGTCTCGTTGAATCTACATCAAAGCTAAAGCGGCTGCGACGCTCATCAGAATTTATCAAACTAGCAATGGTGCCGGTAACTATAAAATCCTGTTTATCTAAATGACTGGGTAATTGCATATCTAGCTGCCGATTGGCAACCTGCACAGCCCAGCATACGCCGATGACAAATACCAACAGAGTATGAGCTGATTTGCGTGTGGTTCCTGTCGATCTAAGACCGACCAGTACAAGCGCAGAGCCAGTGACAATCATAATGCCCACATCTGGAAGTTGAGGCCACCAGGCTACATTGAATATACCTATACTCAACGCTATCAAATAGCGCATTTGGACCCTCTGTTTGCACATCGCCTTGAGACTGTTACAGTCAGCACATGATGCGCAGTTTAAACAGGTGCAAAGACTTCTAGGGTAACGGTGTCCACAAACAGATGAAAAATCTGCTAATTATTTATCACAGCCAAACTGGCAATACTGAGCAACTTGCGCAAGCAGTTTTGCGCGGTAGCCAAGAGGAGTCCGGTGTTCGCACTAAGATGTTAAAAGCCTTTGACACTGTGATAGAAGATTTAATCTGGGCGGACGGGTTACTGTTTGGTACGCCGGAAAATTTTGGAACCATGAGTGGCGCACTAAAGGACTTTTTTGACCGTACCTATTACCCAGCTGAGCCCTATAAGCTCAATTTACCTTATGCTACCTTTGTGAGTGCTGAGAACGATGGCAGTGGTGCAGTTCGCGATATAGAGCGTATTGCTAAGGGTTACCCTCTAAGAAAAATCGCCGAGCCCTATGTCGCCAACGGAGTAATCAGTGCCGAGCATCTGGATCAGTCCCGAGACTTTGGGCATGCTATGGCCGCTGGTTTGGCACTAGGGATTTTTTAATAACGCCATAACAAATGGATTGACATGTGAGTAGAGGATTAATTTTAACCGGTGGTGGCGCACGCGCGGCCTATCAAGTTGGCGTTCTCAAAGGCATAGCTACTATCTTGCCCAGAACAGTGTACAACCCATTTCCCATAATCTGTGGTACCTCCGCAGGAGCAATTAACGCTCTTTCTATCGCTGGCCGACCTGGCCCATTTCGACTGAGGACCAACAAGCTAGAAGCGATCTGGCAAAATATACGCGCCTCCGACGTCTATCGTACCGACCCCATAGGAGTCGCTATCAACGCATTTCATATGGCTGCGTCTCTGATTTATAGGGATTACAATATCGGTCGCTCTATTTCGCTGTTGGACAACACGCCACTGCGCGAACTGCTCAACAGCTATGTTAAATTTGATCACTTGGACACCGCTGTTGCTAATGGCGAGCTGGAGGCCATTGCCATAAGCGCTATGAGTTATGCCTCGGGTCAATCAGTAACGTTTGTTCATGGCCAAGACAGTATTCAGCCATGGACCCGCGCTCGCCGTAGAGGTGTAAAGGTAAATTTAACCATTGACCACCTAATGGCGAGTACCGCGATCCCAAGCCTATTTCCCGCAGTTAAACTAAAACAAGGTTACTTTGGCGACGGAGCGGTCCGTCAATTGAAGCCAATTAGCCCAGCATTGCATATGGGTGCCAGCCAGCTACTAATTATAGGGGTTAGCGACAATGCAACCAGGCCTAATATCGAAGTGACTTCAGACCGCTCTCCATCTATCGCACAGATTATGGGGCATATGTTCAACAGCGCTTTTATTGACGCAGTTGAGAGCGACCTAGAGACCCTACGCAAGATTAATAGAATTACCTCAGTCATACCCCAGTCACTTCGGGACACCAGCGATATTGCAGACCTAAATACCATCGATGTGCTGTCTATTTCACCTAGCCGGTCGATAGATAAGCTAGCGGAGGAACATATTCATGAACTGCCCCTTTCATTGAGGCTATTCTTGAAATTGGTCGGGGCCACCTCTAAACAGGGAGGCTCCAGTGCCGCTAGCTACCTACTTTTTGAGCCCGGGTTTTGCCGCAAATTAATTGATTTGGGTTACCAGGATGCATTAAGCCAGGAAACCCAAATTCGAGATTTTTTCAAATATAATTCGTAACCCAATCCGCAGCGCTTAGGTCTAAAATATTCAGAGAGGTTTTGCAGGCAAAAAAAAACGCAAAACCGGAGTTTTGCGTTTTATAGTTGGAGCGGGAAACGAGGTTCGAACTCGCGACCCCAACCTTGGCAAGGTTGTGCTCTACCACTGAGCTATTCCCGCAGAAGCTTATCCATAAGCAACGTATAAAATGGCGTCCCGTAGGGGAGTCGAACCCCTGTTACCGCCGTGAAAGGGCGGTGTCCTAGGCCTCTAGACGAACGGGACGTAGGTTTTACATATCCTGAAGAAAAATCATTTACTAATCTGAAGCCTATCTGACATGCAAAACAGATGTGGCCACAATCTCTCTTCTAAGGTCTCGCGTGTCTTTCACTCAAGCGAGGCCGGCATTATAAACAAAGTGAAAGGGTTCTCAAGTCTTTTTGGCAAATAAAAAAAATAGAGGCAAAAAAGCCTCAAAACCGAGGCTTTTAGATGGCTAGAGGCAAATCCTATCCTTTTGCGGTGCCTTGAGTGCAAACAGCCTTGAAAGCTTCCTGAAGTACTTTTTTTTCACATTTTCCATGCTTTGGTAACCAATCTAGAAAACTACGAGCCAATGTCTCAATGTCCCTCATAAATTTTCTTGGCGCCAATGAACTCGGTTTGACCAACCTAAGCATAGTCTTCTAAATGTTTGGTAAAAGTAGATGATTTAGCCAGGCGCGCCATCTTAAATTTTGTCCTGCAAAGACAGCGTCCTACGCCTAAAGGCAAAACAGGCATAGCTGAGTAACAAAGGCCTATTCCGAGATAGAGCCGGTCAACTGTCAGGCCCTAGTAACCATTAGATTTCAGTGCTTCGCCGCTTTTCAAGTTCAGTACCAAATTTAGCGACAAAAGCCCTTATTCTTTCCGCATTCGAGCCGAAATCCCATTCAACCTCCATTGCCGCAGAGCGAATATCAATTATTGAGTAATCTTCATCTACAGGAGTAACTCGAATAGCTATATCAGATTTAAAAGCTAAGAATCTGGTCTTTTCTTGCAAATTTATATCACCCTTTGCCAAGTTGTCATAGACGATGCTCCACCCTAGCAATGTGCCGACATAAAGCGAAAGAGAGTAAGCATCTCGAGCAGGGAGCGGCACATGAAAGGGTTTTATATCGGGATATGCAGCCGTCTGCAGTGCCGAGGTGTGGCTTGGAAATTCTACAGGCTGGTGTATCTGGGTACGCGTTGCGGCAGCGTATGTCAGCGCGGGAGGGTTGACAATATCAGTACTAATATCGTTCAGCGGCGGCGCTAACAAGCCTTTTATACCAAAAACGTACAGAGTCAGCGCGGCCGGGCAAAAACAAACCACCAGCAGCAACACAAAGTCTGTGGGCACGTATTTATCTTGAGCGTATCTAATGATCAGGGCACCAGCGCCAAACGTAGCCACCAACGTCCCGCTCCCCACACAAAATATGACAAATAAAAGCTTATATTGTAACTGTATTACATCTAACTCTAATGCCAATGCGACCATGCACATCCAAACCATCAGAGCCTGTCCCAAAAAACCGATTATTTTCATTATCAGAACCCCTACAGCGGATTATTTTGGCTACAATGTATCTTTAAAGTCAAAAAAAATGAAGAAGCATAATGACTGAAATCTTTCAATCGGACAAACTTAGTGGCGTTTGCTACGAGATCCGTGGGCCTGTTCTCAACCATGCCAATTGGCTTGAGGAGCAGGGACAAAAGATAATTAAGTTAAACATCGGTAATCCCGGGGCTTTCGGCTTTGATGCGCCAGATGAAATTCTCCATGATGTGATCCACAACCTGCGCGATGCCCAAGGATACAGCCACAGCAAGGGTCTATTTTCGGCACGAAAAGCTGTGATGCAACGGTATCAGGCACAGGGTATAACCGATCTTGACGTTGATGATGTCATTATGGGAAACGGAGTTAGTGAGCTGATTGTGATGGCGATGCAAGCGCTGTTGAATCAGGGTGACGAGATACTAATACCCTCCCCTGATTACCCACTGTGGACCGCTGCAGTATCTATGTCCAGTGGCACGCCTGTGCATTACAACTGCAACGAAGATGATCATTGGCAACCTGATCTTGCAGATATCGAATCTAAGATCACCCCTAAAACTCGGGGCATAGTAGTTATTAATCCCAATAACCCGACTGGAGCGGTTTATTCTAAGGCCGTATTAAAGCAAATTGTTGCCCTTGCAGAGCGCCACAATCTGGTGGTCTTTGCAGACGAGATATATGATCGTATTCTCTACGATAGCGCTGTCCACACACCTCTAGCGACTATGGTTAATGAGGTTCCCTGCCTGACATTTAATGGGCTATCCAAGACCTATCGTCTGGCTGGGTTTCGCTCTGGCTGGATGCTTATAAGTGGTGCCAAGCAGATTGCTAAAAACTATATCGAAGGCTTAGAAATGCTCGCCTCTATGCGTCTTTGCGCCAACGCGCCCGCAATGCTAGCAGTACAGACAGCCTTGGGTGGTTATCAGAGTATCCAAGACCTTGTATTGCCTGGTGGACGGCTGATTGAACAACGCGATCTGGCACATCGGTTAATCACCGATATTCCTGGCGTCAGTTGCGTCAAGCCACAGTCTGCAATGTATCTGTTTCCCAAGTTGGATTCGCAGATTTACCCCATTGCCGATGATGAAGAATTGGTGCTCAATCTATTAAAGGAAGAGCGCGTGCTGCTTGTTCAGGGGTCTGCATTTAACCTCAAAGATAAACAGCATTTCCGAATAGTGTTCTTACCAGACCAAGATCAGTTGACCGAGGCTATTGGACGCTTTGCTAGATTTCTCCAACGCCTGAGGGACAAATAAATCGTTAATTGAGACTACACTATGACCGAGGATATGAAAGCCGTTAACCAACCAGACGAACGCGTGAAAGAGAAAAGCTTAAACTTTAATGGCGCTGCGATTATTGATGAAAATGGCGTAGAAATTCCAATTACCGAAGATATGGTGCAAAGGGCCTGTGAACATCTAGATGCGCCTAAAACCTAGACATTGGAATCGGTCATCTGCGTTGGTTATGGAATAATGATTGAATTCTCTGCGTACTGGATAATGTTTTCGCAAAAGATCAAATTGCTCGCCCACAGCCTTGGGATCAATTAGATTACCCAAGGTCTCACGCATCCGCCGATCATCCGCCATCACATCATAACTGGCCAATATAGCACTTTGTAAATCCTCAACAATGCCCAATTGTTTATACTTGTCGAATGCTGGGTGCGGCCTATTACTGGTCAGACCCTCAGCTTTTAAGAAAGCCTCAAAAACCATTGTAGTACCATTGGCCTTGCCCTCGTGGCTATGCCCGGCAATATGCGGTGTTGCCAAGGCCACCAGTGCCATTAAATCAAGATCTACTTGAGGCTCCGATTCCCAAACATCTAAAGCTACCTGCAACCGAGCCCCTTGCCGGAGATGTGCAAGCAGGGCTTTGTTATCAACCACCGCACCTCGCCCTGCATTGATCAGCAGCGCCTCAGGTTTGAGCCTCTCCAACACTTTGTCGTTGAACAAATGATAGGTGGGAAATTTTGAATCCCTAGTTATAGGCGTGTGCAGACAGAGGATGTCACAGCCGTAAAGCGCGTCAAATTCCACTAGGTCAGCGTTGCTATGGGCAGTCAAAAAGGGATCGTAAACCTTGCAGCTCACGCCCAGCGCAGATAGTCTTTGATATAGCTTGCCGCCAACATTACCACAGCCAATAATTCCCACTGTTTTTGCTTGCCAGTCTGGCATTAAACGGCACATTACCGACAGGTCATATTGCACCACTGCTTCGGCATTGCAGCCAGGCGCATGGGCAAAACTAATATTTGCCGACTTTAAATAAGCGAGGTCTACATGGTCTGTACCTATGGTGGCAGACCCAACAAAACGTACCTTAGAATCTTTAAGTAATCGAGAATTGACCTGAGTTACTGAACGCACCAGCAATACGTCGGTATCGAGTAAGTCCTGCGCTCTAATCTCTCTGCCAGGTAAGAGATGAACTTCGCCGAAGGGTGCGAACATCGATTGCACCTGCGGCATATTTTGATCAGCGGTAATTTTCACAAAATGCCCTATTTAAAACTGCCGCGACTTTAGGCTAGCAGCACGGCTGACAAACGCATTGGCGAAGCCCATTTCATCACAGAATATGGCAAAAGCATCCTGATGAATACCCTGCCAGCCTATGCTATCTATACCGGGAGCCTGTTCTATTTCAGTAACAATCGTTGTCAATTGTCGCGATAGAAATAGCTGGTCTCGGTTGGCATCCAACTTATCTGCAAGTTTTTTTGCTCCACGGATCGGTAGGTCCTGCAGCTGATCTAGGTGCTCCATAATGATATCTACCGTCGCATAGTGGGATAAAAGCTGTTTAGCCGTCTTAGCACCCACACCTGGGACACCGGCTATATTATCGCTACTGTCGCCCATTAATGCCAGATAGTCAGCCATCTGAGCACAGCCTAGTTCTAATTGCATTTCAAGCTCCTGTTGGGTCTTGGGGTATGACTTACCAAAATCCCAATACAGGTCATTAGCTTGAATCAGCTGAGTTAGATCTTTGTCGCGGCTGACAATGACCGGTTGGACATTGCCCTGCCTTACCTTACTGGCGACCCCACCAATCAAATCATCAGCCTCGTAGACATTGGATGCCATTTCAGCAATACCCATTACTCGGCATAGTTGACGACAGGCGTTCAACTGAAAAGCAAGCGCTTCATCTGGTAGCTCACGATTCGCTTTGTAGTCTGGGCACAGTTGATGCCGAAATCCGCATTCAAGACTTTCATCAAAGGCACAGAAAATATGTGTTGGGTTTTTTTGTTTCAGCAAATCTAGCAAAAATGCAGTAAAACCATAGATTGCATGGGTCGCGAAGCCATTTTCTGTCGCACGCCAATTCTCTGGCAACGTAAAGTAGCTACGAAATATGTATATTGAGGAATCAATTAAAAAGGCCTGCATACAGGTATGCCTACACAATATTGGTGAGTTGATAGTGCAATGGGTCTGTTGCCGTGGCCCCATCACTACTGATTGCGAGTCTGGATAAAAATTGCGCTGCGCGAATAGGTAGCCTGCTCCCATCGCACCATGTTTTCACCTGATCAACGACCGCTTCGGCAAATTCATTTCCAGCCACCTGCCCCGCGTAACTGTGATTATTTAAATTGTCAGTGCTGAGAGAAAATCGATGACCACAGGCAAGTGAAAACATCCATTCAAGCGCCTGAGGTTTTACCTCTGCCTTCTCAAATGATTTTTGCTGCTGCGTGCTACGACCATCGGGATGATACCAATAACCAAAGTCTTCAAGTTGGAGTCGGGCCTGACCTGCTATGCACCAGTGGGCTATTTCATGCAATGCACTGGAAAGATAGTCTTGGCGATAAAACAAGCGGTTGTAGGAATAAACTGCATCGGCTGGTAAGTAAACAGGTTCATCCGCACCTCCCAGTAGCCGGACATTGAAACTATGGCCAAATTCTTGATCGAATATAGAACTGACGAGTGAAAGCATTTAAGGAATGTCCAATTTACCACTGACTAGGAATTATGCCGTCCAATTTATTACATTCGCGAAAACGAACAGGCGTTTATAACGATACTTTACAGCAAAAGTAACTTTCTCGGTACGTCATTAACGCAGTCGAATCATCTGTTTTTGAAGCAATAGCACTAACTGTTGTGCTTTAAACAAAGAAAGAGTACCTTATGTAGTGTTAGCGTTTTTTACACTGGCTGGCCTACGGAGATTTATTTATGCCCAATTCGGCGATTGATCATCCCCATGACAACGTGATTGATATATTTACGCGCAAACCTCTCTCTGACATTTCTAAAAATAACCTCATACGCATAGCTCCCGAGCTCGACGGCCTCGAGATGCTGTACGGCAACTCAGAAAATCCTGATAAGTTGTTCTCAGTTAAGGTGCTAGCCTGGGGACTGCGAGACAGTGGTGAAGTTGTGGGCCTGGTTCCCTGGCTAGACAGGCTTGTTGCCTGCGACGAAATAAATGACCCACTTAATGGTCATTGGGAGGGCTACTATGATCAGGGGTTGGACGAGTTATTTTTTGCGGCACCTCTGCACAAAGTCGTTGAGTTGGAAACTGCCGCTGACTACTACGAATACACCTGCGATAGTGGTCGCGAAATTATTCAAGAGATACCAGATACTATCGGCACCCATGCTGTGCTGTCGAGCGATGGTTTTCACGGCATCACTCTCAAGGAAGTGGTGAGCTGGCGGCTGCTAAATAATGGTACTGTCGAAGCTATGTTGATTGATGAACACAGGATGATCGATACGCCGGTGCTGCCCGGTGATGACTGCCTTTACCCCGCAGATAAGAGTGATGATTTTCGCTACTTCTTTCAGCATCATATCGCCAACAAGATAAAGTCCAAAGACCCTGAGGCTCTGGCTGCTATTTCGCTGCTAGATGAAAGCTAGTTGAGCATTGATCAGTTTGCTTGAGGTGACTCTAGTCGGGGCGACCATAGGACATTAGACGCTGGTATCTACGCTCTAATAGCTCATCTAGAGAGACTGACTGCAACTCGTCAACCTGCTTGGTAAGATGCACTTTCAATGTCTCGGACATGGTTTCAATGTCTCTGTGTGCGCCACCCATCGGCTCGGGAATAGTCTCATCGACAATCCCCAATTTTTGCAAGTTATCGGAGGTTACACCCATGGCCTCGGCGGCCTCTGGAGCCTTGTCACTGGTTTTCCAAATAATATTGGCACAGCCCTCAGGAGAGATAACAAAATAAGTGCTGTACTGAAGCATGTTGAGCCTATCACCAACCCCAATTGCAAGTGCACCGCCGGAGCTACCCTCGCCAATCACAGTACAGATGATAGGCGTGCGCAGACGCGACATAACCGCCAGATTTCGGGCAATAGCTTCAGAGATATTACGCTCCTCTGAGTCGATACCTGGGTAGGCACCTGGCGTATCAATAAGCGTCAGTACCGGCATATTAAAACGCTCTGCAGTTTCCATTAGACGCAAGGCTTTGCGGTAACCCTCTGCTTTTGGCATACCAAAGTTACGCATTACTTTGTCAGTAACACCGCGACCTTTTTCTTCCCCAATTACCATCACCGGCTTACCATTGAGCCTAGCAATACCACCGACAATAGCATTGTCATCCCCAAAGTGGCGATCACCGTGCATTTCCTCAAAATCAGTAAAGATTCGCTGTATATAATCTAGGGTATATGGACGATGAGGATGGCGCGCTACCTGCACAATCTGCCAGGCACTTAGTTTGCTGTAAATACTCTCGGTAAGTTTACGAGACTTGTCTCTTAGCTTGGCGACCTCTTCAGCAATATTCAAATCATTGTCATTGCCAACCAGCTGTAATTCTTCAATCTTCGCTTCCAACTCGGCGATAGGTTGCTCAAAAGAGAGATAGTTAAGGTTCATTGTAATCGAGATCTCAGGTTGCATTGCCAGTAACAACGCATTTTAACATCTTGCGCCATGACTACTAGCTTTACTAACAGATTAATTGGGATAACCGTCTAATGATAGTGCAATGTAACGGAGTTTTTTCCAAACTCTTCACGTAAACGCGAAATTAGTTCGTCCTTGGGCTGTACCTTCCATTGGTCGCCTAGCCGCAATTGACCCTCTGCACTTGGCACAGTGTACTGCACCGTAACAGCACAGTTGCCATCTCTATAGCCACTTAGGGTACTATGAAATTTTTCGACCCAACCTGCATTCTCTTCACTGCCGGATAACCGTAACTCTAGACCCCTGAGCTTGCTGCAGCGCGCTTCATAAATGGACTGAATGGAATCGGCAACCATTTTAAGGCCACCGGTAAAACTGTCTTCAGAGACATTACCCTTCACCACAAGTAATGCATCCTTGACCAAGATTTCACGATAAGCATTGAATTTCTCAGCCCATACCGACAATTCAATTCGACCGCTTTTGTCATCTAGGGTTAAAAATGCAACACTATCGCCCCTTTTATTTTTCATAATACGCATGCCAACGACCATCCCAGAGACAGCTGAACTCTCTTTTCCTGGGCGTAAATCGATAATCCGATGTGGCACCATTTGCTTGAGTTCGTCTTCGTACTCATCAATCGGATGTCCAGTAAGGTACAGTCCAAGAGTATCTTTTTCGCCATTGAGACGATCGCGTAAAGAAAGAGTGCGAGCACCGTTGTAGCTATTGTAATTAATATCTGAAGCGCTATCGACAATTGAATCGCCAAACAGGTCACCCATACCACTGTTTGTATTGCGCGCATGCTGCTCAGCCAGTTTTACCGCTTCGTCCATACCCGCCAACATCACAGCACGGCGAAATCCAATTTCTCCCTGTGGGCCAATTTCATCTAGGGCACCGCTACGAATCATGGCCTCCAAAGCTCGTTTATTCACCTTGCGACCATCGACTCGCGCACAGAAATCGAACATATCTTTAAATGGGCCGCCTTCACTTCTGGCGGCGATAATGTTTCCGACTGGGCCCTCACCTAGCCCTTTAATTGCTCCAAGGCCGTACAACACTCTGCCCTGTTCATCGACACTAAAGTGAAACTGGCCATTGTTTACGTCTGGCGGTAATAGCTCCAACCCCATGGCTCGACATTCATCGATAAAGGTAACCACTTTATCGGTCTTGTCCATATCAGAGGAAATAGTCGCAGCCATGAACTCAGCTGGATAATGGGCTTTTAACCATCCGGTTTGATAGGCAACCAATGCATAGGCAGCGGAGTGAGATTTGTTGAAGCCATAACCAGCAAACTTCTCCATAAGATCAAATATGTTGGATGCCAGTTCCTGTTCAAAACCTTTATTGACCGCACCCTGTATAAATAGCTCACGTTGCTTAGCCATCTCATCGGCATTTTTCTTACCCATGGCACGCCGAAGTAAATCTGCCCCACCCAATGTGTAACCACCCATTTCTTGAGCAATTTGCATTACTTGCTCTTGATACAGAATAATACCGTAGGTGGGTTCTAGGGCCGGTTTCAGGCACTCATGTTGGTACTGAATATGTGGGTAACTAACCTCAGCACGGCCCTTTTTACGATTGATAAAATCCTCGACCATACCGGACTGTAATGGCCCTGGTCGAAACAGTGCCACTAGGGCCACGATATCTTCAAATCTATCCGGCCCGAGCTTTTTGATTAGCTCCTTCATACCTCGAGATTCAAGCTGGAATACGGCTGTGGTTTCAGCGCGCTGCATCATTTTATAGGTATCCACATCATCTAGTGGAATTCTCTCGATATCTAAGGGGGCTTCTTGGTTGCGTTCGCGACGATGATTAATCATACCCACAGCCCAATCAATAATGGTTAGGGTCCGCAGACCGAGGAAGTCAAACTTTACCAGCCCGGCTTCCTCAACATCATTTTTATCAAATTGAGTTACCACGCCTGCGCCAGTGTCATCACAATAAATCGGTGCAAAGTCAGTAATTACCGTGGGCGAGATAACCACACCACCAGCATGCTTACCACAGTTACGCGAGACCCCTTCAAGCTGCAAGGCCATAGCCCAGATCTCACTGGCTTCTTCATCTTGTTCAAGAAATTGACTTAGCTCCTCTTCCTGCTCGACCGCCTTTTCTAGCGTCATACCTACTTCAAAGGGAATCAGTTTCGATAGTTTGTCAGCCAGACCGTAGGACTTACCCTGCACTCTTGCTACATCGCGCACGACGGCCTTGGCTGCCATGGTCCCAAAGGTAACAATCTGTGACACTGCATCGCGGCCATACTGTTCGGCCACATAGGCAATAACGCGATCACGACCTTCCATACAGAAATCAATATCAAAATCGGGCATAGATACCCGCTCAGGATTAAGAAACCGCTCAAATAAAAGGTCATATTCGATAGGATCTAAATCGGTAATCTTTAGCGCATAGGCCACCAGCGAGCCGGCACCTGAACCACGCCCAGGGCCCACAGGAATATCATTGTTCTTTGCCCAGCGAATAAAATCCATAACGATAAGAAAGTAGCCGGGAAAACCCATCTGAATAATAATATCTAATTCAAATTTGAGACGTTCAGCATATTGCACCTGCTTGGCAGGGAAGTCATCGGCCTGACTGTCAAATAAAAAACTGAGGCGCTCCTGTAATCCAGCCTCTGATTCTTTAATAAAGAATTCGTTGATCGTCAAACCATCGGGAATGGGGTAATCCGGTAGGAAGTATTCACCTAGACGCAGGTCTAGATTACAGCGTTTTGCTATCTCTACGCTATTTTGCAATGCTTCGGGAATGTCGGCAAACAACTCGGCCATCTCATCGGCACTACGCAGATACTGTTGATCTGAATAGCGTCGTTCTCGGCGCGGATCATCCAGCGCTCGACCTTCGTGAATGCAAACTCTCGCCTCATGGGCTTCAAATTCATCAGCAGTAATAAAACGTACATCGTTAGTAGCGACAACTGGACAGTCATGCGTACCCGCCAAATCGACCGCTGCATGGATATAGTCTTCTTCGCCTGGTCGGCCGGTACGTTGCAACTCAAGATAAAAACGATCCTCAAACAGCCTCATGTACTCAAGCAACAATTGCTCGGCGTCCTCAATGCGACTGGATATTAGTGCCACACCAATCTCGCCAGTACGCCCTCCAGAAAGTGCGATTAAACCCCCACTAAACTCTTGTAACCAGGATCGCTTTATAGTGGGCATACCCATGCGCTGACCCTGCTGATAAGCTTTAGAGATAAGATTAGTAAGGTTTTTATAGCCCTCTTGATCAACGACCAATAACACCAAAGATGCGGGTGTGCCCTCCCCGTCTTCATCTATAACGAATAAATCGGCGCCAATAATCGGTTTTAACCCTGCCGCCTGACTGGCCTTATAAAACTTAATCTGACCAAAGAAATTATTGAAGTCAGTGAGAGCCACCGCGGGCATTCCTATATCCGCGACTTTTTTAACCAGAGGCTTGATACGCACCAAGCCATCTACCAGCGAGTACTCCGAATGTAGCCTTAGGTGAACAAACTCATTTTTCATCTTGGTGCTGGTACTTCCATTTACATGTTTTTAGTTAAAAGATGCGCAGCATCAACGCCATAGTGCTTAAAGCTATCTTCCATCAGGTCAAAAACTGTACCTACAAATGGAGCTATTTCTTTGTCTGATTCAGCCACAGGTTTAACTTTTTGACCCCATTTTATAATGCCGGCACCACAGGTTAGACCTGCGCCAAAACTTGCGGTCAGTATAGTCATTCCTGGTTGGATCATGCCGGCATCCAGGGCATCACACATAGCCAGCGGTATAGCCGCCGCCGATGTATTGGCATATTTATCGATAACCATTACGACTTTTTCAATAGGGAAGTTAATACGTTTGGCCAAAGTTTGGATAATACGTGCATTGGCCTGGTGGGGTATAAACAAATCTATGTCGTCTACCGTTAAACCTTCAGCCTCAAGCACATCGGCAATTGCCTCGCCCATACCTGTAATAGCACTCTTGAAAATTTCTTGTCCTTCAAAATTGAGTGAGACAAAAACATCGTCAGTCAGGTGCAATGGCGACATACCCCAACTTGGCAAATGGAGGCATTCGCGGCTATCTGGAACACAGCTCATTTTCCCAGTTAGCAGCCCCGCCGAAGTCCTAGTTGCCTCAATAACAACAGCACCGGCACCATCACCAAATAAAAAGCACGACTCTCGCTTCTGCCAATCCATAGCCAGAGATATTCGCTCAGAACCAACAACTATGGCCTTGTGTATCGACCCTGCTTTAATCATATCTGTGGCCACATTGAGTCCGTAGAGCCAGCTCGTGCAAGCAGAATTCAAGTCAAAGGCAGCAGCTTTTTTAGCGCCCAGTTTGTTCTTAATGAAACTCGCTGTATTAGGGCATATCTCCTCCGGAGTCGTTGATCCCAGTATCACTAAGTCAATATCCTTAGCATCGATACCGGCGGCCGCCAGAGCCCTCTCTGCGGCGAGCCAACCCATCTCTCCGGTAGAGACATGGCTGTAGTGGCGCTGACGGATACCAGAGCGAGAGAATATCCATTCGTCACTGGTATCTACAATTTTAGCCATATCATCATTGGTCATAAGAGTCGGTGGCGCATACTTACCCCAGCCGGTAATTTCAGCATAATTCAAGAGTATTGCTCCCATGGATAGATTATTATTGTTGCGAAGAATGTAATGCTTGGCAGACCTTAACTCAAGGTCTTTCTACCGTAAGTTGAAAAGTCTGTAGATTGAGGGCTAAAAAAGGTCCGATTGTTCCAGCTTGAGTTCATTTCTAACCGGCGCAAAACTACGCCGATGAATTGGTGAAGGGCCCATTCGTCGGAGAGCCTCAATGTGCTGGGCAGTACCATAACCTTTGTTTTTAGCAAAACCATAACCTGGATACTTATCATCCATCTCTTTCATCTCGGCATCGCGCACCACTTTAGCAATAATCGATGCTGCGCTGATCACTTGAACACGACCATCACCCTTGATGACAGCCTCCCCTTTATATTCCCACTGAGGTAATCGATTACCATCGACGGCCACATAGTCCGGCTGAATTTTTAAGCCTATCACTGCACGTCGCATAGCCATCAATGTGGCCTGCAATATATTAAATCGATCAATTTCTGCCACAGTCGCGCGCCCAATACACCAGCACTGAGCACGGCTCATGATGTCTTTGCACAAGTTTTCTCTCTGCTGCTCTGACAGGGACTTAGAATCAGCCAAACCCTCGATACCATGATCGGTGGGCAGTACAACAGCGGCGGTGACAACATCCCAAGCGAGTGGGCCGCGCCCTACTTCATCGACTCCTGCTAGGCAGCGAATACCTCTAGGAGGATGCCAGGGCTTCATAAGCTATCACCGGCACTGACCAAGTCGACGATAGCTGCGGCGGCAATATCACCAGATTCAACAGCTAACTGATCGTGTAACTTAGCAAACACTGCCGCTAACTCTGAACGCTTACTTTTGTCTAAGGCCGCTAAAACGGCGGCCGAGAGATTACTAGCCACAGCCTGTCCTTGAATAAGCTCTGGAACCAACATTTTATTGGCCAAAAGATTCGGAATAGATACAAAGGGGGTTTTGATAAAAGGCGTCACCAATTTATAGGTGAGGGCTCCGAGTTTGTAACTTACGACCATTGGTTTTTTGAGTAGCATCGCCTCCAGAGCAGTGGTGCCTGATGCGAGTAAAACCACATCCGAGGACTCCATAGCCGCGTGTGACTGTTGCATTATCAACTTAATATCTAGGTCAGGCCGCAGGGCTAATAGGCCTGTGAGCTGTGCATAGCGTGCTTTGTTAGCCGCTGGAATTATCAACTGCAATCCGTCGATTGAGGCCATAAGTGACTGGGCCGTATCAAGAAACACCTCAGTCATCATATTCACCTCACCTGCCCGACTACCTGGCATAATGCAGAGCACTGGTCTATCGGAATCGAGACCCAACTGTACTCGAGCCCCCTCAGTATCGGGCTCATACTTAAACTGTCCAGCTAAGGGGTGACCCACAAATCTAACCGGCACCTCATGTTGCTCATAAAAGGCCGCTTCAAATGGCAGTAAACATAGCATTAGATCGATGGATTTTTTAATCTTTTTAATCCGACCCTGACGCCAAGCCCACACCGATGGGCTGACATAGTGAATAGTTTTTACGCCGGCCCGATGGAGCTTAAATTCAATAGTGTCATTAAAATCTGGAGAGTCTATGCCAATAAATGCTGCCGGTTGCTTGTCCAGATAACGCTTGATGACTGACCTGCGTATACCTAAGAGTTCGGGCAACCGTTTTAGGGGTTCAACAAAACCCATGACTGAGAGACGATCCATCTCGAATAACGAGTGGAAACCCTCGGCCTGCATCTTGGGCCCGCCGATCCCCTCAAAAACTGCATTTGGATAGTACTTCTTAAGGGCGCGAATAAGATCTGCACCAAGGACATCACCAGAGGCTTCCCCGGCTACCATGGCGAAGACTGGCGCTACTACTCCCATAGTCTAGCGAATGATACCGCGAGTGGAATTCTCAACCGATGCAAGAAGCATAGAAATGATTTCGTCATCCCCCAGGGCTTTAATTTCTCTCAGTGCTTCGTCGAGTTGCAAACCGCGTCGATAGAGTAATTTGTAGGCCTTATTGGCCAGAGCTATTTGATCAATCGTAAAGCCTCGGCGCTTTAAGCCCTCTCGATTGATCGTTCTTGGTTCAGCGGGACTTCCAAAGGCGGTAACGAAGGCCGGCACATCGTGATAGATAAACGCAGCCGGACCAATAAAGCAATGGGGCCCAACATGCACAAATTGATGCACCAGCACATACCCAGACAGTATGCTCCAATCACCCACGTAGACATGACCGGAAATGCTCGCATTATTAACCAGTACACAGTGATTACCAACCACGCAGTCATGACCAATATGAACATAGGCCATCAGTAGATTGTCATTGCCAATAATGGTTTCACTATTATCTTGGACAGTACCCCGGTGAATGGTTACACCCTCACGAATTATATTGTTATCGCCAATAATTAAACGCGTTGGCTCACCTTTATACTTCAGATCGGGGGTGTCATCACCGATGGTCGAGAACTGATAAATTTTGTTGTTGGCCCCCATAGAAGTTGGTCCGCGGACAACCACATGAGACGCAATATCACAGCCATCACCAATAACTACATCTGGCCCAATAATAGTCCATGGACCGATACTTACGTTGTCGCCAATAACTGCGGTAGGGTCAATATGGGCCGTTGGGTCAATCATGCTAATGTTTCTTTATCTTGGTAGGCGCAGAGCAAAGTTGCCTCACAACAGGTTTTTCCATCGACTGATGCCGACGTTCGAAAGCGCCATATATTGCGTTTAACAGCCTCTATTTCAGATGTCAGCATAAGCTGGTCTCCCGGAACCACAGGTCGTTTAAAACGCACCTTATCAACTCCGGCGAACAGGTACAGCTTGCCATCATCAGCCGACTCGCCTGTGGTTACAAAACCCAGAATACCTGACACCTGAGCCATCGCTTCAACAATCATAACTCCAGGGAAAATAGGTGCCCCTGGAAAGTGGCCATTAAAAACATCCTCATTGGTCGTTATATTTTTGTAGGCCAGAATGCGTTCACCTGGCGTCACTTCAAGTACCCTATCAACTAGCAAAAAAGGATAGCGATGGGGTAACAGCCCCATTATTTCATTAATATTCATTGTCATCGTTTAATTTACCGCTATTTCCAAAGATTATTGCTTTTCGCGCTTCTCTAACTCTTTTATGCGTCGCGCCATGCTATCGAGCTGAGAAATACGTACCGAATTTTTTCGCCATTCTAGATTGGGTAACAATGGAGAAACTGACGATGAGTAGACTCCCGGCTGAGTAATGCTTTTGGTTGCCAAGGCTCGCCCAGTAAGTACAACATTGTCACAGATGCTAATATGGCCAACTAGTCCAGCGAATCCAGCTAGAGTGCAATTAGCACCCACTATACTGCTGCCAGCAACCCCAGAATAAGCTGCCATAGCGGTATTATCACCCACTTCCGCGTTATGAGCGATCTGCACATGGTTGTCTATAATGACACCGTTTCCGACCTTGGTATTCTCCAAGGCACCACGATCGATAGTAGTGCAGGCTCCAATCTCGACATTGTTACCAATTTGCACCCCACCAATCTGATGAATCTTTTGATAGCCGCCAGTACCGTTGGGAGCAAAACCAAAGCCGTCTGCACCAATAACGGCACCACTGTGAATACGCACATGGTCACCTATTATCACATCATGATAAATCGTCACGTTGGCAGCCAGACGACACTCAGCACCCAGAATAGAGCGCGCACCAATAAAACAATTAGCTTCAACTCTACATCCAGCATTCAATACAGCGCCTGCTTCGACCACTACGTTGGGGCCGAGAAACACGCCATCTTTCAAACGTGCTGATGGATGCACTACAGCGGAGGGGTGAACACCTGCTGATTGCTTAGGCGCGTTGTCAAACCACGCTGATATCTTGGCATAACCAAAATAAGGATTAGACATGATAAGACAACTTCCAGTATAGGAGGCCGCCTGTGCTGACGTTAAAATTACCGCCTCTGCTTTACAGTGCACAAGCTGACTGGCGTACTTGGCATTTGACAGAAAGGCCAGCTGGCCTTGGCAGGCATTTTTTAAACTGTTAAGCCCGGTTATTCGCGCCTCAGGGTCGCCACGCAACTGTGCTTCTAGATGCGTGGCGATTTCACCAAGAGAGTAATCGTGGCTCATAGAGTCACTTGGTCTTTTGATTTAAGCGGTCAGCGACCTTAGCGGTTAGATTGCTTTCTGGTGAGGCAATCATTACAGATTCGGCTCGTAAAAGAATAGTGACACCCTCTTCTGTAACGATTTCTTGCAGGGCTTGCTGGGCAATAGGGCCCAGGTCTTGCATAATTTTCTGCTGTAGTTGCTTTTGCTCGGCTTGAATTTTACGGCCGGCAAGTTCGGCATCAGCTTTGGCATATTCCATTTTCTTCTGGTGCGCAACAGCCTGCTCTTGCGACCAGGTTAAACGCTTGGTTTCAGCTTCTTTTGCCAGTGATTGGAGATCAGCGGCCGAACCTTCATACTTCGCTTTAAGGCTGACAAAGTCTGCCCCTTGCTCAGCTTCTAGAAGGCTTGCTTGCGCTGCATTGGATCCGAAAATAGCGCGAGCTATATCCACAACTGCGATTTTTTCCGCTGCCACCGCGCTCACTGAAAACAACCCAACTGAAACTACTAAAACAAGAGCTTTTAACTTACCCACAATACATCTCCTAACTGTTTAAAAATATTAAAATTGATTACCCAATGAGAACTGAAACACTTCAGTCTCATCAAAATCATTTGCGTTCAAAGGTTTTGCAATACTAAATGTAATTGGACCAAACCCACTTAACCAAGTTGCTCCTATCCCCGCAGAGTAGCGCAACTCTCCTACCTCAGGTTTGAAACAGCTAACCTGAGTTTCACCACATTTAGTGTTGAATATATTACCCACATCAAAAAACAGCGATGATTGTACGGACCGCTGGTCCTTTAAAAATGGCAGTGGGAATATGATGTCGGCACCAAACTCAACCTGAACATTGCCACCAATGGGGTCTGGGTCGTCATAACAGCGTATCTCATCACAGGGAGGAGTATCCTGAGGACCTAGGGTGTTACGTTTAAAGCCTCGTACCGAGCCAAAACCACCGCCGTAAAAATTCTTAAAGAATGGCATTGTAGTGGTATCACCATAGCTTTCGCCATAGCCCAGGTCAGCTCTGAGCCTGAGGCTCAGTGGCCCATAGAGCCCACGTAAATATTCGCCATTGTAGGTTAACTTGTAGTATTCAAGTCCAGACCCTGGCAGTGCTATAGACATCCCAATTCGCTGAGACGCTCCGCGAGTAGCAAATATTCCGCGATTTAACGTTGACTTTACCCAGTTGGCATTTAGCGTAAATACGTCAAATATATTGCCATTTTCAGCAACAAAGTCGGTAATTTCTTTTGAATCATAGGTGCCAGTAGAGACATCGAGGTTCTCATAACCAAAGCCAAAGCCAATGCGCTGAATATCTGAAATAGGATAGCTCCAATTCACACTGGCTCCATAGGTATCAGTAGAGAAGCTGGAAATATTAAAGTCACCATAGTCAGTCTCACGAGCATAGAGGCTGTAACCAACACTTACCCCATCAATGGTGTAATAAGGCTCTGTATAGCTAAAATTTAATGAACTCTGGTAGGTACTTTTATTGATACCCACACCCACCTGCTTGCCTGTACCAAGAAAGTTGTTTTCACTTAGGTTGGCGCCCAGAATAAGGCCTGTACCCTGCGCAAAACCAACGCTGGCACCCACCGAGCCAGACGGTTGCTCCTCAACGGTAAATATCACATCGAGCTGGTCATTGGTGCCGGCCACCGGCACATTTTCGCTGGTAACTTCTTTAAAATAGCCAAGACGCTCTAACCTTACCTTCGAATGTTCGATAAGGGCATTATTCGCGGAACTTGCTTCCATTTGACGCATTTCACGGCGCAAAACATTATCAGCAGTTTTGGTATTGCCTCTAAATTCTATACGGCGCACATAGGCACGCATGCCCGGCGTTACCATAAAGGTAATTTTTGCGGTCTTTGCCTCTTCATCGAGCTCAGGAAACCCGGAAACCTCAGCAAAGGTGTAGCCCTCATTGCCGAGACGACGAGTTATATACTCGCTAGAGGTAGTCATCAATGCCTGAGAGAAAGTCATTCCGTTACGCATTAGGATCAATGCCCGAACCTGCGGCTCTGGAATCTTCAACTCACCAGCAAGTTCAATATCACCGACAGTGAAGATATCACCTTCGTTAATATTAATGGTGATATAGACAGATTCTTTGTTGGGACTAATTGAAACCTGAGTACTCTTCACCTCAAACTGCAGGTAACCACGGTCTAGGTACCAGGTTTCAAGTGTCTCAAGATCCCCCGATAACTTCTCTCGGGAGTATTTGTCATCGCTGGTGATCCACGAAAGCCAGCCAGTAGAATTCTGTTCAAATCCCTCTAGCAGAACCTCTTCGGAGAAATCTGCATTACCTACGATATTGATGTGCCTAATTTTAGCGACATCACCCTCATCAATATCGATATTAATAATCACCCGATTACGCGGCAATTGCTGAACATCAGTTTTTACCAAGGCGCCATAGCGACCCTGGGAGACATACTGACGTTGCAGTTCCTGCACCATACCTTCTAGGATAACATTGCGAAAAATCTGCCCTTCAGCAAGACCGTTGTCTCGTAACGCATCTAACAACTGAGCACTTTCGATGGCCTTATTACCTTCAAGGATGATCTGTGATACGGCCGGACGTTCGGACAGGGCGATCACTAAGACTCCATTCTCTCGGGCCATAATGACATCGGAGAAATACCCAGTACGAAATAGAGACCTAGTAGCTTCACGTACTATAGGATCATCGATAAGGTCTCCAACGGAGATAGGCAGAGCTGCGAATACAGTCCCCGCAGAAACTCGTTGTAGACCCTCAATCCGAATATCATCAACCTGAAATACTTCCGCATGTACGGAGGATGCAAAGGTTGAGGCCGCTAAAACAAAAGATATTAGTAGTCGGGAGAGCAGACGCGTCATGTGATCAGTTAAATCCAATTGTTAGTTATAATTCACAGGTTAAAAAGGTCTCGAAATGTCATTGTAAGTTGCAAACACCATCAACCCAATCAACATTGTAAAACCTACCTTGTACCCCACCATCTGAACCCTGTCCGATACGGGAGAACCTTTAACTACCTCGATCAAATAGTACAGGAGGTGGCCGCCATCCAAAACCGGAATAGGCAATAGATTCATTACGCCAAGCATTATACTGAGAATGGCGACAAAGCGAATAAAATTGTCGATGCCAGAGCGCGCTGAATCCCCAGCAACCTTGGCAATAGTGATTGGACCACTAAGATTCTTAGGGCTGAGATCACCAGTTACCAGCTTAACGATCGATTTTAGAACGAATAAGCTACTCTCATAGGTCTCTTTAACACTGCGCGGAATGGCACTGAAAACGTTATAGTCAACTTCGCGCATGTACTGTTCTGGGAACTTTCCTGTCGATGCCAACCTAACTCCTAATTGTCCGACCTGCTCACCGTCACGCTCTACCCACTCGGGTGTGGCCTCTAGCACAAGCCGCTGCGCGTCACGCTCAACATCTAAAACTATTATATTTTTGGCATTGCTGGAGACTGTATTAATAAATGCATTTACGTCAGTAATAGCCTGGCCGTTAATCGCCGCTAGGCGATCGCCAGCGCGAAGGCCAGCTTTATAGCCTGCGCCATCCTCATTTACAGCCGCCAAACTGAGCACATCGAGTTCAAACGGAGGACTAACCCCAAGATCTAGCAATGGCGAAGGCTCCTCAGCTTCACGCAACCAAGATGATACGGCCACAGGTAACTCATATTGGACCGTAGAGTCTGGATAGGTAACCATAAAAGGAATCTCTCCGCTGGTACCAATGAAGTCAAATAATTTACGGGAAACAGCATTCCAAGTAGGCGTTTTCTGACCTTCAATAGAAATAATTTCCATGCCGGCCTCAAAACCGGCCTGCTCAGCTATTGAACCGACCTGAACCTGCCCAACTACGGGGGCTAGGTCCCGTTCACCTGAAAGGAAAACAAACCAAAAGGCCACGAAAGCAAGCAAAAAATTGGCTATTGGGCCCGCAGCGACAATAGCGATGCGCTGCCAGACGGTCTTGCCATTGAATGAATAGGATCGATCTTCATCGGCAACATTGCCCTCTCGCTCATCCAGCATTTTTACATAGCCACCAAGAGGCAATAGAGCCAGTACAAACTCAGTACCCTGCTTATCGCGCCATCTAAGCAGAGGGGTACCAAAGCCGATCGAAAATCGCTCAACTTTGACACCGCATCGGCGCGCCACCCAAAAATGACCGAACTCGTGAAAAGTGACCAGAACTCCCAGAGCAATAAAAGTAAAAAACAACGTCTGTAATAAGGCCATAAATTAAGACTCAATCTCTGTTATGTAGGCTGAACTAAAGGAACGAGCCTCGCTATCGAACCCTTGGACTGCATCAAGTGATTCAGGTTCAGTAAATGATAATCTAGTTAGAGTCTCATCAACGATCTGAGATATTTGCCCAAAGGCTATACGCTCATCTAGATAAGCCTGCACTGCCACTTCATTGGCAGCGTTTAAAAAAGTTGGGGCACTGCCACCTGTCGCAGCAGCATCATACGCCAGTTGCAAACAGGGAAAAGCCTTAAGATCGGGCTTTTCAAAATTTAACTGGCCTATCTCAAATAAGTCCAAATATGCCACCCCTGCATCTATGCGTTTGGGCCAGGCCAGCGCATGAGCAATTGGCGTGCGCATATCTGGGTTACCCATTTGAGCTAAAACAGAGCCATCGCTGTATTGCACCGCAGAATGAACAATACTTTGTGGATGAATTACCACCTCAATCTTCTCAGCTCCCACATCAAATAGCCAGCATGCCTCGATTAACTCCAGTCCTTTGTTCATCAATGTGGCCGAATCAACCGATATTTTACGACCCATACTCCAGTTGGGGTGTGCACACGCCTGATCTGGTGTAACGGTCATCATCTGTTCTCTGGACCAGCCTCTAAATGGCCCACCAGAGGCTGACAGTAGTAACTTAGTAATTCCTGCAGCATCTGCCTGTTTAACACCATTGGTAAGATGATAATCATGGGGCAGACATTGAAAAATAGCATTGTGTTCACTGTCGATAGGCAGCAACACCGAACCAGATGCCCGCACCGCCTCCATAAACAGACCTCCGGCCATAACCAGAGACTCTTTATTAGCCAGCAATATTTTCTTACCCGCCTTTACCGCTGCCAATGTAGGTAATAATCCAGCCGCGCCCACAATGGCAGCCATAACAGTATCTACAGCATCGGCACTAGCAACCTCAGCTAGCCCATCCCTACCGAAAAGGACTTCAGTAGCACAGCCTAGGGATCGCAATAAACCCTCCAGCCGCACCGCGGTCAAATGATCGCCAACCACGGCAAACTGCGCACCATGCTGGGCGCATTGTTTGGCCAATTTTTCAATTTGGGTGTTGCCTGTTAGGGCATAGACAGAATATTCATCCGGATGGCGGCCCATGACATCTAGGGTGCTAACACCAATTGAGCCGGTCGCACCAAGAATAGTGATGTTCTGCATGGGTCAGAACGGACTGGTTAAGGAAAGTAAAAGAGCGAACAGCGGCAACGCCGCCATAAAACCATCGATACGATCTAACAACCCACCATGCCCAGGCAATAGCTGACCGCTATCTTTTACGCCTCTATGGCGTTTCAGCATACTTTCAAAAAGATCGCCTAAAATCGAATAAAGTGCTACTGGAATGATAAGAATAAATAGATCCTTAGCAACCAGATGTGGCAGCAGGCTCATCAGGCCTACAATGAAAAGCAGCTGAAAAACCATAGCACCAGCGAAGCCTTCCCAAGTTTTTCCGGGGCTAACCCTAGGCGCCAATTTATGTTTACCCCAAATATTGCCAGCCACATAGCCACCTATATCCGCTAGGGCGACCACCGCAATCGCTATAAGGAGCATCCATTGACCTGCTTGATGATGCAGAATTGAGGCAACCGCGGCCCAGGTAAAGGCCAGCAACACAATTCCCAGCAGTCCAATCACCGGTCGTGACGACCAAAGTATCTTACTTGAGGGATACCCCTGTACCCACAGAAAAATCACAGCCCACAGCGCCACCGCCACTTGAAACAATTGCTCAGCACGACTCTGATCAAAGCGATCCCAAAGTCCAAGCCAGACACTAGTCAGCAACAGCCCCAGAGTAAGCAGGAGAAGATAACCAACCTTACCTGGGACTGTGCTTATCTTCATTAAGTTAGTCCATTCCCAACCAGCGAGAATAACCAGCGCACTAATAATCAATGCAAAAGATACCGGTGACAGAGTTATCAGTAGGCTCAAAAAAGCCAAAACAAGGATAACAGCCGTGATAACTCGCTGTTTAAACATGTGAATCATGCCCCAGGCCAGAAGCCGCAACAGTCTCATCACGAAGACCAAATCGGCGCTGACGAGAATAGTAATCATTAACGGCCATTTCTAAAGCATTGGCATCAAAATCGGGCCAGTAACAGTCTGTAAAGTAAAGTTCAGTATAAGCCAACTGCCATAGTAAGAAATTGCTAATACGCCTTTCCCCAGCAGTGCGGATACACAGATCTGGGTCGGCAATACCATCTTGGCGCAGATACTTACCAAATATCTCTTCATCGATATCTGAGGGCCGCAAACGGCCCATCTGCACCTCGGCTGCCATTGCCTTGGCCGCATTTGCGATATCCCAGCGGCCGCCGTAGTCGACACATAGATTCAAAGTGAGCTTGCCGGTGCCAGTCAGAGTCTCTGTATCATCGATCAGAGATTTTAGACGGTCACTAAAATGGTCTCGATTACCTATTACTTTTAAACGCACGCTGTCGGCACGTAACTCTGAGGCTTCTTTCTTCAAATAGGAGGAGAACAGCGACATCAAACCGCGCACTTCGAGATCCGGACGTTTCCAGTTCTCGCTGCTAAATGCAAACAGAGTCATGGTATCAATACCGATTTTTTTTGCAGCTAGTAGGACATCACGAATACGTTCTACGCCTGATTCATGGCCCGCTATTCCGCCAAGACCTCGTTGTTTTGCCCAGCGATTATTGCCATCCATGATAATCGCGACATGCCGCAGAGGATGAGTATTTTCAATAGATTTCGGATCAACCATGATCTTCAGTACTGAGGAGATTAAATCTCCATCAGGTCCTTTTCCTTGACCGCCAGAGCTTCTTCGACGCGAGCTATAAATCGATCTGTAATTTTTTGAACATCATCCTGTGCTTTGCGATCTTCATCTTCGCTAATATCCTTTTCTTTCAGTAGATCCTTAACCATTGAAAGCACATCACGACGAACATTTCGTATGGATACGCGCGCGCCCTCGGCTTCCGCCTTAGCTTGCTTGCCGTAGACCTTGCGGGTCTCCTCAGTTAGAGCAGGCAGAGGTATGCGAATCACGGTGCCTGCACTCGACGGATTTAAGCCCAAGTCAGACTTCATAATAGCTTTTTCTAGCGCCGGTACCAGCGACCGCTCCCAGGGTGTAACCGACAGGGTTCTGGAGTCCTCTATGACAATAGACGCTGCTTGGGCAATCGGAGTGTCAACACCGTAGTAATCAACAGATATACCGTCCAGCAAGCTCGGATGAGCACGACCGGTACGAATTTTATTAAACGCATTGGCCAAGGCTTCCAATGACTTAGACATTCTGGCTTCAGCATCTTGCTTCAAATCTTCAATCATTTTGCTATCCCTCTTCGATCAGCGTGCCTTCATCCCCGCCAACTACAAGATTAAGTAAGGCCCCAGGTTTTGACATACGGAACACCCTCAGGGGCATATTGTGCTCTCGACACAGGCAGATAGCGGTAAGATCCATCACACCTAGCTTTTTATCTAGCACCTGATCATAGGTGAGGTGTGAGTAGAGTTCCGCATCTGGATCCAACATTGGGTCTGCAGAATAGACGCCATCAACTTTTGTCGCTTTCAGCACCACGCTTGCATCTATCTCAATACCACGCAAGCAGGCAGCAGAATCCGTAGTAAAGAAAGGGTTGCCGGTACCAGCAGCAAAAATCACTACCTCTCCATCTTTAAGGTAGCGGATCGCACGTCGTCGGTCATAGTGTTCAACAACCCCACTCATGGGTATTGCCGACATGACATTAGAAGAAATATTGGTACGCTCAAGAGCATCCCGCATGGCTAGAGCATTCATTACCGTAGCCAACATACCCATATGGTCTCCGGTAACCCTGTCCATGCCGGCAGCATTTAGTGCCGCCCCGCGAAACAGATTGCCACCGCCAATAACTAAGCCGACCTGAACTCCAATACCGACTAACTGCCCAATTTCAAGGGCCATACGATCAAGAACTTTAGGGTCAATCCCAAAGCCCTCTTCACCCATTAGCTCCTCACCACTAAGCTTGAGAAGGATACGCTTGTATTTTTTCTCTTTACCGGCGGCTGGCATAACTGCTCCTGTAGTCTATTTTACTCGCTGACGCCCGCTACTTGCGCAGCGACCTCTGCGGCGAAATCAACCTCTTCAACTTCAATACCTTCACCCACTTCAAAGCGAACAAAAGAAATCACTTCAGCATCGCTGGCAGCGACAAGCTTGCCTATTGTGGTGTCTGGATCTTTGACAAATGGCTGGTCAATAAGACTACCCTCTTTTAGGAACTTGCTCACGCGCCCTTCAACCATCTTGGCCGCAATCTCCGGTGGCTTGCCACTTTCAATCGCCTGTGCAGTGTAGATGGCGCGCTCAGCTTCAATAACATCAGCCGGCATCTGATCAGAGCTTACTACTGCAGGATTAACCGCCGCAATATGCATGGCAACATCTCTCGCCAACTCTTCATCGCCCCCGGAGAGGCCAACCACAACCGCAATACGGTTATTGCTATGCACATAACCACCCACTACAGGCGCTTCGATGCTACTCGCTCGACGAGCGGAAATATTTTCACCAATTTTCTGAACCAACGCTTCACGAGCCGATTCTAGACCACCAGCCATAAGGGCACCTATATCGGTTTGCTTGGCCGCAAAGCCTGCGTCCAATACACTGTTAGCGAAACCCTTGAAACCCTCGTCGCGAGCGGCAAAATCTGTTTCGCTGTTGACCTCCAAAACCATGCCAAAACCAGCATCTGCTTTTACCAAAACTATACCATCTGCCGCAGTGCGACCGGCTTTTTTCGCTGCTTTCATGCCGCTAGATTTGCGCAGCTCGTCAATCGCTTTATCAATATCAGCACCGGACTCAACCAGTGCTCTTTTACATTCCATCATGCCTAGACCTGTGCGGTCTCGCAGCTCTTTTACTAAAGATGCGGTTACCTGTGACATTATATTCCTCTCTTCAAACATTAATTCAGTTGGTAAAAAGGGGGCTGTGGCCCCCTTTTATTATGTTTATGTACTTAAAATTACTCCGCTGCAGCAGCCTTTGGCGCCTCTTCAACAGCTGGAGTAGCTTTCGTAGCAACCTCTTCGACAAATTCGTCCTTCTTATTAATGGTCGCAGACTGCGCCTTACCTTCTAAAACTGTATCAGCGACTGAAGCAGCATACAGTTTAATCGCGCGGATAGAATCGTCATTACCTGGGATAATATAGTCAATCCCATCTGGATCACTGTTAGTGTCAACAATACCTACAACTGGAATACCCAGCTTGTTAGCTTCATTGATTGCAATGCGTTCATGATCAACATCGACAACAAATAAGATGTCAGGCAGACCATTCATATCCTTAATACCACCGATAGAATTCTCAAGCTTATCTTTCATACGCGAGCGAGTGAGGACTTCTTTCTTGCCTAGCTTATCAAAGGTACCATCACTCTCTTGGCTTTCTAGGTCGCGGAAGCGCCGAATAGAGGCTCGGATAGTCTTGTAATTAGTGAGCATACCACCCAACCAGCGATGGCTGACATAGGGCATACCACAGCGCTCTGCTTGCTCTTTGACAATTTTTTGTGCCGCACGTTTTGTACCCACAAAAAGAATTTGATTACCCTTGGCGGCTTCGACGCGCAAAATTTCTAATGCTTCATTGAAAGCTGGCACAGTGTGCTCAAGGTTGATAACGTGAACTTTATTTCGTGAGCCGAAGATATACTTGCTCATTTTGGGATTCCAGAAGCGGGTTTGGTGGCCGAAATGCACACCAGCCTGCAACATATCGCGCATACTGACAATAGACATAAGATTTCCTCTTGGGGTTAAGCCTCCACATCCCCCAATGTTCAACCCGCATAAGCATGTTGCTTCAACGCTTAATAGGCACCCAGAACACCGTGTCGGAATGTGTGTGTCGTTAAGTTAAAAATTTCCATTGCAAGGACATCCCTACAACGGCGCGCTTTATACCATATAGGCAACACCAGATAAAGCAAAACCTTAGATAAAACTACCTAATGGGAGTGAAGTTAATCACCGCAAAATGTGGGACTCTCGGCTTGCCGCCGGTAAATAGGTAGAATAATCAAAGATAGGGCTTTAAATAGCTGTCTAACCCTCCCGCAATGGCAAATAGATGCGTACAATAGTGCATCAACACAGGCCCCAGGAACAATCATGAGCGTAGAGCTAAGAACACCAGACCAGATCGCCAAAATGCGCGAGGCAGGCCGCCTTGCAGCGGAGGTTCTGGAACTAATTGGTGAGTACGTCGTACCCGGCGTAACCACCGAAGAGTTAGATCGTATCTGTCATCAGCACATTGTTGATGTTCAAAAAGCGATTCCAGCCTGTCTTGGCTACCGAGGCTTTCCAAAATCTGTCTGTACCTCAGTGAACCAAGTTGTCTGTCACGGCATTCCCAGCGAGAAGAAAATCCTCAAAAATGGCGATATCATCAATATTGATGTTACGGTCATCAAAGACGGCTGGTACGGAGACACCAGTAAAATGTACTGTGTCGGAAATGTTCCTAGCCACGCGGAGCGACTGATAAAGGTCTCTCAAGAATGCATGTACAAAGCCATCGAGATTGTTCGGCCTGGAGTTCGTCTAGGCGATATAGGCCATATTATTCAAACCCATGCCGAGGCAAATTATTACTCAGTTGTACGAGACTACTGTGGCCACGGTATTGGCCCAGAATTCCACCAAGAGCCGCAAATACTCCACTACGGAAAACCCGGCACAGGCATGGAGTTACTCGAAGGCATGTCGTTCACTATCGAGCCTATGATTAATGCCGGCAAATACACCACCAAGTTAAAGCGAGACGGCTGGACCGTAGAGACCTCAGATGGCCGCCTTTCCTCCCAGTGGGAGCATACTATGGTAGTAACCAATACTGGAGTTGAGGTACTGACTGCCAGACAAGAAGAATCTTTTTAGAACCCAAATACAATGACCCTTGAAAATTCAATCGTGCAGTTGAATGCGCCACTTTTTTTTGATCAAAAGCGCTTTGTGCAGGATCTAGCCAATGGCAATGCTATTGAAGTTTTCCGCAATGCACTCACTGCCGCCAGTAGCCATTTCAACAATCGATTCCATGAAGGGGAAGAGGTCCATACCCTTGTCAACGAGTCTGCTCGCTTCGCTGATCTTATTTTGCATTACGCCTGGCAGCAATTTGAATGGGATACAAATATTAGCCTAATAGCGGTCGGTGGCTATGGCCGCGGCGAATTACACCCTCATTCAGATATTGACCTGCTCATTCTGATGCGTCGCAACCAGCCGCAAAAATATCGCCAAAACATCGAGAATTTTTTAACGTTTCTGTGGGATATTCAACTCAAAATAGGCCACAGCGTACGCTCATTGTCTCAATGTGTAGACGAGGCTAAAGCTGACATCACTGTGGCAACCAACCTCATGGAAACTCGTTTAATTTGCGGTAACGATGAGCTGCGCAATGTCATGCTAAAGAAAACTGGTCCCGATAAAATATGGTCGTCCAGCAAGTTCTATAGCGGTAAGATCGAGGAGCAATCTGCCCGTCACCGCAAGCATGATGACACTGAATACAATCTCGAACCAAATGTTAAAGAGGCGCCAGGGGGGCTGCGAGACATTCAGTTGATCAACTGGACCGCAAAACGTCACTTTAAATTAAATCGGCGTTCACAACTGGTTCATGCAGGATTCTTGACTGACGAGGAATATCTTACCCTGCGCCGCGATGAGGAGTTTCTGTGGAAAGTACGCTATGGCTTGCATCTTATTGCCGACCGACCTGAGGAGCGTCTGCTGTTTGATTATCAGCGCAAACTTGCCCTAATGTTTGGCTATTCGGACAGCCCAGGCCGCCTAGCTGTTGAAAAATTTATGCAACGCTACTATCAGGTGGTCCTGTCTATTCGAGAACTGACAGACGTTCTTTTGCAGTATCTTGATGAAGCGATTTACCGTAAAGACAAAACCAAGGCTGAAACCACAATAAACGATCGATTTTTGATTCGCGATAACTATTTGGATACTGCTAACGAATCCGTCTTTGTCGACCACCCCTCTGCTCTACTTGAGTTATTCGCCATTCTTGGGGAGAACAAACAGATCGAGGGTATTCGGGCCTCGGCGATTCGCCAGATTAGACTGCATCGAAATTTAATTGACGATAATTTCCGCTCAAACCCAGATAATCGTCAACTATTTATGCGTCTATTGAGGGCGCCCAACAAGCTGTCTATACAACTTGGACGTATGAATCGGTATGGTATTTTAGGCAGCTACCTGCCAGAATTTGGCAAAATTGTCGGGCAGACTCAACACGATTTATTTCATATCTACCCTGTTGATGTCCACACTCTGCAAGTAATCAGAAACCTGCGACGCTTTGGTGGCCCTGAGGGTGCCGAGACGTTTCCAGTTGCGGCGAGTATTTTCAAAAGCCTCCACAAACCAGAATTGATTATTATTGCTGCGCTCTACCACGATATCGCCAAGGGCCGTGGCGGTGATCACTCACTATTAGGATCTGCTGATATAGCTAATTTTGCCAGTCGTCATGGCCTGCAGCCAAAGGAAATAAAACTGCTTCAATGGCTGGTCGAAAATCATCTTCTTATGTCTACGGTATCCCAGCGGGAAGACACCTCGGATCCGGATGTAATTTATAAATTTGCCGATCATGTTGGCGATTTAGTGCACCTAGAACATTTATACCTGCTGACTGTTGCCGACATCAATGCCACCAATCCAAGGCTGTGGACAGACTGGAAAGGGTCATTAATGCACAACCTATATTTCGAAACCAAACGGGCTCTACAAGATGGTCTCGGTGTGCCAGCAGATAAATCTGAATGGGTTACCGACGCTAAAAATGCAGCCTTGAGATTGCTTACCGCTCAGGGTATTAACGAGACTCAAGCACTGACTGTTTGGAGCGATGTAGATGAAGAATTTTTTCTCCGCGAGAGCGCCGATGATGTAGCCACCTTTACCCGGGCCATAATTGCCAACACAGATGATGACGAGCCTGTGGTTCTGTTATGTGATGTAGGCGGCGAAGTACCGGTAGCCACGCAGATATTCGTACATTCAAAAGATCGCCAAAATATCTTTTCGATCACGGCTGCCATTTTGGACAAACTTCACCTCAATATTCAAGATGCTCGATTGCATACAACCCACGATAATCGTGCTTTCGACGTGTTTTATGTGTTAAATGACAAGGGAAATCCTGTGGGTAGTAATCCAAAGCTGTGTAAAAATATCACCGAGGCACTCCGTAAAGGAATTCTCGATCCCAGCCGCGTGAGTTTTGACGTCCAACGTCGCACCACCCGCCAGTTAAAGAATTTCACCCTGCAAACAATTGCCTCGTTGCGTAACGATAGCACAACAAATACCACCGTACTGGAGGTTATCACGCCAGATCGCCCTGGCCTATTAGCCCACCTAGCGAGTATATTTTTACGTTATGGCCTCAACCTCTATAACGCTAAAATATCGACATTAGGTGAGCGAGTGGAAGATACCTTTTATGTAACAGACTACAATCACAAACCATTAACCGACCCCGAGTTTAGCGCAAAAATACAGGATACTATTTGCGCCGAACTAGATCAGCGCAATCAAGACGATGTCCAGGGCTCAGAACTACAACAGATAAATGTTTGGAAATAGGCACATGAACGCCAATTTAAAGAACCTTCACCCCTACCCCTTTGAGCGACTAAATCAGCTTAAGGCCGGCCTCACGCCCCCTGAACATCTGAGCCATATAGCGCTGTCGATCGGTGAACCCAAGCATCCACCGCCGGAATTTGTGAAGCAGGTTCTCGCCGATTCTATAGATAAACTAGCTCAGTACCCAACGACCAAGGGTGGATCGGAATTACGCCAAGCCATTGCTCTTTGGCTAGAGCGGCGCTTTAGCCTTGCAAACATAGACCCAGAGCAGCAGGTACTTCCAGTGACAGGCACGAGAGAAGCCTTGTTCGCTTTTACTCAGGCAGTTATTGACAACCAACAGAATTTCCCTGTTGTAGTATCGCCCAATCCGTTTTACCAGATTTATGAGGGAGCTGCGATACTGGCAGGTGCACAGCTGCACTATTTAGACTGTACAGAGGAGCAAGGCTTTATTCCCGACCTAGCCAGTGTTCCCGAATCAGTTTGGCAACGCTGCCAATTACTACAAATCTGCACCCCAGGTAACCCTTCCGGTGCAGTTATGTCTTTAGATCAGATGCAGCAAGCGATCGTCTTAGCAGACAAATATGATTTTATAATTGCCAGTGATGAATGTTATTCCGAGGTCTATCTCGATGAACAAACACCTCCGTTTGGATTGTTAGAAGCCTGCCAACAGATGGGCCGCACTGGCTACGAGCGCTGCGTGGTCTTTCACAGTCTATCCAAACGCTCTAACCTACCAGGTTTAAGATCTGGGTTTATTGCCGGTGACGCAGACATTTTGAAAGCTTTTTTAAGTTATCGTACCTATCATGGCTGCGCCATGTCATTGCCAGTCCAAGATGCTTCAGCAGCAGCTTGGAGTGACGAACAACACGTAATCCAAAATCGCACGCTTTATCGCGAAAAATTTGCTGTGGTTACAGAAATTTTGCGAGATGTGCTCAGCTTTCCTGAGCCCCATGCCAGTTTTTATTTGTGGCCGCAAACTCCTATCGATGACCGCGACTTTGCTCAGGGGTTGTTCGCTCAGCAGAACGTTACCCTCTTACCTGGCCAATATCTGTCGCGGGAAACAGCAACCGGCAATCCTGGCAAAAATCGGGTGCGCATGGCATTAGTTGCGGGCACAGATGAATGTGTCGAGGCGGCGTTGCGCATTAAGCAATATGTCGCAAGTCTCAATATCTAACAGGCATAAGCAACGTTAAAGCCGAAAAAATAGATAAATTAAAGGACTGACAATGCTTAAAAAAGAACGTGCAGCATTTATTTTAAAACGGCTCGCCGACTTGTATCCGCAGATCCCGGTGCCCCTCGATCACCGCAATAACTTCGAGTTATTGGTAGCCGTCTTACTCAGCGCCCAATGCACAGATGTTCGTGTTAATCAGGTCACTCCCGCACTGTTTAACGAGGCGGACAATCCTTACGACATGCAATATGTACCATTGGACACAATTTATAAAATAGTGCGCCCTTGTGGCCTAGCACCTCAAAAATCCAGCGCCATCTCCAACCTGTCGAAAATACTGGTTGATCAATACAACGGCGAAGTACCCGAGAATATGGATGCTCTGGAAACCCTGCCCGGCGTTGGCCACAAAACCGCAAGCGTAGTTATGTCCCAAGGCTTCGGCCACCCGGCGTTTCCCGTTGACACCCATATTCATCGACTGGCACAACGCTGGGGACTGACCAAAGGCAAAAACGTTAAGCAAACCGAACGAGATTTAAAACGGCTGTTTCCCCGAGACCAATGGAATGCCCTACACTTACAGATAATTTTCTATGGCCGCGAATACTGTTCTGCGCGGGGCTGTGATGGCCGAGTTTGTGATATTTGCACTACCTGTTATCCGAATCGTAAAAGACCATTTATAGCCCATAAACCATAGCTCTTTTGCTATGCTGTCTCTCAAGTTTAAAGAAGGTAAAAACGTGATCACTTTGTATGGAATTAAAAACTGCGACACGATCAAAAAAGCGCGTAAATGGCTTACCGACAATAGCGTTGAATACAACTTTCACGACGTGCGCACGGACGGCATAGATGCCGCTACTTTAGATGGCTGGATTGATCAAGTAGGATTGGAAACCATTCTCAATCGTCGAGGTACCACCTGGCGTAAGCTGGATAGTGACGACCAAAATAGAGTTAACCGATCTAATGTGACCGCACTGCTCTTGAAGTATCCGGCAATAATTAAGCGCCCCGTGCTGGATCTAGATGGAACAATTACTGTCGGTTTTAAAGCCGAGCAATACCAAACAATTTTTAATTAATCTTGAAGAGAGAAAGCATGAGTAATCTGTACAGTTTTGCAATAGGTGTCGGCAGTAAAAACAGTCGAGGTGAGTGGCTAGAAGTGCTTTATCCGTCACCATTATTAAACCCAGAACAGGAAATTAGCGATATCGTAGCCGTTAGCCTAGGTCTCACCAACGGCGAGATTGAGCCGAGCAGTGAGCAACTAGCGGCTATGCAATCTGCGTTTAGCCACAATGGTTATTCTGATCTGGCAGCAAGCGTTCAACAACTCGCAGCCTCAAACCGTCCTATTATTGCTGTGGCGCTGGCTGAGAATTCACCACCGATGTCGGTTGCGCAAGGGTATTTAAAGCTCCACCTACTCTCTCATCGATTAGTTAAACCCCACGGCACCGATCTAACTGGAATTTTCGGTATCCTTAAAAATATTGCCTGGACCAGTGCTGGAGCTATTGATATTGAAGAGTTGCCGGAGCGACTACTTCAGGCGCGTATGGAAGGACAGCCACTAACCGTAAACTGTGTGGACAAATTCCCCAAGATGGTCGACTACATAGTACCCAGTGGCGTGCGAATTGCTGATACATCGAGAGTTCGGTTGGGTGCCTACGTGGGTGAAGGTACGACGGTTATGCACGAAGGTTTCATTAACTTCAATGCCGGAGCCGAAGGCCCCAATATGATAGAAGGTCGCATTTCCGCGGGAGTTTACTGTGGAGCTGGCACCGATGTCGGCGGCGGAGCCTCAATTATGGGAACATTATCTGGGGGCGGCAGCATGGTTATTTCGATGGGTGAAAAATGTCTGTTAGGTGCCAATGCTGGACTAGGTATTCCCCTCGGCGATCGATGCACCCTAGAGGCAGGTCTCTACATTACGGCCGGCACTGTGGTTACCATGCTAGACGATCAAAAGCAGGTTAGTGGCAAGCTTAAGGCACGAGCATTGTCGGGCAAAAGCGATCTGCTATTTCGCCGCAACTCAGTGACAGGGGCTGTTGAATGTCTGACTAATAAAACCGCTGTAGAGCTTAATTCGGAGCTACATAACTCGAACTAAGCACCCAGAAGACTCTGCCCGCAAACCCGTACGGTATTACCATTGATCCCTGCAGCTTGCGGGCTAACAAAGAATCCAATTACCTCAGCAACATCTATCGGCAACCCGCCCTGGCTAAGGGACGATAATCGGCGGCCCATCTGGCGTGTCATAAAGGGGATTGCAGCCGTCATCTGGGTCTCAATAAAGCCCGGCGCTACCGCATTAATGGTGATGCCACGTTTAGCGAGGGGCTTGGCCAAGCTATCGACCATACCAATTACTGCGGACTTGGAGAATCCATAATTAGTTTGGCCGACGTTGCCAGCGATGCCACTAATCGAGGCTACACCGATAATTTTACCGCCATTGTCGAGTAATTCAGTGGCTAATAAGGCATCGTTGATTCGCTGAGCGGCACCAAGATTAACCTGCATTAGCAGATCCCACTGCACAGAAGTCATGCGACTAAGCATCTTATCCCTTGTAATGCCGGCATTGTGCACAATGCTGTGCAATGTGTTGCCGTGGTCAAGGCAAAATTTCACCAACACTTCACAGGCACCATCGCTAGTGATATCTAAGGGCAGGCTGAGTCCATTAATACTCGCCATGGCACTGGCTAACTCTGCCTCCGCCTGGGGTATATCGATACCAATTACCTTGGCTCCATCACGAGCCAAGACCTGACTAATAGCCAACCCTATACCACGGGCCGCTCCTGTCACCACAACTGATTTACCGACTAGTGGTTTAGTCCAGTCACCATTTATTTTCACAACAGGTTTTGATGCATTAACCACCTGAGCATTCATAAAGGCCGAGCCGGCTGACAGCAAGAATCTCAGAGGCGCTTCTATTGCAGCCTTACCACCTTTATCGACATAGAGTAAATTGGCAGTCGCGCCCTTACGCCCTATTTCTTTGGCGAGAGATTTTACAAATCCAACCAAGCCACGCTGCAAGGTAGCATGGGTCGTGTTCGCGAGAGCCTCTGGGCGGTGACCGACCACAACAACCCTCCCGCTCCTAGGTAGTGAGCTTAGATGTTGGTTAAAAAACTCATACAGCTGGCTACTCTGCTCTGCGGTGGCGATCCCTGAGGCATCGAAAACCAGACTAGCGCTGTCACAGCTATTATCCTCTGCCATAGTCACAGAACTGGCCTGAAGCATTTTAAATATACCCTGAGTGAAACTTGCACCTTCGCTACCTGCCACAAGGACTTGACCTAGCAGTTGGTGTGGATTGGTCTGATTTTCTCGTTTGAGTAGCACCGGAGTCGGTAAACCCAGACCATCAAAAATAGTTTTAGTGAAATTGGCGTTAGCAAGTTCTAAGTAGCGGTCAGTCATTAGAGCAATCCTTTGGATCAAAACAGAGCAAGTGGGAAGTGTACCTCGAGACTCTACAAGACCATTGGCCGAGATGCCAATTTAGAAAAACCATAAGCCAATGGATAAAGAATGCATATTGGTTACTGTTAATCAGTGAAATCTGAGCAATAATACTAATTAATTTATTTTGGAACCTTTCCTATGAGCGAAATACGTAGAGTTGCCATTATTGGCGGAAACCGAATCCCATTTATGCGCAGTAATACGGCTTATAGCTACGCTAGCAATATGGATATGCTATCAGCCACATTGCAAGGGCTGGTCCAACGCTACCATCTTGAGGGTGAGCGTCTAGGTGAGGTCGCTGCCGGGGCTGTAATGAAGCATTCTCGTGACTTTAACTTAGCCCGAGAAGCCACATTAAATTCTGGCCTGGCGCTGGAAACACCAGCCTATGATGTCCAGCAAGCCTGTGGTACCGGTCTGGAAGCCGCAATTCTTGTGGCCAATAAAATTGCCCTCGGCCAAATTGATGTGGGCATTGCCGCCGGTACGGACACGGCTAGCGATGCGCCGATTGCCCTCAATGAAAAATACCGCCGTATGATTCTCGACCTAAACAAGGCCAAAACATTAGGTCAGCGCCTCAAGACATTATTGCGTTTTCGTCCCAGTTTTATCCTGCCCTCTCTGCCTCAAAATGCCGAGCCACGCACGGGACTATCCATGGGTGAACACTGCGAGCGTATGGTTAAACAATGGAATATTAGTCGTGAAGCTCAAGATGAACTAACCTGGAAAAGTCATCAAAATCTTCTAACAGCCTATGATGAAGGCTTTTTTGATGATCTTATTAGTCCCTTTGAAGGTATTAACCGCGACGGTATTATGCGAGACACACCGATCGAAAAGTTGGCTAAGTTAAAGCCTGCATTCGATCGAGAAAATGGCTCACTAACTGCAGCTAACTCAACTACATTAACCGATGGCGCTGCTTCAGTGTTACTAGCAAGTGAACAGTGGGCTAACGAGCGCAATCTTCCCATTATGGCCTATCTAACCTTTAGCGAGGTCGCCGCAGTCGACTTTTATTCTCAGGGTGAAGACAGTGAAGGTCTCTTAATGGCGCCGGCTTACGCCGTTCCGCGCATGTTAAAGCGTGCAGGTATAAGCCTCCAGGATTTTGATTTTTATGAGCTTCATGAAGCCTTTGCCGCACAGGCGCTGTGCACGATGAAAGCATGGGAAGATAAAGATTTCTGCCAGCAAAAGCTCGGATTAGAGGAAGCGCTAGGCAGCATTGATCGCTCAAAACTCAATGTAAAGGGGTCTAGTGTTGCCACTGGTCACCCTTTTGCCGCTACTGGGCCAAGAATAATTGCTACATTGGCAAAAATATTGGAACAAAAAGGGGAAGGTCGGGGTCTTATCTCTATCTGCGCTGCTGGTGGCCAAGGTGTCACAGCTATTATCGAGAGATAATAGCCTGAAAAGCGACTTTATCGGGCTGCGCTTGAACCGACTCTCCCCCTCAGGGCCCCACTGTCATTTTTGTGGGGCCTTTTTTTATACCTGCTTTTTTACTGAGCTGAGACCTAGTCAGAGGCCGACTGCAACAAATAGAAGACCGGCGGCTGCAGCAGCTATTAGCGCATAGGGTAATTGACTCAACGCGTGCTCCATCACCCCGGTGCCAGTGCTCTGTGCTACCAAAACAGTTGAATCACTGTAAAAGCAGGCATGGCTGCCAAATGAACTTGCCGATAGCAGTGCGCCGATCATGATCGGGAGAGAGACATCCATACTGGCAGCCAGAGGCATAAAAATAGGTATGGCTATTGCAAATACGCCCCAGGATGAACCCGTTGCAAAGGCTACCAGAGCCATGGTGATAAAGGTTACCAACGGCAACATAAGTGGCGACATGAATGGAGATACTCCATCGATCACATATTGTGGTAAACCTAGCTGATCATTAACGGCCTTAAACATAAAGGCTACAACAACGATAGCCAATGGGGGTACCATAGTTTTAAAGCCATCCATAATCGCCTCCATGGCGCCTTTAAACCGCAGTAATCCCTGCACAAGTAAAAATGGAACTGTAAGAGCCAGCGTAACAATCACACCTTTTAGAACATCGATATCAAAATACCATGAGAACCCAATCAGCGATATTAACGGCAGTAAAAATGTCCACATAGACGAATTCAGACCCTCGCTATCAGTAGTATGTGGTGTATCAAATTCGACCACCTCATCCAGTCTTAATACGCCCTGTCGCGCCATAGCTTCGGCCCGCTTCATGGGCCCGAGTAATGGAAGTCGCCCCGTTGCGACCAGAGGTACCAGAAACAATGCAATCCAAGCATAAAACATATAGGGAATACCTGAAATATATAGGGCCATGCCCTCCCCTGCGCTTGCACTGCCGGTATCTTCTAACACCGCAGCAAAGTAAACCGCCCAGGTTGAGATTGGCACAATTACACAAGCAGGCGCAGCGGTAGAATCGACCACGTAGGAAAGCATTGATCGAGAGACCTTAAATTGATCTGTAACCTTTTTCATCGATGAGCCAATCGCAATTGCATTGAGGTAATCATCGATAAAAATAAACATGCCTAGAAACCAGGTGGTCAGCAGAGATTTATTCCTGGTATCCACTCTAGTCGCCATGTTACTGGCAAAGGCCGCCGCCGCCCCAGTTCTAATAAGCAACATAATTAAACTGCCCATTAGCCCACAAACCATAATCACCCAGCCAATGGTGTCATCCATCATAATTTGCAAACTGAGGTCGGCCATACTGGCAATCACTAATCGAGGATCAATTAACAATAACCCAGACACTACACCACACAGAAGAGCGAATATAGGGCGGTGAGTTAAAACGGCAATACTGATTACAACAGCAGTAGGGGCAAGACTTAGGGCGCCGAAACTATCCACTTGAGGACTCTATTCTATGACTTTCGCCGAGAGTAACAGAAAACCAACTACCATAGGTTTTTTTGGGTAGCATTTTTTCACTACGCTCTGTGTGCTTGGTTAACAATCAGCTCGACAAAATCCGGCAACAACGCAACAGGCAAAGTATGCCCCATACCCTCAAACAACTCGAGCTGTGCATGGGCAATGTACTTCGCTGTATCTAGGCCTCCACTAACGGGAACTAACAAATCCTGATTACCGTGAATAATCAGCACCGGAACGGTTATTGTGCGCAATAATTTTGCCCGGCCAGGCGCGGTACGAATAGCCGCGATCTGGCGCATATAACCTGCCGGATTACTGGAGCGCTTATGCTCAGCTTTGATAAGTGCGCGGACATCATCATCGGACATAGGATAGGCCGGACTACCAATCATCTGCCATATATTGACTGCATTATCCAATGCACTGCGCTCCTTCGTCACGGGCCGCAACATAGCAGCCGACACCTTAGCCGAGGCCACGCCCATACCTCTCTCACCACTGGTAGACATGATTGATGTCAGAGACAGAATTCTATCCGGATATTTTGCTGTTACTAACTGGCTGATCATCCCTCCCATTGACATGCCAACGATATGGGCCTGTTGAATATTTAAAGCATCTAATATACCAACTGTGTCAGCAGCCATATCATCTAAACTGTAGGGTGCATCGACCGGAATACGCAAATAATGTTTGAGCATTAATCTAAATAAACTCGGCGCTCTAACCCCATCCATTTTATCACTGAGCCCAATATCACGATTGTCAAAACGAATAACACGAAAGCCCTTAGCTACCAGTAGCTCACAGAATTCTATCGGCCAGCGAACCAGCTGATTATAAAGTCCAGCCACCAACAATATGACCGGATCACTGGGTTGGCCAAATTCTTCGTAGGCTATTCGCAGTCCATTGGATTGTAGAAACTTTGTCGTATCTTTATTCACCTGGTCTCTCATTTATTATCAGCGCTTAAAACTATTTTAATCTCGCAACTCTCGACGCAGAATTTTGCCCACAGGCGACTTGGGTAAGTCGTCTGAGAACTCTACCACCTTGGGCACTTTGTATGCCGTAAGCTTCTGGCGACAATAGTTTTTTATGTCATCTTCACAAAGATTCGGGTTAGTTGATACCGCAAATAATTTTACCGCCTCACCAGTTTTATGATCCTTAATACCCACCACAGCACACTCAATAATATCAGGATGACTGTAGACCACATCTTCGACTTCATTAGGATACACATTAAAACCGGACACTAGCACCATATCTTTAATGCGATCTACTATGCTGACAAAACCATCAGCGCCCAGCACACCAACATCTCCGGTACGGAACCAGCCCTCAGCATCAATTGCCTCTGCCGTGGCCTCTGGACGCTGCCAGTATCCCTGCATCACTTGCGCACCGCGCACGCATATTTCACCGCGCTCATCATGGTCGACAGTGATTCCCGCAGCATCAATTAACTTAATTTCCTGAGCCACCATCCCTACACCAACAGTTCCTAGACGAGAACTCTGTGGATTGTTGCAGGTCAAAACCGCCGCGGTTTCGGATAGACCATAGCCTTCATAAATCTCAGAGCCTGTGCGCTCACGCCATTGATCGGCAATCTCTTTGACCAGAGCTGTACCGCCAGCAATAATCGCTTTGACGCGAGAAAAGTCAATCTTGTCAAAGTCAGGGTGCATCATCAGCCCCTGCAGAAGCGTATTGACACTGGACATTGAGGTAAACCTAAATTTTCGCAAAAGCGCGATCAGCTCGTCGATGTCTCTTGGGTCAGGCACCAGCACCGACAAATTACCAGCAATAAAACCACCAACCACATTCATAGTAAAACCGAATACATGGTACAGCGGCATAGGCGCAATCAAGATCTCATCGTCATCTGCATCGGTAACAAAACTAAGTTTGGACATACGCATACCGGCAAATACATTACCATGGCTTAACATGGCGCCCTTAGATGGGCCTGTGGTACCCCCCGTATACTGTAATACTGCTAGATCATCCATGCTCATACTTAGCTGTGGCATAACCAACTCTGCACCCAAGGTCAGAGCATCAGGTAGTGTAACCAGATTAGGCAAATTACTTACCGGCGCTGCTTGGGCCTGCACCATATCTAAGACGTGGGTGGTTATAACTGTTTTAATGCCAGTCTGAGGCACTACCTGCTCAGTAATCGGTAGCAAATCACTGAGTACGACCAACGCCTTAGCACCAGAGTCATTAAACTGATGCAACTGCTCCCGCGCTGTATACATTGGATTGGTATTAACTATCGTTAAACCAACTCGCAACGCTCCCCAAACCACAATTGGAAACTGATGCAGATTCGGCAGTTGAACAGCTATACGATCACCTTGCTGGAGACCACATGAACCCGCCAAATAGGCCCCGAACTTTCTACTGTAGGCTTCTATATCCCCAAAGGTTAACGTTTGTCCATTGCAGTGAAATGCCGGTTTAGTGGCAAACTGTGCACAGGATTGGTCAAAGGCATCAACTAAGCTGCCATAACCCTCAACATTTAGTTCGACAAGTTTTTCCTGCGCAAAAGTTGTTAGTGCCATATCACTGTGAGCCGACATATTTAATGATTCCTTAAATTATTAGAGGTTAGTTATTGTTGTAATTTATTAATTCTCGCTATTCCAATGGTGTACTCACCACCGGTTATGTTAAAAAATTATTCCTGGCTATTTATATCGGTAGACACTTAGGGATCATCCCAGCATCACTAATTCATCGCGCAACCAGAACACAGCAAGAAAAACTGTTCCATTAGGGGTTAGCTCAGACCCAAGTACTTCAACCCCACCTGTGGCCTTCCAGTTATCCAAATTAGAATACGAAATATCCTCTTAAGACCTTAAGGCGCACTCATGGTAATCGCCGCCCCACGACCAAATCATCGTCGGATTATTAGTCCTAACTGCCAGAGTAAAATGCCAGAAATTACTTTCAAAAAAGGAATAATCTCTTGGATAATAAGCCATTAATTTTCTATTGCTGTGAAACAGAATACCCGGCGAGCCAAGTAAATAATGATCGTACTTATGAGCACATCTATGCGTATAGGCACCAACTATTTGCTGAGTTAGATCACCAAAAGCGACGCCATCAACAGCGCTGGCAATTCCGACAACCTGAGACAGTTTGTCTCGCTGGCCATGGTAGAACATGACAAACCGTTGATTGGCTTTATCGATAACGTCGCCTATATTGGCAATATAGATCGAAAAATTTTGCCAGATTTTTTTTACGCCATCTTTTACGGGTAACACTGCTGCATCCAGATGAAACAATCCAGACTCAGCCAAACCATAGGTTCCTGGATCATAGATGCTCCCGCACTCTAAAGGCATATCAGCATGGGCGAGGCGAATAAAATTAGCCCTGTGGTGTGAAAAACACAGGTAGTATTTTCCTAGGAAGTTATATACCCATTTTGGCACCCGCAAAATGGCTGGACCAGCGATGCTCATATGCCCTTCTTCTGGGCCGAGCTCTGACCAGCGCTCAACCAGCCTCACATCAATCATCGGCTCTGTGAATACTATCTCACCAACGAATGGGGCCCTTATATCAGCTAGATAATTATTGCGGGTCCAAATTATGACCAGCGTTATCAGAATTGCCATTAGCGCCAGAACTATATGTAATAGTGTGGATACCATAGTCCTAAATTCTAGGGCGTAACTATATTAAAGTTATCATTTGGCTCACCCAGCAGCGAGAAAAACTTAATCAGTTTAAGTGCGCTACCCTCAACCTCAAGCTCTTCAGATGTAACTAAATCGAGTATGCCGATCTGCTTCATCATTATGTCAAAAAATAGAGCTCCACTTATTGAGATACTGGCATCGGCACTAGGGTCAACAGGCAACTGACTGTAGTACATTACCGAATTTCTGATCGACAAAACAAAATTTTGATTCAACTCTTTAAAAAGAATATTAATTTTTAACCGCTGGCCTTCAGCTTTATCCGCATCTAATGTGACCGACAGCGCTTTCAAAAACTCAATGATTGGAACTTTCAGCATAAAGTCACGAGCTAAAAAGACACTGGGGTTTTCATCAATTTTTTGCGCAGATAATTCCTTGGCACCAGATAGATAAATATCTCTCCACGGTCCAGACTCAGCCTGATAGGCCATCTGCCTGTAAGCCTCTGCAAGCATGTTACGCGCAGGCATATTATCTGGCTCAGCAAAGACCACATGATTTAAAACCTCTCCCACCCAGCGATATTCACCCTTCGCCAAATAGACTGCAGCCTTATCTAAAACGGCATCAGCGCCACCCATAAACTCTACATAACGCTGTGCAGAGTCTACCGGCGGCAACGGGTTAAGTTGAGCTGGGTTACCTTCGTACCAGCCAAAATAATGCTGATAGACAGCCTTACTATTATGGCTGAGAGTGCCGTAGTAACCACGCAGATGAAAGTTGCCCGCTAAACTCTTAGGTAGAGTCAAGGTCTCAGCAATCTCTTTGGGGGTATAGCCGATATTAGCCAGGCGCACTGTCTGATCATGGATAAATTTATACATATCTTGCTGCTGTTGCATCTGAGTAATGATGCGGTCATGACCCCATGTGGGCCAGTGATGGCTGTTAAAAAATGTTTCTACCTTATCGAGGCGATCAATTGATTGGCCTATATAATCACTCCAAAGCAGAGCATCGCGAACCTTTGCGCCTCTTAAAGTCAGCACATTATGCATTACATGGCTAAGTATCTCGGCACCACAGAAAGCATTCCACTGAGGCAGGTAAAAAGTCAGTTCAGCAGGAGCCTCTGTACCCGGCATATTGTAAAAATCAAATTCAATACCATCGACAACCACGGCCTGCTCAGGTTGATCTATCACTAGAGTTGGCGGCAGTATTGAAATACTGCCGAATATAACTTGCTTGCCTAAACCCGCATCGACATGTCCAGTTGTCGAGCGCTCAAGCATATCCCCAAACATATAGGTACCGCGACGAGCCATGGCTCGCCCAGCAATAATATTTTCGCTGGTGGCCTCGGCCATAAACCCAACAGGTGCAATAATAGGGACATTGTTGTCTGCCGCCTGCTCTGAATCAATCAACTCGAGCACCCCACCAAAATGATCTACATGGCTATGGGTAAAGATCACACCTGTTAGGTTTATTTTTCCTAGATGCTGTTCGGCAAATGCCATTGCTACCTTTGTAGTTTCTCTTGTTGTCAGTGGATCAACCAGTATCCAGCCATTGTCACTCTTAATTAATGTGGTATTGGCGAGATCAAATCCACGCAACTGAAAGATGCCCTCATCAACTTTAAACAACCCTCGAATGTTATTTAATTTGGCCTGACGCCACAGGCTTGGGTTTACTGTATCTGGGGCATCGCCCTCAATAAAATCATAGGCCGCCGCATCCCATACCTGCACACCACTAGCAGCAACGACTGATTCGTTTGGTGCTGGGGCTACCATTCCACGTAACGCATCTTCAAAGTCCTGGGGATCATCGAGATTCAGATCTTTAACAAATGCTTTGTTGTAAGCAATAGTAAACTCGCTAGCACTGTATTGATCTGAGTCATTTACCTTAGCGATTGGGGATTGATCACACCCAGCAGTTAGCATCAAGATTGCTAACAGAACCAATATTTGGGGCCCAAGATAGGGTTGATACATGTTGGATTTCATCAAGTTCATATCTCTATTGTTATCTCTACTGATAGAACGGCAACCACCGACTTTATTCTCGCTTTTTTTTCACCGACATAAAAGTGGCCCATCAAAGAAACTTTAATCACATACTGATTAGGTAATTTTAAAGTCTGAGTCTAGGCTACTTTCTTCGATGATATAAAAACGCCACTGACCGAAACCAGAGTCAGTGGCGCTCACTAAAACGTCATTAATGCTACTTTTTACAATACTTCAAATAAACCAGCAGCACCCATGCCACCACCGACACACATGGTGATAACAACATACTTCTCGCCACGACGCTTACCTTCCATCAATGCATGCATAACCATACGCGCACCACTCATGCCAAATGGATGACCAATAGAAATGGAGCCGCCATTTACATTTAGACGATCCATTGGGATGCCCAGTTTATCTCGGCAGTAAATAACCTGCACCGCAAACGCCTCGTTTAATTCCCATAGACCGATGTCTTCAATCTTCAACCCATTGCGCTGGAGCAATTTAGGAATAGCAAAAACCGGACCAATACCCATCTCATCAGGCTCACAACCGGCAACAGCCATGCCGCGGTAAACGCCCAAAGGCTCAAGGTTACGCTGAGAGGCCAAAGTGCCATCCATCAGCACGACAGCGGCCGCTCCATCAGACAACTGAGAAGCATTACCACCTGTAATAGTGCCCCCGTTGCGAACCGCATTCAGGCCACTCAGACCCTCAATATTGGTGCCGGGGCGATTACCCTCATCCTTAGTCAAGGTTACTTCTTCCTCGGTCACTTCGCCGGTATCACGGTTAGTCACCAACTTAGTCGCCGTAACCGGAACGATCTCATCTGCAAAAAGACCAGCTTCCTGTGCTGCCGCAGTACGAGCCTGAGAAATCACTGAATACTCGTCCTGAGCTTCACGAGAAATACTGTAACGGTTAGCCACAGTCTCAGCTGTATCCAGCATAGGCATATGAATCAATGGAGCATGCTTCATCGCTAAGGGGTCAGCGACACGATGGGCATTAAATTTTTCATTTTGAATCAAGCTGATACTTTCACAGCCACCAGCAACAATAACCTGAGAGCCATCGTTAGTAATGTTGTTAGCGCCGATAGAAATAGCCATCAGCCCTGAAGAGCACTGGCGGTCAACAGTCATACCAGAGACAGACACCGGCAGACCAGATGCTATAGCCGCTTGACGGCCTAGGTTCATAGTTTGAGTGCCCTGTTGCATTGCTGCTCCCATAATGCAGTCATCAATCTCTGCAGGATCAACACCCGCGCGAGTAACTGCGGTGGTAATAGCATATGAACTCATAGAAGGTGATTCGAGATTATTGAACGCACCGCGAAAAGCCCTGCCAATTGGCGTACGTGCTGCTGAAACGATTACTGCTTCTTTCATAATAAATTCCTTAATTAACTAGTCTTAATAATTTGTTTAAGTTGAGTTTAGCGCTATGAGCTAAGCTTTAAGCGCCGCCATGGCTTTAGTCAAAAACTTTTCGGTCTGCTTACCACCAGACTCCAGCGCCAGCTGGTTAGAAGTATCACTCAACTCATCCCATCTAGCTAAAATAGCTTCTGGATTCTGTTGATCTTCGGGCATGAAGATACCGTCAGTTTCGAATATATTGGTTCTAGCATAGCCGCCAGCGCCAGCGCAGAGGATCGTTCGGGTAGGAGCTTTCTCATCACAGAGGATAAGCGCACCAGCAGTCACAGATTCCGCTGTCAATAGCGCTAACACTTCTGGGGGCATTATATCTTCAGTCATGCGCGTACCCGCAGTAGGCGCCAACGCATTGACATGAATATTGTTTTTACCGCCTTCAAGCACCAAGGTATTCATAAACCCAAGAACTGCCATCTTGGCCGCACCATAGTTGGTTTGCCCAAAGTTACCATACATACCGCTCGAAGATGTGGTCATTACAATACGACCATAATTCTGCTCACGCATAATGTCCCAAACTGCTTTAGTACAGTTCACCGAGCCCATTAGATGCACGTCCATAACCAGCTGGAAATCCGCCAGATCCATTTTGGCGAAGGACTTATCTCGCAGGATACCTGCGTTATTGATTAGAATATCAACTCTGCCCCATTTCTCCATAGCCTGTGCAACCATATCTTGCACCTCGTCAAACTTGGCTACATTCGCGCCATGGGCAAAGGCCTCACCTCCTGCCGCTTCAATCAGAGCAACCACCTCCATGGCTGCGTCGGAAGAGGCACCAGTGCCATCTCGGGCTCCACCCAGGTCGTTGATCACAACCTTTGCTCCACGCTCGGCAAGTGCCAGCGCATGAGAACGACCCAAACCATTTCCGGCGCCAGTGACAATAGCGACCCGCCCTTCGAAATTTATGCTCATCCTGAAAATCCTATAATTTTGATTTATTTAAGCTAGTTCTATTACTTAGCCATTTGCACACTTAACCACTCAGCGACGAGTGCTGGCTTATCGCCACCTTCAATTTCCACCGAGACTTCAATTTTAAAGTCATACTGCCCCGGACGTTTTTCAGTGATTTCTCGTACCGTTGCATGACAGCGAATTTTACTACCTACACGGACAGGGGCGACAAAGCGCACCTTATCAAAACCTTTGTTAACACCCATGTAAATGCCTTCGATCAACAAGTTGTAGCTCTCGGAGAAGTAGGACAGCATTGAAAGTGTTAAAAACCCGTGCGCAATTGTGCCGCCGAAAGGAGTTTTAGCTGCGGCTTCTGGATCAATATGAATAAACTGACGATCCAAGGTACAGTCGGCAAATTCGTTGACCTGCTCTTGGGTGACTTCGAACCAGTCTGTGGGTTCACAGATATGACCAATATACTGTTCAATTTCAGATTTCTTAATAGTTTGGGGCATGGAACTGTTCCTCTTTTAGGGTGACCTGCGGGTCAGCATGCAAACGCCTGCTAAAGTCCGTATGTGAGTAATTCTGCGCCGCTAAACCAATGATAACCACGACATGGGATGTCCGGTAGAGGACAATCAACCATCACTGAGACAAATATTTACCATAGGTTATTAAGTTGTGATTACGCGGTCGGATGACTACCATACGCACTATCTAAAAACCTGCGAGTGCCTCAGATTAATTCAACAGATACCAGCCTAACTTTTGGTCGCTTCTTAAAATTTTGGCGTGGCGTGCACGGCTTAAGCCAAGAACAGCTCGCAGCCATAATAAACAGCTCGCCGCGCCATATCAGCCGTTTAGAAAATGGCAGTAGTCGTCCTAGCCAGGGCTTAGCCAATGATATAGCTAAAGCTATGAAACTAGGCCAGCGGGATACTAACCACCTGCTAATAGCCGCCGGCTTCCTGCCCAGTACCGGCGAACTCGACTTTCATGCTCCCGAGCTAAAATGGTTGCGTAAAACTATGACTCTCTCACTCAAGGCGTTGGATCCCTATCCGGCCATAGTGATGAATGACGCCAGTGATATATTAATGGTCAATCGCGGTTGGGTTGGACTCTTTAATCAAACCATTAATAAGACCGTTTTGGATAGCGTCACCAACAACTTTGAATTCCTGTTTAATCGTCATTACGCTGGGAACTTAATCAGTGGCTGGGAGGATACCCTATCAGTGATTTTGATGGGGCTGGAACAGGGCGCATTGTTTAGCGACCGTTCACGAGACTATAAAATGGTTGAACGTTTGGCCAAGCATGAAAATGTTCCCGATGACTGGCGCCAGCGAGCAGCAACACTTGAGCCGATGCCCAGCTTCCGTATACAGGTCAACCTTAGAGGCGATCTTCAAAAATTCTTTAGTGTACACAGCACCATAAGCACAGTGGGACCAGCAGCGTTGCTATCTGGGCCCAGTATCAACATCAACACTCTCTACCCTGAGGATGAAGATCTCGACCTATCGCAATTCTGCACCAGTGATCTTAGCCACCCGCTACTGTACTACTGAAACCAGCGGGCACATTAACTCAGCTTAAGGCGATCTGAGCTACCAGCCACAGGAGCGATCTTGATTCTGCTCTTTCAACCAGATATTTAAAGGTGCAAAGTAGTCAATGATTGCACTGCCATCCATGCTGCGCTGACCGGTTAAGGCCTCCATAGCATCGGGCCAGGGTGCGCTTTGACCCATCGCCAGCATGGCACCAAGCTTTTCACCCGCAACCTTGTTGTTGTAGATCGAGCACTCATGCAAAGGGCCTGTGTAACCCGAGGCATCGCAAAGTGCCTTGTGAAACTGAAACTGCATAATAAAAGATAAAAAGTATCGAGTGTAAGGAGTGTTGCCTGGAATATGATATTTGGCTCCAGGGTCAAAGTCCGCCTCGGTGCGCTCTATCGGCGCTTTAATACCCTGATACTCCTCACGCAACTGCCACCAGCCTGCATTGTAGTCCTCCGGTGCTATATCGCCAGAGAATACCTTCCAGCGCCATTCATCAATCATTTTCCCGAAGGGTAAAAAGGCAATTTTCTCCAAGGCCAGTTTCATCTGCTTGTTAATGGTCGCCTCAGGACTTTCTACAACTTTATCCACAAGACCCATTTGCTCAAGATACGCTGGCGTCATCGATAGCTGAATGGTGTCACCGATTGCCTCATGAAAGCCATCATGGGCGCCCCCTTTAAACACAGAGGGTTGGTCTTTATACATTAGATAGTAATAAATATGCCCTAGCTCATGATGCAATGTCCCCAACTGTTCCTCATTGATTTCGACGCATTGCTTTATTCTGGGATCATTGCCATTGTCTATATCCCAGGCACTCGCATGACAAACCACATTGCGATCTCGAGGCTTTTTGAGCATGGAGTTTTGATAAAAACTCTCAGGCAGAGGAGGTAGACCAAGAGATGTGAAAAAGCCCTCAGCAGTTTTGGTCATCCGCAGCTCATCATAGCCTTGCTCAACCAACGCAGACGTTACATCCAGAGAAGCCACGCCCTCAAAGGGCTCAACCAAGGCGTAGAGGTTATCCCAGGTCTGGGACCACATATTACCTAGCAGATGGGCGGGAATTGGCTCCTCTAAAGGAACCCTATCTTGGCCATAGGTATCACTGAGTACAGCCCGAACATGGCAGTGTAATTCGTTGTATAAAGGTTTAACCTGCTGCCATAGGTTTTGCGTCTGACGGGTAAACGTTTGACTATCCGTATCGTAGCCGCCCTTCCACAACTCCGCTAAGTCCCTATAACCAAAGTCTCGAGCACCCTGATTAGCGATCTCTACAAACCGCTGATACTGTGCTCTGTAGGGGGGCGACACCTGGCGCCACCCCTGCCACACATCTAATAACTCATCGTAGTCTCTGGACTTGGCCAACACCGCCTCAAGAGCTTGCAACTCTTTGCAGACTCCAGCCTCATTACAGTATTTACCCGCACCATACTGGCCTTCCATGTCGGTAAGAATGGCCGATAGTTCAGCGCGCAATACTGCATCATTTGGGGCTGGCGCAGAGGAGCCGCGCAGCATTAGCTCAATTGCCCGAGCCGTCTGCGGATCCATGTTGGTATTTTTGTACTGCTTGGCTTGATTAACCATACGACTTTCAAACTCGAGACCTCGCTCACCGGCCTTAGCGGCGAGTATTGCCGTATCTGGGGTAAGGTAGGTATTACGCACCCAAAATGCGGCACTGAGCTCCTTACCAAGGGCATTACCTTCAATCTCAGTACGGGCGACAAACTCAGCTGCAGTCTCTTCAGGCCCTTGATCACAGGCGCTTAGTAAGGCCAGAATTAGTAACAGCAGTGTTGGGAATCTCAATTTCATTGACTAGTCTGCTCCATGCATCATTTTAGTAATTATCGGTGATATCAATAACATCAGTATCGCGATACCAATAGCCATAAAGCCCACCTGTGTATACACCTCTATATAGCCTGCTTTTGCGGCCGCCACATTGGTCATCTGGCCGCCGATAGTCTCGGCACCTGTAGTGCGTGCAATCACGCCAGCGAGGAAGTTAGACAATCCAGAGTAGAGGAACCAAGCACCCATAGTCATACCAACAATTCGGGCGGGAGCCAGTTTAGTAACCACTGACAGTCCCACCGGGGATACCAGTAATTCGCCCATAGTATGTATCCAGTAAATTAAGAAAATAAAGATCACTGGAGTCAGACCGCCAACACCACTACCTTTCATGCCGGCTACTAACACCAAAAAGCCAAGACCTGCCAAAGCTACACCAACCGCAAACTTGACCGGTGTCGAGGGATTGCACTGACGTTTGGCTAGCCATATCCACAGCCAGGCCATGAGGGGAGCAAACAGGAAGATAAAGCCAGCATTAAGCGACTGAAATACAGGGCCTGGCACTGACCAACCCATCATCTCGCGATCGACTAGCCGGGCTGTAAAGAGATTTAAAGAAGACCCTGCTTGCTCAAAGAGCGCCCAGAAAGGAATCTGTGCTAACACAAAATAGAGCGCTGCCAGCATCCGCGAGCGCTCGTCACCCCTCAACTGGGTGTAGGCGAAGATAATCATACCTACAAACATGAAAATACCCAGCGGCCCAAGTATGCCGCCAACAAGATCTTCATTCTTCACTAGGATCATAGAAACCGCAATAATCAGAACGCCCACCAAGTAGCACATAGCCTCTACATTGATAAACAAAAACACCTTCTCTTTAAGTTTCTCAACCGAGGGTGGCTCTCCCTTCCCCTCTAACCAACTCTGACAAGATAGAAAGATAAGCAGGCCAAATAGCATACCAATACCAGCCAGACCAAAACCATATTTCCAGCCATGCACAATGCCCAAATAGCCGCAAAAAATAGATGCTAAGAATGCACCCATATTTATGCCCATATAGAAAATGGTAAACCCAGAGTCACGACGGGTATCACCAAATCCATAGAGTGAGCCAACAATGGTTGAGATGTTGGCTTTTAAAAAACCAACACCAGCTATTAATAACGCCAAAGATAGGTAGAGAATATTTAGATAGCCCTCTTCGGTCTGCACCTGCATGGTAAACTGATCACGGGGGATACTTGCAGGCAAACCGACAGCCTGAGGATCAATGATATTCATCGTGGTTTCAGTAAAACTGACGTAGGAGATCCCCTGATTAGTGATAATTTGCTGACGCGCATCACCGCCCCGAGCATCTAGTTGAATCTCATATTGATTGTCATCGTGAATCAATAATTGTTTGGAGCCCTCTCCCTCAAAGCTCATACCAAAGTGACCAAGAGTGAGCAGAATAGCACCAAAGGTGACAGCCTTACGCGCTCCAAGATAGCGATCCGCAAGAGAGCCGCCGACAATCGTCATCACATAAACCAGGGCGGTATAGGCGCCATAGATGAGACTAGATTTTTCATCGGAAAACAAAAAGTGTTGGGTCAAATAGACAATTAATAGACCTCGCATGCCGTAGTAGGAAAATCGCTCCCACATCTCGGTGAGGAAAAGGATAACCAGTCCCCTTGGATGACCCAAAATAGTTTTTTCATTTTTAATTGCAGCATCCGACATAGGAACTTTTCCTTATACTAATTTTTACAGTTATTATTTAAAGGACCTCATTTTGCTTGATTATAGACAGTGCGAGGGCACATGACAGCTAAGTTTTAAAGTAATCAACTACGAGCTCAGCAAACAGCGAGGCAGTGTTGATGTGCAGGTGGAAAGCACCCCATAATACAAGCCATAACTATACTGCGATCGTCAAATGGCAACAGGTTGGAAGGCGGTCATGAGAAACCTACTGTAAAATTTATTTTTACTATATTTATTAGATGGTTATATATTATATATAATGTGTTTATTTAACTATAAAGTCGTAATGATCGAAGGCTAATGGCACCAGTATCCAACTGAGCTTTAAGGGTTTTTTGTGCTACTCAACGCCCCGTTACAGCGGCGTATTAAATTGACCCAGATTGGTATTTAATACCTAGTCCCGATGTTCCACTGTAGCTCATGAAGGGAAAACCGTACCAGAGGTAAAGTTCAGATGACCACCAATACCCATTCGCCACAGACTGATCAAACCCAAGACCTCCAGGAGTTCCGCGTCGAAGTATCTGCCTGGCTAGAACATAACCGGCCAGATGATCCAGGCTTTTTATTACCGCAAACATTTATGGAGGTCGGGTCTGAGAAAGTACTAGAATTTCTCCGCGAATGGCAACACAAAGTCTGGTCTGCAGGCTATCTTGGCATGGCGTGGCCAAAGAAATACGGGGGGCAAGGAATGGCGCCCAAATATCAAAGTATCGTGGATCAAGAAATGAAACGTCTGCGGGTCCCCATCTGTTTCAATGTTATTGGCCTTGGTTGGGCGGGCCCACTGATCTTAGATATCGGCAACGACTTTGAGAAAGATAAGTACCTCAAAGGCATTCTTAATGCGGAGGATGTCTGGTGCCAAGGTTTTTCCGAACCCAATCATGGGTCAGACCTCGGCGGTATCCAAACAAGTGCGCGCCGGGAAGGCGGTGACTATCTGATCAACGGTAGTAAAATATGGACCACCATGGGCAACTACGCCAAATACATGATTCTTCTCGCTCGCACTGATGCCAAAGTTGACCGCCGATACAATGGTCTATCTTTTTTCTTGGCGCCCATGCAAACGGAGGGTGTGACCACCACGCCAATTAAAAAGCTCACCGGAGAGTATGGTTTTACCGAAACCTTCTTCAACGATGCACGTATTCCAGCGACATCCCTTATGGGAGACGAGGGACAGGGCTGGCGCATTGCGATGAAAACCCTACAATACGAGCGCGGTGCAGAAGCTGGAGCGGCAGGCGGCATTTCTATATTGTCTATCGTTATGAATGACCTACTCAAAATGGCACAAGACATCGAGCGAGAGGGTCAACCGCTACTAAAGGATCCTGTAACCCGCGACAATCTTGTGAAGCTTTTAATCGAAGAGAAAGCCCTCTATCTGGCTGAGAAGCGCATCGGTATTCCGGCTCTGTGTGCCGACTACCCAAACTCACTGCCACTGTCAGGTAAGCTCCGGGGTACGGAATTTTTCCGCCGCATGCGTCAGTATGCACTCACGCTACAGGGGGGACAAAGCGCGCTCTATGTCGGCGACAAAGACGCTATCGATAGTGGTTTTTGGCAGCGCGCCTATATGAATAACTTCTCTACCACCATCGGCGGCGGTACTAGCCAGGTGCAGGCCAATATTATCGGCGAGCATGTGCTCGGCCTACCAAAGGATTAGGCAGAGAATTTACCTATGCAAAATACCAGAACAGCCAATATGGCCCTGACCTTTAGTGATGAGCAAGCCATGATCCTCGATAGTGCAAAAAGCTTTTGCCGCGACAGATCAGATATCTCTGCGGTGCGCAGTTTGCTGAACTCTAAAACCGGCTTCAGTAGCGAAACCTGGTCCGACTTGGTCTCCCTAGGCTGGACCGGCATTGCTATTACAGAGCAGTATGGCGGCTCGGAACTAGGCATTGGTTCAACCGTACCTTTAGTAGAAAGTATGGGGCGTCATCTGCTCAGTACACCATATATTTCCACCATTATTGCATCTCAAGCGCTCCAACGTGGAGGCTCTGAAGCGCAAAAAGCCAACTGGCTGCCTCGAGTGGTCACCGGCAGCATTGGTACACTGGCCCTACTCGACAACGAAGACTGGGGAGCCACCGCGACCAGTTGCACGCTAACTGCAGATTTTGAACTTCAGGGTACCAAGGTTATGGTTAACGATGCCGCTGTAGCAGATTTCTTCGTTGTTTTAGCTGAGCATAATGGCGCAGAGGTACTGGTACTTGTGGAGACCAGCTCCCTGCCAAGTGACAGTCTAAGTGATAAAATCCTGATTGATGAAACCAAACGGGCCTGCAATGTAACTTTCAATGGCGTAAAGCTCAGTGCAGCAGCAATTCTACCCAATAGTGAAGCCGCCCTGCGCGATAGCAGACTCATCGGTGCCTTACTCACCGCAGCAGAGGCCACAGGAAGTAGCGCTGCAGCCTTAGACGTAGTGGTTTCCTACCTCACCAGTAGGGTTCAGTTCGGCCGTTTAATTGGCTCCTATCAAGCTTTAAAGCACCCAACCGTTGAGATGCTGATTGCCACGGATTCAGCACGCACTTTAATCTATCATGCCGCCTCAGTTGTAGACGACCAACCACTCAATACAGATGCTGAAATCGCCTGCAGAATGGCTAAAGCACAGGCCACAGATGCACTGCTGTTCACCGGCGATCGCGGCATTCAATTCCATGGTGGTATGGGATTTACCTACGACTGCGATGCGCAGCTATATCTCCGTCGTGCCCTATGGATTCAGCACCAATATGGCGATGCTCAGCATCATCGATTGCATCTTGCCAACCTACTGCTTGATTAAAAGCTGTTGCCACTTAAAAGTATTGATTGCTAAGGATGATTGATGTTGGATAAAAATAAGATGACCACTGCAATCTCAATGATTGTATTGCTGATAGCAACCAGTGTAATTTTGTCTCACCTGCTGGCAGATGACAGCGACCAAAGGGCGAGTGGACTTGCAGAGCAGGTCTATGAACCCGACCGCGCCACCATTCGTGATACTGACAGGGGTCAGGTGATAGGGTTCTCCGACACTAACAATACGTTTAGTTGGCTCGGAATTCCCTACGCAGCGCCTCCAGTTGGCGAATTACGCTGGCGCGCGCCGCAGTCAGTAGAGCATTGGCCCAAACAATTACCGGCTTTAAAAGCCACTACCGCTTGCTCTCAGCCTTGGTCACCCCTATCCGGTGAGTTAGGCGAACCTGGTGATGTGGTAGGTAGTGAAGACTGCCTGTATTTAAATGTGACAGCCCCGCGACAACCAAACTCAAGTGCCAGCAATACCAAACTTCCGGTTATGCTATGGATACACGGTGGCGCTAATACCACTGGTTCAGCTCGGTTTTACCGAGGCCAAAAAATTGCTGGTGATCAGCAGGTAGTGTTTGTTTCGATTAATTACCGCCTCGGCCCCCTGGGTTGGTTTAGCCATAGTTCCCTGCGCAATACAACCACCAGCCCAGAGGATGCCTCTGGCAACTATGCTCTGCTTGACATTATTGCGGCGCTGCAGTGGGTGCAGGCCAACATTCATACCTTTGGTGGCAACGCTGCCAATGTCACGGTCTTTGGTGAGTCCGCAGGCGGCCGAAATATTTTCGCCCTGCTCGCATCACCACTTGCCAAAGGACTATTTCACCGAGCCATTAGTCAGAGCGGGTCAACTAGAACTGAGACCTTGGCCAGAGCCGAAAACTTTGCCGATGAATCACTACCAGGCTGGCCAAATAGCTCTAATGAGCTATTAGCGCAATTACAGATCAATCAAAAGACAGCTAAGGACCGTGACGAGGCAAAAATTGATCTCGGTACAATGACAGAGACAACCGTTGCCGCCCTGTTGCGCTATCAGACACCAGAAATGCTTATTAACGCCAGCATGCAACTTATGGATCACCCAGATATCTTACGTATACCCCAGCTGTTTCGAGATGGGCATGTCCTGCCAAGTGCGCCACTGGCAACGGTGTTCAGCCAAACTGATGGGTACAATGCTGTGCCTGTTATCATGGGTGCCAATCGCGATGAAGAAAAATCATTTATGGCTCGTGACCCCGAATTTACTAGCCTTCAGCTTGGCCTGCGACCCTCGATTAGAGATAGTGAGCGCTATGAGCGTTACGCGGCTTATTATTCATTGCGATGGCACATGTTTGGCGGTAATCAAATTGCGCTCCTGATGAGCACAGCAAACCCTGATACTGATATCTTTAGCTATAGATTCGATTGGGACCAATCGCCATCAAACTGGATAGTAGATCTACCAACATTAGTTGGCGCTGGTCATGGCACTGAAATCAATTTTGTCTTTAATGACTTTAATGGTGATCTCAGACTACCTTTTGAATACAGCCAAGCTAGCAGACCTGGTCGACTTGCCTTGGCCAAGGCTATGATGGGTTACTGGGGCCAGTTTGCTCATAACGGCTCACCCGGCAGAGGTGTATTTGACGAGCAGCCAGCATGGACTCCATGGCAGGCAGCCGGTGCAAATACGATGATACTAGACAGCCCTGAGGATGGCGGCTGGCGTATGGAACATTATCACCCAACCCCCGAAGATCTCATCAAAAGTATTGAAGATGATAGTCGGATAGGCAATCAGAAGGAGCGTTGCAGGCTTTTTGTTGAGAGCTTTTTGATCTCTCAGCACAGTAGTGACTTTTGGGATGCCGAACGCTATAAAAATCTTGCCGGAGGTGGCTGCGCCGACTACGACCCCTATCAATTTGTCGGCTTACCGTAAGGATAATTTCGATCTAGAAATAGCCCTTACCCGTAAGTAAAATAGAATTTTTGTGAGTATAAAAATAATGAAAACCTCATCTACATTAGTCGGTATATTAATATCATTGGTCCTCGGCTTTCTAATCATTCTATCCGGTAGCCAGGGTAGCATCGGTTATCAAGACGTGGCTCTGTTCGCTCTATGCGGGTCAATCGGGTTTGCTCTACACTGGTTAGTGTTTATACCCTCCTATGCGTTTCAAACAGAACACTACTTTGATTTGACTGGATCAATTTCCTACATAGTAACTGTCGCCACAGCCATGTACCTAAATCCACAACTGGATATTAGAGATATAATTATTTGCGCCATGATTGTTATCTGGGCGCTGCGTCTAGGGTCTTTTCTTTTTGGAAGGATTAAAAAAGACGGCAAGGATAAACGCTTCACTGTAATGAAAACCAAATTCACCTGGTTTTTGATGACATGGACCTTGGGGGGGCTGTGGGTACTGGTCACAATGGCAGCAGGTCTGGCCGCAATTACCTCCAACACTTCGGCGCCTCTTGGTGGCATAGCTTACCTCGGGATTTTCCTATGGGTGGCGGGAATGGCCATAGAGGTTGTAGCGGACACTCAAAAATCGCAATTTAGAAAAGATCCAGCGAATCGAGATCGCTTTATTACCAGCGGCATTTGGGCATGGTCTAGACATCCCAATTATTTTGGTGAGATAACATTGTGGCTGGGCCTCTCACTGGTTGCCGTGCCTGTACTTTCAGGCTGGCAGTTAGTTACTATGATTTCGCCCATTTTCGTGTACCTACTTCTGACCAAAGTTAGTGGCATACCCATGCTAGAAGACATGGCACGAAAGAAATGGGGAACTGACCCCGCGTTTATCGCCTACACCGAAGCGACGCCGGCGTTGATGTTGCGAAAACCGCGTAGCTAATAAGCCAGGGGCCACATTGTAGGTTATCCGTGGCGTTTAAAAAACGCCTCAATCTCGTCAAAGGCCTGTTCGGCCTCAGGTAAGTCCGGATAAAAGATTGGCCAAACATGGGGTACGTTGTCCCACACCTGTAATGTGGCATCAGTACCCGCGGCGACCGCTTTGTTGACGTAGCGCCGTCCGTCGTCACGGAGAATTTCACATTCGCTACACTGAATAAGGATCGGCGGCAAATCACCTAGATCTGCAAGCAGAGGTGACATCACCGGATTGGAAGCTCCCCGTCCGGACATAAAGCGCCCTCCCAAACTAAACAAGAATTCGGGCAGCCATGAAAAGCGCGCGGCCAGAGGCTTGAGCATCACATCAGAGTCAAGATTAGTTCTAATACTAGGACTGGTAAAGCGTCCATCGGTTGTCGGAGAAAAAGCCAAGGCAGCATTAGGTGCCGGGCGCTGATTATCTCTTATCCAGTGAAGTAATGACAAAGCGAGATTTCCGCCCGCCGAATCGCCAGCCACAAACACGGCAGTTGGCGCGAAATTGTCTGCGCCTTGGGGTCCATTTCTTAGCATCCAATCATAGCTACTGCGACAGTCCTCAACGCCATCCATACGACTGTTCTCTGGAGTCAGTCTATAGTCTATGGCTAACACTGCACTGTTGGTAATTTCCGACAACTTACTGGTTAGAACGCGATGGCTTTTTGGGCTGCCGGCAAAAAAGGCGCCACCATGAATATATAAAAACCGTCTGCTGCTATCTGTACCGGGCGTGGTGACCCATTCGGCAGATACGCCGCCTGCGTCAACAGGGGTGAAGGTCCCCGCTGTTTTAACGCCAGCAAAAAATTCATCCATTGTTTCACGTAAGGTGAGAATCCGCTCTTTCCACGGCAGTTTTTCATGCTTTCCTGACACATTTCGAAGCCGTGCATTAAGCGCGGCTATAGCCTTGTCTGAGGCCCGTCTAGCTTCATCATCCTTCGGGGTAAATAACTGCCCCGAAGGAAGATCAAATTGGCTGAGAGTATCCCTTGTTAGCAGATAGATGCCGATAGCGGCACCTGCAACCAAAAGAATAACTACAGCCAGCACTATCATGCAGAATAAGCCAGCTGGTTGAACTTCTTCTGATGGAAGTCTCCATCACCAAAGCTCACATTAATCATCATCAGGCGCTTCACATAGTGGCCAATATTCAGCTCGTCAGTCATACCAATACCACCGTGGATCTGAATCGCTTCTTCACCGACCAACTTACCAAACCGAGAAACTGTCGCCTTGAGCGCATGTACTGTCTTCAGCAATTCGTGTCGGTTGTCTTCGCCAGCCTGACACAGACCTCGGTAGAGCATAGACTTGGTCTGCTCACAGGCCATAAAAGTGTCGACCATACGGTGTTGCAGTACCTGAAAGGAGCTGATCGGTGTGTCAAATTGCTGGCGTACCTTAGTATACTCAACAGTGGCAGTGTTCAACGTAGCCATAATACCGAGAGCCTCAGCGCTTAACCCCATCAAAATCTGTGGCATTACCTGATCAATTAGATTCATGGCCTCGCCAGCGGCATTTAGCAGCTTATCCTCGGAGACTACAACGTCTTTGAAGGTCACGGTAGCCGCACTTTGGCCATCCATCATCTTATAGCTTTTCACTTCAACTCCAGGAGCGTCAGCATCGACCATAAACAGACTCACACCCTCTCGATCGAACTGCTCGCCATTAGTGCGGGCGGTGACAATAAATTTATTTGCCGTACCGCCATTGGCTACTACAGTTTTTTCGCCATTTATTTTATAGCCTCCATCACAGGCTGTTGCAGTAGTCGCAACATCAGCAATTTCATAGCGAGACTGAGCTTCTGTTGAAGCAAATGAACCCATGCAGCTTCCATCGATGATACTGGGGATAACCTCAGCTTTTAGCGACTCATTGTCAGAGGCCGCCAACAGGCCGCCAAATACTACGACGGTAGAGGCATAGGGCTCGACCACTATGCCTTTACCCATCTCTTCCATCACTGCGGCGATATCTTCGACACTGCCGCCAAAGCCACCATATTCCTCAGCAAAAGGTACTGACAGCCAACCTAGCTCAGCGAACATAGACCAGAATTCGCGGCTAATACCCTCTTCTGAGGCAACTATTTTAGTCCTGGTATCAAAATCATACTCATCCCGAACAAAGCGCGAGACGCTATCTTTGATCATGGTTTGTTCTTCGGTAAAATCAAAATTCATCTGTGACAACTCCTAAAATCTTTTAAAGGCTCAACCCATTGAGAGCCTTAGTTATAGTCCCAAAACAGCTTTAGCAATAACGTTGCGCTGCACTTCATTTGAGCCACCGTAAATAGTTGCAGCGCGGCCATACATATATTTTCCACGAGCTTCAAATGCATAATCATGCCCCAACTGTTGAGCATCGACATCGCCTGGCAGTGCGCCGCCATAATATGCAGCTAGCTGTAACTGTAATTCTTGAATGGCTTGGGTGATTTCAGTGCCTTTAATTTTGAGTAACGAAGATTCTGGGCCCGGCATACCACCGGCAGCCATAGAAGCAAAAACACGTAGCTCGGTATATTCCAGCGCCATCAACTCCATTTCGATATCTGATAGTCGCATCTGGAAAACAGGGTCATCAATCATGCTCTTACCCCCATTAACTTCAACCGAAGCTCGCTGTTTCAAGGCGTCTAGCATACGCGTCGAGTCTGCCACCTCAGCCATACCTGTGCGTTCATGTGCCAGCAGAGCCTTGGCATAGGTCCAGCCTTTGTCCTGCTCGCCAATTAGATTTTCAGTGGGCACTAAAACATCTTCAAACAGGACTTCATTGAGGCTGTGCTTGCCGTCAATAGAGACAATTGGCTTGACTGTTATACCCGGAGTTTTCATATCGATGAGTAAGAAACTGATACCCTGCTGTTTACGCATGCCTTTACTGGTGCGTACCAGACAAAAGATCCAATCGGCATACTGAGCAAAGGTAGTCCAAATCTTACGGCCATTAACAATATAGTTGTCACCAGCATAATCGGCGGTCGTGCTCAGAGCTGCGAGGTCAGATCCGGCGCCGGGCTCAGAATAACCCTGACACCACCAGTCTTCACTGCTCAAAATACGAGGCAAAAATCTGGCTTTTTGTTCTTCGTTACCAAAGGTATAAATTACTGGAGCGACCATTTTCAGACCAAAGGGCACCACATCGGGTATACCCGCTAAACCACGCTCTGTCTCATAGATAAATTTTTGCGTAACTGTCCAGTCTGTACCACCATATTCAGTAGGCCAACCCGGAGCAACCCATCCTTTGGCATGCAGTTTTTTCTGCCAATTTATAATGGCAGCTTTGTAATCGCTGGATTCAATACCCGCCACTTCTTTGTATTCACTGGCAAAAAAATCACGAACTTCGTCTCTAAATGCTAGGTCTTCTGCTGAAAATTTAATATCCAATTGCACTCGCTCCTAAAAAAGATTTTATAGCAGGTCGGTGTACCCTGAACCGCTAGTTAACGGTGACACGTTAAATAATGGCAGAATTAGTGTCAATATGCTTTCTTGACCTGATGGTCGAAAGTTAAATTACAGTCACTAATTTACGGTAGTCAGTTTATGCTTTGCGCATAGCCAATAATCTGATTTTACACTTTAAATTCATCCAGCCACCTGAGCGCCACATTTAAAATACGAGATGGTACGATGCATAGACCTACCAAATTTAAAGTATCTGCGTACAAATTTGGAGCCCCGATCAACTGAATGTACTTATTTTGAGAATTTTACTGTGCATGGTTTGGCGAATTCGTTCCTGAGTCCTTGCCACCCCTCAGACCTCCAACCGCGGGAGGAGCACAATTCGGCGGTTCAGCGTAGCCAGTAGCTCAACCGTTCATAGGTTAGTTTTAATCATTGTTATCAGCCTATTCTCACTTCTAACCAGATATAACTGGAGCATAACTAATAGATCGCTGAAACGCAGGGCGCTCCTTTAGTCGCTCATAGTAAGCTAGGGTATTAGGCTTAAAGCCACTACTTAATTTAAGCGTCTCGGCAAGATACAGCGCATAGCCCACAGCGATATCAGCAACAGTAAAGCGATCTGCACACAGAAACTCCCTGTCGGCCATAGCCGTCTCTACGGATCTCAAACGGCTGTGAAACCATTTGCCGTAATCTTCGGCAACCTTGGGTAAGCGAGTAGCCTCTGGCTCAAGAATAGTGTATCGAAGCACTAGGGTCTGAGGAAATGTCAATGTCGCATCGCTGCGGTGAAGCCAGTTTAGATAGTTTCCGTAATCCTCCTCATGCAGACTAACAGCTAGGTCGGTGGGACCGTATTTATCAACGAGATACTGACTGATACCAGCTGACTCTGTCATTTCAACCCTGCTGTCAGAATCGTCAGTCTCATCGGTAAAAAATGGGACTGTGCCAATTGGATTTATATCAGTGTATCCCTGATGAGCGAAACGAGGAGGAAATTGCATTAATTCCAATTCGTACTCCAACCCCATTTCTTCTAATGTCCAAAGTGGGCGAATAGACCGCGCCCCAGCGCAATGCCAAAGTTTAAGTGCCATTATGCTTCCTTATTCTGCTCTAAAATTTCAATTAATAGGTCATCCGCCGCTACCTGGTTGCCGGCAATAGCCATGACATGTTCTACTATGCCATCAATCTCTGCAATTATTTCATAATGCATTTTCATAGCCTCAAGCACCACAAGACTTTGACCCGCGATTACCTTATCACCCGGCTTTACCAATACCTCCAATAGCAAACCATGCATAGGGGCGACTACGCGACCACCACCACCAGCCTCACCAACGGCACCATCAAGAATGATCATGTCCTTATACAGGGCACTACTACCGTCAATAGAACAATATAGCTGCCCCGCCTGTGGTGACATAAAAGTCGCAGTCTTATGTATTCCATTCACGCTTAACTTGGCACTATTTCCAATCAAACTAAGTAACTGAATTGTGGCGCTGTGTTCGACTGCGCTATCAGATGCCAAATACGTATCTGGACTTTTGCTCACAGGTGACACAGAGATATCTCTAGTGATTTCATCAAACAAATACCGTTTGCGTGAGACCAGTGCACTAGCGCTGGTCCAGTTTTGCAGGCTGTCACTGATCAATAGACTGTTGGCTTTATGGCGCTGGTATTCCAACGTTAATTCAATCACTGCTGCTACCGCCGCATCCTCAAAACTCGGCATAGATACCCCTAGATCAGCGTCGGTAAATTCTTCTCCAATGAAGGCGGTGGTTGCCGCACCATCAACAAAACTCTGCTTTTCTAAACACTGAATCAAGAAATCTTTATTGTTGGCTGTGCCAAACAGTACAGTCTCTTTAAGGGCTTGCATCAAACGCAGACGCGCCGTTTCTCGATCTGGACCATAGCCAATTATCTTGGCAACCATTGGATCATAAAAAGGCGATATGTCCTGACCAGAGCAGATTCCAGCATCAACACGTACACCGATCCCAGTGGCCGGTTGCCATAGATGGACTGGGCCAGAGGCCGGTAAAAAGTCTTGACTGGGATCCTCTGTATACAGGCGTACTTCTATCGCCGCCCCGTCAAAACTGACATCCTGCTGAACCATACCCAATGGCTCGCCCTGGGCGACCTGAATTTGCAGCGCCACTAGATCAAGCCCAGTAATCAATTCTGTCACCGGGTGCTCTACCTGCAACCTGGTGTTCATTTCCAAAAAGTAAAACTCTCCGCTGGCGTCCAATAGAAACTCCACTGTACCGGCACCGCGATAGTTAACACTTTTGGCGGCATCAATCGCCGACTGCCCCATCTGTTGGCGAAGTTCTGGCGTCATAATCGGACATGGCGCCTCCTCGATCACCTTCTGATGCCGGCGCTGCACTGAGCAGTCACGCTCTCCAAGATGGATGGTATTACCCATGGTATCTGCAAACACCTGAATCTCAACATGGCGAGGCTGGATAATGGCTTTTTCCAAAATTAGTTCACCGGAACCAAACGCACTTTCAGCTTCAGCGCGAGCCAGTTTAATGGCATTGGCTAGATCCCCATACTCTTGCACCAGGCGCATACCGCGACCGCCGCCACCCGCCGCGGCTTTTACCATTAGCGGCAAAGCAATCTTATTGCCTTCAGCTATTAATACTTGGTCACTTTGTTCATGGCCTTCATAACCCGGCACACAGGGCACCCCTGCCGCGATCATACGGCGTTTAGATTCGGCTTTATTACCCATTACTTCAATAGCTTCTCGGGTGGGTCCGATGAAAATCAGTCCAGCTTTCTCGACTGCGTCAGCAAAATCGGCATTTTCGCTGAGAAAACCATACCCCGGGTGTATCGCTTGCGCGCCACTTTTGGCTGCCGCCTCAAGAATATTTGCTGCCAAAAGATAAGATTCGCTAACAGCTCCGGGCCCGATGCGCACAGCATCATCTGCAAGTTGCACATGGGGTGCACCGGCATCGGCATCGGAATAAACGGCTACTGTGCGGTAGCCCAGGCGCTTAGCTGTGCGAATAATACGACTGGCAATCTCACCACGGTTGGCAACTAGCAAGCTATTAAAACGTTTCATCAATAAGGTTCCTATTTTTTAATCCAAGAGGCTGGGCGTTTCTCAACAAATGCCGCAATACCCTCACGACCCTCAGAGCTCAACATGCATTGGGCAAAACCACGGGAGGCGAAATCTAGCGCCTCGCCCCTGGGTCGGCGTAATGTTTCGAATAAAATTCCTTTGGTCACAGCATTGGCCTCTGGGGCACAGGCTTTTATTTGACCAAGTATGATTTCACACTGGGCTTCCAGATCTGCCGCATCTGTCGCTACCGTATGGGCAATACCTAGAGTCAGTGCCTCTTGTCCGTTAAAGCGCGCTCCGGTGAGCATCAGTCGACGCGCCTGAGTCAGGCCTACTCGCTCAGTCACAAATGGAGCAATTTGCGCTGGCGGAATGCCCAGGCTTGTTTCACTTAAGCGGAACTGAGCATCTGCAGTTACCAGAGTCACATCAGCCACACAGGCTAGGCCCAAGCCACCGCCGATAGCCGCACCCTCAACTAAGATGATTACTACTTGCGGCTGTTCATTTAACTTGATCAAAAGGTTGCCAAAGCTTCGATTACTTTTGGCCACCTCATCGGCATCCACCATCTGCATGTCTGTTTTAAAGCTTTTAATGTCTCCTCCTGCGCAGAACACGCCACCACTGCCACGCAAAACAATGGTACGAATACTGCGGTCATCGCGGACATTGTCGAGTACCAGATTTAGCTCATCGGTCATTTCCTTCGACAGTGCATTCTTGGTTTCAGGACGGTTCAACCAGATTTTTAAAACACCGCCATCTCGCGCCAATATCAACGAATGGGTGCTTGGTAGTTTATCTTTTGATAGATCAGTCATGATTATTCTCAACCTCTAAACAGAGTTACAAACGGGCTATACCAAAGCTATTGGGGCGCACCGTTCTACCGCGAGCTTCACGTATGGTCTCTAATAGCATACCCAGAGTTTTGCGCATATTGCGGGGGTCAATCATGCCGTCATCCAGCAGATGGCCTGAGGTATAAAAAGCGTCAGATTGTGAGTCAAATATATGAGCTAGACCCTTCTCCTGCGCGGCCAGGGTCTCTTCGTCAGGCTCTACCCCCATGGCTGCCGCTTTGCCTCGAGCGACCATAGACATAGTTTTTGCTGCCTGCTCGCCACCCATTACGCCCATTTTGGCGTTGGGGAAGGTATATAAAAAATCAGGGTCATAACCGCGACCACACATACCATAATTACCTGCCCCAAAACTAGCTCCGGTCATGAACGTTATACGTGGAATGTCGATATTGCGAACCGCCTGAATCATCTTCGAGCCATGCTTAATCATACCTGCCTGCTCAGATTTGGTGCCGACGATATAGCCAGTAGTATTTTGAAAGAAAAGCGCGGGAATATTAGCCTGATCCAGTAACTGTAAAAACTGAGTTGCCTTGTTGGCACCTTGGGGGTCAATGGGACCGTTATTACCGATAATCCCCACGGCCTGACCAAATATCTCTGCTTGGATACAAACGGTAGACACCCCAAATCTAGGTTTGAAGTCTAAAAAATCTGAGCCATCTACCACCCTAGCTACCAACTCACGCATATCATAGGGAGTTCGATAATCCGTAGGAATCACTCCAGCTAGTTCATCCGGATCATAGATTGGCTCATCAAACTCGCGCTTTTTGGGTAACTCACAGTTGTCATTCCACTGCAGGCGCCCCACCACTTCACGGCAGATTTGAATAGCATGCCCATCATTTTCTGCCAGATACTCGGCTAGACCAGAGATAGTGGCGTGCATCTCGGCACCCCCCAAGTCCTCCTCAGTAGCAATCTCCCCCGTAGCGGCCTTAAGCAGTGGTGGCCCTGCTAAAAAGGCCCTGCCAGTGCCTTTAACGGCTATCACATAGTCACTGAGACCCGGCATGTAAGCTCCTCCTGCAGTGGAAGAACCATGTAAAATAGAGATCACCGGAATGCCTTCCTTACTCAGCTTGGCCAGAGAGCCGAACAGGTCGCCGCCCTCAGTGAAATTCTCAACGGTGTAATTCATTAAATCACCACCAGCACTCTCTACCAAATGAATAAAGGGTAACTTTTGTTCGAGAGAGATCTGCTGAGCACGTCGAATGCGGTAACCGCCAGCCAGGGTCAATGAGCCTGCTAGAATTCCACTGTCATCCACTACTACACAGCAGCGCACCCCTGAGATAAAGCCAATACCGGCAATCACAGTGCCTCCAGGAATCGACTTAGCTTCATCTTTAGTGTCCAGCTGGTAGCCGGCTAAATTACTAATCTCTAAAAATGGCATTCCTGGGTCTAATAACCGTGCCAACCTCTCGCGAGGGGTTAACTGGCCCCGCTTATCAAAACGCGGTTTACGTTTTTCCGAGATGGCGCGACCACGGGCATTAAGCTCATTGAGTTTATCGACTAGTTCAAGCATCTCTCCACGCTGCTTTAGATAGGTCTCAGAACTGGTATTAATCTTTGAGGCAAATACTGCCATGGTTGTGTCTCCAGATTGATCTTTATAGTTATTTGAGTCGGCGGGCAATAGTAGCGCTAACCGGAATGACCGCATCCAGCATCAACTGACCAAAACCCTTTCCCTGAGCATCGTTACGGATACTTGCCATGCCGCCACCACCTAGGACATCGTGAATTAAAAAATTAATCGAATCAGTTCCGGGCATTAAATAGCGCTCTACATAGTCTCTGCAATTGCCAGTAGCCTCCTCGGGTAGAAAGTGTCTAAAACGGTCGGCCACGGTCTGTTCTGTCAGAGCAGCATAGATGTAGGGTAAATATTCAGTCTGACGAGAAATAATACCTATATTGGCTTTATCGCCTTTATCACCACTGCGGGCCCAGGCTAGCTTTATCAGTGGAACAGAAACAGTGGCATCTACCGGAGAGGCCGGGCTATTTGGCCTTACTAGAGGGGGGTTTCTATGCGGGCTAATGCCAGGGCTATCTGGCACGTCAAAAATAATGCCATCTATCTCAACTTGAATTTTTGCCGTGCCCTTGGGTAGTGCAAAGGAAAATAAACGTACGACCGGCGATGGACTTGGCCGCGCACCAGCAAAGCCAGACAGACCTGGAGGTGTCGCCAACCCAAGGCCTACAGCCTCTTTAAGCATAATAGCGATACCAGTAGCATCTGGGTGTTTAGCGGCAATTTTCATAACCAGCTCTCTACAATCAGTAATCTTGGCATTGTTACCATACTGACTTTCGTTACCAATCAGCTCAACACTGGTCTCACTAAAATCGGCCAGTGCAGACTGCTGCAAGGTGCTACGAGAGGCAGCAAAAATAGCATCGGCAAGCTTCTGAGCCTTGCGTGCCGCATCTACCCCGTAAAATGTCATATTGGTACCACCGCGAAATTCATCGGCGTATGTAGTACAGACCTTATAGGTGTCCGGTGCAGGCAAACCAGTCGCGCCAGTCACACGCACAAGATTCTCCGCCACCTGCTCCAACTTAACATTGGAAAAATCACAGATCACATCGGGAAGCACGTACGCTTGTGGGTCGCCAATTTCGTAGACCATTTGCTCGGCAATAGTGGCACGAGTGATCAGACCGCCAGTTCCCTCTGGCTTAGAGCAGTCAAAACTACCGTCCGTACGCACCTCTGCTATGGGATAACCTATGGTCTCTAAGCTGTGCACCTCTTCCCAATCAGTAAAGTTACCTCCTGTAGCCTGGGGGCCACATTCAATAATATGGCCAGCCAGAGAACCCATAGCTAGCTCATCAACATCATCTCGACCCCAACCAAAGGTATGGATACAGGCTCCCAATGTCACTGCACTATCTACACTGCGGCCGGTGATTACAATATCCGCACCCTCATCGAGAGCTTTAGCTATTGGAAAGGCCCCCAGATAGGCATTAATACTGGCAATTTTGCCTACTGCAGGAAAAGCCGCACCGCTAAACATCTCTGTATAGCCCTGCCCAGCTAAGGTGTCTCGCTGACCCATCAAATCATCGCCCAATACACAGGCAACAGTAAGCTCAAGGCCCATCTCGGCTATTACAGTGCGCAATGCATTGGCACAGGCCTGAGGGTTCACGCCACCGGCGTTAGATACAATTTTGACGCCCTGACGGGCGATCTCTTTAAGATTCGGTTGCATGGCGGCAGTAACAAAGTCTAACGCGTAGCCATATTCGGGGTTTTTCGCCCGTGCCCGAGCCATAATCGACATGGTAATTTCAGCCAAATAGTCATAGGCAATGAAGTCCACATTACCCTCTTTTAGCAACTGCGGGGTAGCACGAGTGGCATCTCCCCAAAAACCGCTGGCACCAGCTATGCGTAAAGTTGTCTCCACCATTTGCTCATTTCTCCTTGAACCGCAATTAATAGCGTTAATACTACCTACTAATTGGCTATGGCTCTTGGGATTCTATGCCAGCAATATAAGACACCATGCCAATCTCTTTTACTTCGCACTTAGTGCTTGTGTTTTTGCAGGTGGATGGAGGCAATAATAAAGCATATTGGGGCCCCCACAGCTATAGTGTCCGCAGTCAACAGAGCCTTGGTTAGAGGTTCAAACAGCGAGTAAGCCGAAAACACATCGCTCAGCACTCCAGTCATCAATGCACCTGTGCCCAACCCAAGAAGATTACAGGCCACTAACAGTAAACCGGTCATCACGCCTCGAAGCCTCACTGGGGTTAGATCCTGAACTGTAGAAAACGCTGGGCCATAGAAGGAGCTAACACTGAACATACCAGCCGCCATGCCCACATAGAATAGCGCCGAGGAGGGTGAAACAAAGCGAAAACCAATCAATAGCGGCGTTATACACAGCATCAAGTAGGCTAAAAATCTTACTCTGCCACCGCGAAATCTGGCCTGATACCAGTCACTGAGAATGCCTCCAAGAAAAGTGCCTAGGGTGCCAAAAACAATATAGAACAGCCCGTATGTCGCACTTATTTCGCCTATACCAAAGCCTCTCTCTCGCTCTAGCCAGACAATCGCGAACTGGCCAGCACCTAGGGGTATATGCAGAAAGACCGCTCCCACCATAGTCCAAAGCAGCGCTGGCGTGGACTTAACAACAATAAATACATCAGAGACAATACTTTTCCAGTTTCCTCCTAGCAAACTATCTTGCTGATCACTCTCAATCCCAACATTTTGGTCCTCCATTGCGCCGCGCTGTGGATCTTTAAGTAGTAAGAGCAGTAACGCCAGCCCTACTCCCAGAGCACCCAGAACAATAAAGCAGTTTCGCCAACCAATCATAGGCCCCAGAATGCCCGCAACAATATAGGCTCCACCCGCTCCCAGGGGCACGCCAAGATAATAGATGCCAGTCGCCGTTCCTCTTTTGGCCTTTGGAAACATATCAGCAATCATGGAGATCGCTGAGGGCGCCATGGCAGACTCACCAACGCCAATAAACAGTCTTGCAATACCAATTTGAGCAAAGTTTTTGGCCACGCCAGACACGGCTGTCAACAGACTCCACAATAGGAGGCCAGCTGCAATCAAGCGAGGGCGGTGAACACGATCAGCAAGGGCGCCCATGAATAGCCCCATAATGGAATAGAAAAAAACAAATATAGGGCCAGTGAGCATACCAAACTGGGAATCACTCAACTCTAAATCATTAATAATCGCAGTGCCAAAACTGGTAATTAGGGTGCGGTCAACCATATTGAGAATATTCAGCAACAGCAAAAATATCAGGATACCCATTGCCTTGGGTGTTGCCTGCTTTTGTTCAGCGGACTGATACATATAGATCCTTTGTATTATTATTGTCTCTAGAGGAATTTTGAATGTTGGTTTACTGATTAATTTACCACCCAGAAACTCACATACCCTACCCGTAATCCAATTATTTGGCAGCTAGAGCAACAAGCAAAACTAACCTGTGCCTATGTTCAGGAAATTCGCTGAAAGAGCAAAATTATAGAATCGACAGTTAACAACAACCTTAGCTGTTGTCTAGAATACAAGAAAGCTATTTTTCAAACCCTTGCTCTTGGCCGTAAATTTTACCTTGCGTTTGAGTGATAATATTTTTACAGTGGCAATGTCATAATTTACAGTAACTCTGTCAAACAGGATTAAAAATAAAAGGAGGTCAGGTCTATGTCATTAGAATTAGTTACAGCAGGCTTAAAAGAAAAAATTGGTGAAGATTGTGGATTGGGTTCAATCTTAAAATTTGATTTTGGTAGCGATGGTATTCTTGTACTAGATGCCACACAGGTTCCCAATGTGGTTAGCAATGATGAGGCTGACGCAGCTTGCACTATGATTATTAGTATCGAAAACTTTATGGAAATGGCCGAGGGCAAACTCGACGGCACCATGGCGTTTATGAGTGGTAAGTTAAAGATTGAAGGCGATATGGGTGTTGCGATGAAACTGGGACCTATTTTGTCCTAAACCTTATGGCTACCTTCCAATTAAAATACCCTATTGTTTTGCAATGGGGTATTTTTTTATCTCGAGGCTGTGGCACCCTACGCTAATCTTGATGGCGGTAATCCCTCCAATTATTAGGGTTTCATAGCACGCCTTATTTACGCGCTGGCATAATTCCCATTTGCTTGCAGATAATCCCTAACATAACTTCATCAGCACCACCACCAATCGATGTCAACCGACTATCTCGATAAGCCCGAGACACAGGGTTATCCCACATGTATCCCATACCACCCCAATACTGTAGGCAGGCATCAGTCACCTCCCGAGAGAGTCGCCCAGTTTTTAACTTTGCCATCGACGCCTTCAATGTAACGTCCTCACCATTAATATAGCCCTCAACCGCGTCATAGGTCAGCGCGCGCAAACATTCAATATCCGTCTGCAACTCTGCCAAACGGAAATGGACTACCTGATTATCGAGAATCGACTTACCAAATGCTTTGCGCTGTTTTGTGTATTCAATGGTGTCATTGATGACAAATTCGAGCATTTTAATATTGCCCGCCGCTGCATAGATGCGCTCCTCTTGAAACTGCTCCATCTGATAGCGAAATCCCGCCCCCTCCTGACCAATCAAATAACGCTGGGGCACCCGCACATCATCAAAGAAAATCTGCGCCGTATCAGACGAACGCATACCCAGTTTATTGAGTTTTTCAGAGAGAGAAATACCCGGCGTGTTCATCGGCACTACAATTAAAGACTTATTGTTGTGCGGGCCATGGTCACTAGTATTAGCTAGCAGGCATATAAAATCTGCCTGAGTGGAATTAGTAATCCACATCTTCGAGCCGTTGATAACATAGTCATCACCATCTTTAACCGCTGTGGTCTTTATCGCCGATACATCAGAACCCGCGTGGGGTTCTGATACAGCGATAGAACAGACCATATCGCCTGCAATAGCGGGCATTAAAAATTCACGGCGCAACTCATCACTACCGTGATTGGCTAGGGCAGGAGTCGCCATATCGGTTTGAACACCTATGGCCATACTGACACCACCACTGCGAATACGACCTAGCTCCTCAGAGAAAACCACCTGGTAGCTATAGTCCAAACCCATGCCGCCAAATTCTTCTGGCTTGGCAATACCCAGCAAACCCAGACTACCCATTTTTTTAAAAATGTCATGGGCTGGAAAGATTCCTTCTTCCTCCCATTGATCTGCATTTGGGTTGATCTCTCTATCGATAAACTGTGCGATCGTTTTACGAATCGCTTCGTGTTGTTCCGTAAGAATCATAGTTATAGTCCATACTGGCGAGCTGCTAGATCTCGCATAATTTCTTCAGAACCACCGCCAATCGCGTTAACACGCACCTCGCGGTAGATTCGCTCAATTCTGCTACCTCGCATGTAGCCGATACCACCCAAGATCTGCATTCCCTCTCGGGCGCAGTACTCCATAGTCTGGCTGCATTGCACCTTTAATAAGGCGATATCACCGGCATTTTCACGACCAGTTTGGCACTGCTGACACACCAGCTGTAAGTAAGCCTGAGTAGCATTAATACGCTGTTTCATTTCAGCAATCTTGTGACGAATTACCTGGTGATCAGCCAGACGCAGCCCGAAGGTTTTGCGCTCCCGAGCCCAGGCTACTGCATCCTCTAAGCAGACACGGGCAAAGGCCTCCATGGCCGCTGACATAGCCAGTCGCTCAGCGTTAAAATTATTCATAATTACCGCAAAGCCCTTGTTCTCTTGACCCAGTAAATTCCCCACCGGCACACGCACATTATCAAAATAAATCGTTGCAGTATCAGAGCACCACCAGCCCTGCTTTTTATCCAGTGCTGTGCGTGAAACACCCTCAGTATCGGCCGGAATCAACAGCGTAGATACACCGCTAGATCCCTCCCCACCTGTGCGCACAGCCGTGGTAAACCAATTGGCCTTCATGCCTCCAGTAATATAGGTTTTAGAACCATTGACCACATAGTGATCCCCCTCCAGACGTGCGCTGGTCTGTAACTGGGCCACATCAGAACCACCACCAGGCTCAGTGATGGCCAGTGAAATACGTTTACTACCAGCCAGTACAGGTGGTGCTACCATCTGTTTGATCTCAGCGCTGCCAAAGTTAACCACTGGCGGTAAACCAATCCCGTGTACCATCAATGAGGCAGTAACACCGCCCACTGCGACTCGCGCCATCTCTTCATTAACTATGATGCTGTGCCAGACATCTATGCCCTCAGTAACACCGCCAAACTCCTCGGGGAAGCCCAGTCCGAGTAGACCAACCTCAGCCGCCTTGGGCCATAATTCATCAGGAAGTGCACCATTCTCATCCCAGTCTTCCGCATAGGGGATAATCTCGCGATCAATAAATCGTCTTAGCTGGGCACGCCATTCATCATGCTCAGGGGTCAACCAACTATTGGCTAATCGGGCACTATCAAAATCAAGAGACATCTGATCACCTACACCTGTAAATATTCGGAAGCTACAATTAGTTAGATAGTAGATTGAGTCAATGACGCTAGCAACTTAATAAGCGCCAATTTATTGGGAAACAATGCCAATTTAAAAGTGTTTATTTACGCCGATACTCGCGCGGAGAAACCCCATGCCAGACTTTAAATGCAGTAGAAAAAGATCCCTGATCCGCATAGCCAAGCAAAAAGGCGATCTCAGTAATACCCAGACGATTATCAGACAAATAGCGCAGGGCAACTTCAGAGCGCACCTCCTGCAAAATATTTAAGAAGCTTGTATCTCGGTCTGAGAGTCGGCGCTGCAATGTGCGCCGAGAGATATTGAGTTTACTCGCCAGCTTATCGATAGTGACCTCACCCTCAGGCAGATACTGCAATATAGATTGCTTTACATTGGACAGTAGTTGGTCAGCTGGATTGTCGCTCTCAAAGAACTCTCGAAATGGGTTGTCTTGGTCTGGCCCTTCTAGATAGTCCTGTTTTAGCATCGCAAACCCGAGGGCTTCACGTTCGAAAAATAGACTACTATAGGCCTGATCAAAAGCTAGAGCACAACCAAAAACATCCTCTAATTTGGTGACATCCTCGGGCTTAGAATAAGTAAGGGTCACCTTCACCAAAGGTACAGGCATCACAGACAGAGAGCTCAAAATACTCGCTGAAGCCGCCAACATATCGTCACTACAAAAACGTTTATGACCTGTTTCAGCTAATAGTGGCTCCCAGCGCAGTTCGACCAGATTACTCTCACGATGCACTGTTATCTGTCCAATATCCCCCCGTAGTCGAAGTGCGCTGGGGATAAGGTTGAGATAGTCGCGAACAGACTGACATACCCGAGATAGATATAATTGTAAGTTAAGGCCCTTAAGAAAGGTGACTCGCCCCACGGTCAAACCAACATCTGGATCATCGGATGCATCAGCCACCAGTTGAAATAAGCGGAAATAGTTATTCACCGGAAAACGGCGATCGGGAATTGCTAATTCAGAAGCATCAAGGCCTGAGCTCAAAAGAAGCATGTCAGTATCCAGACCTAAGCGCTCACTCACCTGTAACAATGTACTAATTGGTGCCGCATAAACGGTCCAATTAGGATCTATAAACTGCGGTGGTTCCAACGTTACTGGCATAGGCAAAGAGTTCGGACTGTGTATGATTGGTCACTGTAACACCAGCGAAGAAACTCATACAGTGCTGCTTGCAATATACATCATGGTATTCAATTTCAGATGACACAGCATTAAATACTGTATATATTAACAGTAGTTAAGAAATGGGTCTTACTCACAACGCAGCCTCAATTTAATGTCCAACAATATAGCTACCGTACTCTCCCGCCAAGACACTTGGCGCGGCCGTAGTCAGCGCCTACCCCGTCGCGCTATCACTACGGGTCATAATAGTTTAGATTTGCTACTGCACGGTGGCTGGCCTATCTCTGCCCTCACCGAACTCATGCCGCAACAATTCGGTATCGGCGAGCTGAGCTTATTGCTGCCGACCCTCAAATATTATGCGGATAATAACCAACTCTGCGTTTGGCTCGACCCACCGCATCAACCCTATGCACCACGCCTAGCCTCGGCGAATATCGCTCTGGATAAGCTGCTAGTGGTACGCAGCAAAAACTATATTGAATGGCTGTGGGCAGCAGAGCAGTCTATTCGCAGTGGCGCCCTATTACTCGCCTGGACCAAACAACCATCATCCCGTTACGCCGACCTGCGCAAACTTCAACTAGCGGCGGCAGACAGCGGTAATGCTGCATTTTTATTTAGTACTCCCAGCGCATTGTCAGCCCCCTCACCAGCAACAATGCGTTTGGAGCTGAGGAGCCTGAAGGTTAATCAGCTGTTACTAACTGTGCGCAAACAACGTGGCGTAGCCGGTGGTGCACGTCTGGAGCTGTCATTGGGAGAAACCAATACCCAGAGAACCGATCTCGCCCTATTGCCAGCCGACCGACATAGGACCTATCCAATACAACAACTTAATAACTAGATGTTAAAACTCGACAAAAAAAGTGCTCGGTCGGATATTTGGTTGTACCTGCATTTTCCTCTGCTACCGCTGGAAACATTGTTGCCCAAAATACAAGTAGAACAGGCACAAAAACCCATAGCCATAATGAGTTTGCAGAAAAATATTCAGCGAGTACTCTGCTGCAATGCTCAGGCAGAAGCTTGGGGAGTAGAAGCCAACCTTTCTATATCTACGGCTCTAGCTCTGTGTCCAGAGCTAGAGGTATTACCCAGACAAATTGATCAGGAGCAGCAATTATTGCAACAGCTGGCGTTAGTCGCCTATAGCTTTAGTCCAGTAGTTATTCTCAATGATACGAATGTATGGCTAGAAATCTCCGGTTGCCAACAGTTATTTAAAGGTTACGATCAGCTACTTCAAGAACTTGCAAATAGACTTTGCTCTCAATCTGTTACTGTAGTGAATGGCATAGGCCAAAATCCAACCGCTGCAAGGCTACTCTGCAAATCTGAATTTGAAACCCAACTACCTAATCAAGCAGAGATACGGCACCGTCTGCTCAATACTGAAATAAGGTTCTTAAAGAGCAATCGTAAACAACAGCAAAGTTTTAAGCAGCTTGGCTTAAACACATTAGGTGATTTACTAGCCCTACCTCGCAGTGCTTTAAGTCGTCGTTTTGATTCTGAGTTAATGCTTACCATCGCACAATTAAACAATGAAAAACCTTTTATTGCCCCATACTTTCATCCCGCCAATACCTTTCATGATCTAATTCAAAACCCTCAGGGTATTTTTAATAAAGAGAGTTTGCTGTTCCCAATGAAAATGCTTCTACAGCGCCTATGCCAGTATCTAATGGCACGGCAATGTCATTGTCGTGAAGTTGAATGGTGTTTTGAGCCTTTAATAGGAGGTTCTCAAACAATGCAGATACAACTCTCCAGCAGCCAAAATAACTGGTCAACTCTATTAATGCTGAGTCGATTACAGCTAGAGCGATTAGAACTGCCTCGCAGTATTGAGAAAGTTATTTTGTCTGCTGATCAATTTATTGAAGCGCCTATGGGGACATTTAATCTGGATTTATTCGATAACCAAAAAAATGCACAGCAGTCTCACGAACTGATCGATAGCCTTAATGCAAGGCTTGGCATAAATGCCCTATCGCAACCTATACTCAACCAAGACTATCTACCAGAGCAGGCCAGCACTCTGGTTGCTCCAGGTAAACACAGCAGTACAGTCCCTGGTGAACAAGTAAAAACATCTCAGCCTCTATGGTTATTGTCAGCCCCAGCACCTGTGCAAATGCGCAACCAACAACTGTACTGGCGACAACCACTTTCTATTATCAGCGGGCCCGAGCGTTTATGTGGAAACTGGTGGCAGTCCGAACAACAGCGCGATTACTATATTGCTTCCGATAGTAAAGGCGCACGCTATTGGCTATTTCGAGAGACCAGCAGCCAGCGTTGGTTTGTCCATGGACTGTTTTCTTAGCCAGCCTTGTATTTGAGCATTAAACGTCAAACGTTTCTTTTAGCTTAAACTTTTGCACCTTACCCGCCGGATTTCTAGGTAGCACATCTATGATATGTAACTGACTTGGCAGTTTGTATCTAGCCAACGACTCACCCGCGAAGTCACGCAAATCTTCCAAAGTTAGCTCCATACCTTCTTCGAGTACAGCAATGGCCGTTACCGCTTCGCCCCATTTAGCATCTGGCAAGCCAATTACAGCTACTTCAATGATCGATGGATGACCATAGAGAACACTCTCTACCTCTGCAGGATAAACATTCTCACCACCGGTGATAACCATATCTTTTACTCGATCACAGAGAAACAAAAAGTCCTCATCGTCAAGATAACCAATATCACCACTGTGGAACCAACCCTGGCTATCAATGGCTTCAGCCGTTGCATCTTCACGATTCCAGTAACCCTTCATAACATTAGGGCCTTTAATACAAACCTCACCATGAACACCGGCGGCAACTGGATTATTTTCTTTATCGACAATACGAACCTCGGTAAACATTGGTGCCTTGCCCGCAGAACCCACCTTAACCATAGCCAAATCACTAGCTAAAAGACTGGCAAAAGGAGCCGTCTCGGTTAAGCCATACCCCTGACAGAAATTAATGCCCCGCTCCCCATAGGTTTTAATTAGCGGCACAGGAACGGGCGCACCACCACAAGTCAATGTGGTAATGCTCGACAGATCTGTAGTGGAAAAATTCTCGTGTTGCACCATCATCAAGAACATAGTCGGTGCGCCAAACATGGTAGTAACTCTGTGTTTTTCAATTAATGCCAGCACCTGAGCTGCATCGAAGCTACGCAGTAAGACCACCTCAACACCCTTGGCCAGTGATAGTAACGTAGTTACGTTTAACCCACCGATATGAAACAGCGGCGCACAGGTCAAGGTAGTACCAGAAACACTATCTTCACCAAAACAAACATTAATACTGTTCCAGAATAAATTACCATGAGTCAGCATGGCGCCTTTGGGCAAGCCGGTAGTCCCAGAGGTATACATAATAAACGCAACATCATCGGCATCGACTTTTTCGCTGACCGCAATAGGCTGCGCTGCCGCCATAAGAGGCTCAAGTGCCTCCCAATTATCCGCGTCAGCTTCAGCTGTAATAAACCGTGTACATTGAAGGTTATCCCGCTCTTCGTCGATTGTGGGACGCAACATGTCATCTACCACGATTGCACTAATACCAGCATCATTGGCAATGAACCGTATCTCGGGCCCAGTTAAACGAAAGTTTAAAGGCACAAATACTGCACCCAAACAGCCACAGGCATAGAGCATTTCTAAAAACACAGGATGGTTAAGACCGATATAGCCAACCCGATCACCCGCACAGATACCGCCAGCACGCAACACGGATGCCATACGGCGTATACGATCACCTAGCTCGGCAAAGCTCTGCGTATTACCTTCGAAAGTCAGTGCAGGTTGAGTGGGTGAAATAGCGGCGCGGCGAAGAATAGCTCGGCCTAAGCCAATATCTGCAGACTGTGTGTGCGACATATAAAAACCTCTAAAAATTATTATTGTAATTAGTCGCCGCAACTTACTGCGGCAATAGACTGATCCCGATATCCCAGATAGCCTAAGATGATCTAACTTAATCATAAAAGCTGTTGCAAAAAAAAGCTATCTGTTCGTCACAGACTTGGCACGCTTTCTGCAACCCTAAATTCATGGGAAATCGCCAAGTCATCAAAATAAAGCCTAGTAAACTATCAGGTCACAAAATGAGCATAAACACTCCTACCCTGGTTTCCATGATGGTGCATGGCCGCACCAAAATGGAGCGTAAAAAGTGATGAGACTCATCTTTACAGATCTCGACGGTAGCCTTTTAGACCATCACAACTACAGTTTTGCTCCAGCAGCCAACTGCCTAGAGCGTCTAGAAAAACAAAGTATTCCTGTTATTCCAATCACCAGCAAAACTCGCACCGAAGTACTTTCATTTAGAGAGACTATTAACAACTCTCATCCATTTATTATTGAAAATGGCGCTGCAATCTGCGTCCCTAGACGATATTTTGACCAAATCCCTAATCGGGCAAATGAGTGTGGAGATTACTGGATAATCAATAATTCAAAACCACGTAGTCATTGGCTGGATATACTCACCAAGGTCGGAAAATCCTTTGCTAATGAGTATCAAACTTTCAGCTCGATCTGCGATGAGCAGGGCATTGGAGGTCTATCTCAACTCACCAAGCTAAGTGAATCACAGGCGGCACTCGCTCAGCAACGCGAATACACTGAGTCAATCCACTGGCTTGGCAACAACAGCCGCAAAGCCGACTTTATTCACCAACTAAATAATGCCGGCGCAAATCTAATACAGGGTGGGCGCTTCTTAAGCATGGGCGGTGATACACACAAAGGTAGGGCTCTGCTGCAACTACAGGCTCTTTATCAAGCACAATATGGTCAGTGTCAGTCAATCGCGATCGGCGATAGTTTTAACGACATCAGCATGCTAGAGGTGGCAGATTCGGCCCTAGTGATACGCTCACCGAATCATGCCATGCCCGTTTTAAAACGCACCACTAACCTTTACCAATCCAATGCAGTTGGCCCCAATGGCTGGGTTGAGGGTATTAATGCCTGGTTAAAAAATCACTTCTAAATATAAACATCATCAACAGAGAAATCTATGGGCGACTTTCACCAAAACGGCAATATCACCACATTACATAATCTATCACGGCGGCCTCTTGCTGACATGGAGCATGAACTGATTAACTTTTCCCAAACAAGACCATTAGGCCTAATTTTACCATCATTATTTTCTGAGCTTAAAACCGAGGCTATGCCAAAAATAATTAGCCAGCTAAAGCAGGTACCCTATCTCAATCAAATTGTTATTGGCCTAGATCGCGCAGACGAAGATCAGTACCGAGAGGCATTATTATTTTTTGCTGACCTGCCTCAAGAGCACAGAGTACTATGGAATGATGGCCCGCGCCTTAAGGCCCTAGATGCAAAGTTGCAAAAGTTAGATCTGGCACCTAAAGAATTAGGAAAGGGCCGCAATGTTTGGTACTGCATGGGTTATACATTAGCCTCTAACAAAGCCGAGTCCGTGGCGCTTCATGACTGTGACATTACCACCTACAATCGCGAACTGTTAGCTCGTTTAATTTATCCGGTTGCCAATCCTCGATTTAACTATGAATTTTGCAAAGGTTATTACGCTAGAGTAGCCGATGGAAAAATTAATGGCCGCGTATCCAGACTATTGGTCTCACCTCTTTTACGGGCGCTTAAAAAAACAGTCGGCCATACTGATTATTTAAATTATATGGATAGCTATCGCTATCCATTAGCTGGTGAGTTTTCATTTCGCCGTGACGTGCTTAATGATATTCGTATCCCCAGCGACTGGGGATTAGAGATTGGCGTACTGTCTGAGATGTATCGCAACTATGCTAGCAATCGGCTGTGCCAAGTAGACATTGCCGATAACTACGATCACAAACATCAACAGCTGTCTTTAGATAATGATTGCGATGGTTTATCAAAGATGTCTATTGATATTGCCAAGGCGCTGTTTCGCAAATTGGCCACACAGGGCGAGGTTTTTAGCACCGAGGCCTTCCGTTCTTTAAAGGCAACCTACTATCGTCTAGCGCTAGATACTGTCGAGAACTGTCATAACGATGCCATTATGAACGGTCTAACATTAGATATTCATGAAGAAGAAAAAGCCGTAGAAATGTTTGCCGAAAATATTATTAAAGCTGGCGAAATATTTTTTAATGTGCCAATGGAACGACCATTTATCCCCAGCTGGAACCGGGTTGTCAGTGCCATACCAGACATTTTCGATCAGTTACTCGAAGCAGTTGAAGCTGATAATGCGGAATTTTCTCAGAAAGAGTTCGAACATAGTGTCAAATAAATTACAGGTTCAGGTGGAGCGACATCTTACTGCCATCTATCAGAATGGGGAAATCAGTGAGCTCAAAAATTATGCAGATCAACTAATTGATCTTATAGGACTCACCGACAAAGAGGTGATTGAAAATCGCAATATCAATCATTGGGATCAAAGTGATAGCTTAGTCATTTCCTATGGAGACTCGGTACTTGCCGAGAATGAAAAACCCCTTCACACCCTTAACCGATTTTTAGATAAATATATGCGTAGCTCAATCAGCGGCGTACATATTCTGCCTTTCTACCCGTTCACATCTGATGACGGATTTTCAGTTTTAGATTATTCCAGCGTCAATGAATCTCTTGGTGACTGGAGCCATATCAACACTATTGCCAACAACTATTCGCTAATGGCGGACCTGGTGGTTAATCATTGCTCTGCTCGCAGCCCATGGTTTGAGAACTTTAAACAGGGCCGAAATCCTGGACATAATTTTTTTTATACTGCTCACCCAGAGGATGATCTGAGTGCCGTAGTGCGGCCCCGCACCAATGACCTGTTGCGGGAAGTAGAAACCTCCATCGGTACCCAACATGTCTGGTGCACCTTTAGTCATGATCAGGTTGATCTAAATTTTCGCAATCCAGAAGTATTAAAACAGTTTGTCAGTATTATCAAACAGTATCTAGATAACGGTGTGCGAATCTTTCGTCTCGATGCCATTGCTTTTCTTTGGAAAGAAATTGGTACCAACTGCCTTAATTTGGCCCAGACACATGAGATGGTACGTCTGTTTCGAACGTTGATCGAACAGGCTCAACACGATGCCATTATTATTACCGAAACCAATATCCCCAACCGCGAAAATCTCAGCTACTTTGGTAATGCTGATGAAGCGCATTGTGTCTATAACTTCTCACTTCCGCCCCTACTGGTTAATACGCTAGTTACCGGAAACTGCACCTACCTGAAGCAGTGGATGATGAGTATGCCGCCGGCGCGCAATGGCACCGCCTACTTTAATTTTGTCGCATCGCATGATGGCATTGGTCTGCGACCAGCAGAGGGACTACTTAGCGATACTGAGATAAATACATTGGTCACCACCATGCAGGACTTTGGCGGTCATATATCCTGGCGAGCACTTGATAACGGCGGTAGTAAACCCTATGAAATTAATATCTCATTGTTTGATGCCCTACAGGGAACTGTTGGTGGAACCGATGATTTAGGGTTGCAGCGTTTTGTCTGTGCCCATGCCATTATGCTGGCACTTGAAGGTATTCCAGCCATTTACATACACAGCCTAGTGGGCACACGCAATGACCATCAACGCGTTGAAAATAGTGGTCACAACAGAGCAATAAATCGCCATCAGTGGCAGTACGCGCAACTCGAAAAACAACTCGCCGATCAAGACAGCTCCCATCATCAAGTCTATAGTCAGCTAAAGCAGCTACTTAAAATACGCCGACGACAAACTGCCTTCCACCCCAATGCTACCCAATTCACCTTACACCTTGGTGACCAAATATTTGGCTTTTGGCGTCAGAGCCTAGATCGCCAACAGAGTGTTTTTTGCATTAGTAATATCAGTGCTCAGGCACAGAGTCTATCTCTGGTCGATATCAATCTTATCGATAATGAGAACTGGCACGATCTAATAACTGGCCAGCCATGCACTTTGCAGTTACAGATAGATATGCAGCCCTATCAAACTCTATGGATTACCAATAGCCTCGCCTAACAAGGCTAAACAGCAAAGGCACTATAGAAATTACACCGCATTAGCCATATACTGTTTATATATACAGTATATGTTTACAGGTAGTTGTATAACTTATGGCCTATGCCGAACTTCATTGCGTCAGCAACTTTACATTTTTGCGCGGAGCTTCCCATCCTCAAGAATTAGTCCGTACTGCCAGTGCCTTGGGTTACAGCGCACTTGCAATCACTGACGAATGCTCCTTGGCAGGCGTAGTTAAAGCTCATGTAAGCGCACAAAACTGTGACTTACAGCTAATAATTGGGAGTGAATTTTGCCTTGAAGGCCAGCGCCTAGTCGCCCTAGTCAGTAATCGTAAATCCTATGCTGAATTATCGGCACTAATTACAATAGCCCGCAGGCGCAGTAGTAAAGGCGGATATCAATTAGAATGGTCAGATCTCAACAATAACCTGCCTAACACCTTGTTAATCTGGCTACCCAGCGGTGACTTACAGCCAGACCACGAGGTAGGTGAACGGCTGAGTTGTTGGTTTAAAGAGCGCCTGTGGATTGGTATTGAGCATCTACTCAATGGCAATGAAACCTACCAGTATTATTACTACCGCAACTTAGCTGCTCTATGGCAGCTACCTATGGTCGCCTGTGGTGATGTACATATGCATAGTAAAGAGCGTCGTGCATTACAAGATACCTTAACCGCCATTAATCACAGCTGCTCAGTGATGGAACTGGGAGACCGGCGTTTCCCCAATGCTGAGCGACGCCTGCGCAGCCTACCCCACCTTGAAAAGCTTTATCCGCCTGCACTCTTAGCCGAAACTATTAGTATTGCTAAGCGCTGCCAATTCAACCTAGAAGAGTTGCGTTATGAATACCCAGACGAAGTAGTACCACAACATTTAACTGCCACAGAACAACTTCGCTATCTAACCGAACAGGGGGCAGAAAAACGCTGGCCCAACGGATTATCCAACGCCGTTCGCCAGCAAATAGACTACGAGCTTAGGGTCATAGGCGAGCTGCAATATGAATGCTATTTTCTAACCGTGCACGATATAGTCGCCTTTGCCCGCCGTCACCATATTCTCTGCCAAGGTCGTGGCTCTGCTGCTAATTCTGTGGTCTGTTACTGCCTATTTATCACCGAAGTGAATCCAGACCAAATCTCATTATTATTTGAACGGTTTATCTCCACCGAACGCAACGAGCCGCCAGATATAGATGTGGACTTTGAGCACGAGCGCCGGGAAGAAGTGATTCAGTATATCTATCAGCGCTATGGCCGTGAACGAGCCGCGCTGGCCGCCACCGTCATCACTTACAGACCACGCAGCGCAATTCGTGATGTGGGTAAAGCCCTGGGCCTAGACCCATTATTTGTAGAACAGTTGAGTCAGTCCTTATCTTGGTGGGACCGCAGTAGTGACCTTCAAGCACAGTTTGAAAAAGCCGGTGCTAGAGGCCATATGGCCGAGCATTTCTATAACCTTCTACAGGAAATTCTCGGTTTTCCCCGCCATCTTTCCCAGCATGTAGGCGGATTTATCATTACTCGCAGCCCTATTAGCACACTGGTGCCCGTTGAAAATGCCAGTATGCCCGAACGCACTGTTATTCAATGGGACAAAGAAGATATAGAAGCTCTAGGTCTACTTAAAATCGATATCCTAGCCTTGGGTATGCTAACCGCTATTCATCGCTGCTTTGATCTTATCCACAGCCATCAAGGTATTGAGCTCAATATGCAGGCTGTCCCCAAAGAAGATAAGGATACCTATAATATGCTCTGCAAAGCCGATAGCGTGGGAGTATTTCAAATCGAATCTCGCGCCCAAATGGCTATGCTACCGAGACTAAAACCCCGCTGTTTTTATGATCTAGTCATTGAAATTGCCATTGTCCGCCCCGGCCCTATTCAAGGCGGCATGGTGCACCCCTACCTAAAACGCCGTCAGGGTTTAGAGCAGGTCAGTTACCCTCATCCAGAAATTAAAACCGTCCTAGAACGCACCCTAGGTATTCCTGTATTTCAAGAGCAAGTAATTAGACTCGCCATGGTCGCCGCAGGCTTTAGCGGCGGTGAAGCTGATCAACTGCGCCGCGCCATGGCTAGCTGGGGCAAAAATTCTGAACGTAATAATGAGCTACTGGGTTTCAAACAAAAACTGATTAACGGTATGTTAGCTCGAGGCTATGACCTAGATTTTGCTGAGAGATTATTTCGTCAAATACAGGGCTTTGGCGTTTACGGCTTTCCCGAGTCTCACTCTGCCAGCTTCGCTCTGTTGGCCTACGTGTCCGCCTGGCTAAAATGTCATTACCCCGCCGCCTTCTACTGCGCCCTTTTAAATAGTCAGCCTATGGGTTTTTATTCTGCCTCACAGTTAGTGCAAGATGCCCAGCGTCATAAGATAAAGATTAGGCCCATTGATGTGCTTTACAGCGGCTGGGACCATTCTCTAGAAGATAGTGCTACAGCTCCAACTCTGCGGCTCGGCTTGCGTTTAATCAAGGGTTTAGCCTTTAGTGCGGCACAAAAAATACTTAATAGTGATCGCCAATTCAGTACCATTTCCCAGCTGACTCGCAGCACCAACCTATCTCGTGCAGAACTCAGCCTACTAAGTAGCTCCGGAGCCCTTAAGTCATTAACAGAAAATCGTCGTCAGGCCCATTGGCAGGCACTGGTCATTGATAACAGCGCCACACTTTTGCAGCAAGCACAGAACACAGCTGATCTAGGGCCAACCAACCTACAAGCCCCAAGTGAAATTGAAAATCTCTATGCCGATTACAACCATATAGGATTATCTCTAGGCCGCCATCCGATGGAGTTACTTAGAGAGCGGTTCCCTATTTTTCGGCAGTGCAAGCGTCAGGCAGACTTAGCCACATTGGGTCATCGACGCTTTGTGCGCATTGCTGGTTTAGTAACCGGCAAGCAGCGTCCCGGCACAGCTTCTGGCGTGGTATTTTTAACCCTAGAAGACGAGACGGGCAACAGCAATATAGTGGTCTGGCAAAACGTGCAGAAAAATTGTCGCCAGGCGTTATTAAAATCGCAACTGTTAATGGTAAAAGGTGTAGTAGAAACAGATGGATCCGTGGTTCACGTGATCGCACAGGAGTTGACGGATTGTTCTGAGTTGCTGGCACGCATCGACGGAGAGAAAGATAGTGACATAGCGATTAAGTCACGTAATCTTAGGTAGTAGTTTAAGCGTGACAGCATATACAATTTATTTAGACTCTGGAGTCAGTAAGATTTCTAATGATTTTCTAAAACTGTAGTACGATTAAAACATAAATTAAAACATTGAGAATCAGCTTTACCAATCCGATGGCAGCAGCTACAAGAATTATAAAAAGGTAATTCTAATGAAAGATTTTTCCAATAAGATTGCAGTTATCACAGGTGCCGGCTCAGGCATGGGGCGCTACCTGGCAATACTTCTAGCCCAAGCTGGCGCCAATATAGCCGCCTGTGAGATCAATAAAACAGCGCTCGCTGAAACCACTGCTATGCTCGCAGACTATCCAGTCAAAGTCTCCAGCCATATTCTGGACGTTGCTGATAAGGCTGCAATTGAAGCACTGCCTAAGCAAGTAATCGCCGAACATGGCTGTATTGATATGGTGTTTAATAACGCCGGCGTAACCGTTGATTCGACCTTTGAAGATATGCCTGAGGACGATTGGGACTGGGTGTTTAATATCAACCTACAGGCTGTGATTAATTCTAGCCGTGCTTTTTTGCCGTACCTCAAACAGCGCCCCGAAGCTGCCCTGATAAACACTTCCTCCATATTTGGCATGATCACTCGTGAGCGACAGTCGGTTTATCACACTGCCAAATTTGCAGTCCGAGGTTTTACGGAATGCCTGGCTAAGGAGCTTAAAAGTAGCTCAGTGCAGGTACACTGCGTACATCCGGGTCATATTGGCACTAACATAATCACCAATGGACGGATAAATAAAAGCGAAGAGTCTACAAACTCAATGGAACGGCTTGTAATGAAAGTCTTGGGGCTGGGAAACTCTCAGGAAGAACTGGCTGCGTTCTTCCGCAATAATGGCATGCATGCCAGTCGCGCCTCGCAAATTATTCTTGATGGCGTGCGCAAAAAACGTAGCCGTATTATGGTTGGTACGGATGCCAAACTAATGGATCTAGCCCAGCGCCTGACCCCCATGCACTACGAAAAAATATTTCCTCTATTTACTCTAACCCTTACATTACTGCGCAATAAGAAACCCATTAAAGGTATCCCTAGCGAAGCTAAAATAACTACAAGGCTGACAAACTAGTTATGAATACAGAGCACAGAGACGTAATAATTGTAGGTGCAGGCCTCACCGGTATTGGTGCCGCCTGCCATCTCAATACAAAATGCCCAGACCGTAGCTATCTACTGTTAGAATCACGCCAGGCCATAGGTGGCACCTGGGATCTGTTTCGCTACCCAGGCATTCGCAGTGACAGTGACATGCATACTCTAGGGTATAGTTTTAAGCCCTGGGTAAGTAAAAAATCCATTGCCGATGGGCCAGATATATTAAGTTACGTACGCGAGGCCGCTACAGAAAATGCTATCGATCAGCATATCCGTTATGGCCACCGACTGATCAGTGCCAGTTGGTGCTCCAAACAATCATTGTGGACCCTGGAAATTCGCCAATCAGATAGCGAAGACCCGGTGCAGATGACCTGTAATTTTCTCTATATGTGTGCCGGCTACTACAACTACGATCAGCCCCATGACCCTCAGTTTCCCGAGGTGGAGTCCTTTAAAGGAACATTAGTACACCCGCAATTTTGGCCAGCAGATCTCGATTATCAGGATAAGCGTGTAGTGATTATTGGCTCTGGCGCAACAGCTATGACATTACTGCCTGCCATGACCGACAAAGCCAAGCAAGTCACCATGCTACAACGTTCACCCACCTATGTGCTTACTAGACCCTCTGAAGACCGGTTTGCCAACGGCCTGCGCAAAATACTGCCAGCGGCCTGGGCCTATACCATTACGCGGATTATAAATACCGTCTCACAGGAAATTCTCTTTAAACAGTCTCAAGCGTTTCCCAAAATCGCTAAACGTTTCTTTATTGGTCAGGTGCGTAGAAAACTCGGCAAAAGCTATGATGTTGACAGGCACTTTACCCCCAAGTATTTTCCCTGGGATCAGCGTCTGTGCCTGGTACCAGATGACGATATGTTTAATGCTATTAACGCAGGTGGTGCCGATGTCGTGACCGACCATATTAAGCGCTTTACCAAAACTGGTATTGAGCTGGAAACTGGTGAACATTTGGATGCTGACATTATAGTAAGTGCTACAGGCTTGAAGTTATTGGTGATGGGTGGCGTTACGTTTACGGTGGATGGCGACAATATCGACTTCTCAAAAAAGACTACCTACAAAGGTCTCATGGTCTCAGACGTGCCCAATATGGTGAGTATCTTCGGCTATATTAATGCGTCCTGGACACTGCGCGCTGATCTGGCAGCCGTATGGGTATGTCGAGCGCTAAATCATATGAGCAATACCCAGACAAACAAGGTGGTACCAGTGGTTCCAGATGCAATAAAAGATTTGCCTACCAAAGACTGGATCACCGATTTTCCCGCCGGCTATATGCAACGCAGTATGCACCTGCAGCCGAGACAGAGAGATCAGGCACCCTGGATAAATAGCCAGAACTTTCGCAAAGAGCGAGTGCTGTTTGGTGAGTCTTTGACATCTGATAAGGCGTTGCATTTTAGTGCTGCAGCCAACCCCTAGATCAATATCTATGGCGTGGGGGATCCTTGAATCTATAAATGTCTTTACTAAGGTCGCTCCTCAACTTAACGTTTACTATGACTCTGAGTTGGGGCCGGTGATGACTAACCATGAATAAAAATAACAGACTCATCAAACCTGGCAGTAGACTGAGCCATCTAGCACGAATAGTCGAACCATCGTACAGGACGATTTGGGACTGTTGCTGCGACCATGGTCTTCTCGGAATGTCCCTACTTCAAAATAGATCCGCAGACCAAGTAATATTTGTCGATGTTCTTGAAGATAATATGAATAACCTGACTAATAGGCTAGGTCAGGATTTTCCCCGAGATAAAAATAACTGGCAAGTACGCTGCGAAGATTTAAAAAACATTATCGTACCTGCCTGTGACTCCCAACTATTTATTATCGCTGGTGTCGGTCCCCATCAAACCATTGAATTTATAAATAGTCTCTGCGCTTCAGCACCTGACATAGCATTTGATCTATTAGTTTGCTCAGTTCATGGTAACTATTCAGTGCGTCAGGCGTTAATTGACGAAGGTTATAAGCTCAAGAATGAGCGAATTATCTTTGAAAATAATCGTTTCTATGAAGCAATTTATGCCTCCAAAAATGCAAGTAAAGTCATTGTAGATACAGGTAGTCAGATGTGGTGTTGGTCAGACCCAGAGCACAAAGATTACTGGCACAGAGTAGTTGCTCATTATCAACAAAAAGCCAAGAAAGACCCATTGCAGTTCGAGCCAATTATTTCACGCTATGAGGCACTACGAGACTCAATAGCTTGACTGATGCCTTAGTTAGGTAATCGACTATGATCAATATTCAAGGTTGCGACTAGGCGCTACCTCATTGTCTCCAGGCCCGCTAACTCATCAGCCGTAGAGGCCCTATGGCACTCACTTTCAAGTATTCCCATGGGACCTCTGTGCTGACAGTGCTATGGATACCATCTGAACATAACCACTCATATAGTCGCACTTGTCATCTGTTTTGATAGGCAGAATTTAAGCACAGCCTGTCCGCGGCTTTATACAATAGTTGCAAACACTAATGCAAAATAGATAAGAAAATATGGGCTCTGCCAGCAGAGATATTTTGATGAGGCATGTGCATAGCCGCGATTACCACATACCAAGGTTAATTCCTAAATGGCGGTCACCTCTTCTATGAACCACTTTAACTTTCCTCTTGCGCCGTCCACTGAAGCAGAAAATAGTCTGCGCGCTGAGGTCAGAGAGTTCCTCCAAGACGAAATTAAAACTGGGGGTTTCACACCCGGCGCTGACTGTTGGATGAGTGAGTCATGTCCAGAATTTAGCGCTAAATTAGGGGCCCGAGGCTGGCTTGGAATGGTCTGGCCAAAAAAATATGGCGGCCATGAACGATCGCCCTTAGAACGTCTCGTTGTCACTGAAGAACTGTTAGCCGCCGGTGCCCCTGTCGCCGCCCATTGGATTGCTGATCGACAGACAGGAACTCAGATTCTACGTTTTGGATCTGAGCAACAGCGCCAGTCAATACTACCCCGTATGGCCGCGGGAACCTGCTTTGCAGCAATCGGCATGAGTGAACCCCAAGCAGGCTCAGACCTAGCTGCGGTACAAACCAAAGCGGACAAAATACCTACTGGCTGGCGATTGAGCGGCCGCAAAATATGGTCTACCGGGGCACACCAGTCTGACTACATGATTGTTCTTGCGCGGACCTCACCAGCAGATGGTCGCAACAGGCAGGTGGGACTATCTCAATTTCTGGTGCCCTTGCAGGCTCAGGGCGTAGAGATTTCTGGTATTAAAGATATAGCAGGTAACGTGCACTTTAACGAAACACTATTCGATGGAGTTGAGCTAGAAGCAGACGCGCTGCTGGGACTAGAGGGCAACGGCTGGGCTCAATGTATGGGAGAGCTAGTTCTGGAACGTTCTGGACCTGAACGTTTTCTATCTAATTTTGTCCTGCTCGATCGGGCACTAATCAGCCTCAGGGGACAGTTAGATAAACATGGCGCCGCTATTCTTGGAGAGCTGATTACCACATTAAACGCCTTGCGACTTATGTCACGGAGTATTGCGAGGCAATTGGAAAATGGACTGTCTCCAGATACAGAGGCGGCACTGGTCAAACTAATCGGAAACAGCTTTGAGCAAGATGTTGTGACCAGAGTTCGGCAATTACTGAGCACCATACCGCGAGACCACTGGCCAGATGAATTAGCACCTATGCTAGATCAATCGATTTTTAGGTTGCCCCCCGGAACGTTGCGCGGTGGAACCTCTGAAATTTTACGCGGCATGATAGCTCGCCAACTAGGTATGCGTTAATGGAAAAGCTTATTGAAGATACTGCCGCGCGCATATTCATGGAGCAGACAGAGGATGCCAACAAGTTATGGGCAGCTCTAGAGGAAAGCGGTTTTACTCGAGCCTGGGTACCAGAATCTCTCGACGGCTTTGGCCTGCCCCTAGAGGACGGATTTGAGCTGATTCGCATGTCCGCAAAAGCCCTCACCGCTGTACCTTTTGCCGAGACTCTTCTGGCTAACTATTTTCTGGCCACTGTAGATCAGCATCTGCCCGGGGCAAAGTTTACTCTTTGCACAACCACAGATAGTCTCGACAATATTCCCTTTGCTGACTCTGCGGACTACCTTTTACGACTAGAACGCGGCACTATCGAAGTATGGCGTTTTAACCTAGTTGACCAGGTCAATGAGCTAAGCGGCAATAGGGCCGGACAAATAATACTAGAGGGCGAATCTCCTGTTATTGCGGCCGCTGCCCCCGGCTGGCTCAGCAGCAATGTCTATGAACAAATGGGTGCCCTAGTGCGGAGCGCGCAACTCTGCGGCGCGATGGAGCATATTCTATCGATAACTTTGCAGTACACATCAGCGAGACAGCAGTTCGGTCGCTCATTGGCTAAATTTCAAGCAATACAGCTGATCCTTACCCGCATCGCAGCACAGACGGCCAGCAGCTGTGCAGCGCTACAATATGCTGTTATGACCCCACAGCTATCTCAGGCACCAGATTGGATTGCTATTGCCTGCGCTAAAGCAAAAGCCAGTGCAGCTGCCGGGTTGGTCGTTACGGACGCTATACAGGCACATGGCGCCATCGGTTATACTCAAGAGTATATGCTGTCGAACTATATCCACAGAATTTGGCGATGGCGGGAAGATTTTGGTGGAGAAACCTACTGGCAGATAAAAATTGGCCAACACTATACACAGCCCGACTCAGGTAGCCTGATAGAAGATATTTTTGGATAGCCCAATACCAAGTGTTAGCTCAAATTGAAATGACTACCGCGCAGCCGTATCAGGCGTCGTACTCTTGGCAATTCTACGATTACGATAAACTATGGCATTTTCTGCACGACCTCCCCAACTCAGCAACTATCATGCTGAGTTGAGTAGCAGCAGGCATGGCAAATAGCGCTTGAGCACCAACAGAGTATTAATTGCCTGTTTAGGGTTATACAAAAACCAGCCTTGACACTAGACTATACTCCAAGGTTTATACTGAGTTCATGGAGTCAAAATCAATGTTAAAAATTGGCGAGCTTGCCGGCCAAGCCAAGGTATCTAGGGATACTCTGCGATTTTATGAGAAGCATGGCCTGATAACACCAGACCATCGCAGCGAAGCAGGGTATCGTCTCTACTCCGATAGCGACATCCAACGCGTTGGCTTTATTCTCAGCGCCAAAGAAGTCGGCTTTACCCTCAGTGAAATACATCAGTTACTGGAGTTAGAAGTTACCAAAGACCAAAAGTCCTGCGAGGATGTAAAACAATTTGTCGATGCAAAAATCACCGTTGTCAATCAACGCCTCGCCGAGATAAGCCGCATTAAAAAATCTCTACAAACACTCAGTAATGCATGCTGTGGCGGTGATGAACCCGCTACCCACTGCACAATCCTTGAAGCTCTGGGCGACCAAACCAGCCAGGACTAAGCCATGTTACTTATTGAAAACTTTATTGCCCTATTTTTAGAATCAGCCCCCTGGCTAATACTCGGCCTCACCGTGGCAGGCATTATGAAAGTACTGGTGCCCAGCCAACTAATGGCTAAGCATCTGGGTAAATCCGGCCCTATGGCGACCGTCAAAGCCGCCCTGTTTGGCGCACCATTGCCCCTGTGCTCCTGTGGTGTTATACCCGCAGCACTGGGCCTGCGCCGCAGTGGTGCCTCCAAAGCCGCCACCACCTCTTTCCTGATATCTACACCAGAGACAGGTGTGGACAGCGTTTCTATTTCCTACGCCATGCTAGGGCCCTTTATGGCCATTATTCGACCTATTGCGGCGATCACCAGCGCAATTACCGCCGGGATATTAGTCGGCACAGAGAACAGCATTCCGGCCAGTGCCAGCGACCAGCCAGCAGAAACGTGCTGCGCCAGCAAAACCCCGGAACCAGAGCCCTGCTGTAGCAACGAAAAAGCACAGATAAAGCAAGCCACCACGTTAAACAAACTGGCAGAAGGCCTGCACTTTACCTATATCGATCTGGTAAGAGATATCAGCCTATGGCTGTTGATAGGCCTCGGCTTTGCAGCATTGATCAAGACCTTTATTCCCGCCGAATTCCTGCTGCAATGGGGTGATGGTTTTATGGCCTTTGTAGTAATGGCACTGGTGGGCGTACCTATGTATATCTGCGCCACCGCCTCCACACCTATTGCTGCAGGCCTGCTGTTTTCCGGCGTCTCACCCGGCGCAACTCTAGTGTTTATGCTAGTGGGGCCAGCAACTAATATAGCCACAATGGGGCTGGTCAAAACCGAACTGGGTAATCGCACTCTGGGTATTTATCTGGCCAGTGTTGTGGGGGTTGGCTTTGCCTTTGGTTATCTAACCAATTACCTGGCGGCATTATGGGGAATGGATTTTTTGGCCCAGGCGCAGCATGTGCACAGCATGGTTAATCCCACAATAACTTATGGCACCAGTATTCTATTGGCTGGGTTGATGGTTTGTGGATTACTGAGCAAATTTCAATCTAAAAAGGTAATAACTTAGTTACCTGCAACTTTGGTTACCTTTTTATTCACTTAGCTTTCAGCTCTGTATATTTTCCTCACCTACCCTAATCGCCCGCTTGACTTATGGGTTTACTGTGCTATTACTATAAAACCTAAAAAACTTATATTCGCCCACTGACCAAAGGAATGGTGATGACGACATTGCGAAACGTCCTGTTCGGAATCCTGCCGAGAGCTACAACATTTCAAGCTATTTCTATAACGCAATGGCTCACCTCAAAAAAGTGCCTCGCTAAAAAAGCTATGCACTTTAGTAGAAACAGATCTTTGGAAATAAATCAATCAGTTAAAGATTATCAAAATGCCCCTGATAATATATTCCGCGGGCGTCCCGCTCATAATTAGACCGTTAAGTTTCAAGGAGAGATAGTGGCACATCAATTATCAGCATCAGAACAACTCTCACATAGCACCGTAAGGATTGAAACGACTAGCTCAGCTGGTAGTTGTAGCGGTACAGGTTTCTTTTACGATTTCGCTATAAATGGCGATACTTGTACCCCAGCCATAGTAACCAACAAACATGTAGTCCATGGAGCAAACAGTGGTAAGTTTGTTCTTACAGAAAAAGACGAAAATAATTCTCCTGTAATGGGTAAGTACCATGAGCTTAACTTTGATGACTTTGAGCGTCTCTGGATTACCCACCCTGACCCCGATATTGATCTTTGCGCAATGCCAATTGCTCCGATCTTAAATCAAGCTAATTCTAGAAAGCTGACTTTTTTTTGCATTTATATAAACAAGTCAATGTTGCTCACCTCTAAGGAACTCCATGAGCTAACGGCGATGGAGGATGTAGTCATGGTTGGCTACCCAAACGGAATTTGGGATGAAGCTAACAATATGCCAATTTTCAGAAAAGGCATAACAGCCACCCACCCAAATATTGATTACGACGGGAAGCATGAGTTTTTAATTGATGCTGCTTGTTTCCCTGGTTCAAGCGGTTCTCCAGTTTTTCTCTTCAATCAGGGTAGTTACTCGACTAAAACTAGGGGTATGGTCATTGGAGATAGGGTTAAATTACTCGGCATTATATCCTCTGTATTTAACCACACATTAAATGGTGAAATTAAAGTGGTTCAAGTCCCCACACAGAATATTTCTGTGGCAGTATCAAAGCTCCCTAATAATTTAGGCGTAGTTATAAAGGCATCACAACTAGAAGCCTTTGAAGAAATTTTTAGCCAATGTACAAATACAACTTAACAAGTCAATCAACGGTCGCCGTTAACTGCCCATTATTGAGATTGATAGCGACCTTAAAACTGTTAACGTAGAATTCGATGCAAAAGGAGAGCACCACTAGTCTAGTGGGGTTTAATCAGGGCGGTTTTCTAGCTGCAATGCTTTACGACACAATGGCGCCCGCACTAACTACAGCCCTAAATGACAATCAATTCGACCCAACGCTAGCGCTCAAAACTACTTTTATTGCACCGGCCAAAGTGGGGGAAATATATGAACATGGCCCTGTTGTTTTTAAAGGTTGTAGTGTTTGTGTAGTAGAAGGAGAGCTTACGCAAGACGGTAAGCTTGTCGCTAGATCAACTGCTACTGCCCTAATCAGGAGGATCTCAAAGTGGTTTTAGACTTGGGGTCCAGTACTAACAAGCTTATGTTGTCGGGCTGGTTTTCCGCTGCGGTCCAAACCAGCTTCAAATACGGACATTAGTCATCACAAGAGAGTTCAGTCTATGGAAGCAAAAGAGATTATAAGTGTGGGAATTACAATTAGTGATTGGCTAATGATACTTGCAGTTATTTCTGGCCCGGTTATAGCAGTCCAAATACAGAAATACATTGATGGAAAATCTGAGACTAGAAATAGAAGGCTAAAGGTCTTTAGCGATTTAATGATTACTAGAGCGTCGACCATGGATGTTCAGCATGTGTCTGCTCTCAATATGATTGGGCTTGAGTTCAATGAGAAAAAGTATGGGAAGGTTGTTAAGGCCTGGGAAATCTACCTTGACCACCTGCGTTCTTTTCCAAATAATGATAAGAACTTGGAAACCGTTTGGAATAACCAAACGAGTCAACTGCTATCTGATCTTTTATTTAAAATGAGCGACTCGCTGGGATTCGGTTTTGATAAAGTACATATTATGAAGGGAGGCTATAGTCCTCAGGGCTACGCTAGAAAAGACTTTGAAACTGACGTTATTCGTCAAGAATTAGCAAACATATTTTTCAATAATGCATCTATCCCAATTGCTGTAACCATTGTCCCCTCAGATGATGAGGCGCTAGGTAACAAGAAATAGTTTCTAAATCAATAAAAAAGGACTGCGAAGGAATACTTCTATTTCATTAAACTAGAGCCGGAAAATAACTAACAAAGGAACTCAAAATTCAGTAGGTAGCTCTCGATATGGATCTGTAATCCCCCAGTGGACCAAAGGCAGCATAAGTAAAAAATCTAAATAGTCCATACGGTCGAGATAACAGGAGTATGGTAAAGCCAGTAAAAAATCCCACACATAAAAAAAGCGGCCCGAAAGCCGCTTCTTTGCATGCAAAGAAAAACCTTACCAACCGGTAATTTCTTTCAGGCCATTACCAATATCAGCCAAACTACGAACCGTCTTAACACCAGCATCTTCAAGCGCCGCAAACTTCTCATCTGCAGTACCCTTACCGCCAGAAACAATCGCACCAGCATGGCCCATGCGCTTGCCTGCAGGTGCGGTAACACCAGCAATATAAGACACAACAGGCTTGGTGACATTGGCTTTAATATAAGCCGCTGCTTCTTCTTCAGCAGTACCACCAATCTCACCGATCATTACAATGGCTTCAGTGGCTGGGTCTTTTTCAAATAGCGCAAGAATATCAATAAAGCTGGAACCCGGGATGGGGTCGCCACCAATACCTACGCAGGTAGACTGACCAAAACCATAATCTGTAGTCTGCTTAACCGCTTCATAGGTCAACGTACCTGAACGAGATACAATGCCGACTTTGCCGGGCAGATGAATATGACCGGGCATAATACCGATCTTGCATTCGCCTGGGGTGATAACACCTGGGCAGTTTGGTCCAATCAGGCGTACGCCCAATGTGTCACAAACCACTTTGCAGTCGAGCATATCCTGGGTAGGAATGCCTTCTGTAATACAGACGACCAGCTTTAGGCCAGCATTAGCCGCTTCTAATATGGAGTCTTTACAAAATGGTGCTGGTACATAGATAACCGAGGCTTCTGCGCCTGTGGCTTCTACGGCCTCTGCTACTGTATTAAAGACAGGTAGGCCAAGGTGCTCAGTACCGCCCTTACCTGGGGTTACACCGCCAACCATTTTTGTACCATACTCGAGTGCTTGTTCTGAGTGAAAGGTACCCTGTCCGCCAGTAAAACCCTGACAGATAACCTTAGTATCGCTATTGATTAAGATAGACATATTAGTTACCTCCTGCGGCTTTAACGGCTTGTTGTGCGGCATCAGTCAAACTGGTTGCTGCGATAATGGCGAGACCGGATTCGGCCAGCTTTTTAGTACCCAGTTCGGCATTGTTGCCCTCGAGGCGAACGACCACTGGAATTTTAACTCCTACCTCTTCTACTGCACCAATCACACCATCGGCAATCAGATCACAGCGCACGATACCGCCAAAGATATTGATCAGTACGGCCTTAACATTGCTGTCGGAGAGAATAATTTTAAACGCTTCTACCACGCGTTCTTTGGTTGCACCGCCCCCCACATCGAGGAAGTTAGCTGGCGAACCGCCGTGTAGATGAACGATATCCATGGTACCCATGGCCAGACCAGCACCATTGACCATACAGCCAATATTGCCATCTAGGGCAACATAGTTCAGCTCGAAAGAGGCTGCGTGAGCTTCACGGGCATCTTCCTGAGAGGGATCGTGCATTTCCTTGATGGCTGGCTGACGGTACATGGCGTTGCCATCAATTATGACCTTGGCATCTAAGCAGTGCAGATTGCCTTCGTCAGTGATAACCAGTGGGTTAATCTCCAAAAGCTCTAGGTCCTTCTCTTTGAACATTTTGGCCAGGCCCATAAAGATCTGTACAAACTGCTTAATCTGAACACCTTTGAGGCCCAGTTTAAACGCCAGATCACGACCCTGATAAGGCTGTGCGCCCGTGAGAGGATCGATAATGGCTTTAAGAATTTTTTCGGGAGTCTCTTCCGCAACTTTCTCGATTTCGACACCGCCTTCGGTGGAGGCCATAAAGATAATACGGCGAGTGGCGCGATCTACAACAGCACCCAGGTATAGCTCTTGGTCAATATCGGTACAGGTCTCAACCAGAATACGACTGACCGGCTGGCCATTGGCATCTGTCTGGTAGGTTACCAGATTTTTACCCAACCAGTTGTTGGCGAACTCTTCAATTTCAGCTTTGGAACTCACTAGCTTTACACCGCCGGCTTTACCCCGACCTCCAGCGTGAACCTGGGCCTTAACTACCCACTTGTCACCGCCAATAGTATCGGCAGCAGCTGCGGCTTCCTGTGCAGTTTCTGCTGCAATGCCCTTAGACACTGGCAGACCATACTCAGCAAATAGCTGCTTACCCTGATATTCGTGCAGATTCATACTTCTCTTCCCGTTAAATCTTTCGGATGGATAAAACCCCAGAACACCAAGTCGGTGTTCCAGGATGGTTAAAGGTATTTATAAAACGTTATTTACGACGCTTACGATTGGGGATATGAATGGCAGCACCATTCACAGCCAGCGCTGCCTCGTGAACTGTTTCCGACAATGTCGGGTGACCAAATACGGTCATACCTAAATCTTCTGCGCTGGAGCCAAACTCCATCGCAATGGCGACCTGCTGTACTAGATCCGCAGCACTTGGGCCTACAATATGACAACCCAGGATACGGTCAGTATCAGCATGAGCAATAATTTTTACCATGCCCTGGGTATCGTTCGCTGCCATGGCGCGACCGCTGGCAGAGAAGGGGAAAGTGCCTACGTTATAGGGTTCTCCCGCAGCTTTGATCTGCTCTTCGGTCTGACCCACAGAGGCAACCTCGGGGTGGGTATAAATAACGTTGGGTACTATGTCATAGTTCATTTGGGCTTTGTGGCCGGCGATATTCTCGGCAACCATAACGCCCTCTTCTGATCCTTTGTGGGCCAGCATGGGGCCTCGCACCAGATCACCAATAGCATAAACGCCAGGGGCATTGGTAGCACATTGATCATCGACAAACACTGTGCCGCGCTCGTCTAGTTGTACGCCACTGTCATCTGCTAGAAGGCCATCGGTAAATGCGCGTCTGCCAACACAGACAATCAATTTATCGAAGGTTTGCTTGTGCTCGCTGCCATCGGCGGCCTTATAGGTCACCTCGACTTCTTTACCTTTAATTTCAGTGCCCGTAACTCGAGCACCCAGGCGGATATCCAGCCCTTGCTTGGTAAAAATTTTCTTTGATTCTTTGGCAATTCCTTTGTCCATAATTGCCAGAAAGTCTTCCATAGCCTCAAGCAGCACAACTTCAGAACCTAGGCGATTCCATACCGAGCCCAACTCGAGACCAATAACGCCAGCACCAATAACACCAAGACGCTTAGGTACCTCACCAATCTCAAGAGCACCGGTGGAGTCAACAATGAGATCTCCATCGAGCTGAGCAACGGGGATTGCAATAGGCAGCGACCCTGAGGCCAGAATAACGTTATCTGCGTCTATAACCGTTACGGCGCCATCGTTATCGGTCAATTCGACCTTTTTGCCAGCTAACAACTTGCCAGTACCATACAGAGCGGTAACACCATTGGCTTTAAACAGACCAGCGATGCCGCCAGTTAACTGATTAATAATGCTGTTTTTGCGCTTCAGCATGGCGGGGATATCCATAGCCACACCTTTGGTGCTTATACCATGAATGCCGAGTTCTTCTTTCGCTTCATGATATTTAAATGAGCTATCGAGCAGTGCCTTGGAGGGAATGCAGCCAACATTGAGACATGTGCCACCATTGACGCCCTGACCTTCGGTGTTTTTCCACTTCTCAATACAGGCTGTTTTAAGACCCAACTGGGCGGCACGAATAGCTGCTACATAACCAGCAGGACCGCTACCAATAACTACTACATCAAATTTGTCAGACATTTAGATTCCTATTTTTCGATTACTTAAGCGTTAAATTTCAAGTAAAATTTTGGCAGGATCTTCGATTAACTGCTTAATCGTAACCAAGAATTGTACGGCTTCCTTACCATCGATAAGACGGTGATCATAAGACATAGCTAAGTACATCATTGGTCGAATTTCAACCTGCCCATTAACCGCTACCGGACGCTGCTGGATAGTATGCATACCCAAAATAGCTGACTGAGGCGGGTTGATAATAGGTGTTGAGAGCAAAGATCCATAGACACCACCGTTGGTGATAGTAAATGTTCCACCGGTCATTTCGTCGATAGTTAACTTACCATCGCGGGCTTTGCCAGCGTAGGAACTAATGCTGTTTTCCACCGTGGCAATACTCATATTCTCAGCATTGCGTAGCACAGGAACAACCAGGCCTCGGTCAGTAGAAACTGCTACTCCGATGTCCTGGTAACCGTGGTAGACAATATCGGTTCCATCAATAGATGCGTTGACTAGGGGGAAGCGTTTTAGTGCTTCCACTGCGGCCTTTACAAAAAAGCCCATAAAACCCAGACGGGTACCGTTATGGGTCTTAGTAAATTCGTCTTGGTATTGGCGACGCAAGCCCATCAAAGCCGACATATCTACTTCATTAAAAGTAGTCAGTGATGCTGTGGTATGGGTAACATCCAACAGACGCTCCGCAATACGAGTGCGCATACGCGACATGGCCACACGGCGTTCAACACGCTCTCCAACTTCAAACTCTGCATCGGCAACAGTTGCCACTGCAGGTGCCGCCGCCGGTGCTGGTGCTGGTGCTGGTGGAACAAAGTTAACAACATCTTCCTTTGTGATTCTGCCACCTTTACCCGTACCGGAAACCTGACTCAGATCAATGTCTCGCTCATCGGCGAGTTTTTTTGCCGCTGGATTGACCAGAGACTCAGCCACCTGAATATCAACTTCTTCTTGTTTAGCCGCTGGTGTTGCGGCGCCAGGAGCGGCTGCCGCTCCCTCCTCAATTCGGGCAATAATTTCATTGCTCTCGACTGTTTCGCCTTCGGCTTTGAGGACTTCTGCCAACACACCGTTCGCTGGAGCTACTACTTCCAACACAACTTTGTCAGTTTCAATGTCGACAAGTAGCTCATCGCGGCTCACTGAGTCGCCGACATTTTTATGCCAAGTCGCCAATGTGCCTTCTTGTACTGATTCTGGGTAGGTTGGTGCCTTAATTTCAATGGCCATTTATCTATTCCTGGTTTAATTAAGAGTCGAAGCTGAGAGCTTCATCAATAAATTTTTTCTGCTCTTCTAAATGAACAGACATATATCCCGCCGCTGGGGCCGCTGAACTCTCACGACCGACATAACTAAGATGCAATTGCGGGTGTGTGCGCTGAATAACATTACGCATATGGTGTTGACTACTGTACCAGGCGCCCTGATTCATTGGCTCTTCCTGACACCAGACAATGTCGCTAATATTGGGGTAGGTTTTAAGCACCTCTTCCAGCTCAAGATCTGGGAATGGGTAGAGTTGCTCTAAACGCACTAGGGCAATATCAGTGATGCCTCGCACTTCACGTTCTTCAAGCATATGGTAATAGACCTTACCAGAACACAGGATGACGCGCTTAGCGGCGGCAGCCTCCATACCTGGGTCGGCAATCACAGTTTTAAACTCGCCGTTTGCCAACTCTTCTAACGAAGATGTCGCCAGCTTGTGACGCAGAATCCATTTAGGGCTCATTATAATCAGAGGGCGGCGCATGGGGCGAATAGCCTGACGGCGTAGCAGGTGGAAAATTTGCGCCGGACTCGTTGGATTACAGATTTGCATATTGTGCTCAGCACAAAGTTGCAAGAAGCGCTCTAGGCGCGCGGATGAGTGCTCTGGGCCCTGCCCCTCAAAACCATGAGGTAGCATCATGGTGAGACCAGACAGGCGCCCCCACTTATGCTCGCCACTGGCAATAAACTGATCAATCACAACCTGTGCGCCGTTGGCAAAGTCACCAAACTGCGCTTCCCAAATAATTAAACCAGCTGGTGCTGTGGTGGCGTAGCCATATTCAAATGCCAGCACGGCTTCCTCTGAAAGCACTGAATCGTAAATATCAAAGCGCGGTTGATCGTCCGACATATTAGCCAGTGGCAGATAGGCTTCGCCATCTTTCTGATTGAGCACTACTGCATGGCGATGAGAGAACGTACCGCGCCGCACATCTTGACCAGTGATACGAATCGGGTAACCCTCTTCGAGCAATGTGCCATAGGCAAGTAACTCGGCCATACCCCAGTTTAGCGGCAACGCTCCACCGGCCATCTTGCGGCGATCATCATAAATTTTAGCGACCTGACGCTGTGCCTGAATCCCATCTGGGATAGTTGTAATCTGGGTGGCCACAGTCTGCAAAATCTTGAGATCTAAGCCAGTGTTAGCTGGCGTGCGCCAGTCATGGCCGAGGTAAGGTTCCCAATTAACAAATAGGCTAGTATCCGGCTCACGCACAAGGTTGTGCACCACAAAGTCACCGTTATCTAAACTAGCACGATATTCATTGGCCATCTCATTGGCCTGGTCCTGCTCTAAAATACCCTCAGATACCAGCTTCTGTGCATAAAGAGTTCTAGTGGTAGAGTGCTTGCGGATAACATTGTACATCAGAGGCTGAGTGGAGGATGGCTCATCGGTTTCATTGTGACCACGACGGCGGTAGCAGACCAGATCGATCACCACATCTTTGCCAAACTCATAGCGATAATCCATGGCTAGCATCGCGGCAAACATCACGGCATCAGGATTGTCGCCATTTACATGTAGAATCGGCGCCTGCACCATTTTGGCAATATCTGTGCAGTATTCAGTTGAGCGGGCATCATCCTGACGGCTGGTGGTAAATCCAACTTGATTATTGATCACAATATGAATGGTGCCACCGGTTTTATAGGCACGGGTCTGAGACAACTGGAAGGTCTCCATCACCACACCCTGACCAGCAAAGGCGGCATCACCATGCATCAAGATAGGTACCACTTTCTGACCGGTAGGATCATTGCGGCGATCCTGTCGCGCGCGACCTGAACCCACTACTACCGGACATGAAATCTCTAAATGAGAAGGGTTGAAGCCCAAAGCCATATGCACTTCGCCGCCTGGGGTCATCACATTGGATGAAAAGCCTTGGTGATACTTTACGTCCCCTGATGTGTTTACTAGGCGCCTGCCTTCAAATTCCTCAAACATCTCGGCCGGATTTTTACCCAGAACATTAACCAATACGTTAAGACGGCCACGATGAGCCATGGCCATAACAATCTCTTTGCCGCCATATTCTCCGGAGCGCCTCACCAGACAGTCCAGCAATGGAATTAGACTCTCGCCACCCTCAAGACCAAAACGCTTGGTGCCCGGATACTTTGAATCCAGGTGTTTTTCTAGGCCCTCAGCTGCAGTGAGACGATTAAGCACATCAATACGCGCCTCATCACCGTAAGTCGGTTTAGAGCGCACGGACTCAAAGCGTTGCGCTAGCCATTGTTTTTCAGCAAAGCTGGTAATGTGCATAAACTCTGGCCCAAGATGGCCACAGTAGGTTTCTTCTAAGGTCTCTACAATCTCACGCAGAGTAGCCTCAGGCTTACCAAAATACAGCGGGCTAGTTTGGAAAGTTGTATCTAAATCGGCATCGGTCAGACCATGGAAATGGAGATGCAGATCTGGGACATCCTCGCGCTGCATAATGCCCAAGGGGTCAAGACTGGCTTTTTGATGACCGCGAAAACGGTAAGAACTGATGAGCTGAACAACTTTAACTTGCTTGCGCTCGTGCTCGAGATGAATGCCACCAGATCCCGGCGCAGGCGTCGGACGCGCCTGTCGGCGACCCAGTAGTTCAAAATGCTGGATTATTGTGTCGTGGGAAATATCCGGAGTAATACTGCCATTTGTTCGAGGTAGGGAGTCGAAAAAGCTGCTCCACTCCTCTGGCACTCCGTTAGGATCATGCAAGTAGGTTTCGTAAAGCCCTTCAATGTATGACGCATTTCCACCAGAAAAGTGGGAGGAGCTGAGAAATTGCTCCATTAAGCCCTCAGGCATCAGTGTTATTCCCCTTTAAATACTGTGTATCAGCCGCGTAAATATGGCCGGTATTCTAAACCTCTAATGGCAAAACGGCCAGTAAAAACTGGCCGTATCGAGCTATTTAACCCCTATCAGGAGGCTATACAACACTTTAGGTAGCGCTTCTGACCAGCATATTGCGAATATGACCAATAGCCTTGGTCGGATTCAGCCCTTTTGGACAGACTTGCACACAATTCATAATGCCATGACAACGGAACACACTGAAAGGATCATCCAGATTCGCAAGCCTCTCTTCGGTGGCTGTATCTCGGCTGTCAGCCAAAAACCGGTAAGCCTGCAGCAAACCAGATGGGCCAATAAACTTTTCTGGGTTCCACCAAAAAGATGGGCAAGCCGTTGAGCAACAGGCGCATAGAATACATTCATAGAGCCCGTCCAATTTAGCCCGCTCTTCTGGAGACTGCAGGCGTTCGATAGCTGGTGCTGGGGAGTTATTAATCATGTACGGCTGAATCTTTTCGTACTGTGCATAGAACTGGCTCATATCAATCACCAGATCACGAATCACGGGTAGGCCCGGCAGTGGACGAATGACTAACTTATTACCCTTGACCGCAGATGATAGCGGAGTGATACAGGCGAGACCGTTTTTACCCGAGATATTCAACCCATCAGAACCACAGACGCCCTCTCGACAGGAGCGACGAAAACTCAGGCTAGGATCTTCGACCTTCAACTTTTCTAACACATCCAAGACCATTACATCTTTGCCTTGAGTATCGACCTGATAGTCTTGCATATAAGGCTCTGAATCAACCTCAGGGTTATAGCGATAAATACTTACATTTAACATATGTCTGTGAGCCCCTATTAATAGGTACGTATTTTAGGTTCGAATGCTTCGCGAGTTTTCAAATTGAAGTTAACGCCGCGCTTGCCGAGGGTCTTGCTGTCTGGGAAGTAAACCGAGTGGCAAAGCCAGTTTTCATCGTCCCGCTCCTGGAAGTCTTCACGGGCATGAGCACCGCGACTTTCAGTACGCCCCTCCGCAGCAATTGCCGTAGCCTCTGCCGTAGCGAAAAGATTTTGCAACTCCAAAGCTTCAATGCGAGCGGTATTGAAGGCGTTGCTCTTATCGTCCAGAGCTACATTCTCAATACGTGGCCGCAGTGCATTAAGTTTCTCAATACCCTGCTTCATAAAATCACCACGACGGAACACACCAAAATAATTCTGCATAATAGTCTGAAGTTCTGCGCGCAATACTGAGGCCTGTTCTCCATCGGAGGAGTTATTGATTCGATTGAGGCCAGTCATAGCGCGCTCAATATCAGCTTCGCTGGCATCTTTAAGATTGATCCCCTCGCGCAACTGCTTCTCGATAAACATGCCAGAGGCACGACCAAAGACCACCAAATCCAGCAGCGAATTACCGCCCAGGCGGTTAGCACCATGCACAGAAACACAGGCTGCTTCACCACAGGCATAAAAGCCCTCGATGACCTGATCATTTCCCTCTCCGTCAATGGTCAGAGCCTGGCCATCTACATTGGTCGGAATACCGCCCATCATATAGTGGCAGGTGGGAACCACTGGAATGGGTTCGACCACTGGATCGGCATGAGCAAAGGTTCGTGACAGCTCAAGAATACCCGGTAACTTAGCGTTCAGGGTCTCTTCACCCAGATGATCTAACTTCAGGTACACATGATCCCCATCTGGGCCGCAACCACGACCTTCAAGAATCTCCAACACCATAGAGCGAGCGACCACATCTCGACCCGCCAGATCTTTCGCATTGGGAGCATAACGCTCCATAAAGCGCTCGCCATCTTTGTTGATTAGATAACCACCCTCACCGCGACAGCCCTCGGTCACCAGGGTGCCAGCTCCATGAATACCAGTCGGGTGGAACTGCCACATTTCAATATCCTGAACCGGGAAGCCCGCTCGCAATGCCATACCCACGCCGTCACCAGTACAGATATGTGCGTTAGTGGTAGACGCGTAGATACGCCCTGCACCACCCGTAGCGAATACAGTCGCCTTAGACTTCACATATACCGTTTCACCGGTTTCGATATCAATCGCAACAACACCAACCACTGCGTTGTCTTCGTTCTTTACAATGTCAACCGCATACCATTCGTTGAGGAACGTGGTCTCACTTTTCAGGTTGCCCTGATAAAGGGTGTGTAAGAGCGCGTGACCGGTTCTATCTGCGGCAGCACAGGTTCGGGCCGCTTGGCCACCGTTGCCAAAGTCTTTTGACTGACCACCGAAGGGACGCTGATAGATGCGACCTTCTTCAGTACGAGAAAAGGGAAGACCCATATGCTCTAGCTCAAAAATCGCCTCTGGGCCGGTCTGACACATATACTCAATCGCTTCCTGATCACCAATGTAGTCTGATCCTTTGATCGTGTCATACATATGCCACTGCCACTGATCGTTGGGATCATCGCTGGCAATTGCACAGGTAATACCACCCTGAGCGGACACTGTGTGAGAGCGAGTTGGGAAAACCTTTGTAATTACGGCGGTTTTATAACCAGATTGCGACAACTGCAACGCCGCGCGCATGCCAGAACCGCCACCACCAACGATTACAGCATCAAAACTCATTGTTCTCATATTAGCCATGTACTTAGATTCCCCACAGAATATCGATAGCCCAAATTACGTACAGCATGGTCACCGCGATCATGCCCAACTGAAAGAAGATACGAATAGCAGTGGCCTTTGGCCCAATCAGTCGCTCTGTAATATAGTCAGTTAACACACACCACATGCCAATCCAAGCATGGGCAGCAATCGACACCATAGTCAGCAGGCTAAACATGCGCATCGGCAAGCTACTGTTGAGGGTTGCCCATTGACTGTAATTAAGATCAGGATTGGCAATGAGATAGCCAACGATAAAAACAAGGTAAGCAGTCATCACGAAAGCCGAGACACGCTGCACTAACCAATCAGAAAGGCCGCTGCGACCCAAGCTTGTTACTGTAGTAATCATAGGAACACCCACGCAGTAATTAGAGCAATAACAACAGCGGCAACCACCACTGCAACCCAGGCGCTGAGCCGGCCAGCTTCGAAACTGTCTTCGCCCACACCGAAATCCATAATCAAGTGACGTATACCGGCAATTGCATGATAAGCCAACGCGGCTAAGCTGCCCCAGATAATCACTTGGCACAGAGGATTAGCCATTACATCACCAAGCGCATTAAAACTAGCTTCTGAGGCTAAACTCGCCTCAAGAATCCACAGCAAAACAGCAACGGCGAGGAACATAATGACACCAGAGGCGCGATGTAAAATAGAAACATAGGATGTTATGGGAAGCTTAATAGTCCCCAGATCAAGATTTACAGGTCTTTTCTTGTCCACGACGGGTAATCCCTTTTAAGGTGATCCGTATCAACGGAAATGGATTTAGCTGATTAATACAATGCAGGGTTTGCCAACGATTGACGCTCGTGGCTACCGGCTGTTTGATGGCGCAGAAGTATAGTTACATCGGCACGCAAATTCAATTGACTAAAACAATTAGGACAGGGCTAACTAATTCGGACTGTCTCTTTTAATAGTGACCAGCGGTTCCCCCCCGGAGATAGCAGTAGCAGGCAGTTGCCATAACTGGCTGCAATTTAGGCTGTCTCTCCATTCGACATATGAATAACGGGTATCCAAAAGCGACTGCCGGCCCCGAGTAGTGCGGTCTGTCCGATCGCAATCTGGGGTATTCGAGTTGACAATTTGCACTGAACAACTATCATTGCAGTCGCTTTTTCAGACCCATTCCACTCAAGTTTTCCCCGAGGATCCAGTATGACCGAACGCAAAGCAATTCTGAGTATTGAGGGTGAAGCCCCCATAGAACTTCCAGTTCTCAAAGGAACCCTTGGCCAAGATGTAGTAGATATTGGCTCTTTGGGCAGCCACGGCTTTTTTACCTATGACCCAGGATTTTCCGCCACCGCAGCCTGCCAGTCAGATATAACTTATATCGACGGCGAAAAAGGGGTTTTACTTCACCGCGGCTACCCAATTGAAGAGCTGGCTGAAAAATCAGATTATTTAGAAACTTGCTACCTGCTTCTTGAGGGCTGTCTGCCCAATGCAGAACAAAAAGAAGAGTTCGAAAACACCATCAAATACCACACTATGGTCAATCGCTCGATAGAGCATTTTATCAGTGGCTTTCGCTATGATGCACATCCAATGGCGATGCTTTGCGGTGTTGTTGGCGCCATGTCATCGTTCTACCATGATTCTTTGGACATCACTAACGAAAAGCATCGCAAAATTTCGGCTCATCGATTAATTGCAAAAATGCCAACGATTGCTGCCATGTGCCACAAGCACTTTAGTGGACAGCCGTTTATCTACCCAGACAACAGCCTGTCTTACTCAGAAAACTTTCTGCATATGATGTTCGGCACGCCCTGCGAACCCTACAAAGTAGAGCCCGCAATCGCCAAAGCCATGGACCGAATTTTCCTTCTTCATGCGGACCATGAGCAAAACGCCTCTACATCCACAGTGCGACTGGCTGGATCTTCTGGAGCAAACCCTTTCTCCTGCATTGCAGCGGGTATCGCTGCTCTTTGGGGACCAGCTCATGGTGGTGCTAATGAAGCGGTTCTGGTTATGCTCGAAGAGATTGGCCACGAGGACAATATTGAAGAATTTGTTGCCAAGGCCAAAGATAAAAACGATCCATTCCGCCTGATGGGCTTTGGACACCGGGTCTACAAGAACTATGATCCTAGAGCCACTGTGATGCGTGAGAGCTGCGATGAAGTTCTCGAAGTCCTAGGCCTAGAAAATGATCCACTGTTCCGTTTAGCCAAAAAACTAGAGAAAATTGCCCTGGAAGACGAGTACTTTGTCAGTAAAAAACTCTACCCAAATGTAGATTTCTACTCTGGCATTATTCTCAAAGCGCTGGGAATTCCCGTCGAAATGTTCACAGTAATCTTCGCCACAGGCCGCACCGTTGGTTGGATTTCTCACTGGAATGAGATGATTACCCACCCCTATCGTATTGGACGTCCACGACAGCTATACACTGGCGCAGATGCTCGCGATTACACCCCAGTTAAAGATAGATAGTGCGGTGACAGATAGCAGAGAAAAGGCAGCCTAGGCTGCCTTTTTTTGTATGTGTGCCCGAGAGAACTATCACTTTTAGGCCTGCAAGAGACGAACAACAGCCTACAGCCTCTACAGGGGTCCCGAATGAAAGCGAAACTCACAGTCAGGCGCCTCAACCAACTGCCGTTCACGCTCCGCGAACAGGGCAATGCGATCATCAACATCTGCCCCATCTGACGCTTTTTGTGCCAGACCAAGATAGTCCTGATAATGGCGCCCTTCCGATTTGAGTAACGAGGTGTAAAAGGCCGCCAACTCTTCATCTAAGTAGGGTGCCAGACGAGCAAAACGCTCACAGGAGCGGGCCTCGATAAACGCGCCAATCACCAGTACGTCTACTAACTTACCCGGATCATCTCGACGCGCCAACTCACGCAAACCGCCGGCATAACGAGATGCACTGACATGAGTATAGGCAACACCACGACGCTTCATCAGGGCAATAACCTGCTCAAAATGACGCATTTCTTCTCGAGCTAGGCGGGACATTTTATTTAACAATTCAAAATTGTCGGTATAGCGATTAATTAAGCTAATAGCTGTACTCGCCGCCTTCTTCTCACAGTTAGCATGATCGATAAGCATAAGAGCAGGATACTCCAGAGCATTTTCAACCCAACGGTCTGGCGTCGCACAGGGCAAGAATGCCTGAATCTCATCTAATACGTCTGCATAAACTGTTTTTAAAGCAACTGCTGTCATAAGGAGTTTCTACAAGTAATTTTTCTCTGCCAATTCTATCATTATTAGAGGGGTAACCCCTAGACCAGAACAGGGATTTCAGTTCGCTCATAACCGACACAGAGCCTTCACAATGGCCTTATCCATCTGGGTAATCTCAGACCCCTTAGGAAGTAACCTCATCCGTTCCACCAGCCATGGAATACTGATAATCAAATCCCATAATTAACCACAGCCATTTTGGGGACACCTCCGTGCGGAGAATCATACATGCTAGTTTTACATAAATGTTATGTATAAATACCCTCTGCCGAAATCCTTTTCGAGCATAGAGACCTCAGCCATAACGATACAATTACTGAGCGCCTGAGCCTGTAACTTGACCACCTCAAACCTCTCCAGACACTGGATAAATATTGCCCGCAGGTATAGCCGTTATAATCCATAACTCTGTAAATAAACTACAGATTCGCGTATAGTCTCGACCACGAAAAGATCCGTACCCATGTATTAGATTATCCAAATTATTACAGGAGAAGCACCCCGTGCTAGAAGCCTATCGCGCCCATGTCGCAGAACGAGCATTACAGAATATTCCCCCCAAACCGCTAGATCCAGAATGGACAGCAGGCTTGGTTGAATTATTAAAGAATCCACCAGCCGGTGAAGAAGATTTTCTGCTCGACCTGATCACCAATCGCGTACCACCCGGTGTTGATGAAGCCGCCTATGTAAAGGCAGGTTTCTTAAGCGCTATCGTAAATGGTGAGGCCAGCTCTCCCCTCATTGATCGCAGCGCCGCAGTGACTCTGCTGGGCAATATGCATGGTGGCTATAACGTAGCTACACTGGTTGCTCTACTTGACGATGCCAGTCTGGCAGGCCAAGCCGCAGAAGAGCTTAAGAGCACCCTGTTAGTATTTGACGCCTTCTTTGATGTTGCCGAAAAAGCAGACTCAGGCAACGCCAATGCCAGCGCTGTGATGCAGTCCTGGGCCGATGCGGAATGGTTCACTAGTAATGATGCCGTTCCCCAGAGCATTAAAGTGGCTGTATTCAAGGCTACGGGCGAAATCAATACGGATGACCTCTCTCCCGCGCAGGATGCATGGTCGCGCCCTGACATCCCTCTACATGCGCGCGCTATGTTTAAAATGACGCGAGATGGCATGCACCCTGAAGAGCATGGTGTAACCGGCCCCATGACCCAAATCGACGAACTGAAAGCTCGTGGCCTGCCAGTAGCTTTTATTGGTGACGTGATGGGAACAGGTTCATCTCGTAAGTCAGCTACAAACTCAGTGCTATGGTTTTTTGGGGAAGATATGCCCGGCGTACCCAACAAGCGCAGTGGTGGCATTTGCTTTGGCAGCAAAGTCGCCCCAATCTTCTTCAATACCATGGAAGACGCAGGCGCTCTGGTTTTTGAAGCGCCAGTAGACAATATTAACAACGGTGATGTGATTGAGATTTTCCCATATGAAGGCAAAATTCTTAACGAAGCCGGTGACGTTGTTTCAGAATTTGAACACAAATCTGAGGTGATTCTCGATGAAGTGCAGGCCGATGGCCGTATTAATCTAATTGTAGGTCGTGGCCTCACCCAGCGTGCTCGCGAGCATATGGGCCTTGCCCCATCAGACGTATTCCGTCAGCCAGCCGCACCCATAGAATCCAACGCAGGCTATACCCTCGCCCAGAAAATGGTCGGCAAAGCCTGTGGTGTCAACGGCATCCGCCCTGGCACCTACTGTGAACCCAAAATGACTACCGTTGGTTCGCAGGATACAACTGGCCCTATGACTAGAGACGAATTAAAAGATCTGGCTTGCCTAGGCTTTTCAACGGACTTGGTGATGCAGTCATTCTGTCATACTGCAGCCTATCCAAAGCCTGTGGACATAAGCACTCAGCACAGCCTGCCCGACTTCATCATGAATCGCGGCGGTGTCTCATTGCGCCCTGGTGACGGTATTATTCATAGCTGGCTTAACCGCATGCTGTTGCCAGATACAGTGGGCACAGGTGGTGACTCACACACTAGATTCCCTATGGGTATTTCATTCCCCGGCGGTTCCGGCCTAGTTGCCTTCGCCGCGGCAACCGGTGTTATGCCATTGGATATGCCAGAGTCAGTGCTAGTGCGTTTTAAAGGCAAGATGCAGCCCGGGATCACCCTGCGTGATCTGGTCCATGCTATCCCTTACTACGGCATCAAAGAAGGTTTGTTGACCGTAGAGAAAAAAGGTAAAAAGAACTTCTTCAGCGGCCGGATTCTAGAAATCGAAGGTGAAGGCATTGAGAGCCTCACCGTAGAGCAAGCCTTTGAATTATCTGACGCCTCTGCCGAGCGCTCAGCTGCCGGCTGTACCATTAAGCTGAGCGAAGATTCAGTTGCAGAGTATCTAAAATCAAACGCTACCCTACTCCGTTGGATGATCGCCGAAGGATATGGCGATGTGCGTACCCTAGAGCGCCGCGTGCGCAAAATGGAAGAGTGGCTGGCAGAGCCGACGCTGATGTCAGCAGACACAGATGCAGAATATGCCGCAGTTATTGAAATTGATCTTGCTGATATTAAAGAGCCTATTGTCTGCTGCCCCAATGACCCAGATGATGCCAAACTACTGTCAGAAGTAGCTGGCGATAAGGTAGATGAAATCTTTATCGGCTCCTGTATGACCAACATAGGTCACTTCCGCGCCGCAGGCAAACTTCTCGACGAAGCTGGCTCGGTAGACTCTAGATTCTGGATCTGCCCACCAACCCGTATGGATGCCCATACGCTCATGGAAGAAGGCTACTACAATATCTATGGCAAAGTTGGTGCTCGTACAGAGATGCCAGGCTGCTCACTATGCATGGGTAATCAGGCACGTGTATTAGCTGGAGCGACCGTGTTATCGACCTCTACTCGAAACTTCCCTAATCGTTTGGGCGATGGCGCCAATGTTTATCTAACGAGTGCAGAGCTCGCCTCTGTCGGCGGTATCCTGGGCCGACTGCCAACCCCCGCTGAGTATATGGAATATGCCAGTAAGATCGATTCAATGGCCAGTGAAGTATATAGCTATATGAATTTTGACCAGATCGAATCATTCCAGAAGTCAGCTGAGCAGGGTAAGTTAATAGCCGCAGAGCAGATTGTAGAGGTAACTGGAGCCTGAGGGCCCAGTCATTCTCAGGCACAGCAGGCCCAAGGATTGGCTCCAGGCGTCTGGCACAGTATCTGCTCATAAAAAACCCCGCAAAAGCGGGGTTTTTTTATGGGCAGGCTGTATTGAAAATCTATTTATCGATGGATCAAAACTGGTTACTTCACCTCGGGCGCTTTAATAGCAACGGTCTGTCACATATAGGCGTTAGAGGTATCCGTATGGTCTGTCACATCCTTAACACCCTTCAGTTCAGGAATCTTTTCCATAAGTGTTTTTTCAACACCCTCCTTTAGAGTCAAATCTACTGCGGAGCAGCCCTGACAGCCACCGCCAAACTCTAAAATAGCGAAGCCTTCGGACATCTCAGACAGAGACACCACGCCACCATGAGAGGCAAGACCGGGATTAATTTCGTTATACAGCAAGTAATTGACCTTATCTTCAATCGGGCTGTCATCGCTGATATTGGGCAGTCTCGAATTAGGCGCACGAATGGTTAGCTGGCCACCAAACTTGTCCTCAGCAAAGTCCACTTTTGCCTCATCTAAAAAGGGAATACTGCGTTGCTCGAAGTACGCATTGAACGCATCGTACTCAACAACCATATCTTCTTCGTTATGCTCGCCTGGGCGACTGTAGGCAATACAGGTTTCTGCTTTGGGAGTGCCGGGGTCACTGACAAACATTCGCACGCCAATACCTTCGCAATTTTGCTTTTCCAACAGACCAGCAAGATATACCTGGGCTGAATCAGTAATGGTGACATTGAGCATATTAATTTCCTGGGGCTTAGTCTTGAAAAAGTTTTGACCATTTTACGCCATTGAATTCTACAGGCCAACGCTTAGTTTGTATTAAAGGTCGCTTTTTAGATTTATTTTGGTATCATGATAGTCCATCAAAATATTTTGATGAAGTAGTCAGGGCAAGCCCCTCAAGGAATTAGGCAAGCATTATGAGTAACAACATCACCCAGATGACCCAGCAACGAATTTTAGTTCTCGATGGCGCCATGGGTACTATGATCCAGCGCCATACACTAGAGGAAAAGCATTTTCGCGGTGAGCGTTTTATCGATTGGCATTCTGACCTCAAAGGTAACAATGATCTTCTCAGCCTGACACAGCCTGATATTATCTGTGACATACACCGTGCCTACCTTGAGGCCGGTGCCGATATTGTCGAGACCAACACTTTTAATTCTACTCGCGTATCTCAGGCTGATTATCAGATGGAAGATATTTCGCGTGAAATTAATATTGTCTCTGCACAGCTGGCTCGAACTGCTGCGGACGAATTCTCTACTCCCGAGCGCCCGCGTTTTGTAGCAGGTGTTTTAGGCCCTACCAGCCGCACGGCATCTCTATCACCGGATGTAAATGATCCCGGTGCGCGCAATGTTACCTTTGACGAGTTAGTAGCAAACTATGTCGAGTCGACCCACGCGCTTATTGAAGGGGGCGTGGATCTGATCATGATCGAAACTATTTTCGATACATTAAATGCGAAAGCCGCTCTATTTGCCGTTCAACTAGTATTTGAAGAGCTTGATCAAGAACTACCCATTATGATCAGCGGCACCATTACCGATGCCAGTGGCCGAACATTATCTGGACAAACTCCGGAGGCATTTTGGAACTCAGTGCGCCACGCCAAACCAGTTAGTATAGGTCTGAACTGCGCTCTGGGGCCGAAAGAGTTGCGCCCTCACCTGCTGGAAATTTCTACAGTGGCTGACACCTTAGTTAGTGCCCACCCCAATGCCGGCCTACCCAATGAATTTGGTGGCTATGATCTAGACCCCAGGAATATGGCCGAGACAGTGGCTGAATTTGCTCGTGCCGGCCTTCTCAATATTGTAGGGGGTTGCTGTGGTACCACACCGGAGCACATTCGTGCGATTGCCGATGCTGTTGCAAACATAGATCCCAGGCAGGTGCCGGTTATTGAACCTGCCTGTCGTCTTTCTGGTTTAGAGCCCTTTACCATTGCCGCTGACTCATTATTTGTGAATGTAGGCGAGCGCTGTAATGTCACAGGCTCTGCAGTTTTTAAGCGCCTGATTCTAGAAGAGAATTATGATGCCGCGCTGACAGTTGCCCGCCAACAGGTGATAAATGGCGCACAAATTATCGATGTGAATATGGATGAAGGCATGCTCGAGTCGCTGCCAGCCATGGTCACTTTTCTCAACCTAATCGCCTCTGAACCGGAGATCTCTCGTGTACCTATAATGGTCGACTCTTCCAAGTGGGAAGTAATCGAAGCTGGGCTCAAGTGTATTCAGGGCAAGTCAATCGTTAACAGCATTAGCCTTAAAGAAGGCGAAACTGAGTTTATTGATAAAGCTAAGCTATGTAAAAAGCACGGTGCCGCTATTGTGGTCATGGCATTCGATGAAGACGGTCAAGCAGATAATCTTGAGCGCCGCCAGCAAATTTGTCAGCGCAGTTATGACATACTGGTTAATGAAATTGGCTTCCCTGCGGAAGATATAATCTTTGACCCCAATGTGTTTGCAGTAGCTACGGGTATTGAAGAGCACAATCGCTACGGTCTTGATTTTATTGAAGCCAGCGGCTGGATTAATAAGAATCTACCCCATGCTCTGATTAGTGGCGGTATCTCTAATGTATCTTTCTCGTTTCGCGGTAACAACCCAGTGCGCGAAGCTATCCACTCAGTATTTCTCTACCATGCTATTCGCGAAGGTCTGAGCATGGGTATTGTAAATGCAGGCCAGTTAGCTGTGTATGACGACCTGCCCGATGAACTGCGTCAGGTGGTTGAAGATGTGGTGCTATTTCGCACCCCTGCTGGTACTGAAAACCTGCTGGCAATTGCCGACAAATATCGTGGCGATGGCTCCACCCAAGCAAAGACCGAGGATCTAACTTGGCGCGAAGGTAATGTGAATCGTCGTCTTGAACATGCCCTAGTCAAAGGCATAACTGAGTTTATTGAAGAGGATACTGAAGAAGCTCGCCAGGGCGCTGAGCGTCCGCTGCATGTGATCGAAGGCGCGCTGATGGATGGCATGAATATAGTCGGTGACCTATTTGGTTCCGGTAAAATGTTTCTGCCCCAAGTGGTGAAATCTGCCCGAGTAATGAAGCAAGCTGTCGCCTATTTACAGCCCTATATTGAAGATGAGAAAGATACCGCCGCCAGTGCTAACGGCAAGATACTTATGGCCACGGTAAAAGGTGATGTGCACGATATTGGCAAAAACATCGTCGCCGTTGTTCTCCAATGTAATAACTACGAGGTCATTGACCTCGGTGTGATGGTACCGGCGCAAAAGATTCTGGATGCTGCCAAGGCTCACAATGTCGATATTATAGGTCTATCTGGCCTAATTACTCCGTCTTTAGATGAGATGGTCACATTGGGTAAAGAGATGCAGCGTCAAGGCTTTAGTGTGCCGCTCATGATTGGTGGAGCTACGACATCTAAGGCCCATACTGCGGTCAAGATTGCCCCCGGCTATGAAAATAATCAGGCGATTTATGTATCCGATGCCTCCCGTGCTGTGGGTGTAGCCAGCAAACTAATCAGCAAAGATAGCCGTGACGAATTTATCGCGGAAATCCAACTGGACTACGATGCAGTCCGGTTGCGTACAGCCAATCGAACTCCGAGGGGTACGCTATTTGCCTACGCTGATGCGGTCAAACAAAAACCTCAGCTTAACTGGAGGGACTATAAACCAGAGACCCCCAAAAAGCTGGGCGTGACTGTACTCGATGATTACCCGCTGGAAGCACTAGTACCCTATATAGATTGGACACCATTTTTTATTACTTGGGACCTGGTTGGCAAGTATCCAAAAATTTTAAATGACGATGTAGTAGGCGAAGCGGCGACTAACCTATTTGCCGATGCCCAGAAACTACTAAACGATATTATTGACAACAAACGCTTAACAGCGCGAGCTGTATTTGGCTTATTTCCTGCAAACACGGTCAACCATGATGATATCGAGGTATACAATCCAGACGGTTCAACTGCGGTAAAACTGCACCAGATACGTCAGCAAATTCAAAAACCTGGAGCCAGTGAGGAACTCGCCTCACTCGCCGACTTTATCGCTCCCAAAGAAACCGAACTAACTGATTACATAGGCGCCTTTGCGGTTACAACAGGTATTGGCGCAGATGAGCTAGCAGCCGAGTACGAGGCCAAACACGATGACTATAATTCTATTATGGTTAAAGCTCTAGCCGATCGTTTAGCCGAGGCATTCGCAGAGCATCTACATCACCGTGTGCGCACAGAATACTGGGGTTACGCCGAAGACGAAGCGCTGGACAATGAAGCTTTGATCAAAGAAAAGTATCGTGGTGTTCGCCCTGCGCCTGGCTATCCTGCCTGTCCAGATCACACCGAGAAGGCGTCTTTGTTCAAACTACTTAATGTAACTGAAAATATCGGCTTAGAATTAACCGAGAGTTTTGCAATGGCTCCGGCTGCAGCAGTAAGTGGATGGTATTTCGGTAATCCAGACGCGAAGTATTTTAATACAGGTAAGATTGCCCCCGACCAAGTAGAATCTCTGGCCCAGCGCAAAGGTTATTCGCTACCCGACATGGAGCGTTGGTTGACGCCCATTCTCAACGACTAGGTATACCTAACATGACTCAAGAACAAGATCCCAAAAAGCCCGGAATAGGCGCCCTAGTAAGAAGTATTTTGGCCGCAGCTATTGGTGTACAGACGGACAAAAATCGTGAGCAGGACTTTAATCAAGGCAACCCACTTGCCTTTATTCTCGGCGGCTTTGTTTTTACCTTTTTGTTTATTGCGACCATAGCCACCATAGTCGGCCTGATTCTTAGTAATAATTAAAAAAGGGCCACCTTAAAACCTAAGGTGGCCCCAATTTAAAGACCTGCTACCATTAAAAGTTATATTTAGCTTGCAGTGCTACGTTCAGCGGGCGATTAACAAAGGCGTAGTAGGAATTACCAGCGCCTCCAGTCAGCGTTCCACCTAAGGGCGTGTTACCACCAAAGTTAATGACAGTCTCATCACTTAGGTTGCGACCAATAAGCGCCACTTCCCAGTCACCCTGCGAATTAGACAGAGCAATACGTGCGTTGACCATTGTATATGCGTCCTGCTTAGAGCGTGGATCAAGGTTAGCTGCATACAGATAATCATCCATGTAGGACAGATCTAATGATGCATTCAAAACCATGCCTTCAGCGATATCGCCATTCCAAGAAGCGCCTATATTAGCCTGCAGTTCAGGGGTGTACTCTTTGCGCTCACCACCGGCATCACAGAGTCCATCAGCGGTGCCATCCGTGTCCACCTGCTGGAAGTAGCACTGTGAGTTAGGAAACTTCTCATAGTTAAAGTCGAGGTAGGCAAGAGAACCCGTCAAGGTAACATTCTCAGATACGGCCCAACGACCGTCGGCTTCTAGGCCCTGAACCTTTGCTTCACCGGCGTTGGTGACGTTAAAGCCCAGAGTACCGTCAAACTGTGAGACCTGAAGATCGGTGTAGTCAGTCATATACCAAGCGACACTCAACTCCGCAGCGCCATCAGCTAAGCTCATTTTAGAGCCTAGCTCGATGCTGGTAGCTTCTTCATTGTCAAACTCCCAAGAGCCAATAATCTCATTGCCACTCTTAAGTGCGTTGCTTACAGCTGGATCTGGATGGCCGTTTGAGCGCGCATCAAAGCCCCCGGACTTGTGCCCTTTTGTCCAGGTTGCATAGGCCATTGTGTCTTCGTTCGCGTCCCATTCTAGAGTCACAACTGGAGAGAATGAACTGTCATCAAGTTCGCCAGTAAGACCCTCATAGGGCTCAACAGCAAAAATGCCATAAAGAGTATTATAGGCACCGGAGACTGCATCAACGGTCTCAGATGGCTGATACTGACCTCCGAAAGCTGCATTGGCGCGGTGACGCTGAGCACGATCTGCATCTTTTTTCTCTTCGGTGTAACGTCCACCGACTGTCAGTCGCAAAGCATCCGAAATGGTCCAGCTACCCTGAGCAAACAAAGCAATAACCTCACCATTCTGATTAAAGTTGCGATCGGTTGAAGAGCCAGGAGCAAAAGGCTGCAGCGCTCCTGCACCCAAAAGACCAAGGGCAACATTGATTACAGTGGGGTCTGGCAACACAATCTGATCGTTATATTTCAGCTCAGTATCCTGATAAAACAAGCCTGCGATATAGTCAAAGTCTCCGCCCAGATCTGAGGTAAAACGGAATTCCTGACTCAGTTGCTCGTAATCTTCCTGACGCGCCGCACTGAAGACTGTTGCACTGGTGAAGTCACAGTCGCAGCTTTCGTCAAATTCATAATCAACAAAGCCGGTGGTAGAAGTTAAAGTAAAACCCTCTAGATCCCAGTCAACCGTCAGTGTCGTATTATTAACTTCATTGTTACTGAAGTGACCATTGTTGTCAGAAATATAGTTAAGCTCAGTGTCAATTGCCCATGGGGCATTTGGGTCGTTGTATACGGAATTTAGAGCCTCGAGATGTCCGAAGCTCTGGTAGACTTCCATGTTACGGCCCACAACATCAAAGGTCGACTGAGAGTGCTTAAGGTTAGCGGTAACATTATCGTTAACATTCCAGCGCAGTGTTCCGCGAATAACCTGCTCGTCCTCATTTTGCTCATCCTGACCAGAAGCGGTATTTTTCATGTAGCCATCAAGGTCACGAGTCAAGAATGCCAATCTTCCGCTGAGGCTGTCAGTCAAAGGACCGGATAGCACCAAACGTAAATCTGTCTCGCCATGGTCTGGCTCGTAGAGTGCAGTAATAGAACCCTCGAATTCATCCGTTGGCTTAGCGGAGATTTGACTCACTGCGCCAGCAATACTGTTTTTACCAAACAGAATACCCTGGGGACCGCGAAGCACTTCCACTCGCTCCATATCGATCATAGGTACCCGTGCTAACTGATCGCGCCCATAAAAGATGCCATCGTTGTACATACCTACAGATTGTTCAAACCCTGGGTTAATACCAGAGCTAATACCACGAATAGTGACAGTAGTAGAAATGCCTGTCTCGTTAATCGAGAAGTTAGGCACTAACTCAGAAAGGCCCTGTAAATCGACAATACCGCTGTCTGATATCTTCGCGGCGGTCACAGCAGCAACTGATACGGGTACGTCTTGAAGTGATTCGGCACGCTGTTGTGCCGTGACCACAATTTCCTCAAGTAAAGACGCATTAGATGTAGCGGCCGTCGCTGAAATAGCGACGGCTAAGATTGATCTAGATAATAGTTTGTTCAAGGTGAATCCCCACAAGGTTAAAGGTTTAAAGATTTTTATTATGCGGTTCGAACCGCTTTGTTATTATTAAAGACTCCGTGTTCAGGCCGCTATATAGCGACCCAATTAACACTCGGGGAAATCTACAGTGTTTGAAAGTCTTCCGCAATGAGTTCTTCTGCATAATTTGTCTGGGTAACAATGCTTGCTAGATAGCCTAGGTTGCGCGTTAGAATTTGACTTGAAAAGAAGCGCGTAGTTTTTATCTTCTGCGTATAAAAAAGATCACTAGAACCCTGATCAATACGTTTTTGAGCAGCAGCCGCCAATTTGACTAACAACCAGAAAGACACACTATTGCCAAATAGCATAAGGAAGTTGTAGGCCAATGAGGGCGACTTCGCGCTATTGGCCAAAACATAATCCAACGCCTGCTGACAATGCTCAACCGTGTTGCTCAGCGCTGTTGATAACTCTCCAATAGCCCCATTGGCGGCAGACAATTCAGACGCCGTCTGCTGCATTGCGGCGAGCAAGAGACTAATAGTTTCACCGCCGTCACGGAGACATTTGCGGCCAACAAAATCAAGTGCCTGAATGCCATTAGTGCCTTCATAGATAGGCAATATACGAGCATCCCGCATGTGCTGGGCAGCCCCAGTCTCTTCGATGAAGCCCATACCACCATGAACCTGCACACCCAAAGAGGTACTTTCCATCGCCACTTCGGTACACCAGCCTTTGACTAACGGTGTCATAACTTCCACTAACATAGCATCCCTGGCGCGCTGGTCGGCATCAGAATGACGATGACTGCGATCTTCAGCAGCAATGGTAAAGAATGACATGGCGCGACCAGCTTCGGTCAGAGCACGCATCTGCATAAGCATACGCTTGACATCTGGATGATTGATAATAGGCGCATTGCCCTCGACACCCTGAACCTTGCCCTGCACACGGTCTGAAGCATAGGCCACAGCTTGCTGATAGGCTCGTTCGCCGACGCCAACACCCTGATGCCCAACTGACAGCCGCGCATTATTCATCATACTGAACATGCACATTAGACCCTGGTTTAACGGTCCAACTAAATAACCCACTGCACCGCCATTGTCACCAAAGGCCATGGTGCAAGTAGGACTGCTGTGAATACCCAGTTTGTGCTCTACGCCGACAGCCTTTACGTCGTTGCGTTCACCTAGGCTTCCATCGGCATTTATAAGGTATTTGGGCACTAAGAAGAGCGAGATGCCATGATTCCCTGCCGGCGCATCGGGTAGTCGCGCCAGTACTAGGTGGATCACGTTATTGGCAAGTTCATGATCGCCCCAGGTAATATAAATTTTTTGCCCACTGACCAAGTAATGATCGCCCTCGGGGACGGCTTTGGTTTTTACCGCTGACAAGTCAGTTCCCGCCTGTGGTTCGGTCAGATTCATAGTCCCGGACCAATTACCTGAAATTAGCTGACTCAGATAGGTTTGTTTTTGCTCGTCGGAGCCATACAGGTTGAGGGCGTGAATAACCCCTCGAGTTAGCATAGGTAGTAAACTGAAGCCTAGATTAGCCGACTGCAACATCTCCTGCACCGCCACGTCAACCACGCCAGGGAAACCAGCACCATCATAGTCGGTATCACCGCTTAAACAACACCAGCCAGCGTCGACCATTTGCGTGTAAACACTCTCTAGCATCGGGGCGGTAACTACCGCACCCTCATGGAGATGGGCAGGCTGGGTATCGGCTTCCCAATTGGTAGGAGCTACCATCTCTTCAAAGAATTTCGCTGCCTCAGGTAAAATCGCGGCCACCATATCACTGCTGGCTTCTTCATAGCCAGGCAGTTTGCAGTGCTCCTCGTAACCGACTAGCTCGTCAAGAATGAATGAAATTTCTTTTTGCGGAACTTTGTAAAGCGACATAGATTTAGACTCGAAAATTACTTGTAGGGTACAAGTATCATTGTGAATCATGCTCTGTGTAAACTAAAAAACATGACCCTATAGTTCGCATAGACCTCGCTTATATAGCTAGCACATAAGCTTAGTTGGCCCACTAAGGCACTTATTTCCGCCCTGACAAGCCAAGATAAAAATATGCCCAGTTGCCAGATGACCTAGTTGAGATAATTGTAGCCCTTGAACCAGAGACTAATGCAGATCACCCTACCCTAGATACGAACTCCGGATGCAAGCTTACAGGGTTTGCAGACAGCTGGCAGTGAAACGATCCGAACCCTAGAGTAACCGTCTACGACAGAACGAAGTGCCGGACCCTGGTTTATCTATTGGCAATTGAACTGAGACCATTTACCTAAATCCAACTCATCCACATCAGGCGCTGATTAAAACACTAGGCCGCGTGGCACTGTAAGCCCAGTAGATAAAAATAAACTGCATGGGCAGTCGTATATAGAGCAGGCTCAGAGCAATATCTGGAAATAGTTCAGGGTTCAGGGCCATGTAAATATTCGCCGGATACACTGCTATCAAAAGAGCGACCAGACCCCAGCCAGCAGCAGACCGTAGCCTCGGTATTAATACACAGACACCCCCAACAATCTCAAAAAAGCCGCTTATATAGACAGCCTCCAGATGCAGAGGGAGATAACTGGGCATGATGTTGAGGTAAAAATCTGGATTTACAAAGTGGTCTATGCCTATATTGATGAAGAATACCGCAAGCCCCAAAAGGGCTATAGTTTTTGCTCGGCTTGCGGGTAGCTCTAGAACCTGAGAGATTCGTTGAAACATAATTATTGACCTACATGAAATCTAAAATACTTCTATGGATCCATATTCCTTTATCAGCTTGGCATCCAAGTCCCGCTGTTCGGCTTTGATGTCAAACTGATTACACAGACCATCATTCCAGCTGTAATAATCCGTCAGCATATGATCACCGACATTGGTAAATGACTCCCAGGCCACAAAACATTTTTCTAGCGCAGTAAAGCCCTGATGCACCGCAATCCTACCGAGCAGAGAGTCCATATCGTCGACTTCTATATCCATTCTTAACAAATCGTCCTTGTCTAGATGCACATAGGCTGGAGCGATTGTTGCAAACCTGCTCCATTCAAAGGGCATATCAGCACTCGGATTTCCCGTGCGGGCAAAATTACTCCAGGCGCCCATGACCGTTTTACCCATTTGATCTCGCGCCGGCCCCTCGGGATAAATATAAGATGTAATAGGTCCGTAGATGTAGTTACCTGTGACAAATGCGATATCAGTGCCATGGGCTGCTCCTACGATATTAGGAATATCAATAAGCATAGAGCTTTTCTGATGGTCCCAATCAAATCTGTAAGCAAAGAGATCCTGGTATCCTGCCGCCTCCATTGCCATCAACGCATCATCAACTCCGCGTAGTTTCCAAGCATGTGATCTGGTGCGCACCCAGAGTTCAAATACCTCTGGATTTTTAATGGTGATCTTAGGGGGCAATAGCTTAGTAAAAATGTAGCTGGTATCAGCAAAATAGCGATGCAGGCCGAGCCAGAAAGAGACTTCGTCTTTGGTGGCACCAGCAATAACAGGAATATTTTTTGCATATTTAGCGGTTCCCAAAGCACCTAGCACACCCTCTTTAGGAATCACTACGCTATCTGTGGTAGTCAGTGGGATTGAATCGTAGCCCTCGGTTTCATAATACAGACCAATGAACTCACGCGCATCGATGTTTAGAAGTCGCATTCTAAGTTCGGCTTCACTGTACTGAGACTGCGGCTTTTCTAGGATTTTATTGACGATCTGCCAAGAACCGCGACCAACTAGAGGATTCCCGTTATTGTGATTATAGGCATCATCAAGTGGCGCACTGGTAGTGTAACCCGACTGAGAAATAGCCTTGTGAAATAGGCCTTTACTCAAGGGTGATGCCAGCAGTGCAAGTGTATTGTGCGCCCCTGCTGACTCGCCAAAGACAGTTACATTTTTAGCATCGCCACCAAAGCTTTGAATGTTTCTTTGCACCCATTTTAATGACTCGATAATATCGAGAGTACCAAAATTAGAGGCCTTATCTAAGCCATGTTGAGGGCCCTGGATTGCGGGATGGGTAAACCACCCCAGCGCCCCGAGACGATAGTTAATGGTGACAACCACCACATCTTGACTGGCCACCAACTGGGTAAAGTCATAGTAATCTTTCAATCCTGTGGTATTGGCCCCTCCATGAATCCACACCATGACCGGATACTGCTTGGTGGCGAAGTCTGCGGGCGCGCGTATGTCTAGATATAAGCAGTCCTCTGCACCCACTATTCCCTCGCCACTGGCTCCGGCATAACGACTGGCCTTCTGTACACATGCCGTCTCATCTTGATCAACAATAATATGTTGCGGTGATTGTAGCGCTCTAGTGGCTTTCCACCGGAGCTCTCCAACCGGAGGCTGGGCGTACGGAATATCAAACCAAGAGACCACGTCTGCGCTGGACTCGGGAATAGACTGGCCCTGCACTATACCGCTGGAGGTTTGAATATTATGAGCTAAAAGACGATCTATCTGTGGCTCAGTCGGAGTCACCAACTGACAGGCCGAGAGCATTACTGAGGCAATTATTATAAATCGAGTCATAGCAAGCTTCTCGTATGTTTTACGTTATTATTATGTCACAGCAGTGCTTCGGGCTGTTCTCCATCTGATACGCGATAGCCTCCTTAGCCGATCACCCAGCAGCTACGAATTAAAACAACCGCATTAGACACAGGCTATCGCTAAAATCAGTTCTGAGCTACCACTACTAGGTTCTGCCAATAAGGCACCACAACTACAGAGACCCTCTTAACTGCGGATCTCTTCAAGCTTCTTTATCGTCACAGGCTTACCGATGAGCATTTAGCAGACCTTGATTAAACCTCAGGAGAAATTACTGCATCGGCTGAAAATTGAAGTTTTGCCAAACGCGCATAGAGCGTGCTGCTGACCAGAAGTTGCTGATGAGAGCCCTGAGCCACCTTGCGACCAGCATCCATTACCACAATCTGATCGGCATGGAGTATCGTTGCCAGCCGGTGGGCAATAATTATCGTTGTACGGCCCTTCATTAATTTATCCAATGCCAACTGAACCTTGTATTCACTCTCGGCATCAAGTGCACTGGTTGCTTCGTCTAATAACAGTATGCGGGGGTCTTTGAGCAACGCACGCGCAATGGCAATACGCTGACGCTGGCCACCAGATAGTCGCACGCCCTGCTCACCCAAATCACTGTGATACCCATTAGGTAGTTTGCGGATAAATTCATCGGCATGAGCAGCCACCGCCGCGGCTATCACTTGTGCATCTGTCGCAGAGGATCGACCATAGCGGATGTTATACATCACATCGCCAGTAAATAGCGTTGGTTGCTGCTGAACTACGGCTATTTGCTCTCGCAACTCGCTAGGGTCTAGCTGTCGAATATCGCAGTCGCCAAAACATATCTGACCCTGTTGTGGGTCATAAAAACGCTGTATCAAATCAAATAGGGTCGACTTACCCGCACCTGAGGGGCCGACCAGCGCAATTATTTTATCTTTCTCAATCTGCAAGGAAAAATCAAATAAGGCTGGTTGCTCAGGTCTTGATGGATAGCAAAATCGGAGATTCCTAAAATCTAAGACTGCTGGTAACAGAGAAATATCTCGCGGATCGTCAACTACCAAAATCTCATTATCGGCATGCATTAATTCCATTAAACGCTCAGTCGCGCCAACAGCTCTTTGCAACTCACCATAAACCTCAGACAATGAAGCCGCCCCAGTTGCCATCAAAATGGCATAGAAAATAAAGGCGCCCAACTCACCTCCGCTCATATTGCCATTAATAACATCAGTACCGCCTACCCAAAGCATCACCGATAGTGCCCCAAACACTAGCAGAATAACTGCGGCCATCAAGATCGCCCGGTTACTCACTCGATGTTTTGCCACGGCAAAGGCGCGCTCAACCTCTAATGAAAATGCACGTTTCTCCTGAACCTCTTGAGTAAAGCTCTGCACGGTTTTAATGTGTTGGATAATTTCTCCAGCGAACGAGCCTACATCAGCAATGCTATCTTGACTCGCTCTGGATAGGCTCCGCACCTTGCGGCCAAACACCAGCACTGGTATCAGCACCACTGGCACGGCTAGGACAATAAAAAAAGTTAACTTTATGTTGGTGACCAATAGCATCACCAATGCACCAGTAAAACTAATGAAACTGCGCAGAGCAATGGATACTGATGAGCCGATAATCGACTGCAGTAATGTAGTATCAGAGGTGAGGCGCGACATAATGTCACCGCTGCGATTGGTTTCAAAAAATGCCGGATGCAAATCAATAATATGGTCAAATACCGCAGTGCGAATATCTGCACTGACTCGCTCGCCAAGCCAGGAGATAAGATAAAACCTAATATAGGTGCCCAAAGCCATCAGAGCCGAGGCAACAAGTACAAATAATATCGCCATATTCAGCTGCGACTGGGATTGTTCGGCGAACCCTTGGTCAATCAACAATCGTAATCCCTGCCCAATCGACAGAGTGACCGCGGCGGTAAAAACCAGTGCCCCGAGAAATATCCACACCCGCAACTGATAGGGTTTTAAAAACTGAACAAGAGCCAAAAATACCGACATTTTTAACGATGACTCCTGAGATTTAGAAACGAAAGGGCTGTTAATAGGCTATCACCATTGGTAGTGGGCTTGTTGGAGGACGGCGCCGATTATGACGGCCACGCCTAGCAATGCAAGTACCTGCACCAATGTAGTCCCGCCATTAATGCCTTTAGCCGTTACAGAGGTTGAGTATACGATCAAATAGCCGTCCTTGGATGGTTTAAACTACAGAAGTCTACAGCCATAGAGTTATCGATATCTGCGAGAAAATTTATATTACATAACACCAACAGGACACCTAGAGCCTTTAGGTAACTCTCATATGCGGGCTAATAGGTCTGGATATTGTTGGCAGATCAACGACATACTGTATTTTAGTCTAGGCAAATTCATCTCGGCATTGTCACTGCATCCAACCTAGCCTCAGGTCAACGCCATTTGATACAATAGGCGGCATAGAAAACCGCGCCAAATTTGCGATTTGGTTAGCCGAATATAATAGTAGGATTCATTATGCCCACCCAGTATGTTACCTGTGCGCTATATAAATTTGTCGCCCTGCCAAACTATGGCTCTATTCGCCACCCATTATTAAAGGTTATGACCGACAATAATGTTTTTGGCACCCTGCTACTGGCCGCCGAAGGCATCAACGGCACTATATCTGGCCGCCGCGACGACATAGACATCTTACTCACATGGCTTGATCAGCAGCCTGGACTGGACAATATAGATACCAAAGAGTCCTTTGATGACGAAATTCCATTCTATCGATCCAAGGTCAAATTAAAAAAAGAAATTGTCACTATGGGAGTCGAAGGCATAGATCCAAAACAGGTAGTGGGCACCTACGTCAAACCTGCAGATTGGAACGCTTTAATATCAGATCCGGATGTAGTAGTCGTCGATACACGCAATGATTATGAAGTTGAAATTGGCACCTTCAAAAATGCCATAGACCCGCAAACAAAGTCGTTTCGAGACTTTCCAAACTGGGCTAAGAATAACCTTGATCGCAAAAAACATAAGAAAGTTGCGATGTTTTGCACCGGCGGTATACGCTGTGAAAAATCTACTGCCTATATGAAAGAACAGGGCTTTGACGAGGTCTATCATCTTGAAGGTGGTATTTTAAAATACCTTGAAGAGATACCCAGTGAACAAACTCTATGGCAGGGAGAATGCTTCGTCTTCGATAACCGTGTAGCCGTTGACCATAACTTAAAACGCGGCTCCTATGACCAGTGTCACGCCTGCCGCATGCCTATTACCGAGCAGGAAAAACTGCTCTCAACCTATGCTGAGGGGCTCTCCTGTCTACATTGTCATGGTACCGTAAGTGACGAACAAAAGCAGCGTTTTGCCCAGCGGCAAAAACAAATAGAACTGGCTAAGGCGAGAGGCGAAGAGCATATAGGAAACGCAGCATTAGAAGTCACGCAGCGACGCAGAGAAGCAAAGAAAGCCAATAAAAAGGCCAGTAGAGACCAAGTAAAAAAAACCTAAACTTTTGAAATTCAAAAAGCCGCTAATCAATAGTGGCTTATTTTCTTTGGCTTAGATTACTGCCTGATGTAAGACTGCGTTATCGACTTGCCCTGCCACTGGAATGTTTGATTAAACTGATTTTCATCAACTAACTCAACAATTAGCCTATGTTGAGTACCTGCAAAATCTTCAAAAGAACTGGCAATACCCATCTCAGTTATAACTCCATCGGCATCGATAGCGAATTCACCAAAGCCAAAATGCAGCTGCTTCTCACCCTCTTTCATATAGCTTTGAGAAAATATGAAGTGCCCCCCACCAAACATTTTAATTTCGGAGAATTGCGCTATTTCACTACCCTCTTCACTCTCGCGAGTCTGCAACTTCCACAAACCATCAAACGCAGATGCTTTACCTGGCTGCCGATACCATGTCTCCACCATGTCGTAAACATGGCCGTTAGATTCTAAACCTTCGAGACTTTGCAAAAAGCCACTTTTGGTCTCTTTGATGTCGAGAGTAAAATGCAAACCCTCCAGAGGACCTTCTTGATTGAAAATAGGTGACTCAATCAATGCGTCATCTTTCCAGTCTGTGAGCCCCGCGGCAACATCAGGCTTACCAGTACCTTCATGCATAAAGGCAAACATATAGCGATCATTGGAATAGATCTTCATCTGTGAACGTTTAAGAACCGTCACCTCACCCTTTTCAGTCAAGGTAACATCGCTAAGCAGGAAAGCTCCATCCGCCAGGCCAGTGGTTGCCGTTTCAGATGCGGTTGTATACTTTTTTTCCACGCAACCACGCGATGAAACAGTGGCCCTAGAAGCATCAGGTGATTTAAAGCCCATGATTATTGTTACCCCAGTTTAGTTATTTGCGAATAGTTCATGTGAGCGCCAACCTTAGGCTCTGCAGCGAAACAAATTACGTTACCAGCGTATGCAATGTCTACTGGACTAGCGACCATTCAGCGCGAAACTCCGCTACTCATCGCGTTTACGGCATGTATCTTTTAAAACAGGTATTTAATAATAGAAAATTCGCACAAAACTAATGTCTTGACCATCAGGTGCTACGAGACATGCAAAGCACTGCGCCAAACTAGAGCCTGTCAACTATGGGACCGCTGCCTAATATTGATGCTAGTTCATCCACATTAGCGGGCGACTAGCCAGTCGAAGATTATGAGCCACTGGTTCAACAACCTAGTAGCTCATTGGACATTGCTATATCTAGCGTCCCTGGTACCAGATAGGTGAGGTCCAGGCCATTTCTCGAATACTGCCTGGGTAAGCGCCATTAGTGCAGACATCGGGACGCTCAGCCTCGGCAATAGCATCACAGTCATAGGTGTGCCAGCGTGGCGACCTGGGCTCGACAGCACGCAAATAGTAGTAAGCTGACTGAGTCGGATCAAAACCCTGATCGGTGTAGACTTTACACAGGCTATCAGCGCCCGCTTCCGCTGTAGCAATGGGCAATACCTGAGTATTCATTTTACCCTCAGCATCTATCCAGCCTTTGATTAACTGGAGCTCCTGTAACTTTAGCCCCTCAGGGTCTTTCGCCGCATAGGCGAGGAAGGAGGGTTTGTCGGAAATAGTAGCGGCGCTTAAATCTCCGCCCATAGGCACACCAGTAGCGTAGGCCTGGCTCACCATGTCACTGGCGTCACAGAGACCTGCATCAAGCTCCCAGCCAGCAAAAAACCGCGGGCGTATTCGTGGGCCTGAGGTACCAAATACCTCTTTGCGCAGCATCGCATCGAAAATCTCATCGCGGGTATTCTCTCTCGCCCAGACACCAGCCAAGCCTCCGGGGTTACCGTCAATACCGCTGGTCAACAAACCAGGTTGCAAACGCTCCAAAGGAGTGGCTTCAGCTGTTACTGCGCCAACCCATTCAGATTCTTTGACTCCACCGGAGGTAGCAGAATGAGTATCGGTGGCAGCAATGACGCCCAACTTAATTGGATTTAAGCCTATGGCCTGCTCTTCTTTAAGCCCTACTAACAGTGCTGACCGCTGAAAATCTGTGGCGTGCACACAGCCTGCGCCGACCATACCATTGGCACCAACAGTGCCTTCGGCACATTCAGCTGTGACTTCAGTCGCCTCACCGACAACTAGTGTTGACGAAGACATATCTCGAGTTGTATAAGTTTTGTTTTGCCCCATGCGCCTTACTGCTTCAACTTCGCATAACTCATCAGGCGCACCGAAAACAGAACTCAAACCATTTATACACTCTGAGCCTCCTTTGTGTTGAAAAATTTCCATAATCGGCTCGCGTTTCAAGCGACTCCGAGCATAGGCGATTTTCGCGACATCTGTATCCTCAAGTTGCATGTAGGGGGCCATGCGCCCATTGGCTAAATTAGAGTTGTGAGGAATAGTTAGATAGTCACATCCAGCGTCAATATCACAGACCGCATCTAAAGCCGACCACAGTTTACTGTCGATGGGAGCATCTATGTAGCTGACCGGTAGCCCAGGTACTGCATCATTTCTAAAGATCACATTGCGGTGATAGTTACTGGTTCCAGGAGTGCCCGTATATTCATAGGCGATGAAACTTGTGAATTCACAAGGCGTGTTGGCACTGTTGGAGGCAGCCTGAATATTTTGCCAAGGTGACAGGGCAAAATCACGGCACAGACTGCCACTAGCACCACAAATTTCGGGGATTCGGGCTGGGGTCTCAGTGGTAATAACTGTACCCAACATCATCATGCCTTGCCGCTCATCAGATCTGTAGGCGACACAGAATTCGGTATCATAAACCGGCGACCCCTGACTCCGGCACAGTGCACGCTCACCAAGAAATTCACCATGGTCTGTAACCGCCAAAAAGTCCAAAGGGCGGTCAATCTGAGTACGCCCAATGGCTACCCCCTGCTCATTGATTGGAAAAATAGGAATTGATTCGCCCCGCGCATAGCGATGGGCATCCTCTGGCGTCGCACCCGTGCTGTTTGCAGCTGCATCAAACGAATAGCTAGTGTGTATATGCAGATCACCGAACAATGCTGTGCGGTTTTCATCAAATCTTTCGCAATTACCCGACTCACTGCTAACAGCGGGTTTGACATCTTGAGATATAGGTAGCTGAGATTCACTGCAACCGGCCAGCAATATCAGTAGTGCTGTTGAAAAAGTAATCTGAAACGGCCTTGAATTTTTTTTCATTATGTCGCCTCTTTTATTGTTTTATATGACAGTTTAATGATCAAACGCTTATAACTCTGCACCCAGAGCGACTCATTAGCAATCGACTGATTAATTTAGCGATTTCGCCCTAGGGCATCATGGCTGGTAACCCAGTCGCCAGCTAAAACAGCACTCATTAGTGATATCTCCCCCGCCAGCACCGTCGCGCCAATAATCTCGGCCAACTTATGTACCTTTCCGGTACCATTACAACCAAGTAAATTTAGACATTCCTGCTGCGTGGGTAACCCTGTACCACCACCATAGGTAGCAACAATCAATGAGGGAATCGTAATACTTAGATAGTAGTTACCACTGTCATCAACATCGGCATAGATAACCGCCGCTGAAGATTCTGCCACATTAGCCACATCTTGCCCTGTAGCAATAAATATCGCCGTAATACCATTGGCAGAATGCGCGCCTGTGTTATGAGACCCTGCCATGAAAGCGCCTACCTGATTAATCGAACGGGCCTTAAAAAGTGCTTCGGCAGAGGTATTCATTCTCGATTTTAATAAATCATTAGGGATTGTTACTTCGGCAATGACTCTCTTGCCTCGAGTATGCAATGTATTGAGCTGGGAATGCTTCTTGTCGGTATCCATAGCACCGGTCAGCATATAGCGTTTAATACCTGGATAATTAGCCGCGATCCATTCACAGGCGACGAATGTGGCCTTCCCTACCATGTTTTGACCGGCAGCATCGCCGGTAGTGAAGTTAAAGCGTAAATAACGCAGGCATCCCGCAGCAAACTGCTGGATATCCCGCAACTTTCCAGAGTTAGTGGTCGTCTCTGCCTGCGCCGCTATCTCGGCAAAATTCTCGTCGACCCAGTGACCAAAATCTCGTGCAGCTCTCGCGTCTTCAAAAACAAATACTGGCGCCCGTTGCATTGCATCATCGACTACAGTGACCTTGGCACCACCAGATTCACTGAGTAGTCGCGCACCACGATTATAGCTCGCGATTAATGTACCTTCGCTAGTGGCCATGGGCACATAAAAATCCCCAGCAGCATGTTCGCCATTTACTCTCAATGGGCCAATAAGTCCCATAGGTACCTGCGCCACGCCAATAAAATTTTCAATGTTGCCCGCCGTCGCCGCCGGATCAATAGAATAGTGACCGACATTATCGAGAGTTGTAGAGGTTTTTTGACTAACAAAGTCACGTCGTTGCCGAGCAATTTCTTCACTGTAGTCATTATCTTTATTGCGTGGGATTCTTTCCGACATTAGGAAACTCGTTTTGTTGGTGTCATGCCAGTATATTGCACTAAGCGCCCAAACATCGCGACCATCCCGCACAAAAACTGACTGATGAGTCAATTGCAAACCAGCTTGGCGGTGGCAATCTCACAATGCACAGAATTTATTGGCATTTATAATGCCAATATAGTTATAATCTTTAAACCCTTTGTGCCAAAGATCACGGAATAATACATGAAAATACTACGAACGCCTGAAAACCGTTTTACCTCACTCCCGGAATACCCCTTTGAATCGCAGTACACAGTGGTTAAAACTCATGACGGCAGTGATCTGCGAATTCATCATATTGACGAGGGACCAAGAGACGGCCCAATTATGCTGTGTATGCATGGCCAGCCTGTATGGAGCTATCTCTATGCGCGCATGATTCCTCATCTCGTCAAAGCTGGTATTCGGGTAATCGCTCCAGATCTACCCGGTTACGGCAAATCGGATAAACCCGCTGCCAGAGAGGACTACAGTTACCAGCGTCAAGTTGACTGGATGAACCAGTGGCTAGTACAAAACAATTTTGGCAATCTCACTTTTTTTGGGCAGGATTGGGGTGGCCTGATCGGGCTGCGTATGATTGTCGACAACAGCGAGCGTTTTGCTCGAGTGGCTATCGGTAATACAGGACTGCCCTACAATCCAGATGTGCCACAAAGCACCATCGATAAAATAAAGGCCTTGAGAGCAGACCCCAATAAACTTACTTTGTTTAGCATGATGCGAAAGATTCAAAAAATGAACGGTTTTGACAAACAATCTGGGAGCGACCTCTTTGCCTATTGGCAAAAATATACTTGGGAGACCCCGGATGTTCCGGCAGGCATCATTGCCTCCTCGCAAATGGAACACCGCAGTAAATTATCTTTAACCTCCGAGCTATTTATGGGCTCGATTGGACTGCGTAGCATATCGCCTTTTCGTACCGACATAACTAAGGCCTATGAGGCGCCCTTTCCCAGCCCAGCTTACAAAATGGCGCCTCGTGCTATGCCAAGCCAAGTACCTACTATCCCCGACGAGTCGTTAGAGGCACAGAAAAAAGCATGGGAATTTTTTGAAAAATTTACAAAGCCATTTTTATGTATTGGCGCAGGGAATGATCCAGTTACTAATGGCTTTGAGAAACCTTGGTTATCCAAGGTCCCGGGAACCAAGGGGCAACCCCACTGTACTATCGGTGGAGGCCATTTTTTTCAGTGGCAAAAGGCAGAGAAACTTTCATCAATATTAGTAGAGTTTATTGCACAGAACCCAATACCTAAACCTCGGAAAAAGAGCGCTACAAAAAAGGTACCTTAGTATGCTCCAGAGGCAGCCATTGCCGCGTCTGGACTAAAAATTATTCAGCAACAGAGATCTGGCGAAAAAACGCTATCGTCTCAAATTCACTGGCAGCGCCATCATCATCAGCTGTGCCATAAGCACTGTTGGCTGAGAGTTTAACAATAACTGTATCCGATTGTGGCGCGACATAGATAAACTGGTTATACACGCCAATAGCCATAAATTCACCCTGTTCCCCTTCGGGTATCCACCACTGGTAGCCGTACCCAAGGGGCCAGTCCGAGGCCGGATTATCGCCTGCAATTAGGTGCGGCGCGTCAGGAGTAATGGAGTCCTCTACCCACTGTGATGGCACAATTTGGCGCCCATTAAAAAAACCGCCGAGACGATATATCTCACCTAGTTTGGCGTAATCTCGAGCTGTTGCATTGAGACCTGCAAAAGCCATTTCCATATCCTCTGAGTCAGTTAACCAATAGGCCTGATTCTCAGCGCCCATGGGGTGCCAGAGCATTGCACTCATGTATTGCGAGATCGGCCGGCCAACTGCATTAGTCAACAGCATTCCAAGAGCCTGGGTATCCGTTGAGTTATAGCGATTGTAGGTCCCTGGAGGCAACTCATTTTCCAAGGTAGCAGTGAAGGTATTCATCGAGCCACCCAGTGCAAAAATACGGCTGAATTTACTGATATCCGATTCTGGGTCACCATAGTCTTCATTCCAAGAGGCGCCGGACGACATTTGCAAAATATCTTTAATAGGCACATTGTCATAAGCAGAACCAAAAAGCTTGGGCACATAGTCGGTAATAGGTTGGTTTACATCGTCGATATGACCCTGCTCTATAGCAATACCAATTAGGGCTGAGATAAAACTTTTGGCCACCGACATCGACAGCCAGGTTTGCTCTCGACCACCACTTAGCCAATATTGTTCAAATGTTATCTGGCCATTTTTAAGAATTAGTAGCGCTGCCGTGTCTGTACGCGCTAAAAACTCAGTCGTCTCGACCACCTCGCCACTGAAGGCAAAGTTACTGGGCAATTCAATTTGTTCACCCAGTTCAAAGGATTTGGGCTGTGAGGATGCAGGCATAGTTTTTATCGGAAACATACTATGCATTCGATTAAAATTAGTTGACTGCTCGGCACCGGTAAATAAGGTACTGACCACCTGCACTCTGGCGATTCGATCACCAAAACCGACCCATACAGCCGCTACTACAACCAGCAACAGTGCCAGACCAATGTTAATTGGTCGTTTAAACATTAACTTCACCGCTAGATACTCAGATCCATCAAGTTGTAGTCCTTTAGCGAGGCCTGCATATCGTCGCGCCAGATTAGGGGGTCTCGTTCATCGGCATCAGGCGCATACTCGTATGGCACCTCATCGGGAAAGCGCTGCTGCCTAGCGGCAATTGCCATTCCAATCACTCGCGAACGCTGAGTAATAAACTCCTCATCAAAGGTAGCTGCGTCAGCGTGAATACCGGCACCAAATACATTTAATACAGATGAACGGCGATGAAAACCAAAGTTAACCGTCACTCTGGTTTCAAAACCAGTGTTAGCAAAAGACCCATGCAGCAGTTGGCGATTATTAATCACTACATCTCCCGGGTTACAGATAATTGGCACTGCATCAGGCAGGCGTTCGCTACCCGCGTCAGCTACCATCTGAACAATATCCAACCTACCCTGTTTATGGCTACCCGGAACTACCCAAACTCCGTTAACGGCGGTACTGCCATAGACCTGACCCATAAAATTGAAGCCATGACTATCCTGGTCTGCATCAGGATTATCCCAATGAGTATCGCCATCCTGATGCCAGGACACCGCGGCCCCCAGTCCTGCATACTTAATAAATAGCCCCTCATGAAACGGCGTAAAGTCTTTGCCATTAATAGCTTCTGCCATTTTTAATAACCCTGGGTGGCCATAGGTTCGAAGACAGGCCAATGAAAACTGCAGTGATCCCGCAAGATAAAAGGGGGTCGCCTGAGGCGCATCAACCCCTGGTTGCGGCTCAAATAGCTTTACCTGATGACGACCATTAGCAATCGCTGTCCCGCCGAGCGGGTCCGACAATGGCTTGGCCCATTGTAATGTCATAGCTTTGTTGTCAACGCCTAGAGCGGGACGCCCAGAGGCATCTGTAGTCGCACCCATTTCAGTTGGAAAATTTTCCCGCAGACTTTCAAGATCATCGGCAAGATCTTTCAGTTCCGTCTCATTGAGGATGTTTTCAAAAATATAGAACCCATAGGTCGAATAAGCCTCGAGGATGTCGCCGTGAATAGCGCCGTTTCCGTCAAACTTGATAGGCCCTCTGTTGGGTAGCGATATAGCCCTTTGCTGCCCCTCAATTAGGTACTGCTTCATAGCCTGTGCATCATCGCCATAAAACGCTGCACAGCTCTCAATAGATTTGCTGACATCTTGGAACATACTCACCTCATTACTGGTTGATCATGCTCGCCCCGTTATTTGAGCAATCGGAGGCGTTCTAAAATTTTCACTCGAAGTGTACTGTAAAAAAATGACTGTTTACAGCTAGACGGCTGAGGTGCAAAAAGTCGTCAATAGTTGCGTGCAGATATTAGAGCGGTACACTCGTTAGACAGAAAATCACAGAGCCACCATCAAGCGTGGGGATAGACCATGATACAACTGCAAGAGTTAAGCTGTGTTGCGGATATAAGCCGCTATCAGGCTCGTATTAATGGCTCAAATACTGCCTTAATATTTGAGGGACGCGAAACCACCTATGATGAACTTGATCAAAGAGCTAGCCGCATTGCCAATGGGCTGCTGTCTGGTCATTGTAGCCCAGGTGCGCGTATCGGCTATTTGGGTAAAAATAGTGATGTCTACTTTGAGTTACTCAGTGGAGCATTTAAGGCAAACGTTGCTATTGCCGGTATTAACTGGCGGTTGGCGGCACCTGAGATCGACTATGTGCTTAATGATGCACAGGCGGAGATTCTTTTTGTCGGCGCTGAATTTTATGATCTTATTGAACAATTAGTTCCTACATTAAGCAGAGTGAGACAAATCATTGCTATCGATGGTGGTCACAGCGAATGGCCAGACTTTCGCCAATGGCGCGATTCCCATAGCGATACTGATCCAATGCTTCCCATAGATAAGGATGACGATGTAGTACAGATGTATACCAGCGGCACCACTGGTCACCCCAAAGGTGTACAACTCACTAACGGTAATTACTTAGATCTATTAGATCAGGCGGCCAATGGTGGTTGGGGCGACTGGGAAAATGGTGAATCAACCATTGTCGCAATGCCTATATTTCATGTAGCTGGTGCCAACGCAGGAGTGCTCGGTCTTGCTCAGGGACTTAGAAATATTGTTATCAGAGACGTTGATCCGGTGGTGATTCTTGATGTGCTAGAACAATATCGTGTGCGCTACGCTTTTTTTGTGCCAGCTGTAATCTTATTTCTAAACTCGATCCCTGGAGTTCGAGATCGCGACTTTTCTAATTTGGAAACTATTCTTTACGGGGCCAGCCCGATCTCACAGGATGTTCTAAGTACAGCCCAAAATATCTTTAAGTGCGAGTTTTGCCAAGTATATGGACTCACGGAAACGGGCGGTGGCGGTACGGTACTATTACCCGAAGACCATGATCCATCTCGCGGCAGACTGCTCTCCTGCGGCAAACCGGCACAATCTTCCCAAATCAGAATCCTTAGTCGTGACGGCACAGATGCCGCCCCCAACGAAGTTGGCGAGATTCTCTACAAATCTGGTAGCCTTATGAAGGGCTATTGGAAAAATGAAATTGCCACCGCAAAGGCTATTATCGATGGCTGGTTTTACACCGGCGACGCCGGCTATCTCGATACCGAAGGCTATCTATACATCCATGACAGAATTAAAGACATGATTGTATCGGGAGGCGAAAATGTCTATCCAGCAGAAGTAGAAAATGTCCTCTTCGACCACCCAGATATAAGTGATGTAGCCGTAATTGGAGTGCCCGACGAAAAATGGGGCGAGGCGGTAAAAGCAGTAGTGGTATTGCACCCGGGCTCAACTGCTATAGAAAAAGATATTATTAATTTTGCAAAAAGTCGAATCGCTGGTTACAAAACTCCAAAAAGTATCGACTTTGTTCAATCCTTACCTCGCAATCCTACCGGCAAACTCCTCAAACGAGAATTGCGCGCCCCCTACTGGGAAAAACACCAGAGACAGATTAACTAAAGACAACAATAAAACGGATGACTCCTGTGACAATAAAACAGATTCTTTACTGTGGTATGTGTTATCTGCTTGCTTCTTTATCGGGAGTAATCCAAGCATCGGATAACACCGAGTCCTATCTGATAGGTCGTGGTATGTCAGACATTACTGGACCTATTTATGGCGTTCAAATGTGGGGTTTCGGGCGCCAAGATCAGACCACCGAAGGTCTACATATTCGCCAGCGATCACGGGCCTTTGTAATAGCTGAGATAAGTGATCCCAGTAAACGGTTAGTTCTAGTTAGTGCCGACCTAGGCAGTATTGAACATCACATAACCCTATCTGTTATTGATCGATTACAGCAACTGTATGGCAATAGCTATAGCATCGACAACGTGATTATCAGTGCCACTCACACCCATGCAGGTCCGGGCGGCTATTGGCACTCAAGGAGCGACCTTGGCTTAGATGGCGGATTTTATCCGCAACATTTCAAGATTATTGTCGATGGTATTACTGCATCTATTATCAGCGCACATAATGATTTACAGCCGGGCAATATCTATCACAGCAAGGGCAATGTCACTAATGCCGGTGCTAATCGATCTGTAGCCGCCTATTTACAAAACCCCCAAAGTGAAAGAGATAGTTACAGTGGAAATACACCAACTGAAATGAGCCTAATGAAGTTTGTCGATGACTCAGGAGCAATTGGGATGCTTAACTGGTACGCCCTGCACCCTACCGCAATGAACTACTACAACCATTTAATCTCAGGAGATCACAAAGGCTACGCCGCGCTGATGATGGAGCAGTTAAAGGGCACCAGTTACAGTGATAAGAATGACTTTGTCGCCGCCTTTGCTCAGGCTGACCCAGGAGATGTTACTCCAAATACCAACCTTGATAACACTGGACCGGGCGCAACGGATGTAGAGACCACACAAATTATGGGTGACCGCCAGTTGGAAGTGGCATTACAACTATTCGATAATGCCAAAGAACCACTGCACGGCCCAATTGAGACCCGTCAGATATACGTAAATCTGAGTAACTACAAAGTCGCCGACCAATTTACCCAAGCCGGACCCCAACAGACCTGCCCATCCGCATACGGCTATTCCTTTGCTGGCGGCTCCACCGAAGATGGCGGTGGACATCTGTTGTTTAAAGAAGGTATGACCAAACAACATTGGTATTTAGATTTTTTAATTAGCTGGTTAACTGGCGCACCAAAGTCGACTGACATCGTAAAAGAGTGCCAGTCACCCAAACCTGTCCTATTTGAAACAGGCAGTGGTACGCCACCGATGCAATCACAAATACGCTCAGTTACTTTGGCCCGTATAGGACAGCTGGTTATTTTAGCAATGCCGACTGAGGTAGCCACTATGTCCGGCCGACGCTTACGCACGACTGTGATCAATGGGCTTGGTGAATGGGCCAAACATATAGTTCTGGCAGGATATTCAAATGGCTATGCAGGTTACATCACCACACCTGAAGAATACATAGTGCAACAATACGAGGGGGGGCACACCCTTCATGGGCGCTGGACACTGCCAGCTTATCAGCAGGTGGTCAGCCGTTTGGCTAATGCTATAGAAACTAACTCAGCGGTTGAATCAACCCTAAAATACGATGATTGGCGCGGCAAGTCGCCGGAAACATTTTTAGGCAGCCCTGATACTCGGCGACCACCTAAGGGCTACACCTATGGAGCCCCCCTTCCACAACAGCACGGCGACTATACCGTTGGTGACATTGTTAGCGTTAAATTTTGGTCAAGTAATCCCAACACCAATTACAGAGCTGACAATAATTTTCTGTTGGTGGAGCAGAAAATAGATGATAACTGGAAGACTATTGCCACCGATAATGATTGGAGTACTACGACAAGATGGCGAGTAGAAAAAAAGTCTTTTGTTGCTGAGTTGAGCTGGGCTATTGAGCCAGGAATAACAGCAGGCGAATACCGTATAAGTCATCGGGGATATGATCCAGATGCTAATGCGTTTATAGGCATATCATCGAGCATCAGAGTCAAATCTCAAACTGAGTAAAAAGCTACCGATATTAACATTAGTATTTATCACTCTAAACCAGTGACAGTTCTTGCCAGTACCGGCCTGCGAGATCAGCCTAGTCTCAATAGATGCCTCTATGCTGGGGAGGCTCTTGTTTGAGAATCCCATTACAACAGGCATGGACCTAGGCAAAAATTATCATGTAGTTGCAGCCACAAAACGTTCGCTGTAAATCTACTCAACTTACCTGTACAGCTAAAAGTCTACCTGATCGGAATTAATTCAAAAAAATAATCTGCAAAATAATAATCAGCACCAGGATTAAAGATAATCCTCGCCAGAATGCAAGAGGGTTACTTTCCATCAGAGGTAGCTGTTCTTTGGCCGTAAACGTTTTATTAGGGACTCTCATATCATAGATAAATTCAGAGACTTCGCTGTATCGCTTTAGAAGACTTATGCTTACGGCCTTGCGCAGACTTTCTTCAACCCAACCGGGCACCTTTATTCCGTGACTATTTAGCGATAAATAAATTAATTTACGTTGTTCAAAAACACTTTTAGCCCTAGATACCTTTTGACCATAAGGGAATCTTCCCGATAGCATTTGATAGGCAATAACTCCGAGCGAGAAAATATCCACTCGTGATGTAATAGGATCATTAACAAAATATTCTGGCGACGAATACTGTAGCGTACCAACTATGCCCTCATTATTGGCATGAATGTCTGAAATACCCGCCACCTTGGTACTGCCAAAATCGATAATTTTTACTGTGCCCAATGAATCTATCATAATATTTTGTGGCCGCAGATCTTGATGGATCATTTCACGACGATGGAATGCCTGCAGGCCTTTAGCGATTTGTTCAATTATTTTACGTACCTCTTCTAATGAAGGAGTGGGATTATCGATCATCCATTGCATTAGATTCTGGCCGTCAATATATTCGGTAACTGTATAGAGATAATTTTTCTTTTGTACCGAGGGTTTCGCTTTTAATACATGGGGATTATCAATGCGCTGAGCGATCCAGTCTTCACGCAGGAGACTTTCTAAATACTCAGTGTCCTTTTTAAGCTCAGCAGACGGAAACTTTAACGCTACACTTTCACCTGACTCGTTATCCTGGGCTAGAAAAACATGGCTACGACTACTAATATAAATTGGTCTGATTATCCTGTACCCCTCAAAATCCATTCGGGGCTTTATTATTGGTGCCAGGGGCAAATGACTTACAGCTCGACCTATTTCAGTAGCTGATTTATCTGGCAACTGATCTAAACGAACAATTTGTAGACTGATGTTATCATCACTACCAGCATCTAATGCGGCTTGGGCAATAGTCTTAGCCAGGGCATCCAGATCATCGTTAGTAGCATTGACATCGCTTTCGCTCAGCCAGTTACAAAGTTGTTTATTGGAAACAAATTCATGGATACCATCGGTGCATAGAATAAAGTAATCGCCCTGTTCAACTGACCGACTGGTGTAGTCAACGTCAACAGTATTGTTTATTCCCAGTGCCCTTGTCAGATAACTCGACTGTTCAGTAATGACATGCCGGTGATCCTGGGTCAGACATTCCAGTCCGTTGGTAGAGTAATGATATATACGTGAATCACCGCAGTGAAAAACATGGGCCGTCTGTGACTTAATAACAAGACTACCGAAGGTGCAGATATAACCTTTTTCTTTATTAAATCTATGGGGGCTATTGTGGGTCTGAGAGAATAACCAAGAGTTAGTAGCACTAAGTACTTTGAGGACTGAGTTCTTAACTGACCACACATCTGGGGTACAGTAATAGTCGTCTAAGAAGCTGGCAACCGATGTCTGACTTGCAACCTGACTGACATCACTACTGCTGATGCCATCGGCAATAGCAAGCGCGATACCTTTACTATGTAACAGCGGCTCACTAGGAATACAGGCACCAAAGAAATCCTGATTAATAGATTTTATACCAGCATCACTATATGCGCCTAAGGTAACGGATAATGCTTTGTTCATTTTGATTTAGCTAGCCTTTATAATCGGCTACCCAAAGCTGGGCAGCCGATATTTTAACCAATAGGTTCCATGTTTTCTTACCAGGACGCATAGGGCAGGAATTTGCCGTTAAGGGTCAGTAGAACGCGATCACCTCTGGGATTCTCAATTTTGTCCACTTCCATTGAGAAGTCAATAGCGCTCATAATTCCGTCACCAAACTTTTCTTGAATAACTTCTTTGAGTGTGTCGCCATAAACTCCAACTACTTCATAGAGGCGATAAACAAGTGGATCGGTCGGTACAGCCTGATCCCATATCTTAGTCGGAAAAGCTGCTAGTGCAGCAGTTACCTCTTCCCCCAAGCCCAGATAGTCTGAGATTGCCAACGCCTTGTCCTGCGGTGCGCTGTTCATACCTAGACATACAGATGTCAGCCAAACCGGTGACATAGATAGGTCGGTCGCTATTTTTTCCCAGGTCAATCCTTTCTCTGACTTTGTCGAAATAATTAAATCTGACATTGCTTCTTTGTTCATTATTTAACACCTTAAATTGATATAGAAATTAGTCGCTCTTAAGCCACCCCTACTGAGTTAGTAAGGGTGGCTGTTGTTATTAAGTTAGTTTGCGTTCTGCGTTAGTTCTTACGTGGGTCCAATAAAGTGGCAGTCCAACCAAAAACAGTCCACCAAACAGGTTGCCCAATACAGTTGGAATTTCGTTCCACACTAGGTAGTCAAAAATAGTGAACTCTCCGCCCATGATCATGGAAAACGGAAATAGAAACATGTTTACAATAGAATGCTCAAAACCCATGAAGAAGAACAACATTACAGGCATCCACATCGCTGCCATTTTACTGCCAGCAGAGGTAGAGATCATAGCTCCAACTACACCCATTGATACCATCCAGTTACATAACATGCCGCGAATAAAGATAGTGAACCAGCCAGCTGTGCCGTGCTCTTGATAACCCAGAGTTCTTGACTCACCAATACTGCCAACCTTAGCTGCCAGAGCCCCACCATCGGTGTTATAACCATAGGTCAGGATGAAAGAAGCAAAAAAAGCTACCGTAAGCGCACCAGCAAAGTTACCTACAAATACTAGGCCCCAGTTACGAAGCATATTGGGCACTGTAGCTCCTGGTCTTTTATCTAAAAGTGATAATGGTACCAACGTAAAAACGCCAGTAAGCAAATCAAACTTCATTAGATAAAGCATAATAAATCCAACAGGAAATAGGAGCGAACCTACTAATAGATTGCCTGTCATGGTAATAACGCTAATCGCAAAGAAAGCCGCCAATCCGAGAATTGCGCCTGCCATAAACGCACGTACTAGGGTATCTTTCGTTGACATGTAGAGTTTTGATTCTCCGGCGTCAACCATTTTTGTCACAAATTCACTGGGTTCTATATAAGCCATAATTTAGATCTCTAAATAAAAAGTTGGTGGGTGGATAATGTTTCCCCCTACGGTTTTGCAAGAAGGATGCCAACTTTTAAAATGCTAAATAGCGGCCTATTTTGGCCAAGATTTTTCTTTAATGACTTTTAATGAAGCATAACCGACGAATAATTCCACTTTGTTGCACCGCTTTTGTGCAACACACAGAATATCAACTGAGACATCAACTTTATCTATTTAAAGGCTGAAGTAGCCGAGAACAGCTAACCTTTTATTGTGGCGTTATATCAAACGCGACGACTTGAATCGTTAAATGCCATTAACGATGGTATGGCCGCAGCGACCATCGTAGATCCAGCAACCAATACTAAAAATATTACATTGTTAAACGAAAAAACATTTACGCCTATATGCAGACCAAAGTTGGTAGCTAGTCCGTCACGTGCAATTAGTAATGACAAATAAAGGGTAATAGTACCAACAAACATACTGATACAACTTATCAGCAAAGCTTCTAGCTCTATCAATAAAAATAAATAAAATGGTGGAGCCCCTATCACTCTAAGAAGATAAATTTCCTTCTCTCGTTCTTTAATAGAGGCAAGCATCATTGCGCTCAGTCCTAGAAGGGCCGAGATTAGTACCAGGCCTGAAATAAGACGCAGAGTACTTTCTATAACGGACATCATTTGCCATAACTCTGATAGCGCCACCCCAGGCAAAATGGCCGTAAGAGGTTCATTGCGATAATTATTTATGTCTCTGCGTACACCAAAGGTCGCCATACGAGAGGTTAGCCCAAGCATAAACGCAGTGATACTTTTCGGTTGCAATTCCGCCCCCTGAAAATCAACCAAAGGTAAATCATCCGCCACATAAGGCTTTTGTAAACCGCCATGAACGGCTTCTACTCCCTGTAAACTCACATGAACTGTTTGATCAACAGGCGTTCCCGTTGGAGCCAATATACCTACCACAGTAAAGGGATTTTTATTATGTAGACTAAAGCTAGCTCTACCTAAGCCATGGGCCAGCACTACCTGAGCGCCCAAACTGTAGCCTAGCTTCTTAGCCACCTGTGCGCCGAGCACTAGATCAAAGGTATACTCGAACGGCTTACCACTTGAAAATTCCAAGCGTCGTTTTTTTCCATAATTAAAGTATTTAAAGTAGTCAGTCGTTGTACCCAGTACTCGAAATCCTCTGTGAGAATCACCCAGAGAGATTGGAATCGACCAAGCTACTTTCGGATTGGAGCTAACTCTTTGATAGCTGTCCCAAGCAATATTACTAGTTGGTGAACCCAGACGAAATACAGAGTAGAGTAAAAGATTTAAACTACCTGTTCTCGCCCCCACAATCAGATCTACGCCAGATACAGTACTATTAAAACTCTGCTTACTTTGATCGCGGATATGTTCTACCCCAAGCAACACAAAAATACTGACACTCATCGCCATAATTGTTAGGAGCACAGAGCCTTTACGATTTAATAAACTCTTAGTGGCCAGCCGTGTAAACATTAGAGCCTCTTTCTCGAAACATTAATTTCAGATAGGGCGTCTATACGACCAAAGTAATTGGCTAAAGACATATCATGACTGACAAAGAGTAAGGTTATCCCTTGTGCAGAAACCAGGGACACGAGCGCCGACATAAAATTATCCCGGTTTTTCTGATCCAATGATGATGTCGGCTCATCGGCAATTAGCAATTGAGGCTTATTTATCAGCGCCCTAGCGATGGCAATTCGCTGCTGTTGGCCAATACTCAGCTTTCCAATGGGTCTGTGCCAGTCGCTCCGGTCGATTTGAAAGGTCGAGAGCAATGACTTTATCTCATCGACTAAACCTGGGTGGCGTTGATTGCCAGAAAATCCATAGGCGAGTTTGATATTATCGATAGCATCAATATATGGAATTAAATTAAACTGCTGGAAAATATAGCCTATATGATTGGCTCTAAAACGGTCTCGTTGTCGCTCAGTCATCCTATCTAAGCGCTCACCCAGCACCATTACCTCACCGGTAGTTGCAGTCAACATACCGCTCAAGAGATTGAGTAATGTGGATTTTCCCTCACCGGACGGCCCATGTATAAAAACCTGTTCACCAGGAGATACTGACCAACTATTGACATTTAACACATCAATACTTGGTGATTCGGGGTAAGCAAAATGTACATTGTTGAGGTTAATGGCCATAGATGATGCCTGTTGATCTCGTCTGATTTTTTTGCCACTGGCCTGTGAACCTAAGTTGATACACTGTATCATTAAGGGATAGGGTTTGAAATATCCACGGTGATTAAATTGAAAATATCAAGAAAATTAAGCCTTCAAATAGGGTTGATAGTAACTGTGACACTATTGTTTAGTGGACGAGGCCTAGCACAAGATAACAACAATCAAACAGCTGAATTCAAACCAGGTCAATACACAACCATTCAATGGACTGAATTAGTTCCCCAGGAAGAGATTGATATTCTTGATAACCCTCCCACATACATAAGTGATATCGAAGACGGGTCTACAGAGGATCAGTTGAGTAGCCCAGTAACAAACTCAATTGTTCTTGAAATGGCAGACCGATATCAACAGGCTCTGGTGTCAACGAACATAAAACCTGAGATGAATGGCCGCAAGGTCCGCATTCCAGGATTTATTGTTCCTTTAGAATTCGATGACCAACAGGTAATAACGGAGTTTTTCTTAGTACCCTACTTTGGGGCCTGCCTCCATATGCCACCGCCAGCACCGAACCAAATGATTCATGTAAAATATGCCAAAGGACTAGAGATTGACGCCCTCTACTACCCGTTTTGGGTATCCGGTGTTCTAAAAACATCTCTGGTGAAGAATGATCTAGCTACCGCCGCGTATGCGTTAGAGATGGCCAGCTATGAAGCTTATGAGCAATAACAGCCGTCTATTCACAATAGATTTCGAAGGCCTAGCAAAGAACTATTTAAAGACATGCAAACAACTGCGCTTCCCACTGACTATCGATGTCACTGGCAATAATATCAATGCGACTCTCAAAACAATCATCCATTTCCACTTCGGTGAGAGCGTCAGAGGTGATGTTGTAACCGAACACACCACTTTGAGTAATAAAAACTGCCTTCACCCTTATGGCTTCGACACCACTTAAAAACACAAACAAGGCCTGTCGATTAAATACTTTGCTAGAGTCAAAGCGCCAACCTATGCTATGAAACCCCTCTGCTTTATTAACTGCTTTTATAAAACCTGACTCAGGCAACGGCATGGTGGCAAAACTAAGTTGCTCGGAGCCTACTGGATGAGTGTGACTATGACTTGCGCCGACAGATGCAGCCGTTACTCCCTCTAAGAGATCTAAGCTTAATTGGCCCTGCTCAGTAAATACGATCTTTGGCTCCGGCTGAGATTTTGACTTCACATAATCCTCAAGCTGAACTCTATCTTGATGCTGATAAAGGTCATTTTTGTTACCAACAATCACATCTGCTATGGCAATTTGCTGATTAAATGTTCCGTTCTCCGTGTAGCGTGGATCGCTTAGATTCCGCGCATCAACCAAAGTGATAATTTTCTCAATTGAAAGAACCTTAGAATAGTGCTCTGCCGTCAAAACATCGAGCACTTCAACCGGGTGCCCTAGGCCTGTTGGTTCAATTAATAAGCGATCTGGTTGAGCTCGCGCGAGCAACTGATTGAGTGCTACCTGCATTGGTAGACCTGCAGCACAGCACATACAACCACCTGGTACCTCTCGAATAAAAATATTACCGTCTTCAGAATGCTTGTCTTGGAACAGACTTCCATCTACACCAATCTCGCCAAACTCATTGACCAGAATCGCCCAGCGCTGATTAGTTGGCTTTGATTGTAGAAGATGTAAAATCGCCGATGTTTTACCTACCCCCAAAAAACCAGTAATAATATTAGTCGGAACAGCTTCAATTCTGTTAAGTAATTCTGTCATTGTGAATGATTCTTTGGAGACCCTTGTACCGACGCTGACATGTTTTCTCTGTCCACCTTAAAATAAAAACAATTATCTCGGCCTGTATGACAGGCAACACCAGTTTGACTGACCATGCATAATAAAGCATCCCCATCACAGTCAATCTGCATGGTGGCTAATACCTGACCGTTACCGCTAGTCTCGCCTTTTACCCAAAGCTTTCGCCGACTGCGCGACCAGTACGTCATCAGGCCCGTAGACAGCGTTGTATTTATTGCCTCCCTATTCATCCAGGCTAACATCAAGACATCTTTGCTGGAGACGTCTTGAGTGATAACAGGAATAAGACCATTGTCGGTAAAGTTCAATTCATCAATTAGGGATTGCAGAACTAGGGACTGTCCGTCCTCTAGACTCTCAATAGTTTCAAAAAATATGTTTTGCATAAGAAAATCGTAACTACGAGCTACATTGGCAATCTGAGCGCCTACATAGCCGCTGGTTTATTACATGTCCTCCAGCAATGACAAGAGCCCCAATGGTAGTCAATAAACTCTCTCCTGACTCTCCAAGAAGGTCATGACCCAAAAAAGGCGTGACAATTAAAATAACTAAACCGAGAAGTCCAAACGCCATAACATTATAATTTTTATGCTTTTTACAGCCCATGGTTAGCGCATAAAGACTTATGGGAACGACTGCAAATAACATCCACCAATGCACGACTTCATCCTGCAAATTAAATGTTGCGATAACTGGCAATAGGACAACCACTGCGGGCAGTGCCAGGCAGTGAACTATGCAAAGAAAGGATAGCGTGATTGCTGACTTGTCTGATAGTGCTTGTATGTTTTTCATTATGAACTTTTCAGGTAAGGATTAAACGGCTTGATGTTTACAATTATGGCAAAGACAACTTATTTCTAATTGAGGACTGAGCAAATGAAATCCCGCCTTTTCAATAGTATCTCTTAAGTTATTTATAGATGTTTTATCTACAGTAATTTCCTTTACACTTTGGCAACTATCACAAATCAAAAATTGCACAATGTCATGACTGTGATCACAGGTTATATGGGAGCAGGCGATATATTTATTAGCCAACTTTAACTTGTGAACTAAAGATTCATCTTGTAAAAAATCAAGAATACGGTAAACCGACATAGCTGGCAGCGTTTCACCAAATTCTTCTCTGCAGTAGTCGACCAATTCATAGGCTGACCTGGCTTTATCGGATTGTAATAAACCCGAAAGTACTTGCTTACGCTTATTAGTTAATTTTGCACCATGGGATTTGCAGCTAATCTCAGCATGATTAATCACTGTTTCTATATTACTCATAGGCATTACCTCAATACGATGATATCGAGTGTGGAGGTCAGATCTAAAGCACCCTGCTTAGTATCAGTGAGCCACATCACATTGATTTTTTCTATATTGGGAAAAATATCAAATAAGTTCACCCTAACCCCACTCAACTCATTACCATTAACACAGACATAACCAAAACTCGCGCTAATTTCGCTGTGGTTACTGACATTATTATCGTGCTCTTGAACATGATTATGCTCGCGACTATGAGTCTCTTGAGAGAACGCTACTGATGCAAAATCAGCACTGGCTTGCTTTATTGAGCAGGAACTTCCTGAGAAGGAAAATAGATCTTTTGGCGACTCAAAAATGCGTCTTGCCCGCTTCACTGCTCCTTGTTGCTCGTTTGAGGAGGCTCTGTGTTCGAACCCAACGATGGTCGATGCAGGTGCCGCGAAGCTAATTTCTAACCGATTGCCCTCAACGGCAAGCATTAATCTAGTATAACCATGCACATGTGCGACCTGAGGCGCAAAAACATGGTCATGTTCGCGGGGCATCGTATCAGCAACAATATTGCATGAGCCTAATAAAACTGCACCAACAGCTACTATATTATAAAAAAACTTCATTAAAACCCTAACCTTAAGCGATAAAGCACCGTGCCTGTCAAAGCATCAATGATACAGTATATCATATCTTATGCGCACACTTCTGGGTAATCTTGCAATAAGATGAAGCAGTCCTCCCTAGCCTATAACTTGGGCATAAAACCTATGACGCTAGAATTCAAAAATGGATATAGGCGATAACAAGAACATCTAAAAATCAGAGCCCAGTAGACTAAGGTGCTACACAGCCGCGTATTAAAATAATGAGCTAGCACTAGGAGGAGTAATTTTTTGGTCTCAAACCACTTTTAGTGTCATAAAACTTTTTGAGCTGGCGCAAATCCTCATCAACGTCCCCAGAGGGCTCCATTAAACCCTCAATTCCAATGGTCTTGATAGTGCTATCTACATAGACAACTAGTATTGGTACCTTGGCGGCTGTTGCTACATGATGGAATCCTTGTTTCCATCGAGGGTTTGCGCTTCGGGTACCCTCAGGAGTGATAATTAAGACGAACTCTTCGCGCTCTGCATAGATACCGGCAATGTAATCTACTAATGAACTCGCTTGAAGTCGATTAACCGGAATAGCGCCGCTATAACGCAAAAACCATCCCAGAGGCCCTATAAAAAGAGTACTCTTAATCAGTACACTGGGCTTGAGACGCAACACTGACACCGCCAAAACAAACAGAAAAAAATCCCAATTTGAAGTGTGGGGTGCAACTATAAGAACATACTTGCCCTGCCCTTCAGGAAGCTTACCAACAACCCGCCATCGAATGATTTTTAACGTAATTTGCGATATCACTCGTAATATTGGGCTTATTACAGGAGTCGTAAAAAGCGTGTATTTCATGTTTATCTCAGGGAAAGACTAATATTTTAGCGTAATTTCTTGCCAAACCTCCACTTTTGATGCGCTTATTTAAACCGCTACTGGCGCATCTATTAGCAAAGACAACGTCACAGGTATCTTATGCCATTGATATTTGATTGGCGGTAGCACCACTGATCAGCAAATGAGATGTAGGAACATCGTCTTGTTTGAGTCTCAAGCCTAACCAGTAATCATCTAGCTTGGCTAACAATATCTTGGAAGCAACTGCAGCCTTGTACGCTGACTTGGTTTTTAGGCTCTGAATAATACGAGGCTTAATTTAGTGATGCTTCAAATCACTAGGAATTACTCTAGAGAAGTAATATACATCACGTCTGGTATATGTGTGTTGAGCATGCTTTGGTGTATACCGCATTGTCTACCCTACCTATATAATCTGGTAAATAAACAAGCAAAACAATGGGTTACGTGAAACTATGGTGCCCGGGGCCGGACTTGAACCGGCACGGTATTGCTACCGACGGATTTTAAGTCCGTTGCGTCTACCAATTTCGCCACCCGGGCATTGATGAGGTGGACTCGTTCGAACCCTAGCCAATATTTTTGGAACCCTAGGATTAGAGCGCCGGAAGTATACATGATCAATATCGAAAATGGGAATGGATCCTCTATTTTTACTGTCTTTTTTACCGATTATTTATCGGATACCGCCACCTCTATGAAATAACCAAAAAACTTTGTTAGACTCCGGAAGAGTTAAAATTTCACAGGGTGTCGATCACTACCCAGGTGGTGACCGATACTGAACACTGGCCAGGCCATTAACCATCGTCTCTAGTTTAATGTCTACTTGCAGACGCTACCGACCAAAGCGACCCTCGTGCATGCTACCTACAACCAAAATAAACCCGCCTGTCTTTGCTACCTCTCTGTTCATAACTGTCTTTTTTGCCTTATTTGCGGCAATTTTTCCTGAGCTATCTGCTCAATATTTTGGGCAACTACAACACCTATTAGTCACTCAGGTCAGCTGGCTATATGTGTTGTCTGTGGCAGCCTTTTTGCTATTTATTATATTTATTATGGTCAGCCGGCTAGGTGATATTAAGCTAGGGCTTGACCATGACCAGCCGGCCTATACCAACCTATCTTGGTTTTCGATGCTGTTTTCTGCGGGTATGGGTATTGGACTCATGTTTTTTGGTGTCGCCGAGCCTGTGATGCACTACATGTCACCACCTGTAGGCGATGCGGCGACAATATCTGCCGCTAAAGAGGCAATGCGCATCACATTCTTTCACTGGGGACTCCACGCCTGGGGCATCTATGCCATCGTAGCACTGACGCTGGCTTATTTTGCCTACAGGCACAAACTGCCGCTGTTACCTCGCTCTGCGCTCTACCCCTTGATTGGCGAACGAATTTACGGTGGTATTGGCCATGCAGTTGATTCTTTTGCGGTGGTGGGGACTATCTTTGGAGTCGCGACCTCCATGGGCTTCGGAGTGCAGCAGCTAAATGCCGGCCTGCATTATTTGTTGGGTATTCCAGAAGCAAGTTATATACAGATTACACTGATTATCTGTATTACTGGTCTGGCTACCCTGTCAGTGGTGCTGGGCTTGGATCGCGGTATCAAACGTCTCTCGAATCTCAACATGACTCTTGCAGTTTGCCTAATGCTGTTTGTACTCCTGTTTGGACCTACCATTCTTTTGCTACAGTCCTTTGTTCAAAATACAGGCTCCTATCTAAGCGAACTTGTCAGCAGTACCTTTAATCTCTATGCCTATGACCGACGAGATGATTGGATCGGTGGCTGGACTCTACTCTACTGGGGCTGGTGGATATCTTGGTCACCATTTGTGGGCATGTTTATCGCGCGCGTATCCAAGGGACGAACCATCCGCGAATTTATTGTCGGCGTACTCTTTATACCGGCCGGGTTTACCTTTTTATGGATGACTGTTTTTGGCAACACTGCTATCCATGAGATCGCCACCAATCAGGCCTCCAATCTCGCGGAATCTGTCAGTAGTAATGTACCCGTAGCACTGTTTGTGTTTTTTGAGCAGTTTGCTATCGCTCCGCTGCTCTCGACCATTGCTATCTGTTTAATCACTACCTTTTTTATCACCTCCGCAGATTCTGGTGCTCTGGTTATAGACACGCTGACCTCTGGTGGCGAAGAAGATACACCAGTTTGGCAGCGTATTTTTTGGACAGCTGTTATCGGCATTATTGCCGCTGCACTTCTATCATTGGGTGGATTAGGCGCACTGCAAACCCTAACAATCGCCTCGGCATTTCCCTTTATGTTTGTGCTGCTTATATTTTGCTACAGCCTGTTCAAAGCTCTTAAAGCCGACTATTTGTTGCAAGATAGCGTGCAAAATCACAGTACGATCCAGCAGTTTTCAAAAACTAACTGGAAAAAGCAGCTGGCATCTTTGACAGCTCACCCGGAGTTTAATACAGCGAAAAAATTTATCGCCGGCTCTGCTCAACCAGCTCTTGAGCAACTGGCGGCTGAATTCCATCACAATGGTATTAGTGCCGAGCTAGAGATCAAAGCCGACAGCATAAGGTTAATCATTGACATTGAAAATGCCGAGAATTTCAATTACCAGATTAGGCTGCGCCACTTCGCGATGCCTAACTATGCAGATGAGCAAAACGGAGACTACTATCGTGCTGAGGTTTTTTTACTGCGCGGTGGTCAGCGTTACGATATCTTGAGCTATAGTCAGGAACAGATTATCGCCGATGCAATCACTCAATATGAACGTCACCTGCATTATTTGTATCTAGCCGGGTCGGAGGTTTTGCAACAGGAGCCAGAGCAGGAACCTGGTACCTAGCCTAATTACCTTAATTGGCGTGAGGGCCAGGCTGAGGCGTGAAGGGCACTGAATGGAGGCGCGGGTCGGAATCGAACCGACGATGGCGGAGTTGCAGTCCACTGCATTACCACTTTGCTACCGCGCCTTTTGAAGAGCTTCTTTTCTAGCTTTTAAGCAACATTTACATTCAAGGTTTTACTGATCTGAGTACCGCTGTAATCAGACGCCGCTATTCTAGGGAATGTTGGCAATAAATCAACTACTTATCAGCTTCGGCACTCAATTGCGGCCAAGCCTGAACCAGATATGTCACCATTGACCAGAGTGTCAGCAGAGCTGCCACATAAATTGCCACAAAACCTATCAGGGTTAATAGTTCTTGATCTGGCTTTGCCAGCAACAAAATGGCAACAGCAATCATCTGCACCCAGGTCTTAATCTTGCCCAACATAGATACCGCTACACTGCCTCGGGCTCCCAACTCAGACATCCACTCTCGCAGAGCTGATATTACGATCTCACGGCCAATAATTACAATAACTGGCAGTGCAAACCAAGGACTAGCATGAACCTCTAATAAAAGAACCAGTGCAGCCACCACAATAAGTTTGTCAGCGACCGGATCAAGAAACGCACCAAAGGGTGTGACCTGATTGAATTTACGCGCTAGGTAGCCATCTACCCAGTCGGTCAATGCTGCCAGCCCAAAAATAGCGGCCGAGGCAAAGTGGTGCCATTCCCAGGGCAGGTAATAGACAACGATAAATACTGGAATCAAAGCGATGCGCAGCAAAGTTAGGATATTTGGCAGGTTCCACATAGTTATTTATCGCTTTCCATTCCAAGTGTAAAAGGATTAAACCTTCAAGTTACTCATTGTACAGCGCGCTGTAAATAGCTTCAGCTACCTTTTTATTTATATTTTCCACTTTCATCAGGTCGGCGATGCTAGCCTTGCGTACCTCTGCAATCCCTCCAAAATGCTTTAGCAGGTCGCGCCGCCGAGTGGGCCCAACACCGGGAATACCTTCTAGCGGTGAGGTGCGGCGCTTTTTATCTCGCCGCGCCTTGTGCCCAGTGATAGCAAACCTGTGGGCTTCATCGCGAATTTGCTGAATTAAATGAAGTGCGGCCTCTGCCGGACGGCCAATAATCCGGTTATCTTGATCGGCTAGAATTAAGGTCTCCATGCCGGGCTTACGAGTCGTACCCTTAGCCACGCCAAGAATCATCACACCCACCACACCCAGATCGGAAAGGACCGTTTTAGCAATACCAATCTGGCCCTTACCCCCATCTATCAATAATATATCTGGCAACTTACCTTCGCCTTTCATTAAACGGGTATAGCGACGACGAATGGCTTGCTCCATAGCGGCATAGTCGTCACCGCCAGTAATACCTTCAATATTGAAGCGCCTATAGTCGCTCTTTAAAGGGCCGTTGGTATCGAAAACAACGCATGATGCAACCACAGCCTCACCACTACTATGACTGATGTCGAAGCACTCTAAGCGCTGCGGTGTGTGCTCGAGTTCTAGGGTTTCGCGGAGTGATTCAAAGCGCTGTTGCAAGGTCTTTTTAGAGGCCAATTTACCTGCCAAGTTTTGTTCTGCAGTGCGCTGGGCCAACTCTATCCACTTTGCACGAAAGCCTCGCACCGAGTCGCGAATATCGACATTGCGCCCCACCCTGAGTTTAAGAGCGTCGATCAGTGGCTGGCTGTTTTCAATGGGTGCATTAAGTATTATTTCCTTGGGCAGATCTGGGCGACCACCCCCAGCTAAGTATAGTTGAGGTAAAAACTCGGCCAGTAAATCTGTGACTTGGTCTGCCAGTGGCGCCTTGGGATAGTAGCTGCGACTGCCAAGAATACGGCCTTGACGAACATAGAGTATATGCACGCAAGCCTGACCATTGGTCACTGCACCGGCGACTACGTCTACTGTACCCTTGCCTTTTTCAATCATTTGCTGCGCCTGAATTTGGCGCAACGCAGCTATTTGATCACGACTCTGGGCGGCCTTTTCAAAGGCCAGTTCAGCCGAGGCTTTTTCCATATCTCGCTCGAGTTGCTTGAGTATCTTGTCGCCCTTACCATCAAGGTACTGTCGAGTTAACTCCACATCTACGGCGTAGTCTTCGGGGGTAACAAAGTCCACACAGGGAGCCGTACAGCGCTTAATTTGATGTTGCAGGCAGGGTCTGGAGCGGTTCTTAAAAAAGACATCTTCACATTGGCGAACTTTGAAGGTCTTCTGCAAAAAAGACATACTCTCACGCACTGCATTAACACTGGGAAATGGGCCAAAATATGTCCCTTTGGCCTTTTTCGGTCCTCGGTGAAAGGACAGTCGCGGCCATTTGTCCTTATCCGATAGAAAGATGTAGGGGTAGCTTTTATCATCGCGCAGTAAAATATTGTAGGGTGGTTGATACTGCTTAATGAGGTTATGTTCAAGAATCAACGCTTCGGTTTCTGTCTCAGTGACGGTGACATCTATTTGTGCAATACGCTTTACCAGTGCCGCCGTTTTTACCGTGAGCCCGGTTTTGCGGAAATAACTGGCAACCCGACTCTTGAGATTCTTGGCCTTACCCACATAGAGAATTGTGCCCTCCACGTCAAACATTTGATAGATGCCGGATCGCTGAGTTAGAGATTTAAGAAAGGTTTGATGATCAAAAGGCATGGCGGAATTGTAGCTGGTCTTCGGTGGCATCGCTAACGGTTAGTGAGCTGTTATGACATTAAGCTCAATAGTACTTCAGCCAGAGGAAGCAATAATCCAGTCATTCGGAGTGGTCTGGACAATCTATACCATCTTCCAAGGGGTCCGTCCCTAGCACAGGATAATGGCTCCGCCCTGAGTAATAACTATGGAGATCAACTAAATCTCTTGTCACCAAGATTACAGCGCTGCTTATCACCACTGACCACCGAAAACTTACGATCCAGGACTGTACTGACAAAGTGCCACTGATTGGTCGCAGCCTGAGGAGTTAACACTAATTCAGACCAACCTCGCCGGACTGTATCGACAGCGAATAACTCTGGACTGGCGACCTTCATTGCGCGTGCCAGTACATCTGGCTCCGTTGCCAAATAGGTCTCCATACCTGGGCTATTTACCCCCGGAGTTCCAATTTCAACACCCACGGCCTGCCCCTGACTATCGGCCAGATTAAATGCCCAGGCATTGTGGGTATCTCCCGCTAGTACAACCGGATTCACACCATGTTGCATCAAACTTTCGAAGACATTGTCTCGACAGGCCGCGTAGCCATCCCAGGCATCGAGATTTAACGGCAAAGCCTCCTTGGCCAAGGTCTGCATCATTTGCATAACAGGCCTGTATTCGGGCTTGGTTTCCTCAAGGTTTAGCTCTTCATCAGTTAATACTGGCATACCCAATTTACCCATCAATACCTGCTGGCCCAGAATCTGCCAAGCCGCACCGCGCTGCTTGCTACTGCGTAACTGAGCATCTAGCCACTGCTCTTGATCTGCTCCTAGAATGGTTCTGTTAGGATCAATCAAAGCTTTGTCTTTAAAGGTCTCGGCATCAGGCAAATAATACCAGCCCTCGGGCAGGGTCTCAGGAGTCAAATCTTTGATTCTTTGGTAATCGGTGATCGCAACAGCTCTGCCCGAAGCAAAATCAAAGGGCACCTTTACTCGCACAAGGTCAGTTGCAGATAGCTGTGTCCTTTCATCTATCAAGCTAGCGCCAGACTCTGAAACTTTGAATAGTGCCGACTGCATAGGCAGGTCAGTAGCATAATTTAAAGGCCGATTACGGCCATGGATTCGCGTATCTAGCATTATCAAGTCGGCTAGATTTCCCAGCTTAAAGCTCCGATAGATTGGTGTCTGGTCACCCTCGGAGCTGGTACGGATTGGCATCCATTCATGGTAGGCCTGGCGCGCACTGCGCAAGCGTGCCTTAAAATCACCCTCACCATCATTATGATTTTGTGCGCCATTTTGCCAGCAATCGTTGGCCAGCTCATGATCATCCCAGACACAGATAAATGGATGACGAGCATGTACGGCCTGTAAATCCCTATCGGTACGGTAAAGACCATAGCGCATACGATAGTCTTCAATACTTAATATTTCATTGCGAGGTTCTACCTGTCTGCCCAAATCACCAATTGCAACTGGATTAACATAGACATCCTCAGCATATTCATAAATATAGTCGCCCAGATGCAACACCAAATCCAAATCAGTATTAGCCATGTGGCGATAAACATTAAAGTAGCCCTGAGGATAGTTAGAGCAAGAGCATACGCCCAGACGTACTTCGCTCACGTCCCCTACCGGCAAGGTACGAGTCATGCCCACAGGACTGGAAACACCACTAGAGATGAAGCGATAAAAATACTGCTGATTGGCTGCAAGGCCCGCGGCATCGACTTTGATACAGTAATCTCGCTGTGACGACGTCGAGACTGAACCCGAGCTTACTAACTGATCAAAGTCTCGATCCAGAGCGACCTGCCATGTGCAACTCAGATTATCATGTTGGCCGTCACCAGGGAGTAGACGAGTCCAAAGTATCACGCGGTCAGATAGCGGGTCTCCACTGGCAACACCATGAGTAAAGTGCGCTGGTGCAGCCGCTTGCACTTCAAAGCCACGCAGTGCTAAAACTCCCAAACTTGCCCCTAGTCCCTGCAATACCTGACGACGATTTAAAGCCGCTTTGATCATAGTGTTTCACTCGTTTTAAAAACTTTAGGATTTAAATCACCTACTTAGACCAGGGAGCAGCTCACATAAGCCTAGATAAGATGGTATTCAAGTGTATCGATTTGTTGGCTGTTATTACATAGTTGAGGCAATATCCGCATACAACCCGCGCGACCTTCAAAGTAAGCGTAATGCTGTAATCGGCCGACCAGAGCTTGATCCCGATTGCCAAAATATAAAATTAAGTTGTACAACCAGAACGGTCTAGCAACACACTTGAGCTTATTCAACGATATCAATGAGTCGACATAGAATTCTTTTGTGACTAATACTAATCACCAAGAAAAAGCAGACCTTCAAGGATTAACAAGTGGGTTTATGTTAACGCTCATAAATGCAAGACAGTAAGACCTTTAATAACATGTAACGGGCTGCACTTTTAGACTCCGGCACCATAGGCTACAAGCATATCGCATATTTGCTCCAACCGTTTGCGAGTTGCCTTACTAAACCTGCCCATACTGATAAAACCATGGGTGCAGTCTGGTAAATGTTGATGAATCACGTTGACTTTGCCAGACTTAAGTTTATCGACAAATGCTAGGCCCTCATCACGGAGAACATCGTACTCGGCTGTCACAATTAAGGTGTCTGGCGTATGAGACAAATCATCGCAAGCTATAGGGCTAGATAGGATAGCTAGGGTGTCGCTGCCCTCAGGCAGATAGTTATCATGGAAGAATCTCATTGTCTGCGCTGTAAGCAGCAAGCCTTTACCATAACGCTGAATTGAATCGGATGAAGCACTCATATCGACCCAAGGATAGAGTAAGAACTGAAATTCTGGCATCTGAGATAACTGTCCAGTAGTCACCTTAGTAAATGTCTGCATCCCTAGCATAGCAGCCAGATTGCCTCCGGCACTATCGCCGCCCAAGCCTATTTTTGTCTTGTCAATACCCAGCTCAGTTGCATGATCCAACACCCAATTCCAAGCGCCTAAACCGTCTTCGATGGGACCGGGGAATGGATTTTCAGGCGCGCACCGATAGTCCACTGCAATAATATTGATAGCGGCTCTTCCCGCTAATAGACTACAGAAACCCTGGTGACTGGTAAGACCGCCAATCACATAACCACCGCCATGGAAATAGACCATAGTCAATGTAGGCACTGTGGTCTTGGGGCGGTAAATTCTGATCGGTATCTGATGTTCGCCCAAAGAAATCACTCTGTCCTCAGAGCTAACGTCAACTCTAGAGCCGCTGCCCAATAGCCTGTCATAATTGTCATAAAAGCGGCGTAGAGCAGGAAGTGGCAGTCTGGCATAACCCGGCGCTATGTTACCCAGGGCGCAGAGTATGCGTTGACCGTTAATTAGCTTGATAGCGCGGCACTCCTTTTCATCGGGTTGCACAAATTTGAGATGGGTTCGCAAGTGGTCTTGGGCATTAGCTTAGGTATGCCTATGTTGACTTAATAGGGCCGCAATACTCAACTCGGCCGAGGTTACGACTTAAAGTAACCCAAGTCTGTAGGTATGTCATCTTCGAATGGGAATCTATGAGGCCTAAAATGCTATGTCTAGGACTAGCAGGATAGCTAGTACCCATCATCGCTTTGATCTGTGATCATAAATAGGTAAAAAGCTAATTTTTGCGACACCTAAAATAACGGCAGAAGCGCATGCCTACACTCTGCGTACAATAATTTACACGGAAATAGTTATGACTCCAATATCAAAACGACTGAAATCTGTATTTGCAATACAGTCCGAGCAAAAATGGGTTAACAAGCAGTCCACTGCTGAACAGCGCATTGAGAAATTGCTGAAATTAAAGACTGTCATTCAGTCTCGTGAAGATGATGTAGTGCGAGCGCTACACGCTGACTTACGCAAAGATGATGAGGGCGGACGTAACGAAGCAGTTCCTATTTATGGCGAAGTTGACCAAACGGTGGCAGAACTGGCAAATTGGATGGCTCCAGTAAAAGCCGACCCCACACCCTTTGTCGAGAGCCGCGCCAAGATTATCTCTGAGGGCCGAGGTGTTGTACTTTTGTTTAGCCCATGGAACTACCCTTTCGCCCTGCTTTTCCAACCACTGGTATCAATCATTGCAGCGGGTAACTGCGCCCTAGTAAAGCCCAATGAATTGGCGCCCCATGTCAGCAAGCTGGCTGCAGAAATCATCAACGAAGTCTTCGATGAAAAAGATGTTGCCGTGTTTGAGGGTGGTGTTGACGTCGCCAACGAAATGCTCGAACTGCCAATAGACCATATCTTTTTTACTGGCAGCCCGGCAGTCGGCAAAATTATTATGACCGCTGCAGCCAAGCATCTAGCATCAGTCACCTTAGAACTGGGCGGAAAAAATCCAGTTATTGTCGACCGCACTGCTGACATGCAAACAGCAGCGGGTACTATTGCTGCTTTTCGCAATCTGAATAACGGCCAAGTATGTCTGTGCCCAGAAAATATATGGCTGCCGGAGGAAGTGGCAGATGAGTTTATCGCCATGGTGCAAGGTGCCTTTCAGGCCATGTTCTACAAAGACGGTAAACTGAATCCAGATACTAACGGTAAAATTATTGATGAGCGTAACTATCAGCGTGTAAAGGGATATATTGATGACGCCCGCTCAAAAGGCGCCAATATTGTTTGTGGTGGAGATGGTGACCTCGAATTGCGCTCAATTCATCCGACCATCATGACTGATGTCCCTGCCAATGCAACGATCATGGGCGAAGAAACCTTTGGCCCCATACTCAATATCTTTACCTACAAAGATGTCAATGAAGCAATTATCGCTATTCAACAGCAACCTAAGCCCTTGGCTCTGTACATATTTACTAGCGATGATGAGTTTAGTGAGATGGTGCTTAGCAAGACGTCGTCTGGTGGGGTTACGGTCAATGGCTGTTTGATGCATGTGGCCGTGCCGGGAATGCCATTCGGTGGTGTCAACAGCAGTGGGATTGGTGCCTACCATGGCATATTCGGATTTAGAGAACTATCTCACCAGCGATCTGTTTTATTTATGTAACCTAATGCCAGTCACTACACTGAGCTAAACCAGAGATATTATGAAATATAATGAGATGGATCAGGATACCTATAACCTATTTCTCGACACCTTAAAACGCTATGTTAAAGAGCGCATGGTGCCAGCGGAAAATGAAGTAGTCGAAGCCAATGAGATCCCTGAGCATATGCTTGAAGAGATGCGCAATCTAGGATTGTTTGGTCTCAATATTGCCGAGGAATATGGTGGCGCAGGCATGAGTGCAAGTCAGTATATCAATGCCCTAACGGAGATGTCTTGGGCCGCGCCTGCGTATCGTGCCATTATGGCTATTGGTAACGGCATCGTAAATACAGCGCTGACAAAAAATGGTACCGATGCACAGAAACAGACATGGCTACCCGCTATTGCAGGAGGCGCTATTGCTGCTTTTGCCATCACTGAGCCCGGATCCGGTTCTGACAGTGCAGCAATGCGCTCAATGGCAGTTAAAGACGGTGATAGCTATGTGCTTAATGGCGTAAAGCGCTATATAAGCAATGCTCCATTTGCCGATGTGATGCTGGTTATTGCTCGCACATCGTCCGAAGACTTACCCAAGAATGGCCATATCAGCGCCTTCCTTGTACCCTCGGACACACCCGGCGTCAGCATTGGTAAGCCTGACAAGAAGATGGGGCAACAGGGTGCTCAGATAGCAGATGTTATTTTTGAGGATACCCGACTGCCCGCCTCTGCTCTCCTTGGAGCACAGGAGGGAAATGGTTTTCAGGTGGCGATGAACTCTCTAAATAACGGGCGCTTATCTGTCGCAGCGGCGTCTTTGGGCTCATCTAAGCGTGCGCTTGATAGCGCTATTCGCTATGGAATGCAGCGCACCGCATTTGGCGATCAAATCACCAGCTTTCAGCTCACTCAGGCCAAGATTGCTGACTCTCAGGCAGATATCTATGCCATGGAATGCATGTTGCGCGACGCGGCTTTAAAGCTAGATCAGGGACTGGATATTCGGCTTGAAGCGGCATGTGTAAAAATGTTTGCTTCCGAGGCGTGCGGTCGTATCGTTGATCGCGTGGTACAAATTTACGGTGGAGCAGGTTATATACAGGATTACGAAGCCGAGCGTTTTTTCCGTGATTCTCGTCTCTACCGAATTTTTGAGGGAACCACCGAAATTATGCAGTTGGTGATAGCTCGAGCTGTACTGCAACAATATGAGAAAGGTCTGGCCTAGACGCCCTAAAGGGGTGCTAATACCAGAGGCATCGTTATCCTGAACTAGTTCAACCCAGGTTCAAACGATGCCCTGGGTACAGTCTATCTTGGCGTCATTCGAATTCCGCCATCCATTCTTATTGTCTCGCCATTGGTATAGTCACTTTCAACTATGTAACAGGCTAAATGAGCAATTTCCTCCGCTCGGCCAAGACGCTTCGGAAACAGAACTGTGGCTTCAAGAGCGTTCAATTTATCCGCCGGCATCTTGTTGAAAATAGGTGTACGAATCAAACCGGGCGCTATGGTATTGACACGAATACCGAGCTGAGAAAGATCTCTTGCCAGACAAATCGTCATTCCAATAATGCCACCTTTGGAGGCCGCGTAAGCTGACTGGCCTATTTGACCTTCATAGCCGGCAACTGAAGCGGTATTAATAATCACACCGCGCGAACCACATTCTGTTACCGGCTCCTGTGTAGCCATCTGAGCCGCCGCCAAGCGGAGTACATTAAATGTACCAATAAGGTTTACATCAATGACCTTTTTCCAATGATCTAAAGGATGTGGAACGTTTTCGCGGCCAACCGTTTTATGGGCGCCGCCGATACCAGCAAAATTGTTGCAGATATGAATAGCACCAAAGTTACTCACCGCAGCATCTATAGCCGCTACAACGTCATCCTCCTGAGTAACATTGGTATTGACATAAATAGCACTTTTACCCAACTCCTCAGCTAGTGCTGGACCGCGGTCATCATTCATATCCATGATTACTACTTTGGCACCTTTGGCCACATAACTTCTGGCAGTCGCTTCACCTAAACCAGATGCGCCACCAGTAACTAGAGCTACTTTATTTTTAATCTCCATTGCAGATCCTTTCTTTTTTAACTATTTAAAATACGGTTGTAAGTTTTTTTTGGGGAATAACTTTAGACGTTCCCAAGTTTAACAATTACCGATTTAACATACTCAGTAAGTTCTTATCACTTGTATTAGTCCAAGTAAAACCGACCTTAATCGAACTGCCAAGCTGTTATAGTTTGGGCTTAGTGGTCTGCTAGTTTGTCCATCCAAGGCGGTTTAGGTTATGAGTATATTATCTGGTATCAAAATAATTGAGATTGAGGGCATTGGTCCAGGCCCGTTTTGCGGTATGCAATTGGCAGACCTAGGCGCCGATATCATTCTTATCCAACGCCCTACTCCACAGACTGCTAAGAGTGATCCCAGCTACAGCACCTCTGTACTAAATCGCGGCAAACGAATTATCCAGCTTAACCTCAAAGATCCACAGCATCAGCAGCAGGTTAAAGAGCTACTGCGCCATGCCGATGGCCTTATCGAGGGTATGCGCCCGGGTGTTATGGAACGCCTAGGACTGGGGCCAGAAATCTGCTTAAAACAGAATCCAAAACTGGTGTATGGCCGCGTTACTGGCTGGGGTCAAACTGGCCCTCTCGCCCAAAGTGCAGGACATGATCTCAACTATATAGGTCTGTCCAGCGCACTATGGTATTCAGGTAGGCCGGGAGATGCTCCAGTGGCGCCGCCCACCCTGATAGGAGATATTGGCGGCGGCGCACTGCATTTAACGATTGGTATGCTGGCGGCTATTTTTAATGCTTATCGCACTGGTAAAGGTGACGTTATTGATGCTGCGATGATCGATGGTTCTGCCAATATGATGAATCTTCTATTTTCGTCTAGAGCCAACGGACGGTTTAGTAATGAACGAGGAAAAAGCCTTCTTGATGGACCCCATTGGTACGACAGCTATCAATGCAGTGATAATAAATTCGTCACCATAGGTGCCCTAGAACCAAAATTTTATCAACTGCTACTCAGTAAATTAGGTCTCTCAGCAGATAAAGATTTTGCCGACCAACTTGACAGTGAGAAATGGCCTGTGCAAAAAGATAAGCTCAGCCAAATTATTAGCCAACACTCGCAGTCTCATTGGTGCGGTCTACTCGAAGGTAGCGATGCCTGTTTTGCCCCCGTTCTGGATCCTGACCAGGCAGCAAATCACCCTCACAACAGGGCGCGGCAGGTTTTTTCAACTCGAAACGATCATCTCGAAGCCAATCCGGCTCCGCGCTTTCGCAATCATCCTTTTACCACACCAGATAATGCCCGGGTGGTTACCTGTGATGAGGTCTTAGGACTCTGGTCTAGCCAGGCGCAAGTGCAACGGTAGCACTGCGTAGACCTCAGTGATCTAATCTGGTCAGCAGCCGCTGGGCTAACTTCAGATGAGGGATGTCGACCATTTGATTATCCAATCTCAAGGCACCCACACCGGGGTTTGCAGCAAATAATTCAACAATTTTTTTAGCCTTGCTAATTTCGTCCTGAGTAGGTGAGAACGTCTGGTTAATAGGCTCAATTTGTGACGGGTGAATAGCCAATTTACCCGTGTAGCCCAAGCTCCGAGCAGAGCTACATTCTGTTTGCAAGCCCTGTACATTGCGAATATCAGCAAATACAGTGTCCAAAGCCTGCACGCCAAGCTGTCTTGCCTTAGCCAGGCAAAGGCTGCGAGCTAATTCGAACGGCGGCAAAAACTTGCCCTCGCAATCACGGTTTGCAGATGCACCCAATTCTGTGGCCAGATCTTCCGGCCCCCAGGTTAAAGCGACCAACCGGTTAGTACTGTTACTAATAGTATCAAAACCAAAAATACCGGCAGGAGTTTCCGCAGTTATTGCAATCACCTTGGTGTTGCCACGGACGACCCCATGAATAGCCTCCTGTTGATCTAGCAGATTGGATAGTTGTGTCAACTGGTCACCATCATCTAGTTTTGGCAACATAATAATATCCGGCCGAGCAGACATGACCGCGACCAAATCCTCATGCAGATGGGGGGTATCCATAGCGTTCACTCTTACCGCTAATGATTGCTGACCGGCAGTCCTATTGGTTAAAGCAGCCTGAACCAGCTTTCGTGCCTGAGATTTTTCAGACTCCAATACAGAGTCTTCCAAATCAAAAATTATAAGATCAGCAGACATTGAGCTAGCTTTGGCTAACATTTTTGCATTGCCGCCAGGTATAAAAAGCGCGCTTCTAAATTCATTCATAATAATTGACACTACTGTTAATGGATTATGCTTATGCCCGTGATACTAGCGGCATTTTTTACACCGACTACTGTAGCAGAACTCTATGCTGAACCGGCCGAAACAATCGCGCTTTGTATATCAGTAGCCTGCGGATTTCCTCGCAATGTCAGGCCACCGTTTACCTGCATATTCTCACCCGTGACAAAGGCTTCATCGCTAGCCAGCCAGAGCGCCGCAGCGGCTATATCATCTGAGGTGTTTAAGCGCCCTAACGGGACTCTTGACTGAAATACATCCACCAAACCAGGAAGTGCAAAACTACTCTCGGTCATCGGAGTCTTGGTGAAAGCGGGTGAAATAGAGTTGGCGCGAATACCATATTGGCCGTAATCGTTTGCCACACAGCGAACCAGCGCTTCGCCGCCAGCTTTAGTACCTATGTAGGCGGCATGATTATTCACTAGCGCCTTAGTCGTTGCCGAGGAGATATTTATCAAAGAACCACCGGATGGCGCGTTACTCATCATAGCTCTAACAAACTCCGCTAGAAAATAATGTACACCTTTAAATTGCAAATTAACTATAGTGTCTAACTCTTGATCGGTTAATTCCAGTGTAGGTTGCAATAGCCCCCAACCAGTGGCATTTACGGCAATATCTACCCTACCAAACTCCTGCTGAGCCCTCTCAGCTAAGTGACGCACCTCGTCATGACTAGTGATATCACACAGCGCATAAGTACCCCCCAGTTCAGATGAAAATGCCTTTAATACCCCCTCGTTACGACCACTAACTAATACAGTTGCTCCTTCGTCAACAAAGCGACGTGCTATGAGCTGAGCCATATTATCGCTGGTTGCGGCCCCTAAAATGACCGCTTTTTTACCCTCTAGACGCTTCATAACTCTCCTCCAGTTAAACTGTCTTGTAGGATAACCCAAGACTCACTTTGGCACCCCAATCAAAAGTGATCAGTCGCATTGGCGAAATTTGTCAATTATCCTGCTTGCCTTGCTCTGATATAAATGAAACAATCAAGAATGTTTAATACTTCGTCAGCCTCCCAAAACGCCTTAAGTCGCCCAAACCTGCCTGATTTATTGAAGAAGGTACAGGTTAATTCGATGTCCGACATCCATGACGCCGCCGCGGCATTGCAAGAGATTGGAAGTGAATTTGGGTTCAAACTCGCCATGTGTGATGATATCTCATCCCGAGAACCCCTAGTCGATAATGATGGTGTTGTTCTTAATGCCGATGTATTCGGCTGGGTGGAGGACCCAGAACGTTGGTGGGAGCAAAACAGTTTAGCCCTGCACAGCCCAATGGTCAGAGCCTGTCGCTATGAAAATGAGCCGTTTTGGTGTAACTCCGGAGGCTTTTATAGCCATAGCACTAACCCCTACATCGAAAAGATTGAGTTAAAAACCTATTTTGAAGAAACCAATAGATTTCAATCTGCGATTCTCATCCCTATCCATCTCCCCTTTGGTCAGATTTCGGCCAATAGTATCCATTCATTAAATAAGGATAAAACTGATTTATCTAAAGAGTACGAGCTTTACGCAGACTTCTTTGCGTTATTGTTCCGCCGCTTTATCTCTGGCTACGTGGCAGCCAAAAGAACCGTTCGACGTATTCCCTCAGACTGTGTTTTCTCCCGGCGGGAGGTGGAATGTCTCCACTGGGCAGCAATAGGTAAAACAGACAAAGAAATTGGCATGATTATCGGCCTCTCACACGCTACTATCCGCTATCATATGCAACGCGCTGGCGAGAAGCTCAATTCAGTCAATCGCTCCCAAACCATTTTCAAAGCAGGCCAACTGGGCTACTTAGGCGCCAATGACTAAAATCATAGACTGAACACTATTAAAATAGTTATACCCTGAGATTAATTTAAAGGTTATCGTTGAGTACTGAAGTTAGCAATTTTGAGGGATGATTTAACTCCCGGATAAAAGGTGGAAAATTCAACGATGAAAAACCCTGATGAATCTATAAATTGGAGTGAGATTCGGGCGCAGAGTGCTCGCGAGTCCCAACGTAAACAGGTACACATGCTCAAGCATGGCAATCAAATGGCCGATAGTCCATTGCCACTGCACAAGTCAGTATATATCGATGAAAGTCGTTTCGACGCCGAACAGAAACATATCTTTTTGTCGCAACCATTGGTTGCATGCCTATCTGGCGACATTCCCAATCCAGGCGATACGATACTCTTTGATGCTGCTGGGCCATCGATTTTGGTTTCCCGAGGAAAAGACGGCGAAGCGAGGGCCTTCCTAAATATGTGTACCCACAGGGGTGCTAAATTAATTGAGGAAGCGGAACCCTGGACTGGTGTAAAAAATAGACTTACCTGTCCATTCCATGCATGGACCTTCGATAACACTGGCCGACTAATAGGACAACCGGGTAAAGCCGGCTTTGAAAATTGTAAGGAGGGTGGGCGCGATTTAATTGAACTTCCCTGTGCCGAGCATATTGGTCTCGTTTTTGTAAAGGCCGATCCGGACGCCAGTCCTATAGATGCAGAAGCCTTTCTTGGCGACTATGCTGACATACTTTCGCAACTAGAATTGTGGCGAGCAGAGCCGGTTAAAAAAGGCATACTTACGGCGAATTCTAACTGGAAATTTGCGCTGGATACCTACGGTGAGAGTTACCACTTTGGCACATTGCATAAAACTACCCTTGCCCATACTAACTACACAGACAAGCAAGTTTTTGAAACCTTTGGTAAGCACCATCGCATTGAATTCCCAAAGTTGGCAACTGGTAACTTAATTGATACAGATGAAAGTGAATGGCCGGAAACAATCTATGGCGGAGTCCATTATCTATTCCCCAACACTATAATATTTTTTGGTGCCGTTGCCGATAACGTGTTTTTCACCCAGGTTTTTCGTTTGTTTCCAGATGGCGTAGGTAAGACTCGCTGTCAATTTGCAGTCTATGCACCTTTCGGCATTGAGTCCGATCTGCACAAGGGCAGCTGCATCGCTGCCTTTGATGCTACTGCCACTGTTGTTCAGGAAGAAGACTATAGAGTGGCATCGCACGGCTATGCCAATCTGCTAACTGCTCCCGATGATCACCATATTGTTTTAGGTGCCAATGAATGGGCGCTACAGGTTGTCCACCAGCATATTGCCAACGTAATAGGCATGCCACTCAAATAAATCTAGTGAGTGGCCTCAGATCGAAGGGATTGTCTTGGTGCTATTATTTTTTTTAGCAAAAATTAACTTTCGACTTCTGAAAAATCTGTAATTGCAAAATCAAACCGAATTTCAACTATGCACTATCAAAACAGTGTATTGGTTGGATTCGTTGTGGACGCTATGCTGACGTTAGAATAAGGAGAACTAACGATGTCAACAGTATCAGTTGTAGGCGCGACAGGTAGGCAGGGTCTTGCCCAAATCAATCAACTACTAAAACAGGGCTATGATGTCCGCGCCTTGTCACGCAGTAAGTCACCTAACTTGGGCGAATTCACAGACAGAGTTCACTCACGATATTTAGATATTGAAGACGAGTCTACTATTGAAGACGCCGTAGACGGTTCTCAATTTGTATTTTATAACCACCCGCTAAATCTTAATTCTAAGCGCGAGCAGCTTTGCACTAACCTTGGCAATGCTTGCAAAAATGTCGGGGTGGAAAGATTGGTCTGGAACACGGCTAGTTGGATACCAGATCGTCCGGGTAACTCACACACATACACAGGTAACACCAGAGGCATTAATGCACTCTGGGCTACTGGTGTACCCAGCACCGTATTCGGTGCCGTGCTATTTATGGACAATCTTCTCACCGACTGGGCTAGACCCATGTTAATGAATGAGAAAAGGTATATTTATCCCCATGCACCAGATATTGGTGCCAACTGGATTAGTCTAGATGATGTTGCGAAAATTATGATGGCATCATTGGATAGACCTGACATGGTTGGCAGCTGGCTAAATATTGGTGGACCCGAGCGACTGACTGGCGCAGAGGTAGCAGCGACTCTTTCAACCGTTCTTGGGTTCGAACTTGACTACGACCCCTGTACGCCCGAGGAGTTTGCAGATCTCCTAGTGGCGGCTATGGGCGATTCTGTACCAGAAGAAAACAGGAAGGGTTTTGCAAGTTACATATCAGAGGTATATCACTATAACAATAATGCACCCACGACTCCGTTTTCTGTCAATACAGAATATATGCTAGAGCGCTTACCAGAAATTAAACTAGAAACCTTTGCATCCTGGGCACGCAAACAGGACTGGTCGGGTAGTAGTAGCATTCGCCCTTCGGGAGGCTAGCCCGCAGATAAAAAGATTTCAGCCAATCAATGCATTGTTAAAATTAAACAACAGGATAGTTAATCAATACCAATATGACCAATCTACTGACTTATCAAGTACATGAGAACGTTGCAGTTGTAACCATAGATTCACCTCCAGTTAACGCTCTTGGCATTGATGTGCGACAGTCAATTGTTGAAGGCTTTAAGCGAGCATCTGCAGATGTCAATGTTCAGGCTATAGTGCTAGCCTGCGATGGACGAACATTTTTTGCTGGTGCCGATATACGAGAATTTGGTAGCAAACCAAAATCGCCCATTTTGCCTGAAGTGATCGCCTTCATTGAATCCAGCCCAAAATTAACAATTGCCGCACTCCATGGAACACCGCTGGGTGGCGGATTGGAAACTGCCTTGGCCTGCCACTACCGTATTGCCTTAGCTGGTACACGAATGGGGCTGCCAGAAGTTAATCTAGGGCTGCTTCCTGGTGCTGGCGGCACACAAAAACTGCCGCGCCTGGTCGGTATCCCTGCGGCACTGGAAATAATTACCAGTGGTAGACAGATAAAAGCTGATGAGGCCCTCAAACTTGGAATCATTGACCGAGTTTGTGAAAGCGACAACATAGTTGCCAGTGCCATCAGCTACGCCAAAGAATTAGTGGATCAAAATGCGACCCGCACCCTGGTCTTAGATCGCAATGAAAAAACAGCAGAACATCGCGGAAAGAGCGAAGTCTATGATGCATTCAGGGCCAAAAATGCCCGGCGTTTTCGAGGTTTTAAATCAGTAGAAAATATTATCAAAGCTATCCAACTCGCGGCTGATTTACCCTACGAACAGGGTCTAAAGCGTGAGCGTGAACTGTTCACGGAATTACAGCAGAGCCGAGACTCCTCTGCGCAACAGCATGTATTCTTTGCGGAGAGAGAGAGCACTAAGGTCCCTGACATTCCAAGAACTACACCGGTACGCCCTATAGATGCTGTCGGCATTATTGGTGCTGGAACAATGGGTGGCGGGATCGCCATGAATTTCTTAAACGCCGGAATTCCAGTAACCTTAATCGAACAAAAACAAGAAGCGCTAGACCATGGCATTAGTATCATTAGGAAAAACTACCAACGCTCAGTTAAAGCAGGCCGTATGACCGAGGAGGCCTTAGAGGCTCGTATTACGTTAATTACACCATCGCTAGACTATGCTGACCTAGCGTCTGTAGACCTTATTATAGAGGCTGTATTCGAAACTATGGAGATCAAGAAAGAGGTCTTCAGTAGCATTGATGCCGTGGCTAAACCGGGTTGTATACTTGCCTCAAATACATCCTATCTCGATCTGGATGAAATTGCAGGTGCCACTTCGCGCCCCCAGGATGTCATCGGTCTGCACTTTTTTTCGCCGGCCAATGTTATGAACCTATTAGAAGTCGTGCGCGGTGAGCATTCAGCTCCAGAGGTTATCAATACGGGTATGCGTCTGGCCAAAATTATAGGGAAAACCCCCGTGCTCTCAAAAGTTGGCTGGGGCTTTATTGCCAATCGAGTCATGAAGGTGAGAGGTTACCAGACAGATAACCTTATTCTCCAAGGCATCAATCCCGAAATCATTGACAAAGTGATCTACGATTATGGTTTTGCTATGGGCCCTATTGCAATGAAAGATTTAGTTGGGCTAGATGTGCTCGGTCGCGATTCTAATGAGCGTACGGTAGAAAGTGTTTTAGTGGACATGGGGCGGCTGGGCCAAAAGAAGAACGGTGGCTACTATGACTATGATCAAAATCGTGAAAAGACACTTTCCCCATTAGCCTTGGAGGTTATTAGAGAGGTCGCAAAGGAAAAAGGTATAGAGCCAGTTCTCGCAGATGAGGCAGAGATATTAGCCCGACTTCTTTACCCAATAATTAATGAGGGAGCAAAGGTGCTTGATGAAGGCATAGCCATGCGCAGCTCCGATATTGATATTGCCTGTATCAAAGGTTACAACTGGCCAGTCTACAAAGGCGGGCCAATGTTTTGGGCCAACAGTATTGGCCTCGACAAAGTGCTGAAAAAACTAGAGGAATTTGAGCAACGATTCGGCAGTGCGTTTACCCCCTCTCCCTATCTTGTTCGCTTGGTAGAGGAAGGCAAAGAATTCTAGGATGTCACTCGCAATCTAATCAAAAAAACAATCCAAGAGCCTCCTTAAGGAGTGCTCTTAGGTGCAGTATCACTAGCTAACCATTTATTTAAAGTCTCGTAAAAGTGACGCAGCTTTGACTCCTGATAACTGGCGAAGATCACTTCGCCCTTAGGGTGGTTATGAAGTCCTTTTTGAACCATTGGGTGATTCAAAGCGTCCTGATTGAACACTTTCAACAGGTACCCCATAAAATCTGGCGCCTCAGTGTAATCATCATCAAGATCTAGGAACGTCATCTTAGCTGGCGCTGGGCGCTCTTGCCCCTCGGGTACAGGCACCATGTACATAACCTCATGGAGAGACTGTTCCGGGTTATCACCATCTGGCCTGAAACGATAGAAAATCGGGTTGAAGTCACCCCATGGGCTCAGGTTTGGAAACAGGTTATAGAAAATCGCCTCATTAAAATCAGAATCACTTATTTTATCTATGGCATCGCCAAAGGAGGGTCTATATTGATCTCTCATCATTGCTGCTCTAGCCTGACGATATACATAGGGCGAGTCTGGATCAGTGGGGTAACTATCGGGCATATCCTCTTCGCCCGCCTTTATCTTTCCGCCTATCCAGTCACAGAGGTGTGGGTCAGCTGATTGTATCTCGCCTTCGATATAGTTGGCTGCCATATCAAACACACCGGTCTTACCATTTCTGTCAGTTACCTCGACACGATTTTCTTCAATACGCCTATAGGTATGGCCGCTAATTGGGTGGCAAAAACTTTGGAAAACCTTGCCATCAGGAAATGCATTGTAATCTGGATCATGATGATCAATATGAGGGCTTGGTGGCCCAGAGGCCGAAATCGCCCGAGAATAATTTCCCCATACATCATATTTAGAGTTTGAGTCTGCGAAAGTCGGCAACAGCTCAGGGTGAGTTCCAACCACATGGTAACTTTCCATAAAGGCGTCTTGAGCTACCTTCCAGTTGCAGGGCAAACGTTTGACCAAATGCGCAGCTTTGTAGCGCTGTGAAAACGGTGCGTTGAAATGGCGATCAAAGTCACCCATAAAATCTTCCAAAGATTCACAGTCGGGATCGGGATTAATAAATACAAACCCACCCCAGTGGCCTACACTGATATTAGGCAGTGCGTACTCGTCTTTAGAGGTCGCTATAGTTGGGAAGTCCCACTCGCAGGGAACCTCTTTTAACTTTCCGTCAAGGGTCCATGACCAACCATGAAACGGACAGCGGATAACTTTGAGACCTTTGCGATGATTGTCACAAAGTTGCCGCCCGCGATGTAGACAGGCGTTGGGGAATGCTTTGACCTCATCCTCCGCTGTTCTAACAATTATAAATGACAAACCAGCAATATCGTAGACATGGGTATCACCTACATTGGGAATATCATCTTCGTGGCATGCCATCTGCCAGACCCGCTTCCATAGGCGTTCGACTTCAAGATCATGCTCTTCTTGCGTGAAAAAACGCCGGACATCGACTTTAGTAACCCCAGGCTCCATTGGCGAGTCTTCCAAATAAACCGCCGGAGGTGGCACTGCATCTCCACTAGCAAGCTCGTTGTAACTGATTCCGTTTGAGCGATCTTTTCCTGTTACTGTTTCAACCATAGTCTAAAAACCTCTTCATGTGGGTGTCATACAAGACCACGTATTCACTGGGCTGTGTATCTTCATAAATATTCAATTTCTTACAAACTCTCGTGCGCCTGCACATCTTCCTCGACCTTCGAAGACATTGCCTGCCCAGTCCATAAATAATAGAAACAACCAATAATCGACGCTCCGATACAGACAGTAATTAATGCATAGTTTAGGGACTTAGCACCATATTCAGCAGCCAGTGAGTCGCTTAAAATCCCCACTAATAGAGGGCCAATTGCCGCGCCCATAATACTATTAATCATCAATGCAAAGGATGAGCCAACGGCGCGCTCACCGGCACCAAGGGAAGATTGCAGCACAGATATAGTAGCACCTTGAGGAATCATGAAAACAAAATAGGCCACCACAAAATAAGCGAGAAAAACTTCAAATGTAGTTGCCGTAACGCAGAACCAAAGGGCTAAGGTCACAATGATAACGGCGATAGCTGGAATCCATGCGCGCCATCGAGCATCATACTTGGCCATGTAATCAGTGAGATAGCCCCCTATAAGAGGCCCCGGTACACCAGCGGCAATATAAGTAAGACCTAGATATAAACCAACCTTGCTCATAGGTATCTCGAAGTTACGTAGCATGATCGGTGCCAGCCAAAATGCCATTGCATATCCGATCATAGTTAACATAGCAAAAGACATGCTAATGCGAATATAGACAGAGTTAGCGGCAAGCGATTTAAGCGTATTTTTTATATCCTGAGCCTGCTTATCGCTTTCTTCCCCGGCATCTAAACGCCCCCGCTGAGGCTCTTTTATCGTCAAGAAAAAGAGTATGCCCAGCAGCACACCAGGTATACCAAGTACTAAAAAAGTGGTGCGCCAACCGAACATTTCGCCGAGGATCCCGCCTATTATAAGGCCGCCGCCCGTACCCAGCGCTGCACCGACCATGTATACACCCATGGCTCGGGCCCTTTCACTGGGTTTAAAATAGTCAGCAATCAACGAGTACGTAGGAGGACTGCCTCCAGCTTCACCCACACCCACACCGAGACGGGCTAAAAACAAACTGTAAAATCCAACCGCCGCACCACACAGAGCAGTCATACCGCTCCAAAGAATTACTGCGAGTGATAGGATGTTTTTGCGATTGCCAATATCTGCCCACCTAGCAATGGGAAAACTCATCAATGCGTAAAATAATGCGAAGGCTAAGCCAACTAACAAACCAACCTGGGTGTCAGAAAGACTAAAGTCGGCTTTGATGTCTTCCATTAGAATAGACATGATCAATCGATCAGCTATATTAATCAACGATACCAGTGTCACCATAATTAACACATAGTATCGGTAGTAACTGCGCATACGGTATTCCTTTGAGCTGAGAAAAATTCTGCCTTGATCCAGGCAATGACGTTTAGTAGATTAATTATTAATCATCACTGTCCAGCAAGCCATCAACGCCGCAACCTCAGCCTTTCGCCCAATACTTGGGTTTCACTTAGACGCAGAGCTAGAGCCAGTAAAACATAGCAACTGACTCCAAGATAGTCACAACAATAACCTTAAAATAGATATGGCGGTATAGCGATTTTAATAGGGAATAAGCAGGAACTTCTGCGACTTAGTCGTTGGCGCCTAAAAATCCTAGCTGCCCAGCTTTAAACGTGGTTTGAGCACGATTTACCGCATTTAACTTCTCGCCAGCACGCTGCATGTGGTAGCGAATAGTCGCGTGAGAAAGATCAATGATCATACCGATTTCTTTATCTGTTTTACCTATCGCGGCCCAGTGCAGGCATTCGACCTCCCGACGCGATAGAATAAAGTCTGATGGAATGCGGCGAGTCGTTCTTTTAGCCGCCACATAGCCAGAGATAAAACGGCGAATCAAAAGCGCAAAGAAATCAGCGTAGAGTTCATACTCTTTAGCCAAGTTTTTATTTTCTGGGTCGAGAGAGTGGATGCTGTTGGCTGATATTTGACCAAAGGGTAAATGAATAGGGATTAGAACGGCAGACTGAAAGCGATTAGCCTCTCCAAAATAGGCTTTCAGGTCGATTTTTTCAATATAGGGATTATGAGCATGGCCATAGAAGCCATCAGAGTTACACCAAAAGGGTTCATTTTCATAGCGACATGCCCGCACCATGGGACTGCTCAACGCTAGACTATTTTCCTCCCACCAGCGCTCTGTATCCTGTACCCAGCCAAAAACATCGGCATTTAAAACAACGCCATCAGCATCAACTAGGGGTTCCCGGGAAGATATATCATCGCATAACGCCAGTTTTAACCCGTATTCTTGCCCTATAGCCTGCAACGCCACGGCGGCATCATTGATGTCCGCCATAGAATTAATCTGCACACTATCTAGCATTTCAGGGAGGTCTGAGCGACTCAGCGCGCTGACTCCCGCCGCATGTTTATCTAACCCCATATCCCATCCTTTTTTTAATTCCTAGAGTATAGCTTTTAAATGGACGCTTTAGGAACATGTGCTTATTGCCCATTTATATCCATGTAAACAGATCTGAGGCCAAGTTAATAGTACTCTGAGGCGACCACCACCCCCCCGCTACTCCCCTGCTAGTTGTTTTGCTAGGCAAAGAACGCTAGGTTTAGATATTAATTTTAGTGAGTAAAAGTATACTTCATACATACTTTTTCAGTACGGATGTTGATATGTTATCTACCAAAGGCCTCTATTCAATTGCCCAGACAGTTAGGCGCAGAGCAAAAGACTTGGGTGACAGCACCCTTTTCTATTTTAAAGGTCATACAACCACGTTTTCTGAGTTTCACAACCTTAGCAGTCAAACTGCAAATGGTATGCTTAGCGAAGGTATCCAGGCAGACGATCGCATTGCCTTTCTGGGCAAAAATTCACCCGTTTATTTCGAATTAATTGCCGCCGCAGCTAAGATTCGGGCAGTTGTCTCACCATTAAATTGGCGTCTCGCTGGGCCGGAGCTGGAATATGTACTAAACGATTCTGGGGCTAAATTAATTTTTGTCGCCAGCGAATTTCGTGATGTACTTTTGAAGATACAGCCATCGTTGAGCGCTTGCCCCAAGATTTTTCTGATTGACGGTGACGATGAGGGGACGCCGTCTTACGCAAAATGGCAAGGGCAGTTCCCTGAGACTGATCCTGGCCAAGATATTTCCGCTGATGATCCTGTGTTGCAACTTTATACATCAGGCACTACCGGGCGCCCCAAGGGCGCAGTATTGACCGATAGAATGATGCTGTCGCTGCGTGGACAGGAAGACGGTGATATTTTAGAGCCTTGGCAGCAATATGCGCAGGGCGAAACCGGACTGTTAGCCATGCCTTGCTTTCATGTTGGCGGTACCGCATTTGGTTTGAGTATCATGCATAGCGGTGCCAGGGTTTTAATTTTGGAGGAATACGATCCCAGTCAAACCCTAAGGCTCATTGAAGAATACAAGATTGGTAAGATTTTCATGGTGCCTTCGACATTACAGATGTTGCTGAAACATCCCAATTTTGGTGAAACTGATTTTTCAAGCCTGCAGTTTATCTTTTATGGCGCCTCGCCGATTCCACTAGAACTTATGCGCGAAGCAATTACCGAAATTGGCTGTGGGTTTGTGCAGATGTATGGTATGACAGAAAGCGGCGGCACCATTGTTGCGCTTTCACCAGAAGACCATATACCAGACACACAAGACAAGCTTGCTCTCAAACGTATGCGTTCAGTCGGCAATGCCATACCAGGGGTCGAGATAAAAATTGTTGGTCAGCAGGGAGAAACCATTGCCAACGGAGAAATTGGTGAGATAGCCACGCGCTCGGTTAAAAATATCAGAGAGTATTGGAACCTGCCTGAAGCCACGAAATCTGCCTTTGATAAAGAGGGATGGTTGCTAACGGGAGATGCGGGTTATCTGGACGATGATGGTTACCTTTATATGCATGATCGAGTCAAGGACATGATTATTTCCGGTGGAGAAAACGTCTATCCCGCCGAAGTCGAAGATGCTATTTATGCACATCCCCAAGTTTTAGATGTCGCCGTTGTTGGTGTGCCAGATGATAAATGGGGTGAGGCGATAAAAGCATTTGTGGTACTCAACGAAGGTTCCAGCATTAGTGCCGAAGACATAATCGAATTTTCACGCACTCGTATCGCAAAATTTAAATGTCCAAAATCTATCGATTTTATTGACGTACTCCCACGCAACATGTCGGGAAAGATTTTACGGCGAGAGCTGCGTGACCCCTACTGGGAAGGCAAAGAAAGAGCAGTCAATTAAAGCTCCTGAGGTGCATCACAAAATCTAAGACTGAGCGACTTAAATTGCGCAAGTAAGATTGTTGGTCCCCTATCTAAATAGCTACCACTCAGGGGCTTTTAAACTAACACTTTCGCGTATCGCTTCTATTTTTCAGTGTGGCAAAATATGATTTCAAATGTTGGACAATCCAGCATTAAACTAAATGGTGAATAACCCACGTGAATTTTGACTTATCTGAAACTCAAAGACTATTTCAGTCAACAACAGAACGGTTTTCTAGTGCCGTTGACGTGGCCACACGCCATTCTATTAGGAGGCTAGATGGCGGTTACGACAAAGATCGCTGGCGCCAACTGGCCGAGCTGGGACTACTGAGCATTGGGGCAAGCGCAGAATTTGATGGGCTCGATGGTTCACTCACTGATTTAAGTGTTATTGCTGAAACCCTTGGCCTTCACAACGCCCTAGATCCGTGGCTGGAAAATGGCGCATTCCCCATACGACTTGGCAATCTTGCTGGTGATAAGGCATTTACTTCTGCATTGCTCGACGGCAGCCAACTGGTCTCAGTCGCTTTTGCAGAAAAAACCACACGCTATGGGCTAATGCCACAGAGTACGACTTTTACATCTGATGATAATAGCGGCTATCTATTAAACGGAAATAAACACTTTGTTCAGACCGCAGCACTTGCAGACACGTTGCTTGTTACGGGTACGTTCAAGGGCGAATTCTCAATCCACTGCGTTGCCGCTAATAGCGATGGTATCGAAACTCAGTATTACCGTCTCGCCGACGGCAGTCAGGCCGGCGCTATTACGTTTAATCAAGTAAAACTGGGCTCAGATTCGCGGCTAGATATCAGTTTTGAACAGTTTCAAGATGTCGTTGCTGAGTTAAATGTTCTTTGCTGTGCCGAAATGATAGGTTTAAGTCAGTTATTACTCAACAACACCATAAACTACGTCAAAGAGCGCAAACAGTTCGGTGTGGCTATAGGCTCGTTCCAAACTATTCAGCATGGGCTAGTCGACTGTTACAGCGAACTGGAACAGATGCGTTCACTTCTGTTTAAGACTTTGTTGTCAGATGAAAATACTGGAGTGCAATGGCATGCAGATACCATGGGCACAAAAGCTTTTATCGGTGAGCGAGCCGACCTTATTGCACGCACAGCAGTGCAGTTTCACGGCGCCATGGGCATCACAGATGAGGTTGATGTCGGTCATGCTATGAAACGAATCATGTTGCTGTCACGCCTTTTTGGGGACTCTGCCAATCATCTTAAATACTACGCGAGGAACTCATGACTAAACATTTACAACCTATAGCAGAGGGACTTTGGAGCGATGATGAACAACCGCATTTGCTCGGTGGTCAGGCACCTGATGGAAAGATTTATTTTCCCATTCCAGAGGGCGACTCTGGTAAAAATTTAGATATCATTAAACTATCTCGTCAGGGTACTCTCTGGTCATTTACTCGACAAGATTTTCGTCCTAAATCACCCTACGATGGTCCTGAAGAATTCACGCCATTCCTACTAGGTTATGTTGAATTACCAGGGCAAATAATCGTAGAGTCGCACATCGTTGAAACCACTCTTGAAGAATTAAAAATAGGCATGGCCATGGAATTTGTAATAACTCCATTCGATGATACACGTTCTACTTATGCGTTCAGACCGGAGCAGCAATAATGAGTAAGGTTTATATTATCGGCGCAGGCATACATCCATTTGGACGTACCGACGAGCGCTCAGGACGCGACCAGGGCGTTTTTGCTGCCCGCCAGGCACTTGAAGATGCTAACTTAGAATGGCAAGACATTCAGTTCGCCAGCGGTGGGTCAATCGCCGCGGGAAATGCCGATGTTATGATCAATGACCTAGGCCTGACGAGTGTCCCCTTTATTAATGTATTTAACGGGTGCGCAACCGGTGGCAGCGCCCTCTCCACAGCACAAAATGCAATTGCCTCTGGCCATTGTGACCTAGCTATGGCCGTTGGTTTTGATAAACATCCCCGCGGAGCTTTTAATGCCAATCCGAGTTCCTTTGGCTTACCAGACTGGTATGGTCAGACCGGAATGATGTTAACCACACAGTTTTTTGCTCTAAAGCTTCAGCGCTATATGCAATTGCATGGTATCAGCAGAGAGGCACTGGGACGTGTCGCAGAAAAAGCATTTCGTAATGGTGAGCGTGCCGACCATGCCTGGCGTCGCACGCCAATGGATATAGACACAATTTTAGATTCACCAATGATTAATCATCCACTATCTAAATTTATGTTTTGCGCCCCTGCTGAAGGCGGCGTTGCATTAATTCTAGCCAGCGAGAAAAAGGTTCGTGAATTGGGCTCAAATGCGGTGGGCATTGCTAGTGTGGCTATTCGAAGTCGACCACCTGGGTCATTTGAGGTCTACGCACCGTCAACAGATATTGTCGATGGTGGTAAGCCCACGATATTAGCTTCAAAGGCAGCTTTTGAGATGGCCGGAATTGGTCCTGAAGATATCGATATTGCTCAGCTTCAAGACACTGAATCCGGGGCCGAAATTATGCATATGGCCGAAAATGGATTTTGCAAAGATGGCGAACAGGAACAGTGGTTAGCCGAGGGGCGCACAGAAATTGACGGTACTCTGCCGATTAACACCGATGGTGGCTGTATTGCCTGTGGTGAACCCATAGGTGCAACCGGACTTAGACAGGTTTATGAAAATGTCACCCAATTGCGGGGTCGTGCTGGATCAAGGCAGGTCAAAGGAAACTTAAAAACAGCTTACAGTCATGTATATGGAGCACCCGGGCTTTCTGGCGTAGCCATATTAGAAGTCTAATGCTCACACGTTTATCGTTTAAAGGGTACTAATATGGATATGAATCTATCAGCAGAGGACATTGAGTTCCGCGATGAAGTACGAGCGTTTCTGAATGAAAACCTCACTGACTCGTTGCGAACCGGTCTAGCGCGAACTCCAGGCGTGTTCGTAGAACCAGACATAAGTCTGACTTGGCATAAAATCCTGTATGAAAAAGGCTGGATTACTCATGGCTGGCCGGTTGAAGATGGCGGCATGGGTTGGACGCCAATGCAAACCTATATTTATGAAAAAGAAGTCGCGCTGGCAGGTGCTCCTAAGCCAGCGCCAATCAGCTTACAACTTATAGGGCCGGTACTATGCAGATACGGGACTCCAGCGCAAAAACAACGCTTTATTCCGCGCATAAGATCTGGCGAAGACTTTTGGTGTCAAGGCTATTCTGAACCCGGTAGCGGCTCTGATCTGGCCTCCCTATCTATGCGTGCCACCCAAGATGGTGACAAGTATGTGCTCAACGGTTCTAAAATTTGGACTACCCATGCGCAGCATGCCAACTGGATATTCTGTTTAGTTAGAACCGACACAGCAGCCAAAAAACAGGCGGGAATAACCTTTCTGTTGGTTCCACTTGATCAACCCGGTGTTAAGGTGACCCCTATAGTATCCATGTCCGGTGACCATGAAGTGAATCAGGTGTTTTTTGATAACGCAGAGACATCAGTCGACAACAGAGTTGGCGAAGAAGGCCAGGGCTGGGAAATAGCAAAGTTCCTATTACAAAATGAGCGCGGTGGAAGTTGCTTTGCGCCAAAACTACTGGTCAATATCTCCAATTTGAAAAAATATGCGGCGAGTTATACTACCGCTGATGGCAATAGCCTGGCCAATGATCCAGACTTTGAGGCCCGCCTGGCAAAATTGAAACTGCGTGCCCATGCACTTGAATTCACCGAACTGCGAATCCAGGCTGATATTGCCAACGGACGACCTGCCGGACCACAGACCTCATTGACCAAACTAATATCGTCAAATCTGGCGCAGGACGTGCAAACCCTGCATAATGACCTATTTGCCTATGAGGGTTTACAGTTGCCATCAGAACGACCACTTTATCATGATGATGCCCCTACCCCAGTAGGTAGTGAGGCTGGTCAGACCTCTCTGGCAGCCTATCTCAATGGTCGCGCTGCTACTATCTATGGCGGAAGTGATCAGGTACAAAAAAACATAGTCGCCAAGAGAATTCTTCAGTTGTAGTTGTAGCTTTAATGTCAACATAAAACCCAAAGGAGATTAATATGTCACAGGCCGCACTTTCTCAAGTAGCCGTCCCTAATTTCGGCGAAATATTATCACCATTCATCAGCAAGGTGCCTGAAGGTGCAGTACCGAATTTTCTGGCGCTTCTCGAGCGAGGTGCCGCGGAGCGCTACCGGAAATGGGCTCAACAGCTACCTGCATTTAGCGAGGGTCTTTTAGAATGTTCGGCAAGCGAAGATAAAATCGCCGATATTATTGAGTCATTATTTCTAATCGATGATCAGTTGAAATCTGAGATACAGGTTCCTCTTCCCGAGGCACGTGATGTTTACTACAGCGTGTTCAACGGCCTCCCGCTGGCCGATCAGCTAAGCATTCAAGCTGATGCCGAACTGCAGGGCGCTGAGGCATGGCGAGTTATGGTTAGCGATGACAACCCTGAGGTGATTAACCAGGGCCTCAAGCAATGTATGATGCTGGAAAAAGCCAGCTCTGCTTACCTCTACAGCATCATTAACGATGTTCGAGCAATGGAGTAGTATTTAGCTACTCCATGCTTGATTTAAACGCGAAATTAGATCCCTAAACTCGGCTCCAGTCCTGACGTGCGGCCCATTGTTCATAACTGGTAAGTTTCACTGGCAATAGGTCTGCAAAGCTTTGTGGATCTATGTCTAATGGTGATTGCGGCTGTGCGTTATACCAGCTATAGAAACTCGCCATACCGTTATAGATACTCTTTGGCTCTATATCACGAGACCCAGTCACCAACTCACTCATATTTTGCGCAAAAGTAGTCGGCGCAATACTATTAAATTGCACTGTTCTCCCACTGGCTGTGCTAATTTTTTCAGCGACCTGAAAACCGGTTAAAGCCTCTGGCCCACCGACAGGAATAGTCTTGTTTCTCAATTCGGGAGTTACTGCGGCATAGGCGCTCAATCGGGCCAGGTCATCCAGACAGATCCAGCTCACCTTTAAATCTTCTTTGGCCGGATAAACAAAGGTGTCCTTGTGCACGATCGTAGGCTTGCACCAGACACGAATCATATTGTCCATAAATACAGCGGGTCGCAGAATGACATAATCAACACCACAGTCTCTAAGTGCTTCTTCAATTCGGCGGCGACCATCATGGGCACTTATACCGAGATCGGTATCCGCCACATAGCAGCTAGTATTGAACACAATTTTCTTGAGGCCGGTGGCTGCAGCAGCAGCGCCAATATTGCGCCCAAATTCAGCGGCGAGCGCTTCATCAAACACAAAAGGTAAATGCATTGCCACCGAATCTACCTGAGCAAATGCCGCCTCCAGAGAACTCTGATCCATAATATCTGCAATAACAACGGGTATATCTGGATAGACTGAGTCCTTCATTGCATCTAAACGTCGAACACCGGCAACCGGCGTCACGCCCAGATCCAAAAGGGCGGCGATAAGAGGCAGACCCTGATCACCAGACGCTCCCAGCACCAATACTTTTTTAATATCTTCGGACATTATTCATCACCTATTTCCGCCGCAATCTGGGCCGTATCAAAATAATGGATCTGTAATTCAGCCACTTTGCCTTCTCTGATATAACCCAGTTCGGTGACTGTTTGTGAGAATCGCTTGCCGGTTTTTTTCGACACCAGAGTCAGATCAACAACAACCGCTGCCCATTCAATTCCTCCGATCACTTCTTTGATCACTGGTGAGAACACATCAAAATGTGACACCACTGCGGGATATAGCCGCTGCATCGCATCTTTACCCTCCCAAACACCTCCGTAAGGAAGCGAGTCAGGCTCAATAACTTTGAAATCCTCAGTCATCATTGCCATAACTCCCTCCCAATCCTGCTCTCCCATGCGCTGATACATCGTGCCTAGCACTTCTGCTGCTGTCATTGACATGCCTAACTCCTTAATGAGTAATTCGTTATAAAATTGGATTAAAATTGAACCCGCTTGGTAAAGCCGCCGTCAATTATAAGATTTGCGCCTGTGGTATACGGACTTGCCGGACTAGAAAGAAACACAATCGAGTTGGCAACTTCCTGTGGCTCTCCAAGCCTACCCATTGGCATCTGAGCTAATATACCAGCGTAAAAATCTTTCATGCTAGCCTTGATTGCTTCCCAGTTACCAGTTGGGTATTCGATTGGCCCTGGAGATACGCAGTTTACACGGATACCTTGGGGAGCTAGCGCCTGACTTAGCTGCGAGCCATAGGTAATCATTGCAGCCTTAATTGCATTGAAGGCCTGGGGAGCAAGAAACGTCTCCACTGCCGCTGTAGAGGACATAAAGATAATTGAGCCGCAGTCAGATTGAGCCAGAACTGGAGTCAGCACATCAACAGCCAAGGTCGCACCTTTGATATCAAGGTCCAGACAGCGATCCCAGTCTCCAGTCGCACCCTGCCCTGAGGCACTTGCAGTATGAATAAATATATCGCAGCCACCTAGGTCCTGCACTGCTTTTTCTAACCAGGCAGAGTAACCCTCTGCATTTCCAGTCATATCTAGCTCTGTGCCAAACACCTTTCCTGGACCAGCGCTATCAATCGCCTGCTGAGCAGCCGCAACCCGCTCTGGGTTACTAGAGAAAAAGGCTATATCACAACCTTCTGCTGCATACGTTTTAAGAGAAGCTAACCCCAAGCCATGTGAGCCGCCATTCATTATTACTTTTTTACCTTTTAATCCAAGATCCATATTGCACCCGCTAAGATTTTTATTGAGTAACGGCATCGTTCCCGCACCGCTATGTGGCTAAATAAATACCTCATGGGTAACAGCAACCTAGTCTGTTTAGATAGGCTTTTAGTAACCACAAGGCTTTAAATAGTTTCTATAATCACGACATATTAACTGTTCCACAATTAGCAAAAATAACAGGATTGAATATGAATCGATTAGACGGAAAAATCGCCATTGTCACCGGTGGCTCCAAAGGGCTTGGGGAAGCCGATGCCCGATTATTCGTTGCCGAAGGCGCAACCGTTATTATTACTGATATAGACGATGCAGCTGGCGAAAAAATTGCCGCCGAACTTGGCCCAAAAGCAGAGTACCACCATCATGACGTGAGAGATGAGCAACGCTGGATTGAGTTAATCGCAGATGTGGTTAAACGTCATGGTGATCTGCATATTTTAGTCAACAATGCTGGCGTAGTGATCCCTGGCTCGATTGAATTACAGACCACCGAAGACTACGACTTTATTATGGACGTGAGTGCCAAAGGTACCTACTTTGGCTGTAAGCACGCTATTCCTGAAATGAAAAAGTCTGGCGGCGGATCAATCATTAATATGTGTTCCATTGCCTCTGTGCAAGGCGAAGACGGCATTTTAGGCTATGCTGCAGCCAAAGGTGCCGTGCAAGGCATGACTTTATCTATAGCCGCCTACTGCGCCAAGGGCCAGACAAATATTCGCTGTAACAGCCTACATCCATCCAGTATTCTCACGCCAATGGTTGAAAATATCAGAGCTCTTGTGGAAGCTACGCGAGCACAGGATACGGAGACAGACTTCAGCAACAGACAATTGGTCCCAATGGAAGAACTGGGAGAGCCCAATGATATCGCCCACACTGTAGTTTTTCTCGCTTCGGATGAATCAAGATTTATTAATGGCGCTCAGATAAGAATTGATAACGGTAAATCTATCATCCCCGGCGTTATTATCCCCAATTAGGACTGGCAACTCGCAGAGCAATAGCGCTGTGACTTATTAATAAATCGCGAACAATATTATGCAGCAAATATAACTTGTGCTTGCAGGCAGGTCCGGCCATCGCCGCCAATGGTCGATACCTCACCCTGCGAACCGTCAATGTTGGCCGCTAGGTAAAGAGGCTGATCACAAAATGCTGGGGCCAGCCCTTTAAAAGAAAAGTGTTTTAGGTGTCCGTGTTTCGACGCCAGCTGCAAGGCTAGCGTAGCCATCAATGGCCCATGGACCACGAGTGCGGGATACAGCTCTTCAGACTGCGCATAGGGTAAGTCGTAGTGGATTCGGTGACTATTAAAGGTCAGCGAAGAGTAGCGAAAAAGCAAGCTAGGCTGAGGACATAGATGCTCAACAAACTGCCAGCCACAAGGCTCGCCCGCATCGGCAATTGGCAACGGCATTGGTGAGTCGGCAGCCTCTCTATAGACGATAGTCTGAAGTTCTTTGATTGCTATTTCATCATCGACGTAAATTTCGTGCTCGATCTCAACAAATGCCAGCGCACCAGTCTTACCTGATTTTTCATTTACGGCAACGATCTTTGAGCGTTTCACAACTGTCGCCTCCAGAGGTAGCGAGCGAAAGAATTCGAGTCGACTTGCAGCCCACATGCGTCTTGGCAAATCAATCGGCGGCATAAAACCGCCCTTTGGAGGATGACCATCGCTACCTAATTCTTCAGTTGTTGTATCAGGTGAAAATAGACACCAGTGGAAGCCGTAAGGAGCAAATTCCCGTGTTTTTTCAATCCCAAAGGTCGCGCAAAAACGATTCACTGCAGCCTGTGAAATAACATCATGCCACTCCACTGTTTTGCCTACCCATGCTTGATAATTACTCAAGTAGATAGCCTCTGCATCAATAAACCGCGGGCTACAACCTGAGCCTGAATTTCACCGGCACCTTCGAAGATATTGAGGATACGCGCATCGCATAGCACCCGACTGATCTCATATTCTAATGAGTAACCATTGCCGCCATGGATCTGTAAACTAGCATCTGCGCAGGTCCAGGCCGTTCTTGCCGCTAATAGCTTTGACATACCAGCTTCAATATCACAGCGCTGACCCTTGTCTTTCTCCCGAGCCGCAAAATAGGTTAACTCCCTTGCTAGCAAGGTATCGACTGCCATCATAGCGATCTTGTCCGAAACTCTTGGAAAATCGAAAAGTGGACGTTTAAATTGCTTGCGATCAAGAGCATAGCTCAGCCCAAGTTCTAGTGCGCGTCTCGCTACACCAACTGCTCGCGCCGCTGTCTGTATGCGGGCGCCTTCAAAGGTTTTCATTAACTGTTTAAAACCATTGCCCTCAGCGCCACCTAGCAACGCATTTTCCTCCAGAGGAAAGCCATCAAAAGCTAGCTCGTATTCGCGCATACCGCGATAACCAAGCACTTCAATTTCGGTACCACTCAGGCCTTTTGAGGGAAACGCCTCTTCTTCCGTACCTCTCGACTTAGGTACTAGGAACATAGATAACCCGGCGTAGCCTTTTATATCTGGATTACTTCTTGCCATCAGGGTCATTAAATCTGAGCGAGAGGCGTGCGTAATCCAGGTTTTATTGCCTTTAATTTCCCAGCCAGTTTCAGTTTTCACCGCCCGTGTTGTAAGCGAACCCATATCTGAGCCCACATCTGGTTCAGTAAATACCGCTGTGGGCAACACATCCCCATTAGCAATTCCAGGCAACCATTGCGCATGTTGCTTTGCAGTTCCGCCCAACAGAATCAACTCACCGGCTATTTCTGATCTAGTACCCAGTGAACCTGCACCAATCCAGCCACGACTGAGCTCCTCGGTTACTACACTCATCGCTAGCTTACCAAGGCCGAGGCCGCCAAACTCCTCTGGAATACAGATCCCAAATGTACCCATAGCCGCTAACTCTGCGACTGTTTGGTCAGGGATAAGGGCATTGTCCAAATGCCACTTATGGGCATGGGGAATAATTCGCTCATTGGTAAAGCGGTGATACTGATCTCTAGCTGCATCAATGAAGTCATCGCCGAGGTTTTCATTGGCAAATACACCGTCGCGACAGTGCTCAGCCAGCGCCCGCCGGCTCTTAGCTGTATTACCGTGAGACAATAATTCTGCTATGGCAATGTGGTGGGCTAAATCATCAGCTTGCGCAGTCAAGCCAAAATCAGCTGGCCTGACCACTTCGTTCTGCCCCATTGATAGTCCACCGACTATTTGTGCAAGGTATTCACCAAATGCGATCTGCACACTGAGCTTCTCTACACTGCGATAATTACCGTTTTCTTGCAGTGACTCTGCCCAGCGCAACAAAACTCTAAGAGCAGTTGAAGTGGAAATAATCCAGGCGTAGCCATGCAGTATTCTCTGGTGCTGGTCAGCCAACTCTGGGACCACCTTTCCGTCTTTAATAGTTGCCTCAGCAACAACCCTATGAACCTGATCGACATAGCCATCTAGCGCGCTTAAGGCAGCCTCATATGTGGTCATTTCTATACTCATAAATTACTTTCTCCTACTACACCCTGACTTATTAAATTTGCAACTGTATCAGCATCTAAATCAAGAACTGATTGTAAAATTGACGCCGAATGCTGGCCTAAATGTGGCGCCACATTGGCTGTGCCTCGACTTTGATTAGCGATAGTTAACGCCGACCCTGGAGTTGGGTAGGTATAGTTACTCGGATTTTTGATCTCACTAAAAATAGGGTTATTGGTAACCAAATCTTCATCTTTAGCGGCTTCATATACAGTCTGATATTCACCCCAGCATCCGCCGACTGCGTCCAGTGCGGCCTGCAGTTCATCTGCTTGGCGCAGACAGACCCGTGATTCAATCAATGGGTAGAGCGCATCGCTATGTTCGTAGCGTACACCTTCGTCTTTGGCAAAACTCACACCTCGCGCAGACTCTACCTCGACAACCTGCTTCTCTATTTCAAGCACGCTCAACAGGCCACGCCACTGTCGAGGCGTAATCGCCATAATCATCATGCGCTTGCCATCGGCAGTCTTAAAGTCTTTACCAAAGGCGCCATACAGAGCATTGCCATGCCGGCTGCGATTACCATCCTGAAATAGGACCTCTGCGAGTTGCCCCATATTGGCCATGGCTGTCACACCTATATCGGTGAGAGGAATCTTGTATTCTCCCCCTTCACCTGTGGTGGCTCTGTGCTTGTCGGCCGCAAGCAAACTAAACGCTGTGTAGGCACCAGCTAGCAGGTCCCAAGCAGGTAGGACATGATTGACAGGCTCATCATCTGGCAGTGATTGGGGACCAGTCATGAAAGGGTAGCCAAGGGCGCAGTTAACTGTATAGTCCAGCGCTGGACCGCCATTGGCCTGCCCCATTACCCGCGCGACAATTATATCTTTACGCTTCTCCGCCAAGGCCTTGTGGGACAAAAACCCATTTTGAGGAAAATTAGTCAGCAAGATACCGCCATTTTTGCCTGGCGCGCAGGCTAGATCCTGAACTAGCGCTTTGCCCTCATCAGTGCCTATGTCGACTGTTATAGATTTTTTGCCTTTATTGAGGCCTTCCCAATAAAAACTAGCTCCCTCGTCACTTTTTGGCCAGCGGTTATAATCTGGCCCGCCGCCAATGGTATCGACGCGAATAACTTCGGCACCCAACTGGGCAAGATATAAACCGGCACTTGGAGAGGCGACAAAAGAAGATGCCTCGATAACACGCAAGCCATTTAAAATTCCGTACATAGACGTTAGATTCCAAGAGGTCCAATAATAGACACTGAACTCACGTTTTGGGAGGGCATGCCGCCCAGGTTATGTGACAGACAGAAAGTGGGAGCATTTTGACGCTGACGCTCTCCGGCCCTGCCCAGTAGCTGCAGATAATTCTCATATACCATGCGCAGGCCAGAGGCACCAATTGGATGACCAAAACATTTCAAACCGCCATCAATTTGGCAAGGAACTTTGCCGTCTGCATCAAAGAGTCCGTCAAGAACATCTTTCCAGCCCTGTCCCTCTTGGGAAATAAATAGATCTTCCATAGTGATCAGTTCTGTAATAGAAAAACAGTCATGCACTTCCGTTAAAGATAGTTGATCGCGAGGATCGGTAATGCCCGCCTCTTTATAGGCTTTTTTCGCGGCTACTCGGGTGGTGTGAAGGTAACTGCCATCCCATTGATCGCCTTGCATTTCCCATCCATTAGAGCTGACCACTTGCATGGCCTTGATCGCAACGATATCGGTTTTACCAAGAGACTTTGCAATTTCTGGCGTAGTGACAATCGCACAGGCTGCGCCATCTGATACCCCACAACAATCAAAGAGTCCCAATGGCTCAGCAATCATCGGTGCATTCAATGCTTTATCAATATCAATTAAATTGCGTAGATGAGCCTTGGGATTTTTTGCGCCATTGGCATGACTCTTGACGGAAACATGGGCCATAGCGCGCTTGAGATCTAAGTGATCAATGCCATGTTTGGCGCCATAGGCACTGGCCAATTGGGCAAAGTTACCAGGCGCTGACCCAGTGACGCCGATCATATCCCAGCGCGAACCTCGAGTACGGGTTGGCAAACCGCCATAGCCGGTATCTTTGAGCTTTTCTACTCCCATTGCCAAAGCTATATCTGCCGCTCCAGAGGCAACCGCATAGACCGCACCACGCAATGATTCTGTGCCACTAGCACAATAATTCTCAACCTTGGTAACGCCTATATCTGGTAAGCGCAGTGCCACTGCCGCGGGAATCCCCGATGGCCCAGTGCTCTGAGCGTCAAATCCAACGCCCAACCAGGCCGCATCTAACTGGGCTACCTCAATACCTGCATCTTTAACAGCCTCGTCAAAGGCCTCGACCATCAAACCATCAGCATCTGTATCCCAGCGTTCACCAAAGCGTGCGCAACCCATGCCTATAATAGCGACCTTATCTTTAATTCCACTTGCCATCAGGACTGTCCTCGCTGAGCTGGTATGGCTTTCCAAAAATACTTTCTAAAACCACGAAGCTCATCAAATGCTTTAATTCTGAACACCATTCTCATTTTTCTGCCCACCTCTGCTTCGCCCTCTTCAATATCAGCAAACTCAGCGACCATACGTCCGCCGCCTTCAAAATCAATCATCCCGTAATAACTTGGGGGGTCAGGTGAATAGGCCAGTCGGTCCGCAGTGAAACTGATAACGCGGGCGCAACGATCGGCAAGCGGATAGTCTTCGAAGGTACCAACTGTCCTCGAAGTAGTATTGACAGGCAGAGCGGTCTTGGGAAATTGCACTACACCAGTTTCATTGCATTTACCGCCAATTAAACCCAATACCGTTTTACGATCACGAGCAAGGCTAGTGCCCGGTTGTTTTTCATCTAACTCGGCGCGCATACCCTTGTCAATATCGAGCAAACCGCGGTGAAACAAATACCTTGAGTAATTACTGTCTGGTAAACCCGGCTGCATCAATTCCGCCTGCCGCTGATTGACTGTGTTCAGATATTCCGTAGTTTCAAACACCAACACATCTGCGCCCTGTCCAAAGCTGGCCAACAGTACTTTTTCACCCGGTTTGGCATTTTGCAATGTGAGTGCCAACATTAGCATTGGATGACTAACTCCTGTGTCACCCACGGTTGCCATATGCGTATCAGCCACGGCTCCGGCAGCAATTCCAGCGACAGCCGCAAGCTTTTGTGGCACCCCTCGCACGGGCACTGATATCAAGGCATGAGCAATTGAATCACCAGAGATTTGCAGCCTGTCTAGAGCCGAACTAATAGCCGCTCCAAGAATTTTTTGGTAGCCCTCGTCTCGCACAAAACGAGCCTCCCAGGCGTAATCGAAATCTGCGCCTGTTTCACGGTAGTGATCGACAAAATCAATAGTTTTTGAGTAACCACCTAGATATTTAGCGATTACCTCACCAGAACCCGTTAAAACAGCCGCTGAGGCATCTCCGTAATTCATCTCCTCAACTGATGCAACTTTCGATTTGCGGCGATCAGCGGCCAAACAGAGGGCATTAGAGCCCATTCTTAGAGACTGCATAAGCGAACCGGTTGCAGCGCGCAGGCTACCGGTTTGGTCTGCGCTCATAACCTGGTCCGATAGGTTCAGTGCTTCTTTGACAATACCGGCATTTGAGCGATCGGCAAAGGGTAACGTAGTTGACGCTAGACTAATCGAATCGATCAGGCTGCGATCGATACCATCCAAGCAGTAACGGCCGGCTTCAACCGCCATGGTCACCGGATCTTCATCCCAGTTGCTAATAGCTTTTTCGCCCTTGGCCAACCCACCCAAACCAGGGGCATACCATTTATTAGCCTGATAGATAGCATCTCGCTGTAGGCGGCGACGCGGAACATAGCAGCCATAACTTAAAATACCCACATCCATATTTTTATTCCGTTAATAATTAGATAACATTGAGACTTCTAAAGCATGTTTTGCGCCAACTTTGTATAGTTAAATTTAGCACTAAAGCTAATAGCAATGGAACTAACACTTTTGTTGTACTACGCTCTCTCCAACGACCAAAAAACTGGACATCCTGAAAATGCGAGATAATGAGTATTTACTTTATAAAATCGAAAACAATGTGGCTGTAATCACATTAAATCAACCAGACACCATGAACGCGATAGGACCTGACTTTGCTCAGACCCTTGATGAGGCGATCGAATATGCTAGCAACGAGGCAAATGCCATCGTTCTGCTAGGTAGCGAGCGCGCCTTTAGTGCCGGCGCCAATTTAAAAGGTGCTCGTTTTCAAGATGACAGTGCTGAAATGGACCTAGGTATTAATCTAGAAAATGTTTATAACCCATTCTTAGATAAACTAGTCAACCTACCCATTCCTTTAATTGTAGGAGTGCGCGGAGCGGCTGCGGGAATCGGCTGCTCGATTGCATTAATGGGCGATATTATCGTCGCCGGAAAATCTGCCTATTTTTTGCAGGCATTTTGCAATGTTGGGCTTGTTCCAGACGGCGGTGCAGCCTTTCTACTGAGCAGATCTATCGGCCGCGTTAAGGCTATGGAGCTAATGTTACTTGGCCAGCGCTACCCTGCCGAACAGGCTTACCAGGACGGCTTAATTACTCGCCTTGTAGAGGATGATGAGGTGATCAGTACGGCAGTAGAATATGCTGAGAAACTCGCCAAGGGCCCAATTAAAACCTTGGGCATGATTCGCAAATCGGCATGGGCTGCATTGGATTCAAACTTCAATGATCAATTAAAGCTTGAACGAAAACTGCAGAAGACAGCAGGACTTACTCAAGATTTTAAAGAGGGTGTGGCTGCGTTTAGAGAAAAGCGTAAACCAAAATTTAGCGGAAAGTAATCTTTCCGCTTTTCATTTTGCAGCGCTAACTTTGCGCCTCACCTCTGGCGATATACCGATCGACTTCTTCATGGAAAAACTGAACTCGTTTTTCCTGGTCGGCCATAAAGCTGCCAGTAAAGCCTTGAGACATTAGACCTTTCTGTTGGGTCGACCAGACATGAACATCGTCATCGATTACTGGCCCACAGGAAACCTCTCTAACCTTGCCTGTAGTATGGGGAACCTGAACATCAATGCTGACTGTGTCATCCATAGCTGAGGCATAGTACTCGGTTGCGTTGTCGGGAAACCACATCAAAAACCAGGTATCGAAATAACACTTCGTTGGATCGGTTGGGTGTGGTGTTGCCTTGAGAAATATACAACCATCCGGCTTCAGGCTCAGGGATAGATTTGGAAAAATGGTATAGTGGAAATGATCCGTTAATTGCTCATCATGCATCCCTGAGTAATCAAACCCTTTTTCTTCGCCTAACTCACGCTTGATTTTTTGCATTGCCACACGCATGGCCTGGGGATCTTCGCGAAATGCCTCAGGATCAAGCCCCCAAAACTCAAACTGTTCTTTTAGAATTTCCTTAGTGGTATCAAAATCATTTTTTAATCCAGCTGTGGGCTTATCACCGGGCATAATCATCCGGGCATGGCCCTCTTTCTCAAAGATATCCATCTGACAATGTTTGTAGGACATTTCAAGGATATGCTTAGACCCAAGATGCACAAAGGGCAGGTGATAAGATTCATTAAAATTATCTTGCACCACCTTCCAATTAAAGTCTCCTTCGATGGTAACCCAGTGAGTGCGTTTCATGCGGCTCATATCATAGGTGTTTATCTGCGCGTAAACTGGCCCCAGATACTCTTCTAGAGACATAATATTCTCATCCATTGAGTACCAGATAAATCCTGCAAATACGGTACAGGGCAGTTCCTTTAAGCGCAACTTCCCACAGGGGTTGCCCTGCGGAAAATCTTTTGCATCGGGCACGAACGAGAGTTCGCCGTCTGGCTTGAATCTCCAACCATGATAGTTACAGGCCATAATTTTGCCATTGCTGGATTCTTCATGCACCAGCTTGTTACCACGGTGCTGACAGACATTATAGAATGCTCGGATCTTACCTTCGTCATCACGAGTACATAGAATAGATTCTTTGCCAACCTCACACGTAATGCGATCACCGGCGGCTCCCAACTGCTCTTCCATACCCGCAATCAGCCAGGTCTTAGTCCAGACATGCTCCCATTCTTTACGCATAAACTCTTCTGAATAATAGCGCTCTCCAGTGACAGGTTCGCTGGTAACTTCGGGCTCTGGGAGCTTGACAAGATCAATTCGATTGGAGTCATCCAGACCATAAGTTCTCTGTTGTACAGTTGCCATAGAAAGTCCTAAAACGTTTTTCATTTAAGTTTGAATTATAGATTAAAAGTAAAAACTAAAGTTGTCTGCTATCAATTTTCACAGCCCATAAAAAAGGGACGCTAGCGTCCCTTTTAAACCATCCTTGGTAAACCTTCTGGGGGATTAGAATTTATAGTCGAACTGCAGACCGTAAGTAGTACCTTCATTCCACTGTTCGTACGCAACCAATGGTGCGATAGCGCGCCAAATATGCTCGCGCTCATCAGTGATATTGTTACCAAAGACCGATACTTTATACTCGCCTTCGGCGCCAAAAATGTAAGATACGTTGGCATTCAGATTGGTAATACTGTCCTGATGGCCCTCAGGTTTATTCTGAGCATCGCCTTCCATCTCGCTACGGTACCGGTAAGTAACATTGCTCTGCAAAGTACCCTCTGCGAAGGCTGTGGTATGCGTCAGACCAAGGCTAGCCGTATTCTCTGGAGTGTTTCTTGGCGTGAGAGCACTATTGTCTGTAATAACACCAGAACCGGTTAGATCAGCCTTATAATCGTCATATTCAGCATCCACATGACCATAGGTCGCACGCACTTTAAGACTTTCTGTCGCCTGGAACTGCATCTCAAGTTCAATGCCCTGAATATCTAAGCTTGAGGCATTACGCACAACCGTTGCAACGTTGGTCAAATCAATTGGGATAAAGATTGACTCTTGCTTATCCTCAAATTCACTCTTATACAGCGTAGCATTAAGGACCATCCTTCCATCGAGAAGAGTTCTCTTAGTACCCAACTCTAAGGTCTTTACGTACTCAGGCAAATAGCTAGGATCAATATCGAAGTTAGCCTGACGACCAAAGAAGCCACCACTCTTAAAGCCTTCAGTGTACGAGCCATAAATCATCACATCATCTGAAGGTGAATAGGTGAGACCGAGTTTTGGTGTGAACTCATTGAAGTCGGCCTTAAAGTTAGTCATTTTTGCAGCCAGTTCAGCTTCAGTAAGGTCCACTGGGGTAAATGTGCTGCTTGCGCCATCAAAATCTTTTTCTTCCTTAGTGTAACGTCCGCCCACTGTAAGTATAAGTTCATCAGTCAGAGAGTAGTCGAGCGAGAAGAAAGCTGCGGTCGAATCCGTAACCTGATCTTGGCCATTGTAGCCATAGAAGTTCTTAGGGAACGGCGCGACTACTGAGAAAAGATCAAAAACACGCCACCGCTGAGAATAGTCAACTTCCCAGTAATAAAGGCCGGCAACAAACTCCAATCGATCAGAGAACTGCGAAGTAACACGAAGCTCCTGACTGGTCTGCTCCCACTGATTCAAGTACTGGAATCTCAACATATCAACTGCAGAGGCGTCGAAATGGATCATATAGTCCTGCTCCAAGTCACGACGAGTAGTAATCGACGTCAACAAAACTGGACCTAAGTCCCAATTTGCTGTCAGGATGATATTGTCAGCTTGGGTGACGGTATCGTTGCGACCATCAGCTGATGACGTGTCAGGACCACTGCCAGTGTCAGTTGCAGCACAACCATCGCCTGGCCCCAGATTTGGGTTAGTACTAAAACAATTCACAAAGCCGGCTGTATTAGCATTAGCATAGGCACCAGAATCAGTATCATCATTATTTCTTTCAACATGAAGCTGAATATCAAAATCTTCAGTTGGCTCCCAACGAATAGCAGCACCGAAAGTGGTCTTGTCGTCGCCAAATACTTTTTCATTTAGCGTTGTATTGTAAAAGTAGCCATCACTTGAAATGCTGTTGCCGAATAATTTAATGCCGCCGTTCTCGCCCATAGGCAAGTTAAGTACACCTTGCACATCTTCACGACCATCGGAACCAACTGTTGCAGAAACTTTACCACCAAACTCACCAGTGACATCGCCGCGCACAACATGAATAACTCCACCAGTGGTGTTTTTACCGAACAGGGTGCCCTGCGGTCCACGCAGAATTTCAACTCTTTTAGTATCGAAGTTATTGAGCATACTACCGGCAGCAGTACCCAGATACATACCGTCAACTACGACACCAATTGATGGATCATAACTTTTGTCAGTTTCCGAATATTCAACGCCGCGCATACTGATATTAACGCCACCAGGGGTACCCTGATTTCTCTCAATATAGAGGTTTGGAGTGAAGTCAGCCATGTCTCTTAGGCTACGAACGCTCGCACGGTTTAGCTCCTCTGTTACCGAGGTTACAGATATAGGCACATCTTGGAGTGACTCTTCTCGTTTCCGTGAAGTTACGATAACTTCTTCTAGCGCTAGACTCTCAGCGTGAAGAACGGGGCTAGTCACAGCCGCTGTAGCAGCTACAGCGATGGCTAGCGCGGAAACCGTAAGTCCCTTAGTGTTTAGATTTGGTAATTTTATTATATTCATTTCTATCTCCCCGTAGTTTCTAAAAAGTAGTGACTGCAAGTTAGCATGAGGGGTTAACAACAACACTCTCATTAGTGATAACCGATTAGCCACGCTATTGATAATAATAGGAGGCAAGAGATGCCTATCAACTAACTTAATAAACTCACATAGAAGAATTCAGCTGAGCAAACCCAAGCTCTTCAATGCTAGCGGCTATTACCCTTCGTGATCACGAATCATTTCTTTTGCTATTATTAGTTGCTGTATTTGAGACGTTCCTTCGTAGAGCCTGAAAATACGCACATCACGATAGAACCTTTCAACAGCATAGTCTGAAATATAGCCAGAACCGCCATGTATCTGCACAGCCTTGTCAGCCACCCTGCCGACCATCTCTGTGCAGTAAAGCTTGCATGCAGCCGTATACTTAGACAGCCTGCCACCGGCGTCATACATACGGGCAGTTTCTTCAACCATACATTTACCGGCAAAAAATTCTGTCTCACTGTCAGCGAGCATTGCCTGAACCAATTGAAAATCTGCAATTCTTTGATCAAATTGCCTACGTTCCAACCCGTAACTAAGACTGTCATCAATAAGGCGTCGTGCACAACCAAGGGCAACTGCACTCATATGTAGACGCCCTCTATCGAGTACCTTCATGGCAGTGATGAAACCTTTATTGGGCGCAGCACCAATAATAGCCTCTTTGGGAATCCTTACATCTGTCATAATGACATCGCAAATATGGGCGCCGCGCTGACCCATCTTCTTATCGGGCGTGCCAATCTCTATACCGGGCAAATTTGCATCCATGAGAAATGCGGTAACACCTTTGGAGCCTGCTTCCACTGTTCCGGTGCGGGCCATTAGCGTGAACACCCCAGCTCGATTGGCATTAGTGATATAACGTTTGGTGCCATTGACAATGTAATGATCCCCGTCAAGCCGCGCAGTTGTGCGCACCGCACCAGCATCGGAACCAGCATCAGGCTCGGTTAGAGCAAATGAACCTATTAGTTCTCCACTCGCCAATCGTGGTAAATACTGTCTTTTTTGTTCTTCAGTGCCATCGAGTAAGATCCCCTGGGAGCCAATACCTACGTTGGTGCCGATCACGCTACGAAAGGCGGGGGATGCGTAACCCAGCCTTTGAATTACCTGCACCTCCTCTTCAGCAGTCAGACCTATGCCACCGTATTCCTCTGGTATAGAGAGACCAAACAATCCCATATCTGCCATCTGCTGGATAATTTCTGGCGGTACCGCATCGTCATCTGAGACTTTTTTCTCCATCGGAATAAGTTCGTTAGCCACGAACTTTTCCACAGTTTCTAAAAGCTGATTAAATGTATCTTTGTCGAGGGCCATATAATTGTCATCTGTAAATTGAAAACGCTATTATCGCCTAAGCCTATCTGATTGCTACTAGCACTATGGGTAAAGCGTCACACAGCGGCTGCCAAATAACTCGCCTGATTGATCGCAGCTTTAGCATCTAGCTCAGTTGCTTTAAAGGCGCCTCCAGCAATTTTCACATTGTATCCTTCCTTTTCAAGACGATCGAAAAGTGATCGATTTGACTCCTGACCAGCGCAGATAATAATGGTATCTACCTCAAGTAATTGAGCTTGGTTATTGACCAAAATATGAAGTCCAAGATCGTCAATTTGCTGGTATGTAACGGCATTTAACATTTTCACATCGCGCTTATTTAATGAAATTCTATGAGCCCAACCTGTGGTCAACCCTAGACCTCGACCCACAGGAGAATCTTTGCGCTGTAACAAATAAATTTTTCGATCAGCTTTTTCAATAATTGGCTCAACCCCTGTTACACCGCCTCGGGGATGATTGATGAAGTCTATTCCCCACTCGCGAGCAAATACGTCTTTGTCCATCGACGGCGATACTCCCTTGTGGCTAATAAGTTCAGCGACATCAAAACCTATGCCACCAGCGCCTATAATAGCTACTCGTTTACCGACCTCGACCCTACCCTCAATCACATCGATATAATTAACGACTTTAGGGTGATCGATACCGGCGATTGCAGGTACTCGTGGGGTAATACCCGTGGCAATAATTATTTCATCAAAACTCTGTGCTTCCAGTAGTGTTTTATCAACCCATGTATTGAGATGAACATCAACATTGCCGATCTTGAGCATAGTTTGGTAGTAACGCAGTGTTTCGTAGAATTCCTCCTTACCAGGTATCCGTTTAGCTAGATTAAACTGACCACCAATGCGATCAGCGCCATCGTATAAAGTAACCTGATGGCCTCGCTGGCTAGCAACAGTGCAGTAAGCCAGACCTGCGGGGCCCGCTCCTATCACGGCAATGCGCTTGGGTTGCTGAGTCGGCGTATAGTTTAGTAAGGTTTCATGACACGCCCTTGGATTAACTAGACAACTGACGCCGTCTTTGCGGCCAAAAGTGTGATCTAGGCAGGCCTGATTGCACGCGATACAGGTATTAATTTCACCTTCTCGGCCTTCGTATGCTTTTACCACAAAGTCCGGATCCGCAAGCATTGGGCGCGCCATGGATATCAAATCGGCCTCACCATCTAGCAACACCTGCTCTGCAACCTCTGGAGTATTTATTCGATTACTAGTGATAACAGGCACCGATAGTTCTTTCCGCAATCGTCCAGTCACACCGGTAAATGCCGCTCTGGGCACCATAGTAGCGATAGTGGGTATCTTTGCTTCATGCCAACAAAAGTGAGTGCTAATTATTGTGATCCCAACTTTCTCCATTTCCTTTGCCAGTGTTACGATCTCGTCCCACGACATACCATCTTCGAGCATGTCCATCGCGGGAATTCGAAAGATCAAGATAAATTCATTACCCACTGCGGCGCGAATCCGTTTGATAACTTCTAATGGAAAGCGCATTCTATTTCTGTAACTGCCGCCCCAACGATCCTCGCGTAAATTAGTTTTTTTAACCAAAAAAGTGCTTAACAAATAACCCGCAGAGCCTATCACCTCTACGCCATCGTAGCCGGCAAGCTTTGCCATCTGCGCGCAATTTACAAAATCGTTCAACTGTTTTTCGATACCAGCATCATCCAGAGCATTAGGTGTTATTCTAGAAATCCGAGATTTGACCGCCGAAGGCGCCACTAGACCTTCATTTTTTGACAGAGCCCCCTGATGCAAAATCTGCATGCAAATTTTTATTTCGGGGTCTATCCCATGCACTGCGTCAGTAATCTCTTTATGTTGCCTGGCCTGATCTGGATTGACCAACTGGGCGCCGCTTGTTGAGGATTCTAAATTGGGCGCAATGCCACCAGTGATAATCATTCCTACGCCACCTCTGGCTCTCTCACAGAAGTATGCAACCATACGCTCAAACCCATGCTCGGCCTCTTCTAACCCAGTATGCATAGAGCCCATCAGGACGCGATTTTTCAATTGGGTAAAACCAAGATCAAGTGGACTAAACAGGTTAGGATAAACAGGGTGCGTCATAATTTTCTCGGATGGGCATTAATAGAATGATTAAAAATACATTAATTTGACATAATCTGGCGCCCACCCTAGTTGAAAAGATAGGTTTAATAGACGATAAATTTAAAGGCCTAGGGCGCGCGCCCTACTAAGCTATCTATTTGTATAGCAACATTGTTGCTTAAAAAATGTAATAAAGAGGTTTGATAACAGGAGATGAAAAATGAGTACATCGAATTCAGAGCAAACTAATAGAAAACTGGTACATTTGGTCGATATTCAAGATATTAAGGCGATACCGCATCGATTCGCCCGGGGGCTTGATCGCTGTGATCGCGACATTATTGAATCCTGTTTCCACGAAGATGGTATTGATGACCACGGTTTTTTTAGAGGCAGTGCTGAGGAATTTTGTGACTGGGTAATGGAGGAGCTAAAGAAATTTACCAGCTCTCAGCATCTCATCACCACTCAAAATGCCGAGATCAACGGCGACTCGGCAGTGTGCGAAAGTTATTTTTATGCCTATCATCTGCTTCCCACGCCCGACGGCCTCAAAGATCTGGTTGTGGCAGGGCGCTATGTTGATACCATGGAGAAACGAAATGGGGAGTGGAAAATCACCCTGCGCCTTGCAACCTTTGACTGGAACAGAATTTCAGACTCGTCATCACTACCGGTAGCTGAAAATGATCCACGCACTAATGGCACCAATACCAAAGATGACGCATCTTATTTAGCTTTCGCCAACATTCTAAAATAATCATCGGGGAGTACCTATGATATTACCAACTCACAATGTCGCTATACAGCAGGCTTGGATCGTCAATAATTTGGAAGAGACGGCGAAGAAGTGGTCTGCGATGCTCAGTGTTGGCCCGTTTTATATTGCTGAGTACAGTCCTCAGGTCTTCGGCGAGATTGAATACCGCGGGAAACCTGGAAAATTACATATGAACACTGCAATTACCTATGCCGGTGACATTCAAATTGAACTGGTTGAACCCGTTGGTATTTATCCCTGCGCATATTTTGACACTATAGAACCCGGATCTAGCGGATTCCATCATCTGTGTTTCTGGACTGAGGATATTGAGGCAGACATTGCCCATTATCTCCAACAGGGCTGCACTGTTGCTAATCTCGGTCAGATAGCTGGGAATGGACCTCGCTTTGCCTATCTAGATGCAAGTAAGACTCTGGGTTATATGATCGAGTTACTCGAACGCAGTGCGGGCACAGAGGCTACGTTTAATGGCTGGAAAGAAAACGCAAAAAATTGGCAGCCTGGCGATCCGGACATTATCAAGCTTTGAAAACTGGATACTATCAATGGTGCTAAATGACATGAATGGGAACATACTGTATAAATTGCCGAAATTTTATCTAGGATACAAAAATGGCTGACGCTTTCATTATCGACACCTGTCGCACACCTCGTGGTATAGGAAAAATTGGTAAGGGTTCTCTTGCACATATTCATCCACACAAGCTTGCTGCGACCGTATTAAAAGCGCTGGCTGAACGCAACAACCTAAATACTGAAGATGTCAACGATATTATCTGGGGCTGTAACAAGCAGTCCGGTAAACAGAGCGCCGACTTGGGCCGTATGGCTGCTCTAGAAGCAGGATACTCCGTTCTCGCGTCTGGAGTTACGTTGGATCGCTTTTGTGGCTCAGGTATTACAGCTGTGAGCCTGGCGGCAGCGCAGGTGATGTCCGGTATGGAAGACCTGGTTATAGGCGGTGGTACGGAAATGATGAGCTACACAGGGTCATTGAAAGAAAGTGAAAATGCCTATCCATTATTCGACAGCGGCAATCTGTCATTGCGAGAGAAGCATCCCCAGTCCAATCAAGGTGTCTGTGCAGATGCCATTGCAACCATCGAGGGCATTGATCGCGACAGCCTTGATAAACTAGCCGTTGTTTCTCAGCAACGAGCCGACCGGGCCATTAAGGAGAATCGTTTTGCTGGCTCTCTAATACCTGTTCTTAACGATGACGGTTCAGTGGCTCTAGATCGGGAGGAATTTCCTCGCCCTGGCACCAGCACTGAATCTCTGGCTGGACTTAACGCAGTATTTTCTCAGTGGCATGGCGCTACCGTTGATGAAACTGGTGACACCTTTGGCGGCCTGATAGAGAAGGTCTATCCTCAATTAAAGCAGTGGAACCATGTGCATCATGCAGGCAATAGCTCCGGGGTAGTCGACGGCGCCGCAGCAGTACTACTGGCATCTAAAGACTATGTGGAAGAAAATGGTCTTACGCCTAGAGCCCGTATTGTCGCAACAGCCAATATAGGTGATTGCCCTACTTTGATGTTAAATGCACCAGTACCTGCCGCCAAAAAAGTACTCGCCAAAGCTAACCTCAATAAAGAAGATATTGATGTCTGGGAAATCAACGAAGCTTTTGCGGTGGTTGCGGAAAAGTTTATTCGTGATCTGGATCTAGATCGAGAAAAGGTCAACATAAATGGTGGCGCTATGGCTCTTGGGCATCCAATTGCTGCAACCGGATCTATTCTGATTGGCACGGCACTGGATGAATTAGAACGCTCAGGTGGGCGCTACGGGCTTATCACTATGTGTGCCGGTGGTGGTATGGCGCCAGCAATGATTATTGAGCGAATTTAAATGAATTCTGACTCTTGCACTGACACAGAGAGATTCTATGTCAGTGCAAAAATCAGGTCGAGTTATCAGTTAGCTGGATGTTTCAAACTAGTATAGGCACGGTTGACAAAGCCTATATTACTTCCAAATTTACTGTCAAAATCTTCTGTAGGATTAGCCTCATAAACCTGCTCGAGAGTTGCACCCTCAGCAATTAATGCCATCAGTCGTTCGCGGACTAATTGCAACATTTTAAGGTAATCTACCAGATCCTTATAGCCGGCGACAGTTCCATGGCCTGGAATAACAACAGTATCTTTATTGATGCGTTGCAGTACTTCGGAGCAAAACTGGATCATTCCATCAAGACTACCTCCATTACCCGCATCAATAAATGGATACCCAGCGTTGTTGTAAATATCCCCGAGATGAATCACATTACTGTCACGGAAATAAACTGCCGTATCGCCAGTGGTATGTGCTGGGCCAAAATGCCACAGATCGATAGTCTGACCATTTAGATGGAACTGCATAGAATCTGTAAATGTAATATCGGGCCAAGCGCTTTTAGGATAGGCCTTCTGTTCGTAGCTTACCGTCACCAGATCTATTAAATTATCACCTTTCATCATCTCGCGAGAATTTTCATGAGAAACCAGCCAGGTACCCTCCGGCCCCAAGGCCAAATTACCTTCAGCATGATCAAAATGCCAATGTGTAGTCACAGCAAAATCTACATCACCGCCACCTAGATCGGCAATAGCTTTTTCTATTTTGGGCATTAACTGCGGAAACTGATCATCAATGATAAAAACACCATCATCGCCAATACTCACGCCAATATTACCTCCTAACCCAAATAGCACCGATATCCCATCATCAATTTTTTCAAGACGTATTTCAGCCTTGTCCATATCCCAACCAAAAGCTGCCATCAGGCCATCCAGCGTTAACGGATCAGGACTATCTTTAGCCGAGTGAGCAAAACTCACCAGCGGTGCTAGCATCCCCAAGATAAGAAAAATGTATTTCATAGATAACTCCAATGTTTGTTCGCCAAATGAATGTTTAAATATTAATTACCTGTTGCTTTAAAATAATAGTATATGAATCCACTGTTCTCTAGATTGCCTAACCACTAAACAAATGTACTAAAGAAACTCACAGTTAAAATTAAAGACCGATCATAATCGAGCGGCAAAGGATTATGAAATAAACCTTAAGATATACAAAACCATTGATGTTAGCGACTTATAAAATTGCTAGGATCTGCTGGGTCGGCTATTACTCTGAGCCACTAAGGGGTAACGATAGCCAGTAAAATCCTGTAAACTTAGCTGTCGTATAATCCCTGAAAGATTTTCATGCCTGAATCTGCAACTAACCGAGTAGAGTCCTCTAGCCCCCTGGATCGCAAGTTCTGTGTGGCCCCGATGATGGATTGGACCGATCGCCACTGCCGCTACTTTCTGCGCCTAATAAGCGAGCATGCGGTGCTCTATACCGAAATGATCACTACCGGCGCTATTCTCTATGGTGATACCGATTACCATCTACAAATGGATGCCTTTGAGCATCCAGTAGCACTGCAACTGGGTGGCAGCGATCCGGCAGATTTAGCCAAAGCCTGTGTGCTGGCCAACCAATATGATTATGCTGAGATCAATCTAAACTGCGGTTGCCCCAGCGATCGAGTACAAAACGGCATGTTTGGTGCGGTGATGATGAAAAATGCTCAGGTGACTGCCGACTGTGTTGCCGCTATGCAAGATGCCGTAGATCTTCCCATTACAGTCAAACATCGTATTGGTGTGGATGATTTTGATAGCTATGAATTTCTCTGTGAATTTGTGGATAAGGTCGCCAAAACTGGCTGTAACACTTTTCTGGTGCATGCTCGCAAGGCCTGGCTTAAGGGGCTTAGTCCCAAACAAAACCGTGAGGTGCCAGAATTGAATTACCAGCGCGTTTATCAGCTGAAGAAAGACTTTCCCGAGCTGGAAATTATTATTAATGGCGGTGTGACCACATTGTCACAGTCTCTGGAGCACCTCAACCATATCGATGGCGTGATGGTGGGCCGCGAGGCCTACACTAACCCCTACTTGCTGGCTGATGTAGACCAACAAATCTATGGTTCTGAACAGCCTATTATTAGCCGAGAAAAAATCGCTGAAGCCTTCCTCGATTATGTGGATAATGAGCTCGCAAAAGGCACCAGGCTTCAGGCCATGACCAGGCATATTTTAGGCTTGTTTCACGGTATGCCAGGCGCTCGACAGTATCGCCGTCATATTAGCGAGAATGCCTATAAATCCGATGCTACTATTGATGTTTTAATCAACGCATTAGCAAAAACAACAGGACTTTGATTTCGATGACCCAGAAAAGCAAGCTTAGCCAATTAAAGGAAATGACGACTGTAGTGGCCGATACTGGTGACTTTGATGCCATTGCCCAGTACTCCCCAGAGGATGCTACTACCAATCCGTCTCTGCTGCTAAAAGCGGCCCAGATGCCGGCCTATCGAGATCTTGTAAACGGAGTGGTCTCTGCGACTATGAAGGGGAGACTCTCTAGTGATGAGCAGGTGGCCTTCTGTATGGATGGGTTGGCGGTTGGCTTTGGTGAGAAAATTCTTGAACAGATTCCCGGTCGGGTTTCTACCGAAGTCGATGCGCGATTGTCTTTTGACACTACCGGATCAATTACTAAGGCCCGACAATTGATAACACTTTATGAGCAAGCCGGTATTGGCAAAGAGCGGGTACTGATCAAAATGGCCTCTACCTGGGAAGGTATCAAAGCCGCAGAACAGCTTGAAAGAGAGGGCATTAATTGTAATCTGACACTGCTGTTTAATTTTACTCAGGCAGTGGCTGCTGCCGATGCCGGCGCCTATTTGATTTCACCCTTTGTCGGTCGAATTCTTGACTGGTATAAGGCCTCCACTGGACTCACCGAATATGCACCAGCAGATGATCCAGGGGTGCAGTCGGTCACCCGTATCTATAACTATTACAAGCAGAGCGGTTATAACACTGTTGTGATGGGTGCTAGTTTTAGAAATACAGACGAAATTACTGAACTGGCGGGCTGCGATCGCCTGACGATTAGCCCTCAATTGTTGCAGGCGCTGGATGACGATTTTGGTCCATTGGAGCGCAAACTGGATCCAGCCAATACAGGCTCCACTATTAATTACAAACTGGCCGGTGAGAGTGCTTTTCGCTATCAGTTGAATGATGATCCTATGGCTACCGAGAAGCTTTCAGATGGTATTCGTAGTTTTGTTGCCGACCAAATCAAACTTGAAACCTGGTTAAAAGATCTAAGCTAATGATTGATAAAATAAAGGCGTTTTTTAGTAAAAATATTATCGAAAGCGATGACAATGCGCTCAGCACTGAGCAACTGGCAACCGCCGCCCTCTTGATTGAGGTCATGGTTATTGATGGCAACCTCGATGACCAGGAATTGCGTGCAATCAGCAATACATTGACTCAGATGCTCGAACTAAGCAGCGAGCAAATTGATGAGTTAATTTTATTGTCCCAACAGGAAGTCACCGACGCTACCTCGCTTTATCAGTTCACCCGCGAAATCAACGCCCATTATGATCATGATAAAAAGATGGCCCTGATGACATCGATGTGGCGCGTGGCCCTCGCCGATGGGCATTTAGACAAACATGAAGAAGGCATAATTCGCCGTGTCGCCGACCTGATATACATTCGTCACAGTGAGTATATTCGCTGTAAACTAGCGGCCAAGAGCGAAGGCTAACCAAAGTCTACTAACCGGACTCCAGGGCTCTAATCAGGTCAGTAAATTCTTTGTTATTATCCGGATTGAGCTGCATTAAAAGTTTATGCGCTTCGAGCACCTGTCGCTGTACTTCGTCAATTTCGGTATCGACACTGCCTATATCATGCAGCTCTACATCTATGTCTGGAACCTCTTGGACTATATCAAATATCTCATCAAATCCCATGCAGTCGAGGGTGCGCAAAATACTCGGATTCTGGCAAAACACCTGCACATTAATGTCGTATTCCTTGCGGCAGTATAGGCCGAGCTTAGCCATCAAACCTAGGGTTGTACTATCAACGCATTCGGCTTCTAGCATATCTACTACCACCTGTTTGACATGCTCACTGCCAAAGATAGTCTCCATATGACGATTTAAAGACCCGCACAGGGTTACACGAACATCACCGCTAAATTTCAGCAGATAATTACCCTGCTCGTCAGATACTAGAATCTTTCCCGAGCTCATTTCACCATTCCTCGCGACAGCAGAAGCACGGAAATATCGTCCTGAGGGGCTTCGACATAATCGACAAATATTTTTTCCTTCAAATTGTCTATGCGGTCAGAGCCTTTTTCTAAGTAGCTCAACAATTTCTGCTCTTTAAGCGCCAGGTCTTTTTCGGGAATTAGATCAAATACACCGTCAGATAGAAGCACAAAGGCAAAATCCTCAGGCAGACTCAGTTCTTCTATTCGCCAGTTAGCCTCTTCAAAAATGCCTACAGGTTTACCTGACCCCGCCAAGTATTGCGCCTTACCACCGGTAATCAAAATGGGTTGTGGCTGTTGTGCACCGACCACATAGCGCAAGCTGTTGGTCTGCGTATCTAAAGAGCCCGCAACAATAGTAAGATGTTTACCCAGCCCTGTCGCTAAAAGCTCGCTATTGATATGTTCGACAAGACCATCCGGCGCCTGAGCCAGCGCTGCATAGTCCTGCTCTAACTGATGCCGACGAATAACCCGACCAATCATAAAACGCAGTAAAACGGTCACAAATGCAGACGAGGCACCGTGCCCCGAGACATCGGCAAAATAAAATAGCAGATAGCGATCGAGAACAAAGTTATATCCCACAAAGTCGCCGCTCAGATACAGAGACGGGGTTATAGAATGAGATATTTCATAATCGCCAAATTTAAGCGGACTTTCTGGCATCAGACTTTTCTGCACCTCAAGCCCTGCCAATTGATCCTGCTTTAGTAGACGCAGGCTTTCTTGTAATTCATGGTTGGTGCGCTCTAACTCTGAGCTATAAGTCTGAGCATGCTGACGAGCGTCAGCTAAATTGGCAACCCGCAGTAGGACACTGACTATATCGATCTGGGATGCTCCAGCAACCATAACATCTGCTGCGCCCAGCCTGAAGTAGTCTGCTATAAAAGGTTTATCTTCTTCGCAAACAGCGATAACAATTAAATATTTTTCACACAAAATAGGCAGCAGGTCAGCTTGCTCTGGGTTTGCAACCGAGATATTTTCAGAAAAAAGAACAACCGGTTGATTGAGGGGGTCAGTGCACGCAGCAGCAATGTCCTGTATGTTTTGCGCCGCTACACAAGCTCTTCCAGCTCTGTGGAAGTCTGCCTTAACTGTTTGTAGCCTAACGTCGTTATCTCCTACTAGGAGGACTAGGCCTTTGGTTTCGCTCATCTGTTTCCGGCTTTGGCAATTACTGTTTAGCTTGTCTCACCCACATTTTCATCTTAACCCAAACTATCTTAAACAATCTGCAACGCTACCTGAATAAAACAGCAGCATCTGAATTAATAATCGTCTAGATCGCCAAAGTCATCCTCAATCGTACCATCGCTAACTAGGTACTCTCGGCGTTGCAGATAGACATCTCTTACAAATAGGTATCTATCACCAGATATAACGTCATCCAATGACAATAAATCGGCTCGTACGGCCAACAAATCAAGAGCCCTAGCTGAATTACGCACGGAGACATTGTCGTGATAACCAACAGGGTTAGCAAAATTATCAACAAATTTAGACGGAGCATCGCGCAATGTCGATGGTCCCACAAATGGTAACATTAGGTAGGGACCCTCGGCGACACCCCAGACAGCGAGGGTTTGACCAAAGTCTTCTCCTTCACTCTTTTCCAGGCCCGCACGCTGCGCTACATCAAATAGTCCGCCAACGCCTATGGTGGTATTGATCACAAACCTAGCGGAATCACGCCCTGCCTCGGAAAATTTAGCCTGAAGTAGGCCATTTACTACATTGGTGATCTCATTGAAATTACTAAAAACATTGAGTATCCCTTTCTCTAATGGATCGGGAACGACCGCTGTATAAGTTTTCGCCACTGGTTTGAGAACTACTCTATCTAGAGTGTCATTGAAGGCAAAGACCTTGCGATTAAAACTCTCGAAGCTATCGTTTGACTGTGTTTGCTCAGCAGCAAATAGAGGTACCGCACTGGTGGCAAGCAAATACGACAAGATTAATTTGGTATATTTCATAGTATTAACTCAAATAATGACTCTATGTGACATGTATTCTACTGTCAGTTTATCTCCGCGTATACTAGAGAGGCAAATCAAAAGCGATAATACCGCAGTTTGTTCCCCTATCAACAGAGTTTCCTTCAAGCACCGTTGCAAACGCCCATGAGCTCTGGGCCTCAAGATGATGTATGTTATGGGCGACTAGTAGCCCTCGACCAGATGCCGGCGCAATCTGTCATGAATATCTGACCAGTATTTTGTCAACCGCTTTTCAGATACCGGCACACGGGTTTTCAGCTGCTGGGCAAACAGTGATACTCTATACTCCTCAAGTAGCCATTGAAATTCCCAGATAGCCTCCTCGAGGTCATGGGACAGCATTTGCTCCTGCACCCCTTTAATAGGTTCCGCAAAGTCTTCAAGTTGTTGGATATAGCTGCGGTCCTTACTAATTTGTGAACCGAGCTTTTCTATCCTAATCTGCATACCACGAATCAGACGCGGGTAGTCGCTACTCCTAGACAGGCTTACCCTAGACAATGTAGTCGGTGAAAATAACCATTTAACCTGCTGATTAATATCATCTTTCGCATAAATAGCACCTAGGCCCAGAGACCGTAACTGCTTATGATTGCCATGCAACTGCGCCAGAACGGCCTCAATATTAGCAGCATGCTGCTGGGCTATACCAACCACCTGACTTATGCCAGCTTCATAGGCCTGATCAAATGCTTGCTGCTGACGAATTACTTGCTGATCACTAAAGATAGCTTCTTGAAAACTACTACTAATCAGTGCGGACACAAGTTCTTGACGATTGCCAATAGAGGCCGCCTTTAGAGCCAGTTCAGTGCCGCGAAGTAAATTTTTGTAAAGATACTTTACCTGCTCACGACCTTTTAGCAGTGCCAATCGCAGTTGCCCCTGACGACTGATTTTATCCGCGGTCAAAGGATTATCTAGTACCTCAATAGCAACGGACTCACCGCAGTCTTTTAGCGCGGGCCAGGCCTTGATACTTATTTTGCCTCGCTTAAGTGTGACCTCTTGGGGCAACTCGGCAAAGTCCCATTCAACAATACCCTGTCGAGAAATAGCGTCATCGGACGCCTGTTGTTCGAGCCCCGCACTAATCTGCTGCTTAAAGTCCCGTTGCAGTTGCTCAAGACTGCGCGCTGAGGCCACAGTTTTGCCCGCCTCATCCTGCAAAATAAAATTCATTATGTACCAGGGATCAAGATTGCCTGTCTTCCAGTCCTGTGCATTTACTGCTATCCCTGTGTGCCGTTTAAGCTGTTGTGCAAGTACCTCCGTTATAGGCCGATCCTGAGCTCTGACCTGTAACAGTATTTTGTCGACATAGTCGGGAACCGGAACAAAATGACGCCTTGTCTGCTTGGGTAGAGTTTTAATCAAGGCGATACATTTATCCCGCAACATGCCGGGCACAAGCCATTCAAAAAAGTAACGCGGCAGTTGATGTAATAGCGCCAAGGGTATAATAGCACTGACACCATCTCTCTCATGCCCAGGCTGAAAATGGTAGCTCAGTTCAAATTCAATACCGTCACAGACTATCACCTCAGGGAACTGAGCCTCTTCCTCAGCGGCCAAACCTCGGAGTAATAATGAGTCTTTATTGATATTGAGCAGGTTGGGATTATCTTTTTCAGCGGCTTTACGCCATTTTTCAAAAGCAGGTAGGTTATAAATATCTTTCGGAACGCGCTCATCATAAAAACTGTAAATTACTTTTTGCTCAGCCAGTAAATCGCGGCGGCGAAAACGATCCTCTAATGCTTGCAGCTCTTCGACCAACTTTTGATTGTGCCGATAAAAATGACCCTTGCCACGATACCCCTGCTCCACTAGAGCCTGCTGTATAAATACAGCCCGTGCCTCTATCGGCGCAACATTACCGTAGACAGTGTTTTTGCCTTCAACAATTGTAAGTCCAAACAGTGTCTGCCGTTCTTTTGCCATAACCTGACCGGCTCTTTGATGATAGAACGGTTCACTATAGGTTTTTTTGACTAGGTGACCAGCCAGCGACTCTAACCAGTCAGCATCGATTTTGGCAACGTTGAGCGCATACTGCTTGGCAGTTTCCATCAATGAGCCGGCCATTATCCATTTGGGTGGCTTTTTACTCAGGCCTGAACCGGGAAAGATAAAGAACTTTCGATTTCTGGTGCCCAGGAATTCCCACTTTTCTTCGCGAACTCCAACCTGACCAAGAAGACCTGAGAGAATGGCCTGATGAATCCCCGCATATTCAGCAGGCTTTTCATTGCTTGTGAGTTTAAGTGCACGACTAGCGGTATTTACCTGATGATGCAAGTCTCGCCATTCTTTCATACGCAAAAATGACACATAATTTGCCCGGCAATACTTACTGAACTGATTGCTCGACAGCTCCTGGCGCCTGTGCTCAAAATGACGCCAGAGATTTAGCAGTGACATAAAATCTGAGTCTTCATCCTGCCACTGTTTATGGCTTTGATCTGCAGCTTGCTGTTTGTCGGCTGGCCTCTCTCTTGGATCCTGAATACTCAGTCCAGTAGTGATAATCATCACTTCACGCAACGAGCCTAGCCGCGCCGACTCCAAGATCATCCGCGCGAATCTCGGATCTAGAGGCACTGACACCAGTTTTTTACCTAAAGCTGTCAGCTTTCCATTGGCGGTTACTGCTTGCAACTCTTCCAGCAGCTTAAAGCCATCATTAATCATGCGGTTATCAGGCGGGTCGACAAAAGGAAAGCTCCGTATATCACCAATATTCAATTGCAACATCTGCAATATCACCGCAGCTAGATTAGTGCGTACAATTTCTGGGTCGGTAAACTCGGGACGATTATGAAAATCATCTTCTCCATAGAGACGATAACAGATGCCATTACTAACTCGGCCACATCGCCCAGCTCGCTGATTGGCACTGGCCTGAGAGATTGGCTCTATAGGCAACCGCTGTACCTTCGTGCGAAAGCTATAGCGTGAAAGACGCGCCCGACCTGTATCAATCACATAGCCAATGCCGGGCACGGTGAGTGAGGTCTCTGCGACATTTGTGCTTAAAATGACCCGCCGCCCCCTGTGGGGTGTAAAAATTCTACTCTGCTCCGCAAGGCTCAACCTAGCATAGAGTGGCACCACTTCAGTGTGGGGCAACTGAGCGCGCTTAATCGCTAGATTAGCCTCACGAATCTCACGCTCACCACTCAAGAATACCAGCACATCACCGGCTTTTTGATTGGCGTGAATATCCTGCAAACACTCAATAATTTTTTGGTCGCGATCAGTGTCGAGGTCATCATTGTCACTGTACACAATCTCAACCGGAAACGTTCGCCCTGACACCTCAACCACAGGTGCATTATTAAAGTGCTTAGAGAATTTCTCAACATCAATAGTGGCGGATGTGATAATCAGCTTAAGATCAGGGCGTTGTATTAACAGATTTTTTAAATAACCTAGCAAGAAATCAATATTGAGGCTGCGCTCATGGGCCTCATCTATAATAACCGTATCGTATCTGCTGAGAAATTTATCATTTTGGATCTCAGCCAGTAGGATGCCATCGGTCATCAACTTAATTAGGCTCTTTTTTGAACTTTGGTCAGAGAAACGTACCTGATAACCGACCTCTTCGCCAAGAGGAATTTTTAACTCGCTGGCAATGCGATCTGCCACTGTACGAGCAGCGATCCTGCGTGGTTGAGTATGACCAATCATACCCCGCACCCCTCGACCAGCTTGCAGACAGATTTTTGGGATTTGAGTAGTTTTACCCGAGCCCGTTTCACCGGCAATAACTACTACCTGGTTATCTACAATTAACTGGCGAATTTCCTCACAGCGGGCGCTGACAGGTAGGTCAGGATAGGTGATCAGCGGCATAGACTGTTGTCGCTCCAACACCTCAGCACTAGAGCACGATGCAGCGGAAGACCATTTCTGCCAAGCTGTTGCTATGTCTTTTTTGTCAGCCCACTGTCGCCGCAGTTGTTTAAGCTGACGACTCAAACGGAATAAATCCCGGCTCTTTACCGACTGAGGCAACCACTGAGAAAGCCTGTCAAAGTCAGTTCTGTTCGATGGCATCTGGCCGAGAAATTTAGTCTTCAAACTATCTGTCTGTTGCGGGGACAATCTATTATTCGCCAGTATTGAGCCAGATACATTCACCACTTTTGGCTTTGATGGCGTCTAGTTTTTTACCATGCTCCGCCAGTTCTTGAGCACTGGCAGCAATAACCCTCAATGGTGCGCGAGTTGCAGGCAGCCGTCTAATAGTTGACGCACTGTTAATTTCACCACTATCCGCATCGGAAGAGTCATTCATATTAATACTGACCTGACCGCCAGTCATCAGCAAATAGACATCGGCCAAAATTTCCGCATCTAATAATGCGCCGTGCAAATCTCTCTGAGAGTTATCAACGCCATAGCGTTTGCATAGTGCATCGAGATTATTTTTCTGCCCCGGATGCTTTTGTCTCGCCAATCCCAGGGTATCAATAATGCGACAACTACTCTCGATGGCCTTGGGCCTGGGCCGTAGTTTTGAGGTTTCATGATTGATAAAGCCTATATCGAAGGCAGCATTGTGAATAATTAGATCGGCACCATTAATAAACTCGAAAAACTCCGGTGATATCGCCTCAAAAAATGGCTTGTCTTGCAAAAACTGGTCGGTAATACCATGCACTTGCATAGCACCCTCATCTACCTTCCGCTGAGGATTGATGTATTGGTGGTAATGACGACCGGTTAGCTTACGATTAACCATTTCCACACAACCTATCTCGATGATTCGATGATCCTGAGAGGTTTCAAGGCCGGTAGTTTCTGTATCAAGAACAATCTGTCTCATGGTCTGTGCTTTTCTATGTAAGTGTATGTGGGTTTACAGTTCGTCAATTCCACGGTTGGCCAATTGGTCAGCAATTTCATTTTCACGATGACCGCTATGGCCTTTTACCCATCTCCAGTCTATCTTATGTTCACCGATAACCCCATCGAGTTTTTGCCACAGATCGACATTTTTAACCGGCTTCTTGGAGGCGGTTTTCCAGCCGCGTTTCTTCCAGTTAGGCATCCATTCTTGGACCCCTTTGAGGACATAGGTGGAATCTGAGGTCAGTGTCACTGCACAGGGCCGCGTAAGCGCAGCCAGACCCTCAATAACGGCTAATAACTCCATACGATTGTTGGTTGTTTCCAGTTCGCCACCCCAAAGAGACTTTTCTTCATCCCCGTAGCGCAAAAGCACGCCCCAGCCACCAGGACCAGGATTTCCCCGACAGGCACCGTCGGTGAAAATTTCTACTGTATTCATAAGGTTTCCTGTGGCGGCTGAGTATTTTTTTTACGTATCGATGTTGTGTGCTGACCAGAGCCTGCAAGATGATTTTTAGCAGATGCCTTGCCCCAAAACGTTCTGGGGCTGATTCCACGAGCTACCCTTTTTACAGCGTGAATCATATAGAAATTACCAAGGGGAAAGCGAACCTTTCGACTAAATTTTTCCCATATTGAATCCTGTTCTTCCCACTGCCGGTCTTTGAACGGAGGATTGTAGGCGCCATAACTTATTTCTAACACCTGAAAATTCAGTAGTGAAAGCCAATCAATTACTCTGCCTTTACGCAGGTTATGGAAACGATACTGCGGCTTTCCAGACAGCAACTGCATAGGGAACTTGAGGGCTCCATGGGGACCGTATGGATTATACATACACAGCAACAGATGGCCCCCAGGGGCAACCACTCTGCCCACCTCAGCTAACACGGCTTTGGGAGACTTGGAAAACTCCACCCCATGCTGTATCAGTGCCAAATCGATAGTATCTGCCGGCAAAGGTAACTCAGCATAGTTACCTACTGCCGCAATCCCAGACGCTGGGGCAGCGTTTATGGAAAACCGATGCATATGGCTAAAATAGTCGAGTGACTGCATATCTGGTGCGAGGCCAAGTTGCAGCAGTCGATAACCAGGCAATGTACTGTATTTTTGCTTGAGTATACGATGTTCATGGTGACGTATGTAGCGGCCGAAATCTGACTCCGCCCAGGCCTCTAAGTCAGCGGCAACGGAGCCTAAGTCAGCCACCTTGAGGCGGCCTAAAGCTTTCTTACACTGATCTCGAAAAAACTGGTTGGACATTGATGAATACTAACTCTCTAAGCGCCGGGAAGATCCTATTATGAGGTAGATAAGAATTATTTTAAATCTAGTAACAAATATCCTTAGCTAGATTGTCTAATAGGCCTGCGATCGCTACAATCCGCGCGCCAATAATAAACCTGTGAGTTCAATCCGTGCTGTGTGAACACAAAACTATGCCCGCTTATTTTCTGCGTCGGCCAAAACCTTCTCTATCGCTTACTTTCGCCCTTTTACTGCTCGGCGGTTGCGTGCTAGCACCTAGTGACTCTACAGAGCTTGAGGTGGGCACTGACAGCCCCATCTCGGCGACTGAGCCTGTCCGACAAGATGAATCAGATCCAGCATCGGGAGCACAACTTGAGACAAAACCTCAGATTCCAGACCTATGGCAGCGTATTCGCAGTGGCTATAATTTAACCCCCGAGGCTCTTCCCACCAGTGTGTTAAAGCAGCGAGATTGGTATTTGCGTAATCCCAGTTATCTGGCTACCGTATTCTCTCGTGCTGAACCGTTCATTTACTATGTTACCGATGAACTAGACAGGGCTGGGCTTCCATTAGAACTAGCTCTGTTGCCGATCGTTGAAAGCACCTATGATCCACTTGCCTATAGCCACAGCCATGCTGTTGGCCTCTGGCAGTTTATTCCCTCAACGGCCAAATCTTTTGGTCTCAGGCGCGACCGCTGGTATGACGGGCGCCGTGATGTAATCTATTCGACTCAGGCGGCAGTTAAGTACCTCACATACCTGCACAAGCGATTTGATGGCAACTGGTTGCTAGCACTTGCCGCCTATAACTCTGGTGAGGGTAATGTTCGCAAGTCGATTAAAAGAAATCGAAAGTTGGGTAAAAAAGCTGATTTTTGGTCAATAAAACTACCCAGAGAAACCAGAAATTATGTACCGCAATTACTGGCTCTGGCAACACTAATTGAGGATCCTGAGAAATATAATATCACACTGCCTTTTATTGCCGATCGACCCTACTTTGAAGTGGTGGAGATTGAATCGCAGATCGATCTAAATCGAGTTATTGAGATTACCGGGGTAAAACATACCGCATTTACCAAGTTGAATCCCGCATACCGTCGCTCCACAACCCCGCCGCAAGGCAAGCATAGCCTACTGTTACCTGTGGGTAGTGCTGAACCACTGCGCCAACTAATAGCGACCACAGACCCAAAAACATGGGTTCCCCACACTGAGTATCTGGTAGTCAGCGGCGACAGCCTTTCGCAGATTGCGCAGCGCTTTCGTATACCTACCCAATGGCTCAAAAACAAAAATAATCTACGCTCAGATCGATTGCAGATTGGCCAGATACTGTTGATACCCCATTCAGGACATCGAGCAACGTCCAACAGTAACAGCATAACCAAAGCGTCCGTATATAGGGTCAAAAGGGGCGATTCCCTCTCAGCCATTGCCGTGCAATACAAAACCTCGGTTGAGGCTTTAAAACGCAGTAATGACCTAGCTACAGACAGACTACAGATTGGCCAAAAACTAACCGTACACCACAGTGCGGCTGAACCTAAACCAGACAATGTACGCAAACTGTCCTATAGAGTAAGGCGCGGTGACTCCCTATATCTTATCGCAGAAAAGTTTGATCTCACGATTGGTGATATTACTCGCTGGAATAGAATCAATCGCAATGAATTTTTGCAGCCAGGTCAGCGTTTAACCCTGTTTATTAATGCTCTGCGAATATAGCCCTTGGGTGGCTTTGAACAGTGAGAAGATGTTTGAGAGTAACGATTAATCCAGTATCGGCAAAGTAAGTCAGACAAAAAAAGGACGGGCATGCCCGTCCTTTTTGCACCTCATGATCGCTACTGCGTGATCTCGGCACCTGAGACCAGGCTAGACTGATAGGCTTGGAGCTCGCGACTACTACTAAGAGAGCTTGTAGCATAACTCAAACTCGTTCTCTGACGTGCACTAAGCCTACTGAAATCACCGGGGGTTACCTCCTCCAAGGAGACTACAATGTAGTTTCCATTGCGCAGGTAGAACCCTTCGATGACAGCCGCATCTGACGGTGCCTGCAACTGGAAGACTGAATTAAGTATTTCGGCGTTAACCGAGCTAGCATTACGCTTAACATCTAGCGCAACCTGCCAGTCAAGATCATTAGTCTTAGCTACTGTTTCGACACTTTGTCCGCTCTTAACTGCGGCTAGCAGAGCCGCTCCACGCTCGGCTATTTGCTGCCTTGCTGTGGCTAAATTCAACGAACTCTCAATCTGGCTTCGCACCTCGCTTAATTCTTTTTGCCGAGCGGGAATATATTCATTGAGTTTTATAACTATGTAGCGGTCATTACCTAGATCCAACACTTCGCTGGCGTATCTGTCGTCCACGACCTCCGTGCTAAATGATGCCTTGAGAACAGCGGGGTAAGAGGCTACACCCTCACCGCCCGACCGGGAAAAAGGCTGGGAAGTCTGGACTGAAAGATCGAGATCCTCGGCCACTAATGCCAAAGATTCAGCGTTAAAGCTGAACTCTTTGAGCATTTCAAGCTTTTCGACTAGGGCATTATCAACCTGTTCAATCAATAACTCTTGCTCAATGCGTGCCGACTCTTCAGACAATTCAAAGGCCTGCTTTTGAATATCCAGCAGTTTTATCAAATGAGTACCCGAATCGGTTTCCACTACCCCAGAAACCTGCCCTATTTCGAGAGCTGCCAATGCCTCCTCAAAGGCCTCTGGGAACGTTTCACCCGAGGTGAAACCTAAATCACCGCCGCTCTGAGCGGAACCAAAGTCCTCTGAATACTGTTTGGCTAACTCGGCGAAGCTCTCACCTGCATCGAGCTTAGATTGTATCTCGGCCAGAATCTCAGTATTCGAGTCAGCGATCAAGATATGTGCGGCCTGCCTAGACACCGCCGTGTCGATCGACTCTGCTTCCTGCTCAAATCGTGCCTTAATCTGGTCTTCTGAAACTGACTTACCTTCTGTTAACAGAGCTGCGTTGAGCTCAATGTAGTCAACCATAACCTGATCATCAGTTTGATATTGCAGCTTATTCTGTTCGTAATAGGCACTGACTTGTTCTTCATTTAACTGCACTGCATCCACTATGGGCGCAATTGGAAGCGTTAGGTAGTAATAGTCCCGCTGCTGCTCAGTAAGGCCGGCAAGAGCTGTCAGCTCAGCTTCGGTAACAAAGTTAGTTGCCACAAACCCCTGCACAACCTGCTGGATAAGCAGGTCCTCCTTGATCATTTCAATGAAGCTAGCACTGGTGTATCCCTGCTGACGAATTGAATATTCGAAGGTATCCTGATCAAAACGACCGCCGACCTGAAACCCTGGGCTATCTATCAGTAGTTTACTCACTGTTCTGGTTGATATACCCATACGCTCATCTCTGGCTTTCTGAGCAATCACCTTGCGGCCTATCATCTGTTGTAGCACGCTAGGGCGAATGAGTTCATCGTCTACCAGTGCTGGATCTAGGCCCTCATTCTCGCTAAGAATGCGTCTTTTTTCCACACTTACAGCCTGCTGAATTCTCAGCTCGCTAACCTGTTCGTCATTGACGATCAATGCAGTCTCGGCCCCTGCACCAGATAAAAACAATGAACCAGTACCTGAAAAGGCGAATATACCACCAATGAAAACGACGATAACTATGGCTACGCCACGCATGTTATCTCTAAAATTATCCAACATGTACCTGCACCTAATGATTGAAAAAAAAGGCGCATCTATGATGCGCCTTTTATTGCCTGTGAAATTCGCTTTCTAAGCGTACTGCTCAGGATTTTTCTTAGTTTACTGCGTCTTTCAGAGCCTTACCTGCTTTAAAACTAGGCACATTAGCCGCTTTAATTTGGATTTCGGCACCTGTCTGAGGATTACGACCAGCGCGAGCTGCGCGGTGCTTCACTGAGTAAGTACCAAAACCCACCAATGAAACTTGGTCACCATTTTTTAATGCATCAGTAACTGCGTCTAGAGCAGAGTCAAGTGCACGTCCAGCAGAAGCCTTAGAGATGTCTGCACCTGCAGCGATTGCGTCGATTAATTCAGATTTATTCACGGTGTTCCCCTTTTATTGGAATTAAATGATCAGGACAAATTAGAAGTCCGCTGTCTAGATCCATCTCGCCCAAACCCTGAGCCAATGCGCCTTCTAGACCAACTTTATACCAACCACACTATACTTGGTCAAGCATACTTTCAAATTAATTTAAAAAAAAAATTAATGGGTGCTAGCGGTGACACTGGGCGCCGGATTTTTTTCTGTTCCACTCGCACCATTAAACTCCTCTTCACTAAAAGCCTTGGGTTTATCCTGCAATGCTATATCTAGAACCTCATCAATCCATTTTACCGGACAAATCTCAAGGTCCGCCTTGATATTATCAGGTATATCCTTTAAATCACTAGCGTTATCATGGGGTATTATCACAGTACGAACCCCACCCCGATGGGCCGCCAGGAGTTTCTCCTTGAGCCCTCCAATCTTTAATACTTGCCCGCGAAGGGTTATTTCACCGGTCATCGCCACATCTGAACGCACCGGAATAGCGGTTAGCACAGAAACCAATGTTGTACACATACCGACGCCGGCAGATGGTCCGTCTTTCGGCGTTGCTCCCTCTGGGACGTGGATATGAAGATCATTTTCATAATAGAAGTCTTTGCGAATACCCAGTGTCATGGCGCGACTGCGCACCACAGTTAGGGCGGCCTGAATTGACTCTTGCATTACATCGCCCAATGAGCCTGTTTTTATGACCTTGCCTTTACCCGGAATAGCCGAGGATTCTATCGTCAACAGCTCACCGCCTACCTGAGTCCAGGCTAGGCCTGTTACCTGCCCAATCTGATTCTCGGCCTCAGCTCGGCCATAATCAAATCTGCGTACCCCTAACATGTCCTCTAGCTGCTCTGGACCAACAACATCACTGGAGCGCTTGTCTTCACGCACATGCTTGGTAACGGTTTTACGGCATATCTTGGCAATATCTCTCTCTAAACCTCGCACGCCAGCCTCTCTGGTGTAATAACGGATAGCATCCTTCAGAGCATCTTCCGTAATATCCAGCTCTGGCTCTTTAAGACCGTTAGCCTTGCGCTGTTTAGGTACAAGGTACTTCTCAGCAATCTGGACTTTTTCGTCTTCGGTATAGCCCGGAATACGAATCACTTCCATACGGTCTAAGAGTGGACCGGGAATATTCATCGAGTTAGCTGTGCAGATAAACATCACCTCTGAAAGATCGTAGTCAACTTCAAGATAGTGATCATTGAAAGTATGATTCTGCTCTGGATCCAGAACTTCCAACAGGGCGGATGCAGGATCGCCACGGCTATCCATACCCATTTTGTCAATCTCGTCGAGTAAGAATAATGGATTCTTGGTACCGACCTTGGACAATTTTTGAATAAGCTTGCCCGGTAAGGACCCAATATAGGTTCTGCGATGACCACGAATCTCCGACTCATCGCGTACACCACCTAGACTCATCCGCACAAACTTGCGGCCTGTCGCACGGGCGATAGACTCACCCAGAGAAGTTTTACCCACGCCGGGAGGGCCTACTAAACAAAGCACCGGGCCCTTGAGTTTCTTGACCCGCTTTTGCACCGCTAAGAACTCGAGAATACGCTCCTTTACTTCCTCTAAACCATGATGATCTGTATTGAGGGTAGTTTCAGCCTCTTCCAAATTGTGTTTTACACGGGTACGGTTTTTCCATGGCACGCCAATCATGCAATCAATGTAGTTGCGCAACACTGAGGCTTCCGCAGACATCGGCGACATCATTTTGAGCTTGGCCATTTCAGATTGCGCCTTCTCCAATGCGGCCTTGGGCATGCCTGCATCGTCAATTTTTTTCTCTAATAGATCAAGCTCTGAGACACCTTCGTCAATATCTCCCAGCTCTTTCTGGATTGCCTTCATCTGCTCATTGAGATAGTACTCACGCTGACTTTTTTCCATTTGTTTTTTAACGCGACCACGAATGCGCTGCTCGATCTGGAAAATATCAATTTCCGATTCCATTAGGCTCATCAGGTGCTCAAAGCGCTCGGTGAGATCTGCTATCTCTAGCACATCCTGCTTTTGCTCTAGGTTTAGAGTCATATGTGAGGCAATGGTATCCGCCAGTCGGTTAGCATCATCAATAGCTGTAACCGTTGTGATCACTTCCGCAGGAATTTTTTTGCTCAGATTCACATATTGCTCAAACAATGACAGGGTCGATCTTGTGAGGGCATCAGCTTCCTGTTCATCTATGCCACTACCAGCAAGCTCCGCGGCACCGCTCTGCATGAAGGACTCAGCCTCTATGGGGTCCGTTAAGCTAACCCTTTCAATACCCTCGACTAACACCTTCAGAGTACCATCTGGAAGTTTGAGTAGCTGCAGTATTGTGGCTAGGGTCCCAACTTCGTAGATATCGGCGAGCTTGGGGCTATCCTCCGATGGCATTTTCTGCGCAACCAGAACAATCTGTTTATCTGAATCCATGGCATGCTCGAGCGCAGCGATAGACTTTTGTCTACCCACAAACAATGGAACTACCATGTGCGGGTATACCACCACATCACGCAATGGCAGAAGGGGGTAAACAGCTTTATTCGAATCAGTCTCAGTGGAGCCCATTATTACCTCAATTTCTTGGTGGTCTTAGTCATTTGCTACAGTCATTGTACGCAGTGAATTTAGCGTCAGTCTTTAATATTGGGTCTCTAAGGACAAAAACAACCTTGATTAGCTAAATTAGGGCATAAAAAAAGCGGCTAACGCCGCTTCTTCGTTTAGCCTTCGTCTGAGGCTACCTTTTTTTCTTGCTGTTCATAAACCAGCAGAGGCTCGTTTTCTCCATTGATGACTGTCCCATCGACCACCACCTTTATCACATCGGGCTCTGAAGGTATTTTGTACATGGTGTCAAGCAATACGGTTTCGAGAATAGAGCGTAAGCCTCGAGCGCCAGTTTTTCGCTCGATAGCCTTATCAGCAATGGCATCCAGCGCATCACGACGCAGGTCTAGTTCAACATCCTCCATGCCAAAAAGGGCCTGATACTGCTTAAAGAGAGCGTTCTTTGGTTCAACCAGAATATTGACTAGTGCTTCGCGGTCTAACTCCTGCAGAGTCGCCACAACAGGCAACCGGCCTATAAACTCAGGGATCAACCCATAGCCTATTAAGTCGCTCGGTTGAACATCTAACAGGGTTTCACCAATCGATTTAGAGCTATCTTTGCTATTTACTTCAGCCGCAAAGCCAATACCACCCTTCTCAGAGCGATCTCGAATGACTTTCTCGAGACCTGAGAAAGCACCTCCGCATACGAACAGGATATTTGCCGTATCAACCTGCAAAAACTCTTGCTGAGGGTGTTTGCGTCCACCCTGAGGCGGCACTGACGCAACTGTGCCCTCAATTAGCTTCAGCAGTGCCTGCTGCACACCTTCCCCAGAAACATCGCGTGTAATGGAGGGGTTATCTGATTTTCGCGAGATTTTGTCGATCTCATCGATATACACAATACCTCGCTGGGCCTTATCCACATCGTAATCACACTTTTGCAGGAGCTTTTGGATAATATTTTCAACATCTTCACCTACATAGCCTGCCTCGGTCAACGTTGTGGCATCTGCGATAGTGAAAGGAACATCCAATAGCCTCGCCAGTGTCTCGGCCAGCAATGTCTTACCGCTACCGGTGGGGCCGATCAATAGGATATTGCTTTTACCCAACTCCACATCAATCTTGTCAGCGCCGGTCTGGGCACTGACTTGGAGTCGCTTGTAATGATTGTAAACAGCCACAGACAGAATGCGCTTGGCGCGCTCCTGACCAATCACATATTCATCGAGAATATTTTTGATTTCGGTGGGAACCGGCAGGCGATCCTCGCTACTATCGGGTTCGACGGACTGAGATTCTTCAGAGATAATGTCGTTACAAAGGTCAACGCATTCATCGCAGATATAGACAGATGGTCCGGCGATAAGACGGCGTACTTCATTCTGATTTTTACCGCAAAATGAGCAGAAAAGTAGTTTTCCGCCATCACCTAGGGTATCGCTATCACTCATTTCTTTCTCCTGCCAATGCAACAAAAGCCATATAAAACAATAAGTAAGGCCTGCTATCTAACAAATAATGTTAGGAGGCTACCGCCTCTAGCCTCTTTTGTCTAGCACCTGATCGACAAGGCCATAGTCTTTGGACTCTTTGGCACTCATAAAATTATCCCGCTCAGTGTCTTCAGTAACCTTTTTGACGCTCTGTCCAGTGTGCTCAGCCATCAATTTATTGAGACGCTCTTTAATCTTGAGAATTTCTTGGGATTGGATATGAATATCTGTTGCCTGTCCCTGAGCACCACCGCTGGGTTGGTGAATCATTGTGCGGGAATTAGGCAGACAGAAACGCTTACCCTTGGCGCCTGCAGTCAGCAAAAATGCTCCCATAGAGGCCGCTTGCCCAATACACATGGTACTGACGTCTGGCTTGATAAACTGCATGGTGTCATAGATTGACAATCCGGCAGTCACTGAACCGCCCGGGGAATTGATATACAGATGAATATCTTTGTCTGGATTTTCTGACTCGAGGAACAGCATCTGCGCGACAATCAGATTGGCCATATGATCTTCAACCTGCCCAACCAGAAAGATGATTCTCTCCTTGAGGAGTCTTGAGTAGATATCGTAGGCTCGCTCGCCTCTTGAGCTCTGCTCGACAACCATTGGGACTAATCCGCTGGCTTCCAAGTCAGACGAACCGCTGATACTGGATGGGGTCTGAAAATTCATTGCTTCCTCGCTAATTTGTTGTTCAATACAGAGGTACTGTAGCCTCGCACAATCCCTTTTGCACGCTTACTTGCAATTTATACCATTGTACGCAAACAGTCGTCAGGCTGGACTTCTCCAGCTTCACAAAATCAGCTTAGGCTTCGCTACCCGGCTCTGGATCGGGCTTGACAGCCTCTTCGTAGGATACAGCTTCTTCTTTAACTTTGGCCTTTGAAAGTACGAATTCGGTTACCTGGTCTTCTAACACCACTGCTTCAACAGAGCTCAGCAATTCAGGCTTACTGTAATAGTAATCAACAACCTCGCGAGGCTGCTCATAAGTTGATGCGATTTCGTCTATTCGGGCACGCACCTGATCTTCGTCTGGAGTCATACCTTCGACCTTGACTAGTTCAGAAACAATCACACCCAGTGATGCTCTGCGCTGTGCTTTTTCTCTAAACATATCATCTGGAAGCATGCTTAGATCAATTTGCTGACCACCACCAAACTGCTGCACCATCTGTTGCTTTAGCTGGGTAATTTCATTGCTTACAAGCGCCTCAGGCAATTCGACCTTATTGAGGTCAAAGAGCTGATTCATCACTCGATTTTTCACCTTAGTACGAATAGCATTACGCAGCTCTCGCTCCATATTGCCTTGCACGTCTTCTCGGAATTTTTCTTCGCCACCCTCTTCTACGCCATAGATTTTGAAGAACTCGTCATTTAACTCTGGCATTTGTTTTGCCGAAACGGAGTTGACCTTAACCGCAAACTGAACGGCTTTACCTTTGAGATCTTCAGAATGGTAATCTTTGGGGAATTTTAACTTGAGAACAGTCTCTTCGCCTGCGCTGAGACCAACCAGCCCATCTTCAAAGCCAGGAATCATGCTATTGGACCCCAATACTAGATCCTGACCTTCGGCACTGCCACCAGCGAATTCTTCTTTCTTATGAGTCCCGACAAAGTCAATATTTAGCTGATCGCCATCTTCAGACGGCTTGTCAGAGGCCTCAAACTTAGCCTGCTGATTACGCAGAACTTCAATCATAGTTTCTACATCAGAGTCATTCACGTCCGCGCTTGGGCGAGCAATCTTTACTTTGCTGACATCTGTTATTTCTACCTCAGGGTAAACCTCAAATATCGCCATGTATTCGAGATCTTGGCCTTCGCTGTCTTTCAAATCGTCAATACGTGGCTGACCAACCGGGCGCAGATCTTCCTGCTGAATGGCTTCGTAAAAGCTTGAGTTAACAACTTCACCAATAACTTCCTGACGAACACCCTTACCATAGTGCTGTTTGACAACGCGCAGTGGAACTTTGCCCTTACGAAAACCTTTGATCGTGACCGTTTTAGTCGCTTTCTGTAAACGCGCAGTTACTTCTTGTTCGATTTTGTCGGCAGGTACACCGATCTTCAGCTGTCGCTCCAGACCTGTGCTCGACTCAATAGAAACCTGCATCTGTTGCCCTCTTCAAAAATAATATAAATAAAATGATATAAATATGGTGCGAGTGGAGAGACTCGAACTCTCACATCCTAAGACACTAGAACCTAAATCTAGCGCGTCTACCAATTCCGCCACACTCGCATAATCTGTCTTTTTGGGCTCTCTGCTTAGATGCATTGGTTGCTAACTTGAAGCCAACAACTGTGCCCAGCCAAAAAGGGCGTGAAGTTTGCCACAGCACCTGAGAATCGGCAACCACTTAAGCGCTTTAAACCAACTAAAATAGTGAAAAAGTCTTAAGATTAACCACTAGGCATAGACAGGAGCAAAGAAACTGCGCCCACCAGCATCTTAGGGAGGCCTCAGAGCATCTAGTTAGCAATCTAGTTGGAAATAATCCTTATGCTTGGTCTATGCTTTGTGAGTGAACTTTAATAAACCCGTCTAGGAGTCAGATGATGAAAAAAACTTATTTTATGCTTTTTGTAGTGGTAGCAACCCTAGGGCTTGTGGGCTGTGACAACGGTGAGCCTAAACCTGCACCTGCACCTGCACCCGAATCTAAAACCAACACGACTATTGATACGGTTACATCGACGCTATCTGAGACTGCAACCAAAGCGGCTAAAAGTGCCATGGACGGAGCCAATGACCTTGCTAATACGATGGACGAAATGGCAAATGACCACGCAGATGACACGTCGGACATGATTGATAAGGCCTCTGACATTACCAGCGATAGTATTGACGATACACTAAACGACGTTCTCGATTAATTACATCGCAGTGCAAGGTGCTACAAGTATAAAAAGCCCAGTCATTACTGGGTTTTTTATGACGCCGTAACTTGACTTGCCCAAGGGTCGATCTAGCCTCCTAAGTTGCGGCGATGTAAACAGGCAACCTATTATCTGAGGCGAACCAAATAATACTATTTGCACCAACGGATAGCCCCAATTAAGCCTCTGTAATAGCATTCAGTGGGACAATACAGAATAAAGTCCAAGAGATTGTTCAGTTTTTAACTATCTCAAACCATGGTTAACAGCCCGAGTCCAAAAAGGCGCTGAGTGGTTGGTACAGACCAGCGTCGGACAAAACTCAGTCAGGAAAGAGTCTCACAGAGGTTTATTCAGAAATAACCTCACGGCACAGAGGGATACCTCTTCTATTTGGGCTGCATCTGTATAGATACCATCGATCAGCAATTTGGCGATACCATGGACAGCCCCCCAGATAACCTGAGAGGTACGCAAAGGGTTGTCGCCGCCAATAAGACCCGCCTGCTGCCAACTAGTGATCATTTCCAACTGATGCTGAAAACAAGGATAGGCTACATCGCGTAGCTCTTGAGTACTATTTTTCTGCTTCCAGATATTACGACCAAACATAAGCTCGTATTCTTCTGGATTGTCGGCAGCAAACCTAACATACCCACAAATAAACTCTTCAAATTTCTGTTCAGCCGTCAGATTGGGAGCATTAAAAGTACTCTGAGCCTGCCTGTAGCGGCGCCTGAATCCTTCGGCCGCAATGGAGCAGAGTAGATCATTCTTGTCCGAGAAATGGTGATAGGGGGCGGTACGCGATACACCAGCGCGCCCAGCCAACTTACGCAGCGACAGATTCTCTATACCAGCCTCAGAAATTAATGCCTTGGCTGCCATTAACAGCGCCTGACGCAGATCACCGTGATGGTAACTGGGGCGCACAATTTTTAATGTCGTCGTTGAATTCATTGTGTAAATGTAACAACACATCTTGACAGTGTCAAAATAGAGTCTTAATCTGAGGGCCTTCCTTAATCCTAAAACCAACGTCCAGCCGTATGAAAAGGACACTTTGAGGCATAACTTAGATGAAATTAGACGATTTTGCGTCCCTAAAAGCATTTTCTGTCAATATTGATGACAATCACGTAGTGGAAATCTGTCTCAACCGTCCAGACTCTATCAACAGCATGAATAACGACTTCTGGGCTGAACTTCCTGCCATTATTGATGCGCTTGACAGTGAAGGTGTGGCCCGCGTAATTATCCTGACTTCCAAGGGCAAACACTTCACCGCAGGCATGGATCTGGAGGTGCTCAGCAATCTGGGTGGCAACCCAGACCATGAACCCGCCCGCCGAGCCGAACAATCACGCCGCTGGATTCTTAGCCTACAAGATACCTTTACCAAACTAGAATCGGCCCGTATGCCAATCATTTCTGCTATTCAGGGAGCCTGTATCGGCGGGGGCGTGGACATGATCTGTGCCACTGACATGCGGTTTTGTACCTCTAATGCGTTTTTTAATATCAAAGAAACCGAACTGGGTATTACCGCAGACGTGGGGACGTTGCAGCGAATTCAGCAGGTTATGCCTAGCGGCTTGGCCCGAGAACTAGCCTACAGTAGCCGCAATTTGGGAGCCGAAGAAGCTCTCGCCTGCGGTTTTGTTAACCAGGTTTACGAGACCCAGGAAAGTATGCTCGATGCCGTTCGCGCACTGGCCACAGATATAGCCAAGCACAGCCCTATGGCTGTGCATGGCACCAAGGAAATGCTTAATTACAGTCGCGACCACTCAGTGCAGGATAGCCTCAACCACATGGCAACTTGGCAGTCCGGCATGCTACAGGCGCCGGATGTTCAAGAAGCTATGCAGGCGAAGACTCAAAAGCGTGCGCCCATATACGATAACCTATTACCCTAAATCACCTACCACAATTAAAAATAACTAGAGAGAACCCTATGCCACATAGTACCTACCCTCATATGCTCGCTCCCTTAGATCTTGGTTTTACCACCTTAAAAAACCGAGTACTGATGGGCTCCATGCACACAGGTCTCGAAGAGGTTGCAGATGGTCACCAACGCATGGCGGCCTACTTTGGTGAGCGCGCTAAAGGCGGAGTGGGTCTCATAGTGACAGGCGGCATTGGTCCCAATACCGAGGGCGGAACCCACCCCAACACTAAGAAGCTGGTCACCGATGAAGATATAGCAGGTCATAAGCAGATAACCGATGCCGTGCATGAGCACGATGGAAAAATCTGCATGCAGATTCTGCATACTGGCCGCTACGCCTACTCTCCAGACCAGGTGGCTCCCTCTGCAATCAAGTCGCCGATTAACCCATTTACCCCCAGGGCTCTAACGGACGAAGAAATTCACAAGCAAATTGACGACTTTGTATTCACATCGGTGCAGGCACAAAAAGCTGGTTACGATGGTGTAGAAATCATGGGTTCTGAAGGATATTTCCTCAATCAGTTTATTGCAGCTCGCACCAATCAGCGCGATGATGACTGGGGAGGCAGTTACGAAAATAGGATCCGCCTGCCCATCGAAGTAGTGCGCCGAGTGCGCGAGGCAGTTGGCGAGCACTTTATTATTATTTTTCGTCTATCAATGCTTGATTTAGTTGACGGTGGCAGCACCGCTGAAGAGGTTATTCAGCTTGGCAAAGCCGTTGAGAAGGCAGGTACCACTATTATCAATACCGGTATTGGCTGGCATGAAGCCCAGATACCAACTATTGCTACCAAGGTTCCCCGCGCCGCCTTTACCTGGGTAACTGCTCGTTTTAAAAAAGAACTCTCGGTACCAGTAATCACCTCTAATCGTATTAACACCCCAGAGGTCGCCGAACAAGTTCTAGCTCGCGGCGATGCCGATATGATTTCAATGGCTCGCCCCTTTCTGGCTGACCCAGACTTTGTAATCAAATCTGAACAGAATCGGGCTGACGAAATTAACACCTGTATCGGTTGCAACCAAGCCTGTCTCGACCATGTGTTTAGCGGTGTTATGACGAGCTGTTTGGTTAACCCCCGCGCCTGCCATGAGACAGAACTGCATATTGTTGCCACGACCGACAGCAAGAAAATCGCCGTGGTCGGTGCTGGGCCGGCGGGGCTTTCTGCTGCAACGACCGCCGCTTCAAGGGGCCACCAGGTCACCCTATTTGATGCCGCTAGTGAAATTGGCGGCCAGTTTAATATCGCCAAACAGATTCCCGGGAAAGAAGAGTTCTACGAAACACTGCGCTATTACGGCAAGCAGATTGAAATAACCGGAGTAAACTTAAAACTCAATACCAAAGTCACTGCGCAAGACCTAAACAGGGGCGGCTTCGATGAAGTCATTATTGCTACGGGTATTAATCCTCGAATGCCGGCGATCGAGGGGATTGATCACCCGATGGTTATGAACTATCTCGATGTAATTGGCGATAAAAAGCCGGTTGGTCAAAAGGTTGCTATTATTGGTGCCGGGGGTATCGGGTTTGATACTGCGGAATATATTACTCACAGCGGCGAAGCGACTAGCCAAAATATACCTGCGTTTATGAAAGAATGGGGTATAGATATGACCTTTGGTTCTCGGTCAGGAATCGAAGGCATCAGCCCACAGCCAGAGCCCTCTCCTCGGGAAGTCTACTTACTGCAGCGTAAAACAACTCGAGTGGGTAAAGGCCTGGGTAAAACTACCGGTTGGATTCACCGTGCCGGCCTAGCCATGAAAGGCGTGCGCATGATGCCTGGCTGTGATTATAGTCATATCAGCGACCAAGGCCTGCATATTACTGTGGGAGATGACCCTCAGATACTCGATGTGGACACTATTATTGTGTGCGCAGGCCAAGATCCGCTGCGCGAATTGGTTGACGGCCTTGAACTGCCCCATCATCTTATTGGTGGTGCTGATGAAGCTGGGGAGCTGGATGCAAAGCGTGCCATTAACCAGGGTACTAGACTAGCCGCTGCCATGTGATAAAGCGCTCGCTGTCTGCTGCTTTGGCTCAATCGCTGCGCTAAAGTAGCAGGTAGATTTATCGCTTATTTTGACTCTAGGCCTTGCATGCCAAGGGTAATCAACTCATCATTGCGCCTCGCGTAAACAGGCCCTCGAAAAATATCACAATGTCAGATAAAGAATTTAGTAACACCGACTTTCGCAATGCTCTGGGCAGTTTCGCCACAGGGGTAACAATAATTACCGCTCTGGGCAAAAATGGTCAGAAAATTGGCTTGACCGCCAATAGCTTCAACTCGGTATCACTCGACCCAGCACTGGTGCTTTGGAGCATTGGCCGCGATACAAACTGTTTTGATGACTTTATAGCTGCCGAGTCTTTTGCTATTCACATCTTGGCAGAGGATCAACAGGATTTATCCAATCTCTTTGCGAAAACCGGCGCCGATAGATTCGCTGGAATAGAAACCACGGAGGGTTTATCTGGAGTGCCGTTACTCCCCAATTTCAGCACATGCTTTCAGTGCCGTATCGAGAATCAGTACGACGGTGGCGACCATGTGATTTTAGTGGGCAAGGTAATTGAGTTTACCGATAATGGGTCAAGGCCATTGATTTTTCATCGCGGTGGTTACGGCGCTCTTTAGCTAGGTTTTGTTGCGGGCTTATAAAATAGCGACAATCTCTGCAACGGACATAACATCTGCATACTTCGCGTTTAAATCAAAAAGGTTGGATTCGTGCGCAGCTGGGTTTCTATCGCCCACTGCCTCTCTCGCAATCACGACCTGATAATTATTCTGTAAACCATCCACCGCAGAGGCGCGAACACAGCCACTAGTGGTTAAACCGGTCACCACTAATGAATCAACACCCAGTGTTCTTAGCTGGTCATCTAGATCGGTTTTATGGAAAGCACTAGGCCAATGCTTTTCTATTAGCGGCTCGCTGTCTACCCGTTCCATTGCTGGATCTAGTGCCACCCAGTGGCAACCTGCCTGCAGAACATTTAGCGCCGGCACCTTGCGGCGAAAAACGCTGGCCTGCTGATCATTGTTATAGACAACTGTGGTAAAAAAAATCGGCAGGCCTTTCTTTCGGAAGACTCCCAGTAATTGCACATTTGCAGCGACTACAGCAGGGCAATGCGTGCCTAGGGGACAATTCGGATCTGTAAAGCCATTAATCATATCCACCACGATCAAGGCAGGCTTTGCCGTTAATGCAAGACGATTCTGATCTAGGTTGCTCATAACTAGTCCCAACAATTACATGATTAAAATAACGCGGCTATAAAAAAACGGGCTGTGCTTTTAGTACGATAAGCACAGCCCGCTAATTCTATTACTAATAAGTCCTTAGAAGCGGTAATTAAAGTCGATACCGTAGGAATCTTTGGCCCCTGGGTGAATAAATGACCCGCCGAATTCAGGTGCCGGAATAATCTCTTCCAGATAGGTTTCATCGGTAATATTGCGACCCCAGATTGTTACACCCCAATTTTCCGCATCAAATGAGATACGTGCATTGAGCGTATCATAGGCATCACGTGTAGCCTTACTCATATCCTGAGTCAGACCCGCGCCGTTAAAGACCTGCCAAATAGTTGGTGTTGCCTCACCCTGCAAAGTGTGGAAAGCCATCTCACCCACACGCTGCCAATCCAAACGCGTGGTCATTTCAACCCCGTCGGCTACAGACATCTCAAACTGAGCACCAAGGTTGTAGGTGCGATCCGGCGCCTGAGGAGCATCATTGCCTACGGACAATGGTCTGTGACTGTTACGCACAATCTCACTATCAAGGAAGCCAGCGCCACCAAAGATCGATAGGTTGTCAGTCACAACAGCATTGAAATCCATTTCAAACCCTTGAATCTCAAGATCATCGATAGTGGTTACCATGCGCAGCAAGCCAAATGGACCAGCGAAGAATTCGAAGAACTGATTGTCTTCAACCTCAGTTTTAAACGCCGCCACATTGACTCTCAAGCGGTTGTCCATAAACTCCATTTTGCTTCCCAGCTCAATGTTGGTAGAGACCTCTTTTTTGTACTCGTCACTAACACCTAGGTTCGCATCAACTGCCACACCGGGGCTGGCACAACTTGGTACGAATGATGGGCAGGTATCTCCGTACCAGAGATCCAGCAATGCGGTACTGCCGACTGAGTTAAATCCACCACTGCGGAAACCAACACCCCAGCTAGCGTAGATATTCACATCATCGGCCGCATTCCAACTCCAGGTTACCTTGGGTTGCAACTGGCTGAAGGTAGCACTTCGATCAGGAACGCCATTAGGATTGCCAGCCAATGCTGGATTAATGGGGGCAGTACCCGCATTAACGCTCAAACCAGAAGAATTAACATTGGGCACCTGATTACTCACATCTCGTTCTTCGCGGTCATAGCGCGCAGCGAACGAGAGCTCCATATCCTCAGCTATATCAAACTCGACCTGACCAAAAATCGCCGCGACAGAAGTATCGAACTTATCATCAAACATCAGATCAGTCGGATTTGGACCAGTGGGGTCGACATAGGCCTGGCGCAGGAATCCATTACCTGTATCCGCGCCATAGGCGACAACCACTTCTCGCTCTATGTCAGCTACATAGGCTCCGGCAATCCATCGTAGTGCCGCGTCGTCATCGGAAGTCAAGCGAATCTCGAGGCTAGTATCTGACTGATTTCGCTCCTGATACTGATAGCCATCGCAAGAGGTCGGGGTATAGGGGCCGTAGATACCGGTAAAGTCAGGTGCGGCACCACCAGCTGCTGGGAAGACTCCAAAGGGACCAAAGAATCCGCCAAACAGATCGTCACGACCAGCGCCACCCATAGAGACCGGCAAGTTATTCAAGGTGGCTCGATCTGCCTGACAAGATGAGGTCACCTCATAACCATAAAATGTCGCACTGGTGCCATCGGACAGTAAGTACTCATCTAGATCGCTGTAACTGAATACTACGCTAACATCGACATCATCGCGATCCCAGTCAGCTTTAACTGAGAACTCCGAGGTTTCCTGTTCATTTTCGCCGGGAACATTATTGGCGAAAATAAAATCATGCTCGTTAACATCCTTGAAAAATGTGGGACCAAATCCAGCGGCAAAGGCAGGAATTGCAAACACCGCATTAAAGTTAATTGCACCACCGCTGACTTCGCTCATGCCAGCGCGCATATCTAAGGACAGTTCTTCGTTAACATCCCAGATCAGACGACCACGAACTGTAGTATCTTCCAAAAAATCGACCGAGTTCGCACCAGTGAAAGCATTGCTGTAATGACCATCGGTTTCGCGACGATTTACACTAACTCTGCCGAGCAATCCATCACCCAGCCCTCCGCTCAAGGTTAAGCTGGCATTTTTAGACCCATTGTTACCCGCACCGACCTTTACCTTACCTTCGAACTCTTCATCAGGACGGTTGGTGGTTACCAAAATAGCGCCAGCAACAGCATTACGGCCGTAGAGTGCGCCCTGTGGGCCTTTCAATACTTCAATCTGGCTAACATCCATCAGCTCTTCATTGAACCCATTAGGATTTGTCACCAGGACACCATCAACCACATAGGCAAAGGTAGACTCTGCATCACGGGTTGAAACAATGCCGCGGATACTTACTTGGGTATCACCCACGTTAGCTGAATCTACCATGGTTACATTCGGCATCAAGCCAATAAAATCACCGGGACGCTGAATACCTGCGCTCTCAATTTGAGATTCGGTAAAGGCTGTCACTGCAATAGGCACTTCCTGCAAATTCTCAGCACGCTTTCGTGCCGAGACTACAATTTCTTCAATGGTGACCTCAGCGATAGCCATTGAAGTCATACTAGCTAGCACGGATAAGGCTAATGCTTTTTTTATAAATGAAGTTTTCATTTTCGTCTCCTCAATTAAACGTTTTTTCTGTTTTTTGTTTTATTTAATGTTTTTTATTGCCAATAAAAACTGGTTTGGTTGGAGCCGGCAAGTGCGTTTCCGCTTCACAGCGGCTACGGATTTCTTCCACATCACCACCAAAATTGAACAATGCAGGCTCTCCAGCAATGGCTTTCAATTCGGTGCGTAACCTGTCAGTTGCAACCCCGTCTACGGTTCCATCCGCGGCCATAACAACGCCATAACGTTTAGCGCCCTCAACAGTCACCAGTCGACGGTTGATATCCTGACGCACCAGTTCCGGATCCCGAGCAAATGGGTCTCCCCAACCACCGCCGCCCCAGGTGTTGAAATACAGCATGTCCCCTGCCTTGACCTTAATACCCTCGGCCTTAGCCGGGAGCCATTGTTCAGAGCCATCCACGCGAACTAGGCGCTTGGTCGAACGCAGGCCCGTCTCACCCCCAAGCACACCCCAGGGATAAGTCAGCCAGCGTTCATCATGAATACCTATGTCACCATCACATAGGAAACGATAGGCAACACTCAAACCATTACCGCCGCGGTGCAAGCCTGCACCCCCGGAATCAGGGATAGTCTCATAGCGCTCGATACGTAGTGGAAAGTAGGACTCAATAAATTCGTTTGGCACATTGGTAAATCCAGGCCAAAGGCTGTGACCATCAGGGCCATCACCCACGGGCCGGCCGGGGACACCACCAAAACCAATCTGGAATAGTTGGAACCACTCATTATCTTTGCCCGGGCGAGAATCATAGCCAGAGAAGAACAGGTGGGGAGAGTCAGAGAAGCCGGCTGCATTTAGCATCATCTCTGGTGCACCCATGCCCAGTAGTGCACCTAGCACATCAAAGATACGGCCCAGCGCATGGGTTCTGCCCGACAGCGCCGCGGGATAATTAGGCTTTAACAGGGTGCCCTGAGGAATGCGCACATCCACCAGATCATAGAAACCATCGTTAAACACAATCTGCGGGTCCACCACATTAATGGTGAATGAACCAAAGAACATTTTGAACATATCTTCGTTAAGAAAGAAGTTCACCGAGCTCTGGGCCTGGGGGTCGGTGCCGGCAAAATCAAAAATTGCTTTGTCCCCTTCACGCCACATAGTGCATTTAATTTTGTATGGGCCCATGCCCATACCGTCATCACAGATGTAGTCTTCAAATTCTCGGGGCTCTTCGGGGATAAACATACCGATAATATGCTTCATGGCGTCATAGTTGCGTTGCAGCATAATGTCCATGGTGGAGAACAGTACGTCATCACCAAACCGCTGGGCCAATTCAACACAGCGTTTGGCGGCAGTATTGCAGGCCGCTACCAGTGCATTTAAATCAAAACGATTCCACTGGGGCGTACGCACATTGTGCAAAATCAACTCCAGTAAATCAGACTGCAATACACCTTTCTTGTATAGCTTGGTTGGCGGAATACGAATGCCTTCTTGAAATATAGTTGTAGCTTCGATGGGAATCGAGCCGGGAACCATGCCACCATTATCTGACATATGACCAAACATAGCCGACCAGGCAATATGGCGACCGTCTTTAAATACTGGCACCAACACTACCCAGTCAGGCAGATGAGAGACGGCCGCATTACACATATAGGGATCGTTGGTAAGAATAATATCCCCCTCTTCGATCTCATCGTCATAGGCTTCTAAAAAGGGGCCGATAAATGAACCAAACTGGCCCACAACCATCTTGCCATCTTTGTTGGCGATCATCGGAAAGCAATCACCCTGCTCGCGTATTCCTGGCGACATAGCAGTTCTAAACAGCACCGCATCCATCTCTTCGCGCGCATTGCGCAGGGCGTTTTCAATAATATCAACGGTCACACCATCAACATCAACTCGATTGAGAGGATTCTTATTGGTTTGTAATAATGTCGCTGTCATACTATTGCCCTCCATTAGCTGGGTTGATCAGTAGGTTACCCACAGCGTCTACCGAGGCAACAAAGCCCGGGAGAACAACGGTAGTTGAATCCATCTCACCAACAATGGCTGGGCCCGGTACCTTGAGGCCGGTGTTGAGTTTACTGCGATCATAGATATTGGCGTCGTACCAATCTCCTTCGTAGTAGAAGCGGCTGGCAACAATCTTGCACTGTTCCAGACTCATACCAGTCTCGCCAATTTGACGCTCGGCGATAGATTTAGCACGAGCCTTGGCTACCGCACGAATCATCAATATCTCGTGACCATCATCTAACTTAAAGGTAAATAACTGCTCATGCTCCGCATCAAACTGGTCGGTCAGCAAAGCTACTCCCTTCTCGTTAAGTTCGGCCTCAGTAAAGTCAATAGTGATCTGGAAAGCTTGACCGGAATAGCGCAGATCAGCCTGATAGGTAATTTCATGTTCTTCGGCAGGTATATTATCTTTTAACAACGCCTCACCCGCACGCATCTGAAGTTCGTGTAAATCAGAGGTTAACTGTGCATCGCTAAGATCACTAGCCATAGTTAAATAGGTGCGCGCAGCCTCATCCTGCACCTGGGTAGTTGCATCACCATAGGCACAGAGAACACCGGGGCCCGGCGGAATAATCACCGGCCAGGCGTCAGTTAGAATACCCAGAGCATTGGCATGCAAAGGACCCGCACCACCAAAGCCGACCAGGGCAAAATCTCTGGGGTCATAACCCTGCTCAACCGATACCAGACGCAGTGCGCCGAACATCGACTCGTTTACAATTTTGATGATGCCTTCCGCCGCTTCCATCAGGTCAATACCTATGGCATCGGCCACCGACTGAACCGCAGCCACAGAAGCCTCGCGATTAATTTCCATCTTGCCGCCCAACTGAACATCAGAGGGCAAATAACCCAACACCACATTGGCATCACATACAGTAGGCTGCTCACCGCCCTTCATGTAACAAGCCGGCCCCGGCACGGCACCGGCAGACTCAGGGCCAACGCGCAGTGCTTTGGTCAACTCAGGAACAAAGGCAATTGAACCACCGCCGGCTCCTACAGTGCGAACATCTACTGAAGGAGCACGAACCCGAACATCGGCGACAATCGTCTCTCGACGCACACGGGCACGGGAGTTTTGGATCAGGGCTACATCGGTAGATGTACCACCCATATCGCAGGTTAATATATTGTCATAGCCAGCGCGGCTGCAGAAGTAGATAGCACCCGAAACACCTCCAGCTGGACCTGACATCAGCATATTCACTGGCGACTCTGCCGAAGCTCGGGCCGAGGCCAAACCACCATCGGAGCGCAGGATCGATAACTGCGTATCTGAACCCATTTTTTCATCGAGCGCGGCCTGCAGGTTGCTCACATAGCTGGCCACTTCCGGACGCACATAGGAATTCACCACTGTGGTTTCAGTACGCTCATATTCCTGCATCTCCGGCACAACATCACTTGAGATAGAGATAGGCGTTTCAGTAAATATCTCTGCGGCAATTTCCCTAGCGCGCCGTTCATGGGCACCATTGATGTAGGCGTTTATAAAGCAGATAGTTAGGGCTTCAACTTCGCCAGTTGCATGGAGGGTTTTTAAGTCGTTGCGCAGTTGCCCTTCATCGAGGCCGGACACTATTTTACCGTCAGCACCAATACGCTCATGGGCACCAATGGTCAATTCAAGCGGCGCTAAAAGCGGCTTCTTCACAAAACTCACCCAGCCACCTAACCCGCCGGGACAAAACGATCGCGCCACCTGCAATGTATCTTCATAGCCACAGGTGGTCACCAGACCTACTTTGGCGCCTCGTCCCGTAAGCACTGCATTGGTAGCCACAGTGGTGCCATGCATAACTCTTGTTACATCAACTGGATTTACACCGGACTCATCACAGATCCGCGCGATACCATTAAGAACACCAATTGAGGAGTCCTCTGGGGTCGATGGCACTTTCGCCGTATGGGTATCCCCTGTATCTTCATTGATCAGCAGAAGGTCTGTGAATGTCCCCCCTACATCTACCCCTAATCTGTAGCTCATTTTTATCTCCGAACTTTGAACGATTATTTTTTATTTTTGTTATCTGGCATATCCCGCTAGCTCGCCTGCTTAGCTAAGTACCCCTGCAACCAAGCTTTTGACCGGCCCCCTGGCGCAGTGCCCGTTAATTCCTGCGCGAGATTGGAGGCATGCATTAATTTATCTAAATCTATACCTGTTGCAAAGCCCATCTGCTGCAGCATCATCGCAATATCATCGGTAGCCACATTTCCGGAGGCGCCGGGGGCAAACGGACAGCCGCCCATGCCCGCAATAGAGCTGTCAAAGCGCCTAATGCCAGATTCCACTGCCGCGTAGACATTGGCTAGACCCATGGCTCTGGTATCATGAAAATGGCACCCCAGCTTTTCCGCCCCATGACTGCTAACCAGCATTGATGTCAAAGCGCGCACCTGCTGCGGGTCAGCAGCGCCAATGGTATCTGCCAATACCAACTGATCTGCGCCCGCTCGGATAAATTTAGCGGCTATCTGTTCTACAACAATTGGATCGGTCGGGCCATCAAATGGACAGGCAAAAGCGACGGCAATGGTGGCAATCACTTCAATGTTATCCCGTTTGGCCAGTGCCAGAATATCACCTGTTATATCTTCGGCCCCAGCCATACTCATGGCCGCATTTTTCTGCGCCATTCCCTCACTGGCGTAGAGCACCATGGTGACCGTTTTAGCCCCTGCGGCTCTCGCCAGCTCATAACCTTTCATATTCGGAATCAATGCAATAGTCGGAGTTGTAAAGCCTTCGGCTTCCAAGGCAGTAAACACCTGGTCTGTTCCCGCCATGGCAGGCACAGCTTTTGGCGAGACGAAGCTACCCGCTTCGATTTGCGGCACACCGGCTTCGGCAATACTTCTAATCAGCGACAGGCGCTGCTCGATAGTTAGAATTTTGAGCTGATTCTGCAGGCCATCCCGCGGTCCAACATCAGTGATTATTACCCTATCTTGAATCATTGAATGATGCCCTTTCTTTTCATTTGCTCTATTTGCTCTACGCTCAGATTGAGTAATTGGGTCATAATCTCATCGGTATGTTGCCCTAATTCAGGCGCAGCGGTGAACTTTTCATCTTTGCTTCGAGACAATTTTATCGGGTTGCCTGGGCCCTTAGTGGAACTGCCATTAGGGTGCTTTAAGTCTACTACCATATTGCGGTGTAATACTTGGGGATCTGCAAGTGCGTCACTTAGCGTATTAACCGGTGCACAGGGAATTCGCTTAGCCTCCAGCTCAGTCAGCCAGTGCTGGCATGTATTGCCACTCAATACCTTATTCAGAGTACTGTTGATAATCTCTCGATCTTCCCAACGACCAGGCTGAAAATCATACTTGGCATTATCAAACTCAGGGCATCGGACCACTTCCTTAAGATTTTGCCAAAAATTGTCAGTAATAACGGCAATAACTACAAAACCGTCTGAACAGGTAAACGTGTTGTAAGGCACATGCACAAAGTGGCTATTGCCAATTGGGTACGGGTCCTCACCAGATAAAAAATGCATAGTTGCCATATAGTTGAGCATAGAAATCTGGCAGTCGAGCATAGATATGTCCACATGCTGACCAGCACCACTGCGCTCACGCTCGTAGAGGGCTGCCAAAATACCCATCACACCGAACATTCCACCACCCAGATCACCAATGGGGATGCCTGCACGTACCATATGTTTTGAATCTGGGCCTGTAATCGACATTCCGCCGCCCATGGCCTGGGCTACCTGATCAAAGGCTGGCCGTTTACTCCCTGGACCATCTGAACCAAAGCCGGACACAGTGCAGGTAATAATCCGCGGGTTTACTTCACATAGAGACGAGTAATCAATACCCAGTCGTTCAGGAACCCCTGCACCAAAGTTGCTGATCACAATATCGACCTCGGTCACCAGGCTCTTAAATAGCGCCAGCCCCTGTGCGGTTTTTAGATCTACCGCAACACTCTTCTTATTGCGGTTGAGAGTAATGTAATAGGCTCCCATACCATCGAGAGAATTTTTGGGGTCAGTAGCCAATAATTTACGCGTACCCTCGCCATAGCACGGCTCTACCTTAATTGTTTCAGCCCCCAAGTCGGCTAGGATCATGCTCCCATAGGGACCAGACAGCATATGGGTCAGATCAAGAACACGAACACCCGTCAGAGCTTGCTTCATACAATTTGCCCCTGATGTAGGTAGCTCAGAGCAAACGAACCCATAGACGCCGGAGGGAGGCCTCTATGGCAAACCTGAGCTGGAGCCTCTAAGGAAAAAGGCCATCGATTAAAAATGCGAAACTTCATCACGCTCCATGGATAAAATCAAAAAGCTGCTTTAGCGGCGAAAACTCTACTAACCAATCTGTTAACAATATAGTATCTGTTGCGACAGACCACGTACCTAGCAAAGAATATCTTAATGATATATTGTTATACCAAAGTCTAATTTATAGCACAACTTTATTATCAATTTGAACGGAGTAGATGAGGTTGATATGGCGGCACACGTAGGGGAATTACTTTTAAATCAAAGCCAGCGCAATATTGTATCCGAAGATCTGCCATCACCTCTGTATCACCAGCTCTACAGCCTAATAAAAGGCTACATTGTTGATGGCACCTTTCATCAGGGCGAAAAACTGCCCAGCGAAAAAGAGCTAGCCGAGGCCTTCAAGGTATCTCGTATTACCGTCAAACGAGCTGTAAATGAGCTCGCCGCAGAAGATCTCGTGGAGCGCGCACGAGGGAAAGGCACTCATATCACTTACAAATATACGCCCAAACCTGTTCAGGCCCCTCTTCTGGGGGTGCTAGAAGAGATTGATAGTATCGCCCAGAACTCTGTCGCCGAAGTACTAGATTGTCGTGTTGTTGTTCCGCCGCAAAATATCCGCACAGAGTTTTGTCTCGCTAACAACGACTCGCTGTTTCATTTAGTCCGGCGGCGCGAGCGTGCTGGCGCGTTCTTTGGCTACTTCGACAGTTGGAGCGCCGGTGTAGATCGCCCAGACAACACCGATATATTTATCAAGCAATCTCGGCACCAGTATTTTCGTGAAAGCGGCATGACTGTCAGTCACATCAACCAAACGATTAGTGCTGTGGCCGCTACCGCAACTATTGCTGGACACCTGCAGGTGCCCGTAGGCTTTCCTCTGCTGAGCCTGGTACGGCGATCCTATTACCAAGATGATGATAGAGAAATGCTGGTGGATTACTTAGTAGCGCTGTACAACACCAAGTTGTTTCAGTATCAGATGGATTTGAAGCTAGATTAACTCCCTATTCCGTAACTTTGCGTCACTGCTATCCGACTAATAACTCGTAAAATTCTTTACGTTAACGTAAAGGTAAGAGTATACTGCGGCTGTCAACCTCAAGAATGAAGCCCTGTTATGACCCAATACAGTATTTCTCAACTCTCTAATGAGTTCGATGTCTCCACCAGAACCATACGCCACTACGAGGATATGCGCCTGCTATTCCCTACCCGTCGCGGCCAAACTAGGATTTATAGCCCTAGTGACCGAGTGCGCTTAAAGCTCATTTTGCGTGGCAAACGCCTGGGTTTATCTCTCGATGATTCCCGTGAAATTATCGATATGTATGAACCGGGCAAAACCAATGTAGACCAGCTTAAAAAACTGATTGATGCGATTCAAAATCAACGGATCAAACTTGTTCAACAACTCGACGATTTAAGTATGCTGCTCAAGGATCTAGATGAGGCTGAAGCCAACTGTATTTTAGCCCTCAAGTCCGATGGATAAAAATAATTTATGAATACGAACTACCAGACTTTAAATTTTAATCTTGGCGAAGACTTAGACATGCTTCGCGACAGTGTTTTCCGGTTTTGTAAAACCCAGATTGCACCTCGCGCCGCCGAGATTGACCTTAGCAATGAATTCCCCATGGATCTATGGCGCAAACTCGGTGATATGGGTTTACTAGGCATTACTGTAGATGAAAAGTACGGTGGTTCCGGCATGGGTTATCTAGCTCACTGCGTGGCCATGGAAGAGATCTCACGGGCCTCGGCATCGGTCGCCCTCTCCTATGGGGCCCATTCGAATCTCTGTGTGAATCAGTTACATAAAAATGGTTCTGAGGAACAAAAACAAAAGTATCTGCCCAAGCTGTGTTCTGGTGAACACATTGGTGCTCTGGCTATGAGCGAGCCCAATGCAGGTTCTGATGTGGTGAGTATGAAGCTAAAAGCGGACAAGCGTGGTAATGACTATGTGCTTAACGGCAACAAGATGTGGATTACCAATGGGCCAGATGCCCATACTTATATCGTCTATGCTAAAACTGACTTAGAAGCTGGATCCAAAGGGATGACTGCCTTCATTGTCGAGCATGATTATCCCGGGTTCTCGCGGCATCAAAAGTTAGATAAGTTGGGCATGCGTGGCTCCAACACCTGTGAGCTGGTTTTTCAAGATTGCCTAGTTCCCGCTGAGAATATTATCGGAGTAGAAGGGCGCGGGGTAGCCGTGTTGATGTCTGGTTTAGATTATGAGCGCACAGTACTGTCTGGTGGCCCGGTGGGCATTATGCAGGCTTGTCTCGATGTGGTGCTACCCTATTTGCATGAACGCAAACAGTTCGGTCAACCGATCGGTGAGTTTCAACTAATGCAGGGTAAGATTGCCGATATGTATGCGGAACTAAACGCCTCTAGAGCTTACCTTTATGCGGTTGCTAGAGCCTGTGATATGGATCAGGATTCACGTAAAGACGCCGCCGCAGTGATTTTATTTACCGCAGAAAAAGCAACCCAAATGGCTCTTCAAGCAATTCAAGCCCTCGGAGGAAATGGCTACACCAATGAATATCCAACAGGCCGTTTACTGCGCGATGCCAAACTCTATGAAATTGGTGCCGGTACCTCTGAGGTGCGTCGCATGCTCATTGGCCGCGAGCTATTTATTGAGGGCTCATAGAGCACAGTTTAAGGAACTGCTATGACAGTTATTAAAAGTAATATAAACACCAAATCCGCCGATTTCCAGGCCAATGCAGCAGTCATGCAGGCTCAGACCAAAGAGCTTAAAGCTACCCTAGCCAAGATCAGTCAGGGTGGCGGTACCAAGGCCTGTGAACGCCATATCGGTCGCGGTAAATTATTGGCCCGAGAACGGGTACAAGGGCTACTGGATCCCGGGTCGCCTTTTTTAGAATTATCAGCGCTAGCGGCTCATGGTGTCTACGATGAAGATGTCCCTGCTGCCGGCATTATTACCGGCATTGGTCGGGTCAGCGGTCAGGAATGTGTGCTTGTCGCCAATGACGCGACGGTTAAGGGTGGCAGTTACTACCCGCTTACGGTAAAAAAACATCTGCGTGCACAGGCGATTGCCGCCGAAAATAATCTGCCCTGTATCTACTTAGTAGATTCAGGTGGCGCCAACCTCCCGCGGCAGGATGAAGTATTCCCTGACCGCGAGCACTTCGGTCGAATATTTTTTAATCAGGCCAATATGTCGGCGCGCAATATACCCCAAATTGCCGCGGTGATGGGTTCCTGTACTGCCGGTGGAGCCTATGTACCAGCGATGGCCGATGAATCAATTATCGTCAAAGAGCAAGGCACTATTTTTTTAGCCGGTCCGCCGCTAGTAAAGGCCGCGACAGGTGAAGTGGTAACTGCAGAAGAATTGGGCGGCGCTGACGTTCACTGTCGCATTTCTGGCGTTGCCGACCACTACGCAAACAATGATCACCATGCTCTTGATCTGGCACGCAGAGCTATTGCACGACTCAATCGCAGCAAGCCGGTCAATGGTAATTTAAAAGATGCGGTTGAACCTGCCTATGACGCCAGTGAAATCTATGGTGTGGTACCTGCAGATTCACGCCAATCCTACGATGTGCGAGAGATTATTGCGCGTACTGTCGATGGCTCTGATTTTGATGAATTTAAGGCGCTATATGGCACTACATTAGTCTGCGGTTTCGCTCGTATCTTTGGTTATCCTGTAGGCATTGTTGCTAACAATGGCATTTTATTTAGTGAGTCAGCACAAAAAGGGGCTCACTTTATTGAACTCTGTGCACAGCGCAAAATCCCTTTGGTGTTCCTACAAAATATTACCGGATTTATGGTCGGCAAACAGTATGAGAACAATGGTATTGCCAAACATGGTGCCAAGATGGTTACTGCAGTTGCCACAGCTAATGTGCCAAAGTTTACGATTTTGATCGGCGGCTCCTTTGGTGCCGGCAACTACGGGATGTGTGGTCGCGCCTATGACCCAAGGTTTATGTTTATGTGGCCCAATGCGCGTATTTCTGTGATGGGTGGCCAGCAAGCCGCCGGCGTTTTGGCTCAGGTGACCAGAGATAAATATCAGCGCGACGGCAAAAACTGGAGTGCTTCAGATGAAGCCGAGTTTAAGCAGCCTATTATTGATAGTTATGAGCACCAGGGACATCCGTACTACGCCTCTGCGCGCCTTTGGGATGATGGTGTTATCGACCCTGCAGATACGCGAATGGTTCTGGGGCTAGCGATTTCTGCCAGTCATAATCAGATTATTGGTGAGACCAAATTTGGCGTATTTAGAATGTGATCTCCCCGCTTCGGAAGTCATTTTAACAAATTAGCAGGACGCAGTTGCACTGGACCTGTTAGAGCAAACTTAGTTATCAGACGAAGTAACGACCTGTATCTTGCGCCATGTATGCTCTTGGCCAGTGCTTCTGTCAACGACCACGACGACTAGGTTGTTACACAAGCATCTAGGGTTAGGTCGAGTTTTTAGAGTTAATACAAGAGTATGCATAATGAATAGAGTAATTACTGAAATTGATGATCGAGGCGTGGCTTGGGTAACTATAAATAATGCAGACAAGCACAATGCATTTGATGACGTAATTATTGCGCAACTGACAGCAGCGTTTTCTGGAATTGCATCTAATCCAAATGTGCGGGCTATGGTTCTAGGGTCTAAAGGAGAAAGCTTTTCTGCCGGTGCTGACCTTGGCTGGATGAAACGTATGGCCAGTTACTCTTATGATGAGAATTTACAAGATGCTCAGGCCCTAGCTCTGATGCTTAAAACTCTGAGTGATATTCCACAACCCACTATAGCTCGTATTCAGGGAGCAACCTTCGGTGGCGCCGTAGGGCTAGTCAGCTGCTGTGATATTGCAGTGGCGGCCAGTGCTGCAACCTTTTGCTTGAGCGAAGTCAAGATTGGCTTAGTCCCGGCGACGATAAGCCCCTATGTTATTGCCGCTATTGGCGAGCGCGCGGCACGCCGTTATTTCATGACGGCCGAACCCTTTAATGCGCAAAGTGCAAAAAGTGTTGGCTTAGTTAGTGAGGTGATTGATGCCGAGCATTTAGATAATCAGGTTAATCTTTTTATTGAGACTTTATTAGCCAACAGCCCTGAGGCAGTAAAGGCTGCAAAGCAGCTTGTATTTGATATTGGCACCCAGTGCATAGACCAGAATTTAATTGACCACACCTGTAAAGTCATTGCCGGTATTCGTGTCAGCGAACAGGGCCAAGAGGGTCTAAAAGCCTTTTTAGAAAAAAGAAAACCTAAATGGTTAAAGGATTAAGATCTCTTATGTTTACTAAAATACTGATCGCTAATCGCGGTGAAATTGCCTGCCGTATTATCAAAACAGCCCGCGCTATGGGTGTAAGCACAGTGGCCGTTTACAGTGATGCAGACCGACATGCACTTCATGTGAAAATGGCAGATGAGGCCATACACATAGGTCCATCCCCCTCTAACGAATCCTATTTGGTGATACAAAAAATTATTCAGGCTGCTTTACAAACCGGGGCAGAAGCAATTCATCCCGGGTATGGTTTTCTCTCTGAAAATGCAGAGTTTTGCCGTCAGTGTGCAGCTAATAATCTCATTTTTATAGGCCCGCCAATTGAGGCCATTTTAGCCATGGGATCAAAGTCCGCGGCTAAAACTATTATGGCGGATGCTGGTGTGCCTCTGGTACCTGGCTACCATGGCGACGATCAAAATTATGAGGTTATTAAACAAGCGGCCAACCAGATGGGTTATCCGGTACTACTAAAAGCGGCTGCTGGTGGCGGCGGCAAAGGCATGCGCGCAGTCTTTTCTGAGGCCGAGTTTGATGAGGCTTTAGGAGCGGCAAAACGCGAAGCAATAAATAGCTTTAATGATGACATTATGCTGGTAGAAAAGTATCTGCTTAAGCCACGGCATGTTGAAATCCAGGTGTTCTGTGACAGTCATAAAAATGCGGTGTATCTCTTCGAGCGCGACTGCTCGGTGCAGCGTCGTCATCAAAAAATTATAGAAGAAGCCCCAGCACCCGGTATGACCGACACACTGCGTAAAAAAATGGGTGAAACGGCAATTAAAGCGGCCAAAGCCATTAATTATGAGGGTGCGGGCACAGTGGAGTTTCTTCTTGATGCCCAGGGTGAGTTTTTCTTCATGGAGATGAATACACGACTACAGGTAGAGCATCCAGTTACAGAAATGATCAGTGGCCAGGATCTGGTCGAGTGGCAGTTGCAGGTTGCAGCGGGGAAAACCCTACCTTGCACTCAAGCACAACTAAACATTAGTGGTCATGCATTTGAGGCTCGCGTCTATGCCGAGGACCCAGATCATGATTTTCTGCCGGCGACCGGGATATTAAAATGCCTACAGGCACCCTCAGAAACCACTCATGTTCGCGTAGATACTGGTGTAATCCAAGGTGATGAGGTCAGTATTTATTACGATCCTCTGATTGCTAAACTGGTGGTCTGGGACACAGACCGAGATCGAGCATTGCAACGCCTAACCGAGGCCTTGAGTAACTACCGAATTGGTGGACTGACTACCAATATTGGTTTTCTTTACAACCTGGCCACCAGCAAGGCGTTTCAACGTGGCGATTTAAACACAGGCTATATTGAGGAGCATGAACAAGAGATTTTTCGCAGACGCGACATCGATATTGATTATGCGGCGCCCCTAGCGGCAGCAGCGATTAACAAGCAGCAACGCCAACAGGCTATTGTGGCTGCAAAACACTCCGTAGATCCCAACTCTCCCTGGCATCTATATAATAATTGGGGCCTGCCCGAGCGAAACCTTAGCATTCAAATACAGCATGCAGTTGTAGAACAGACTCCCGACTCAAATACTAGCCTGGATGACCTAATGGTTATCCCAACTGGGAGTGGTTTTGATCTATTTACCCCTCGAGGCTTCTTTCACTGCGCTGAAGTAAAAGCAGATCTGGGTACCGATTACAGAGAAGCCGATGGTGGTAATCTCAGCGCCCCAATGAATGGAACTCTGGTCGCCCTGTTGGTGGACCTAGGGACCGAGGTTAAAAAAGGCGATAGCCTACTGGTAATGGAAGCAATGAAAATGGAGCATACAATCATAGCCCCCAGCGATGGTTCAGTCACAGAGTTCTATTTTAAGGCCGGTGATCTTGTTGACGGCGGTAGTCAATTATTGGCTTTTATGCGGAGCAGTCCATGAGTTATCCCAGAAGTGTAAAAATTGTTGAAGTCGGTCCCCGCGATGGTCTTCAGAATGAAAAAACTACCGTTGATGTAACCACCAGAGTTGAGCTTATTCACCAATTAGCCAATGCTGGAGTAAGCACTATCGAAGCCGGTAGCTTTGTTAGCCCCAAATGGGTGCCGCAGATGGCTGGGAGCGATCAGGTTTTCGCTCAGCTAACCAATATGACAGGCACCATCTATACAGCTCTAACACCCAATATACAGGGCTTAGAACGCGCCATTACCTGCGGTGTAAGGGAAGTGGCAGTGTTTGCTGCAGCTTCAGAAAGCTTCAGCCAAAAAAATATTAACTGTTCGATTGCCGAAAGTCTCGAGCGCTTTAAACCCGTCACTGAAAAAGCCCTCAGTGCTGGGTTATCTGTGCGTGGGTATATTTCCTGTGTAGTTGGCTGCCCCTATGAGGGCACTGTAGATGTAGAGACGGTATATACCGTAGCCGAGCAGTTACTGGCAATGGGTTGCTATGAAGTGTCCCTCGGTGACACCACAGGAGTTGGCACTCCAGCCTCTATAACGGCACTGATCAATAGGTTGCTCAATGACATCACCCCCGACAAGCTAGCTATCCATGCCCATGATACCTATGGTCAAGCGCTGGCCAATATACTATGCGCACTACAACTTGGAATCAGCACAGTAGACAGCTCAGTTGCAGGTCTTGGCGGCTGCCCCTACGCCAGGGGCGCCTCGGGTAATGTAGCTACCGAAGATTTGGTTTACATGCTTGATGGTCTGGACATAAATCATGGTATTGAGTTGCAAAAGTTAGTGGCTGCGGGCAACTATATTAGCCAAAAACTTAATCGTACCAATGGCTCAAAGGTAGGAATAGCACTGCAGTAAGTTATACTAGAGCCCCGATAACCAGTATTTGGAGTTAACTTCCTTGACCGCATTTCGCCCCTGCATCGACCTGCACCAGGGTCAGGTAAAACAAATTGTCGGCGGCAGTCTCACGGACGATGGCGCGGACACAAATTTTGTTAGTAACTATGATGCTGCCCACTACGCCAAACTCTATCAGCAACACCAACTAACTGGCGGTCATGTTATTGCCCTAGGCCCCAATAATCAGGAGCAGGTGCTTGCAGCACTTGCCGCCTACCCTAACGGTCTGCAATTTGGCGGTGGCGTCAATCTTAAAAATGCTGCCAGTTATCTAGCCGCTGGAGCCTCGCATATTATTGTGACCTCTTATCTGTTCGAGGGCTCTGAGTTTTCTTGGCCGCGTCTAGAGGCGCTTGAAGCGGAGGTTGGAGCTGAAAAGTTAGTGTTGGATCTGAGTTGTCGACAAACTGAAAATGGCTGGATGATTGCTACTGATCGCTGGCAAACTATTACCAATACAGCGATAAATCAACAAACTATTACTCAATTAGAAACACACTGTGCTGAGTTCTTGGTCCACAGTGCAGATGTTGAAGGGCTGCAATCAGGCATAGATAAGGATCTGGTCGAGTTGCTAGGCAAGGCCTGTACGCTACCCGTCACCTATGCCGGCGGCGCTAGATCACTACAAGATCTGGATCTAGTCAAATCACTATCACAAGGCAAAGTTGACCTGACCATCGGCAGTGCGCTAGATATCTTTGGCGGTAATGGCGTGACTCTTGCACAGTGTATTGAGTGGAATAACCGCGACTAAATAAACTCCAGCCGCGCAGTCCCTTCACTAGTTATGCAATTTTTTACGTATTCTAACAATCACCCACATGGCACCACAGAATATAACCGGCGTTAACAGCGCCAATGCCAGGCCTTTAGAAATAGGCAAATAGCTCTCTAGCGGAATCGGCTTTATCAACAACTCGATAAGCTTCATGCTGTAATAGGTCATCGCCACAACGGAAAGCCCCTCGACCGTTTGCTGTAAGCGCAACTGTAGTTCGCTCCGCTTGTCCATTGAGGATAGCAACTTTTGGTTCTGTGCTTCCAATGAGAGTTGCAGCCGCAAGTGTAATAATTCGCTGGTTCGACTAATACGTTTGGAGAGATTTTCTTTGCGTTTTACCACAGACATACAGGTGTTAAATGCAGGTATAAATCGCCGCGCATGAAACTGCTTTAAGGTACGTATGGCTGGGATCTTCTTTTCACGCAGCATATCCAGACGGCTTTCAGTCAAATTAAAGTATGCCTCAGTCGCGGAAAATCGAAAGTTGTGGTCGGCCACTAACTTTTCTAACTGGGTGGCTTCGCTAATTAGCTCATCCATAAGATTCTGCTCATCGTCGAGGGTAACCAGATCATTGAGCTTATTATTAGTTTCTACTAGACGCTGCTCGAGTAAGCGAACCTCGGGCATAAGTTGGCGTGCAATAGGTAGCGCCAACAATGTCATCGACCTGTAAGCCGCTATCTCAAGTAGGTTACGAATTACCCTGCCCGCCTGAGCCGAATCCATGCCCTTATCAATAACCAATGTACGAATAAACCCATCATCCTGAGCCTGTACCGAGGTCCAAATGGTGGCACAGCCTTCGTATATCTCACCACCCACCAGTCGCTGACCATCAAAATGCTCGCTCAGTTCCTCTGGGCTTGTCGGCGCCATGGCCACTGAGCGAAGATCGATATGATTGGCTGCAATTAACTGTCCACCTAGGCGTGCGACCCAATCCTGGTCCAGCAGCGAAAACATATTTTCTCCCAGAGGCTGCTGTGCATCCCCACGGCGAATAACGGTATAGGTAGAGAATTCATTGTGAAATTCCCAGCGCAGATCAAAGGTATTAAAACTCTGATAATAGCAATCGGTGCTATCTGAGTCAGAGGGTGCGGGAACATCGTAAAGGCGAGCTAGTTCGGCGAGTTTATCTAGCTCAGCTTGACGATCACCACTATGTAAAAACACTAAACTGGAAATCTGCGCCGGCAACGCCACTACAGGAAAGGGACGGTTATGTAATTCATTAACCGAAATATCTTTAAGCGGATGAATGTCCATACCGTTAACCTCTAAATAGGTATTTTAAAGTTTCTTAATTGGATTCAGGCTCTCTTAATTTTTATTATTGCCAGCGCCTATTCAATACAGCGTTGGCGTTATGTCTAGATCTTATATTGACCGATTACCCTACCAGGCCCACTGCACCCCTACTTGTAAGCTACGTGGTGTGCCGGGAAAATAACGCTCTTGACTAAAGGTTGTGTAGTCAGCTCGCTCAGCATAATTCTCATCGGTTAAATTACTAACATTGGCATAAAAACGCAAGGTGTCAGAAACAATCCAGCCTGCACGCAGGTGCACTAAATCATGACCTTCGTATTGATGTAAATTCTCCGGATTTAGTTGATAGCTACCCATCGACTGCCACTCGAGCTCTACATTGTGCTGGACGGTGGGAGCCCATGTTAGACGTGCACTGCTAAAGCGTCTTGGCGCTGTGTCTATATCATTGCCTCGAATATTGACGCCACTGAGCACTGTGCTGTTGAGGTAAGTATGACGGGCCTCAGTTGCACTAAGCCCAAAAGACCATTGCTCGTTGAGAACATAGTCTAATTCCAGCTCAACACCCTGATGCTCTGTATGACCGTCGCTGACATTAAAATAGCCAGAGTCTCTATAGATCACATGGTCTTTCTCCATGTGATATAAAGCTACCTTATAGTTTAGGGCTTGAGCGCTTCCTGAAATACCTATCTCCAGAGATTCAACACTCTCTGAGTCGAGGTCGGTAATTTGTTGAGCCCGCTGCAAGCGATAAAGTTCAGTTGCCTGGGGTGCTCTAAAACCACGCGCCAGCCTCATAAAAGCATTTTGGCGATCGCTTATTTTAAACTGTGCACCCACATTGGATGACCAGTTGTTAAAGTTATCTTTACCACTGGCAGGACGGCTATAACGGCAACCGCCACGACCACAGGCAGTGCCATCTGCTTTGGTGCGCCCAGCCAACATATTATTGCTGTAGTCGTAACGCATGGATTCAAAACGTAGGCCTCCTAGGAGTGAAAGCCGCTCATTAATATCCCATTGCAGATGGATAAATGGCGCTGCCATAGTGGCATCAACCTGATAATCGTAGTGCTTACCCTCGGGAATAGTCTCCTGAAGGAATGCAGAGCCCTGAGTAGGCGAATCCTGTGACTGCTTGAGATAGGCATCGGTCATCTCGGCATCAAAACCCGCGATAACATTGATATTTTCACCGATGTCTCGGTAGTAACCGACCTGCACCCCAAGACTTCTCTGACCATTTTCTTCAAGCGGATCTCCGGGCAGAAAATGCTGTAAAAAATCCATCTTGCTATAGCGAACATAGGGCGTCACGATCAGCTCATAGTTTTGCTCTGACTTAGTGATACGCGACCAAACCCGCGCCGAGCGGACATCTCGATAGGCTTCTGGATTGAGATTTTTTTTAACTAGATCATCATCCTTGTAGGCATCGAGACCTTCAATAAAGCTCGCTGTCTCCTGATTGAGGTTGGTGATCGTCAGGCCAGAATCAATCTCCAACCCATTGCCTTGGTAGGCATGTCGTAGAGATACTTTTTGCTGCCCAAAGCTGGAGTCATCACGGTAACCGCCATCGCGGGTAAAGCTTGCGGCCATACCAAGACTCTGCGTACCTGACTGAAATTTAAATCGGCCATAATCATTGGCGCCCACTTCTACGCCTAAGATATTCGCCTGAGAGATCTGTGGCGTCACTACATTAACCACCCCATGCATGGCATTAGAGCCATGTAAGACGGTGCCGGTGCCGCGCAACACTTCAATACGTTGAGCCATTTCCGTATTGGCCTCAAACAGCTCATTGATATTACAAAACCCAGCCGCTCGCAGCGCAATACCATCTTCTTGCATCAAAAATCCACCGCATCCACCGGCACCAGTCAATACAGGGGAGCGAACAGCGGGCAGATATTCCTGACCATTACCTCGATGGAGGTTAATACCTGCAACACGGGACAAGGCTTGCTGCACATGAGCATGGGATACTAGAGCTAGTGTTTGTTCATCAATCACCGCAACACTGCCAATCACATCAGCCACCTTGGCTTCGCTCCTAGTCGCTATAGTAACTACTTCATCTAGATTTGCTTTCGCGGCGGTAGAAACTACTGCCACGCTCAGCGCGATGGACATTGAAACTTGCTTAATCATTAATCGCTTTCCTAGTCTTCAACAGTAAATGTTAGGCCCGCATTGGCCTGTAAACGTTCTATTAACAAAGTTCCCATGGCCGGCGCTGGGGTCCAGATTCCGCCACTGACTGTCTGCGGGTTTTTAAGCAAGCAGACAGCACTTTCTGCAATCATCTTTGATGTGGAGCCATAGCCAGGGTCCTTGTCACCCTTCACACTTACCTTTATCAAATCCCCACTGTCAGCCTGCCCCACAAATAAAACATCATACATACCGTTCTCACGCTCATCTTTGTCCGGACCCTCACCTGGCTGGCGTGGGTCTTCAGCCATAGAGTTATCGTTGGCAATATGATTGGCAACGGCCTCGCCCTTTTCCCCCGGGCCTGTCATCATCATTTCGTCATAAACAAAATCTGTGCCATAAGAATGGCCCATCAGCATATTTGATCGGTGAATATTTTTGGTGTTGATGCTGGCCATCACAAAGGGAGCAACCCAACTTTGCAACACCTCATCAAACATCGGTTTGTCGCCTCGTGGTTGTTCGGCTCCGTTGAAGCCAGCCGTCAGTGAGAAAGGATTGCGTAAAACATTAACTAGCTCGCGATCCTTAGCTGCGGCTGCCATAGTGGTGCGGAAACTGGCCAGAGTACCACCTGAAAAAGTACCCTTCATTGCACGCACTCGACCTCTGACACGGGGCACAGTAGTACCCAGTTTTTGCTCGGCGGTATGCTGTAAAAACAGAACACCTAAATCAAATGGTACGGAGTCAAACCCACAGGAAAATACGATACGGGCTCCGCTGGCTTCAGCGGCCTGAGAATGGGCGCCAATCATTTTGTGCATCCAACCCGGCTCGCCACACAGATCCACATAATCTGTGCCTGCCGCGGCACAGGCCTCGACTAATTCATTGCCATACAGCTGGTACGGACCTACGGTGGTGCACACCACTGCGCTACGCTCCACCATGGCATTGATCGATGCCAAATCAGAGGAGTCAGCAACAACTAGCGGAACATCTTGAGAGATACCCATCTCATCCCGGACCTGCTCTAATTTAGCAAGGCTACGGCCAGCCATAGCCCAGACTACCTCTCCATTAACACCGTATTGTTGATTCAAGTACTCAGCGACTAGACGTCCCGTAAAACCAGTTGCACCGTAGACAACGATGCCTAATTCTCGATCTTTTTGCATTATATTTTCCTTGGGTTTAGCCGCGTGGGGGTATGCCGTGAACCATGGTTAGAAATTCCAGTCGAGTACCGGCACGTCGGTGCTCTGAAAGGGACTGATAATCTGAATCCGCATACCAATCTGTGGCCGCCTGCTCCGAGGGAAAGGTAAATATGATTATGCGCCCCTCGCGCGGTGATAGACCTTCCAGATGAATAGGATTGTCATCAAAGGTAATAAACTGACCGCCATGTTTTTTTAACAGAGGGAAAAAGCCCTTTTCGTAGACTCGATATTTTTCAACATCTGTGATAATCAAATTGACTACTATGTATACAGGTAACTGACTCATGGATTTGCCTCGTTAGTATTTTAATGTTGAAAACCCAGTCTAGCATCCAAAAATTCCTAGGCAACAAACAAACAAGACCCACAGGCCACTAAAACTTATAGCAAGGCTACATTACCCAAACCATTAGCTGCAGAATCTTTGTTGCATTGTGGCTAGTAATTTGAAACTAAGCTCATAAACTGTACCGACAATTTATTTTGCAACTAACCAGTAGCCTCAATTATGTATAAAAAACTCATTCGCGCGCCCTTAGTATTTTTCCTGTACAACCTGTTGATAGCGACCAATGCCTTTGGAGCAATTACCATCGATGGCCTGATTGATGAGCCCGAATGGCAGGATGCCACTGTATTTAGCGACTTTGTAACAGTTGAGCCCCTGACCGGCGGCCCCGCTAAATACAGCACCCAAGTTCGCATGATTACCAATGATGAAGGTATTTTTGTTGCTTTCACCAACTACCAGCCACCCTCAGTGAAACGAGTGAAACGACAGTTCCCTCGCGATGCCCAGATCGAAGCCGATCGCAATATTGTCAGTATTGATTTCGATGGTACCGCGCTGGCAGGTTATGACTTTACGGTAGGTTCTGCCAATTCAATGCAAGACGGTATTATTACCCCAGGTAGTTATTCTGGTGACTGGGATGGTACCTGGTACTCGCAAACGTCCAGTGGGACTGATTACTGGTACAGCGAAATGCATATTCCCTGGACTGTCGCGCCCATGTCCAAGTCTGAAGACGGCCGTAAAAAAATGGCTATCTGGTTCTCAAGGGTTGTTTACAATGAATCTCTTAGGTTCGCATTTCCCAATGCCTATTATTCACGCACAACTTTTATGGAGGATTGGCATCCATTAGAAGTCGATCAGGTCCAAACTTCAAACGTGGACTGGTTTCCCTATGTCAGTTACAGCAAAGACTTGCACAACGATATTCAAACCGATGAATACAACGCAGGCCTAGACTTTATCTGGCGGCCCAATAGCAGCACCCAGGTAACGGGAGCAATCAATCCAGATTTCGGTCAGGTCGAAAGTGATGACCTAGTGGTTAATTTCTCAGCATTTGAAACCTTTGTGACAGAGAAACGGCCTTTTTTCACTGAAAACCAGGCGTTGTTTAGCAGTGGGCTGCCTAATAATGATGTGGTTCTATACACAAGACGCATAGGTGCTGGAGCAGCGGGCAGTGACAATGGTCTAGTTGATATTGATCTAGCTCTCAAAGTCACGCATTTTGGCGACAACACTGATGTGGGACTCTTTGCGGTTAGAGAAGATGATGCTGTCGGTAATTTTGGCGGTGACTTTTTATCCAGCCGCATTCAGCGCAAAGTTGGCGGCCTGTCTGTCGGCCACCGCCTAACCCATGTTGACCGCGGAGAGCTAAATAGAGAGGCCACCGTGCAGGTGGCAGATATGATTTGGCAGAAAAGCGATGGCGTGCAGTTGCGAGCGCAGATTCTTTACTCTGACATACAGCAACTGGCCAATACCGCAAACAATCAACTCACCATTGATCAGCAGGACTTTGCGGGCTGGGCTTCTTGGTCCTATGCTCCCAGCGACGAGTGGTATCACTTCGTGGCGGCTTCCAGATATGGCGATAAGTTTGATATGAATGATCTGGGTTACATGAGGCGCAATGGATTCGACGAAATTTTCGCAAGCTCTCGCCATGATCGATTGCAGTATGCACCCGAGTCGCGCTTTCTCTCCAGCAGCACAGAATTAGCATATGGTTATAAGAGAAATACTAAGGGCGATCGCCTGTCACTGTATACCGAGCTAGAACATACCTGGACCTTCCGCTCAACGCGGACGCTATCAATTGAGGCCGGTCTGAAAGCCCCCGGCAACGATGACCTTAAAACCCGAGGCAATGGTTTGTTAGCGACCCCCGCCAGCTATTGGCTGGAAACTAAATACGCAAGCCCCAGAGGCAATAATTTTACCTACGACACTAGATTAGAGGTCAAATATGATGATCAAGAAAAAAGCAGACTAGAACTGATCTTCAGCCCCCAGCTTTATCTCAGTGAAAGTCTGACCCTTGGCGGCAAACTAAGCTACCGGAATATGCAAGAATGGTTGATCTGGGACTTTGATACCCAGCAACTGGCTGGATTTAAGGCGGAACGCTACGGTGCCGATGTTCGTTTTGACTGGTATCCATCCCCTGGGCAAGAGCTGCGCTTAAAATTTCAATGGGTAGGCATAGATGCCGAGCAAGCTGAAAGCTATCAGCTTAATAATGACGGCAACCTATACTCCTCGGACACCGCTGTCTCAGATTTCAGTGTTGCCAATACAGCACTGCAAATTCGCTATCGTTATCAGCTAGCGCCCCTATCCGACATTTTTCTTGTCTATAGCCGAGGCGGTGACTTTTCTAGCGACGACGGTGATGAAGGCAGCAAAACACTGCTGCGTGAGGGCTGGGATGGCGTTCAGGTAGAGTCTATTATCGCTAAGATCCGCTATCGTTTTTGAGCGGCCCTGAAGAAATAGCCTACTAATCTCGCAGTAGCGGTCTCCAGTGCAAGATGCCAGCGACCAGTATCCACATGACATTGTGCGCAGTAAGATGCCCTGCAACCTGTAATCTTTTGTAAACAACGGCCAATTCCAGGAGATGAACGCCTAAAATAACTAGGCCAATCCACATAATCCACTGGCCTGTAGCACCTGGAAATGGCAGAAATATATTGACCGTAAATAAGCCAAACAGCCCCAGAAACATAAGTTTATTTATCTTTACAAACATGGCCATTATTTAAAACTCCGTGCATATATCGAAAGTAGAGTTCTAATTATAGCCTGTCACAGGCCAGCTCACGGCCATAAATAATGGAACTCAGCCCACAACTGTCAAATAATTCTGATAATGGCCTAGTACCTGGTCAGGTGCCTCAACCTGAGGGTAATGACCAATGAGCGGTAGCTGTGCTAAATAGTCCAGACGACAATTAAGCTCCTGGTAACGCGCGACCATATGAGCACCAGATACTGGGTCCACTGAACCATTAATGATGGCTAGGGCGATAGATGACTGCTGTAGAGCTGATACCCAGCGCTCTCGATGCTGAATACGATCACGAATATAGGTAATTAGATTATGGAAAACATGCTTACCACTATTAGTATTAATGAGCCGCCAAAAAGTCTGTAACTCTTGCTCACTGGGCTTGGTTCCATCACCAAATACCGAACTAAAACTGCGACAAAAGCTGTCATAGCCCGCCAAGCGATTGACAAGCCCGCCAATGGGGCTCAACAATAAACGCTGGGTTAGCAAAGCTTGGTGAGTTTCAGGAAACAGACCGCCGTTAAGAAAACAACAGGACAACCATCTGCCTACACCGCAGCCCTCCAATTGACGAGCCAACAGTTCTTGGGCCACAGTATCTCCGTAATCATGAGCCAAAACATGGAAACTCTCTATCTGTAAGGTCCGGATTAGCGCCTCAACAATATCGGCTTGACCATGGATGCTATAACGTCGATGATTTGGTTTGTCAGAAAAACCAAATCCCAACATATCCAAGGCAACTACTCGGTACTGTTTCGCCAACTCATTCCAAATAGGCTGCCAGTCCCAGCACGAAGTCGGAAAACCGTGCAACAGTATTATCGTCGGCTTCTCAGCGGCTCCCTCGTCGATCACGAAAATCGAATGGCCCATTATCAGCTTCAACTCGCCGCGAGAACGCCATTGGTCTGCGCTATTTTGTGACTTGTCGCCCATGAAAATAACCTGATTCTATATCAATTTTTCTCTAGTATACTGAAGTACGCGTTGCCCTGCCGTCAACATCTACCATTGGCTGCGTTGACGTATAGTATGTTAAGCCAGTCTGGGAAAATGGTGATTAGCAGCGACAATAATAAAATGGGAACCGATAATAATGAGCACATCGTCCGTAAAAATTGACACCCTAATTAAGAATGCTAAGGTTTTTAATAACGGTGAGCAACCGGTGATTGAAGATGTCGGTATTGCTGATGGACGCATTGTCAGTCGCGGCAAGGCTCTCGATGAGACCATTGCCAGTAATATTATTGATGCCGATGGTCAGTGGCTAATGCCAGGCCTGTTCGATATACACACCCATTATGATCTAGAACTTGAAGTTGCTCCGGGATTACCAGAGTCAACTCGCCATGGAACTACTTCTGTCGTTATTGCCAACTGTAGTCTCGGACTAGCCTTCGGCAACCAGCGAGATGAGAAGTTCGATCCCATAGTGGCCTGTTATGCCAGAGTCGAAAATATGCCCAAATCTGTGCTTACCAACTGCGCTGACAATGTGACTTGGAATACCCCAAAAGAATATTTAGACCACTTGGATGACCTCAACCTTGGACCCAATGTCGCTGTATTACTACCCCACTCAATGCTGCGTATTGAGACTATGGGTTTTGAAAACAGCATAAGCCGCGACCCCACGGGGGCAGAACTCGACCAGATGAAGAACACTCTTCGCGACTCACTGCGCGATGGCTATGTTGGTTTCTCCACAGACGCCCTGCCGTTCCATTATTTAGCACAGCAACCTCATTGTGAAAAAACTATACCCACTCAGTTTGCAAAATATGACGAACTCAAGGAACTGGCGCAAATAGTTCGCGAACAGGGTGCCACCTGGCAGGCAACACCGCCTAAAGACAGCGTCATAGGTACTCTAAAAACATTCCTGCTGACCAGTGCTCGACTGCATGGCAAACCATTGAAAACTACGGTAGTCGCGGCGCTAGATGTGGCCAACAACTGGAAACTCGCGCGCCTGGGAAGAACCCTCGCCAGGCTACTAAACTCAACGCTGATTAAAGGTGACTTTCATATGCAAGCATTGGGAGCACCATTTAAAATTTGGTCTGATGGTGCCATTACTCCAATTGCAGAGGAGATACCTGAATTGAGATTACTCAATGAAACGGATCTCGAAGACCGCCCCGGACGTCTGAAAATTTTAAATGACGCCGCCTATGTAAAGTCTTTTAAAGCCATGTGGATGAAAGGCAAGCAAGGTTGGGGCATCGAGCGCCTCAAACGAAAATTCAACCTCGAAGATTTTGCTTTTAATCGCAATCTGGCAGACATGACCGTTGACCTGTGCCCACAAAAGAACTGGCAAGGCCTCAGCTTTCAGGATGTTCTCGATAGAGTGCTGGCGATTAAAAATAACACAGTCACGACAGCTGTTACCAAGGCGGAGCGCACTCTGGTGCAACGTGACTTTTCAATGGTAGACGACGAAGCCGACTTCATGTTGCAAATGCTCCGTACCTTCGACACCGAACTGAGCTGGAGCACCGTGACCGCCAATCGCAACATGCAAACTGTTCGTGAACTGTTGATGGATCCATTACTGCTACCCGGTTTTAATGACAGCGGCGCGCACCTAACTAATATGGCTTTTTACGATGTCAATCTGCGCAGCCTAAAACTGGCTGCGAGCGGCGGGGATGCCGATGTGAGCTATATGGTAAAACGGCTTACCAAAGATGCGGCGGATGTGTTCGGGGTCGAAGGTGGAAGTATTTATGAAGGGGATATCGCCGATCTTATTTTAATCGATCCCAAAAAACTGGCGGCCTATGACGGCGAAGCCCATATCAAACGCATTCATCGGAAAGAGTTCCAAACCGAACAGCTGGTTAATCGGTCCGATGGGGTGGTTAGCCTGGTGATGATCGGTGGGCACAAAGCATGGGAAAATGACCAGTTTACAAAAAGCCTAGGGAAAATCCCTATGGGGCGTCTGCTCCGATCAGTCCATAGCAACACAGCTAGCTAGGGCCCGTTGCAGATGTATGCAATACTTTCGCTTGCTATTGCGCTGACCCTAGCGACTTCTTTACTGATTTGTATAAGGTGGCGCAATGTTCAATGTACGGGTCCAACACCACTGTCGCTAACCGCTTTTTGTGCGATTTTATTTACTTCAGGTCTAGATGTTGGTCTGATTATGTTTCCGCTGGTAGAGTTTCCTGTCTATGCCTCGGAGGCCCAATATAACTTTACTAACCCCCTAGCCATTGAGTTTGGTTTTTGGGGTTTTCTGGTCTGGGCATTCTATTTTTTAACGACATTTTACTTCTGCATTATCGAACCCAAGGTGGGCCTTTTCAAACTTAAACCTATTCGCTGGGTCAACAACCTCATTATCATTACTACCTGCGCCTTTACTGCATTTTTATTTCTCAGTTACGCGCCAAGCTATATCGCAGATATCAGTAATAGCCAAAAATATTTACTAGCGGCGTTAATTATTTTTATTGCAGTATTTTCCAGCACCGATATTCGCTACGTTAAAATACTCAGCATTTCGTCCAGCGCTTTGTTTATATTGCTAACACTGGTTATGCTCATAGCCTCCGGAGCCTCTGCTGAAAGTTATTTGAAAACCGTATCAAAGCTTTCCGGCTACTTTGTCAACATTCATCGTTTTGTTAGTCCTATAAGTGACTATCATGGCTGGTATCTCTTTTGGTGGTTTGCCTGGAGCATTATGATCGGCCAGTTTGTGGCGCGATTTGTCAGTGGTTTAAAAACCTGGCAACTACTATTAGCACTGTTGGTAATTCCATCGATAGCCATTGGGCTTTGGTTCTCAACACTCTATTACTATTATTCTACTGGAATTCCGGTAAACGCAATGCTGCGCGGCGCCATGGTCATCCTTGGGATAATCTTTGTAATTAACTCGCTGGATTCATTAATTCGACTCTACACTGACAATCTAGGGTTCGATGTTCATAGCTTGGGCCGCTGCAAGTATCTAGCTGGAAACTGGTTATTGATCAGCACATTGGTACTGCTATATCAGTTTACTCCGCTTAAAATTGAATGGGTGGGCCTAGTCGTTATCGGTCTGTATGCAGCTATTTATTTACTGTTGTTTAAGCATAGAAAAATGCTCTATTAACATTCGCACCGAGGATATGAAACATAATGCAGAAAACTATAACCTATGACTATGTGGTAGTTGGCGCAGGCTCGGCGGGTGCTATTGTTGCAGCACGGCTCAGCGAGGACCCAAACTGCAGCGTGCTTCTGCTTGAGTATGGTGGCAGCGACCGCAGTATCTTTATCCGCATGCCCTCGGCACTTGGCATACCGATGAATAGCAAAAAATATAACTGGGGGTTCGAGTCTCAACCCGAACCCTATCTCAACAATCGCCGTATGAACTGCCCTCGCGGTAAAGTTATGGGCGGGACATCATCTATAAACGGCATGGTTTATGTCCGTGGCAATGCCCATGACTTCGATGAATGGGAATCCCTAGGCGCCATAGGTTGGAATTATCAAAACTGTCTGCCCTACTTCAAAAAACTCGAGAACCATCAGTGTATTTCTAGCCAATACTCTGGTAACAAAGGCCCAGTATCTATCAGCGGCGGCAATAATATGCGTAACCCCCTGTACCGAGCTTTCATTGATGCGGGCGTGGAAGCCGGTTACAGCGAGACAAAAGATTACAACGGCTTTAAACAAGAGGGGTTTGGGCAAAAATTTATGAATGTGGATCGAGGCATTCGCGCCTCCTCCAGCCATGCCTATTTAAAACAGGCCAAAAAGAGACCAAATCTGACTATTTCATCCCGGGCACTAGTGCAACGAATACAAATTTCAGGTAAGACTGCCACCGGTGTAGAATGCGAGATAAACGGTCATACCAAGGTGTTTAATGCGCAACGCGAAGTCATATTATGCGCTGGTGCCATAGGCTCTCCGCAGCTTCTGCAGGTGTCTGGTGTGGGCCCAAAAAATACTCTTGCAGCAGCAGGTATCGAGCTGATACATGAATTGCCCGGCGTCGGTGAGAACCTGCAGGATCATTTAGAATTCAACTTTCAATATAGCTGCAAAAAACCGATAAGTCTTAACGGTGAATTGGGGCTACTCAAAAAGGCTGTTATCGGTGTCCAATGGCTGCTGTTTAAAACTGGCTTAGGACGCACCAATCATTTTGAATCCTGCGCATTTATCCGCTCTAGAGCTGGAGTTAAGTGGCCCGATATTCAGTATCACTTCTTACCGGGCGCAGTAACCTATGATGGCTCTGTCGCCTTCAAAGGCCATGGATTTCAAGTCCATGTTGGCCATAACAAACCTACTAGTCGTGGTCATGTTCGAGCGATCTCACCGGATATAAAGCAGCATCCAGAAATACTATTTAATTACTTGGCTACCGAACAGGACCGGCAAGGCTTTCGTGACTGCGTGCATCTCACCCGAGAGATAATGTGCCAACCTGCGATGGATGAATTTCGTGGTGAGGTTATTCAGCCGACCACTGAAATAGCGACTGATGAAGAGATTGATGCCTTTGTGCGTGCCTCAGTAGATAGCGCCTATCACCCAGCCGGTACTTGTAAGATAGGTAATGACGCTCTAGCCGTAGTCGATTCAAATTTAAAAGTACATGGACTGGAAGGTATACGAGTCGTTGATTCTTCGGTATTTCCAACCGTTCCCAATGGCAATTTGAATGCACCTACAATGATGCTCGCGGAGCGAGCAGCCGATTTGATTAAAGGTACGATTGAGGTTCCCGACACACCAGTCGCGGTGTACTTAGACCAACAGTGGAAGACTCATCAGCGAAGTTAGAAGAGCATCCAAGAAAGAGATATTAGATAAAAAGCGGACTTTGTGGGGCCAGATGGACCATTTCCGGCCTATAAGACTTCTCATTAGGCTGCAATCACAGAGGTAAAAAAGTAATCAGTAGTTCTCGAGCTAAAATACAAGTACAACAGGGTGCGGTATTGTTGCCAACTGATCACTGTGTTGAGCAACAATACTCGCTGCGATTGAGCCAGCATAGTCGCCTAATCCGGCCGGTGAGCTAGTGTAATGTGGCCACTGGTTCAACGCTGTTGTTATATTTAAGTTCATAAAAAATACTGCCGAGCCAACTATAATAGTCAGAAATTTACCGCCGACTGGCGCTTCGTGACGCCTTAAACAATGGCCAAATTTCTGATTCCATACTTTGACCTCATTTTCCATCGATCAAATTTGGTTTAGGAAAATAATAGGGTACACTTTGACTTCACATAACTTAAAACTATAAAAAAGGCGTGACTGATATGAAAAATCGATTCTTAACTTTACTATTTGGAATGCTGGCATCTAGTCTAACAATTGCAGGCCACCATGAAGAACCTCAGGTATTAGCACCCATGGCGCAGGCGGATCAGGTCATTGTGCTTTATGAGGTTCCCTGCAACGATTTAGCAACTGGGATTGTCACACTGAAAGAGTTAATAGCACATGAGGTATCAGCATCGCCAATTGCCTACTCATCCTCTCCTGGACTGATTGGAGATAACGCTATTGGGGCAGTTGACCTGCATCTTTCAATGGCGTCTATGGAGAAGGCAATAGCCTGGCAGGAAGGCAATGAAAAATGGAAGACTTTACAGGCAAAATCGCTCAAAGCTTGCGGTGTAAATGTCGATGATATTAAGGTTACAGTGGTTATGGCGCAATAGCGTCAAAATCTAAAACTATGCCTTTTATAATTATGGCCATGGAAGCACCGGCTCGTCAAAAAGCTGGTGCGGTATTCGTTCCTTTTCGGCCAAATGAGCTATATGCTGATGACCATCCCTAGTGGACCTTAGTTGTTAGAAACTGATTTTTGATTGAAAAAGAGTAATTGCTGATTTGTAATTTGCAGAGAAATAGCTATGACGATTAGGTTTGATCATCTTGTCATTTTCGTCTCTAATCTAGAGGACGCTATTGGCGAGTTCACTGATCTAGGCTTCACGGTCACTCGAGGGGGCTCCCATGGTCTAACCGAAAATGCTCTGATCATTTTTGCAAATCAAACATATATAGAGCTATTGGCTCTCAAGCCATTTTGGCACAGTCCCCTTATGGGCATTGCTAACCGGGTTGGCCTGCTTAGGTGGCACTCGGAAAGAAAAGCCAATATTTATTGCAGACTGTTGCGTTGGGTTAATGGCGACACAGGCCCGGTAGATTGGTGTGTTAGGGTTTCTGATTTGGACTCCACGCTGAGCAGGTGGCGGGACGCCGGGCTCGATGTTCTTAAGAGCGAAGAATTTTCCCGTGAAACCCTTGAAGGTGATGTTGTGCGCTGGCAACTGGCTGGGGCGACACAACCTGATTTGCCAATTTTACTTGAAGATATAACACCCATTGATCTTCGCGTGCCTTTGCTAGGAAATACAAACCACCCAAACGGGGCAGAGGGAATAAAAGCAATTCAATACAGGGCAGAGGACAGTGTCAGCGCACACAATTTAGCCACTAGAATTCTACTACCTGATCATTTTAAAGAGCGTACAAAGCGACAAGACTTAGAGCTTGACAATCTGCTAGTTCAATTTGCAGAACACGATATGCCCTATAAGGCGTCTCTTATAATCTTATACTCAGGCAAGCAGCCTAAGGTGCTTACCCTAGCCAAGAGCTATGATACACAAATCGAATTAACGCCTTAAGCCAGCTACATCATAATCAAAGTCACTAATCCACTGAGGTGTATGGCTATTTTTAGGCTTTCTGGAGCAACTATCCGAAATCCTTTAGCATCGCCTTAAGCTCTAATGAGTGTTGCTCTTCTTCACCAATTAGTCCCCGCGCATACTCTTCAAGATAAATTGACCTATCGGCCACATTATCTAAAAGTTTCTTATAAAGACTTAATGCATGGAGCTCATGTTCCAAGCTTTCCTCCAATATATCTTTAATCGAATGCCTATTGGTTTCCTTAATTTTTGCTATTTTTTGACCTGGATGACCATCTAATCCGACAATTAACTCCCCTGCTTGCTGCGCATGCAACAGCGATTCTGCGGCCTGCTCTTTTAAAAAAGCAACGATTGGCAACCTGTATGGACCACTAACCATCATGGCAGAATGGGTATACCTAACAACACCAGCCAATTCATATTCCATAATTTCATTCAAAATACCACATACCAACTCTGGACTGATTTCCTTCATTTCACAAAAACCTCTAAATATATGTCAAAAAATGGGCGGCTAGAGTATATACAGACCCCAGGCGCATATAACTGTGCACAGACTCAGTGTACAGGATCAAACGCATATTTGGATCACTGATCATCGTAACAAAGTAGCTTAACAACCTCCGTATTCATCAGAAGATCAAAGAAGCAACATTGCTCTTAATGTTCAATGGTAATACACAAAAGCGAGGAAAATAATGTAATCCAATGACCTTTGGCCGCAAAGTATCAGGTGCTATGGTGACCATTACTGCCGATACATGAGGGGCCAAAATTGTGGCTGTACAATTTTACCGATCAAAAATTTGAGTAGAGCAGTTGCACTAACACGGACTCAGCATACTCCGCTCATAGGGGAGTTCCCCTACCTTCCAAACAGCACACAAGGCTTGTCAGTTGCCTGAGTCACAATAATTAGAAGATAACTTTGCTACCAAGTTTTGCTGTAAAGTAGGTACAAAAAAGCCCCTGTAGTTCAGTAACTACAGGGGCCCTGTTATATGGCGGAGAAAAAGGGGAGCCCTTTTTGCCAAAACGCTATATAGCTAAAATCCTAACTGTGATCCTTAAAACATGCTCAGGAAAACCTAGTAACTCGCGTCGGATGGTGATCCTCCAACGATTGTAGCAGTACCCCCCATACCATTATGGATCGAGCAGTAATAGTAGAGAGTCACGGGAGTGTTGGACGTCACTTCGATTACAGTGGACCCGCTAGCTGACGTATCAACCCCCGACGTGTATTCTGAGCCACCCCCATGAGTCCCATCAGCAGTGGTAGAGAATTTTAACGGATGTCCCGATGGATGAGTGAAGGTATACGTCGTGCCAGCATTTAGAGTGATCGGTGCTTTCTGCTCACCGTCTATCACATACACATTCCCCGAGCCGTTGTCATTTGCCGCAACTGTAACTGAAATTGTTTCTTGGGCTGGCACAGCGTCAGGATCAAACGTCCCCGTTAATTCTGCCTGTTCAAGAATGTTCCCACTGTAAGTTGACTCAAAGGTACTACGCGTGAATGTCGAATCTTGAGGAAGCGCCTCAAAAGAGGCATCCAAGGCATAGATCGTAGTGTTGTAGGTGTGCTCACTCGGGGGACATGGTCCTTCATAATCATTAGTGGGTATATAACTGTATCCTTCAACGGAACCTTCATTTGTTGCGATATCAACGTCTGCGTCTAAGGAATTAGTTGACGCAGGAATATTAAACAATGCCCAATGGACACATGCGAGAGAGCCAGTTCCACAAGGGGGCGTCTCGTCATCCATTATCAAAGCGTAACTGGCCGTGCCAGCGGGTGCATTTGTCCAACTAAATTGAGGTGATTCATCAGTACCACCTAACGCTGTACACGCATGTCGCAACGGTATCGCGTTGCCCTCATTAAAATTTTCTGAAGATAATGCAAACGCAGGAGTGTCAACATCGTTAACAGGTGGATCCGCTACGTCGGTATCGGTATCGGTAACGGTATCGGGATCAGGATCAGGATCAGGATAATTGGGCGTAGCCGAGCCACCACCTCCACCACAGCTGATTAAAAACATAATAGAAAATAAAGGGAGTAAAGACTTTAAACTAAAATTCATTTGACACCTCTTAAATTGCTTTAGAATCACCGCTCTGGCTTGTTACGCGAGAGCAGATTGGTGACTACTGGAAAAACACCAGGTTTGTACGGTTACCGATCCAAAATAGTTTTATAGTCGAAAACGAGCTTTTTTGTATCTGGGCAGATCCACTTGCAATCATAAGGACTCAGTAGCCTCCCAAGCCCCTCTAGTTAGTGCACGATGCAATAGCTGTTCAGCAACAACACCCGGACTGGGCTAAGGAAGTTGTGCTAGAGGATTGGCAGGAGCATATGAATGATGTGGGCACTAAGGTTAAAGTGGATTTTTCTTGATAACTAGCAAGTGCTTAATTATTTGTAGTTGGTTGCGCAGGAACAATCTCAGTAGGCAGGTTGTCGAGGAATTAAATTTAGCGGCTATCGAGGATTAAGAATATTCCTACCAGCATGAAGATTGATTTTACGCAGCAATAAAATAATTGATTTTCCATTAACGCCCAGCAATAACTATCGTATTACTCGTTAATCATCCAACGATATTCCTGATTATGCCAGCCTTTCAAATGGGTATGTCATTTTGATATATGCAATATATAAAAAATACATGTAACGCACACATCCAGCACGTTGGATGAAGAGTAAAAAAGGCTCAATAGAAAAAGGAATACGACCTTGAATTTTACGATTGCGTTATTAGTTCTTTCTGGCCTGCTCATGATTGCGATAGCAAAAGATGATCTTAGAACAAGTCAAAACGTGGTGGCCGTGCAAAATAAAAAGCTAGATTAAACTCTTGGCCTAATCCCCGAGCAGAATAAACATCGTAAGTGTGTCTTACTTTAGGGTTTTTTAAAGAGGGTTACATGAGACATTTATTTGCCAAAGCAATGACTCAATTTTTTAGAGCAATCGCTGACACTTTTTTTGCTAAAAGATATGGCCATCGAGCCGTTGTTCTAGAGACGGTAGCAGGAGTTCCTGGCATGGTGGCTGGTATGGTGCTTCACTTTACCAGCCTCAGGAAAATGAAGACCGGATATGGTGCGGATATTAGAGAGCTGTTAGCCGAGGCCGAAAATGAAAGAATGCACTTGATGTTTTTTATAGAAATCGCTAAACCTAATTTTCTCGAAAGATGTTTAGTCTCAATAGCTCAAGTCATGTTTAGTATTTTTTATCTCATCTTGTACTTGTTAGACAGGCGTTTAGCGCACACTATGATAGCCTATTTCGAAGAGGAGGCGGTACACAGCTACTCAGAATATTTAGGTTTAGTTGAAAGTGGAGTAATAGAAAATGTTCCCGCACCTCTCTTAGCGATAGATTACTACGGCATGTCGAACGAAGCTAAACTAGCCGATTTGATAAAATTTGTGCGTGCAGATGAGCAGCATCACAGCGAAGTCAATCACCGATACGCGGCTGGTAGTTCAATCGAATGAGAACGCATCGCGTGTTGGTAAAAATAGCGACTGAGCTAACAACTATTTAGAAAGGGCTCCTTAGGCAATCAGTGATTAGGCGCCTGAGGATAGCGTAGAACGTTTGAAATCGGCCTTCTTTGTATTTGAGCGGTTACAGTAGCATTTGTGCACACGCAACTCCCACTCCACTCCTCTATCGAATAGCCCCCGGCCTAATAGCCTTCAAATTAACTGATATGTGTTGCTTCGCAGACTTTTCCCAATGATTAGAATTTGGCCGTCAATCGGTATTAAAATCTTTAAAATAGAAGTAGTTAACTCCCGCATAACGGTCAGTATTATCTATCATTGTACTAGCCAGCAAATTAGCTTGGATACTCCGATACTGGCTTACATAGCCCAGTAAAAAGGGATCCATTAATTGAGAAAGTATTTTACCCACCCCTTCCAGCGGTCGACTCTCAGCTCTATCCCCTATAAGGATTCCTGGACCGTAAATATTGATACTCGAGAAGCCGAGTGATTTGATTGCCTCTTCTAATTGTCCCTTAGTTCTCAAATAAAAGTTCTTTGAGTTAGCGTTTGCGCCCACGGAGGAAACTAAACTTATACCTGTCGCACCTGCTGCAAGCGCTTTTTTGGCCACTGCTAAAGAATACTCAAAGTCGACGGATCTGAAGGCATCTCGACTACCTGCAGCCTGAATGGTAGTTCCTAAGCACATATAGAGGTGATCACAATGAGGCAGCTCACCATTTATCAAAAATTGCCTGAAATCAATTTCTAGTAGTTCGGCATTCTTAGGCAGATCTTTAACCTGTCGTCTTACCAATGCAACTGGCTTATCTCCACGAGCCGCCAACTGATGGAGAATATTATTTCCCACTAGCCCTGTCGCTCCCGCAATAATAAAGTTTTTCACCATATCAATCACAGTCTTTGTAGTTTGACTCGTAGCATTTGGTTGCTAGAGTTTGGGTTTCAGAATTAATAGCTAAGTATATTTTAGATATTAGTTCCCATACTTCATTGAGGTTTCTACCGTATCCGCTAGTTCTTGATCTGTTTTTTGTGAAGCCTCTTTATATTCTACCCGATCGCTATCAGTGTCGACAGCCGCCATCATCTCTCGTAATATTCGATACACAGCAAATGCTTTTTTCCTACCAATTGAACCTGCTGCTAGCCACACAACTGCAAGGATTATTACCCCAGTAATCCACGGCATATTTGGAGTTAAAAAGGAAATGGCTAACGCGCCAAGAAAAAGAATTGAGCGCACGAAATCGTAAATCTTTCGATTTTGTATAAACATCATCGGTGTCTCGCTTTTGAAGCCCAGCGCCAATATTGTAATCCATCCATCTACCTTGACAGAAACCAATGCATAAAGTGCAGTTAAAATAATAAAAATTCCCTCAAACATCACTCCTCGCTTTTCAATTGAAATCTTCTGTAAGATAACTATTTAGAACCGCCACGTTTGTGCAATAGTGCATAGGTGTTTGAGCAACACGTACAAGCATATGTTAAGCGACCAAGAAAGCGTGTATTAATGTCGTTAACACTTTATCCAGGAGTCTACAGAGATATTTATCGAGAATTGGTTTAAATATGCAGAGATTGCGTGTTCATTCCAGATTGAGACCCACTATTAAGGTAGATCCCAATCAAAACAAGAAATACTCCAACTCTATCGTCGCTGGCGGCTTTTTATCTCGGCGTTTGGGCTAGCGGCCTCGATCAGAAAAATATTTTATTTAGAGTAAAGATACCGGCTACTAAGTCTCCCCAACTGGTAATGCTTCTTCTGAAACAGCTTTCTCTACTAAAAAGGCTATCTCTTTTTTTAGCGGCTCCCTTACAAACTCCGGCATAGGCTCTAGTTGCTGCGTTGGATGTAAAAGATTTTGACAGTGTTGGAAAGTTCAAGCGCCTAATCTGCACCTGAATCCTCCCGCCACGTTTGCGGATTGTAGACATACTGCTCTTCTAGCTGACACAAAATTGTGACACAGCCTGCATCTTGGAGAAAAAGCACTTGAAATTCAAGTGCTTATAAATATGGCGGAGAAAGAGGGATTCGAACCCTCGATACGCTATTAACGTATACGCCCTTAGCAGGGGCGCGCCTTCAGCCACTCGGCCATTTCTCCAAAAACTTGATGTCTGCTAATTACTAAGTAATT